>Ga0156482_13_pt4 | contig 5922 bp, 7 predicted proteins | sample RifOxyB1_FD_110629 | JGI IMG/M metagenome (GOLD analysis project Ga0156482, IMG submission 110629) | Candidatus Wolfebacteria bacterium RIFOXYB1_FULL_54_12 | reverse complement strand
GGCCGCCGCGGCAAACGCACACGTGTTCATAGAAAAGTTTCCAAAAGGATACAATCAACCGGTAGGGGAACGCGGCGTAAAGTTGTCGACCGGACAAAAGCAGCGGCTCGCCATTGCACGCGCGATCCTGCGCGATCCGAAGATATTGATATTGGACGAAGCAACGTCGGCGCTCGATTCCGCTTCGGAAAAACTGGTGCAGGAAGCGCTGGAACGACTTACGCGCAACCGCACGACGTTTGTCATCGCGCATCGCTTGAGCACCATTAAAAATGCGAACAAGATCATCGTATTTGAAAAAGGAACCATTACGGAGCGGGGTACACATGACGAGCTGATGCAAAAGGAAGGTGGTCCCTATAGAAGATTTTGGGAGCTGCAGACATCGGCGAACAAAAAATGATCCGCGTGGGCCATTTTTTGCTCGCATTCATTTGTGCAAAGGTGTATAATGGATATACGAATATAATTTAATCAAAGGTCGCTGGATACGAATTTAGAGTGTCATCCTGAACTTAACCCTCGGCGTTGCTAACGATCCGTCAGCCGACGGAGAGCGTGCAACGTGCCGGGATGCTCGAAGCGCATAAGGTTTGCGCGCTTCAAGTGATTCGGGATCTCGTGTTCAATCAATGAGATTCCGGATCAAGTCCGGAATGACAGTACGAACACTATGAAAAAACAATACATATGCATGCTCGCAGGATGTGTGGCATTGCTCGGATCGGTTGCGCTGGTGCACGCGCAAGCGCCTGCTTCGGCGGCCGGAACGGCCACTTCGACAGCGGCGGCAAAAAGAGCGCGATTACAGGGGGCGGTTACCGCCATGGAGCGCAATTTTGAGGTTAGGATAACGGGTCTCGAAAGTCTTGCCGGGCGCATTCAAACGCGCATCGCGAAGGTGCAGATAAGCGGAGGGGATATGACAGCCGCCAGTGTCAAACTCGCAGCGGCGCAAACATTGATCGGCGAAGCGAAGGCGGAATTGGCGAATTTGAAAAAGGCCGATACGACGATGGTCGCCGCGGCAAGACCGGCAACGGCATTTGGTAATGTAAAGAACAGGTTTGCCAAAAATGTCACGACAAAGATAAAGGCGGCCCATGCGGCGCTGGTCGAAACCATTGTCATCATGAAGGGTCAAGGGGCTTCGGGCTCGGCAACATCAAGCGCTCCGACAGTTCAATAATCAATAAAAAAATAGATCATGGATAATTTTGAGATGGACAAAAATACCATGCCGGCAGCGGAAGGGTCCGCATCGGCACAACCGCCGGTAGTAACGCCGGCCCCGGCACCCATGCCGGCCGCTGCACCCGCAGAGCCGACTCCAGTGGTTCCGCCGATGTCGCAGCAACCTACGACTCCGTCTATGCCGAGCGAGACGATCGCTCCAATGGCGCGGCCGGTAGAGCCGGCTGTACCGCAGACGAGCATGTATATGGAAACGCCGATTGAACCGATAATGCGACCGATAGATCTTTCGGCACATGAAGGAACGACACCGCAGGCAAGTGCATCAATGGATGAAGGAAAAAAGAAATTGATCATTATTACCATTGTTATTGTTGCAGGGTTGGCCGCTGGGGTAGGCGGGTTCTTCGCATGGAGGATGATGGGCGCTCCGACGGAAGAGATTCCGGTAACGGAACAGATGACGCCCGAAGCGGTTACTCCGCCGGTTGCGGTTCCGGTGCTTGAGGTTGATGACATATCGGTCATCGAAAAAGAACTCAACGCGTTTACCGCAACGGATATCGACAAGGAGGCGAAAAGTAGCCTTGATGCGATAAACGCGGAACTCTAAGTTTGTTGCGTTGAAAACACCGATAGTGTATACTGTAATGGTATGTTAAAGAACCGCCTGTGAGGGGCGGTTTTTTTGCGGCTATGGGAGTTTGACAAGATTTATAATTATGTGTATGGTATCGCCAGTTGTTAAACAATTTTTATTGACCAAACGGGGGGTGTGAGTATGAAGAGAATCTTGGTAGTCGATGATTCGTTGTCTATGCGGGAGTTCTTGGCACTGCTATTGCTGTCGAAGTTCAAGGACATTGGTATCGAGGTTACGATGGCCAGTGATGGCTGGACGGCATTCGACGCGATCAGCAAAAGCGAATGCAAATTTGACCTCGTGTTAACCGACAACAACATGCCGGGGATGTTCGGCTCGGAACTGGTGGTTGCGGCGCATGACAGCGGCTGCACGACCCCGTTCATTATGGTTACCGGGGACGAAAAGGACCAAATTCCGCCTGTTGCTCGGAGATTATTGAAGGAAGTAGTGAGTAAGCCGTTTGACATCGATTCGTTTTGCGTATTGATCAGGAAAACACTGCAGTGATCTGCAGCCTGCCCACAAAAAAGCCCCCGTTTTCGGGGGCCTTTTATTTCAAAATGTTATTTTGAAAGCTCGGTTTCCATGAACGAGATCCAATCCTGGGTCTCTTTTTTGTTTGCGGCAAGCTTGGCCATCTCGTCGAGAATGTGCTTGTGCTGCTCTTCTCCGTACTTCTTTTGCAAATATGCTTCGGTGAGTTCGATGCGGATCAGGGACTCCATCGCATTGTCCAGGAACTCCCGCACTATTTCTTGTTTGGTTTTCATAGGTTTTTAGTATAGCCGAAAACGGCCATTTTGCAAATCGAATAATGGTGCGTAAGCGGGAAATATAAGGCATTGTCATTCCGACCGTATCCGTCAGCTGACGGAGGAGTGGAGGAATCTGTTTTTGACTGCAGACCCCTGCTCCCCCCCCCGCTGGCTGGCTGATATGCCTCCGCACGGTTGACAAGCTATGGGTGATAGAAATGGCATTTTTTGGGGATTTGTTGTAGGAGTAGGTTGTAGGTTGTCGGTTGTTGGTTTACAATTGGATAATATGTTGAAGATATACGATCCGATAAGCAAGAAAAATAGGGAATTCGAAGCGATTGACCCGGAAAAGGTTGGTCTCTACGGGTGTGGCCCGACCGTGTATGACCATGTGCATGTGGGCAATTTGCGGGCCTACGTGTTTGTTGACCTGTTGAAGCGGTACTTGCAGTATGGTGGGTACGATGTGCGGCATGTTATGAACATTACCGATGTGGACGACAAGACCATCAAAGGAAGTCGTGCGGCGGGTAAAACGTTGAAGGAGTTTACTGAAAAATATTTGGCGGCGTTTCTGGAAGATCTCGAGAAGCTGAACATTGAACTTCCGGATGTGATGCCCAAGGCGACCGACCATATCGAAGAAATGGTTGCGCTCATAGAGCGTCTGTTGGAAAAGGACTATGCGTATCGTGTCGATGATTCGGTCTATTTTCGCATTGCAAAATTTCCGAAGTACGGAGAGTTAGTGGGGCTGGAAAAGCAGGAACTGAAGAAAGATGCCGAAGGACGTCTCGGCAATGCGGATGAATATGGAAAGGAAGAGGCAAATGATTTTGTGCTGTGGAAGGGCTATCGCGAAGAAGATGGCGATGTGTATTGGGATACCCGCATAGGCAAGGGCAGGCCGGGCTGGCATATAGAATGCTCGGCAATGGCCATGAAGTACCTAGGGGAAACATTCGACATCCATTGCGGCGGCGTCGACCTGATGTTCCCACATCATGTGAACGAAATAGCGCAGTCGGAGGCGGCAACAGGGAAGACGTTTGTGAATAATTGGATGCACAATGCACATGTGATCATCGACGGGCAGAAAATGTCCAAATCGCTCGGCAATGCATATACCGTGCGGGACTTGATGGAAAAAGGATATGATCCGCTGCTTTTGCGCATGATCCTATTGAAGACGCATTATCGCACGGTGATCAATTTTACCCTTGACGATTTTGCGCAGGTGCGGGCAATGGCCGACAGGTTCGAGGAGTTCATGTTGCATATAGACAATGTGATCAATGTCGAATACAACGAAGTCGACATCGAGGCGCTGATCGTGGAGTATCGTGGCAAGTTCATTGAAGCGATGGACGACGACCTGAATATCAGCGGGGCTTTTGCGGCGGTGTTTGATTTTATGAATGCGGTCAACGGGTACATGGACGAGCTTAACACCGAGCAAGCGAAGAACATAAAGATATGTATGTTTGAAATTGATGAGGTACTCGGATTTATTCGGGAATTATATGATCGATATCGCATGGAATTGACCAAGCGGATAGACGAAGCAAATGCGGATGAGCTGGTAAAGCAACGCAACGAAGCACGCAAGGCCGGCGATTATGCGAAAGCGGACGAGATTCGGGATACATTGACCAAGCACGGGATTGAATTAAAAGACGGAACCCACGGGACGATCATCGCTCTTATCAAACTTTGAATTACGAAACTCGCTTTGTCATTCTGAACTTGACCCTCGGCGTTGCTAGTGAGTGAAGCGAGCGTGCAACGTGCCGGGATACTCGAAGCGCATAAAGTTTTCGCGCTTCAAGTGTTTCAGAATCTGATTGATGTCGCTGAAAGATCCTGAAATAAATTCAGGATGACAGTGCTATTGTAAAGCAGTAAATGGAGTTTCGTAATCCAAAGTATTAAATAAAAAATATCCGCCATTCGGCGGATATTTTTTATAGCAGTTGAGCGGCGTGGATGATAAGGAAAATGCCGGCCACATTGAGAAAGAACACAAGAAGGATAAACTTCCATTGTTTGACATGGGAAAGTCCGAGGATACTCACGCCGACTTCGTCGGGGAATGGCGATGCCACGATGATGGCGCCGATGATCGGCGTAAGCCATAGGAAATACGGGGTATGAAAGAGCTGATACAGGGTAGTGGAGCCTTCAAGCTTTTTGAAAAGCGGCTTTAGCTCTTCGGTAATGCCATCGCGAACGAATCGAAAGAGAAGAAAATCGCCCGCGACCGATCCGATGCCCGCGGCCAATGCAATCGTAAGCGGGGAGTAGATTGCGGTGAATTCGTATAGAATGGCGAGCGCCGGCGCGACGGTAAAGGTAAATACGTAAAACATGCCGACGATAAACATGCCCGGGTATCCCCATGTGCCGACATTAGTAACGATGTCATGTACAAATTGTGTTTCGGCAATAAAAAAGAAAAGTACAAGGCTCGCAGCCAACAGTCCGGTATTGCGGTATTTCCATGCGCGATAATAGGCAATCGGATGGGGAAGGTGGACATTCATGGGTGTATGCACAAGTATACTACGAACAGACCGGGAGGAAAAGGAAACATAAAAAGCCCTCGCGGGCTCTTTATGGTGCCGTGATCACATCGTTTGTCCCGATGCAGGCATTTCGGCGGAGCAGACTTTGCAATCCTTTTTGTGGGTTGCTGCGACTGCGATGGCGGAAAGGCCAACGAGAATGTAGATGATGCGGGATGGGATGGCTTCTTGGCTTCCGAACAGCAGCGTGCCGATATCCCACTTGAATATTCCGACCAAGAGCCAATTAAGGCCGCCGATCACGAGCAATGCAAATGTGACGTAGTGGAGTACTTTCATGGTAGCAACAAACAACGAACAACTGGCTACCGACAACAATCATTATACGCGCGTTGGTATATTGCGTTGTGGGTTATAGGTTATAGGTTGTCGGTTATTTTGCCGACCTTTTATGTAAGTATATCACGGGACGGGGAAAAGGAGTATAATAAGAGAAAGGTCATTAATATATTCATAAACAATATGGAAAGAAAAGAAGATATGTGTGGCATGTGCGAGGGAAGTGCATGCGGGCAGTGTGCTATGTGCCCAATGCAGGAAGAAGACAGCCGGTGCGGCATGGGGTGTCAGCAAATGTACGGCATGCGATGCGGTGGGAGACATTTCCTGCTGCGTTGGGTCCTTGGCATATTAATCCTTGCGGCTGTGTTCGGCGCGGGCCTCAAGCTCGGCGAGTTCAAAGAGCGCGCATTGGGCGGCAGCCATGGCGGGCGCATGATGGAACGCAATTTCGACAGAA
>Ga0156482_12_pt1 | contig 6095 bp, 4 predicted proteins | sample RifOxyB1_FD_110629 | JGI IMG/M metagenome (GOLD analysis project Ga0156482, IMG submission 110629) | Candidatus Wolfebacteria bacterium RIFOXYB1_FULL_54_12 | reverse complement strand
TTCTCCGAGCACGAACCCGATCTTTGCGAGCACATAGGACCATACGAATGCTCCCGCGAAGGTCAACCACGTAAACCGCCAGAGTGAGTGCACCTTGATGACACCCAATGGAAACGAGATAAATGTGCGTACGACCGGCAACAAACGCGAAATCAATATGGCCCAATCACCGTACTTGTCCATCCATACATGCGCCCGGGCTATTTCCGCCTGCACCCGTTCGCTGCGACGCATGACCCGACGGCTGCGAACCACATAGCCTATATAATAGGAGCACAGGGATCCGACCACGTTGCCAACCGTTCCGGCAAGCACCACCCACCAAAAGCCAAACACGCCTTGCGACACAAGGAATCCGGAAAACGGCAAAATGACCTCGGACGGGATCGGGATATTCATCGACTCAAGGGCCGACAGCAATACAACCCCCGCGTAGCCCATTTGCGTTATCACTGCCAGCACCCAGTTTGAAATTATTGCAAGAATTGCATGTAGCATATTTTATATTTGTCATTCCGGACTTGACCCTCGGCGTTGCTAACGATCCGTCAGCTGACGGAGAGTGTGCAACGTGCCGGGATACTCGAAGCGCATAAGGTCTCGCGCTTCAAGTGATTCGGAATCTCGTCACTAATGCAGTAATACGAGATCCTGAAACAAGTTCAGGATGACAATGCGTATCAGTTTTCCGTTTTTCTTATTTCGTTTTTCTTTTTTCGTGTTTCGCCCCATCGCCTCGCAACATTGCCGCGGCATCGTCCGGGTCGACAACATTCACTTCCACGCCCGTCCCCAGCTCAAACCCCGCCGCGATGCTTGTTTTTGGTTGGATCTCGATATGCCAATGATAGTGTCCGAATTTTTTCTTGTTCTCCAGCGGGGCCGTATGAATGAAAAAATTATAATCAGGATCATGCAATTGCACTTCCAACAATAGAAGCGCCTTTTGCAATGCCTCCACGATATGTTTCATCGTCACGTCATCGGTATCCTCAAAATAGGGCAAATGCTTCTTCGGGAATATCCGCAGCTCGAACGGCTCACGAGATACGAACGGCGCGAACACGACTGCCTCCTTGTTTTGGTATACGATCCGTTTTTTGGCCTTTATCTCCGAATCGAGCATCGCGCAATGCACGCATTTTTTATTTTTTTTATGATAATCCGCCGACCCCTTCAATGACCTGCTTACATCCGGCGGGATAATCGGGAGCGAAAGCATCTGATAATGCGGATGCGCTATGGATGCCCCCGCACTTGGACCCCAGTTATGAAAGACAGAGACATATTTCACGCATGCATCGTTTTGCATTGCCTTATATCGTTCACAAAATGCCTTAAACACCAGGCTCGCCATGACATCGCTTAGGTGCGCGAAGTTTGCCCGATGGTCGCGCGTAATCACTATCTCGTGATGCCCCACCCCTTCTGCGACGTCATATACTCCATGCCGCACAACCGTGGCGCACATATTTTTATGCGCCAATATCGGGAACTTATTGGGGATTATCTGAATGACCCAACTTTTTTCATCGGTATAAAATAATACCGGCTCATCGTTGCCGCTCTTTTGTGGATCCTCAAACGGACAGGCTGATTTTGCAACCTGCTTCCTTTTGGTCTTCGAAAAAAATTGTTCGGGCCGGGCGGCTCGCTTGGGAGCGATGACCACCCAATCGCCGGAAACCATGTCGCGACGGAATTCGGAATTTTGCATAAAATCAGAATATTTTAATTGCCGCAAGCGGCAACATTGAAATGGATTCCCGCCTTCGCGGGAATGACAATGCGCGCAGCACTTCGTCATTCCGTACTTGACCCTCGGCGTTGCTAACGATCCGTCACCTGCCTGCCGGTAGGCAGGGCTGACGGAGAGTGTGCAACGTGCCGGGATACTCGAAGCGCATAAGGTCTCGCGCTTCAAGTGATTCGGAATCTCGTGTTCATTCGGCAAGATCCTGAATCCGCCGGCTGGCGGATCAGGATGACAAACGATATAATTTATTTCTTAAGTCTATTCTCATAATACCATCTAAACACATCGTATGCCACCGGTACGGAGTTGCTTCCGCCCTCGCGCGCATCTTCGATCAGCACCAGCACGACGATCTTTTTCTCGCTCCCGATCGGACCATAGCCGGTAAAGAATGCGTTCGTTTTTTGCTTCATTGATACCTGCGCAGAACCCGTTTTCCCCGCAACCACAAACGGCAATCCCTTGAGCAAGTGGGCCGTACCATAATCCTTTTGCGTCGTTTCGATCATCCCCTTTTCCACCTCGTTCATCGAACCCGCCAAATGCGAAATATCGCGCAAAAGTTCCGGCCGTTGTTCATTTATCGTGTCGCCCTTTTCATTTACCATCTTCTTCGTCACGAACGGGCGATACATCTTTCCGCGCGTCGAGATGGATGCGATATAGTTGATCAATTCCAACGGCGTGACCGTCAGATCGCCTTGCCCTATGCTTACGTTGTATGTATCGCCCACGCGCCACGGCAGATCAGTCCGATCTTCCTTTTCTTCGATGCTCGGCAAAAAACCAACCTTTTCGCCCGGCATGTCGATGCCCGTTTTTTCATCCAACCCGAATATGTGCCAATACGACCGGAGTCGCTCTATGCCGAGCCCTTTGACGTCTTCGAACCCGCCCCCCGCGGTATAAAAATAAATGTTGCTCGAACGGGCCAATGCGGAATATACGTTTACCCAGCCATGCGCCTTCCAATCGACAAACCGCGATGGTTGGTCTGGATGATACGGGTTCGGAATCTCTATATACCCCTTCGAATACACGCTCTTCGATGTGTCCATGACCCCCTCCTGTAAAGCTGCAGTCGCAACCAACGGCTTGATGGTCGATGCGGGGTTGTACAATCCCGAAACGACGCGATTAAATAACGGCCTATTGTCATTCGTCAGATCATCCGTCGTAATACGGTTATTATCAAAGGTTGGCAAACTCACCATTGCCAATATTTCTCCCGTATCCGGGTCCATGACGATACCCGCGCCTGCGGTCCTCCCCATATTCTCCAGCTGCGACTTGAGCCGCCCGTAGAAATAGGTCTGCAAACCGCCGTCGATCGTCAAATATGCGTTATTCCCCCGCTCCGGCGCAATTTCCGTTTCCTTTCCCAAGCTTTCATTTTTTGCATTCCGATAATCGATCAGCGCACCGTTCTTTCCGCGCAGCGCATCATCGTACTGCAATTCAAGCCCTGATTTTCCTATAAGGTCATTCAAAAGCAGGTCCGAGTCGTTTTGCATATCTTTATCCGATACCAGCCCGACATACCCCGTAACATGACTGAACATGCCCGGCTCCTCGTACTGCCGCTTGAAATCATTTTCTATATGCACATCATCCACCCCCATGTTTTTTATTTCAGCAACCTGCCCGATCGTCAGATCGCGCGCGATAACCATAGAACTTTGCCGTTCAAGATCTACGCGCGATAACCATGCCCGCATTTCATCTTTATTGACACCCACAATGCGCGTAAGTTCATCCAACTCTCGGCCCTGTTCATCGGGCTGTTTCTTGAAAAAATTAGACAGGTCGAGCACTGCCCTGAATGTCGGAATATTCCGCACCAATGGCGTGCCGTTTCGATCGAAAAAGATGCCGCGCTCGGCCGGCTTTACCGTGATATCACTCACATTTGCCATGGCACGATTCTTATAAAACGCGCCTGCATTCACGCCAAGCAAAAAAACCTTTCCAACTGCAACCGAGGCCATGATTGCCGTCACCACCAACACCAGCGTAAACACGCCCCTTGCCAGCGGCATTTCCATGCAATCAAGGCTCGATGCCATATCATCAAGTACCGATTCTTCCAAAAAAAGCTCCGAATCCCGTTGCCTCCTCATATACAAAATAACGGTTAACTAATAACTTATAACTTATAACAAAATGCCTCAATAATCCAGTATTTCGTATTTACTGTTATCGGTTACGGGTTATAGGTTATAGGTCACTCTTCACTGAATGCCATTTCTTTTGGCGGGATCAGTGTGGGGTCGGTCGGGATCGTTACATGAAACACACTCCCCCGATTCAGCTGCGACTCCGCCCAAATATCTCCCCCATGGCGGCGCACGACGTTCTTTGCGATATATAACCCAAGTCCCGATCCATTAGCAACGGTCTTTTGCGCATTATCCGCGCGGAAAAACTTCGTAAAGAGCCTCTGCATTTCGTCGGCGGGTATTCCGATACCCGTATCCTTTACGCTTATTTCCACATACGGCTTGTCGTCCAATTTCTTTACCTCAACCGTTACCTCGCCGTTCTCGATATTATACTTGACCGCATTGGAAACCAGGTTTGCCACTACGATGCCCAATTTTTGCGGATCAATGGAGACCCCTACCGGATCTTGGGACTTTTTCAAATATAGCTTGATGCCCATTTCCTTTGCATACGGCATCAGCTCCGCCAGTACCGTTTCGGCAAATACGTTGATATCCATCGCCTGAAAATTATATCCATACCGCCCTTCTTCTATTTGCGATACGTCAAGCAGATCGTTGACCGTCTTCAATATATTGCCCGCTGCGATGACCCCCATATCCACCATTTCTTTCTGGCTTTCCGACAAGGTTTCTTTTGCCAATGATTCAAATATCCAATTGATCGAAGTCAACGGCGTGCGCAGTTGATGCGCCGCCACCTCGATAAACTCGCTCTTAGATTTCAACATCGCGATTTCACGGGTTCTATCATGGATGATCTTCACAAACCCCAACACCGTTCCATTCGGATCGGTGATCCGGTCCGTAGTAATGCGAAACTCGATCGACGGGTTCGTAAATGACATGTCAACGACCTGCGGATATACTCCCCCTTCCGTTCTTCGCACCACCAGCGGAGCGATCGACGGGTACAAAATCTGCGCCAATAGGGCAAACTTCGCGTCTTTTGCATTTTCCGGAGTTATCCGACTGCCCACTACTTCCGCCGCAACAAGCCCGAGTGCTTGCCCTGCCGCCTTGTTCATCATGACCACCTTAAAATTCTGATCATATGCCACCAGCCCATCGAGCAAGTTCGCAATGATACTTCCCAGCTCATTGCGCTCCAGCTTTATTTCACTATTAAGCCGAATGATGCGCGCACCATTCAAAAAAATAATGGACCCCATTACGGCAAAAATGCCTGCGGTGATCACTATCCATTCCACCCGAAGATAGAACGCGTTGATTCCCAACAACACGATTGCGAGCGGCAAAAAATACCAGAACGGTCGCATTTCCGGAGCCTTAAGATATGCTGTTTTTAGTGATGTTGGCATGGGGTTTGCGTCATTCCCTCTTGTTTTTTCATTCCCGCATCGCATTATGTCATTCCGGACCCGATCCGGAATCTCGTCATATTGCCACGAGATCCTGAATCAAGTTCAGGATGACACATCATCGGTTTATTGTAGGGTGAGGCTGTACAGCTTTCTATCGTATCGGTTAACGAACACGATCCTATCTTCCAAAACGGTCAGGTTTATCGCATCAATCGCCCGTATATCTTCTTCGTATATTGCCCGAATGCCATTGTTTGCAATGTCTATCTGATAAATGCCATCACTTACATACGCCTCCCGCTTCATATAATCGTCGGGCAATGTCAGCTTTGCAAATGCGTCCTGATCGCGCGGGATTGCGCAATACATCTGCGTCGGCGACGTTATGACGCACTTATCCGGCAAGGTAATGAACTTGATCACCGCCTGTTCGACGCCTTGGTCGTCGATGAGCGCCAATTTATGCGCGCGACCTTCCGTGGTGGTAAATTTGAGCGCGCGCGTTCCAAATGGAGCCCACCGCACCATCAATCCCCTATCGGACAAAAACTTCCTGATGTTTTTTGTTTTCAGATCAACACGCCACATATCCGATACATGCTCCGCCGATGGCCGTTGCATCATGTACAGCACGTCATTTTGTGGCCACGCCATCGTGAAATCATTTTGCGGGACCTGCACTATTTCGGAAAACTTCGCGGAATCGCTTAATCCGATCACGTCAGCCGTTTGTATGCGCAATCGCATCGAATCGCCCGCTGTAACAAAATATGCCGCATCAGTGCCTGTCGG
>Ga0156482_11_pt7 | contig 7959 bp, 3 predicted proteins | sample RifOxyB1_FD_110629 | JGI IMG/M metagenome (GOLD analysis project Ga0156482, IMG submission 110629) | Candidatus Wolfebacteria bacterium RIFOXYB1_FULL_54_12 | reverse complement strand
CAATATCGGCTCGAATGTGGGGTTGGTCCCCGTTATCGGCGTACCGTTCCCATTTCTGAGCTATGGCGGTTCGCATATCCTTGCCGAGTTCATATTGCTGGGCATGGTGCAATCCATTAAGCTAAGGAAGGCATGAAATATGTAGCATGTTGCATGTGGCATGGGGCAGGGTCGGGATGGCAAAGATGACGAAATAATCAATCATATATGTTTAACATACTAATTTCATTTGGTAGGCGATTTATGTCGGCGAGTGCGCTGTTCTTTCTTGTGTTGTTGGCGCTGCTTGGCGGTGCGATGGTGGCGGACGGGCTTAAGCCGCGTGCCGAGCGATCTTCGGCTCCGTTTACCGTTGAGTTTTCCGTGCAAGCCGGCATGGGCGTGCAAGAAATAGCACGGGAACTCGAGCGTGAAGGCGTCATCCGTTCAAAGGACGCATTCCGCGTCTATAGTTTGTTGTCCGGCAAGGCGAGTTCGTTTCAGCCGGGTGTCTATACCGTCGGGCCCGAAATGCCTGCCCGCGCTATCGTGAGTCTGTTGACCGCCGGACCGCTTGAAGTGGAAGTGCTGGTCACGCCGGGCATGACCATGATCGAGGCCGAAGATATTCTTGTTGCAAATCGAGTACTTGCGGAAGGCGACCTGAGTGCGTTCCCCGTGAACACGATTCGTGCGAAATATCCGTTCCTGGGCGATGCGGAGATTCTTGAAGGGTTTTTGTTCCCGGACACCTATCGGTTTTACCCCCATTCAGACCCCGCTTTGGTAGTGGGCAAGTTTTTGGACAATTTCGAGGCCAAGGTGGGCCCCCTCTTGCGTAATCCGGAAAATAATGATACTATTCATTGGCTTATCCTCGCATCGATATTAGAGAAGGAAGTGACAAACGAAAAAGAGGCCCAAACAGTCGCCGGTATCTTGGAGAAACGGTTGGCAATTGGTATGCCATTGCAGGTCGACGCATCGATCATTTATGCGAAATGCAAACGGTTTATCAGCTGCTCCGCCTTGACCCGCGCTGATTTTCGTATTGAGTCTCCGTATAACACGTATCTTCATAAGGGGTTACCACCTACGCCAATTTCCAACCCCGGAATCGACGCGATAAGCGCAGCACGTTCACCAGTTCGTTCGAATTACCTGTATTACCTGTCAGACCCTCTGACAAAGCGGACCATATTCTCGAAAACGTTTGACGAACATAATGCGAACCGAATTAAATACCTACATTAAATAACTCATAAGGCCGTCCAACAACGGTTATTTGTTTTTTATGGCAAAACAGCTTCCAACAAAAGTTTTCTCCAAGCACCCTGGCGCGTTCATAGAGCAGCCGTACCTTGCCACCCTTCAGGCCGAGTCCTGGGATTGGTTTGTGAAAAAGGGCTTGCGGGAACTCTTCGATGAAATTTCCCCGATCAAAGATTACACCGGCAACGAGATCGAGTTGCATTTTCTTGACTATCATTTTGATGAACCGCGGTACGATGAAGAGACGACCCGCTTGAAGGGTCTGACCTACGAAGCACCATTGCGCGTCAATGTGAAACTTATCAATAAGGTATTGAATGACGAAAAAGAACAGGAAGTATACCTGGGCGATTTTCCGATCATGACCAGTCGCCACACGTTCATCATGAACGGCGTTGAGCGCGTTATGGTCTCCCAGCTCATTCGTTCCAGTGGCGTCTACTTCAGCGCGGGCATGCTGCGCGGAAAGAAATTGTTTGGCGCAAAGATCATTCCGAACCGCGGAAGCTGGTTGGAATTTGAAACCGAACTCGACGGCTTTATTGGCGTAAAGATCGATCGACATCGGAAAGCGCCGGTGACCGAACTGCTGCGCGTTTTCGCTAACCATGCGGAAACCCCTTTGACCAACGAACAGATCCTTGAGATGTTTGCGGATATCGACAAGGGTCCGGTCAAACATATCGAAGCGACATTAAAGAAGGATGCGGCAAAGACCGCCTCTGAATCCTATGTCGAAATCTACAAGCGGCTGCGCCCGGGCGATTTGGCGACCCCGGAAAACGCACAGAGCTTGATCGATTCCATGTTCCATCGTGATGACCGTTACAGCCTGTCCCGCGTGGGCCGGTTCAAGGTCAATCAGCGACTGGAGTTGAAAGGAAAAGACACCACATTGCTCGACCTCGAGGACATCGTGCACATCGTCCGCGAAATGATCCGTTTGAACAACGACAAGCATGCCGTGCCCGATGATATCGATCACTTGGGCAACCGACGCATCCGCGCCGTGGGCGAATTGTTGCAAGGCCGATTGTATGTCGGTTTTGCGCGCATGCGCCGTGCCATTCAGGACAAGATCTCGACCGCCGAGGCGGATGTGGTCTTGACCCCGGTACAGCTCATCAACGGCCGACCGTTGGTCGCCGTCATGAAGGAATTTTTGACCTCGTCCCAGTTGTCACAGTTTATGGACCAGGTAAACCCGTTGGCGGAAATAGAGCACAAGCGACGCTTGTCGCTGCTTGGACCGGGCGGTTTGACGCGTGAACACGCCGGTTTTGAAGTGCGCGACGTACACCCGTCCCACTATGGCCGCATTTGTCCTATTGAAACTCCGGAAGGTCAGTCCATCGGTTTGGTGAACCATCTCGCCAATTATTCCCGCATCAATGAATTCGGGTTCTTGGAGACGCCGTACGCGAAGGTAAAGAACGGCAAGGTCACCAGCGAGATCGAATGGATGAATGCATTGGAAGAGACCAAGTATAAGATCGCGCACGGCGGAACCCGTCTTGATGCAAATAACAAGATCGTCGACGAGGTCGTCGACGCCCGCATCAAGGGCGAACCGCGCACCTGCGATCGCGATGAAGTTGATTTTATCGATGTATCAAACGACCAGACCGTTGCCGCGGCAACCGCACTCATTCCGTTTTTGGAACATGACCCGGCGAACCGCGCGCTCATGGGAGCGAACATGCAACGGCAGGCTGTGCCGCCGGTAAAACCGCAGGCACCGTGGGTTGGAACCGGCATCGAAGATAAGATCGCTCATGATTCCGCGCGCGCCGTTGTGGCCCCGGAAGATGGTGAGATCATGGAGGTTGATTCGACCCGCATTGTGTTGAAGACCAAATCCGAGCTGAAGACCTACGAGCTCACCAAGTTCCAGCGCTCGAACAAATACACGAACATTTCCCAGCACCCGATCATCAAGAAGGGTGATAAGGTAAAGAAGGGCGATGTGCTTGCCGATGGTCCGTCCATGGATCATGGTACTTTGGCGCTTGGCCAAAACATGCTCGTGGCATTCATGTCATGGGAAGGGCGCAACTTTGAAGACGCCGTCATTTTGTCCGATCGCGTGGTAAAGAACGACATTTTCTCGTCCATACAGATCAAGGACTTCGTGTGCGATGTTCGCGACACAAAGCTTGGGCCTGAAGTTACCACCAACGACATTCCGAATGTATCGGAAGAAAAGCTAAGGAACCTCGACGAAGAAGGCATTATCCGCATCGGTGCGGAAGTGCGCGCAGGAGATATTTTGGTAGGAAAGGTTTCTCCGAAGGGCGAGACCGAACTGACCGCCGAAGAAAAATTACTCCGCGCCATCTTTGAAGAAAAGGCACGCGACGTGAAGGATACTTCATTGTCCGTACCGCACGGCGAATCGGGACGCGTCATCGGCATCAAGATCTTTTCCCGCGATCGCGGCGACAAGCTGGAACCGGGTGTCATCAAGCGCATTCAGATAGAACTCGCGGAACTCCGCAAGGTGCGCGCGGGCGACAAGCTCGCGGGGCGCCATGGAAACAAGGGTGTCATCTCGCAGATCTGTCCGACGGAAGACATGCCGTACTTGGAAGACGGAACCCCGGTGGATGTCATTTTGAACCCGTTGGGTGTTACCTCCCGCATGAACTTGGGGCAGGTACTTGAAACGCATCTTGGTCTTGCGGCACGCAAGCTTGGTTACCGCGCGGTAACGCCGGTATTTGCAAGCGCGACCGAAGAGGATATTCGCGGCGAATTGAAAAAGGCCGGCTATCCGGAAAGCGGAAAATTGGAATTGTACGACGGACGCACGGGCGAGAAATTCGAAAGCCCGGTAACGGTCGGCATCATGTATATGATCAAACTTGACCACATGGTCGAAGACAAGATCCACATGCGTGCAACCGGTCCGTACTCGTTGATCACGCAACAGCCGCTCGGCGGCAAGGCGCAGTTCGGCGGACAACGCTTCGGAGAAATGGAAGTGTGGGCCTTGGAAGGTTATGGCGCAGCCTATACCTTGCAGGAAATGCTCACCATCAAATCTGACGATGTCTTTGGCCGAGCCGCTACCTATGAAAGCATCATCCGCGGCGAAAAGATCAAGAGCCCGAACATTCCATCTGCATTCAATGTGCTGGTAAACGAGATCAAATCGCTTGGTATCTCCGTAGAAAAGGAGGAGGTCGAACCGGAAGAGGGCGATGAGCTGCATGCAACTCCTTCCAGGATTGCAGAGTAATATATCGCTAATGTTGAGTTGGTCATCCCGATCCGCCAGTCGGCGGAGAGGGATCTGTAGTTTAAAACAGATTCCTCGGCTCTGCGGAGTACCGCTCCGCTCGGAATGACAATCGTATTACTTCCTAAATTATTTCCACCCTATGAATTTCAACTCTATTAAATTGAAAGTTGCTTCGCCGGAAGATATCCTGAAGTGGTCCCACGGCGAGGTTACCAAGCCGGAAACGATCAACTATCGGACCCAGCGTCCGGAAAAGGACGGTCTGTTTTCCGAGCGCATCTTCGGACCGACCAAGGATTACGAGTGCTATTGCGGAAAATATCGCCGTGTTCGCTATAAAGGACTGACCTGTGACAAGTGCGGTGTGGAAGTGACCCACTCAAGCGTTCGTCGTGAACGCATGGGGCATATTTCGCTTGCCGCGCCGGTTGCGCATATTTGGTTTTTGAAAGTCGTCCCGTCTCGTTTGTCCCTGTTTGCCGATATTCCGGTACAGAAACTCGAGAAGGTCGTGTATTACGCGGCTTATGTCATTACCCATATCAACGACGATGCACGCAAGCGCGTGTTGAAGGAGCTCGAAGACGAGGTAAAGATGAAGAAGCGTGAGTTTGAAGACGACAAGGCAAAGGGCACACTCGTGGAAGAGCGCGCCGAGCAGATCAAAAAGCAGCTGAAGTCCCTGAAGGAAGGGCAGATTCTTGCCGAAGCGGAATATTTTGAACTGTCCCGCAAGTATGGCGATGTGCTTGAAGCGCTTTCCGGCGCCGGCGCCATCCGCCAGCTGCTGGAAAAGATCGATTTTAAAAAATTGCTCGTCAAGACCGAAAAGGAATTGGAAGAGACCGGAGATGAAGGACAAAAGCGAAAGTTGCTCATGCGCTTGCGCCTGATCCATACATTTACCCGACACCACATGCGTCCGGAGTGGATGATCATGACCCAGTTGCCGGTATTACCGCCTGAGATCCGACCGATGGTCGCGCTCGATGGAGGCCGCTATGCGACATCCGATCTGAACGATTTGTACCGCCGCGTCATCAACCGCAACAACCGCTTGAAGAAGCTCATGGAACTGCACGCGCCGGAGATCATTGTGGTCAATGAAAAGCGCATGTTGCAGGAAGCTGTTGACGCTTTGATCGACAATGCCAGCCGTGGAGGCAGCGCCGTGCAATTGTCCGCCCAAAAGCGGCCGTTGCGTTCGCTCGCCGATATCCTGAAGGGTAAGCAGGGCCGATTCCGCCAGAACCTGCTTGGAAAGCGCGTGGATTATTCCGGCCGTTCCGTTATTATCGTCGGACCCGAACTGCCGCTTAACTGTTGCGGTTTGCCGAAGAAGATGGCATTGGAACTCTTTAAGCCGTTCGTCATCAGTCGCATCATCAGCGACGGTCTTGCGCACACCATCAAAAACGCGACCCGTTTGATCGAGCAGGCTCCTGCGGAAGTGTGGGCCATTCTCGAAGAGGTCATCAAGGACAAGAAGGTGTTGCTGAACCGCGCGCCGACCTTGCATCGCTTGGGTATTCAGGCATTTAAGCCGGTGTTGCACGAAGAGCTTGCTATTAAGATTCCGCCGATGGTTTGTTCCGCATTCAACGCGGACTTCGACGGCGACCAAATGGCTGTGCACTTGCCGTTGTCCGATGAAGCACAAAAGGAAGCAACCGAGCTTATGCTCGCCAGCCGCAACATTTTGAAGCCGGCAGATGGAGCCCCTGTGGCATCCCCGTCGCTTGATATCGTATTGGGTTGTTACTATTTGACCAGCATCGTCGAAGGAGCAAAAGGCGAAGGCCGCACATTTTCTTCCACCGATGAGGCAAAGATCGCTTTTGAAGCGGGGTATGTTGCTATCAATGCGTTGGTCAAGGTGCTGATGGGCAGGGGAAACCTTGTCGAGACCAGCGTTGGCCGCATTATCTTCAACGGCGCATTGCCGGCGAACTTTGATTTTGTGAACAGCATTATGAACAAGAAGGGTTTGCAGAAGGTTGTTGCGACCGTTACCAGCGAGTATGGTATCGACAACACATGGATGATCCTCGATGCCATTAAGGATCTTGGATTTAAGTATGCAACGCTGTCCGCGATCACATGGTCCATGGCAGACTTGATCATTCCGAAAGAAAAGAAGGCGATCATCGCCCAGGCTGAAAAGGAGGTTGATGTCATTGAACAGCAATATGAAGAAGGATTTTTGACCGACGATGAGCGCCGCGAGCGCGTCGTCGAGACATGGACGGCTACCATGGATAAGGTTGCCAAGGTCACTCCGCTTGCCTTGAAGGATTCAGGTCCGGGAAACTCGGCCTACTCCATCATCGATTCCGGCGCGCGTGGATCATGGGCATCAGCCATGCAGATGATCGGTATGAAAGGTTTGGTGCAGAACCCGCAGGGCGACATCATCGAACTTCCGGTCAAGTCTTCCTTTAAGGAAGGTCTGTCCGTGTTGGAGTTCTTTATCAACTCGCATGGTGCGCGCAAAGGTTTGACCGACACCGCATTGAAGACCGCGGAAGCAGGGTACCTAACCCGCAAACTCGTCGATGCATCGCAGAACCTCATCATTCGCGAGGATGATTGCAAGACCAGTGAGGGGATTGAAATGTACCGTTCCGATGGAGATGAATACGGCTATGCCTTTGGTACCCGGTGCTTCAGCCGAACCGTGCTTGAGGATGTAAAGATCGGCAACAAGATCATCGTTCGGGCAGGCGAAAGCGTTACACGCGAAGCCTCCGAGATCATCAACAACGAGCCGAAGATCGAGGTCATCAAGGTCCGTTCGCCGCTGCGCTGCAAAACGCTCTATGGCGTTTGCTCGAAGTGCTATGGCTATGACTTGGGACGCGGTGAAATGATCAAGACCGGCGAAGCCGTCGGTATCATCGCCGCACAGTCCATCGGTGAACCGGGAACGCAGCTTACGCTCCGCACCTTCCACAAGGGAGGTATCGCGGGAGTCGACATCACCCACGGTCTGCCGCGCGTGCAGGAAATCTTCGAGTGTCGTTTGCCGAAAGGTAAGGCGATTCTTGCGGAAGGCGACGGCGTCGTAGAAGAGATCGAAGACAAAGAAGCCTTGAAAGCGATCCGATTGAAGATCATGAAGGGCAAGAAGGAGAAGGTTGTCGAATACCTCGTACCCCGCAGTATCCGATTGTTCGTGAAGGTTGGCGATGTTGTAGAACGCGGATTCCAGTTGTGCGAAGGAAGCCTCGACCTGAAGGAGTTGTTCGAATACCGCGGCATCGAAGCGGTAGAACGCTATGCAGTGAACGAGATCCAACGCATCTATGTGCCGGAAGGTAACACGATCAATAACAAGCATATTGAAATGATCGTGAAGCAGATGTTCTCGCGCGTCATGATCAAGGAATCAGGGGAAACCGATTTTGTTCCGGGAGAGGTGATCGAAAAATCACGCTTCCTCGAGATCAATCGCGAGACCCGCA
>Ga0156482_14_pt1 | contig 8508 bp, 10 predicted proteins | sample RifOxyB1_FD_110629 | JGI IMG/M metagenome (GOLD analysis project Ga0156482, IMG submission 110629) | Candidatus Wolfebacteria bacterium RIFOXYB1_FULL_54_12 | reverse complement strand
ATCGAAGTAAAGGAAATAAGTTTGCCGAATACAAAGCATGCATTATCGTGCTACTATATAATCATGCCTGCTGAAGTAAGTTCGAACGTGGCGCGGTTCGACGGCATACGATACGGCCGACTGGACGAACTGCAGGAACATGAGCCGAAAAATCTGCTTGGCATATACCACACACAGCGGGGCAAAGGCTTCGGACGTGAAGTGCGCAGGCGTATCATGCTCGGAACCTATGTGCTGTCGTCCGGCTATTACGACGCCTACTATGCGAAAGCGCAAAAGGTGCGCAAGCTGATCAAGGAAGATTTTGACAATGCGTTCAAGGAGGTCGACGTCATATTGACGCCGGTCGCTCCGACCACCGCATTCAAGATCGGCGAAAAGACCAGCGATCCATTGCAAATGTATCTGTCGGACATATTTACCATTCCGTTGAACTTGGCGGGATTGCCGGGAATATCCATCCCCGTGCGTGAATACACGGGAGGCGAGCTGCCGGTAGGATTTCAACTGATAGGAAAGCCGTTTCGCGAAGCGGACATTTTGGGAATAGGACAAATGTATGAACGAATTCGTTGAGGGAATAACAAAAGTGGGCGTCTATCTGTTCGACATATATCTAAGCAAGCTCCCGGCATTGCAGGCGTTTTCGTTGGTAATCACGGGTATATTGCTGTTTTTTGTGGTGTTGATGATGCGGCGCATGAAGACGCTCGAGATGAAGCGGGATAAGTCCATGGACAAATGGGGGCTTATTGATATGTCCAAAGAAAAACAGCGGCGCATGTGGAAGGATCTGCTGGGCGAAGCGGCGAAAGGAAGCGATGTGAAATTGAAAAAAGCGCTTAGCGACGCGGACGGGATGTTGGACGAAGCGCTTAAAAACGTAGGAATCGTAGGGAACGACATGAACGAGCGGCTCGCAAAGACCGACGAGATGCGCGTCGTAAACATTAGGGAGGTGCGCGAAGCGCACCGGCTTGTAATGAGGACGAAAAAAGAGCCGACACTTCCACTGACCGCACGCGAAGGTTGGAATATCATCGGTATTTATGAAAAGGCGCTCAAGGAATTGGGAACGATCAAATAAAAACAGCCCGTGAGGAGGGGTGGAATATCATAACCATCTACGAAAAGGCACTCAAAGAATTGGGAATGCTGAAATAAAAATAACGACTTACGATGTCGTTATTTTTGACTAAACACACCTCTTTGTTATAAGATATATGAATAAGGCTACAAATATGCGAAAAATAGATCTAAAAATAGCAATATGGAAAGAGGGGAAATATTATGTTGCTCAGTGTCTTAATGTTGATATTTCCAGCTTTGGAAAGACAAAAAAGGAAGCCTTGGAAAATCTTGACGAAGCATTGGCATTGTATTTTGAAGATGCGAAAGCCGAAAAGGTTTCAAAAATTGAAAAGCCGGAATTGGTAAACATTTCCTTGAAATATGCCTAAACTTTTTTCTTCAGCAGCTATCGTGAAGGTATTGCAGAAAAATGGCTTCGTGTATATTTCCCAAAAAGGAAGCCATGTGAAATTCAGAAAGACCGGACGCCCGACATTGACAGTCATCGTTCCGGCAGGAAAAAGAGAAATTCCATTTGGTACATTTACATCGATCGTGCGTCAATCAAAATTAACGCAAGAGGATTTTAAATAAAAATCGCCCTACTCGTTAGCTGGGCGATTTTTAGCGAAAGCAGCAGTCAAGCAAGGCGGTTTCGTAATCGAGCTTGCCGGATTTTATGAGAATGTCGTGATCGGCCAACATGCGCACGGTCGCCAGATCGATGAACGGGTTCTTTGCGAATATGTTGAATATCTTCGCGGACTCTTCGCGGTTCATAAATAGGCGTTCCAGCGGCGTAAGTCGGCTCGCAAGCGGACCTTGTTTGGATACTGCATTGGTAAAGGCGAATATGTCGGGGGACTCAAGGTAGTCGACGAGCAGTTCGACGTCTTGGCGTGAGAGTTCCCGTGAAGACTCGTTGTAATAGAGTGCGATCTTCTCGAGCTCGTTCATGATGAGTTGCGTATCGCGGCGCAATGCGAATACAAGAAAATCGGCCGCTTCGGGGGAAACAAGAACGGATCGTTTCTTTGCCTCGGTAGATATGAAAAAGCTTAGCTTCGCATCGGATAGCGGTTCAAATGCCTCGGCGATCGCCGGAGTATTGAGTAGGAAAAGCATATCCTTGGGGACGAGCACGCGTTCGCGCGGGCGCGGGTTTGCTTCGTCGGTAAATTCGGAAATGAAGACGATCACGTCTTTGTTGGCGAGTGCCGCCTTGAGGATATGTTGCGCTTCTTCGGACCCTTTGATCGAGAACGCATTGCCGACCATGGCAAGCCGTTTCGTTTCGAACATCGTTTGCTGGGAGCAAAAATCCTTGAAGCGCAAAATATCGTCTTCGGTATCGAAATCAAACCTGCCGATGGAGCGGGTGCCATATTTTTTTTGATATGCCGCAATCAATTCGCGGAGGCGATGTTCTCGCCGATAGGCGTCGGCACCGTGGAGGAAGTGGATCATGGGGGGGGTGAAGGTAGGAGGTATAAGGTATACAGTATGCGGTATGAAGCATGGGGGCTCAAGTTGCTTGTCATCCCTTATATCCTATACTCTTATAGTATCGACAAATTAGCTATTTGCAAGCGAGCTATTTATTTTCCCCTCTCTATGCTGTATACCTAATACTATATACCATCTGCCATACATGCGTTTCGACATCATCACAATTTTCCCGCATATATTTGATTCGTATCTGAACGAGTCTATTTTAAAGCGGGCACAGGAAAAAAAACTGATCCAGATACATGTGCATGACTTGCGGGCGTATGCCATCGACAAGCACCATAAAACGGACGACAGGCCGTTCGGAGGAGGCCCGGGTATGGTCATGAAGATCGAGCCACTCGTAAAGGCCATTGCGGCGGTGGCAAAGAAAACAAAGAAATTTGAAAAGGAAACGAAAGTAATATTTTTTGCCCCGGGTGGAAAGCAAATAGATGATGTATACGCGAACAAAACGGCGGGAAAAGTGAAGCGCCTCATTTTGGTTTGCGCTCACTACGAAGGCATGGACGAGCGGGTAAAAAAAATAGTAAAGGACATGGGATTTAAAACGGAAGAATTGTCCATCGGGCCGTATGTGCTGACCGGCGGAGAATTGCCGGCAATGGTGCTGGTGGATGCGCTTTCGCGCAAGATCGGGGGTGTGTTGGGCAAAGGCGAATCGCTCGAAGAATTGCGCCACGGTGTCGGCGTACCGGCATATACGCGCCCAAACGAATTCGTGTTCAAAGGGAAGAAATACAAAGTGCCACCGGTGCTGGTTTCTGGCGATCATAAAAAAATAGACGCATGGCGCTCGCAGTACGGGAAAAAGAAATAAAAACATCAAATTTTCCGTCTTGCGATGACGGAAAATCAAGCGCTCCGGCGGTTTGGCCAGGTTTGGAGGGCGCTTGCATTATTTAGAGTATTCTGCTATAGTAAATCCGATGCTTACAAAACGAACAAAAGCGAATATCGTAAAAGAGCACAAAACAAGCGACGCCGACACCGGCTCCGCTGATGTGCAAATCGCGATGCTCACCCGGCAGATCGCCGAACTCACTGACCACCTGAAGATAAACCCGAAGGATAATCATTCCCGAAGAGGTCTTTTGAAAATGGTAGGAAAAAGAAAGAGACTGTTGGCCTACCTTTCCAAGACCAACGTGGCAGGATACGAAAAGATCCTCAAAAAGCTTAATCTTAAGAAATAATGAGGCATAGAGAACAACGAATCGGCATTTTTATCGACGTTCAGAATCTCTATCATTCGGCAAAAAATCTGTACTACAGCCGGATCAACTACCAAGAGCTGATGAAGAGCTTGGTAGGCGAGCGGAAACTTATCCGCGCGCTCGGCTATGTGGTGAAGAGCGAATCACAAAACGAAGAACTCACTGCTGAGGCTTCGTTTTTTGATGCGTTGCTAAAGGCAGGCATCGATCTGCGCATGAAGGACCTGCAGGTGTATCCGGGAGGCATGAAAAAGGCAGACTGGGATGTAGGTATGGCAGTCGATGCGATCCGCATGGCGGACTCGCTCGATGTGGTTATTCTGGTCACCGGCGATGGCGACTTCGCTCCGCTGGTGGAATATTTGAAATGGGGAAAGGGGAAATTGGTGGAAGTGGCCGGATTTGGGCGAACGACCAGCGCAAAGCTACGCGAAGCGACCGACATGTACATTGACCTCAAGGAGGTTCCGAGGATATTATTAAAAACAAGGATCAGTAAACGGTCCCGCTGAACCGTATGTGAAATAGTGGACAGATATACAATTACTCGCATTTGTCATTCCGGATCCCGTATAAATTACGGGACATGCTTCACGATCCGGAATCTCAGAGCTTTCAAAGAGATCCTGAAACGAGTTCAGGATGACGACGAGCGGGAGTAATTGAAATGTGTCCGGTATTTCAGTATCGGGAAGCAAGGGATCGACAATAAAAATGCAGTTACCAAAGCAAGAGTTTATACTCGATGTTGCAGGTAAGCCGTTCACGCTGACGGTTTCAAGTTTGGCGAATCAGGCAAATGCCTCCGCCATCGGAAGTTATGGCGACACCGCGGTGCTGGTGACCGCGGTCATGGGCGATGCCAACCGCCCGACGGACTTCTTTCCGCTTACCGTTGATTACGAGGAACGGTTTTATGCCGCAGGAAAGATCCTTGGTAGCCGTTTTATGCGCCGCGAAGGCCGACCGTCCGACGAGGCGGTGCTTTCGGGCCGCATGATCGATCGGGCCATACGCCCGTTGTTCAACCACGACCTGCGCCGCGATGTGCAGGTTATCATTACGATCTTATCGTACGACGGAGAGAACGATCCGGATTTTGTGGCGTTTTTGACGGCGTCGTCCGTGTTGATGATGTCCGATATTCCGTGGAACGGACCGATAGGCGGCGTGCGCATGGCAAAGATGAAAGACGGCGAGTTTGTGCTGAACCCGGAAAATGCGAAGATCGACGATAAAACAAAAGTTGCATACGAAGCATTTATCGGCGCGACAGAAGATCGCATCAATATGATCGAACTCGCGGGCAACGAAGCGACCGAAGAAGAAGTCGCGGAAGGTTTTGCGCAGGCACATGAAGCGATCAAAAAAATGTGCGCATTCCAAAAGGAAGTACAGGCAAAGCTCGGCAAGAAAAAGCTCGACGATGTATTTGTGCCGCGCAACGAAGAGTTGGTAAAACGGGTACACGCATTTTTGGAGGGCAAGCTGGAGGATGGCGTATATGGCACCGACAAGGTAGAGCTGAAGCGCAAAATGCATGGCATTAAAACGGATATGGAAGCCCACCTTAAAGAGGCGGGGTATGAAGACTTGGCAGGGGTTGCTGCTATTCTTGAAGCGGAGATCGACGCATTGATGCACCGGAACATTTTGGAACAAGGTCGTCGGCCGGATGGCCGCGCGATGGATGAGATTCGTTCGCTGTATGGCGAGGTAGGTCTGTTCAAGCGATTGCATGGAACCGGCTTGTTCATGCGCGGGGCAACGCAGGCGTTGGCAGTAACGACGTTGGGCGCACCGGGCGACGAACAGCTCGTGGAAACAATAGAAACATCGGGAAAGAAGCGTTTCATGTTGCACTATAACTTCCCGCCGTATTCCGTTGGCGAGGTAAAGCGCATGGGTGGAGTAGGTCGCCGAGAGCTCGGGCATGGTTCATTGGCAAAAAAGGCGATCGAGTGGATGTTGCCGACCCAAGAAGAGTTCCCATACATCATTCGCGTGGTGTCGGAGGTGCTCGCATCAAATGGTTCGTCTTCTATGGCGACCACCTGTGCGGCGACCTTGTCGCTTATGGACGCGGGTGTTCCGCTTAAAAAGCCTGTTGGCGGCATCGCCATGGGTATGGTCATGGATCATGCGGGAAACTATAAGGTGCTGACCGACATTCAGGGGCCGGAAGATCATTATGGCGACATGGACTGCAAAGTTGCGGGAACTACCGACGGCATCACGGCCATGCAAATGGACGTGAAGATCGAAGGTATTACCGTGCAGATATTGAAAGATACGCTGGCGCAGGCCAAGAAGGCGCGCTTGCAGATACTCGACGTCATGAAAGGCGCCATAGCGGAACCGCGCAAGCAGCTGTCGCCGTACGCTCCGTCGATCATCTCGATGAAGATCGATCCGGAAAAGATCGGCACGGTCATCGGATCGGGCGGAAAGACGATCAATGGCATCATTGCCGATACGGGCGTCATTACGATCAACATCGAAGATGATGGCACGGTTTCGATCGCTTCGATCGGATATGAAAAGGCGGAAGCCGCAAAGCGTGTTATCGAAAGCCTGTTGAAGGAATTTGAAGTAGGCGAGGTCGTAAGCGGAAAGATCATTAAACTGCTCGATTTCGGCGCTGTCGTAGACATAGGCGGAGGCCGTGATGGCATGGTGCATATTTCCGAATTCAAGAACGGGTTTGTGGAAAAGATAAGCGATGTGGCGAGCATCGGAGACGAAGTGGTGGCCAAGGTCATCCGCGCCGAACAGGGCAAGCTCTCGCTGTCGGTAAAGGCGATGACCCCAAAGGAAGATCGCGGCCCGCAGCGCGATGAACTGTCGCGCGATGCGCGCGGCGAAGGTCCGCGCCCTGAACGGGGAGGTCATGGCGGAGGACGAACCCATGGCGAACGCCGCCCGGGTTTGGGCGGTAGCCGCCATCCGCGAAACGAGGATCGCGAACCACGAAGGCCGATCAACGAAGAAGTGAAGCAGGTCGAGTGGCCGCATTCGGGCACGGAAAAGGAAATAAAAGGAAAATCCCTCGAGGAAGTATTAAAAGAACTGGAAGGGGGAATAAGCGGACACGAGAATAAATAAGTAAAAAGGCGGCTCGTCGAATGACGAGCCGCCTTTTGCATTGTCATTCCGAGCCCGCATTGTCATTCCCGTGAAGACGGGAATCCATTTGCAGTAGTGGTGGATCCCCGCCTTCGCGGGGATGACACCCCCCCTCGCATTGTCATTCCCGCGAAGGCGGGAATCCAGTATTCCGTTGTCCGCTATCGGTTATCGGTCATAAGTTATTCCCCTCGCATTGCCACCCTCCCCGCATCCCGTTATTAGTCATCGGTTATTAGTCATAGGTTATCCCCCCCCCGCATTGTCATACTTGCCCATTTAGTAGGCAGAAATCTATTATAAAAAATCCTTCGTCATGTGACGAAGGATTTTTTTATTTAGCAGGAGTGGCGGCCTTCTTTGAAAGTCGTGACTTCAGCCGGCTTGCCTTGTTCTTCTTGATGATGTTGGTCTTGGCGGCCTTGTCGAGTTTCTTGAAGACCGTGGAAAGCTGCTTTTCGGCGGCTTCCGTTTGGTTTCCGGCAACAAGCTTCTTGTATTCCTTGATGGAGCCCTTCAAGATATCCTTTTGCTTTACATTACGGATTTTGCGGCGCGTATTCTGGCGATTTGCCTTTTCTGCTGTCTTTGTATTTGGCATAGTGTCTGATAAATAGTGTTTCCATACTACATTTTTCGCCCCGGGATGTCAACCGGGGGTTAACTAATGACAGATGACAAATAACATATGACAAAATACGGCAACAAAGGGCATTGTCAGTCAGTCTGTAATAGCCCTATGTACGTCATCTGATGACGTACATAGGGGTATGCGGAAAAAAGCCGCGACAGGGTCGCGGCTTAGGGGAAACAATACGGAGGTGATGTTAGGCGGCTTTCAGGCCCATGACCTTGACCGAGATCAAATGCCAGTCCAAGAGCCACCATGCGCCGCCGGCGAGCCCGCCGAGCAGTGCGCTACCGGTATAATGGCCAACAGCAACGCCGATGGCTACATCAATACCAAACAACAGGCGTGCGTTCGAGTGGACATACTTAAATGTCGTGCAAATGAACGTTGCGCAAAACCGATAGGCGATAGCCACGGCAGTTGGAATGCGTACAATGACCCAAATGATCCCGCGCGGGAGCGTCCAGCAGAAAAAGGGAATCGGATGGGCTACTTTGATGATCTTGGAAGCGTGCTCAAGATTATTGGCTTCAGAGGGGACCATGCATAGAAGCCCGCAGATTAAAGATGGTATTGCCACCGCAGTAAAATACGATGCGCAAAGGAACGGATTGACTCCTTCGGAAAGAAAGCCACATCCAAAGAAGGTGAGCATAGCGGTCATCATTGCACTTGCGCCTGCGCCAAACCCGTAAAACATGAGCTTAGCACGCTCTTTGGGTATATGCACCGATGGCATAGAAACCTTTTTGCATGTTTCGGTGAATGCCAAGGAAATGGCACTAACAATGCTGCGAGCATCGTAGCCGATATAGCCGGCAACGAAGCCGAGAGCCAAGCCGGCCCACCAATACGCACCAAGCTCAAGCGAAACGAGCGAACCGATGAAACTCAACGCGCATGCCATAAGAAATCGCTGCATGGTACACCTCCGTATAAAATTGTTTGGCCCGG
>Ga0156482_13_pt2 | contig 8626 bp, 8 predicted proteins | sample RifOxyB1_FD_110629 | JGI IMG/M metagenome (GOLD analysis project Ga0156482, IMG submission 110629) | Candidatus Wolfebacteria bacterium RIFOXYB1_FULL_54_12 | reverse complement strand
GCAAGGCATTGGGTGAGTCTGTGACTTCCGACCAGGTGTGGGCGGCGAACATCCAATCATGGACATCGGCGTTGGTGAACGCGGCGATCAACCGCGTTGTGCACGAAGGTGTATCTGCCATGAGGAGCTCGTCGAGCGATGCGAGCGCAGACTACGATCCTTCGTCTTCGGAATATGGGGAATTGAGGGATATGGAGTTGATCGATGATAGAAGGACCTTTACCGAACAAGTAGAATTGGTTACCGACCCGTACAGACAGTTGCTTGTGGAAAAGCAGACGGCAAAGACATACACGGAGCAGATACTCGATCTGTTTTCGCAAATTGATCTGATGGATAGAAATAGGATTTGTATTCCGCAAACGACGACGGCCGAGGTTGACGCGCAACGGACGATCTTGAGCGAACTGACCCCTCGGGTAGATGGCCCTCAGACGGCATCGAATGCATTGCCGCCCATTCGGGTAGACGGTCTCCAGTCGATCGTGGACGAGGGGGATGCCATTATCGCGCAAATAAACGTCATGACCGGATCGATCAGGGATAAGTCGATCGTATCCAGGGCGATAACCGATTTTATGAATGAGCAAAGCATAGAGGAGCAAATGTCTGTCCAAAGTGAATTGCAGGTTGTAAATGACCGCGCAACGCAACACGCGACATTGCAGGATATCCAAGACAGGCATACCCAGTGCAGGGACCGCATAGACTTGATGGCGAGACAGACGATTTCGCCGTAAGATAGCCGGCGATGAGTACACATGAAATCGATCTATAAAAAAATTCTTTCGGTCGGACTGTTGAGCGCCTTTTTCGAACTGGCGCTCATTCAGCGTGCGCATGCAGGCATTTTCGGTGATGTTATCGGCTCGATCGGATCATGGGTGATCCTTAAGGCGAGCATGGTCATTTTGGGAGTGTTTTCGGCGGTAGCCCAAAAGATATTCATGTTGGGTGGCATGCTGATCGAGCTTGCGATGCGGCTGAACAACGCCATTCTTGATCCGGTTTCAAACGTCTTCCTATTCAAGGGGTGGACGGTCTTGGTCAACGTGGCCGACCTTGCTTTGGTTATCGCATTGATCGTCATCGCATTTGCGACCATGCTTGATTCCCAGACCTATGGCATGAAAAAGGCATTGCCGCGCTTGATCGTCATCGCATTGTTGGTCAATTTCAGCTTGGTCATACCGGGAGTGTTCATCGATATATCGGGCATGGTGACCGAGTTTTTCCTCGAGCAGTCGGGGCTGCGGGGTGACGGCATATCGTCGGCGCTCGCGGGTGCGTTTGATATTTCCGGATTTTTAGAGACACAAAATGCCCAAACGACGGGAGCGATAGTAGAGGAACTTTCTGCCGGTACGTTGAATATCCTATTGGGCATGGTCTTCATCATCATATTTACGATCATCGGTTCGATCGTGTTGTTGACGATGGCGATCGTGCTGTTCATACGGTTCTTCATGCTTTCCTTCATGCTTGTATTGACTCCGGTCGTTTTTGTCGCATGGATATTTCCGGGCACCAAAAAGCATTGGGACAAGTGGTGGAACGATTTTGTGCGGTGGACCATGTTCCCGCCGGTGCTGATATTTTTTGTGTGGCTATCGCTGACATCGCTGAATGCGCTTAGAAACACGGCCCCTACAGGGCAAGAGGCGGGCACGGCCGCGTATGCGTTTGGTGACGGCATGATGTTTAATATAAGCTCGGTCATTCAAATGGCCATGGCCGTCATGTTCATGACCATGTCGTTGATCGCCGCAAATGGCATCAGTATTTCCGGAGCAAAGGGCAGTAAGGATATGATCGGAACGATGACCAACTGGGGGAAGGGAAGAATCGATAAAATGGGGGCATTTGGAAAGCGCGAAACGGAGCGTATGGGTAGGCGCGCGGTAGCGCGTCCGGTTGCGGCGGTTGGTCGCCAAGCGGCTGCGATGCGCAAATACGAAGGTGAAAAGGGCGGCTTGCGTGGCCGCGTTGCCGGTGCTGCGGGGCGTGCATTGGGAGGGGCTACTGCAGCGCAACAGGCGGCGCTTAAAAAGACATACGACGAGAAGTTCAAGACAATGTCGGACGGCGATCTCGCATTGCGCTACAGTACCATGGCCGGCGACGAAAAGGTTTTTGCCGTGCAGAAGCTGATGACAACAAAGGATAAGCTTTCCAAGATCAATGAGCAGGTCCTCGAGCGCGATATTGTGGATACCTCGACCAAAGCGGTATTCACTAAATATGGCGGAGAAAAAGCGCATGAAGGGTTTGTGAAGGCCGCCGGTCGCAACAAGGAAATGATCGATGAGCGCAGCAAGATCAACTACGCCGAAGTCATTAGATTGGAGTCGGAAATAAAGAAAACAGAAGACGTGGTAAAAACGGCGAAAGGATTTGGTAAGCAGGTCGCAGAGGACCACCTGGAGCAATTAAAGAAAGAAAAGAATACGGAACAGAATACGGTAGAAGCCGGGTTCAAGTCTGCCGCAAAGAAGTTTTACGCCGGGTATTCAAAAAAGGATTACGAAGCGTTGGGATCCGATTTCTATAATAATGAAAAATATGGAAATGAGGCGCTGGACTCGTTGCTGTTGAACGAGCCGGGCGCGATTGGATCGGTGATAAAGGGTATCGGCAAGGGTGCCGATATGCGCAAGTTCATGGAGAGAATAGAACAGAGAGGCGATGACGTAAAGAAGGGGGTTATCGAAGGCATCAAGCAGTCCAAGGGCGACATGATAGAAGCGGAAACGGGCAAGGAATTGATCTCGATCATGAAAGAACTGAAGGCAACCAATGATGATATTATAAAAACAAAGGACATGGGGGCTATGCTGAAGTGGATCGAAGATCGCGACGAGAAGATATTCAAGAGTATTGGAGCGGGAAAATTGGCGGTCAATATCGAGGCGCAAATGAAACTGCTGAATGCAAGGCACAATGCGGAGTTTGCCGCCATGCCGGAACATGAAGACTATCAACATGTGATCCGCATGCAGGAATCAATGAGAAAATCGGCAGCGAAGCGAATGTACGGAGGAAGCGAAGAAGAGAAAAAGAAAGAAGAAAAGAAAGAAGAGAAAAAATCAGAAGAAAAGAAAGCGTGAGGTTTCGGGTTGTCATCCCGTTGAAAAACGGGATCCAGAGCCCTTTCCTATGGCTACTGGATTCCCGCCTCCGCGGGAATGACAATACACTTAAGTGTCATCCTCGCGGAGGCGGGAATGACAAAATGAGGTAAGGGAATGACAGTAATAAAACCATGTTGACCGTAACCAACGAACAAATTTATGACCGGTGGGAGTATGTTCCCGAATCGCTAAAGGAGGCGTTTTTCTCGCCGGAAAAAGGCGACATCATTTGGAAGGCCTGTGAAGAAGCGGGGCTTTCGGATGAAATCGCGGAACAGGTTCTGATCGTGGCGGGAAACGTGATGCTTGGATTCACGCAATTCAATGATCTCGCGAACGAACTCAGGACGATCCCCGGCATGAATCCTCAGGCAGTCGATCGGGCTATCTTTCAAATGGATAAGCGCATATTCGCGCCGATCAAGGGGGATATCCTGAAATTGTATGGGGATATGTTGGGTACCGGTCCGCGCATTGTTGCCGAAAGCGGCTCTGAAATTGTAAAAAAGGAATCAATTGCCATGGAATCGGCGCCGGCGATGATGGTGGCGGAAGCCCCGGTCCCTGCAACCGATACGGGCAATGCGGAGGTGGATATTCGTAAGGTACGCATAGGCGAAGCCCCTGTGGCGGAAGCCCCGGCCATGATCCATTCCGAGGTGGAGTTGCAGCCGGTCGCTCAAAAAAGGCGCGCATTGAGCTCGTTTGGAGGAATGTTTGGATTTGGAAAGGCACAAGGGCAGAAAAAAGAAGGAGCGACTGTCGCCGCGGAAGTCAGTATGGTAGATGGGGTAGGCGTGCGCCCGCAGGAAATGGCAGAAGAGGAACAACAACGCCCGGTTCGGGTAGTGCATTATACAAGTGCGAAAGCGCCTGAGGATATATTTGGAACGTCCGCGCAGGAACAAAAAGATGCGGCGGCGTTTGCGCCGGTCGCAAAACAGGACCATGAAGTTGATTTTGAGCCAAAGGTCATAGACCTTACGAGCGGCGGGCAGGCTGTGGCCGCCACACGCGAGCAAGGGGTGCAGCCGATGCCCGATGATGTGGCACCGGAACTGTCACCGACCGTACCCGTATTGCCGATGCCGGAAATGCCGCCGGTCGTGGTCATGAAGACGCCGCAACGAATGGAATCTATCGCGCCGTCACAGCAGGGCAGAGAGCCACGCCTTGCGGACATACCGGTGAGCGACAATGTCATAGATCTGCGCGCGCTCGAAAGAGCAACCGATAACCTAAAACCAATAACTGATAACAACTCAGTAAGATGAATAAGTTTAGATTTTTGGAATGGAATGTATATCGGGAATCGAAAGAATTACTAAACACAACATTTAATATCGTTGGGCAATTACCGAAGGAATATAGGTATGAGCTTGGTAGCCAAATGATTCGATCTGCATTTTCAATTGTGCTGAATATGGCAGAAGGAAGTGGTAAGCGTTCTGATAAAGAAATGAATAGGTATTTCGAAATTGCACTTGGTTCTGCGAGTGAAACATTAGCCGCGGCTGATGTGCTGCGTGATAAAATTGATGGCATCGCGAGACAGTCGGGAGGCTTTAAAAAGAAATTAGATAATTAAACCGGTTTATCGGGGCGTGGGTTGCAAATTGTAAATATCCCGCATCCCCCGTTATCGGTCATAGGTTATTGGTCATTGGTTAAAAGTATGCAATTCCAGATACCCCAATTCATAGAAATAGAAGACAAGATAGCCGGACCGTTCTCGTTGAGGCAACTGCTGTATGTTGTGGGGGGAGGCGCGGTGGCTTTTGTTGCGTTTTCATTTCTTCCTTTTTTGGCAGGCGCGATCGTTGCAATCGTCTCGGTAGGAGGGACGCTTGCACTCGCGTTGATAAAGGTAAACGGTCAGCCGTTGACCAAGGTGGCGTTTGCGGCCGCGGGGTTTTTTTGGAAGCCGCGGTTGTACCTGTGGAAGCGCGAGACAAAAGAGCGAACATTCGAAGTTTCCGGATCAGAGGGGATGCAGCAAGCGGCACAGATGCCCGAAGAGCATACGGTTGACAGGAGGAATACGCTTAAAAAGTTTACCGCACAGATGCCCTCGATCAATAAGCTGTCGGGTGATCTTGCGACGACAAAAAATCCGATCCCGCAACGGGAAAAAAATATCCCCGCCGTGATCACGGAGCGGGTAAGCATATTCAGAAAAAAGACGGGCGATAAGGAAGCAGCAAAACGGGTCGATTTTAGATAGGGATGTCAGTGTGGTATAATGACATGAAGTATATGTCATTCCTGCGAAAGCAGGAATCTACCTAATAAGTAGATTCCGGCTCGGAGGCCGGAATGACAGAAAGAGACGATGCCTCAAGAAACACAAGCAACACAACAATTCGTGGATGTAGAGCGCGTCCATAACGGAACGGTCATTTTGAAAGGAGGATCGTTGCGAAGGATCCTACTGGTAAGCGGGATCAATTTTGCGCTGAAATCTGAAGAAGACAAAAACATCATTTTGGGGGCATATCAGGAATTCATCAATTCACTCGATTTTTCTTTGCAGATCATCGTGCATTCGCGTCGGTTGAACATAAAAGGCTATCTCGATGGACTTGCAATAAGGCAGGAAGCGGAAACGAATGAACTGCTCCGCGAGCAGATAAGCGAATACGGCGAATTTATCAGGTCATTCGTTGAGCAAAGCGACATCATGGGTAAATCATTTTTTGTGGTCGTTCCCTATGACCGCGCCATGATCGTAACGACAGGTGGACTGTTGAAGAGCATTCCGTTTTTTGGAAAAAAGCCGGGAGCGGCAGAAGCGGCCGGGGAGCAGGTGTCGCTGGACGAAGCGATCGGACAGCTGGAACAGCGGGCGGACCACGTGGTCGCGGGTCTTGCGGGTATCGGCCTGCGGGCGGTCACGCTGAACGACGAAGAGCTGGTGGAATTGTTTTATAATCTGTATAACCCCGCACCGACCGAAAAGAAAGGACTGGGTATTGCGAAACAGTAATATCGTATTGTCATTCCCGCGGAGGCGGGAATCCAGTACTACTAAGAATAGATTCCCGCTTCCGCGGGAATGACAGAAAAATATGGAAAAAATAACCCTACCGCAGGCGTATGAAGGAGGAAGCGACGACGTAAAGAACGTCATCGCCCCGGCAGCGCTTGAGGCGAATCCCAATTACATACGGCTTGGCGATACGTTCGTAAAAACGCTTTTTGTATTTACCTATCCGCGGTATCTTTCGACCGGATGGTTTGATGTGATCATCAACCTGCCGAATCTTTTGGACATATCCATTTTTGTGCATCCGATCGACACGTCGACCGCGCTGAATAAACTGCGCCGCAAGGTGACGCAGGTGGAAGCGCAGCTTTCCGAGCGCGATGAAAAGGGTCTTGTGCGCGATCCGGCGCTCGAAACGGCATATCAGGACATTGAAGCGTTGCGCGATCAGCTTCAGCAGGCGGAAGAAAAATTGTTCGACGTGGGGGTTTACATAACCATATATGCGTCTTCCGCAGACGAGTTGGCCCGCGCGGAAAGTCTCATCACTTCAATGCTCGAGAGTCAAATGGTCTATGTTAAGCCGTCCATTTTTCAGCATATTGAAGGGTTTATTTCCACATTGCCGATTGGGCAGGACAGGCTTGATATCCACACGGCGCTCAATACGAGTCCGATCTCATCGTTGTTTCCGTTCGTGTCCGAAGACCTTACGTCGGATAAGGGCGTGTTGTACGGCATCAATCAGCATAATAATTCGCTGATCATTTTCGATCGATTTTCGTTGGAAAACGCGAATCAGGTCGTGTTTGCAAAATCCGGTGCCGGTAAATCATATAGTACGAAGCTGGAAATATTGCGGTCGTTGATGCTGGGAATCGACGTCATCGTGATCGATCCGGAAAACGAATATCAAAAATTGTCCGATGCGGTAGGCGGAAGTATGTTGAAGATCTCGTTGACATCCGATACGGCCATCAATCCGCTCGACATTCCGGTGGTGCCGGAAGGGGAAGACCCCTCCGACACGTTCCGTTCCCATATATTGAACGTGGTCGGCCTTTTGAAGCTGATGATGGGTGAAATATCTCCCGAAGAAGATGCGACCTTGGATCGCGCGATCAACGAAACATATGCGTCGCGGGGGATCACAGCCGATATAAAGGATTTTTCAAAACTTGAAGCGCCTCTGCTGAGCGATCTGCAGACCGTGCTTGAAAACATGGAGGGCGGAAAAAGCATGGCCGCAAAGTTGTATAAGTTCACGCAAGGAACGTATGCGGGGTTTGCGAACCGCGCGACGAACGTCAATGTGAATAACCGGCTGGTTATTTTTTCGACGCGCGATTTGGAAGAAGAATTGCGTCCGATCGCCATGTATATGATGTTGAGCTATATTTGGAACCTTATCCGTGCGCAAATGAAAAAGCGCATTCTTGTTATCGACGAAGCATGGGTGCTGATGAAACATGCAGACAGTGCCGCATTTCTGTTTTCACTTGCAAAGCGATGTAGAAAATATTATTTGGGCATGACCACAATTACGCAAAATGTGGACGATTTCATGGGTTCGCCGTATGGCGTGCCGATCGTTACCAACTCGTCGTTGCAGTTGCTGTTGAAACAAGCGCCATCAAGCATAGACATTCTTGCGAAAACATTTTCGTTGAGCGAAGCGGAAAAGAGTCTCGTGCTTTCCGCGGGCGTCGGTGAAGGGATCTTTTTGGTAGGGTTGAAGCACGTGGCGATCAAGATAATTCCCTCGTATTTTGAAGATAGGATCATAACGACCGATCCGGAACAGCTGTTGGAAATGGCGAAAGAGAACAAATAACCAATAATCAATAACGGGAATCCCTTGTATTGTCATCCTGAACTTGACCCTCGGCGTTGCTATCGATCCGTCACCTGCCTGCCGGTAGGCAGGGCCGACGGAGAGTGTGCAACGTGCCGGGATACTCGAAGCGCATAAGGTTTGCGCGCTTCAAGTGATTCAGGATCTCATGTCGGATAGGCAAGCGTCGAGATTCCGTATCGAGTACGGAATGACACTACAACAGGAAGAAAAAAACAGATAAACCCATGCCGGAAGAATCCCCACAAAAAATAATAGGACTCCCCGAAACGGTATTGGTATTGATGATCGTGGGCATCGAGGAATTGTTTGAGGCGTTTATTTTGGTAATTACATTGGGAGCTGGTATAATAATTACTGAGATCATGAACGCCGCCATGGCGGCGCTCATAGAAATGTACATGCTGTTGCGTGGCGGGAAGGGGGTTAAGAAATTGATCGTTACGCCGGTCTGCGCGATGATCGACGCGGCTACCGGCGGGTTTGCCCCGGGAAAATTCATCGGGCTTGCCATGGGCATTTGGATGATCAACCGGCCCGAGAAATTTGGCGCGCTTGAATCGGTGGCAAGTACGAAAAAAATGGCTACCGGCTCGGTTGCGGGTGCCGTACGTACGTAGATCAAGGTGCGGTAACGAGCAATGGATATATACA
>Ga0156482_11_pt16 | contig 9968 bp, 9 predicted proteins | sample RifOxyB1_FD_110629 | JGI IMG/M metagenome (GOLD analysis project Ga0156482, IMG submission 110629) | Candidatus Wolfebacteria bacterium RIFOXYB1_FULL_54_12 | reverse complement strand
ATGTTATTGAAGGAGCACCGATGGCGGGTGATCACCCGTACGATGTTTCCAAATCGTGCACCGATCTCATTGCCCGTACGTATGCGAAGACCTACGATCTTCCCGTTGCGGTGAGTCGCTTTGGAAACATCTATGGCCCCGGCGATCTGAACTTCAATCGCATTATACCCGGCATCATGCGGGCGATCATCAAAAACGAAACGTTCATGATCCGGAGCGACGGAACATTCGTACGCGATTACGTGTACGTGAAGGACGTTGTCGACGGATATATCACACTGATGGAGCAGATGTCCGAGGCCAAGGGCGAGGCTTTCAATTTCGGCGCGGCGCATAAGTATTCCGTGCTTGGCATGATCGATGCTGTGGGAAGGATCCTTGGCGTCAAGGTTCCCTATACGGTATTGAATATCCAGCGGAATGAGATTCCCTCGCAGAGCCTGAATTTCGAGAAGGCAAAGACGGTGCTCGGCTGGGAGCCGCAGCAAACATTTGCCGAGGGTATCGTGAGTACGGCCGATTGGTATCGGCATCACTTTACGTTCAAGCGGCGCGGGTAAGTGGTGCATGTTGAACAGTACGCAGGAGGGGCTTTGCCCCTCCTTTTTTATTTCTGTTATTCTCGCGCCTCTCGCTGTCATTCCCGTGAAAACGGGAATCCACTACTTCTACAAATGGATTCCCGCCTGCGCGGGAATGACAATGCAAGAAAGGAATGACAGAGAGATGTGGGCATGACCACGTAAAGAAAGTTGCTACTTTCCACGTGGCGAGCTCCGTCTGATTTGACTTTTTCGGTAAAAATTATTATACAATAGTCAGAACACGAGCATATTTATGCGATAGTAAAACTTCATCAAACGACCTAAAAGGAGGACAACCGATGGCAGATGTAATGGCAGTTAAAAAGCAGTTACCCCAAAAGCCGTTGATCATCTTCGAGATGGCCAACAACCACATGGGGGATGTCCAGCACGGGCTGGAGATTATCAGGATGCTGCACGCCGTGATCAAACACATCGACGTGTTCGCGTTTGCGATCAAGTTTCAGTACAGGCATCTGGAGACATTCATTCATCCGGATTTCCAAAACCGCGCGGACCACAAGTATGTGAAGCGGTTCACGGAAACCCAGTTGAGCGAGGACGAGTTTTTGCGGTTGAAGGAATATGCGGAGCAGCTTGGTTTTATGACCATCTGCACGCCCTTCGACGAAACATCCGTTGGTCAGGTGGAAAAGCATGGCTATGACGCATTGAAGATCGCAAGCGCGAGCTTCACCGATTGGCCGTTGCTCGAGCGGATCGTGATGACCGACATGCCCATTATCGCATCGACCGGGGGAGCAAAGCTGGAAGACATCGACAAGGTCGTAAGCTTCCTTCAGCACCGCGGAAAGGAATTTGCCCTGATGCATTGCGTCGGCGAGTATCCTACTGTGCCTGAGCGCCTGCAGTTGAACCAGATCGATCTGTTTCGCCAGCGGTATGCAGGCGTGCCGATCGGGTTTTCGACACACGAGGAGCCCGGCAATACCGAAGCGATCATGCTTGCGGTTGCCAAGGGTGCCACGATCTTCGAAAAGCATGTGGGGGCCAAGGCCGACCATTATCCGATGAATGCGTATTCCGCAACGCCTGTGCAGGCTGCACAGTGGGTCCGTGCCGCATTGAACGCGTATGCCATGTGCGGCGTCGTGGGCCAGCGGCATGCATCTTCCGAAAAGGAACTGGCGGACATTCTGCAGTTTCAGCGGGGAGTATTTGCCAACCACGATTTTACCGGAGGGGATCGCATTCACATGGCCAATACGTTCTGTGCGTGGCCGAACCAGCCCGGACAGCTCCTTGCAAGGGACCTGTCCAAGTATATGGTGATCACCTCACGTGGAAACGTTGAAGCCAGTTCGCCATTGGTGAATGTGTGCAAAGCCGATACCCGAGCGCAGGTTTACGAGATCGTTACGCGGTCATGCGAATTGCTTCGGGAAGCCGGTATTGCCTTGTCGAACAAGCTGAACTTCGAGATCAGTCATCACTACGGCATCGGCAAATTTTACGAAGCCGGCGCGGTGATCATCACCTGCGTCAACAACGAAGAGTATGCCAAGAAGCTGATCCTGTTGCTTCCCGGCCAAGGGCCGCATCCGATGCATTACCACAAACTGAAGCGGGAAACATTCCATGTGTTGCATGGCAATGTGATCTTCACGCTTGATGGCGTGGAAACCAAAGCGGGCCCGGGCGATGTCATTACGGTCGAGCGGGGGGTCAAGCACAACTTCCGGTCCGAGGGCGGTGTCGTCTTCGAAGAGATATCCACCATGCATCACAAGGGGGATTCCTACTACACTGTTCCTGCCGTGGATGCAAACAAGTATCGGAAGACCGAACTGACCTACTGGGTTGTTTGATAGGCGCATTGTGCGCCAGCCAAGGAGGGGCTTTGCCCCTCTTTTTTGCGACGCTTTCCTTTGTCATTCCCGCGCAGGCGGGAATCCACTACTCCTGCAAATGGATTCCCGCCTGCGCGGGAATGACAACCTCCCCGTATTGTCATCCCGTGCCACGACACGGGATCCAGAGTTTTCTGCAGTGGTGGCGCAAGGGCATTTAGACTCTGGATACCGGCCCCCGTAAAGAAAGTCGCTACTTTCCACGGGGCGAGCAATGTTGCGCGTTGACTATGCGCGTTCTCTATGCTATTGAATATTCAGCATGCAATAGGCATATCGCTTTTGCAAAAACAATTTTATATAGACAGGGAGCGGGCTCATGATCGACTTTTTACGGTCCACCGTCGAGTGGAAGAATTGGGGGATGAATGTACTGACGATAAGTGCGTTGGGGACACTTGTTCTTACGGTGGTCCAAGCGCGGAGCTTTGCCAAGCAAGCAAAGGCTATATGGAATAGCGGGAAAGGCGATTCCGTTTCGGTAACGATGTTTGGGTATCTGCAATTTTATCTCGTGGCGTTCGTTTTTTACGGCATTGCCATGAAAAGCATTGCCATGGTGGCTAATAGCTTGCTCTTTATTTGCATCATTCCGATCTTGTTCGGATTGTGCAAATATAAAAAACTCACTCCGTTGGAGTGGTGTTCTTTGGCGGCGTTTAGCGTGTTGCCAGTGGCTATGGCCGTAACACCCTATAAACAACAGCTGTTTTTCTGCATGTTGGCCGGGCTTCTTGTTGCGTTTTCCTGTCCGGCATACGAGATATGGCGCAACAAAGACGCAGGCGTGTTCGAGGTGCAGGTTGCCGTGGCGACCATGTGTACGAATATATTTTGGGGCGTCTATGCCTTTATGGTGTGGGATGTTCCGCTGATGCTGTTCAATCCGCTTTCTTGCGCGCTTATGGTCGTAACCATTTGCCTGTGGATGCGATATAAGCGAAGCCCCGTGTGTGTTGCTTGATCATCGGGGGGTAGATAGGAGCCGGCTGAGCCGGCTCTTTTTTTGTTGACTTATCGACAAACTATTGGTATAAAAAGGGTAGAACATGCGCGCATGTGCGCCAACAAATAATTCCCGTTTTTAGGGATACATAAAGGAGGAACTACGATGGCAAAAGATTTAAGCGGGCAAGCGCCCGGAGGAAAGCGGACGGTACTTACGGAAGTGCTCCCGCGACTGACCCCTTTTGTGGTTCAGCTGTTTCCGATCTACGCATGCAACTTCAAATGCAACTATTGCATCTTCCAGTTGCCCAATAAGGAGCGCGGATTCATTTCAGATAAGGTCGTCATGGACTTCGACTTGTATAAAAAGTTTATTGATGAGTTTGCCTTATTCCCCAGTAAGATCAAGGTCTTGCGGTTTGTGGGCATTGGCGAACCGCTGCTGCATCCGCGAATCGCCGACATGGTCGCGTATGCGGTCGAGAAGCAGGTCGCTCACAATGTGGAGCTATTGACCAACGGATCGTTGCTGACGCCAGTCATGTCGAATGCGCTCATCGATGCCGGGCTTTCCCGGCTGGTCGTTTCGCTGCAAGGCGTGTCGGCCCGCAAATACAAGGAGATATGCGGAGTCGACGTTCAATTCGACAAACTGCGTGCAAATCTGCAATACTTCTTTTTGCATAAAAGCGACAGCGCGCATATGTACTGCAAGATCGTGGATAGTGCGCTCGATGGCGAGGAAGATAAACGGCAGTTCTACAAATTATTCAGTGGCATTTGCGACAGTCTTGCCATCGAGCATACCGTACCCATTCATTCGGGTGTTGAGTATGACGGCGTGATCAAGCATGCGGGCGAACAGCTGACCCAGTTCGGCCTGCCCGTTTCCGAGGTCAAGATTTGTCCGCAACCGTTTTTCCACATGCAGATCAATCCGGACGGAAAGGTGGTCCCGTGTTACTCGTTCGAGTACCCGGCCATCATGGGTGATTGCAACACGCAGACCGTCCGGGAAATCTGGAATGGCGAGCGATTCAACGCGTTTCGCCGCAAGATGCTCGACGGGAAGCTGGACGCATGCGCTATATGCAAGGAATGCAGTATCATTACCTACCGCATGTTTCCGGAAGACATGATTGGCGAGGCTGATGTCGAGCGGTTGAAAATGGTCTACGGATAAGCGATTTTCTCTATTGGCAGTATTCAAAGGGGCTTATGAGCCCCTTTTTTCTTGACTTAATTTTATTAAACCATTATAAAAAGGTCAGAAGACAACCTTTTACAATTTAATAAACCGAGGAGGATTATGCCATGAATGACACAAGAATCTTATTCATCGTTCCGCCGTATGTGGGGTATGACAGTTTTATGAAGCCTGCTTTTAATGACGGGGTGATGAAAAAGAAATCGGGGGAATACAGGAATATCGTATCAGATATTCCTATCGGGCCACTCTCCTTAAGTGCCTACGTTAAGAAGTATGCAGATGTTGAAGTAAGGTTAATTGATTTTAACGTTGTTATTCATAAGCTGGAATTTTTTGGGTACAAGTCTTTTTCCGAGATGTTTAATGAAATTCTTTCGGGGAAAGAATTTGTTGATTACGATCCAAGCATTATTTGCGTATCAACATTGTTTACTCCGGCCTATCGCAATATGATCGATCTTGGCCGCGTTATCCGTAATTTGTTCCCGTCCGCTTTCATTACGGCGGGTGGTGGTGTGCCGACTAATATGCACAGACACATCTTTGCCGAAAGTGATTGCTTTGATGCACTGTGCTACGGCGAAGGCGAAAAGCCGTTGCTTGGATATATCCAAGCAAGCGATAAGCGTGGATTTTTGGAGGCGCATCCGGCGTGGATAACAAAAGAAAAGTCCGCCAGTATGCAGCTGTTTCAGTTTGATTTTGTTGAGAATCTGGATGACATACCATTTTTGGATTACGGTATTATTTCCATTCAGGACTACAGAATCAACTCGATTCTTTCGACGTATCCGTTTGCGAAGGGGAAAACGCACAGTATGCCCATTATGGCTTCGAGAGGATGCACTCATCATTGCTGTTTTTGTTCTTCTCATACGGTACACGGAAGAAAGATGCGGTATCATAGTGTGTCGCGAGTTCGCGAAGACTTCGAGCGTTTTAAGGAACAGTATGAAACCGAGACAATCGTATTTTTCGATGATCATTTCATGGCAGATCGACGAAGATTTTTTGAGTTGATCGACGTCATGAATGGCTTGGGACTTACAGCCTTCTTTCCGTCTTCGCTGGCTTTATATGCGCTCGACAGAAAGGCCTTGGCCGCCCTTAAGAGCGTCGGGCTTAACCAAATTGTTTTATCCATCGAGTCCGGCAGTGACAGGGTTTTGAAAGAAGTCATGCATAAGCCTCTAAACCTTTCCATCGTGAATCGTGTAATTACGGATTGTCGCGAGCTCGGGCTTGATACGGATGCCAATATACTCATTGGACTTCCCGGTGAAACAAAGCGTGATATTGAGGATGCGCGTGCATTCCTTAAGACCGTCAATGCTACTTGGTTTCGGATTAACATCGCCACCCCTTTGGTTGGTAGCGAGATGTTTGCTACTTGTGTCGAAAACGACTATCTTAAGGGTAATTATATCGATTGCGATTACAAGCGAGCCATAGTAGGCACTCCTGAGTTCACTCCCGAGTGGTTGCAGGAAAAGGTGTATGCCATGAATCTCGAATTGAACTTCGTGTGCAATAGCGATGTTCGGCTGGGTAACTATGCGAAGGCCCTGCAAGGGTTCGAGAATGCCATTCGGGTAAAACGGGATCATGCGCTTGCGTATTACTACGCGGCGGTGTGCTATGAAAAACTTTGCGAGGCGGATAAGGCCGACGAGTATTTGGCTACCGCCCGTGCCATTGTGGCACGAGACGAGTTTTGGCGTCATTATGCGGACACGTTTAACGTTCCCATTTGATGCATGGCGATCGCATATCGCATTAAAGGGGCTTACGAGCCCCTTTTTGTTTTGCTTGACTTTATTGGTAAAAATCCCTATACAATAATCAGGACGTTTCAATAACATATTACAGGTCGTAAAAGGAGGAGCTGTCATGACAAATGTACCGGCTTTATTGCAGGCCATTAAAAACAGGGAAGAGCCCGTTGTCATCGTTGGGGCTGGTGTTGTCGGAGGCGTGTTGCTTTCAATCTGCAACGACGCAGGCATTACGGTGGATTTTTTCTGCGACAGCAGCGACAAGGTCGCAGCAAACGGAACATTCTGCGGTTTGCGGGTGCTTCATATTTCGCAGATCCCATCGGGATACAATGATGCGATATTCATCATTTCTGCCGCATCCATCAAGGATGTGGTCGAACGGCTATCCGATCAAGGGAATAGCAACTGGTATGCCGGTGGTCTTCTGTTAAAGAACATCGATGTGTCCCAGTCGGATGCGAATCTCGATTACGCGAAGTTTGCCATCGAGAATTGCATCCTGTGCCATGACGGCTATTTGCATCCTGAACGGATCTTTATGCGGAGCGTGGACATCATCATTACTGAGCGGTGTTCTCTGAAGTGCAAGGATTGTTCCAATCTCATGCAGTATTATGAACATCCGCGAGATTGCAATGTCGATGTGCTGCTCGATTCGATCGATGCGCTTTGCGCAGTGATCGATGAGGTTATGGACTTCCGGGTGATCGGCGGCGAAGTGTTTATCAGTAAAAACTGGCCGGTGATCGTGAGGCGATTGATAGACGAGCCCAAAGCAAAACGCGTGGTGCTCTATACCAATGGAACCATTCTACCCGCCCAGCGACACTTGGATCTTCTGAAACACGAAAAGGTACTCGTCATCGCTTCCGACTATGGTGCGTTGTCGAAAAACCTTTCGCGGATGAAAAGCCTGTTTCGTGAGCACGGCATTGCCCATCATGTGCTTACGGTTACCGAGTGGCTTTCGTGTTCCGCCATTGCGCGGCATGACCGCGGTTTCGACGGGAATCGGGAGCTGTTCAAGCTGTGCTGTGCCAAAAACATGGCAAGCCTGTCGGAAGGAAAGCTGTTCCGTTGTCCGTACGCGGCCAACGCCTTTCGGCTCGGTGCCGTGCCCGATCACTCGGATGATTATGTCGATCTGTTGCGTTGGCCATTTGATGAAGGCGAGCTGAAGTGCACGCTTCGCGATTACCTGCTGCAGAAACCCTTCATGAATATCTGCGATTACTGCAATGGGCGACCGTTGTCGGGAGTCGAGGTTGAGCCGTATGTGCAGACGGATGCGCCGTTGGCGTATCACAGGTGCACCTGATCGTTACGTGGTGAGGAATATAAGGGGGGGTGGAGCTATCCGCCCTCTTTTTTTATGCATAAAATTGACGTATTAAGACATGCGCCCTACTATATAATAGTAAACATTCGTCCGTTTGTGACGGCCACTATCAATGAACACTCCGCACTTGATAAGCGTTATCATGCCCGTGTATAACGCGGAACAGTTTCTGAAAAAATCCATAGAGAGCGTACTCGGACAAACGCATGCCGATCTCGAGCTTATTCTTGTTGATGATGGCTCGACCGATGGTAGCTTGGCCATGTGCAACGCTTACGCTGTCACAGATAAACGGGTCAAGGTTGTTACACAAAAAAACGGCGGCCCTGCGGCCGCACGAAATACCGGTGTTGCCCTTGCTACGGGAGTGTTTGCGTTCTTTCTTGATGCGGATGATTTCATTGATGTAAAAACATTTGAAGTTTTGATCGCTGCTCGTGAAGCACACCCTTGCGAATTGGTCATGGGGAACTTTTGCAAACTTGAAAGCAACGGATCTATTATCGATCAGCCTGCTACGTTTACCCCCGATGGCGAACCGTTTTCGGGGGATATTAAGCTGTTAAATAAGGAAGACATCGATTTATATGTTCGGCATTTTTTGCGGCACCCGAGCAACCATTTGATCAGCTATTGTTGGGGCAGGTTGTATGATATGCGTATCATTAGGCAATATGCCATCAGTGCGCACGGCGATATGCGACTTTTCGAAGATTATGTATTTAATCTGGAATATTTGAAACAGTGCGCTGCGGTTGCATTCGTGAATAAACCGCTGTATACGTACGTCATGCATCCTGCGCATGTTTCCGCGAGCATGGGCATCGTCAATGCAGATGGTCTGCTGCATGATATGGGCATCTTTAAAGCAAAGACGCTTGAGTTTTTTGACCATCCTCGAAATGGCGTCGATCCCTCGACCATTAAAAAAGAGGTTGGGCATGCGTTGACCCATTACACTATTATTTTTGTGATCCGCTCTTGCCGCTTGGTTACCGTGGACACCAAGGAGCAAATACGCCGCGAAATCGGCAAGATCATTGCCGCGCCTTTGTTTAATGAAAGCTTGAAATACTATACGCCGGCGAAGGGAAACAGCCGAGTGCTGCCCTTATTGGCTCGGCTTAAATTGGTCGACCTCATCATCGTATATTGTCGGTATAAGGCGAACAAGCGATATGGTAAAATAAAAACGATATGAACAAGCAACGCATCGCCGTGCTCGGCGCCACTTCCCATATCGCAAAAGGATTGATTTATAACTTTTTACAGGAGGGTAATTTTGAATTGCATTTGTACGCACGGTCTGTTGACAAGGCACGGGAGTTCATTAAATTGATCGGGCAGGACGGCAATGACAAATGCATTGTGCACGAGCAGCGCGATGATCTTCTGACCGCATCATATGATACGGTAATTAATTGCGTTGGGGTCGGCACGGCAACCAAGCTGCAAGGTGACTACTCGAAATATTTTACGGTAACCGAAGAATACGATAATTTGGTTTTGGATTATTTGCGTAACGGCCACCCCGATACGCTGTATGTGAGTTTTAGTAGCGGGGCGGTATATGGTGGCGAATTTTCTTCCCCCGCGCAGGAAGATACTACAAATTGCGTGCAGGTTAATCACATAGAGCCAAAAGATTATTATGGCATCGTCCGTTTGAATGCGGAGGCAAAACATCGATCACTTAAAGATCTTAATATCGTCGATCTGCGGTTGTTCGCCTATTTTAGCCGGTTTATCGATCTGTCGGACGGGTATTTCATTACCGATATTGTAAATAGTATATTGCATAACACTCCGCTTGCGACTAATGATTCCGATTTTATGCGTGACTTTGTGCACTCTGCGGATCTGTTCGCATTGGTGCTAAAATGCATCGCCATCAAGAAACTTAATATGGCTGTTGATGTGTTGAGCGCCGCTCCTATCAAAAAGAGCGAGATCCTCGCATATTTTTCTCAAGCGTATGGACTGCAGTATGCGATGGAGCCACAGGTGGGCGTCGTGAGCGCGACCGGTTCAAAATATGCATATTATTCCGCATACGCCAACGCGGAACGTGTAGGATTTGTTCCCCAGTTTACTTCCATGGATGCGATACGGGAGGAGGCTGCACGTTTGTTGCCAAAGGCCAAAATTTGACTTTTTCTACAAAAATTATTATACAATAGTCAGAACAAAGGCATTTTTTATGCACCCACAACTACATAAGGAGAAGCACGATGAAAG
>Ga0156482_11_pt17 | contig 25070 bp, 19 predicted proteins | sample RifOxyB1_FD_110629 | JGI IMG/M metagenome (GOLD analysis project Ga0156482, IMG submission 110629) | Candidatus Wolfebacteria bacterium RIFOXYB1_FULL_54_12 | reverse complement strand
GGAAGCTATTCTCTATGCGGGAAAGCATCGCCTGAGCAATATTACAGCGATCATCGATCGTAACAACATTCAAATAGACGGGTTTACCGAAGATGTCATGCCGCTTGAGCCATTGCGTCAAAAGTACGAGGCGTTCAATTGGCATGTGATCGATGTAAGCGGGCATAACTTTCTTGCCATCGTCGGCGCGGTCGTCGAAGCGCAGGCTATCCATGAGCGCCCCACGGTTATCATCGCGCATACCATTCCGGGCAAAGGCGTCAGTTTCATGGAAAACAATTATGCGTGGCACGGCATGCCGCCCAACAAGGATCAGGCAAAGCAGGCAGTCAGGGAATTGCGTACTTTGTGGGGAAAGATCAAGGCGGAGCACGATTAAGCGCGAAAAAAGAAAGACGAAAAACGGAAAAGGGAGGGTGTCATTCCCGCGGAGGCGGGAATCCAAATCATATAGATTCCCGCCTCCGCGGGAATGACAATACACATACCATGTTCAACCCATTTAAAAAAACTACAGAAGAAATATCCCGCACGACGCCGGGCTATGAAGAGACGGAGCGTCGCACTCCGATCACGGGCATTATTTTGTTGCTGCTCATGTTCGTTGCCGGATTGTATTTCGGCATATATGCGATGCGCGATGTTGCGAATATCCCGAACAGGCCGCAATCATTATCGCTGTGCGCATATCACTATCAGAAAAAGGGGAGTACCATTGCCGCGCCGGCCTATCTTGGCCGATATGACGATATGCTCGAAGAATACTCCTTTGCCCGCAACACATCGGCGGATTGTTTGACACGGTTAAGCATATTTGAAAAAGATGGGCAGATTGCGCCTTTGTTGGAGCAGCGCACTGCGCTGGAGGTTCAAGTGCGCCCTGCGTATCTGCAATTGCGCGATACCGTGCTGCCTGATTTGCTTGAGGTTCAAGCGCAAATAGGCCGGGTCACCGGTGAATATGGCGTCGGATTGCAGGAAGAAAGCATGGATATCAAGAGCCCCGTTTTCCCTACTGCCGATTCCCGTCAATCGATTCCCGAGTTGCGTGCGCAGGAAGGCGAGTTGTTGCAGTGGAGGGGAGAGTTGGAGGGGCAGCTCAATTCCGTCAAAGGTGCACTCAAGGCGCTTGATGCGCAGTTGACCGCCGCGTATACGCCCGTATTCAAGGCGCATGAGCGTGCATTGCGATGGTATGAGTTTCAGGTGTTCTTACTGCAGTTTCTGTTGCTTGTCCCGTTTTTCTTTCTTGCGTTGCGCAAGTACCTCGAATTGCATCGCAAGAACAGCCCTTACTCCGTCATTCTTACCGCGATCGTCGCGGTGTTTGGAATATTGCTTTTGAAGGCCGTCCTCTTTTGGTTTTGGGGCCTGTTTCTTGAAAGGATATTGAATGTGTTGATCGAGTGGTTCAGCATGTATGATCTGTTTCGTTCGCTGTTGTTCTACGTGGGTATGTTTCTTTCTTTCGCCATATTTGGCGGAGCGGTCTATTTCTTGCAAAAAAAGATATTCGATCCGCGCCGCGTGACCATTCGGCGATTTCGCGCGAAGCAATGCCCACAGTGCCAAACCAATCTTGACCTGTCGGCGGAGTATTGTCCGAATTGCGGAGCGCATATCCGTACCACTTGCGAAAAGTGCGGCAAGGATAGGTTTGCCGGTATGCCGTTTTGCCCGCATTGCGGAGATAGGAAGGATAACTAATGACCAATAACGGGATGCGAGGAGGAGGGTATAAAGTATAAGGTATACGGTATGGGGAGAATTTCTAAATAAAATGCTGGATACCTCCGATAGTGGGCGGACGGGAATGACAATGCGAGAAAAATCGCAATGCAAGAAGGTTGTCATCCCGCACCACGATGCGGGATCTCGTGTTCTTCTGAAAAGATTCCGGCTTCCTCCGGTTGGCGGACAGGCTTAGGCCGGAATGACAATGCGGGGAGGGAGGGGGGAATAACCGATAACCGATAACGGGATGCAGGGATGGGGCAGAGATGAGAGGTTGGAGATGAGAGATATGAATTAAGAAAGGGGCGTCCGCTTGCGGACGCCCCTTTGTGTCGTGTCGGAATCTGTATGAGTGGGGAACATGAGCGACATTCGATGTCGCTCATATAGTCCCGAAATGTAATGATGTCGGGCGTCGTTATATTTGTATTTGGCCAATATTCGCCTATTCCTGTATAATGGAATTATTATGAAATCATACGAAAAGATCGCAAAGATATTGCGAGCAGACCAAGATACGATACGGGTGGCAGAGGAGCGACTTTCCGCGTTGACGGGCAAGGTTGGCGTGTTGGACAAGATCATGGAAGAGAACTGGACGGCCATTCAAGGCCGATTAAACATTCTCGGGCTTACGCGCGATGCGTCCGCAAGAGAAATATACGATGCGCTTATCAGTAAGATAGAAGCGGATGATGCATCGTTTTACGAAGCGCTCGGAAGGCCACAGGTTACCGAACCTGCCGATTGGCAGCGGGTGCTTGATGTCATCGTCGCCGCGATCAATCCGCCGAAAGGCCTCTTTTTGAAAAAGGAAAAGGCTGTCGAGTTCTTGCGCAATGAACCGCCGACGAAAGTCATCGAAGCGCTCGGGTACGACAATGTCGACCAGTTGCTTGAAAACGAGGATCTCATGGAGATCTATTGCGCATTGCGCTTTTTGCAGGGCGGAGAATGGCTCAATACGGTATTTTTCAAACAATATGATGCCGTAACGCCGGCTGACTTTGAAGAGCGCGCCATCACGCCGATTGCCTTGGCAAAGAAGTGGGGAACGCTTGCGGAGGGCTTCATGAAGAAAAAGTACCACAATATCAGCCATTTGAAGGAAATGGGCATCATCTACGTGATTCCGCTGCCACTTGAGATTTCCGGTGAAACGTTGCGCAATCTTGCATTACTCCTGCACTATTTCAATGAAATACCGTTTTATTCCGACATCATTCGCAAGTTTGCCAATACGCCGGAAACGTTTGTGGAAAATCTTAAATCCCTGTTGCGGGGCGATGTGCTTGATGTACAGCCTGCTGCGGATGGAGGGAAAATGCCGTGGATGGTCGTGCAGCGCTACCTTGCGAAAGATGATGAGTTTGATTGGCGTTTGTTTGCACCGCATATCAATCCGGAAGCATTGCATTGGGAAAAGGCCGAACACATGCTTATGGTTGTCGCCCGATCGATCGACGGATTTTCCACCGATCTTGCCTTTTGGAAGAACTTGAACTGGGTGGGTGATTATTTCAAGAGCGATGCCGGCATAGACATACTTGTGAGTTTCAATTTGGTCGACACCGCCATGGCGCTCGTCCAGCAAAAGGAAATGGTCAAATATCTGTACCACCACCAGGAATCCATGTGGAACAAGATATTCCTTGAATATTTCGGGCAAGAGGAGATGGAAGCCATGATGAAGGAGTATATCATTAAGGGGTATATGGAATTGTGAGGGGGGCGGGGGTATAAGGTATATAGTATATGGTATAGGGCATGGGAGGGGAGGAGCGAGAGATTAGAGGTGAGAGATAAGAGGGAGAAGTGTCATCCTGAACTCGTTTCAGGATCTTGTGAGAAAGAAACGAGATTCCGAAACAAGTTCGGAATGACAATGCGGAGGGGAAAAGGTATAGGGTATGGGGCGGGGGTATAAGGTATGAGGTATAGGGTATGGGGGAAATTCTAATTTCTAAGAGATGGCACTTCTTGAAAATGTCGCGCAATGCGCGACATTTTTGTTATACTAAACACATGAATTTCCTCGTGCTACTCCTTGGCCTACTCCCCAGTTTTATTTGGCTCAGCTTCTTTTTGCAGGAAGATATCCATCCCGAGCCGCGGAAAATGATCTTTTATGTTTTTGTTACAGGGGCCGTTGCCGCGCTGGGTGCTTATTTTCTGCAAGTTTGGGCAAACGGCCAGCTGTTCACGCTCGGCATATTTTCCGACTCGCTTGAATATTTCGCCATCTTCGCCGGAATAGAGGAATTGATCAAGTTTTTTGCCGCTTTCGTCATTATCCGGGGAAGCAAATATTTTGATGAGCCGGTCGATGCCATGATCTATATGATGACCGCCGCCATGGGGCTTGCCGCAGTCGAAAACATCGCCGTTGCGTTTGACAACGGCTTTGTCGCAATTACCATTGGCTCTCTCATGTTCCGATTTTTGGGGGCCACGCTTCTGCACGCGCTGAGCTCGTCCGCCATGGGGTACTATTGGGCGCAGGGTATCGTGCAAAAACGTACGCCGATCTATATTTTGTGGGGGTTTGTCATGGCCACGCTTCTGCACACGGTTTTCAATTACTTCATTGTGGCGTTCGACAACGGGTTCATGTACTCCATCGGGGTCCTTATGCTTGCCGCATTTTTCGTATTTTATGACTTTGAAAAATTAAAGAAAAATGATACCATTACAGTATGAACAACGATACCAAAAAATTCTTCGAGAAGCTGGCGGGTGCATCCGTACAGGAAGAATTTGAGCCGAAATTGGCGAAGGTGGACGAAATAGAAGAAACGGAGAGCGAAGATGTTTTCGATGAAGGCGAAGGCCAACTCGCCATTGATGTGTACCAATCCGGTAACGACATTATTGTCGAAGCTCCGGTCGCGGGCGTTGGTATCGATGACCTTGACCTTGAAATATCCCCTGAATCGGTCGCCATTCGCGGAAAGCGCGAACAGCATGAACACATAGAAGAAGGCGACTTCCTGTATCAGGAGTGTTATTGGGGCAAGTTTTCCCGCTCAATCATTCTTCCGCAAGAGATCAACCCCGATCATGCGACCGCTACGTTCAAAAACGGCGTGTTGCGTATCGTTTTGCCAAAGGTAAACAAGCAAAAGACGAAAAAAGTGAAAGTGAGGTTTGAGTGAGAGATGAGAGGTGTGAGATGGGAGGTATGAGGTATGAGGTATGAGGTATGAGGTATGAGGTATGAGGTATGAGGTATGAGATAAAAATTCAAAAAACGCATGCCGTGCGGCATCGGGAGGAGGGCTCTTTTTATCCTCCTTCAACCGCATGGCATGCGTTTTTTATCAGGCAATGTAACGATGTCTGACATCGTTACATTTTCAGTATAGGTCGTAGGTTGCCCCGTTGTCATTCCCGCGCCTGCCTGCCGGTAGGCAGGGAGGCCGGAATCCAGTATTCCGTTATTGGTTATTAGTTATAGGTTGTAAGTTGCCCCGCATTGTCATTCCGGCGGAAGCCGGGATCCAGGTGTTTCGTTGTTTGGAAAAACAGTCCATGGTAGACTGTGTGGAAATGGCAAAAAGGAACAAAGCATACATTGGGGTGTTTGATTCCGGCTTTGGGGGGATCAATGTATTGCGTGGTATCGTAAAGGCGTTGCCTGTGTATGATTATCTCTATGTAGGCGATACGGCTCGCACTCCGTATGGCACTCGCTCGGCCGAAGTCGTATATGCATTTACGCGGCAGGCGGTTGATTTTATGTTCGCAAACGGGTGTGAATTGGTCGTGTTGGCGTGCAATACCGCCTCCAGTGATGCATTGCGCAGGATTCAGCATGAATATCTACCGAAGCACCATCCCAACAAGCGGGTGTTGGGCGTGTTGATACCCGCGGCCGAAGAAGCGGCGGCAAAAACAGCTAACCGAAAGGTTGGTGTTATGGCCACGGCAGGAACGGTGCGTTCGAGCGCCTTTGTGCGGGAACTTACGAAAATAGATCCAACCATACGGGTAACCCAACGGGCGTGCCCGCTGTTGGTGCCGCTTGTGGAGGCGGGGGAACATCGTTCACCTGCCGCAGCACTTATATTGGAAGCGTATCTCAAGCCGTTGCGTCGCAGTGGTGTGGATACGCTCATCTTGGGGTGCACCCATTACGGCATATTGGAACGGCAGATCAGGCGCGCCATGGGGCCCGATGTGCGTGTAGTTTCGGAAGCGACCATCGTTCCGAAAAAGTTAAAGACCTATCTTGCTCGCCATCCGGAACTGGAACAAAAGCTAAGCAAGGGGGGGGAGCGGGTGTTTTATTCCACCGACCTGACCGAGACGTTTTCTACGCTGGGGAGCAAGTTTTTCGGCAAACCGATCAAAGCGAAAAAAATTGCATTGCAATAGGTTTTGGTAAAAAAACAGCCCCTAAGCGAACTTATGGGCTGTGGCGCGCTATGCGCAGGAGGCAGTTATTCCTTGGGGATTATGAATCTAAAGTACCATGGATCCCTCAGCCGGGTACGCGTTTTTGCGAGTAGATTCTCTACTGTGATTCGCTGGTTGTATACGGACGATTGGAGGCCGTTGATACGATCAACGAGATTCAGTAAGACTTCTGATGCCTTGAGCTCGGGGTATTTTGCGAAATATACGGCAACCTTTTCGGGGCCGATTTTCTCGAAGATACCCTTCTCGTGCTCCGGATACGCTTGCGCTAAGTGTTTTACGAATTCGGCGGTCAGTACCTCGGCTTTTTCTTTAAGGATGTCCTCTACTCCCTTCGCCTCTTTGATTTGTTCAAAATCTTGGACTTGTTCAAGCCGCGCATTGAACTGCGTAAAAATCCCGCAGAGGGCTGTAATACCCATAAGCACTTCGAGGGCAATGCTTGCCCCGAAGAAGCCCTGTGCCGACACTACTTGCTCCAGTACTGCGAAAAAGATAAGCACAGCTACGAATACCATGACCCGCCTCCCTAAAAAAGAATTAAACTACCAAAGTTAAAATACTGTTTAATAGATAGCACTTTTGGGTAGATATGTCAATACCTTGTGAGGAGTGCCCATCAAAATCCCTTAATGAGGGTTGTGAATATTTCAATTTTTACAGAGCCCGATCAAATCGATAAACTCCTGCGTTTGTTTGGATATGCGGATGGTGTATTTTTGCATCCGCAGAATTGTATAGATTTCGCGCTGAGAGGGTGTTATCCCGTGCTCTGACACGGGATTCATGGCGTAATATCGTGCGGAGAGATGTGTCATCCCGTGCCGGAGCCTGCCCCGTACCACGATACGGGGACCCGGGATCCATGGCTTTTATATTTAGTCCTTTGATTTGGTAAAATAAATATAATGAAACTGTATTATGTGTATATATTGGCCAGCCAGCGAAACGGAACTTTGTATATCGGCATTACGAATGATCTAAAAAGAAGGGTATTTGAACATAAGGAAGGCCTAATTGATGGGTTTACAAAAGAGTATAAAGTAAATCAACTTGTGTATTTTGGGCAGACACCTGATGTGCGAAGTGCGATAGAAAGAGAAAAGAGGTTAAAGGAATGGAAACGGCAATGGAAGATCGAGCTAGTCGAAAAGGAAAATCCTACATGGATTGATTTATACGATTCCCTATAGAACCCTGGATACCGGCGTTCGCCGGTATGACACGGGGAGCTTATTTTACAGTATTGTCATCCCGTTGAACAACGGGATCCAGAGTTCATAAGTAAGATATTATAGTAGTATCATAAAACGACCCGCAATGCGGATCGTTTTATCGTGGTGCCCGGGGGGAGACTCGAACTCCCACGGATTACTCCACGCGATTTTGAGTCGCGGTTGTCTACCAGTTCCAACACCCGGGCGTTTTCGAACAATGGTCTTATTATAGGGGAATTTGTTTGTTTGTCAAAGCGGGTGGAATGCGTGCAATGTATCTTCCTATATTACTGCGTGCAGAGTGGGGGATCTATGTGATCAGATTAGCTTATTTAGGGCGCAATCTATTCGGCAATCAAGCATTTATGCGGGTTTGCCGAATTCGGCAATGCTTCTTTGCCGAACTATTCGGCTTGCCGTATGGGTTTACTCCTGCGTTTTGTCATTCCTACTTCCGTTGGGGCGATAAACCTGTCGTATTTGTCATTCCCGTGAAAACGGGAATCCAGTATTCCGTCATTGGTTATTAGTTACAGGTTATAAGTTGCCCCGCATTGTCATTCCTGCGAAAGCAGGAATCTATTATCAAAATAGATTCCGGATATGTCATGGGGTACCACGTCATTCCGGAATGACAAACCCACGCATTCGGCGTAGCGCTTTCTTGTTGACACATTGCCGAACTGCCGTATACAATACCCCCATGATCAGTAACTACGAGTTTATCAAGACGCAGGCATACGAACTGTCGTGGGCCGTATTCCGATGTGCCGAATTGTTCTCCCAGGCCAAATTAAGGGAAGAAGTAGAAGCTGCCGCGGTCGATTTGATCGCGGATCACGCCGTGGCAAACAGTGCGGCAGACGACGATTTCCCCCGCATCGACAAGCTTACTTCGTTAATCCGGCTGGCTGAATCAGTTGGGCAGATAGCCCCGGTGAACGCAAATGTCCTGTATCGGGAACTCGATAATCTTACCAAAGCGCTTAGGTTTGAAGTCGCCGAACAGCGCAATAAAAAGAACATTACGACTTCGCTTGAGCAGATCTTTACCAACAAGGCATATGCAAATAACCTGCAACCGATGACTGATAACCAACAACAGAATGCGGGTTTTGGAGATTCGGCAAGAATTTCTTCTACCACGCCTGCTTCCCCTGTCATCCCCACCCTTCGGCAAGATAAGGATACTCAATTCGGCAGCGTAGAAGCATTGCTTTCGGCAGCAGTTCGGCCGACCCAGCCAACCCCTACGTCAATGGCAAAAACTCCTACTGTTCGGCAGCCGTCATATTCTGTCATTCCCGCGGAGGCGGGAATCCAGAGCCCTATGCGCACTGCTTCAAATAGTTTGGCAGTTCGGCAAGCTCAATCCGCAACCGCAAGGTCATGGCAGTTCGTCATTTTGCAAAAGGTCAAAGACCTTGGCCAAACCACCACCAAAGAACTTACAGCAAGCTTCCCGGAAATTAGCGAGCGGACCATTCGTTTCTACTTGCAAAAGCTCGTAGACAATGGCTCTATAGACCGCATCGGTTCTTCCGGACCGGGATCGGCGTATCGGGCTAAATAAAAGGTAGAAAGTATACGGTATAGGGTATGAGGTATAAGGCAGAAGTATAAGGTATGCGGTATATATCGCAATAAATACAGCCACGGAAGTGGCTGTATTTATTTGAATTTCATTGGTCTATTCCTTATACTCACTACCGTATACTGTATACGTGCTTTCCCCCCGTGTAACAAAGTAGGGGATCGGTCGTTAGCCTATAGTATGGATGCATACTGGTCGACTTTTGGTCTCAGTTGTTGACAAAGTGCATGCATGCTTTACAATAAATATAACTGGCTTGGAGTGAGGCTAAGCCAAGGTTCTAAAGTTCCGCATTTTATGTGGAAAGCACAAGGGATTTTTATACCCTTGCGCTTCTCTTTTGGAATCTTTCTTAGCCTCGCTTCAGCGAGGCTTTCGCGTTCTTATCGGGCTTCGGCTTGGTGAGTGCGAAGAAAGATCAGAGTTATCCCTTGATCAAACCGCCACCTTACCTCACACCGGTTCGGCTGTTGGTCGATTGATGGGGCCGATGACTTTCTGAGACCGAATTATCACGAATTGAAATTAACATTCAGAATTACTGAAAAACGAAAAGCGAACAACGAATGACCGAATTGCCATTCCCGTGAAAACGGGAATCCATTTCCTCGAATCTCGTTGCCGCTGAAAAAGAAAATAAAAATTAAAATGAGCAACGTATTTAAAAAGCTTTCTATCGTTGTACTCGCAGTTGCCATGATGGTAACCGCAGTAGCTCCGGCAGGAGCCGCGACCACTGAAGAGTTGCAAGCTCAGATCTCTGCCTTGATGGCGCAGATCAATGCTCTCAACGTTCAGTTGTCCGGAACTCCGGCAACGACCGTGTCATCGTACACGTTTACCCGCAACCTCACTGTTGGGTCGACTGGCGCCGATGTCATGGAGCTCCAGAAATTCCTTATCTCTAAGGGAAATTTGGTGCTCGCAACCCCGACTAACTACTTTGGCAATATGACCAAGGCAGCGTTGGCAAAGTTCCAGGCTGCCAATGGCATTTCGCCGGCAGTTGGTTACTTTGGTGCAATCACCCGTGGTTCGGTTAACGGAATGATGGGTACTACAACCCCGACCACTCCGACAACCCCGACCACTCCGACAACCCCGACAACCCCGACCGTTCCGACAGGAACCATGGGAGTTAGCGTAGTTACCGGCGTGGGAGCAACCCTCCCGAAGGGAGCTTCAAATGCAACCGTGTTGACCCCGGTATTCACCGGCAACGGCACGATCACTGCATTGACCATCACCCGCACGGGCGTTGGTGCAACCACCGACTTCTCGAACGTTTACCTGTATGACGCAGGTGTGCGTTTGACCACCGGCCGCACGATCAACTCACAGACCCATCAGGTAACCTTCACTGGTTTGAACATTGCTGTTCAGGGTTCAAAGACCCTTACCGTGGGCGCTGATGTTGCTGCTGCTGCGACAGTTGGAAACCAGCATGCATTTAGCATCGCCAGTGCGTCTGACGTACAGGCTGATGTTACCGCTTCTGGAGTTCCGGTAACCGGCGCAACCTTCACCATCGGTGGACAGAGCGTTGGTACTGTTATCGCTACGAAGAACGGCTCCATCAGCAACCCGAGCATTGGTCAGAGGGCCGCAAAGCTTTCTGAATTCAAGCTTGAAGCTGGTTCGACCGAGAACGTAACGGTAAGCCGCATTTCTATGTTCTACTCCGGAAACCTTTCCCGCGCCAATCTCAGCAACTTCGAATTGAAGCAGGCTGGAACTGTCGTGGCTCAGGGATCCGCGATCACCGACAAGGATCTCTTGGTTTTGACCTTCACCACTCCGTTCAGAATGGAGAGAGGTGCAGTTCGAACCTTCGAACTCTTTGGTGATATCGCAGGTGGAACCAAGGCTGACGAAACCATCAAGTTCTATATTGATGATGCTTCCGATATTTATGTGATTGGTGACCAGTATGGCTTCGGCGTAACTGTTACCAAGACCGCATTCGATTCCGATGCTGCCGATCATCACGTGTTGACCCTCCAGGGTGGACAGATCACGATCAGCTTCAATGGACCGAATGCTTCCGATGTTGCCGTGCGCGCAACCGATGTTGTCCTCTTGGACTTCAGCATTGCGTCCGCAAACAACGTTGAAATCCGTTCGATTTCCTTTGGTGCAACCACGACCAATCTTATCGCCGGAGAAGGATTCAATGACTTCAAAGTACGCCGCCAGGATACTGGTGCCGTGTTGACCTCATCTTCCGATGTTGCGACCACTTCAGCTATAACGTTCACCGACCCGATCAACTTGACGGCCGGACAGACGTTGCGCTTGCAGGTCATTGCTGACGTTGATGCCGATAGCGATGCTTCCGATACCATCCGCGTAACGTTGAATGGTTTTGGAGCTTCCGATATCAAGAACTTGGACAACAACCAGTTTGTTGCCGTCGCAAATATCGTTCCGAATGGTATTACCGGCAACTTGCAGACTGTCGTAGCAGCCGATCTTCAGGTAACCCTGAACGGTCAGCCGTCTTCGCAGACTGTTGTTGCGGGTGCTTCCGATGTCGCGTGGGTTGGTTACAACTTCCGCGCCACTGGCGACACCGTCCGTATCACTGCGTTGACTATCGATGGAAGCGCTGCTTCTTCGTCCATCGCAACTGATCTTGGATCTGTAGCATTGTACGATGGAGCTACCAGGATTTCCGATTGGGAGGCGGTAAATACCACCACCTATAAGGCGACCTTTGACAACTTGTCAGTCTCCATTCCGCAGGGAACTCAGAAGACGTTGACCGTTCGCGGCCCGCTTTCTAACTCTGCAACCACTGCTGCTGTTTATTTCTTCTCCGCCACCTCTTCGGATGTGACCGCTGTTGATTCAAATGGCAACACGTTGACCCTTACGTTCACCGCTGTCAATACAGCTCAGACCGTAAAAATGACCGTAGGTGCACCGACGCTTACCTTCACCAAGGTTGTTACTGTTAACAGCACTGATGCAGGTATCGTTACTGCAAATGGCGTTTCTACTCTTTCCGAGTACGACGTTTATGCACGAAACGGCGCATCGAATGTCACCCAGTTTAACGTTGGTGTGCAGGCTCAGTCTACTTCGACTGCCGCAACGACCACGCTGGCTCAGGAAGTTGCTGAGATCCAGTTGTTCCTCGGTTCCACTCAGGTTGCTTCGGCATTCCCTGATGCAGCCGGAACATACGCAGGTATCGCTCGCTTTGGTGATGGAGTGAACACAGTGTTCTCTATCCCGGCGAACGAAACCAGGCGCTTGAGCGTCCGCGCAAGGTTGAATGACATCAGCTTGAGCACTGGCGCATCTACCGGTTCGAATATCTATTCGTACCTCGTAGGAACCAGCACGCTTGGCTTCAAGGCAACCGCAGGAACCCAGACTTTGACCGATGCAACCGGTATTGGTACTTCTACCACCATCGGTGAGCAGAAGGTCATGTACAAGGCATCCCCGGTTATCGTGAAGGAATCCGGTGTTGATGGTGCAACCATCTTCGCAGGAGAGCAGGATGTCGCTAAGTTCAGGGTCACCTCGAACGGAACGATATCGTTCAAGAAGATGAGCTTCAACATTTCTTTGTCCAATGCAACTTTGACCGCTAATAGCGTCAAGCTGTATCGTGACGGAACGTTGTTGACCACTTCAGCCACCAACGTAGCCGCAGGAGGAGTAGCCGCCATCGTTCTCACCACTGAGGATGTTGTCGACACAAGCTCTCCGGCTGTCTACACGGTAAAGGCTTCCGTTGCTGAACTCGGAACCGGTTCCGCTTCGCTTACCACTGCATTCTTGACCACTGGTGATGGCTCTGTCGTCACTCCGGCAGCTTATGCCGCGACCCTTGGAAACATGGTATGGTCAGATCGCTCCGGTCAGCCGCATAGCGAAACTTCGACCGATTGGACGAACGGCAAGTTCGTGAAGGATACCTCGATCACCTTTACTCGCACAAAGAGCTAATAAAGGCTTCGAATCGGTTTAGATCTTTGATCTAAATCAAACCCTACCGCTCGCGCAAGCGGGCGGTAGGAAAAACAATTCTGAATATCGGTCTCACTCTCCTGTAATAGGTGTGTGAGTCGGAAGCCTCCCTTCTCGAATTCGTTTGAGAAGGGAGCGCGACCGACAAAACCGATGTGAAACAAAACTTTGTATCTTTTGCCGAAAAGGGCAGAAGAATAAAACTTATTGGTCCGCTGATTCACGCAAGCCTTTGAAATTTGTCATTCCCGTTAAGACGGGAATCCAGAGCCCTCAGGGGGAATCACGATAAACCAATTCAAATCCCATGTATTCATTCGCCTTGTGCGAATGAACAATAAAACTCCACGGCCGACGCAAGACTTTAGCGGGCGTCTGTCATTCCCGTGAAGACGGGAATCCAGTACCCTCCAAAGAGACTGTGGATCAATAAAATACTTACAAAAACGCCACACATTGTGTGGCGTTTTTGTTTGTATCCGCGTATGGGGGGGTAGTTTAACGGTGAAATGCCCTCCGGTATTCCCATGTATGTACGTCATCAGATGACGTACATACTGCGCTGTGTAGAGCCCCTATGCTATATCAAAAAATAGTCAACAGGTATATAGACGATGTGCAAAGTATTCGCCAGTGCGCTTCTCGTGTGCCTTTTAAAGCCATAAAACGGGTCAAATTAGTCATGATATATGTGATATTAAGTAAGTAGCCTTTAGCGTTTGGTGGGGAGGCTTCTGATGGACTTTTTAGCTACATATGTACGTCATCAGATGACGTACATATGTGGCGATGGTGTGTGTATTGTAGTACGATGTACTATATGGCAGATCTTTATCATGCGTTGACTCGTGGTGTTGATAAGCGGGAAATTTTTAAAGATAAGTTTGATTATCTGAGATTTATCCATGACCTTTATGAGTTCAATGACGTTGAATCTGTCGGTACGAGTCATCGCATTTTTGAAAAAGCTAAACAAACATCAGGTGAAGGACATATTGTTATAGATGAAAGGCATTCCAGAGAGCTGTTGGTTCATATTCACGCCTTCTGTTTGATGCCAAATCATTATCATCTACTGCTCAGCCCCGCTATCGAGGGCGGTATTCCGAAGTTCATGAAGAAATTAAACATGGGGTATTCGCGATACTTCAATGAGCGATATGAGCGAAAGGGTACGCTGTTCGAAGGAAAATATAAGTCGATATTGGTTACGGCGCATGCGCACTTTGTGCACTTGCCTTATTATATCCACTTGAACCCGTTGGATATGTTCGATTATGGGTGGCGGGAGCGCGCCGTGCATAACCATGCCGATGCCATGAAGTATTTAGAGGGTTATCGATGGTCGAGCCATTTGGATTATATGGGAAAGAAAAACTTTCCGTCGGTCACGCAGAGGGGGTTCCTTTTGGAATTTTTTGGAGGGCGGGAGGGATACGCGCAAGCGTTGGGTCAATGGGTGGAGGATATCAGTATTGGAGAGATACAGGACGTTCTTTTGGAAAAATAAAATAACGATATTCGATATGTACGTCATCAGATGACGTACATATTAAAAAAAGTTATCCACAAGTAAAAATTTGTGCGTGTAAAATAAAAGTATGGTATACTATATGCACTTGCGTCGTTTCTATTTTTCACTTTGTAATAGACAGATGAAGAAGATGATCGACAACAATTCAATAGAGTAATCATTATTTGCAACGCGGGGTCTTTGACACCCGTTTTTATTTTATGGTTTATGTTATATGTAGTGGATTCCCGCTTGCGCGTGAATGACAGCGTTCTTACATTGTCATCTTGAGCGGAACAAAGTGAGCCGACCGCGTGTCGCCTTATCCGCCAGCTGGCGGAGGCGGCGCAAGGATTTGTAGTTTGTGAAGCAGATTCCTCCGTTGCGCCGAGTACGGCTTCAGTCGGAATGACAGTAGAAGGAATAATTAAGTAATGGATTCCCGTATGCACGGGAATGACAGAGAGAGGGGGCGGGAATGACCCCGTAAAGTCCGCCGTGGGCGGACCACGGGGCAAGCAAAGCAGGGAGGAATGACAATGTAAGAGGTTTGTAGAATAAAGAATTCATTAAGGTAATGGATACCGGCCTTCGCCGGTATGACAGGAAAAATTATGGAAGAACAGAACGAGCAGATCATTGCGCAGTATTCGAAGAAGGACGCGGAGATATTGAAAGAAAACGGATTGCCGGCCGTGGGCGCGGGGCAGATGGGTTCCATAAAAAGCCATTATTGGAAGTTTATTGGCGGGTTTTTTGCGTTGATGCTGGTGGGAATCATTGGTCTCCCTATGGTGGCGCAGTATATGGAAAAGCAGGAGGATGAGGCGCGGGCGGAAAATACCGCGAATTACATGAAGTTTATGACCGACCTGCAGGAGCGGCTTGAAAATGATAAAGATGGCGGGGCTACACCGGAGGAAACATTGGAACTGTTTACAGCCGCCCTTAAGGCTGGCGATATTGAGCAGGCGAGTAAGTATTTTGTGTTTGAGCCAGAAGAAGGCAAGGAAAGACTGGTTAGCTTGTTGGAAAACCTCGAGGAAATCGGAGAGATGAAATTATTTGTCGAATATCTGGGAAAGGTGCGAAAAGAAAGTAGTGACCCTCGAGATTCTTTTGTTTGGTTCTCCCACAAAAATAGCCAAGGAATGGTTGATTTTTCTGTTGAAATTACTAAGTCAAAATATTCGACTGTATGGAAAATCGAAAATATCGCACTCTAATTTCCTTACTATCTGTTTTAGTAAGTATATTTTTTTACATCCAGCCCGCAGGTGCATATGAGGTTGATACGCATGCGTATCTGACCAAGGAGGCTATTGAACTATATAACAAAAATACGGAAGGCAATAAAATTTCTTCCGACTTGCAACGGTTTATAATCGACGGGGCAAAGCACGAAGACGATCTGCCGCGTCCCCAAAACCATTTTTATGATCCCATTAACAACGAGGGGCTTAATGATGGCATGCATAGCGGGCAATCTGCTAAAGCGTGGGCAGGTGACAGCAATAATCAGAAAAAGATCGGCTACGCGTTACTCTCCGACTCGTCGCTGACTTCTGTTGATTGGGGAAAGATAAAGAATTTTTATCCGACTGCGGATTTTACGTGGAATACGGCTATAAAATATTGGCTCAAGGGCGACAAAGAAATGGCCATGGAGGCATTGGGCCATGCTATGCACTTAGTGGAAGACATGGGCGTACCGGAGCATACGCGCAATGACGCTCATACCGGCGGGAGTAAATACGAAGAATATGTCGGACGTTATCGCGCGGAGACGCCGGATGAGCAATTTAAAACTCGACTTGGCGACAAAAAGCCGATTACTTTGGCGGCGCTTGATGAATATTTTGATGGCCTGGCAAGGTATGCAAATAAGTATTTTTATAGCCCTGGCTCAATAGGTGCATATAATTTTCCTGAAATAAATTATAAAAATGCGGAATCAAAAAGCGGGGTATATTTTATAGGAGCAAAAGATGACGAGGGAGTAAGGTACTATTTAGGACTCAAGGCCCATTTAGGAAGTGCTTTTGGTGTAAGTAATCTCGATCTCGAGTTAGATAATCCTACTATTTTTGAATCCTACTGGTCCTTGCTCTCTGTGCGGACGGTGCGGTATGGTGCGGGGGTTATTGATCAGTTCTTCCGCGATGTGGAAAAGGCGCGGAATGACCCTGATTTTCTGAAAGAAGAAAAGCCTGAGGTGAGTGTATTGGGGAAGATTGGTGTGGTGGCTAGGTCGTTTTTTAATAAGACGAAAGATATTGTCGTAAAAACAGGGTCATTTTTTAGCAGTATCTTGTCGGCAATCGGTAATGGCGTGGTTTCCGCAGGAGGCTATGTTGGCGGGTTGTTTACCGGCAATAACGGGCTGACTAATTTGGGAATTACAGACATTGGCGATCCGAATGGGTTGGATACCGGGGGCGATAGTAGTTCCAGTGCGTCTGCCGCGCCGACGGCCGTGGCGGTTAAAAAAGATGCGCTTGCGAAAAAGGATGATGAAATAAATGCGTTGAAGTTGCAAGTGGATGGTTTACAAAAAGAGGCGAAGCTGCAAGACGAGGCCGTATTGAAGCTTGAGAAGAAGCAAGACGACCCTGTGGTGAAGGAAGATGTTGTCATAAAAACAAAGAATGCTTCGGTTGAGGCGCCGTTGTGCGCGTATGGTTCTGCGAATAGAGCCGGGCAAAAGGAAATTGTTATAAACGAAGTTGCGTGGATGGGCGGTGTGCGGAGTGCGAGTGATGAGTGGATCGAATTGAAAAATATATCGACGTCGGACGTCGATATATCCGAATGGCAGCTGCTTAACGAGGGCGGCGGGGTCAAGGTTCGCTTGGGCGGCCTAAAGAATCCGATCATCAAAGCGGGAGGTTTTGTTTTGCTGGAGCGAACGGATAATAATTCCGCAGTGGGTGCGACTGCTGATCTGATCTATTCGGGTGCGTTGGCAAATACGAATGATGGATTGAAATTGTTTACCGGTTCGTGCGCTGTTGCGGACGAGGTTGCGGTCGCATCCAAATGGGCTGCGGGCAGTAACGATACCAAGCAGACCATGGAGCGCCGCGCCAGTGGTGGCTGGCAGACATCCGTATCGGCTGGCGGTACGCCAAAGAAAAAGAACTCTGCGGGTGTTGCGGAGGTAGATAAAAAAGAAGAGGCCGCTCTTTCGCACGTATCGACGCAATCGGGCGTGGGCGGGGATCCGTTGTCCGTTGCGCCGCAGTTTTACCCGATCGTGATCAATGAGATCATGTATGACGTACCCGGTGCCGATGGCGGACGCGAGTGGGTCGAGCTGTACAATGCCGGCACATCGGCTGTTGATATTTCCGATTGGAAATTGCTTGAAAATGAAACCAATCATGCGCTTACGATAAAACAGGGATCGCCAACGATCCCTGTTGGTGGGTATGTGATTATCGCCGATGACGTGAATGATTTTTTGAGTGATAACAGTGGATTCGTCGGGCCTATTTTTGATAGTACATTTTCTTTGAGCAACGATGGGGAAGCGCTTTTCATAATGAATGGTTCATTGACCATTGATTCTACGCTGTATGCGTCGAGTACCGGTGCGACGGGGAACGGATTTTCGTTGCAATTGTTTGACGGCACTTGGTCCGCCGCTTCTTCCACGCCCGGGCGTGTCAATGTTGCGCCGGTCGTTGCCGAGGCCGCCATGATGGCTGCGCCGACGGTTGCTTCCTCGCAATCAATTCATGATGCAGCCTCATACTCGTTGAACGTCATGACGTATTATCAATCGCTTGCGATAAGCGCACCCTACACAGTCGGGTCATTTTCCGTATATGGTTCCGGCATCGCCGGTGGGTGGAAAGGAGGAATATGCGAATTCAATCCGGCGATTCCCCGATGCACAAATGTGCTCGCGCAGGCGTTTGCCGATATAAATATGCCCGTCGGAGATGCGGAAACGTTGCTTACGTTTGCATTTCCAGCGCCTCCTACGCTTGCGCCGGGCATGTTGTATGCATTATTTGTTGAGCCGACGGGGAATGTGCATATCGCGCAAAGACTCTCGCGCATTCGTGGATCCGCAGCGGATGTTTATGCGAGCGGGGAGCTGTCTGCATTTGGACAGTATGCGCCGCACTATATTAGCGAGCGGGTAGACCCGGGGATTGCCGATATGTATTTTGTCATTAATACCAATGGATCTGCTATTGCCTCGTCGACAAGCGTTGTGGCGAGTACGGCGTCGACTACGAGTGATGAGATCCCGGTCCGCCAGTCGGCGGATTTGGATTACAACGGGGCGGGAACTGCAACTTCGAGCGACGAGATCCCGGATCAAGTCCGGGATGACCTCGATGTGGTGATCAATGAGATCATGTATGATCTTTCGGGAGCGGATGACAATCGCGAATGGATTGAGGTTTATAACGCGGGGACCACTACGGCCGATATTGGCGAATGGAAATTTTATGAAAACGAAACGCATCATGGCCTTGCGGTAGTACAGGGCGTAAGTGTGTTGCCTGCGGGTGGGTATGCGGTCATTGCGGCGAGTACGACGGCTTTTTTGAACGATAATCCAGGGTACGGCGGAACTCTTCTTGATAGCGCGTTTTCTTTGAGCAATACAGGGGAAGCGCTTGCATTGAAGAATAGTGAACTTATTATTGATTCTGTTACCTATGCCTCGAGTACTGGGGCAAATGGATATGGCATGTCGTTGCAGAAATTCGACGATGGTTGGCATGCGGCGTCTTCGACACCGGGGGTGGTTAATGTGTTGCAGGCAATGACGAGCGATGAGATCCTGAAACAAGTTCAGGATGACAGTGCTGGTGGACAGGATGACAATGTTGGCGAAGCAGGTATTGCGACTACAACGCCGCAATCGCCAGTACTCGCGCAGCTTGATGACACGGCAAAGTCGTATACCAATCCTACTTCCGCATTTTATCAGACAGTTGCTTTTGGTTTAGTGCAATCGATCCGTTCATTTCGTATAGCTGCGGAAGGAATAAGTGGGCGATGGAAGGGCGGTGTTTGTGAATTTGATGCAGCGAAGCTCTGGTGCGCAGCGACTGGCCTATTGGTTCGGGTTGATGCCGATGTCGATATGGTAAGTGGTGCAGGGAAAACCGCGCTTACATTTTTGTTTGCGTCCGATATATTGCTTGATACGAGCAAGACGTACGCGCTTTTTGTCGAGCCAACGAGCAATGTATCTTTACGGGATCGCTTTGCGAGCATTTATGGCTCGGCAAGCAATGCATATGCAGGCGGCGGACTCTATGGCCAAGGACAAAATTGGGGAATCAGTGGCCTTTTGGATTTGGGAATTGCCGATATGTATTTTGAGGTCAACGTCCCTGAGACTGTCGTCGTTGTTCCGCCGGAAGAAGAGGGTACTGCTACCACAACGCCTGATATTGTCATGGACCCGGTATTGCCGATCGCCACGAGTACGGAGGAAACGGTTTCTTCGGAATAAATTAGATGTTTATGAAAAAAGATTTTGACGGATGGAGTAGTGAAAAGAAAAACGGACCCATTGCGGGGTCTTCGAGTGCCTAACGGCTATTTACATTTGTTTGCCGCTTACTTGCGTAAGCAGCGAGGCCGAAGCCATTATGTGTTTAGTATAGGGGAATTTCTATTCTGAGTCTACTATCTTTGCTGTCATCCTGATCCGCCAGCCGGCGGATTCAGGATCCCATCGGTAATAAACGAGATTCCGAATCCGCCAGCTGGCGGATCGGAATGACAGTGCTCTCCCGTATTGTCATCCTGGTCCGCCGGCTGGCGGATTCAGGACATCGCGACTTGGGCATGAACATCAATTATCAGTATGAAAACATTTTGTGTATATATTCTTACCAATAAACCCGAAGGTGTTTTATATATTGGTGTTACATCCGACTTAAGAAAGCGCATGCACGAGCATAAAACAAAGGCAATGCACGGGTTTACGGGAAAATATAATGTTGATCAACTTGTTTATTTCGAAACAACGACCGATGCCAATGTTGCTATTGCTCGTGAAAAGCAGTTGAAAAATTGGCACCGGCCGTGGAAGATCAATCTGGTTAAAGGGAGTAATCCGCAGTGGGAAGATTTAAGCGTCGAGTTGTTTTATAAGCCATAAGACCCTGAAACAAGTCCAGGGTGACAGAGGGTGCGTTTCGTCATTCCGATCCGTCAGCCGACGGATTCGGAATCTTTATGGAAGAGCACAAGACCCTGAAACAGGCGCAGACCCTGAATCCGCCAGTCGGCGGATCAGGGTGACATGAGTACATGTCAGTTAAATGTAGGATGACAGTGGTGCGGCGCTTAGGATGATGGTAACTTGGCGTAGGATGGTGGCAATAATATGCTACAATTTAATAGCATGTCACGAACACGTGGGCTTACATTGGTCGAGCTTCTTATTACCATGGGCATCCTTGCCATACTCGCGAGTATGGCTGTTTTGGTGTTCAATCCAGTGGAATATGTTCGGCAATCGCGGGATACCCGCCGTATCGGCGATTTGGATGCAATAAACAAAGCAATCGATCTGTATACCGTGAACAAGCCGGCCATTACCGAATTAGGGACTGCTTCGATTGTTTACGTTTCACTTTCCGATAGTTCTTCTACCTGCGGAAGTCACGCGCTTCCCGTATTACCACCATCGTGGCAGTATCGATGCGTGCCTGCCGCAGATCTTCAGAAGATCGATGGCACGGGTTGGGTGCCGATCAACTTCACGTCCATTTCCAGCGGGGCTCCGCTTGCCACATTGCCTATTGACCCGGCGAATGCCGTTGCCGGCGCGCAGTATTATATGTTCATCGCAAGCGGAAGAAAATACGAGCTATCTTCCGGCATGGAAGCCGCCAGACATATGTCCGGCGGGGACGCCGATAAAGTGTCAACTGATGATGGGGATGATTCCGCCCGATATGAAACGGGAAGCAATCTGTTGCTTGCGCCATGAAGAATATGACAGTCATTAGTAATGAATATATGGAAATAGTCGTTGTGTTACCCGACATACGCAGTACGCACAATGTCGGGTCTATCTTCCGTACCGCCGACGCGGCGGGAGTGAAGAAAGTTTTTTTGTGCGGCATTACGCCACAGCCAGTCGATCAATTCGGTCGCAAGCGACAGGATATTTCCAAGGTCGCCCTTGGGGCGGAAGATTACATTCCGTGGGAATACGCGCAGTCTGCCGTGCGTCTGATCGGGCGGCTTAAAAAGGAAGGGTATATGGTCTGCGCGGTGGAACAATCGCCCAAATCCGTGCCTTATAAGGCATTTAAAGCCCCAAAAGGGGCCAAAATAGCCCTGATAATAGGCAACGAGGTCGAAGGCCTGCCTATGCCGATTCTTGCCCGTACGGACGTTATTTTGGAAATCCCGATGTTTGGCAAGAAAGAGTCCCTTAATGTGGGGGTGGCGTTCGGGGTGGTGGTTTTTGGGCTCCTATAGAGCATTTTTTATCAGCGCGTCAATGAATAGGGGTGGTGCATCCTTGTTGATAATTTGCTAAGATAAAAATATGAAATTTCCGCGGTCAAAGAAGATATTGTTTGCGAATAATAAGGGAGGCGTTGGAAAGACAACCCTTGCCTTTAATTGTGCAATGTCTTTTGCAAAGCAGGGATATAAAACAGTTCTTATCGATTTGGACCCGCAGTGCAATCTTTCTCGACTGGCCTTAGGTGATATAAATTATGCAGGTACGTTATTTTCCTCGACATATAAGGACATTTACGATGTATTAAGGGGTGTTATTGAAGGGGGTTCCGACATTGATCTTTCCGTGCCTACGATACCTGTTTCAAATAGCGATGGGAATTTATTCTTGCTAAAGGGTAATGTAAATCTTTCTTTGTATGAAAACCTGCTCGTTTCCGCATATGGCCAAGCTGCTGCCGGACAACAACTTGGATATTTCCAAACGAGCGCGATCGATCGATTTTTGCGGGAAAGGGGTATGAGTGATGAAGTTGATATTTTTGTGATTGACACGTCTCCCAGCCTTTCTCTTTTAAACCAAATCATTTTTTTGGGGGCTGACTATTTTGTTGTGCCGATGATGCCGGACGCCTTCAGCGTCCAAGGAATAGAAAATCTTGGCGTTGTTTTTGAGAAGTGGAAACAAAATTGGAAGGTTACGGGGAAGGCTCTTTCGGGAAATACCGAAAGTAAATTTGTGCTGTCTGGAGATGGACTTTTTATAGGGTATATTGTGAATTCATATAATGTATACGGTAAGCAGCCAATCGCGGATCATCGTGCATGGATGGAAAAGATTCCGGAACGCGTAAAGAAATTTCTTTCAGAAAAGCATGGGAGAAACGGCTTAGTTGAAAAGAGCTGGAAAAATCCCCTTGCCGAGATACAGGATTATGGACGAATTCCTGCAAAATGCCAGGAAATCGGTGTTGCTATATTCGACCTTGATCCATCAATGATAGATGACATCCATATCGGAACGAAGGAAAATATTGAGAAATCAAAAGAAGAATTTCAGCATCTTTCGAGTGAAATATTAAAAATACTCGGTTCGTATTAAGGGAAGCCCTGGTGTCGATTTTATGTATAAGTGCGATATTTCTATATCCTAAGAAGGACGTAGTGATTGGCTTTTAAAAAAAGATGAGTTGGGTAAAAAATCAGTTGTTGTATTTTTTGCAACAACTGAATTTAGAGCAACTGTTTCCATTGCGGAAACAGTTGTGGGTAACTTGTTCCAATTTGGAACAAGTTGCGCGGGAAAGCAATATGCAAAAAATGCACATTGCTTTTGTTATTCCCGTTAAAACGGGAATCTATTTACAGAAGTAGTGGATTCCTCCGCCAGTTGTCGGACGGGAATGACAACCTCCCCGTATTGTTATCCCGTTCCGTCCACTGACGGAACACGGGATCCAGTGTTTTCTGCAGTGATGGCGCAAGGATATTTAGACTCTGGATACCGGCCTTCGCCGGTATGACAAGGCAATGCGTTTGACTTTGTCGAGGAAAATTATTATACAGTAAGTAGAACAAACGGCGCATAAAAAGCGTATAAAAATTAAATGAACGGGAGGAGCCCCTATGAGCATGAAAACGATCATTCTTTGCGGGGGTGAAGGAACCCGCATGAAGGAAGAAACGGAATTCAAACCGAAACCGTTGGTGCTGGTCGGTGGCAAGCCGATCCTGTGGCACATCATGAAGATCTATGCCCATTACGGGTACAATGATTTCATTTTGGCCTTGGGGTATCGGGGTGACATGATCAAGGAGTATTTCTTGCATTTGAATACGCTCCTGAACGATTTCACGCTCAATGTGCGGAACAATGAACTGACGTTTCACAACAATGACTGTGATGACTTTCGGGTCACGTTCGTAGAGACCGGATTGACCTCATTGACCGGCGAGCGGGTAAGGCGGCTCAAGCAGTATGTCGGTGGCGAAGATTTCATGCTCACGTATGGTGACGGAGTCGGCGATATCGACATCCAAAAACTGGTGGAGTTCCACCAGCGGCAGGGTACGATTGCCACGATCACTGGAGTGCACAAGGAGAGCCGGTTCGGTCTTCTTTCTGTCGATCCACAGTCCGGCAAGGCAAATGATTTTTCCCAAGCAAAGGTGAAAGACTTTGAGCAGGGTGATTTCACTGATGTCGTTAACGGCGGGTTCATGGTGTTCAAGAATGAATTGTTCGATTTGATCGAACCTGATTCGATGATCGAGCAGGTGTTTGTTCCGTTGGCGGAACGCGGAGAGCTTTCCGTTTTTACGCATACTGGAAGATGGAAGCCCATGGATACCGCCAAGGAAGCCAAGGAAATGAACGAGCTGTGGGATCGAGAACCGTTCTGGAAGGTGTGGTAGTGCGCTTAGGGTGTACGAGGAGGGGTAAAGCCCCTCCTTTTTTGTTGGAAGTGGATCCCCGCCTCCGCGGGGATGACAGAAGTATATTGTCATCCCGAGTGTAGCGCAGCGAAGCGGAGTGAAATCGAGGGATCTGTTTTGTACTACAGATTCCTCGACTCCGCAGAGTACTGCTACTCTCGGAATGACAATGCCGTGGGCAGATTCCTCGGTTCCGCTCCGCTACTCTCGGGATAACAGAAATAGGGTTTGACTTTTTTGGTAAAAATTATTATACAATAGTCAGAACAAGCGTATATAAACGCATTACAATTGAATAGCATAAGGAGGAGTTCCGATGTCAAAAAAAGTTTTGAAAGGAAGTAACGTATTGGTCACCGGCGCGACCGGACTTGTTGGCAGTCATTTGACCGAGCAGCTGGTCCGCATGGGCGCGAATGTGCACATCACATGCCGTTCGTCCGATCCGCGATCGTACTTCAGTAGTAAGCATCTTGGTGATCGTGTGGTCAGCGCCATTTGCGACATCAAAGATTTTCAGCGGGTGTTTGATGTTGTCAGTAAGTACGAGATTGAATACATCTTTCATCTTGCTGCGCAGGCCATCGTGCATACGGGGTTTGTAAATCCGCTTGAAACGTTGAATACGAACGTTATGGGTACTGTGAACATCCTTGAGGCTGCGCGGCTTTCGCCGCGGACCAAAGGTATTGTGGTAGCTTCGAGCGACAAG
>Ga0156482_16_pt4 | contig 25944 bp, 21 predicted proteins | sample RifOxyB1_FD_110629 | JGI IMG/M metagenome (GOLD analysis project Ga0156482, IMG submission 110629) | Candidatus Wolfebacteria bacterium RIFOXYB1_FULL_54_12 | reverse complement strand
GGATTCCTTAAGGTCGGCGGAAAGCACTACGACATCCGGATTGGTCTCGCCAAGGTAGAGCAGGCCTGTGCCAAACCCGTCGCGGGTCGGCTTTTGTTCTGCGTCGGTTTCAAATGTTTTTTCGGAAATATGATTGTCGGAAGATAGCATATATATCAGTATATAAAACAAATAGCCGATTGTCATTCGCGCCACCGTTTAATGTCATTCCGAACTTGTTTCGGAATCTTATTGGATAAACATGAGATCCCGGATCACTTGAAACGCGCAAACTTTATGCGCTTCGAGTATCCCGGCACGTTGCACGCTCGCTTCACTCGCTAGCAACGCCGAGGGTCAAGTCCGGGATGACATTGTAAAAAAACCGCCGAAGCGGATTTTTTTACAATGTAACTTTCATGCCCTTGATCGGAATGACCGCATCAAGAGCGAATTCATCGCGGATCTTTTGCGCGAACGGGGTCATTTGGTCTATGTCGCCGTGCACGATGAAGACCTTTTTGAGGGATTGGCGCATCGGGTGTATCCATTTAAGGAGGAGCGGTTGGTCGGCGTGGGCTGAGTAGCCGGAAATGGTCGCCATTTTACAGCGCACCGGAACTTCTTCGCCAAGGATGCGCACGACCGGAGCGCCATCAAGAATGGCGCGACCAAGGGTTCCCTTTGCCTGGTATCCGATAAACAGAATGGTCGTGTTCGGATTGGATAAGTAGCGCAGTTCGTGATGCAAAATGCGTCCGCCGTTGGACATGCCCGAGCCGGCGATGATGATCTTCGGCATTGGCGCATCGTTGATCGATTTGGATTGTTCGGTGGTCAGCGTAAAGCGCAGACGAGGAAAATCAAAAAGTTCCATGCCCTTCTTTGCCCGTTCGATGGCCTCTTCATCAAAGTACATCGGGTCTTGGGAGTACTTTTTGTAGATCGCGGTCAGCTTGATGGCAAGGGGACTGTCGACATAGACAGGGGCTCCCGGCACGCGGCCGTTTTCCACCAGTTCGTCCATTTCATAAAGCAATTCCTGTGTGCGCTCCATGGCAAATGCCGGAATGAGCAGTACGCCGTTAAGCCGCATGGCATCTTCTATGACATCTTCCAATCGATCCCTGCGAGTGCCCGGGTTATCGTGAATGCGGTCGCCATAGGTTGATTCAACAAGCAGATAATCGATATCGCTGAGTTCTTCGGTGTCTTTTACGAGCGGGGCTGGTTGGTTGCCAAGATCGCCCGAAAAGGCAATGCGCTTCCCGGTTTCTTTTTCGGTGACCACGATGACGGCAGAGCCGAGAATATGTCCTGCATCAAAAAATTCGATCTCAAAATCCTTTACATGGATCTTTTCGTGATAGCTAACGCCTTGCCATTGCTTCAGGGCGCCGGTTATGTCGTTTAGATCATAAATAGGCGGTTTTCCCTGTTCCATGGCATCGCGGTAAAGCAAATGCTCGGAATCGACAAGTAGTTGCTCGGCGAAATCTTTGGTCGGCGAAGTGGAATAGATCCTTCCACGAAAGCCCTCCTTGTACAGTTTAGGGATCTTGCCGGTGTGATCGATGTGCGCGTGCGTAATGAATGCGGCATCGATGCCCTTTACATCAAACGGGAACGGTTCGTAGTTTTCGGGATTGACGAACCGACCGCCCTGAAGCAATCCGCAATCGATAAGGATCTTTGTGTTGGGTGTTTCGAGTAGGTAATTTGAGCCGGTAACCTCTTCAGAGGCACCAAAGAAAGTAATTTCCATAGAGGGTGGTGGTTAGCAATCGTGGATACTTCTATAGTATAGAGGAAAACCAACCCTTTTGTCATTCGACCTCTTTTTGTTGTCCTCACCCCCTTCTTTGTCATTCCAAACGCGGGTCCCGTATCAAGTACGGGATAAACTCCGGCAGGAATCTATTGCGTTATAGATTTCTGGCTTAGTAGTAATGACAGCTCTTGAATTCAACCCTGAATCGCAACAGTGTGTCATTCCCGCGGGTGAGGGCCTGTCCTCGGCTTGATCGGGGACGGGAATCAAGTTCAATCTTGTGCGGCACGCACGATAAAATAATCTTACATGCGCTTGCCGCGCAGAAGTGGAAGTGGATTCCGGCTCGGAGGCCGGAATGACAATTCAACTGCGCGTGTTGCGATTCAGGTTAGAATTCAGCTCGGGGTTGACAAATATTTTGCACCCTGTATAGTGATAAGGCTTGCCTTTGACAAATAGGGCAGGAGGTGGTGTAGGCTCTTGACAAATAAAAATTACTTGTTATAATATATCTATAACAGTGGAAGAAAGACTATTTGGTTCTGTGGGTTCTTAAGGAATTTCTTTTAGGCTCAGGATGTTCTGGTTCAGGCTGGGGCACTCCTCGAAGAAATTCTAAATTTCTTACTGGTGTAAGATTTCTAAAATTTTTACACCCACAGAACCAAGGAGTGTTTCTCCGACGATAGAAATCAAAACCCCCGCGCAAGCGGGGGTTTTGTTGTATTCTGCGTGTTGAGTAGTGTGCTATAAGTGTATGAACGCTTCGATTGAAGATATAAAAAAGACCATAGTGCCGATATTGAAGGACGCTCATGTGAGGCGGTCTGCTTTGTTTGGATCGGTCGTTCGCGGCGAAGCGAACGAGAAAAGTGATGTTGATATACTCGTCGAGTTTCCGGAAGATAAGAGTTTGTTCGATCTGGTCGATCTGAAGCAGAAATTAGAGAGCGCGTTGGGAAGCGATGTGGATATCGTTACCTATCGTTCCATTTCACCTTTAATACGGGATACCGTGTTGCGGGAACAAGTACCTAGTCTATGAAAAAGGATCCGCGTATATTTTTTGGAACATATCATCGAGAGTATTGAATATATCGAGGAGAATATCGGAGATGCGACTGAGAATGATTTCTATGACGACGTGCCGATGCAAGATGCGGCAATCCGTCGCTTGCAGGTGATCGGCGAAGCGGTAAAGAATCTGCCATATGAGTATCGTGAGCAGCACGCGGAGATAGAATGGCGCAAGGCATCGGGCATGCGCGACGTGATCGTACACGAATACTTTACGATTGATCTGCAATTGGTATGGAATGTCATTAAAAACGAATTGCCCAGATTTAAGAATAAATTGGAAGAATTGCTGAGGCAGTAATAACATCCCCCGCGCCCGCCTGCAACGCTTTACATAGCAATGCGGGCAGGCAAGCGGGGGGGGATTTGGTACTGGATTCCGGCTCAAAGGCCGGAATGACAAGCGCGTGGTTTTATGAATAAAACCACGCGCTTTTGCCGTCAGATTCCTCTCCGCCGGCTGGCGGAGAGGAATGACAGAGTGTCGTATTTTGTTGTAGGTCATCGGTTATGGGTTGTTGGTTGCCACGGGCCATTCGATCAGCCCTGTAACTCCTTCGACTTCGGCGAAGGTGGTCGTGCCGGTGGCAACCTTAAGGATGCCGTCTTCCTGCATGGTGGTCATGCCATGTTCGCGCGCGAATTTTAGGAAGGTTTCTTCGCCGGCAACGCTGGCAATCAGGTCTTCAAGTCCCGGCTGTTTCGTGAATAGTTCATAAATTGCTACGCGGCCTTTGTAGCCGGTATTGTTGCACGCATCGCAACCAACCGGAGCGAAGAGTGTTATATTTTGGTAGGCTGCTTTGTTGACGCGCGCCGGAAGTGTATCGACAAACTCCGCGAGTTTCTTTGCAAGATCGGCGTCGAGTTGTACGGGCGTTTTGCATTCCGCGCACAAACGGCGAACGAGGCGTTGTGCAATGACAAGTGTGAGTGCTGGCCCGATGGATTGCGGTTTTACATTTAAGTCGAGCAGGCGAGGAATGGCTCCGGCAGCGGAGTTTGTGTGCAGGGTGGAGAAGACCAAGTGTCCGGTGAGTGCCGCTTGAATGGCAATTTCGGCGGTTTCCTGGTCGCGGATTTCACCGACCAAAATAGTATCCGGGTCTTGGCGCATAATGGAGCGAAGTCCGTTTGCAAAGGTGTACCCGGCTGCCGCATTGGTTTGGGTCTGTTCAATGCCCTCGAGCCGGTATTCGATCGGGTCTTCAATAGTGATGACCTTTTCTTCCGGGTTGGATTTTGCACCAAGGAACGTGTACAGCGTGGTCGTTTTACCGCTGCCGGTAGGACCGGTGTTAAGGATCATGCCATTGGGGCGGTTCAGCTCGACATTGATGATCGCGAGGTCGTCTTCGCGCAACCCGAGTTGCGGCAAGGTGATTTTAATAGCATCCGGGTCAAGCAAGCGCATGACCGCTACTTCGCCAAACTGCGCGGGTGCAATGGCGACGCGCACCTCGACATCCTTTTGCGGAAAGCGAACGGTAAAGCGGCCATCCTGCGCTTCTTTAGTTACATTTAGCTTTAAATTGGAAAGCAATTTGATGCGGGTAAGCAAGTACGGGTAAAACTCTTTGGGAAATACAAAAATATCATGCAGATTGCCGTCGATGCGGAAGCGAAGCTTTCCGTCATGCTCGGAAGGCTCTATATGGATATCCGATGCGCGCGTGCCCATGGCGGCATGGGCTATGATCTCGAGGATATCTCCGGCTGTGTGTGGTGCAAGCTCTTCACGCGAAAGAACTTCTTTTGCTCCGGCGATGGAGGTAAGCGATGCGGAAAGCTCGCTGATGCGTTGCCCGATTTTTACATTGCCGGTGATCTTCTCGGCTTCTTTTGATACATAGCGGTAGTGGCCGAGGGCATATTCCATATCGCCTGCGGTCACTACATATTCGACGACCGTGTAGCCTTTCGCGGTAAGATCATCAATGACCTTTTTTGTTTGCGGTCGGCTCGGGTCGAGCGCGACGATGGCAACGTTACTCGCTTTTCGCTCAATGGCCGCAATGCCGGCGGCTCGGGCGATATCTTCGGGAATAAGCGAAAGCGCGTCAATGCTGATGGGCGTTTTCGAAAGGGATATCTGTTGTTTTCCGAGTGCGGAAGCGCGACGTTGCGCCTCGCGTTTTTGCGCCTCTTTTTTTATGCGCTCAAGTTTTTGGGTAAGTGTTTCGTCCATAAGTTGCATTGTCATCCCCGCGGAGGCGGGGATCCATTTCATTTTGTAGTGGATTCCCGCCTCCGCGGGAATGACAGAAATATAATGAAAGTATATAGAATTTCGCGGATCTTTGCGAGAAAGGAAAACAAAAGCCACTCCGCCGGCTGGCGGAGTGGCTTTTGTTACGGTCACATATCGTGCGACTCTTCTTTAGGAACTCTCGTCGACCCATCGGGTTCGACGATCTTGAGGTTTACCCGTGCGTGATTCTTAACGCCTACGATACGGAGCAGGGACCGCATCGCTTTTGCGGTCGCGCCCTGTCGCCCGACGATCTGGCCCATATCGAGCGGGTTCACCTTCAAGCTAAGAAGGACTCCCATTTCGTCAACTTTTCGCTCCACCGTGACATCCTCGGGATGATCAACGATCGATTTGACGAGAAACTCGAGGAATGCCTGGTCTTTTTCTTCTGTCATGTCTGGTTGCTGTTCTTGCGCTATGTGCTATGCGACCTTTAAATTATTGATATGTATAAGTATACGGATTATCAGACGGGATTACAATGATTTTTTTTGATTGCATTAGCAGTCTTCGTTACATTGTCATTCCCGCGAAGGCGGGAATCTATTTGCGGTAGTAGTGGATCCCTCCGTCAGTCGGCGGACGTGGATGACACCCACGTGCGTTGTCATTCCAGACTTGCCTTGCACTGGTCTTGCTGCGATGATTCGTAATAAAAATCCTCCGTCAATTGACGGAGGATTTTTTTGACTGTTTTATTCTGTCGGGGTTTCTTCGGTCGCTTCTGCTGTCGGAGCTTCCGCTACGGCTTCAGCCTCTTTAGCTGCAGCTGCTGCTTCCTTTGTGGCTGCCTCTTCGGCTACCTTGGCTGCTTTTGCAGCTTCAGCGGCTTCCGCATCGGCTTTCGCCTTTGCCTCTGCAGCTTTGCGCGGAGCATCGAGTGCTTCCTGGTGCGCCTTGATGTCATGCGAAGAGCGCTTCTTTCCCTTGATGATCTGGCCCTTTACAAGAATGTTGTGGACCGTATCGGTCGGCTGTGCGCCAACGCCGATCCAGTAAGTTGCGCGATCTTTGTTGATGGAGCTCGTTTTTTCACGCGGGTTCCAAAAACCGAGGTCTTCAACATACTTTCCGCCCATTTTCGATCGCTTTTCCGCGACCACGATACGGAAGGTCGGCTGATGCTTCTTCCCGATTCGATTTAACTTTATTGCTAACATAGTTGTAGTAGAATACTGAATAACTCGGGAAAATGCAAGGGCCACGGCACTGTCACTCCAGACGCTTCTCTTTGTCATTCCCGCGGAGGCGGGAATCTATGGAATACTGGATCCCCGCCTCCGCGGGGATGACATACAATAGAATACAGTTTTTGTTCGGCACTGAAAAAGACGCGTTACGAAATGCGTCTTTTTTATATGATTACACGGTAATCGGCGAGTCAAACTTCACGGAAAGCAGTTTTGATGTGCCGTCTTCGTTCATGGTCACGCCGTAGAGCACATCGGCGACTTCCATGACGGTGCGGTTGTGGGTCACCACGATGAACTGCACCTTATGCGCAAATTCTTTGATGAGATGCGCGAAGCGTTCCGAGTTGCGCTCGTCGAGCGGCGCGTCTATTTCATCGAGTACAAGGAACGGGGGAGGGCTCACGGAAATGAGCGCAAAGAGTGCGGCGATGGAAACAAGGCTCTTTTCCCCGCCGGAAAGCACATCGAGGCTGTTGATGCGTTTTTTCGGCAGGCTCAATTCTATTTCAATGCCCGATTGCACTGGCTCCTCGGCTTGCGGTTGGTCTTCCAATTCGGAAACCTCTCCACTCAGGTCTTCGACAATGTGTTCGATGCTACGCGTCTTGATCTTCATCTTGGCGCTCCCACCACCGAACATTAGCCGGAAGAAATGGTTGAACTGGTCGTTGATGTCTTTGAATGCGCCATTGAACTTTCCGGCCACATCACGCTTTAGCTCCTCGACCAATTGCGCAAGGTCGGTGGATGCCTTTTCAAGATCGGCCGATTGCGAAACGAGATGCGCGTGGTGCGCCTCGACTTCGTCCGCTTCGGCTATGAGCGTTTCATCTACCTCGCCAATGGAAAGCAGTTCCGCGCGCAAGCGGAATATGCGGTGCTCCAGTTCGGAAAGCTGGTGGTCGGCCAATCCTTCGGCCGCCGCGAGCGCATCGAATTGCGCCGGGTCGTGTTCGTTGCGGACCCAATCGGCCTTCAGGTCGGCGAGCCGAATGGATAGTTTCTCGCTTTCAAACGAAAGGCGTTGCATGTGGCTTTCGATGGAACGGATCTCTTCGCGCTTTGTTTCCGTGCGGCTGAACGCTTCGCGGAAGCGACGATTAAAATCTTCGAGCCCCTGCGAAAGCGAATCCTGCGCGGTGCGCACCGCGGTCAGCTGTTCGTCGAGTTCAGCGAGCGATGTAAGCAGGGCGGTCTTTTCCCGCTCGATTGCATCGTGCGCCGCTGAATAATCGGGTTTCGATTTTTTGTCATCCTGAACTTGTTTCAGGATCTGCGGGTTGAGATACGAATCTATTTTTGCGGCAAGTGTTTTGACGGTTTGGGAAAGACGATCGATATCTTGCGAATCTGCGTGCTCTTCGAGCGCGTGCTTGATCTGGCGGATCAACGCAAGCATTTCGTCCTTGCGGTACACGACGCCATGGTCGGAAGTTGCATCGGTCGAGAACTCGAGTTTTGCTTCAAGCCGCGCGACATCCTTTTGCAGTTGGAACCGCTTAGCAAGCAGGGCAGTTTCCTGTTCTTTGAGCGCGACCGCTTCGGTGTGCCGGTCTTTGGTTGCCTCGATGGCTTCGAGCGCGCGTTCAAGCTCTGCGAGCTCCGCTTGCTTTGCGGAAATGCCTTCGCGAAGCCCGGCAAGATCGGCCTCTGTGCGGGCAAAAGCCACTTTGAGCGCAGTCGCTTTGGTGCCGAAAAAGCTTTGTTCCGCGCTGGCGAGCTCGTCGCGCTTTTGATCGCGGGTTTGATATTTGGAAACTTGTCGCTTGAGCGTGCGCAGTCGCGGAGCGACTTCTTCTATCATGATGCGGATCTTTTCCAGATTAAGCGCCGTGTTTTTTAACTTGCGCTCCGCCTCGAGTTTCTTCAGCTGGTATTCTTTCAAGCCGAGGATTTCTTCTATCATAAAGCGACGCTCCTGCGGGGTGGCGCGCACGAACAGATCGCTGGACCCTTGGTTGATAATGGTCAGACCGCGGGTGCCCAAGCGTGAACGGGCAAAGAAGTCGATGATATCCTTTGCGCGGACATCGGATTTGTTGAGCCCGTAGGTGGAATTGCCGTCGCGGGATATTTCACGCGAAACGGAAACTTCGTCGAAGTCGAGTGGAAAAAATTTGCCACTGTTGTCGAAGTTAATACTGACGCTTGCCATGCCCGAGCGGGCGCGCTTGGGCGTGCCGGCAAAGATAAGATCTTCAGCTTTGCCGCCACGGAGGTTCTTTGCCTCGCGTTCGCCGAGGATCCAGCGAATCGCGTCGATGACATTTGACTTGCCGCTGCCGTTCGGCCCCACGATGGCGGTAATGCCCCCGGGGAACTCGAGCACGGTCTTTTGCGCGAATGATTTAAATCCGTTCAGTTCAAGCGATTTCAACAACATGATGTTTCAAGAATAGCAGGGAAAAGGATATAAAGAAATAGGAAAACTTGACAAAAGCAGTGGAATATATTACTATATTTATAGTAGATTTTTGAGATATAGGGCGTATCGCCCACGGGACATTCACAATTATAAAGAGGAGCAGTAAGATGAAAAAGAATATATTGTTGGCAATCCTTTTTTTAGCGGTCGTATTATCGGTGAGCGTTTTGATGGATCGTTCAGCAAAGAATAATGCCATCGAGGGGGCGAGAAGTAGGGTTGCCTATCAGGCAACGGTCATGGCCGACGCTTCCGTTTGCAGGAATTTTCCGGAGATTCTGTACGCGGTATATATCTGCGTGGGAGACGGATTGGGGAACGGGGAGTGTCGCGTACGATCCGTGGCCGCGGAAAAGGCAAATGTGCCTCTTGAAAAAGGGGACAATGTTACGATATACACGACAGGGGAAGACCCTATGGAGGGACGCGGGCTTCTCACGGTATCGCGTATCGTAAAAACAAAATAGTCCGCTTCTTCGCAGAAGAAAAGCCCCCGTCACTATGGCGGGGGATTTTTTGTTGAATGGCCATCCTGAACTTGTTTCAGGATCTTATAATCATGAGATCCCGGCTCGGAGGCCGGGATGACAATTCGCTACTGCGCGTTATGCCGCTGCAAACTTCTTCAACGCATTCTTTGCGGCTTCTATTTCCGCTTCCTGCTTGGAAAAGCCTTTGCCGCGGGCGGCGAATTCTTCGCCGAAGTACGCACCGATCTCGAACACTTTGTTGTGGTCGGGGCCTTCTTCGCTCAGCACCACATAGCGCGGGGTGACCTTGTACTTTTCCTGCACGATTTCCTGTAAATGACTCTTCGGGTCCTTGTGCAGATTTTTCTCGACGATCTCGGTGGAGTGGGCGAGTACATGTTCGGAAATGAACTTCGCGACGGCGGCGTAGCCTTGGTCAAGATAGATCGCGCCGATCAATGATTCAAATGCGTTCGCGAGAATGACCTCCTTTGCGCGCGCGGTATCTTTTGCCTCGCCACGGGACAGTAAAATGGAACCGTGCATTTTGATGCCATCTGCGATGCGCGCAAGTATTTGGTAGTTCACCAGCGCCGCGCGGATGCTGGTCAGTTCTCCCTCGGGAGAGTTTGGATAGGCGTGGAACAAATGTTCCGTTACGACGAGTTCAAGGACTGCGTCGCCCAAAAATTCGAGCCGTTCATTATGGGGAACGCCCCATTTCGGGTTTTCATTGATATAGGAACGATGCGTAAGCGCTTCTTTGAGCAGGTCGAGATTGTTGAATTGGATCCCGATGGTTTGTTGTAGTTTTTCGAATTGGTTCACGATAGCGAACATTCTTCATTCCTAATAGCTGATGCGCGGTTTATGCCTTGTCATCCTGGGTTAACTGACATGTAATCATGTCACCCTGAACTTGTTTCAGGGTCTGTGTCTGTTTCAGGATCTCGTGGCTCATTTGCGAGATTCCGGATCAAGTCCGGAATGACAATTCCACGAATAAGATATTAGGAATGAGGAACGTCATTCCTCATTAGGCTTGATTTCTGTCGATTGTTCAGGCCCTCCGTTTTTGGTTGCTGGTTTTTGGTCATCGGTTATCGGATGGATCTCTTTATAGACCGTGCCGAGTACGCCGTTGATGAACTTGCCGGAGTTCGGACCGCCAAAGTTTTTGGCAAGCTCGATGGCTTCGTTGATGGCGACCTTCTCGGGGATCTCGTCGTGGTCCGCGAAGAGCAGTTCATACAGTCCGATGCGCAATACATTGCGGTCGATGACCGGGATCTGTTCAAGTGGCCATTGCGGAGCGGCGCGGCGGATAATGTTGTCGATCTCCGGCATATGCGCGATGACGCCGTTGATAAGCTTCCATGCAAACTCGGGTTCGTCGATACCCGCGCCGAATTCGACGAGGTTGCGCTCGATGACCGCGGTGAGTTCTTCTTTCTGCTTATAAAAATCCCACTCGTACAATGACTGCAATATGATAGACCGGATTAGGTGTCGTGTTGCCATACAATATAATGTGCTGATTAAGGTACTTTAAGTATAGAACAAAATTGCCGACAGTAAAAACGGTCGGCAATTTCTTTACTGTGCGATTTCTTTTTTGACCTTCAGGCGAGGGGCCTTTACGACCGATCCCTTATAGCTTCCGCAATTTGCGCAATAGCGATGCGGCATCACCGGGGACTGGCAGCTCGGGCAGACCGCGATCTGGCTCGGCTTTAAAGCCAAGTGGGATCGGCGGCGTCCTACCTTTGATTTAGTATGATGTTTTACTGGTACTCCACCCATAGTATGTGTAACGCGTAACTGATTAGTATTCGGTAAAAGGCACGTGGATGCCCGATACAGTAGAAGAACTATATAAAAGTATGGCAATAAAGTCAATCCCCGTATAGGGATGCAGCGCCGGGAAATGTAACGACTTACGATGTCGTTACATCGCTTCCCCCGCACCCTCATTTAGATAGAAATTAGTAACCATCCCTACGTTGTCATTCCCGCGCAGGCGGGAATCTCGTTGTTGTTGCCTCGGCTGCAAGATCCTGGGTCAAGCCCGGGATGACACCATTCCCCACGTTGTCATTCCCGTCTGCCATGGGCGAAGGAATCCAGTATTTTATTGCGCATTTAGTAATGAGTAATTTTCTTCCCCCTATCCTCGGCGTGTGGTAGTATGGAAGCAATGACGCTCGAAGAGAACAAGCCAAAAGGGGACGACCTGCAAATAGACGCGGTTTTGCGCCCGGGGAAGTGGGATGAATACATCGGGCAGGAGCGTATCAAGGCAAATGTCCGCATTATGATAGAAGCGGCCCAAAAGCGTGGCGAACGGCCCGACCATATGCTGTTTTACGGTCCGCAAGGATTGGGCAAGACAACGATAGCAAACCTGATAGCGCGGGAAATGGGCGCGCAGATGCGTACGACCTCGGGGGTTAATATGGAAAAGACGGGCGATTTGGTCTCTACGCTGGCAAATTTGGAAGAAGGGGACATTTTGTTCGTCGATGAAGCGCATCGCATTAACCGTACTATAGAAGAAGTCCTGTACCCGGCCATGGAAAGTCGCAAGTTGCACATGACCATCGGCAAGGGCCCGGCCGCACGCCAGCTTACGCTGGACCTGCCGGCATTTACATTGATTGCGGCAACCACGCGGGTAAACCTGCTGTCTGCCCCGCTTCGATCGCGTTTTGGCGCGATATTTAGCATGGACTACTATGAACATGCGCACATCGAAGAGATCATCCGCCGCTCAGCGCGCATCCTTGGGCTCGATATCGAACCGATTGCGGTCGCGGCCATAGCCAAGGCATCGCGCTTTACGCCACGCACGGCGAACCGATTGCTCAAGCGCGTGCGCGACTTTGCGCAGGTAAAGGAAATGCCGGTCATTACCGAAGAGGCGGTGCTCGACACATTGGAACTGCTTGAAATAGACGAACTTGGACTGGAGAAGTGGGATCGCCGCCTGTTGGAAAGTATAATCACGAAGTTCAACGGCGGCCCGGTGGGGCTTAATACATTGGTCGCCATCCTCGGCGAAGACAAGGGTACGGTGGAGGAAGTCTACGAGCCATTTCTTATAAAAATGGGATTGTTGCAAAAAACATCGTCGGGCCGCACCGTAACCGAAGAAGCCTATGCGCATTTGAATCTGAAACGGTTTAAGGTACAATGACGAGTACGAAACATGTAGCATGTAGCAAGTTGCATGTAGTACGCGGCATGAAAATGCAGCCCCTATGTCATTCCCGCGGAGGCGGGAATCCATTCCATATATAGATTCCCGCCTCCGCGGGAATGACAACGCTCAAAATTATGTTCTACCTATTTAACACCTATCTATACGTTCCGCTTTTCAATGCGTTGATCTATCTGTACGATAAGTTTTCGTTCGGCGATCTCGGCATCGCGATCGTTCTGTTGACTATTTTGGTGCGCATCGTGCTGTACCCGTTCTTTTATAAGGGCGCGCGCGATCAGGCGATCATGCAGAAAATAGCCCCAAAGGTAAAAGAAATACAATCCAAGCACAAGGACGACAAGCAAAAGCAGGTAGAGGAAATGATGGCCATCTATAAGGAGCACAAGGTAAATCCGTTCTCTGCGTTTTTCTTGCTGCTCGTGGTGCAGCTGCCGATACTTCTTGCCATGTACAAGGTATTTACGACCGGCATAAAGACCATGCCGCAGGACGTTCTGTATTCGTTCGTACCGCATGTTGGAATGCTGAACTACATGTTTCTTGGGGCCCTCGACCTATCGCAGAAAAGCATCGTGTTGACCCTTGTTACGGCCATGGCGCAGTATTATCAGGCGAAGCTCATGCTGCCCAAGAGCAACAAGGCGTTTAAGGATCTTGAAATGGCCGAAATGATGGGCCGCCAAATGATGTACATGGGCCCGATATTGACCGTGGTGGTGCTTATGACCATGCCGTCGGCCATTGGATTGTACTGGCTTACGACAACCTTGTTTTCCGCCGGGCAACAGGTCATAATCAATAAAAAGATCAACATAGTTAAAGACCATGGAAAACTTGTCGTTGCAGGAGATAATTAAAGAGCTGATAGGGAAAATGGGATTTCGGGATTATACCGTCAGTTATGACGAAGAAGCCCGAAGAGCCAGTATTCTTATTGAAGACGGAAAGTTTCTTGAAAAGAACTTGGCGAATTTCATTGCAGACCTGAATTATTTGGTCCGCTTGATTACGAAGAAATTTGATTGGGAGCAGATAACGATCGATGTGAACAATTACCGCAAGCAACGCGAAGCGTTGATAGTCGAATTGGCAAAGGCGGCCGCGCGCAAAGTTGCGGCCACGCAACAGGAAATAGCACTGCCTTCCATGAATGCCTATGAGCGCCGTCTGATCCACGCGGAGCTCGCCGAACGTCCGGATATCAAAACGGAAAGCGCAGGAGAAGGAAAAGATCGCGCAGTGGTCATCAAGCCGTTGTAATACATAAAGCAAAACACCTGCCGCTGGCAGGTTTTTTATATATGGATGTGGTATACTATATTATATTCATAACAAACGTCGCAATTTATCAAAAAAATTAGCATGAAGAAAAAAAATATTGCACTTATGATCGGCGCGGTCGCCCTGGCGGCGGGTTTAGGTGCGGGGTATGTTTTCGTGTACCAGCCGGCAAAAGAAAATAACCGGCTTATCAAAGCGGTGGCGGATCTTAACGGCACGGGAAATTATGCAGATGCGCAAAAGCTGCTTCTTGAAAAAATGGAAGCAACGGACGCGCCGGATATCAGGCTCATGCTGGCCAACTCATATTTGGACGAAGGGAGCGTGCGCGGAAAAGAAGCGGAGGCAAGCAAAAAAGCCCAGGCGATTTTGTTCGAAGTGGAGAAACAATATCAAGGGGTTTATCTGTACGACCTCTTGGGTTATTCATACGAAATCGTAAATGATTTCGATAAGGCGCTCGAATATTACGGGAAGGCGTTGGCTATCGATGGCAAATCGGTAAATACGATCTTTAGCATCGGGCACGTGCATTGGTTGCGCGGCGAAAACGAAACAGCACTGACCCATTATCGGAAAGCCGAACAATCAATGGATGGCAAGACGGATGTTTCCGTCCGGGCGAAGGTATATGCCGGACTGGGGATGCTCACGAATAATTTAAGCGAGGCGGAAACATATTTTTTGAAAGCGATCGACGCGTATGAAGGCGGGGCATTCAGGTCCGAAATGTACGCGAACCTGTCGAACTTGAAGCTGGTTGTAAGCGATGATGAAAAGGCATGGGAGTATGCAAAATTGGCCGTCGATGCGGACCCCTCCAGCGAAATGGCATATTTGGCTTTTGTAAAAAGCGCAATGGCCCAGGAAGACAGATTGCGAGCCGAATGGGAAAATGTCCGGGCAAACCTTTTTAGGGCGATCTTACTTGCCCCGGTAAAGGCAGAGCCTCAGTATCTGCAGGGGAAATTCGAATTTATTTCCGGGGATTATGTCCAAGCCATACGAAGCTTCAACGTTGCGCTTTCGCTTCTCGACGGGGACAATTCGTTGAACGCCGCCGGCAGGAATACCCTGAGGGGAGATATCTATCTGGACATGGCAACGGGCTATTATCTTTTGAAAGATACCGAAAATGCAAAAAAATATGTCGACGAAGCGATCAGGACCAATCCGATAAAGATCGCCTATATTCTTCAGGGGGAGCAATTCAAGGATATCTATTCGCTGATAAAAAATTAAACCATAGCAAACATTAAAACCATGAAGCATTACATGAAATTGATAGGAATGGTGGCATTGGGGCTTCTGTTGCCCGGTTTTGCATTTGCCGCTACCACCATTAATTACGGCGGGGTTACCGTCACCGTGGAGGACAATGGGAACTTTTCGGGAGGAGGTCGTACTGGTTACATAGATATTCCAACGGGGCAGTTTCGTATGAACGCACTCCCAGGAGAGGTGTCCGTAGGCGGAGCTTTTTATGGTGAGTTAGGGCGTCTTCCCGGGGCGGTGGTAAGCACGGACGTTGCGGGTGGAGGAACGGTAAGTACTGTCATCGACCGCGATCACCCATACGAGTATCACAAAGCGATGTTCACGGCTGGAGTTAATTATGTGTCTGCATATAACAACAATGATGCCGCCGGCATGCAGGCCGCCGTTGCCATCGCAACAGATTACATAGGGACCCAGCATAGCCTCACCATAACGAACAATTCCAACGGGAGCATAAACTACGGATGTGACAATATCCAAAACTCGACAATTACGTTGGGGCGAGTGACTCCGGTAGTTCCGCCAGCTCTGCCGCCCGCTCCGTCGGTAAGCGTGTCTGCTCCGTCGGTGGTGGAAATACCCGGCTCGGTACGGGTGTCATGGTCTTCGTCCAACGCGAGCGATTGTTCGGGCTGGGGAGAGTGGGCCGTGTCCGGCCTGTCGGGTGCCCAAACGATATGGGATCCGACGGTATCCGCCCAGCGGGGGAGCCATACGTTCGGTGTCACGTGTTCCGGTCCCGGAGGATCGGCATCGGATTCCGCATCGACCCGCGTGATGCATGTTCCGCAGTGTTCGTTCGCCGCAAATCCGACATCGATCATACCTCCGCAAGAATCGGTTTTGTCGTGGAGGTGCCAATATGCGGATGCCTGCTCGATCACCAGTGGCATAGGTGCGGTAAATCCGGCAAGCGGCTCAAGAAGCGTGCGTCCGCAGGTGACGACGGCCTATATATTGACCTGTTCCAATCTTGACGGTAGTAGGTCATTCCCGGCAAGCGTTTTGATAGGAACCACGGCAGTTCCGGGAACTGCAGGAACCCCGACAACTTCGGGAACTGCAGGAACCCCGACAACTCCAACCACTCCAACCGTTCCGGCAGGAACTTCGGGAGCCACAGGAGGATCAGGAACTTTGGGAGGATCAGGGACTTCAGGAACTACGGGAACCCCAGGGACTATAACAACCCCGACAACTCCGACACCTACCATACAGATCCACGAAGTGCTTCCGTAAGAATTAAAAAAGCCGTGCGCCTTGGCGCACGGCTTTTTTGTTTTGTCTTGTCATTCCGATTTTATAACACTCAAAGTTCCCCCCAATTATCTCCAATTTCCACATTTACAGTCAGTGGAACCTTAAGCGTGTAGACGGATTCCAAAATATCTTTGATCTCGTCGACGGTCTGTTGCAAGCTATCGGTATCTTTTATTTCAAACACGAGTTCATCGTGCACGGTCAAAAGCATTTTTACATCGGCTCCCCATAAACCTTTGGCGGAAAGATGTTCCTTTACTTTGACCATGGCCGACTTGATGATGTCGGCCCCGACGCTTTGAATGGGAAAATTGATGGCCATGCGTTCGGCCTCCGATTGCAGCATCTTGTTGAATGACATGATCTCGGGGAGCGGACGAATGCGCCCGTTGATGTTTTCCACAAATCCTTGCTCGCGCACCTTTGCAAGCACGCCCTCCTGCCAGTGTTTAATGGTAGCAAAATCCTTAAAATATTCTTCTATGAATGTTTTGGCCTCTTTGGGCGAAAGGCCGCTTTGTTGGGCAAGTGCCCGCGCGCCCATGCCATAGATCACGCCGAAGTTCAGAGTTTTGGCGACCTTGCGCATGCTTGGTGTAACATCCGCAAGCGGAACATTATAGATTTTGCTCGCCGTGATCTGGTGAATGTCGGAATTGCTATTGAATGCGCGTAGCATCTCGGGATCTTCGGTAAGCGAAGCAAGGATGCGCAGTTCGATCTGTGAATAGTCGAGCGATACCAGCTTGGAGCCGGCAGGCGCGACAAATATGTCGCGCACCGATGGGGGAATGTTCTGCAGGTTGGGCTGTTCGCAGGTAATGCGGCCGGTAGCCGCCTTGAGCTGTACAAAGGTCGGGTGAATGCGGCTGTCAGTCTCGCTCATGCGCTTGAGCGGTTCAAGATAGGTAGACTTCAGTTTAAAAAGTTCACGATATTTAAGTATGAGGTCGACAAGCGGTACGGTTGCGCGAAACTGTTCTATTTTGTCGATATTGGTCGATTTGATCTTGAGCTGGTACTTTGTTTTGAGCAACTCAAGCAGTTGCTTGGGCGAGTTTGGATTAAAGACCTGTCCGGCCTCGTGGTAGAGTTCCTTGGTCAGCGCGTCGATGTCACGATCAAGTATAACCTCCTTTTCCGCCAACCGTACGCGGTCGATCATAATGCCCCATTGCTTCATTTCCTCAAGAATGGGCACGAGCGGCCGCTCGACATCATCAAGAAGCGCTTTTGAAAGCATGGGTTGCGCATCCAAAAAGGAAAGCTGATTTGTATTCCTGCCCTTTACTGTATCGCTTTTTGCCATTTCGCCTCTCTTTGTCATTCCGGCGGAGGCCGGAATCTCGTGTTCGGCAGGAACTAACCGTTTGACGATCGAATTAAACCCCAAATCTTGCAGATACGGAACAATAGCATCGATAGGGAACTGTTCATACTTGATCTCATCGATCGAAGTAATGCCAATTGGCGCATCGCGCCGAATGGTCGCAAGTTGTTTGGATAGCATGGCAATTTCCTCATGCTCTGCAATCTTTTTGTAGGACGCCATTTTCTTTGCTTGTCCCGTGGAAAGCGAAGCTTTCTTTGCGGGGTCGGTATCATCAGATGCCTTAACGGTGACAAAAAAGTTTTCCAGCGAGCCGAACTCTTGAATGATCGCAGTAGCGGTCTTTGGCCCTACGCCGCGCACGCCGGCGATGTTGTCGGAAGTATCGCCCACAAGCCCTTTGTAATCAGTAAGTTGGGCGGGTGCTATGCCATAGCGTGCCTCGACGGCAGTTTCGTCGTACGTGATGGTTTCACTGATGCCTTGTTTGAGTGTTTCCACGACGACCTTGTTTCCCTCGACCAACTGTAATGCGTCGAGGTCGCCTGTCAAAATGACGACCTGCACATCTTTTTCTCCTTTGAATTGTTCTGCGGCGGTACCGATGAGATCATCTCCCTCGAAGCCGGGGACTTCATATGTTTTTACACCGAACACATCGAACAGATTATGCGCTTCGATGATCTGCGATACCAATTCGTCAGGCGCCTTCGGGCGATGCGCCTTGTATTCGGCGTACATCTCCTTGCGAAAGGTGGGCTCGGGACGGTCAAAAAAAGCAACCGCGTATTCGGGGTGCTCTTCCTTGAATATTTTTATCAATACGTTCGCAAGGCCATAAAGCGCACCGCTTGGCCTCCCATCGGGCGCGGTCAGGTTTGGGATGGCATGGAACGATCGATGAATGAGCGCATTCGCATCAATAAGCAACAGCTTCTTCATAGAGATAAGTATACCACAAGAGCTGGCGTTCCCATCCCTTCCTCTGTCATTCCCGCGGAGGCGGGAATCCATGGTTGCTTCGACCATAAGATCCCGGGTCAAGCCCGGGATGACACCCTCTCCGCATTGTCATTCCCGCGCAGGCGGGAATCCATGGTTGCTTCGACCATAAGATCCCGGGTCAAGCCCGGGATGACACCCCCTCCGCATTGTCATTCCTGCGAAAGCAGGAATCTCGTTGCCGTTGCTTCGACCATAAGATCCCGGGTCAAGCTCGGGATGACAGAAAAGCGGAATGACAGAATAAAATATGATACAATAAAACCATGCAATCAAAACGTGGCTTCTCATTATTGGAAACATTGCTCTATCTCGGAATCTTCGCCATCATCGGCGGATCGCTGTTCGGCATCCTCACGAACGTGGTGCGCATTTCCACGCGGGAGGTTTCAGGCGATGAAGTTTCCAGCCAGCTGCAGTTCGCCATGGAGACGGTTTCCCGTTTGGTCCGAGAATCTTCGGCCATAGAAACGGAAACCACGGCGACTACCACGCTTAAGCTCCGTATGCAAAACCCGGCGCTCGACCCCACCTGCATCTTCATGGAAAACGGCGTCCTTAAATTGTCTCAGGGCCCCGATGCATATCAGCCGCAGAGCTGTGTCGCCACGGCAACCAACCTCACTACCGACAAGATCGTCGTCGATAGCGCATTTTTCAAACGCGTGGAGTTTTCTGGCGGCCACGACCAAGTGGCGATCGACCTGCAGTTTTCCAATACCGCGACCGGAGCAAATAAAATATCCCGCGCATTGCGTTCCGGCATTTCCCGCGCTTCCGCGGCCACATTTGATTCCGATCTGCTCCCGAGTTCCGACGCACAATATGAGGTAGGAGCATCTTTGCTGGGAGGAAAACGATGGAAGAATGTAGCACTAAGCGGGGTATTGTATTTGGGGAACGCGGCGGTCGACCCGACGGGCGCCAACGGAGCGATATACTATAATACCGGCACAAGCGTGTTTAGGGGATATATCAACGGTGCATGGACCGATATTGCTTCGGGGGCATCGCTATGGACGCCGAGCGGTCCAAATATGTATTCCGGCGTGAGTGGAAACGTTGGTATCGGAGTTGTAGCACCTACGTATAAGCTGGAAGTGAATGGTAATTCCGCAAACAGTACGGGTGTATGGGCGGTGCGGTCGGATGAACGGTTGAAGCGCGATATCGCTCCGATCAACAATGCATTGCAAACGGTCATGGCACTGCAAGGGGTAGGGTTTAATTGGAAAGACGATGATAAAAATGACCAATTCGGCAGGGTAATGGGCTTTATTGCGCAGGACGTTGAAAATGTTTTGCCGCAATGGGTAAAAACGGATGCGGACGGGTACAAGCGCATCGAAACAATCGGCATGGATGCACTGCTTGTGGAATCGATCAAAGAACAGCAAAAGATAATAAAAGATCAAGAAAAACGCATCGCCAATTTGGAACAGCAATTAACAAAGTAAAGGCCTCGGTAGGCGAGAGAGTAAGAATCCAGTATAATAAAAGCAACATGAACATACACGACATTGCAGTAACCATCATTCCGGATTCCCGCGGGCAGGATACGCTCGAAGTCACCTTGTCTTGGGACAATAACGGGCAAACGGTATCCGCAAAGGCAAGCGCTCCGAGCGGAAAGAGCACGGGCGTGCACGAAGCATTCGTGTTGGAGCCGGCGAAGGCGCAGACGGTGCTTGAATCCGTAAAGGCGGATATATTGGCAAAGAATTTCGCGAGCCAAAAGGAATTCGACGAATTTTTGATCGCCCTCGACGGAACGGAAAACAAGGAAAGGCTCGGAGGCAATCTGATCCTTACCTTGTCACTCGCGTTCGCGCGGCTCAAGGCGCAAGAAGAGGGCAAGGAACTGTTCCGTTACATTCGCGACATCAGCGGACTCGAGATCGTGGGTAGCCGCATGGTGCGATACCCCATCTTTAACGTCATTAACGGCGGTGCGCATGCGAACAACAAGCTCGACTTTCAGGAGTTTCAGGTCATCCCGACGGTAGATAGTTTTGAAGAAGCATATCGCATCGGAAAGGAATATTATGAAAAGCTGGGTGAAGCCATTCGGCAGAAATTCGGGGCGGAAAACGTAACGTTGGGCGACGAAGCGGGCTACTCCGCGCCGTTTGAAAGCAACGAAGAAGCAATTGCGCTTATGAAGTCGGTCATCGCGGCAAACAATTATCCGTTGCGCATCGGCATGGACGTTGCGGCAACCTCGTTCTTTACCGATGGAGGCTATATGGTGGACGGCCGCCGCCTTTCCGCACAGGAGTTGCTTGGCATCTACTACGATCTCATTTTTCGTTACGACATACTTTCATTCGAAGATCCATTCGAGCAGGAAGCATTTGGAGATTTTAAAATGCTGTACACGCGCTTGAACCAAGGAGGTCTCGATGCGTTGATCATTACCGACGACCTCACGACCACAAACCCGAAGCGGTTTGAGCGGGCCATTACCGAACAGGTTGGCAATGCCATTTTGGTAAAGCTGAATCAAATAGGCTCATTGACGGAAACATTGCGCGTGGTGCGCATGGCATATAGCAACAATTGGAAGGTGGTCGTGTCGCATCGCAGTGGCGAGACCATGGATGATTTCATCGCCGATCTTGCCGTCGCCGTGGGCGCATGGGGCTTGAAATCGGGCGCACCCGGCAGGCCGGAGCGCACGGTAAAGTACGACCGCGTGGTCGCGGTTGAAGGTTTGATCAAACAAGGAAAATAACACATAAAAACACCCGCCATGACGGGTGTTTTTATGTGTATGAACTTCAGATCCCTCGGCTACATTCCATGGAGTTTACCCTGAGCTTGTCGAACGGGCTCGGGATGACAATTCTCTCTCGTGGACTTTCTTTGCCGCGCCCGTCTGCAACGCTTGCGTAGCAATGCGGATAGAAAAATGGGAATCCATTTGCAGTGGTAGTGGATCCCCGCCTCCGCGGGGATGACAATACAGGGGAGTGTGTCATCCTGCAGCATCCCGTTATTAGTCATCGGTTATCGGTCGTAGGTTATTTTCCCCCTCCCATACCGTATACCTACTACCCCATACTCTCTACCTAAATTCCCCCCCCTCCCATCTCTAATCTCCAACCTCACATCTCTCACCTCTCACCCACCTCTACCCACCCCCTCTCCCGATATGTTATAATAAATCCAATGAACGTAAAAATAAAACTTGGCTTGCAACTGTTTGCAATTACCGTACTGAGCATCGCCATTGCAATGGTCGCCCGCGAAGGCCTTGCGTGGACGAGTCCATCGATCAATCCGCCCGGAGGTTCGGGAACGCTCAAGGCGGATGGTGGCAATATCGGCATCGGCATAACGACTCCATCGCAAAAGCTGGATGTGGACGGATACGTAAAAGGCACCGGCATGTGCATCGGCGCGAGCTGTATTACCGCGTGGCCGACCGGGGGAGCGGGCGGTTCGGGCACGGTAAATTATGCCGCCAAGTGGACGTCTTCGTCGGCGTTGGGAAACTCGGTCATTTATGATAACGGAACAAATATCGGCATCGGCACCGCATCGCCCGATGCCAATTATAGAATAACCACCAGCGGTGGCGGCATTAAGGCAGAAAACAGTAGCGCATCCCAACCGGCGGGTTATTTTAGCAATGCAGGCGGAGGTCCCGCAATTACCGCAAACACCGGAGGCATTACCTTGGGCGGAGTGAACCGCACCAGCTGGCCCACATACACGGCCGGCACCGGCATTTCCATTGTAGGTACGACGATAACCAATACCGGACTAACATCAGAATCTGATCCATCGACCGGAACATTGAACACATCGGGAAATACATTGTGCAGAAGCGATTCCAGCGGCGTCATCCAATGTACTTCTGCGGAAACTGACCCATCGACCGGAACACTAAACACAGGAGGAAATCAATGGTGTAAAAGCGATTCCAGCGGCGTCATACAATGTACTTATTCGGGGTTTCCGAGTGCCTCTACCGCAATGTACACATTGCGTTATAATGGAGCAGATTGGATCAGTAATAGCGCTATACAAAGCGACGGGACGTATGTCGGGATAGGTACGGTGCCGTATGCCTCCTATGCTCTTAATGTGAATCAAAACATCGCCATCAATGGCACTGTCGTTGCGCGCAGGGATGGCTCAAATGCCTATCTGTTTCCATGGGGGTCGGGGTATGGCACAAATTCTGTGTATCTTGGCGGCGGCAGTGTGACCAATTTCGTCAATCCTTCGGGCAAGATCGGTGCGGCCTCTTTCTGTGACGCATCTCTCAATAATTGCAGATCAATGCCGTTGATTTCAGCCAGCGGGGTTTGCATGACGCTCGTGTCCGGTGTGTGGGCGGCGCAAAACACTACAACCGGAGGAGCGACTTGCAACGGGGCGTTGCATCAATTGGTCACGTGCCCTTCGGGAACGACAAAGATCCAAACAATGATACTCGATAACTCGGGTAAGGGCGGAGAAGGAGCCATTTGCATAAAGTTGTAAGGAACGTGCAAAACTCCCGCTTTGGAGCGGGAGTTTTTTTGTGTTTAGTCGATCATAAGATCTACCAGACTTTGCGCGGTCATTTCTTCAGGTTTGGGAATATGCATCAATTCCAAAATGGTCGGTGCAATGTCGGCAAGCACGCCGATCGAGCCCTGTTCCGCCGACCTGACCTCTGCTTCACTACGAATGCGTTTATATTCGTTCGCCACAAGATAAATGGGTACCGGGTTGGCATCGTGCTTCGTTTCCGGTTTGCCGGTCAGTGGGTCCGCAAGGCGTTCGGCGTTGCCATGATCCGATGTAACGATCATGATCGAATCGGTTGCAAGTGTTGCGTCGACGACCTTTTTAAGGGATGTGTCGATGACCCGTACTGCCTGCTCGGACGCTTCCATGTTGCCGGTGTGCGCGATGATGTCCGCGTTTGCATAATTAACCACAATAAGATCATACGCGCGCTCCTCGATGGCTTCCACAAGACGGCTGGTGATCTCATCGGCGCGCATTTCCGGATGTTCGGCGTGGCTGAACTCCTGTCGGGAGGGAATAAGCACGCGATATTCCCCGTCGAACGGCTTTTCGCGCAGGCCATTAAAGAAATAGGTGATGTGCGCGTACTTTTCCGTTTCCGCGATGCGCCATTGCGTTTTGTTGTGATCGGCAAGAACTTTGCCGAGCGGATTGCCAAGTGCATCAGGTGGAAAAAATGCGGGAATCCCGAACGAAGGGTCGTATTCGATGAAAGAGCAGAAGTGTACGTTGGAAAGCGGCGCGGTCGGAAATTCGGCAAATGCGGGATCGGTAAATGCCTTGACTATCTGTTTCATGCGGTCTTCCCGGAAATTGAAAAAGATGACCGCGTCGTCGTTTTTGATCGGTCGTGCAATTTCGCCGACGGGTGTGGGTACTATGTATTCATCGGTAAGGCCTTTCGCATAAAATTGTTCCACATACGGCGCAAGATCGGCGATGGGCGTTGCCGAGCCGGTCATGGCGGCATAGGCGGGCTGGATGCGATCCCAATGCTTGTCGCGATCCATGCCGTAATGGCGGCCGCCGATGCTCGCAAGCTGTTCGGGGTGGGGAAGTTTGGCAATGAGTTTTAGTACCGAATGCGGGTCGCTGTCACGCCCGTCGGCGATCAAGTGCAAGTTGATGCGCTCTGCAGGAAAATGTATTTGGTCGGCATAGGCAAGCAGTGCCGCAAGATGCTCAAACGAGGCGTGCACATTTGCTTCGCCCAAAAGCCCTATGATATTTACGGACGAGTTATTCGCGGTCGCGTGTGCAAACGCATTCTGCAGTACCGGATTGTTGAAAAATGTTTTGTTGCGAATGGCAAGCGTTATCTTCGGGTAGTTTTGATAGACGACCCGCCCGACGCCCATGTTCAAATGGCCCGCTTCGCTATTGCCTTCTTCGCCCCACGGGAGCCCCACGGAAATGCCCGAAGCCTGCAGGGTTCCGCCGGGAAAGTTGTGTTTCAAAAAATCGAATGTTTGCGGATTGACGGTGTGAATGGGATTGGAAAAATCGGGTCGCCCGACGCCCCATCCGTCGATAATGACAAGAATGACGGTTCTGCGTGTTTGCATATGGTTTATTGTACTGCAAATAACCCGTAGCCGACAACCGATAACAAGATATGTCTCCATGTTATTCCGGCCAAGCCTCTCCGCCCACCGACGGGAAACGGAATCCATTTGCAGTAGTACTGGATCCCCGCCTCCGCGGGGATGACACCTCTCTCGCATTGTCATTCCCGTGAAAACGGGAATCCAGCATTTTGCATTGTCATTCCGATCGGTCAGCTAACGGATGCGCTCAGGATGACACCTCTCCCTCGTAGCCCTTCTTTTGCATTGTCATTCCCGTGAAAACGGGAATCCATTTGCAGTAGTACTGGATCCCCGCCTCCGCGGGGATGACACCTATCTCGCATTGTCATTCCCGTGAAAACGGGAATCCAGCATTCCATTTAGAAATTAGAAATTAGAAATTCCCCCCCGCACCCTGTTATCGGTTATTGGTTATCGGTTATTCCTCCCATATTTTTCATATCACATAAAATTTGTTATGATACCAATATACAAGCAATCGAGATTATCTTATGGCTAATGCACCGTTGAAAAAAGTGAAGATGATGGACATCGTGCGGAAAAAATCCGTACATGAAGACATAAACCCGCTTTTAGGAAAGGGACAGCGGGAACAATTTGCCAATGAACGAAAAAGGGAATCATTGCACATGGAAATGCGGAAAGAAGCCGTTGGCAGAAACGGCAACGCAATCGAAGAGCGTACGGAAACGGTGATCGATGAAAAAAGTGAAGTACAGAATGTTTCCGGGCATGCGCCACGTCTAATGGAAACATATGCGACCGCAGAAGCACGCGAGAGCGGGCGAATGATGCCGAAGATGTCTTCGCTGGACATGGATCATCCGATCGCCTATATCCCCAAAGAAAAAACGTCATGGGAAGAAAAAAGGGTGTTGGAGCGCATTGAGCGCCGCGAGCGCTCGGGCGAAAAAGAACGAAAACGGTTTAAGTGGGGTCGCGCGGCCGTGTGGGTCGGCGCGTGTGTGGCTCTTGGTATGGCGGCATATGTTGTTGCAGCCGTATTGCCGCGCGCGGAAATAACATTGGTGTCTAAAAAGGCAAACTGGGAATACGTAAATACGATCAGTGCCGGCACGAACATAGCGGAGGTAGACCCGGCTGGCCGGCGCATTCCGGTAGCGGTCTTTTTGGAAAAAAAGACGAACGTCTTTCAATTCCCGGCAACGGGCGCGGCAAAGAGCATCGAGCGAAAGGCAATCGGAAGAGTTACCTTATATAACGAGTTCAGCGAGAGCTCCCAGCCGTTGGTTGCGGGAACGCGACTGGAAACGCCAGATGG
>Ga0156482_16_pt3 | contig 28065 bp, 40 predicted proteins | sample RifOxyB1_FD_110629 | JGI IMG/M metagenome (GOLD analysis project Ga0156482, IMG submission 110629) | Candidatus Wolfebacteria bacterium RIFOXYB1_FULL_54_12 | reverse complement strand
ACAGGGCAGGGGAAGCATACAATGTGGGCTCAATAGGCAAGTTCACGATCCCCGGGTTTGCGGGAACGCCGAAGTTCGAAGGATTTTACGCAAGTTCGAAAGATCCGATGACGGGAGGTTTTATCGGCGAAAGCAAATACCCGACCGCGGATGATATCCGAATGGCAAAAGAAAGCGCCGAACGGCAAATGAAAGACGTCATAGAGGCATTTCTTGCCACGCAGGTCGTCCCGGAGGGATTTAAGGTCATGGATAGCAGTAGGAAGTTTGCCGTCGTCAGGGCGGTTGTAAATGAAGGCGTTGATGACAGCGGTAATTTCTCGGTATACATGGAAGCCGAAGGAGGAGTAGACGCACTCAAAGAAGCGCAGGTACTTGAATTGATGACCGCGCTTGCCCGACAGGCGAAAGGCGATGGCGCACTGCACGTCAAGAGTCATACGATTTCATATGGTGCCATGGATGTAGACGCAAAAACCGGTTCAATAACCCTCCCGGTTGATTTCAAAGGAGTGTTTTGGAAACCGATAGATCTCGATGCTTTCAAATCGAAGGTCATGGGAAAGACGCAAGATGAGCTAAAGGCGATCATATTCAGCTCCGATGGCTTGGATAAGGCAGATGTTTCGCTATGGCCATTTTGGGTCCGCACCGTTCCTCAAGACATCGAGCGGGTAAAAGTGGAATTGCAATAGAGGAGGTGTCATTCCCGTGCATTGCCTTGCTATAGCTTTACGCGAAAGCAGGAAAACGGGAATCCATTTCAAAAAATAAACAACCGACGCATTTAGGTCGGTTGTTTTAGTGTAAAAGTCGGCAATATTTAAAATAAGCGGAAAATATGATACGCTTGGCATATGAAATCGGTTGATAAAAACATCGGCATACGGGCGGAGAAAATTGGCATAAAAATGGCCGTACTTTTTGGTTCACATGCAAACGGAACCGCAATTGACGTGAGTGATTATGATGTCGCCGTCCTCACGGACAGCAATCACTCTATTTATAAGAGCGATTTGGACTATTACGTAACGGTGTTAAAATTTCTTGAAAAAGAACTTGGTATACCGGCGGATAAATTGGATATTTCGGGTATCAATGAAGCGAACCCATTGTTTAGATACGGGATCTTTTCGAACGGTAAGCTGTTGTTTGGGAATAGGGATGAATTTGACGAACAGCGCGCACGGGCATTTCGTGAATACATCGATGCGGGGCCGTTGTTCGATCTGGAGCGCATGATGATCAAAAAACAAAATGAGCGATTGGCGAAAATGCTTGCATAAACCGATATGATAAACAAGAATTTTGTCCAAAGAAAAATAACGCTTATTTAGACAGATTCGGAACGCATAGCTCCGCTTTCCAAAGATTCGTTTGAAGAAATACATAGCGATTTTGTGAAGCAGGCGGCAGTCGAGCGGTTGTTGGCGCGGATTATTAACCGTGCGATCGACATCAATCAGCACATTATCGCCGAATATGACGCCGAGCGGATGCAGTCCCCGCTGGATTATCGGGAAACATTTTTGCGGCTGGCGGAATTCAAAATGTATTCGACGGCATTTGCCGAGCAGATTGGTAAAAGCATAGGTACGCGCAACATCCTTGCGCACGAATATGACAAGATCGACGATAGGTTGGTATACCAATCTATGGGGGATTGTCTGAAGGATTATACCAAATATTGCGGATATATACTGAAGTTTTTGGAAAAATAAATGCTACTAAAACGGTCAACTCGCGGGTTGACCGTTTTGATTGGTTTTTTACATTTGGCACCCCCAGCCTGTTCATCCGCCGGCTGGCGGATCAGGATAAAACTCCGGCCGGGGTCTGGGTTTGAGGCGGCGCGAGGAGGCCTGCCGGTAGACAGGGAGGCCGGAATCCAGTTCAGTGATGGTTGACAGTAAACCATCATAAGCCGTATCATATAAATATATGATAACAGATACCGCTGAGAAAATAATTGCATATATTGGCAAGGAAAAGCAGGTCATGCCGAATGAGCTGGTGCAATATCTTGGCATCTCGCGCCAGGCGGTGTTTAAGCAGCTGAAAAAACTCAGAAAGGAAGAACGTATCGAAAAAAATGGGGAAGCTCCTAAAACTTTTTATTATATACGGCATAACATGACGATCGCCGATATTAAGAAGCGGACACTGCCGGTACTGAAGAAACACGGTGCTAATTTTGTCGGAGTGTTCGGCTCGTACGCACGCAATGAGGCGACAAAGAAAAGCGATGTAGATTTATTGGTAGATTTCACGGAACAGAAAAGCCTGATGGATCTTGTGGGGATAGAGCAGGAACTATCAAATGCGTTACGCGTGAAGGTTGATATGATACTAAAAAAATCCCTTAATAATCGCATTAAACCGTATGTGATGGAGGATTTAAAAATTATTTATGAAAAAAGATAGTATATACGTGGGGCATATAGTGGATGCAGCCGATTTGATCAGGAAGTATATACAAGGCATATCGCAGGAGCAGTTTGAAGGGAATACGCTCGTTAGAGACGGCGTAGTTCGGCAGATAGAGATTATCGGGGAAGCGACCCGGGCAATTTCAGATGAGTTTAAAGATAAGCATCAGGATATTCCGTGGCACAAGATTGTCGGTATGCGAAACAGGCTGATTCACGAATATATCGACGTTGACGAAGCGGAAGTATACCGAACCGCAAAAAATGACATCCCCAAATTAAAAGAAGATCTGCTGAGGATGGTGAGATAAACGTATAGTTTACTGTAAACCATGCGTTTCCCAGTACGATTCCTGCCAAAACAGCCAGCCCTTTCGGGCTGGCTGTTTTGATGTTGGGCTTGACAACGCAGTAAAAATAACGCATAAAGAACATAGGAACGTTTTACAACGGAATATAATCAAAAATTGAGGTGCTTGCCATGAGAAAGGAGCTTGTTTTAGCGTTGTTCTTCGTATTTTGCTGTGCCGACGGTGTTTTTGCCAATGATCATGTGCAAGTGGCATTGGAACATGATCCTTACATATTTGTCTGGTCGGCGGCAATACTATCGATGGTGCTATCAAACATTGTTGCGCTTGTGTGTAAAAATAATATCGACAACGCCGCCATTGCAGTGATTGCCGGTGGCATTACCGCTTTCGTTGCAGGCGCAGCTGGCATCATCAGCGCAGTTGCTTTCTTCTCTGCCTTTGTTGGTAGTGCTGTCCTTCTCGTCTTCATTCCCAGCCTCCGCGACGGAAATATTATTCAGCGGGATTGGTATTGGATGGCGAGTGCCATATTCTACGTCTTGATGGTGGTATCGATTACCGCATTCTATTGGTGATTCCACGCCGTCATTGCCCTTGAGAGGCACCTTACCGCAGCACACGCTGCGGTTTTTTTATCAATATTTGCGTCATTGAAAGACGGAAATATCAGGCTCCAGTACTCTGGATACCGACTTTCGCCGATATGACAGCATGTTGCATCCGTTGTTGGTTTTCGGTTTTAGGTTATTGGGTGGCTTGCCTTGTTTTTTTAAAAAAACAGTGTACTATAATAAACATACCGTAAGTATTGCTGCGCACGAAGTGAACAAGTTACAAGAAACACCGTAAAAGCGGTGATTTACACTTGACTGTTCACTTGTTTTAGTCTAATATCTACATTTACATGCGACCCAGGAGGCAACCGAGACAACCAAAGGATCAAGGTAAGACAATTGTGCGAGGCATTGTTGTCGAATCATTGCCAGCCACGACCTTCCGGGTACGACTGGAAAAGGGCGAGGAGATACTTGCGTATCTCTCCGGCAAGATGCGGATACACTACATCAAGATACTGCCCGGCGACACGGTGACGCTCGAACTGAGCGAAGACGGCGCGCGGGGAAGGATCACGAGGAGAATGTAAAATTAACCAACAACCGAAAACCAAAAACCGACAACAAGAAGGCATAAGCAGATAAGCAGACGCATTTTGTTATAGGTTATAGGTTATAAGTCATTCATTATGAAGGTTCGAGCTTCAGTCAAAAAAATTTGTAAAGATTGTAAATCCGTGCGCCGACAGGGTCGCGTATTTATCATCTGCAAGAAAAACCCAAAGCATAAACAGCGCCAAGGGTAATAATCATTCACTACCATGCGATTAGTCGGTGTAAACATTCCAGACAATAAGAGAGTCGAGTATGCGTTGACATACATTCACGGCATCGGAAAGACCACTTCGGATGCTATTTTGGCTGCGACCAAGATTCCTGCCGATAAAATGGCAAAGGATCTCACGCAGGAGGAAATGAAAAAGATCCAAGAATACGTGGAAAAGAACTGCAAGGTCGAAGGCGAATTGCGACAGGTCATCAAAACGAACATTGCCCGCTTGAAGGACATCAATTGTTACCGGGGCACCCGGCACATAAAGAAGCTCCCGACCCGCGGACAGCGAACGAAGACCAACTCGCGAACCGTACGAGGAAACGTACGCAAGACCGCTGCAAGCGGAAAGCGCAAGTCCTCACTCAAGTAACCAACAACTAACAACCAATAACCAATAACGAACAACAAATAGCTAATAGTCGATAACGAGGCAAATAAGCTCCGGTTGTCGGTTGTCGGTCATGGGTTGTGGGTCAATAATATGGGCAAGAAAAAAGTCATAAAACAAACTGAAGCACAGGTGCTGAAAGAAAGCGACAACCTCGAAAAGACCATGACCAAGGTCTCGGGAAAGGGAGGAGGATCACGCAAGATCGAGCAGGGAAAGGTGTTCATCAACGCTACCTATAACAACACGCTGATAACCGTTACCAATAAGGGCGGCGATGTCATCGCATGGGTATCCGCAGGAAGCCTTGGTTTTGCCGGTCCGAAAAAGGCGACCCCGTTTGCCGCTTCAAAAGCGGTTGCGGCATTGGTCGAGAAATTGCGGAAGGTCGGATTGAGCGAAATAGAGGTGGTGGTGAAGGGCGTAGGCTCGGGTCGCGATTCAGCGATTCGTTCGTTCGCAAACCAGGGGTTCAATATCGTTTCGGTAAAGGACGTAACCCCGATCCCGCACAACGGTCCTCGGGCAAAGAAACCACGGAGAATTTAAAAAAACTATTAACCAATAACTATTGACTGATGACAGAAGGCGGATCGGAGGAGGTATCTCTAAAGAATTTCGTTATAAGTTATGAGTTATAAGTTCTGAGTCATTTATATGATGGGTCCAAAAGAAAAAAAAGAACGGGCGCTCGGCGTGCATCTCTTCCTCAAGGCGGAGCGATGCAGCTCCGGGAAGTGTGCATTGATCCGACGACCGTATCGTCCGGGTGTGCACGGAAAATCCCGACGCAAACAGCTGTCTGAATACGGCTTGCAGCTCGCAGAAAAACAAAAGATCATGTTCAGCTACGGCCTAAGGGAAAAGGCGATGGAAAGGATCTTTACCGAAGCGTTGCATAAAAAGGAGGCCATTACGACAACGATCGTAAACCTGCTTGAACGACGCCTCGACAACGCAGTGTTTCGCATGGGGCTTGCCCCGTCGCGCATAACGGCAAAGCAGTACATCAGCCACGGCCACATATTGGTCAATGGACGTCGAGTGACCATCTCATCCTTTCAGGTAAAGGCAGGAGACGTGATCGCGGTTCGCGAGAAATCAAAGACCTCCCCGTTATTCAAGGACTTGGCGGAAAAATTGAAGAAATACGAAACGCCGACATGGTTGCAGCTCGACAGGGAAAAGCTCGAAGGAAAGGTAAAATCCCTTCCGTTCGACGTCGAGATCCCATTCGATATTAACTTGGTCGTTGACTTCTACTCAAAATAATCTAACTTTTTCTTTTTATGGAATACGCACGATTAAGCGAGTCGGTAAAAATCAATACGATATCGGAAACCGATAAGGAAGGAGTTTTTGAGATTGAGGGTCTATACGCGGGCTACGGCCTGACGGTAGGGAACTCATTGCGCCGCGCGTTGCTATCATCGCTCCCGGGTGCGTGCGTGACACAGATCAAGATCAAGAACGTAAAGCACGAGTTCACGACGATCGACGGTATCATGGAAGATGTTGTTGAGCTCGCACTCAACATGAAAAAGATCCGCTTCGCGTTTCACGCAGACGAGCCGCAAGTTCTCACCCTCGACGTAAAAGGCGAGAAAGAAGTGACCGCAGGCGACATCAAGGCGAACGCGCAGGTGGAGGTCATTAATCCGGAAGCGCACATCGCGACCATCACGGACAAAAAGACCGAACTTTCAATGGAAATAACCGTTGAAAAGGGATTGGGCTACGTGCCGGTCGAAGCGCGCAAAATAGAGAAGCTTCCGGTTGGCGTAATAGCCATCGACGCGATATTCACCCCGGTCACGAACGTAAATTTCGTGGTCGAGAACATGCGCATCGGCGAGCGGACCGACTTTAACCGTATCAAGCTTACCGTGGAGACCGATGGAAGTGTCAAACCTTCCATGGCGGTGCACAAAGCGGCAAACATCCTTAAGGATCATTTTGCCAAAGCGGCCGAGATCGGAGCGAGCATAGCAGTGGAGCAGGAAGAGTCTTCTGAAGAAGAAGCGCCGGAACCGAAAAAGAAAGCCAAAAAGTAAACAACAACCAACAACCGATAACCAACAATAAGGAAGTAATGGCAAGTAAGCGTATTCCGTTGTAGGTTGTTGGTTATAGGTTATCAGTTAAACACATGAAACATCTCAGCAAAGGAAGAAAATTTCATAGGAAGACCGGCCAGCGCACGGCGCTCATGAAGACCTTGGCGAACAACCTGATCTTGGAGGAACGCATCACGACCACCGAAGCAAAAGCAAAAGAGCTGAAGCCGGAAGTGGAAAAGCTGGTGACTCTCGCAAAGAACCAGGATACGGCAAGCTTGCGCTTGCTCATCGCCCGGCTCCCGAAGAAAGCGGCGGAAAAGATATTTTACGAGGTGGCGCCGAAATATAAGGCGCGCCACGGCGGATATCTTCGTGTGGTAAAGTCGGCCGAAGCGCGCATGCGCGACGGTTCGGCAATGGCAACCATCGAATTTGTTTCTTGACGAATGCATTCCCTCGTAGTGTCATTCCTGCGAAAGCAGGAATCTACGCATTCCGGGTTGACGAACAAGCGATAAATACGATATATTAAACAAGTCGATTAATAAAAAAACGGGTATGAAATATAGAGTTTGGGCCATTATCAACGAATGCCTCATGCTCTATCGTTCATATTCAAAAAACACACACGTATGGCAGAAAAATTTGAACGAACCAAGCCGCACGTCAATATCGGCACCATCGGTCACGTTGACCATGGCAAGACCACATTGACTGCAGCCATCACCAACGCCTTGTTCTTGAAAGGGTTGACGAAAAAGAAGGAGAACGTCGATCAGATCGACAACGCTCCGGAAGAAAAAGCTCGTGGGATCACGATTGCTTTGCACCACTCCGAATACGAGTCCGAGAAGCGCCACTATGCGCACATCGATGCTCCGGGACACGCAGACTACATCAAGAACATGATCACCGGTGCCGCCCAGATGGACGGTGCGATCCTTGTAGTTTCCGCGACCGACGGCCCGATGCCGCAGACACGCGAGCACATCTTGTTGGCTCGTCAGGTCGGCGTTCCGTCTATCGTAGTATTCTTGAACAAGTGCGACATGGTTGACGATATCGAATTGATCGACCTCGTCGAAGCTGAAGTTCGCGAGTTGTTGAAGAAGTATGGCTTCCCTGGAGATGAAACCCCGATCATTCGTGGTTCCGCATTGAAGGCAGTTGAAGCGACCAATGTCGATGATGAAGCACTGAAGCCGATTATGGAGTTGGTAAAGGCATGCGATGATTACATCCCGCAGCCGGTTCGCGAAACCGATAGGCCGTTCCTTATGCCGGTAGAAGACATTTTCTCGATCGAAGGTCGCGGAACTGTGGTAACCGGACGTATCGAGCGCGGTACGCTTAAGGTGAACGACGAAATCGAAATCATCGGTATCCGACCGACTGCAAAGTCAGTTGTTACCGGTATCGAAATGTTCAACAAATTGCTCGATTCCGGCATGGCAGGAGATAACGTTGGTTTGCTCTTGCGCGGTTTGAAGAAGGAAGATGTGGAGCGTGGACAGGTTCTTGCCAAGGCAGGAAGCGTCACCCCGCACACCGAGTTCGAAGCCGAAGTGCTTATCTTGAGCAAGGAAGAAGGAGGACGACACACGCCGTTCTTCAAGGGCTACAAGCCGCAGTTCTACATCCGCACCACTGACGTGACCGGAGAGGTAGAACTCCCGGCCGGAATGGAAATGGTTATGCCGGGCGACACTGTCACCTTCGGCGTAAAGCTTATCGCTCCGGTAGCTTTGGAAGAAAAACAGCGTTTCGCTATCCGCGAGGGTGGACGAACGGTAGGCGCGGGTGTGGTTACTAAGATCATCAAATAAGAAAAACGTCTGCATTCGGCGAATTGCTTCGTTACGGGGCCCCATCGATTCGGTCGCAGTACTTCTGTACAGCTTCCTCGTCGATCCCCCCCCGTGCCTCGCACTTCATCCGAATGCAATCGTTTTCCGAATGAAAAAGAAACAAAGCGATTATTCATATAAAGCATTTTGACAATGGCCAAGAAAGAAGAAGCACAATCCAAATTGAGACTACGCGTACGATCGTACGACCATAAGCTGATCGATAACTCGATCAAGCAAATTGTTGATACGGCCGTTCGAAACGGAGCGGAAATAGTAGGTCCGATTCCGTTGCCGACCGAACACAAAAAGTATACGGTCAACCGCTCCACGTTCGTCCACAAGACGGCGCGTGAGCAATTCGAGTTGCGTGTACACAACCGGATAATCGACATCGTCAATCCGAGTCAAAAGATCATCGAGTCGTTGAGCACGCTCAACCTGCCTTCCGGGGTAGATATCGAGATCAAAATGAAGTAAATGAAACAATAATCGCTCAAAAACACCCGCCCAAGGCGGGTGTTTTTGTTTACGCTTCTCTTTGGTATGCCACCCCCCCCTCTGTCATACCGGCGGAGGCCGGTATCTATGGTGTCGTGTCTTTATGTAATTCCTCCCCCGCATTGTCATTCCTGCGAAAGCAGGAATCTATAGAGATGCAGATTCCGTGTCGAGGCACGGAATGACATCCTCCCCGCATTACTTGCCCCGCCTCCCCTCTGTCATCCCGGCGGAGGCCGGGATCCATATCGTACGGAGTTTGACATATCTATAAAAATCTGTTTACATAATAACAGCAATCAGATTGAGGGTAATTTGTCCCCAACAGATATTAAAAATTTTTAGGAGGTTGAGACAATGAAAGAAGTTGCATCGATGGTGTTGTTGCTGGTATTGTTTGCCGCCACTAATGTTGGCGCGGCAGACAGAGTGGAAGTGTTCAATGGTTCGTTGCGCGTAGCGCAACCTGCCGGGCAGTGGCAACAAACGGATGTCGTCGTAACGCCGGAGGCGCAGAAGTACCCGGTGCAGTGGCAGCAGGCATTCAAGAATCCCGGCGCCATAGTGCCAGTGAAGACAAGCGTCAAGCGTGGCGCCATGCTTGACGCAGCGCACCAGCAAGAGAACACCATTCTTGAGCTCGGCGTCGCGATGATAGGGAACAATGTAATCGATGTTGTTCCGGGAGAAGGAAGGGTTATAAGCTCGGAACCGACCTATAACCCATATATTTTCTTTTGGGCCGCGGCAATGCTCTTGATGGCATTATCAAATTGGTTGATATGGCGCGGAAGAAATGAAAACGCCGCCGCCTTCGTCGTCGCCGCCGCCATCGCCGCCGCCGCCATCGCCGCCGCCGCCATCGCCGCCTTCGCCGCCGCCGCCATCGCCGCCATCGCCATCGCCATCGCCTTCGCCTTCGCCATCTTCGCCTTCGTCGCCTTCACCCTCGAGAATTCAAAGGCGTATCAAATGGCGGTAGCCATATTTTACATGGTCATGATTGTTTCAATCATCGCGTTTTACGCGTAAGGTCGAACCGCCAAGGAGGCACCCACCCGCAGCACGCGCTGCGGGTTTTTTTACGCTCCCATTGTCATTCCTGCGAAAGCAGGAATCTTTATCAATATAGATTCCAGCTCGGGGGCTGGAATGACATGCGGGCATTGTCATCCCTCTCCCATCTCTAACCTCCAACCTCCAACCTCATACCTCATACCCTATACCCTATACTTTATACCCTCATACTCCGCAGTTTGTAAAAAAATACCAACCGTGCTATAGTATATGCAATATGCGAGAAATTTCCGCTGGTATCATAGCATACCGAAAGACTGCGGAGGGCCCTCGTTTTCTAATTTTATATCACGGACACAACTATTGGAATTTCCCGAAAGGGAAGATCGAAAGCGAAGAAAAGAGTTTCCAAACAGCGGTTCGCGAAGTAAGGGAAGAGACGGGCCTTACGCGAAATGACCTCCGGTTCGACGAAAGTTTCAAGACATCGGAGAATTTCACATTTTGGAGGAACAAGGAAAAGATCTATAAAACGATCGTATTTTATCTTGCCGAAACGACGCAACAGCGCATTAAATTGCCCGAACAGACCGATGCGGAGGGCGAAAAGCACGAGGGTTACGGCTGGTTTACCTACAAGGAAGCGTTAAAGGTATTGATCAAGGAAGATAGTCAGGGGGTGCTTAAGCAGGCGCATAATTTTCTCAGGAATCTGGATGTGCGAAAGCAAAGGATCGTACGGAGGCCGCAGAAAAGGCAAGAAGCGGGGCCTGTAGCCCCGCAGGGGAGCCAAGTGCGTTCCGGTGTGCAACCGCCATCGCGAAGCGCTATGCCGCGCCAGAGGCGGTTCTATGGCCGCCCCCAGCAACGCCCCGCGCAACCCGGACAGGAAAAGCGTCCGCCGTTCGACCGGGGAAGGCCGCAAGGAAATCGTCCAGCCCCGCAACGCCCCGGGAATTAATACCGATTGGATGTCATTCCTGCGCCTGTTCGCCTTGGGCGGGAAAGCAGAGTCCTGCTCTCGATTGTCATCCTGAACTTGTTTCAGGATCTTGTGAATAAACAATGCGATTCCGACTCGGAGGCCGGAATGATAATACGAACATAAAAACGACCCGTTTGCGGGTCGTTTTTAATTCGTATCTATTTCACCTTGCTCACGATCTGTGCAAAGGTGTTCGGCGCAGTTCTGGCAATATCAGAAAGGACCTTGCGGTCGATCTGGATGTTTGCTTTCTTTGTGCCGTCGATGAACTTGCTGTAGGTCGTTCCCAAGTTGCGGAGCGCTGCGTTTATCTGTACCACCCAAAGGGCTCGGTAATCGCGCTTCTTCTGCTTGCGTCCTTGGAAGGCATGGCTCCATGCGTGGAGCAAAGCTTCTTTGGCTGCGCGTTCCTTTGTCTTGCGTCCCCATTTGAATCCCTTCACATAGGTCAGCAGCTTTTCTCGTTTTTTATGGGCTGAGACGCCTCGTTTTACTCGTGTCATAAGAATGTGAAATATGAAATATGAAATATGAAACATGAAGGGGATGTTACGACTATGCCGCCTTCCTCTCTACGTTTCGCGTTTCGCGTTTCGGTATTCGTTTATTTACATGTTCTGCTTGATCAATGCCGCGGCGCCGCCGAGGATGCGCATGTTTGCTTTTCGGCGAAGTTGGGTCGAGCTCTTGCGGGAACGGTTGTGTCCGAGGCCCATTGCCCGATGTAGGACCTTTCCGGTCGGTGTTATGCGCAAGCGCTTTGAGATGGTTTTTTTCATAAATTGACTGGTAACAGATAACTTATAACCTATAACGGGGGTTTAATGCAAATAATGCATGAGCCCGCATTCCGTTATTGGTTATTGGTCATAGGTTATAGGTTATTTTTTCGTTATTTGGGTCAAGAGCCCTCTACCGCCGAACTTAGGCTCGACGATGGTCTTGTATTCAAAGGGGATCATGCCAAGGAACTCGCGCAATCGTTGCTGCGCCCATTCCCTGTTGTACTTCTCCCGCCCTTTGAGGACGAGCATGATTTCCACTTTGTGCCCATCGGCTACGAATTTGTCGATCTGTTTGATCTTGATCTCCATATCGTTTTTCGCCGCGCGGGCGCCAAACCTGACTTGTTTTAGGTCGCTCGTCTTTTGTAACGCGCGCTGTTTCTTCATCTCCTTTTCCCGCTGGTATCGGAACTTGTCGTAATCGATGATCTTTCCGACAGGTGGTTTCGCATTCGGGGCGATCTCGATCAGATCGAGTTCGCGCTCGCCTGCAATGCGCAATGCTTCGGAAAGGGAGAATATACCGAGGAATTCTCCTTGTTCGTCAACGACGCGCAATTCAGGGGATTTTATTTGATGGTTAAGACGAAGTGGTTGTTCCAAATCAGTTTTTGGTTAGCGTGAGTGAAAATTGTGGTGGAGATGAGGAGAATTGAACTCCCGTCCAAAAGAGGTATTGAAAAACATCTACAGGCATAGTCGGGTTGGTGTAAAACACAGGCAGAAAATCCGACGAATCACCCGTGAGTTTGCCGATTTGGTTCTCGTTCAGAAGCCTACGGCACGGATTCTGAACCAGCTTGAGGGTTTATGCCGCGTTCACCGTACAAGCTTCAGGTGAGGCGACACCGCATTACGCGAAAGCGAATGCAGGGACTGCTGTTTTGTTGGCAGTTCTTGTTTTTTGCCATGTTGCGGGATAGCGCCCGGTCTGCAGTTTATCAATGAACTTCTAATGTCTAAGCCTGCCATCCCCATATCTAGAAGACATCCTTGCGGATCTGCTTCCAATCCTCACGTTTTTTAATGGCTTCGCGCTTGTCGTGTTCCTTGCGGCTCTTTGCGAGACCGATAAGAACCTTAATTCGCTGATGCTTAGTATATACTTTAAGAGGCACTAATGTCAACCCTTTTTCCTCTATTTTCCCTGTTAAATACTTGATTTCCTTGGCTGTCAAAAGGAGCCGGCGGGTGCGTGTGGGGTTGTAATCCTTGGGCGCGTTCTTGGGCTGATAGGGCTGCACATCGGCATTAAAGAGCAGTGGAATGCCGTTGCGGAGCAGGACATAGGTGCTCGAAAGGTTCATTCTGCCATGTTTGATGGCTTGCACCTCCGTTCCAAGCAACTCCAAGCCCGCCTCGAAGGTTTCGAGGATCGTATAGTCGAATGTCGCTCGCTTATTCTCGATAGGGGACATGAAGTCTTTCATAGCGTGAATGTATAGTGGTTTATCACGTGGTTCGCTTCGGGCGAACTTTACGTGACCTCCATATATGGGTAAGTATAGGAATAAAGCGGAGTTTTGTCATTAAGGGCCGTGTTACCCTAACTTTTTTGCATTATCACTTCAGCCTCTTTGTGTGTCATTCCCGCGGAGGCGGGGATCCCCCCATTGTCATTCCTGTGCTTCTCTCTGGCATCGTACACCTCGCGAAGTGTACGATCCCCCCTAAACAATGGATCCCCGCCTTCGCGGGGATGACACGCCCCCTCCTTGTCATTCCCGCGAAGGCGGGAATCCATTTCAATAAAAAAGGGGCCAAGCGTATGCTTGCCCCCAGAGAAGAATATGACTAAAAGGCTACTTTTCTCTTAGGAACTTAACTATTTTTTCCCCACGTATGCGGATGTACACAACTTGTCCATTGGCGGTTTTCCCCACGAAGATGTGGGAACCCATAAGGTCTCCTTCTAGGACATGATCGTATAGAAGAATTTTTCCTCCTTCGTCAAGTGCTTTGAGTGCGATGGCTTGCGCAGTTTCATTGGAAATACCGCAGCCCGTCAGAAGAAACGCTACCATCGTTGCTACCAGTAAAAGTTTGATATTTTTCACCTGACACCTCCGTATGTTGAATTTACAATAAGAATACTAAAATAAATATGGCATACGTTTACTAATTTGTCAATATTTAATTAAGCCACATTTTACGCTACACTACCAACAAATGCTACGCAAACAAGTAGAACAATATCTGCAAGCGGCTGCGCCGGGCGTAGATAATATCGAACTAACCATCCCCGAACACACACAATTCGGTCATTTTTCGACCAATGTGGCATTGCGGTTAGCAAAGGCGCGAGGCAAGAGCCCGATGGATGTGGCCGATGAAATAGTAGGAGGACTGCAAAATGCGGCGCCAAAAGGATTTTTCGCAAAGGTAGAAACGGCAAAGCCGGGATTCGTAAATATGTGGCTGACCCCCGAAGCGATCCAAAAAGGTTTTGCCGAGATCGCAACGGCAAAAGAAAACTGGGGAAAGCCAACAGTTGGGGAGCAAAAGACTGTAGTGGTCGACTATTCCGCGCCAAATATCGCCAAGCCGATGAGCGTGGGGCATTTGCGTTCGACCATCATCGGGCAGACACTCTACAATATATTCAAATTCAGCGGGTGGAACGCCATAGGCGACAATCATGTAGGCGACTGGGGTAAGCAGTTCGGTGTATTGATCGCGGCATACAAGGAAGACAACAAGCCCGAAGAAGTTTCGATAGACTATTTGATGAAGTTATACGTGGGCTACAGCGCACGCATGAAGGAAGATTCCGAGCTGGGCGAAGCGGCAAAGCGCGAAGTAAAAAAGCTGCAGGACGGCGACGAAGAAAACACCGCCATTTGGAAAAAGTTTTACGCGGTGAGCATCGGTGAGTTTGATCGCATGTATAAATTGCTGGATGTTTCATTTGACCACACAATCGGCGAGAGTTTTTACAACGACCAGCTCGCAGCCGTCGTAAGCGAAGCGTTGGCAAAGAAGGTCGCCGTGGAAAGCGAAGGCGCCATCGTCATTCCGATAGAAGGCTCCGAGACGCCCATGATCATCCGCAAATCCGACGGTGCCTATTTGTATCCGACCACCGACATCGCCGCCATCAAGCACCGCGTCAAGGATTTTAATGCCGACCTTATGCTCTATGTTGTGGGCAACGAGCAAGCATTCCACTTCGATCAGTTGTTCAAGGCGGTCAAAAAGCTCGGCATTGTAGACGACCAACAAATGGTCCACATAAAATTCGGCCTAATGCTCGGCGAAGATATGAAAAAGTTTTCGACACGCGCCGGCAAAACGGTGTCGTTGTTTGACCTATTGCAGGAAGCCATCGCGCGCGCAAAGAAGGTCGTCGATGAAAAACAGCCGGACATGTCGGAAGAGGAGCGGGCGGAAATTGCAAAGGTTGTGGGTATCGGCGCGGTCAAATATAACGATCTGTCGCAGAACAGGCAATCCGACATCGCATTCAATTGGGATCGCATGCTGAACTTCGAGGGCAATTCAGGGCCATACCTGCAATACGCATATGCGCGCCTAAAGAGTATCCTGCGCAAAGGTGAAGAAGGAGCGACATTCGATGTCGCTCATTTGAAGGACGAAACCGAATTGCAGGTGATCTTGCGGTTGCAACAGTTTCCGGATGTCATCGAGGACATAACCAAAAATTATTTCCCGCATCATCTTACGGATTACTTGTATGCGCTCGCAAAGGATGTGAACACAATGTATGCCACGGTGCAGGTACTCAAGGCCGAAGACGCCGAACGCAATGCGCGGCTTGCACTTATAGGCGCCGCAGCGCAAACCCTCAAAACAGGCTTAAACCTATTGGGTATCAAAACGGTGGAACAGATGTAAAAATACCCCTTGAAAAGGGCATTTTGGGGAAATTTGACAAAAAGGAGGGAAAGGCTATTATAGGAGTTATCCACTGTTGTCTGTATGAAAAATAGGGTAATATAAATATATAAAGGATTGTAAATTATTGTGGAGTTGAAATGCAGGAAGGCTCTACTGCGGGATACGAGTAGACCGATTTAATCGGTATCAAAAGTATCACGATGAGGGATTGCCGCCCCTCCAACTCCATAATAATTTGTAATCCTTTAAATAGGACGCTTTCCGAACACGGAAAGATGTTACAATAATAATCTCATTATCTTCAAGCGCTTCAATACAGACTATATAGTCTGTATTATTGATCTGTTTGATCAAGCAGAGGCCGGCTCTCTTCGAATCCTTATTTTCATAGATAGAGTCGGGATGCTTTACTATTGACTTAAGGTTAGTAACAATACAATCAAATTCCTCTGCGGGTCTTTTATCGTAAAGATGCTTAAGGACTTTCGTGTTGATATATACTTTACCGGGATAGAACCCGAGATCATTTTTTACTGATTTTGATAAGTGACAAACTAAAGCCTTTTTATCCACAACAAGTGATTTCTCGGGCGTACCTTTGATGTGTTGTTCGTAGAGAAAGCGATGCATAAGTGATATACATAATAGTACAGGACTATGGAGAATTGTAAAACGCAGAATTTACGAAACGCGTGGCATTTTAGATCGTTATAAGAAGAAAGGTAATATCTGATATAATACAGTGATGGAAGCAGTTAATAGGAATGAATAAAAAAGAGGTAATATCAACGCGCTTATCTGCCAACAAACAGGAAAGCATGAATCTATATGCATTGTCATCCCGAGCCCGTTCGACTTCGCTCAGGGTAAACTGCAGTCGAGGGATATGCAGCTCATAAAAACAGATTCCTGCTCCACCGCTAAAGCTATGGCGGCACGCGGTCGGCTACAAAGAGTATTTCTCCACTCGGAATGACAAAAAATATCACCATGCCCTCAAACGTAAAGACAATTGCAAAAGTTTTCATTGTAGCAGCCGTTTTGGTCGGATTTGGATTTTTGATGAGTTATCAAAGGGAAATATCCGTATTTGCCAATAGCGATGATAACCCGATAAGCGAAGAGCGCATCAGCTTTTTGTTGCTCGGGCAAACAGGCCGCGCCATAGGGTGGAGCAATGCGCCGGACCTCGCCGATAGCATAATCGTGGTGGATTACCGCCCGCAGATTGGGGTGGTCAATTTGGTATCGCTTCCGCGCGACCTGTTTGTTACGCTCGGAAGCGATTCATTCAAACTGAACGAAGTACTGCATCGCGGAAAGCTACCGGAGCTTATGGAAGTACTGCCGCAAATGACGGGCATCAAAACCGATAAATATGTGGTGGTAAACATCGACACCTTGAAAACGGTGGTCGATGAGCTCGGCGGCATCGATCTGACATTGCCGGAAAAGGCGGTAGATGCCGTAAGCGGGTATACGATCCCGGCCGGGGATAATCATATCAACGGCGATCAGGCCATTTGGCTGTCGAGGAACAGATATTCACCAGAGGGCGATTTCTTTAGGGAAAAGAACCAGCAAGAAATGATGCGCGCCATTTTGAAAAAGTTCAAAGGGTTGAGCACCATGGAAAAGACGGCGTTTTTGTTCAAGATGACACCGGAACTTGGCAAGCTGGATACGAACATAGACTTCAAGGAGCTGTTACCGACCATGCGCAAATTCGGGGGAGTGCGGCTTAATAATATCGTCATAGACTTCAAAACAGGCATATTGCAAAGTTCGCAGGTGCCATACGGCGCAGACATTGCCTATGTGCTTCTGCCACGCCTCGGCCAGGGCAATTATGATGAAATGCGCGCACACATCGAATCAAAGATAGAAAAGTGAGCAAGAAGGAACGCGAGGGAATCCCGCACGCTGTCATTCCCGTGCATTGCCTTGCTGTAGCTTTACGCGAAAGCAGGAAGGCGGGAATCCAGTATGTCGTAGATTTCAGCCTTCGTGGGGATGACCGTGTGCATAACGACATCGTAAGTCGTTACGCATTTAATTGTTCAGCCGCTTTTTCAAATGCGCCCTGCAGAAGCGTATTGTCTGCCTGTGAGATATGTTTCAGTACATATGTATCGGCCTTTAATTTAATGAAGGTTCCCTCGTGCGTTTCGATGGTCTTTGCGATGCCGATGCGCAGGCGCCAAAAGTCTTTCGTACCGAGTGTTTCTATGGTCGATTCTACGCCATGATGTCCAGCCGCTCCGCTGCCGAACGAAAGTTTGTACTCGCCCACGGGAATGTCGACATCGTCGTGCACTAAAAGCATGCGCTCCGGTTTGACCCCGTCCTTTTTAAGGATTTTTTTTACGGCAGGGCCGGACACATTCATGAACACCCCCAATGACTCGATGGCCGGCGGAGTGGCGAAAGAGGATTCACGCAGAAAGCGTACAAAAAGAGCCCCTGCATTATGATAGGTATGCGCGTATTCGGAGCCCGGATTGCCAAGGGCGATGATAATATCGATGTCGTTGAAAGAAGGGAATTTCGATTGCATGCCCGTTATTGGTTATTGGTTGTAGGCTGTCGGTTGGCTTGTTTGACATTGCCTACGTTTATACTAAAATGAAGTTAACAAATTAGCAAACGAGATGAAATCATTCCTGTACGCCCTTCGTGAGATCATAGAGATAGTGTTGGTTGCGGTGCTTGTCGTGTTCGGCGTCCGCAGTTTTTTGGTGCAACCGTTTTTGGTAAGCGGCGCAAGCATGGAGCCTAACTTTCATGGCGGGGATTATATTTTGATCAACGAACTTTCGTACCGGTTCCGCGAGCCTGAGCGAGGGGAGGTCATCGTGTTTCGGTATCCGGGAGACGAGCGAACCTTTTTTGTCAAGCGCATCGTCGGCTTGCCGGGGGAACGTATTGTGGTTACCGGGGGTGAATTGTATGTATATGAAAACGACGGCAGCGCAGGCACGCTGATCAGCGAAGAGTATCTTCCGAAAGATCTGCAGACAATGGGCGAAAAAGATATGGTATTGGGCGATGGAGAATATTTCGTCATGGGCGATAATCGCGATGCAAGTTTTGATTCGCGCCAATGGGGTGCACTTGAACGGTCCGAAATGATCGGTTCCGTTTGGGTCAGGCTATGGCCGCTCAACAAGGTCATGGCGTTCGAAAAGCCGATATACTAATGTACGAATAAGGGGAAACGAATAAAGGGGAAAGACCTCAAGAATCTACGAGCCGCATTCCTCCATTTTTCATATTTCATTTTTCGTATTTCGAATCTATGGCAGCAAAAGAAGCCGCTCCAAAAAAGAAAGTAAAGGCGAAAAAAATGGCCTATCAGTCCGTAAAGGGAATGCATGACATTCTGCCGGACGACCAACCGGTATGGGATAGGGTTCGATCGGCCGCGCGGCATGTGGGCGACTTTTATAATTTTTTACGCATCGATACGCCCATTCTTGAAAGCGCCGATCTGTTCGAACGCGGTTTGGGAGCGGGGACGGACATCGTAGAAAAGGAAATGTTCGTCGTGAAGACAAAAGGCGACAAAATGGTCATGCGGCCCGAGTTTACGGCTGCGGTCATGCGTGCGTATTTCCAGCATGGATTGGGTCAGTACGGCCAGCCGGTAAAGGTATATTATGAAGGACCGGTGTTTCGACACGAACAACCGCAAGCGGGCCGGTTTCGCCAGTTTTATCAGGCAGGGTTTGAAATATTGGGCGCAGAAAGCGACCCTATCTACGATGCACAGGCGATTTTGGGCGTGTATCGGATACTCGAGGAACTGAAGATCAAAAATGTGGCCGTGCACATAAACAGCATCGGCTGCCACAAATGTCGCGCTACGTATATTAAAAAGCTCGAGGCATATTATAAAAAGAACGCGCAAAAAACATGCAAAGATTGCAAAGTGCGCATAACGCGTAATCCGCTTCGCGTGCTTGATTGCAAAGAGGAAAAGTGCCAATTGGTAAAGGCGGATGCGCCGATCATCCTCGATTTTCTCGACACGGAGTGCAAGGCGCATTTCACAAAGGTGTTGGAATATTTGGATGAGGTAAAGATCCCATACCACATCGATTCGCATTTGGTGCGCGGACTCGATTACTATAACCGCACGGTTTTTGAACTGTTTACGGAAGGGTTTACTTATGCCATAGCCGCCGGTGGACGGTATGATTATTTGTCCGAAACGCTTAAGCTCGGGAAGCTATCTGCAGTAGGCAGCACCATTGGCATGGATAGGGTGGTGGAGGTGCTCAAGGCAAGCGGCAAGGGTATCGCGGCAAAGGCAAGCGCAAAGGTATTTTTGGTGCACATGGGAGATGAAGCAAAAAAGCGTGGCCTGGCATTGATCGAAGAGTTCCGCAAGGCGGGCATACGCATCAATGAATCGTTCGGCAAGGATTCGCTAAAATCCCAATTGCGCGTTGCAGACAAGGACCGCGCTCATTTAGCCATGATCCTTGGTCAGCGGGAAGTGTTTGAGGGGAGTATCATCATCCGCAACATGCAAACGGGCACACAGGAAAGCGTGCCGCTGGAGCGGGCAGTGGAAGAAGTGAAGAAACGGTTAAAGTAATCGCTAATAATGCTAATATAGGGCAAATAATGCTAATGTAAATTCAAATAGAGCGATTGATTTGCATTATTCGCCTTTAATTCGCATTATTCGCGAACACTCATTATGGATTGTCTCTTCTGCCAAATAACAAATAAGCAACGCGAAGCTTATATCGTCTACGAAGATGATCATGCGGTCGGAATACTTGATCCATTTCCGCGCACCCCGGGGCACACCATGGTCATCCCCAAGGTGCATGCCGAAACCATCCTAAGCTTACCGGAAGGGGAGGTGGATCCGCTGTTTATGGCGGTCAGAAAAATGACGGCCATTTTGCAGGAGGTGCTGGGCCCCGATGGCTTTACAATCGGTATCAACCATGGTAAAGTGGCTGGGCAAGCGATAGACCACCTGCATATTCATATTATGCCCCGGTGGCATAATGACGGCGGTGGATCGCTCCACAGCGTTGTCGGAAATCCTCCGAAGGAATCGCTGAAAGACATCAAGAAGCGTATTATTGCTATAAGCAATGAGAGCTCTTGAGTGTCATTCCCGTGAAAACGGGAATCCAGTCCAATAGTATTAATTAATCCTTATTTTAAGAAGCATGGAATTAAAACGTCGAGAAGGTGAATCGGTAAGCGCGTTCCTGTATCGCTTTTCCAAGAAGATGCAGCACAGCGGTGTCTTGAAGGAAGCAAAAAAGCGACGGACCCGCCCCCGCGCCGTCAACAAGAACAAGCGAAGAGTTGCAGCAATCTACCGCGAAGAAAAGCGCACGGAGATTGAAACGGCAAAGAAACTCGGAACCTTTTAAGAAAAGCACCATTGGTGCTTTTCTTATTTGTTTCGTGTAAATTGTGTATAATAAGAAAAATAATATATTAGGAAATGGGCTTGGGCTATGGATACATATCTCATATCTCATACCTCATATCTCATACTCATGACCATAAAGGAACAACTGATGGAAAAAATAAAGGAATCCATGAAAGCCGGAACATCCGATCGTACAAACATTTTGCGCTTGGCGATGAACGCGATCAAGAACCGTGAAGTGGAAAACCGTGGAAAGGGGATCGAAGTGGAGCTGACCGACGACGATGTAATCGATGTATTAATGAAAGAGGTGAAGCGCCGCAATGAATCCGCCGATGTATACACGCAGGCAGGACGGCAGGAACTGGCAGATGTTGAAATCGCGGAAGTGGCCATCATAAAGGAGTTTTTGCCCGAAGCGATTTCGGCGGAAGAACTCGACAAGATAGTGACTGCGGCAATCGCAAAAACGGAGGCAAAGGAAATCAAGGACATGGGCAAGGTCATGGCCGAAATCAATCCGCAGATCAAAGGCCGCGCAGACTCAAAAACGGTCAGCGACCTGATCAAAAATAAACTGGGATTGTAAGAGCTTGCCACCCCCGCTTCCCTCTGTCATCCCCGTGCCTGCCCTCTCCGCCAGCAGGCGGACGGAGGAATCCAGCATTCCTCATTAGAAATTAAAAATTAGTAATTAGAAATCCCTCTCCCATACCGTATACCCTATACCTTATACTTTATACCCTTTTCCCCCCCCCGCATTGTCATTCTCGTGAAAACGGGAATCCAGCATTTTTATTATAATAACCTATGGAATCACGCGAATTCATACCACACCATTTCGACCGCTCGAAGCACATGGAAAATGTCGAGTTGATTTTGCAGTCCGCGTCGCACGAGCGGCCTGATGAAAATGATTTCATTGAATTGCATGGCGAATCGACCGTTAAGCGCGATCTCGATGTGGTCCGCATTCTTGAGCAAAAGTTTCACGAGAACATCGAACACCTTACGCCCGCAGAAATGAAACGGGTCGAAGAAGGGAAAAAGCGAAGCGAAGCACTCGAGGTAATCATGGTCGAGGGAGGAGAGCTATATGACTGGTTTGGCGGGCGGGCATTTTTATCCCGCACTGCAAAGTACGACGATTATAACGGGATCGATGGCGTATTGGAAATAGTACGGGAAGAAGGGGAGGATGGCGAGCAGGAACCGCACAACATTGCCCTCGCTGTGGATGTTTCCATGCGCCCCGATTTTTCTTCGATAGAACGAAAGATCAGCCGTAATGTGGAAAAAGTTACCGGGCCCAAAAAGCCGCGCGTAAAATATTTTCAATCGGCGGTCAACGGATCTAAAAAAAGTTTGACCATGGTGTTGCCGGTCGTCGTGGGAGTAGAGGGAAAGCATGCCGAAGAATTGACGGATCTGTTCGGCGAAGTGATCCGCATGCGTGCCGTCAAAGACAGGTCAGAACCGGCAAAGCAGTTGCTGAAAGAGAAACTGAACGAAATAGCAAACCATCCGACACAAGTAGTATTCCTGCAGGAAATTGCAGATCAGCTCGATGGATACGCGAAACTTTTTGCGAAGCGAACCGATGGGAGCAGTGTTGCCTACGGTGAAAAGGCAAAAGAACTGTCGGACGTCATATACGAGATCATCCGATCAAAGGTAGATATCGATCCGGGCAAATACGGGAACGACGGTGTTTTCATGGCAATAGGAGACGTCGCAGAAAAAATGGGTGCATAAAAAGACTGAAAGGGGGTCCGCCGCACGGCGGACCCCCTTTTCTTTTGAACAAAATCTGCTACAGTAGTGATTATGAAACTATCCATGGGCATTGTGGGGACACAATCCGACATGGTTATGAAGATAACGGCGGGGTAAAGGGGATCCTATTTAGCTTTAAAGTTACCATCTCTAGTAATAGGAGAAGACTAAGCCTAGTATCTTGATTTAAAAGGAAGTATAATATATTTATATGCATAAAGATGCTTTTTTCAGATTTTATGCGAATTTACCCCTTAATATTCGTCGCGAAGTTATCTTAACTTTAAAGGATAGGGGGCCAATAACATGGGAGGTTGCTTACCTTGAAATTCAATCCGGCTCAGATCTTGGAGAGGAAATTCTCAAAAAATTAGTCGAATTTAAATTCATACCAATCTATGGAGAAGATACAGCAACAGAATAAAGAAGAGATAATTGCGAAAGAGATAATTGATCTTGTAGTAGCGAGATTAGAAACAATCCCATCTAATATTTCGATTTCGATCGGAGGTGACGGAAGCTTTACTGTGAGTGAGTTGATTGAAAAGGTAAAGACAGGGGATGAAATTGGTAAAAAGATGGTAGAAATGCAGTTGGCATATTTACGCTCGTTAAGTAATCTGCGTCCACAGCAAGAAAATGCAACTTCTAATAACTAGACCTCGATATGATAAGCCAACGCACTATCTTTTTCATTGGGCAGGTGATTTGATACGCGAAGCAAAGAGTAGGAGAGTTAAGGTTGTTGATTTAGAAAAAGAAAAGGCGATAAAGAGTATATTTCATAGTTACTTAAGAAAGAATGCGGCTGATGTCGTAATTATAAATGGGCACGGTAATGAATATGAGGTCGCCGGGCATGACGGAGAAATAATACTTGCAATAGATGACGGGGTGCATCTTTTGAAGGATAAGAATGTATTTATAAGGGCATGTAACTGTGGAGAAAATCTAGGCGTTGAAATAATTAAAGCAGGAGCAAGAGGATTTATAGGTTATAATCAACCTTTTATATTTCCATTTAATAGAGAAAGCGTTGGGAAGCCTATGGAGGATGAGCTAGCTAAGCCTCTTCTTGAATGCTCGAACCAGGTTGGAATTTCCTTGATTAAGGGGAATTCGATAAAAAAAGCTCAAGAAGATAGTATGAAAAAATATGAAGAAAAAAGGAGCGAGCTGTTAAGTACGAAGACGCCAGATACTTATATCCTGCCATTTTTAAATTGGAATATGATTAGCCAAGTTTGCTACGAGCAAAGCAGCGACCAATAAAAAGAATCGTCAAATGTTTCATGAAAGAATTTTTGATAGTATCAAAAAGAGTGATAGTCGTATGACAAAAATATTTTTTAAAGAAAAACCAACCGCTGATCAGATTAGTCAGTACGAAGAGGGACTAAAGCATCTCTTGCAATATCAACGCGCAGAAGTAAAAGTGGTGTTTCATGACAGGCCGGTAGAAATAACAACACATATAAATGGTGTACATATGGATAATACCTATCATTGGATTGACCATTTTCTTGTAAAAACACCAGGAATTGAATTTAAAACAAGTAACCCATTTCGAGATGGCATAGATGATAGCACCTTATCCAAGGATCATATTTGGAGCGACGCATTTCTTATTCAGGACAAGATTTATCATAAGTTAAACAAAACAACGCATCTTACGAAAGACAATGACGACCCTTATTGGAAATTATGGGATTTGAGAGAGGATTAGTAATGATCCTTTTTCTTTTGTCAGAGTGCTCGTGGCTACCCTTAATAAGTCCCGTATGGGCAAGTTTGATACTTAAAGCTATGAATATACCCAAAGCGTATTTTTTGCCGTATAATCAAGCTAACAACCAAATAGAGCCCGCAAGGGCAAGTGCCTAACCCTATCGCTTCGGCGGTAGGTATGGTGCGAAAATCGCAAAGCAGTAAAGATCCCATCATTAGGATCGCTGCTTTGCGTTATGCAGGGAAACTTGTATATGACCAGAAGATCTTGTATATTGGCCGGTTCAAAAAACAGGAAACTATATAATCAAAGTTACTCCCCAGGACGGAGCTTTAGCGGCGTCTACATACAGCCTCACATTTCAAGCGGGAAGTGCGACAATTCTATTAGCACAAGATGTTTCCTTGAATCAGATACCAATCCAAGGATATGGCATTGAATCATTAGCGTCTACTGACACCACAAGGATCTTTGTTCCGGTATTAATTGATATTAAACCGAATAATAGTTATCCAAACAGTATCAATCTCGGATCTAATGGAGTGGTGCCGGTCGCGATCTTCGGATCAATGACTTTCGACGTTCATCAAATTGATCCAGTCACAATTAGACTTGCCAACGCATCCGCAAAGCTCAAAGGTAACGGCCAGCCTATGGCAAGTTATTCGGACGTGAATGGAGATGGATACGCTGATATTGTAGTTCAAATGTCGACCCAAGCCTTACAACTAACAACAAGCGATACGCGAATAAATCTGGAAGGCAAATTAACGAATGGAGCCGTATTCAAAGGATCGGATTTGGTCCGTATTGTTCAATAAAACAATGGATACTATAACAAAAAAATGGTTGTTTATTGCTATCGTATTTGTTGCGATAGGCATCCTAATTATTGCTACGATTTGGGTGTTTTACGAGCGACATGATAAAAAATTGCTTCCCGTAGGCTATTCTCCGCAAGTTGTTGCACTTACTACTTCTTCAACTCCCATTACTAAAATAGCTAGTAATGAGATAAAAACAAAAACATATCGTAATGCGGAGTGGGGGTTCGAATTTCAGTATCCTGAAAATTGGGTTGTAAAAGAAAAAACTTTTGGGAGTTACTATAGCAAGTTTAATCTTGAAATTGTACCTCCGGGAAAGATAGAGTTATTTGATCCAATTGTAGTTAATATTGTCTCGCCTGAATTTACTAATCACACATTTCTTGGATTGAATACAACTAATACAGTGTCGGAAGTTGATGGTGTATCGGGAATAAAATATGAATATGAGTTTGAGGGATTGCCAGAGGTAGACATAGTGTTACCACTTAAGGAAAATAAAATGATTATAGGTACAAAAAAAAAGTTTGAGTATGTTTTTAATCAAATAGTCTCCACCTTTAAATTTCTGAAATGATCATTCCGACAGATATCCGCCAAAACAGTATCAATCTCGGCTTCAATGGAGTGGTGCCGGTCGCGATCTTCGGATCAATGACTTTCGACGTTCATCAAATTGATCCAGTCACAATAAAACTTGCCAACGCTTCCGCAAAGCTCAAGGGGAATGGTCAACCTATAGTAAGCTATTCTGATGTGAATAGGGATGGGTTTATAGATGTCGTTGTTCAGATATCGACCCAGGCATTGTAGCTGACGGCGAATGATACAAAGGCGAACCTGAGGGATAACTTAACAAACGGAACTGTGTTTAATTGGGTTAGGTACTAATAATTACTATTTGTTGTAGGCAAAAGAAGGTGCATAGATAACCTTGATCAAGTTCTTTCCGCACATAAGGTCAAAACTGGGCCTTCTCTTTACACATTTACAAAATCTGCTACAGTAGTGATTATGAAACTATCTATGGGTATTGTGGGGTTGCCGAATGTCGGCAAATCGACCCTCTTTAAACTGTTGACCGATCTGAACATCACGATCGCAAACTATCCGTTTGCGACCATCGACCCGAACGTGGGCGTGGTTCCGGTTCCGGATGATCGTTTGCAAAAACTTGCGACCATGTCGGGTACAAAAAAGATTATCCCCGCGGTGGTCGAATTTTACGACATCGCCGGCTTGGTAAAAGGCGCATCGGCAGGTGAAGGGCTGGGCAACCAGTTTTTGACCCACATCCGCGAAACGGATGCCATTGTAGAAGTATTGCGTTGTTTTCCATCGGACGAGATTATTCATGTGGAACAGGGAGTGGACCCGGTCCGTGATATGGATATCATCAATACGGAACTCGTGTTGAAAGACCTCGATACGGTAGACAAGCGCATCACCAGGCTGGAAAGCGAAGCGCGTGCAGACAAGAACAAGGCGGCAGATGTGGAACTTGTCAAAAAGCTCCGCGTAGTATTGGATGAAGGCAAAATGGCGAACACGCTTCCCGATGATATGCTTGCCGAACCGGCGATAAAGGAAATGACCTTGCTCACGGCAAAGAAGATGATCTATCTGCTCAATGGCGCGCCGGAACATGTAAGCGATGAGCTGAAGGCGAAGATCAAAGAAGCGGGTGCCGATTATGTCATCTACGACCTGCATGACACGCTGGATGTGGACGATCTGATAACAAAAGCATACGAGATTCTCGGATTGATCAGCTACTTCACGACAGGCGAAGAAGAAACCCGTGCATGGACCATTCGCAAAGGCGCAAAGGCGCCGGAAGCGGCAGGGGAGATACACAGCGATTTCGAAAAGAAGTTCATCCGCGCCGAGGTAATAGCCACGGAAAAGCTGCTTGAAGCAGGAGGATGGAAAGAAGCAAAGCAAAAAGGCTGGATCCGCACCGAAGGGAAGGAGTACACCGTAGTTGACGGGGATGTTATGGTAATTCTTCACTCTTAAACCTCGGGTGTCATCCCGGCGGAGCATGTCCAAACACCAACTCGCGAAGCGTTTTGGTTGTGTGGGGCCGGGGTCAAATATCTATGTATTGTCATACCGGCGGAGGCCGGTATCCAGTACTGCTATGGATGGATGCCGGCCTCCGCCGGCATGACAAAAATACCGCTTCAAGCGGTATTTTTTCTATGCTATACTATAGCAAATGAAAACACTGCGTGAATACATAGAAGACGCGAACCTTCGCAAGGTTGCCATTGGGCATTTCAACATTTCCGATCTCGCAGGTTTGAAGGGTATTTTTGAAGCGGCAAAAGAATTAGACTTGCCCATCATCATTGGCCTCTCCGAAGGGGAGCGTGATTTTGTGGGTACGAAGAACGCCGCCGACATGGTTCGTAATCTGCGCGAGCAATACGACTATCCGATATTCATCAATGCCGACCACACGCACTCACTGGAAAAGATACAAGAAGCGGTCAATGCCGGCTTCGACGAGCACCACTACGACCTCCGTTACCAGCCCGCGCGCAGCGAGCGCCCCAGCGATATCTCGCGCGACTTCGCCAAGGGCGTGAACCTTTACGACGCCTATCTGCAATACAACTTCAGCTTCGGCGAGCGCAACGGCCTTGTTTCCATTGGCCAGCAGTACGTGCGCTGGGGCGAGGCCAATCTGGTCGCGATCAACAGCCTCTCGGAGATCAATCCGCCCAATGCCGCGCTGCTGCGCATGC
>Ga0156482_11_pt15 | contig 31064 bp, 34 predicted proteins | sample RifOxyB1_FD_110629 | JGI IMG/M metagenome (GOLD analysis project Ga0156482, IMG submission 110629) | Candidatus Wolfebacteria bacterium RIFOXYB1_FULL_54_12 | reverse complement strand
TTCGGGAGCCGAGAGCGCAAACAGAAACAAGCTGCAGCAGGAAAAACCGCTGGTGTACGAAAAGGTGCGGCGGTTCGATGAGAAGATGGCGGACGGCGAAAGCATCGCCATCATTCAACTGCAGTACAACTACGGCTGTAATGTGCATTGCGAGCATTGCTCGATCAAGCCGTTTCAGGGTAGAAAGAACGCCCGTTCGTTGACGCCGGCCGATGTGAAAGACCTGTTCGAACAGGCCGATGCCATGGGTTTGGCCCGGGTAACTATTACCGGCGGCGAGCCGCTGACATTCCCGGATTTCGACGAGCTGGTGGCCGCTATCGACCCGCGGAAGTTCTATGTGAACTGCGATACGAACGGCCTGTTGCTTACGCCCGAGCGGGCACAGCATCTGAAATCCATCGGTGTCGATCGGATCCAGCTGAGTCTCGACAGTCTCGACCCTGCGACGCACGATGCGTTCAGGGGGAAGAAGGGGCTGCATGCCCGCGCGATGGCCGGCATCAAGGCCGCGCGCGATGCTGGGCTGGCTATTTTCATTCAGACCGTGGTCACCAAGCAGCGGCTGTACTCCGAGGAGTTTATTCAGTTCCTCGAGTACTTCAAAGACATGGGCATTGGCGTGTTTGTAAGTTACGCCAAGCCGGTCGGTGCGTGGGCGGGCCAGTTCGACATGTTGGTCAACAAGGACGACATGCGGTACATGGAAACGCTTGAGCAAAAGTACAATGTGTTCACCCACCTGACCAAGGCCTACGGCCTCGACATGGGCTGCATCAGCGTGAAGGGAATGTTTTCTGTCACGCAGTACGGCGATGTGTTGCCGTGCCCGTACATCCATACGTCGATCGGGAACATTTTCGAGGAGTCGCTCAAGGACATCATCGATCGGGGTTTGAACATCAAGTTTTTCGGCAAGCACGTCAGTACGTGCCTCATCGCCGAAAGCCTGCCGTTCATCAAGAAGTATGTCGCCGGGCGGATCTACGGCAAACCGTTGCCGGTACCGTGGCAGGAAGTGTTCACCGCGGAAGACTTCATCGACCCCGGCAAGATGTAGCGGGGCGTGTAGTGAAAAGCAAAGGGGCGGATCTATCCGCCCCTTTTTTTGTTTGACTTTATCCGTAAAAGTTGGTATGGAATAGGTAGGACATAACATATTTAATATCAATAACTTAAAATGCAATAAAAAAAGAGGTGAGATGATGGATACTACGGTATTAAAAGCTCATTTTCAACGGATTACCGAGGGCGTGGCCGATAGAGAAAAAAATCTCGATGAAAAAGAAGAAAGAGTATGTCAGTTAGCTGTCTGCGGTAGAAAGGGTTTAATAAAACCACCAATAGGGCTTTTTTCTAAAAAATGTCCTGGTTGTGGAAAGAAACTTTCTGTAGAAAAATGGGAAGACGGTGGTTTTCCTGATTATGGCGATGCGTATAGGCATTATACGTGTTCGTGCGGTTATGAATATGGAATTTCACATTTAGTCAGCAGCACTCGAGAGGACTGTTTACATATATGGAGGCGCTGATACCGACAAAATGTAACGGGCGTGTAGTGAAAAGCAAAGGGGGCGGATCTATCCGCCCCTTTTTTTGTGAAATATTTTTGATAATAAAAAACGGCCCCGTGAACACGGGGCCGTTGCATTATAAAACATTAAGTGCGCTACTGCGCTTTCAGAGAGAGTTACCGGACATAGCTGAAGCCGAAAAATACGTGGCGCTTGTCCCACGGCTCTTTAAAAAGGCAGAGGTCGATATCGAAGTAGCCGTCGCTGTATGCGTGTACGGATGGAACCCGTTGGTCCCCAGTTTTTGCGGCAAAGGACGCATATGATCTGCCTTTGTGCAGCCGGTCGCGTTTTTGTTCAAACGCGAGCATGGTGCCTTGCATGCCGAGAAATACATTTCCCGGCTGTTTTTCCAAAAATGCGATGCGTTCTTTTGATGTTGTCCAGGTCGGTGTAACTTGCTGAAATGCCTTGACTCGCAGCTTGTCGCCGGGTTTTAAAACATGGCTCAAGCTTGGGAAATCGGCATCGGTGATGCCTTTGTTGTACCGGTTGAGTTTACCCGCCCAGCGTTCGGAAAATGCATCCACGCTCATTTCGTCGGGCACTGTAACCACGCCGAAATCGTTGAGTAGGACAAACGCTTCATTGGAAGCTGATAGCCCGACTTTTTTTGCCGGAAGTAGAGCATCTGGCAGTACTCCTTTCAAAGCGCCTTGGTTGCCACTCCAAACTTCCGCCGTGTTCTGATCGATTTGACCGGGTCTCGGTAGCTGCATCAGGACCGCTGTTTGGAATGTGATGTACCATCCCGGGACTTGCGAGGGTGCTCCGTTACTCATGGCTGTTCCTCTCTTTGAATTGAAAAAGTTCTTTACTTGAAATCCTGCTAATCAGGATAATCTACTTATCCCAAAATACATAAGATGTGTCAACTGGCTGCCGATCCCTCTTTAATTTGACTTTATTCATAAAAGTTGGTATGGAATAGGCAGGACATAACAAGTATTTCTTCATCGATCTTTTTAAGGAGTATCACTATGGATGCGACACTGGAGGCATATAATGCAGTCACGAAAGCAAAATTGGAAGAAGCGCGTTTTATGATAAAATTGCTTGGCCTCGATTATGACGGTACAGTAAGCGACGGAAATACCTATACGCAGACACAGGTATTTGCTTTGGCGGAAAAGGTTTTGGACGCAAATAAGTCGATCGCTTTTGTCACCGCAAGAGCTGCCACCGCACTCAAGGTTTTGTTTCCTCCATTGCAACAGCTGCTTATGCGAAAAAATGCGCCGGTGCCTTGCTTTATTGCCGGAGGAAACGGCACGACGCTGTACGAAGTAAAGAAAGATGGACTCGTTATGATCTATAACAACGGGTTCACTTTGCAGCAGGTCTTGTGTGTAGTCGGTGTCGGGAGAGATGTGTATGCCCGCCTGCAAATCGGACATAACGACCTGGTCGAGAAAGGTCTGCGGACGTTTGAAACGTTTTTGCAGGACAGCTGGGCCGGGTATGTCCCTGATGAAATCATCTATGTTTGCAGGCCTTTCCGTGGTGAGCTTTTTACGGAGGAGGCCAAGGTTACCTTTGTTTTGCCCAAAGATGCATCTCTGCGTGGAATTATCGTGAGCGAGCTTAACGCCGCGTTAGGTAGTGAATATTGCGCCATGGCGGGGGATAGCACGTATGTGCATATCACGAGGCGACTTTCTGAAGACAGTAAGGCCTTTGCCATTAAAGCTATCTTGCAACGGATGGGTTTGACCCATATGCAAGTGGCAACATTTGGCGATATGCCCATGGGTAACGATAAGGGATTGCTGAGCTTTCCTTATAGCTTTACCAACGCGGAGGATTTTATTCGCAGTGAGTCTGACTTGCAAGCGCCTCCCTTTGTGTTGGCGTGTTCCGGGGTAAACCCTGTTGCCATGGTATATCATGCCGTGGAAATGTTGATCACTACTTCTCAAGCATAAGGGAGATATACTCATGAGAGATCAGTTTGTATTTAAGCCATGTGTTGTAGTATTGTCCGGGACTCCTTTGTCGGGGAAAACGCATCTTGCGAATATCCTCGAGAAGATGTCCAATCTGCGAGTCATTGATGTCGATTCCGTGAGAAACGAAATAGATGAATCGAGAAAAATCAACTTGCAGGTCCGGATGTTGCCGCCGGAGCAGGAAAAAGAGGTCATGGTCCGTTCTTATGCAGAACTGTGCAAGCGGGCGGAAAACATCGCTGCTTCCGGAGCGCCAGTGTTGATAACAGGCACATTTTCCCGTACCGAGTTTAAGTCTGAGTTGAAGAGAATCGTCGAAGACGGAAGCGTGACAGTACGCGTTTTTCTTTTGACGGTGTCCGATGAAGAAGCAGGGCGGCGCATAGAAAAGAGAAAATCCGAAGGCAGCCTTTCTAACATTGATTCGCTGGATAAATATCAATGGGCGAAATCGATGTTTGGCAAGATTGATTTTGCCAAGGTGACTGAGATTGATTCTTCGAATGCAGGTTGTGCGAACAGTATCATCGAAACCCTTGAGGGATTTGAAATGTTGGCATAGCAAAAAATGTTGAAAATAGTGGGGCGGAGTAATCCGCCCCTTTTTTATGTTTTAAAAATATTTGACTTTATATGCAAAAGTTGGTATGGAATAGGCAGGACATAACAATGTAGTTTACGGTGACAATCACACAGCGGAGGTAGCGAACATGAAGTTAAGCGATTATGTGATGCAGTTCATCAAGGAGCAGGTTGCGGACACGGTATTCCTGATGTCGGGTGGTGGCATTATGCATTTGGTCGATTCCCTTGGGAAGTCTGACCTGTATGCGTATTGCTGTCACCACGAACAGGCCGCGGCGATTGCCGCGGAGGGGTACGCCCGTATGAAAAATGTTCCGGGTGTCGTGTTGGTAACGACCGGCCCCGGAGGCACGAACGCTTTGACCGGCGTTGCCGGCGCGTGGCTCGACAGCATTCCTATGCTGGTCATCGCCGGGCAGGTAAAGCGGGCCGACATTACGCCGCGAAAAGATGGCGTGCCTGTGGTGCGGCAGACAGGGTTTCAGGAGTTGAATGTCATCGACATGATGAAGCCGATCACCAAGTATGCGGTGACTGTTGATAGACCGCAAAATATCCGACGCGTCTTGCAAAAGGCGGTCTACCTTGCGACGCATGGCAGACCCGGGCCGGTGTTTGTGGAGATCCCGCTTGATGTACAGGCTACGGAATTAGATCTTGCCTATTTGGAGGAGTGTGGAAGCTGGTATCCTGCAATGGATCTTCTGCCGGAGCAATCGGATGCCGTTTTGTGTTTTGCGTATAAGGTTGGACAGCTGTTGCGGAACGCAAAGCGCCCGCTGTTGATGGCCGGCAATGGCATCAGGCTCGCGGGCGGTGTAGACGCGTTGAACCGGTTTTTGGAAAAGACCAAGATCAATGTTGTCACGCCCATGTTTACCGCCGATGACTTGGTCACCCATGAGTATCCGTATTATCTCGGCCGGCAAGGCATGTCGGGCAACAGGGCGGCGAACTACGCCGTGGATAATTGCGATGTGCTGTTGGTCATCGGCGAGCGATTGCAGTTGACCCAAACATCGTACGACCACGGAAATTTTGCCACGCAGGCGACGAAGATCATGGTGGACATTGACTTGGGGGAGTTGCAGAAAAACACCCTCTCGATTGACTTCCCTGTTCTTTGCGATGCAAAGACATTTCTTGAAGCGCTGTGCGCGGAGGATATTCCGCCGGACCGGTGGGATGTGGCTGTTGACCGGATCGCCCCCGCTGAGTATGCGTGCGCCGAAGGCTATCTCAATGTGTATCGGTTTTTGGATCGGCTTAATACCTATCTGGACTCGATGCCCATTGTAACCGCGAATGGCATGGCGAGTGTTGCTTCGCATCAGGCGCTGACTCTCAAGAACGGACAACGGTTTCTTACCAATGCCGGGCTTGGCCACATGGGTTCCGGATTGCCGATGGCGATCGGGGCTTGCATTGCAAACGGCTATCAGCCGGTGATCTGCATGGAGGGCGACGGTTCCATTATGCTCAACCTGCAGGAGTTGCAGACGATCAAGCACCATAACCTGCCGATCAAGGTTTTCATCTTCAACAACAACGGGTACTATTCCATTCGCAACACGCATCAGAATTATTTCGACAACGTGTTCGCGGCCGATTCGTCTTCGGGGGTCAGTTTACCGAATTTTTATCGGATAGCTCCCGCGTTCGGGTTGCCTATCGTGCGCATTTGCAATGATCATGAACTCGATGTGGGTCTTGATCAGGTCGTGCAACATCGCGGCCCTATCGTGTGCGAGCTGATGCTCGACCCGGCCCAGCCTATGCTGGAGCGGTGGTCGGCGGGTATGTTACGCGAAGCGCTGTAGGCTACAGCGTGTGAGTTTTTACCAAGGAGGGGCTATGGCCCCTCTTTTTTTGTGTATAATAGAATAGAAAGGAAATGGATTCCGGCCTCCGCCGGAATGACACAACTATGCTTACTAAGAAAGAAATTGATCAGCTTGCTGTGCTTTTGAAAAAAATAGACAACCCGCATGGCGGGTTGCCGCAATCTGTGTTTGATGCGCTTTGTGGTGTAGTGCCGTTTGTTGCGTGTGAGCTTGCCATTATGAATAAAAAAGGGGAGCTGTTGCTGACATGGCGGGAAGACCAATGGTGGAAGGGGTGGCATTTCCCCGGAGGGTTGATGCGCCATAGGGAAACATTTGACGAGCGTATCAAAGCGACGGCATTACGGGAGGTGGGTATTGATGTGAAAAAACATACATTTCTTTTTCCGATCAATTATTCCGAAGGAAGACGCGGGCCAACAGTGTCTCTTGTATTTTTGTGCCATGCGGAAGCATCTACGAAGGGCAAGTTTTTTAAGAACATGCCGAAGGATATCATCCCCGAGCAGCGGGAAATGTGGAGAGGGGTGCGTGGGGCGGTGAGGGATGAGATGTGAGATGAGAGGTGTGAGGTGTGAGGTGTGAGATGAGAGGTGTGAGAGGAGAAGGGGGATAGCATGCACTTGAGTGTCATCCCCGCGGAGGCGGGGATCCAGAGTGCACATGTGAAATACTGGATCCCTGCTTTCGCCGGTATGACAACCTCCCCCGTATTGTCATCCCGTGCTACGACACGGGATCCAGTGGCGCAATATACAGGCGATGAGATTCCTGCTTTCGCAGGAATGACAATACAACCCGTGGGGTGTTGCACTTACTTGTTGAACTTAGTATACAAAATATTGACAAATCTTGGTAAATAGGCGACGCTATGGGCAGAAAAGCTTTGTCAATTGCATAGGTGTATTTAACTGCTCACTGATGAGCGAGGAGGTGTGTGATGCCGCAAGACAGCGAGAGGATCGCCAATTTTCTGAAAGATTACTTTGCAGATCGCAAGCAGGCCGAACCGTTTATTCCCGGGCAAACGCCTGTGCCGGTTTCCGGCAAGGTGGTAAGCCAGCTCGACATGCAGTGCATGATCGAAGCGGTGCTGGACGGACATTGGACGGAAGGTAGATTTGCAAAGGAGTTTGAACAGAAGCTTGCCGAGTTTATCCGCGTACGGTTTTGTTCCATCGTTAATTCCGGTTCATCTGCCAACTTGTTGGCGTTGACCGCATTGACATCGTTTCGTATTCCGGAAGAACGTCGGCTTAACAGGGGCGACGAAGTCATAACCGTCGCGGCCGGTTTTCCGACGACCATCAATCCGATCATCCAAAACGGATTGGTGCCGGTGTTCGTCGATGTCGAGCTGGGAACATACAACGCATCGCTTGCTTCCATTGCGGAGGCAGTGTCGAGGCGTACAAAGGCGGTATTTTTAGCGCATACATTGGGCAACCCGCTCGAAGCGCAAGCGCTCAGAACGTTTTGCGACGAGCGTGGGTTGTGGCTTGTTGAAGACAATTGCGATGCGCTCGGAACGAAGCACCTCGGTGCCATCACCGGCGCATTTGGGCATCTGTCGACCTGTAGTTTTTACCCAGCCCATCACATCACCATGGGCGAAGGCGGTGCGGTGCTGACCGATGACCCGTTGCTGCACAAAATCGTTCGATCGTTGCGCGATTGGGGGCGTGATTGCTCCTGCGCGACCGGTGCGGACAATGTCTGTGGCAAGCGGTTTACGCAGCAACACGGCGATCTGCCCTATGGGTATGACCACAAGTATGTGTACTCCGAACTCGGGTACAATATGAAGGTCACCGACATGCAGGCGGCTCTCGGAGTCGCACAGCTTGAACGGTTGCCTGCATTCATCCGGAAGCGGCGGGAAAACTTTTCGTATCTGCATACGCTCTTTCGGGATCTTTACGATGCATTTATATTCCCGGAGTGGAGCATGCATTCGCAGCCGAGCTGGTTTGGCTATCCACTGACCATCCGGGATACCACCGGCTTTACGCGAGGCGAACTGCTGAAGTTTCTCGAGAGTAAAAAGATTGGCACGCGGTTGCTGTTCGCGGGCAATGTGACCAATCAACCGTATTTCAAGAACTACGACTTCAGGTGGCGTAGCGTAGGAAAAACGGAGGGGAGGCACATCGTGTTGCCCAATACCGATACCGTGATGAACAATACGTTCTGGATCGGCGTATATCCGGGCCTGACGTTGGAAATGCTCGCCTACGTCGGCAAGTCGTTTAAGGAGTTTCTGGCGAGCAGATAAATGCACGGTAGATCGTTTGCGAAGCCCCGGGAAACCGGGGCTTTTTTGTTGCACGCACATACATTTCTTGTTTTTGCCCTTTTCGTGGCGTACAATTAGGCTATTATTCAGCATCATCTGTCATTCCGAATTTATTTCGGAATCTCGTTTATACACGACGAGATCCTGAATCCGTCGGCTGACGGTTCAGGATGACAAAATTATTTTCTATGGTATTTTTTATCAAACTTAGTCTTTGGGCGTTGGCATTTGTGCCGCTTATTATTGCAGAGTCGGTGTTCTTCCCCTTTATTTTCGGAAAGGTTGTCATGATCCGGGTGTTTGTTGCACTTGTATCGATATTGTTTGCGGTACATGTCATCGCCAATGCGGATTTTCGAAGGGGCGTTTACGGCAGGTTAAAGCTCGTCGCGAAAAATCCGCTCTTTGTAACGACAACCACGTTTGTCGCGCTATCCATCGTGAGCACCATCTTTGCCACCAATCCATTCCGTGCATTTTTTGGCGATGTCGAACGCGGGGAGGGGCTGATCGGCCTGCTCTATTTTTACGGATTCTTTGTCTATTCCCTGCTGGTGTTTGAGAAAAAGGATTGGATGTGGTTCTTTCGGCTCAACCTGTTTACCGGCGCAGTTTTGTTTACAAAAGCACTGGTTGAAATAAGCGAAGGTTCTGTGCGGCCGGGATCGTTTACCGGGAACCCCGCGTTTCTTGGCGGGTACTTCTTGTTCGTCATTTTTGCCGCATTGGCCTCTTTCTATTACAGCAAAAAAGAACCCATTTGGAAGTTCTTTTCCGCCGCCATGCTCCTGCTTGGAACCATCGGGCTTTTCTTGACCCAAACGCGCAGTGCCATGGCTGGGCTTGTGGTGGGTGTGTTGGCACTCGTTATCTATAGCGCCTTGCATGGTAAAGCCATCGTGATGTGGAAAGGATTTTCGTTACGAACTGTGGCGTTTGCTACGTTGGCCGCAATGGTCGTAGTGGGAAGCCTCTTCGGCACTACCAAAGAAAGTCCGCTCTGGCAACGCGTCCCTGGGTTCAATCGAATCGCAAACTTTACGTTGATGGACGCCACTGTGCAAACGCGTTTGATCTCCTTGGGCGTCAGCAAGAATGCCATTGATCCGCAAAAGAATGGCATGCAGAAGTTTTTGATCGGTTGGGGCCCGGAAAACTTCGGCATTGCGTACAACAAATATTACAATCCCGAATATTACCAATACGAACACACGTGGTTCGATCGCGCACATAACAAGTTGATGGATGTCGCCGTCATGAACGGCATGCTTGGGCTACTTGCCTATATGGGCATGTGGGTTTCCGTCGCATGGCTTGTGTTCCGCAGGAAGGGCTTTTCGTTCGACATGATGGCGGCGTTGTTCTTTGGCGGCGCGTTCTTCTTTAACCTGTTGTTCGTGTTCGACCAGGTATCCACGATCATTCCTTTGTTCGCATTCTTTGCGTTTCTTGCCTATGTTTCCACAGTGGAAGACCAGCTGCCTGCTGGAGGGAAAGAGAAAAAGACACAGGTCATGGCTGGTGTGCGAGAATACGCAACCTATGGCATGTTTGGCGCGGCGGGCTTGTTCTTTACATGGGCGCTTATCTTTTGGACGATTGTTCCTTATTCACAAATGAGCACATACCTTACGGCTATCGGAACCAAAAATGCTGCGGGGATCCTGCAAAACCCGGAAGCCATATTTGAACCATATACGTTCGCACAACAGGACATTCGCGGACATTTCTTGAACGTATTGACCCAATATTACGGCAAGGAACAACAGCTGACTCCGTTGATCGATGATTCCATTCGACGCATGGAAGAGTTGATCGCGAAGGAGCCTACCAATCCGCGCTACTTCATTATGATTGCCAGTGCGTATGACCGCAGGGCCCGCGCGGGGGATGGGTTGGAATATTTCAAAAAAGCGGAGGCCTACTACCGCAAGGCCGCCGAACTTGCGCCGATGCGCCAAGATGTCATGTATGCGATTGCATTCAACCTGTCATTCCAAGGACGGGTTGATGAAGCAATAGCGGTATTGCGTACCGTGCTGACGGTCGATGACGTTTCTCCGGAAACCCATTATTTCCTTGGTGCCATACTTACCGAAAAAGGGGGCGGAGATTATCGCGAGGCACTGAAGGAAATGGAGATCGCCATGAGCAGTCCTACCTATATCAATTTCAAGGACGAGCAGACCGTGAATATTTACCAACTTTTTCTAAAGCGTACGTATGCAGCGCGGGACAGTGAAAACTTTCTCATCGTTGCAAAGCGACTTGAGATCGTCGACCCGCCACAGGCTGAAATGGCGCGACAGATGGGAGATATGGTAAGGAAAGGGCAGTGGCCTGCTATCAACTTCGACTAATGATCACGCATAAAAATAACGCTTAAGGCGTTATTTTTATGTAAAAACAAAAAAGAACCCGTAAGGGTTCTTTTCAACCACGCCTCTATACTGGGTGTCCCAGTCACGCCACCGTCCGGTGACAGTTCGAAGTACAGGTCTTTGTACTTCTATTTTTGCATGGATGAATTTAAATTGCAATAGGTGTTATTTTTGTGCGTGTTTGACACCTTTTGACACCTTTTGATAGTATATATGTATTGTCATTCCGAACTCGTTTCGGAATCTTGTGGAAAAACACGAGATCCTGAAAAGGCTCCAGACCCTGAATCAAGTTCAGGGCGACATGAGTACATGTCGATTCAGGATGACGGTTAAGCGAGATATGTTTATGGCAGAAATTTATCCTAACGAAGTGTATACGACCGGGGAGGCTGAAGCGCTCTTAAAGGTGAGCAACAGCACCATGAAGCGTCTTTTGAAAAAGGGACTTCTTCGTGCCAACAAGGTGGGTGGGCAGTACAGAATATTGGGGCATGAATTGTTGCGATTGCTTTCGCCTGAGGTAGATCAAAAGGCGACTGATCTGTATCAAAAGGTAAAGACCATAACACGGGAGGCAACCAAGCATTGGTAATACATATGGATATCGATAAGCAAGCGGGAAAAAACTTTGCATGGCTATCGACCGCGCAGGTCGGCATACGCATCGTGGGTGCGGCGTTTTTCTTTTTCCTTTCGCGTATTTTGGGGGATGCCGGATTGGGACAATATAGTTTTGTGGCATCGTTGGTCCCGTTTTGGTTCATAATCGTGGACTTTGGCGCCAGCGGTTATTTGTATCGCGAATGGACGCATGGAAAGGATGATTTGCAAACGATGAATCGTGATTTTAATATTCTATTTACTACGCGTCTTATCGTCCTTTCAATTGCGTTCATCCCATTTTTTGTCGTCAATTATATTTCCAATCGCGATGTGTTAAGCTCACTCATCATTCTGTTCGTTGCGTTGTTTATTTCCCAAATGGTTGGATTGTACGATCTGTATTTGCAGTCTTCCAACCGTTTTAACGTTGTTGCTATTCGGCAGATTGCCGAGAAGGTCATTGCTACTGTTGTTGCTACAATCGGGTTGTTACTACTCCCTAAAGTTTTCGTTGTTTTTTTCGCCATTTTGATGAGTTATATCGGCGCGCTTTTGTATTATCGCTATCGCGCCAACTTGCCATTTAGGTTTCGCCTTGTGCTTGATTGGGCGCGTTCCAAGGAACTGTTTCGCAAGGGGATGCCGTTTATTTTTTTGGGTATGTTCGCTGCCATTTATGGGCGCATCGACATGATCATGCTCCGATACTTTAGCGGATTTGAAGCCGTCGGGTGGTATAGTGTCGCCTATAAGTTTTTGGATATCTCGTTCGTGTTCCCATCGCTTTTTCTCGCCTCCATTTTCCCTTTGCTGTCTTCCTTGTATGGGCAGGAAGGGTTGGGAGAGCGCTTTGGTAAGCTGTTTGAAAAAAGTTTTCGCATGCTGTTCTCGTTTGGTGTTCTTGTGGCCGTATTTTTTATGTTCTTTGCGCCGCTTGTCATCGATCTGTTCTTTACCGATTCATTTGCTCCGGCCGCTCCGGCATTGCGCATATTGATGGTCGGGCAAATGTTCGCATTTTTGAGCCTATTGTTTAGTAATTTGCTTATCGTTCAGCGAAAGGAATACAAGGGTCTGTATGTTGTCATGACATGTGCGTTGCTTAATGTCGCGCTTAATATTTTGCTTATCCCGAAGTTTTCGCTCTATGGCGCCGCATGGGCGACGGTCGCGGCCGAGTTGGTGAACCTTGCCATATTGCAGCACTATGCCGAGTGGAAGACAACCCGCAAGACGCTTATGACGATGTTTGCCGTGAGCGCGGGCAATTTGGCGTTGTTTGCCGTGCTTTATTTCGCCGGCCTGCTGGATGTGCTATGGTTAGGTATTGTGGTATTGCTCTGTAATTTTGTTTTGTTGTTTGCCGTGCGCTTAGTAAATAAGAATGATATACTTCTGTTTCTTGATCCGTTTATCTTGAAATTCAAAAGCCTACTGCGAAGCAATCAAGTCGATACCGTATGAACAAACCAATCCTTACCATCGGCATACCTACTTATAACCACGCACAGGCCTTGCGTGTATGCTTAGAGGCTATTACTGCGCAGTTTGTAGATGGAGATATCTTGAACAAAGTGGAAATTTTTATATCAGATAACGGAGATGAAGGAAATCTTCAAAAAAGTGTAGATGAATATCATCACGATGACGGGCAGAAAGACGATACACGTGCCATTGCAGGGGAATACCAAAAAAGATTTACCAACATCCGCTACAGTAGGAACGGAAAAAATATTGGATTTGACCGTAATGTTGATGCCGTATTGAGTAATGCCAACGGTGAGTTTTGTTGGACGTTAAGCAGTAATGAATATCTTGAGCCGGGAAGTGTTGCCTATGTACTTGCGACTATACAACAGCATCGTGACGCCGCTTATTTGTGCGTGTCTAATAGAAAGGAGGATAAAAAAATAGACATACGTCGGTTTGAAAATGGTAGCCAATGGTTGAAAGAAATGGGGTTGTTTGGCGGGCAAATATCACAATGTATATTTAATGTGCGGTATATTCCCAACGATAGGGCTAAATATTATGACAATGTATGGTTCCACCTTTCTTTATTTTGGGAAATAGGGGCTCATCACCCGATTGTCCTATTGCCTTGTCTTTTTAGAATTCCAGAAAAGTCTGAGGTCTGTAGGTGGGCTCAGGGTGGGTGGGGGTTTCGAACATATATCTATTTGAAGCGGATCGTTGTCGATCTGCCACGGTATGGGTATGATCGCCGCGTCGTCGACGGTGTGGTCCGCGGCCTTGCAAAAGGGCTTCCGCGCAATGTCGCTTCGGCCAAGCTATACGGATTACCCGTTAAGTGGGATAGGTTTTCTTTGCTGGTGCGTGAATTTTATACGTATCCACTTTATTTATTTTTAGCGCTTTGCATTTTTTTCACGCCCGGGCGCATATTACAGCTGGTAAAGAAATATAAATAATATGTCCATAGATACCAACAAAAAAATAGTCGTGTTCGATGCCGGCATTCCCCAGCTTTTGAACAATAATGTCTTTGACCCCGTTGCGGCAAAGGCTGTGAGCCATACGATATTGCCTGCCTGTTATTTGTATCAAGAAGCACTCAAGCGGGGCATACAGCTGGTGACGCCGGACATATTTTTTGCGTTGCCGAACAAGCCCGCACATGTGCCGTTGATCAGCAATTTGACGAGCGAATACACCCAGCGACTCATTGATGCGGGCGTCGAACCGACCATACTTGCCTGCGGCGAATCGCCATTCATCGCGACGCGATTTTATGTCGGGCTGAAACGCATTAGTGCGGCATTTGCGCATTCGTTCGTGTTCAAGGGAATGCGCAAGCGGCTGAGCAAAAAGACGGTCTATCATCAAATGTTCTTTTCGCAGTCATTCGATGTGGCTTCTTTTGCGTCGCTTCCGTTCGGGCAAAAAAAATTCATCACGATGATCAGTGGCAACAAGCGTGTCGATAATTGGAAAAAGAACATCGTGCTCAAGTTGATGTACGGATCTGGGGTTGCGGAAATCTACGGTAAGCGGTTGTCGGTCATCGATCATTTTTCGGGCAAGGGGTTCGACCTGTACGGATTCGGGTGGGAAACGAGCATGCGGCCGAGCGTCGTTGCGGCGTATCGGGGCACGGTGGAAGATAAAGGCGAAACGTTGGCGCAATATAAATTTGCATTTTGCCTTGAAAATTCGATCTTCGAAGGGAATGTGACCGAGAAGATATTTGATGCCCTGTTTGCCGGGTGCGTGCCTGTGTATTTGGGCGCGCCGGACATTGCCGACTATGTGCCTAAAGATATATTCATCGACATGCGTGATTTTGCTTCGTATGATGCGCTGGAAACATTTTTGCGAGCCATGGACGAAAAAACATACAGCGGATACATCGAGCGCATACAAGCATTTTTACGGTCGGAACAGTATAAGCGTTTTTCGCAGGAACAATATGCAAACGATATGCTCGCCATTCTTGAAAAATCGTTCAACAACCATGTCTAAAGTAACCGTCGCCATACCTACCTATAACCGGAAAGAGTACTTAAGAGAGTGTATTGAAAGTGTTCTCGCGCAAACATTTCAGGATTTTACGATTGCCGTGTTCGATAATTGCAGTGATTATGATGTTCAGGCATTTTTGGATGGGTTTAATGATAGCCGAGTCGTGCTTTTCCCATCCGCTGTAAATCTTGGTACGTATAATAGGATCTTTGTGTACCCGTTTGATTCCGAATACGCGGTCATATTCCATGATGACGATGTAATGCATCCGGAAATGCTCGAGCGAGAGGTTGCTGCGATGGATGCGCATCCTGAGCTTGCGTGGGTGGGGACAGGTCTTCGATTTATTAAGGACAATGCGAGTATGCGCAATTTCAAGGACATTAAGCACGCCGATGTGTTTATATATGATGCGCCGGGCATCGTGAGGCTTATTCTAAAAGGGTTTAATCTTTGCTATGGGTCCGTCATGTATCGTGCCGTCTTGATTGAGCCCATGGATTCGTTTACCCCTGCGTATTCCAAATGGGCCGATCGCCCATATCTGGTTTCCCTTTCAAAGAAGGGGAAGGCTGGCATATTGAAAGAGAGGCTCGTAAACTATCGAGTGCACCCCGGGCAGGATTCGCAGGCTGTGGCGCCTGACTCTGCGCAATACGCCATCAACCTGCTGTTGTTTTATAAAAAATGTCTGCATGATCTGCAAATAGCATCGGACAGACGATTGTTTTATGCGTATGTCGTCAACAGTCTTGTTCCTGCTGCTATCGCTTCTTCCCGTACGGTTGCGGAGTTAAAGCGATTTCTTGAACCGCATTTCCGCCAGAATCTTGTGAAGCTTCGCTACTTCAATGCGCGGGGCACCGCTCGATCGCTGCGCGCTTTAATGAGAATTGTCCGAAAAAAATTACCATGGAAAAATTGACCATTTTAACCCGTCGCGTTTTCCTTGCGGATACATTGCTAAAAAAGATCAAAAATGTACTGCGTTTTGCGCGTGCGTTCGTAAGGGGTGGCATTGTCGACTTCGATTATATCCGTTACGGCGGGCATGTCGCCGTTACTCGAAGTTTAGTGCATGGGTTACGGGAGCTTGGTGTGAATTTTAATTATAATCCTGTTTCGGTATCTGCCATTGGCGATGTGGTCGTTGTATTGAGCGATGTTGGCGCGGTAAGGCAGGCCATCGAGTTGAAAAAACAGGGAAAGATAAAAAAACTGTTCGTGGGCCCCAACGTCGTCGAGATGTCTACCGAACATGACAACCTGCTTACGGCGCCTGAAGTCGACGTCTGTCTTGTTCCGTCCGATATGACCGTTGCGATCTATGAGCGACTAACCCCTGCGCTTCGCGGGCGATGCGTGTCATGGTATGCGGGAGTCGATGAAGCATATTGGAGTCCACTCGAGCATGCATCGACCGCAAAAAATGTCGTGGTCTATTGGAAAAATGCCCCCAAGCCGTTTTGCATGGAAGTGGAGCGGTTGTTGACCGTGTATGGGTACACCCCTTTGCGGATCGTGTACGGGCGATATAATAAAAAAGAGCTTAGGAGCAAGTTGCGCATGAGCGCCTTTTCCGTTTTTCTGAGCATTACGGAAACGCAGGGGATAGCCCTTGCCGAATCGTGGGCAATGAACGTGCCGACGCTTGTGTGGGATCCGCAGATTGAACATTATTATATACGCGGGTTGCAGACCACGGCGGCTCCGTATTTGACCGATGCAACGGGAGTGCGGTGGAAGGAATTGGGCGAGTTTGAAGCTGCCATAAAAAACTTTCCCGCAGGCGATTTTCGACCGCGAGCGTGGGTCATGGAGCATATGACCGATCGGGCATCTGCGGAGCAACTCGTGCAATTGTGCAAAGCCACACCTGATACAAAAACATCATGATCAAACATTTCATCAAAAAAGCCATTCCCAAAAAATTCTTGCCAAAGGCAAAGGCGATTAATTTCATTTTGCGTAACAAGGTGACGTACGCGCAGGATTGTTTGTATACGACCGTCAATGCCGATTTTATGAACGATGCGCGGTTTGCAAACGCGTACGCGAAAGGGCGCGCGCTCATGCTCGAGTCGTGGGGCGATTATCAATTCCATTGGCGGGCATATGTGGCATGCTGGGCGGCGCAAAAGGCGAGCGGCATCGATGGTGATTTTGTCGAGTGTGGCGTGAATACGGGCATGCTTGATAGGATGATCATCGAGTATGTCGATTTTGGTAAGCTACCTAAGAAATTCTATCTTATGGATACGTTTCAGGGCATGGACGAGGCATATAGCACCGAGGCCGAAATGAAACGATCCCACACCATGGGCTATGTCGATGTGTATGAGCAGGTGAAGAAAACATTCAAGGAGTTTCCGAATGTCGAGTTGGTCAAGGGGCCTATTCCTGACACCTTGCCGTTGGTCCCGTCAAAGGCCATCGCGTATCTGTCTATCGACATGAATTGTGTCGCTCCCGAAGTTGCCGCATTGGAATATTTTTGGGATAGGATCGTATCGGGCGGCGTTGTTTTGTTCGATGACTACGGTTTTCCGGGGCATGAGGATCAGAAGCGTGCCCATGATGCATTTGCCATGAAAAAGAACGTCTCAATTCTCGCCCTTCCTACCGGGCAGGGACTTATCATCAAACCTTGATCCATGCCATTGGTATCCGTCATCATTCCCACCTATAACAGTGCCAAGTTTCTCTCGCGAACCATCGAGAGCGTATTGGCGCAGACCTATCGGAACTTTGAATTGATCATCGTCGATGATGTTTCTACCGATGACACCGTTTCGATCATCCGCTCATTTGCGGAAAAGGACTCGCGTATCAGCTGTATGGTTTTGGACGCCAATTCCGGCGGCCCCGCCCGCCCGACCAACAAGGGGCTTGCTGTTGCGAAAGGGGACTTTATTGCATTTTTGGATCATGATGATGAATGGTTGCCCGAAAAGTTGCAAGAGCAGGTTTCATTTTTACAGTCCGCATCAAAGGATATTGGCGCGGTCGTTTGCGATGTCGATCTGTTGACGCCGGATGGTACGCGTCGTCCCATGCATACATTTCCCGATTATCCGACCAAAGAGAGTTTCCTTACTGCGGTCCTATGCGCGAATTTCTTTTTTATGTTTTCCGATCTTTGCATGCGACGGGAGGCGCTGCAAGCCGTAGGCTTGCTCGATGAACGGTACATCCTTGGCGTTGATCACGATTATTATATTCGCCTCGCCCAAACGTGCCTGATTGGCGTGGTGCACAAGCCGTTGATCCGTTATGCCGTGCATCCGCAAAATCTTTCGCGCGGGTCCCTTTCTTTGACCAATGCCATAGCCGATCTGGAGCTGTTGCTTGATACGCATGCGGAACTGTTTGCCCGGCATCCTCGGTGTTATCGGCGCAGAATGGTACAATTAGGCAGTGCGTTGATAGCCGTCGGAAATATGCAGCAAGCCCGCAGTACATTGCGTACCGCATTTTTCTTGAATCCGTGGGCGTTCGATGTTCCGTTTTATTTCCTCCTTTCTCTTTTGGGTAAGCGAATACATCGTGCATTGAAGATGATAAAAAATACAGTTCAAAACCATGCTTAAGGCGATCGTCAAAAAAACAAAAAAAATGGTATTGCTCCCCCTCGTCATCAAGGATTATTTTGCATTCAAAAAAGCAGTCGGCAGTAACGGCCGTTTTACTATGAACCTTGGCGACGCCTATCCGTGTCCGTTCGACAAGACCATGATGACCGGATTTGATCGGCATTATGTGTATCATGCCGCTTGGGCGGCGCGGAAGGTTGCGGAGATACGGCCGGCATCGCATACGGATATTTCTTCGAGCCTGTATTTTTCTTCCATCGTTTCGGCATTCGTTCCGGTGAAGTTTTATGATTATCGGCCGGCCGATCTGCAGTTGAGCGGCTTGCTTAGCGAAAAGGCGGACCTGCTTGCGTTGCCGTTTGCAGATAGTAGTATCGCATCGCTTTCATGCATGCACACCGTGGAGCATGTGGGGTTGGGGCGCTATGGCGACCCTATCGACCCCAATGGCGACCTGAAGGCGATTAGGGAATTGAAGCGGGTGCTTGCACCGGGCGGCTCGCTGTTGTTCGTGGTGCCGATAGGGAAAGCAAAGATCCAGTTCAATGCGCATCGTATTTATTCTTATGCTATGATCATGAAATATTTTAATGATCTTGAGTTGAGGGAGTTTTCGCTTATTCCTGAAACAAGTGGCCCTATGATCGTCAATGCAACAAGAGAGCAGGCAGACAAAGAGACATATGGATGCGGATGTTTTTGGTTTGTGAAAAGATAGAACTGGATCCCCGCCTCCGCGGGGATGACAGAAAGAAATGGGGGATGACAATGCGCTGGATTCCGGCTTTCGCCGGAATGACAGAATATAGGGAGGGATGTCATTCTGATCCGTCAGCCGACGGATTCAGAATCTCATATCCTACCAACGAGATTCCGAAACACTTGAAGCGCGAAAACTTTATGCGCTTCGAGTATCCCGGCACGTTGCACGCTCGCTTCACTCGCTAGCAACGCCGAGGGTCAAGTCCGGAATGACAGGAAAAAGTGGGATGGTAAAAATATGATCATCATCAAATTAAAAGGGGGGTTGGGGAATCAGATGTTTCAGTATGCGTGCGCGAGGCATTTGGCGGAGCGTAATAACGATGTATTGAAATTGGACATCAGCCTCTATCAGCCGGGCAATGCTCCGGCGGGCGATACCGTGCGTTCGTATGCCTTGGGTGCGCTTTCCATTTCTGCACAGGTGGCGAACGAAGAAGAAATACGTCGGGTTGGCGGTAGGCGATCGAGCATCATTTTGTTTTTAAGAAAGATCATCGCCAAAATGCGGCCAATCAAGAGTTATGTGTTCGACCCTGCCGTTTTGGAACGGAAAGGCGATGTGTACCTGGGTGGATTTTTTCAGAGCGAACGTTATTTTAAGGACATAGAAACGATCATCCGAAACGAGTTCCGATTGCGCGAACCGATGGGCGAACAGGCGCAGGCTATGGTGCGCGACATTGATGGATCAGATTCCGTTTCTTTGCATATACGGCGAGGCGATTATGTGACAAATAAAAACGCCAATGCGTTTCATGGGACCTGTTCGCCCGAATATTATCATGCGGCAATCGCCGAGGTAATGAAGAAGGTCCGTTCGCCAAAGTTCTTCATATTTTCCGATGATATTGAATGGGCGAAGGCGGATGTTGGCATGCCGGCTCGTGCTGTGTATGTTTCTCGCGACGGTATAACTGATCACGAGGAGCTGATGTTGATGAGCAAGTGCAAGCACAATATCATTGCGAACAGCAGTTTTAGCTGGTGGGGTGCGTGGTTGAATGCAAATCCGCAAAAGATCGTCATCGCGCCTAAACGGTGGGCAAATGATACTTGCGTCGATACGAGCGATGCGGTTCCTGCGGAGTGGATCCGAATATAAATAAAATCCCGATCGTCAGATCGGGATTTTTAGCCATATGCGGATAAATGCAAGTATGCGGACGATCGCTGCTTTGCGGATCATCGCCCACCCATGTCTTTGGGTTATGGAATCGGATGTGATGCGATAGCGCAGTAATTGTTCGGGAATATTTGCCGTTTTGAATTGTGACACCATGCGTGTCCAGAGTTCGTAGTCTTCGGCATGTTTGTGCCCTTGCCGATAAGGACCAACTTTTTCGATCGCCTGTTTTGCGAACATCACGCTCGGGTGGATAAATGGATTATAGCGCAACATCGCCCGTTTTATTTTTGCATGCATTGTCGGGGGGTAGTCGTATATACCTGTTTCTTCCCCTGAGTCATTTATCGTTTTTGCCCATGTGCCGCACAGGGCAATGTCCGGGTGGCCCCTTAAGAAAGCGACTTGTTTTTCGAGGCGGGTGGGTTCGGATATGTCGTCGGCATCCATGCGGGCGATATAGGTTCCTTGGGCGACCTTTAGCCCCGCGTTGAGCGCTCCAATGATGCCTGCATTGGATTGGGAAATAAGGCGGATGCGCGGATCGGTAACGGTTTTGATGATATCTTCCGACTTATCCGTCGATCCATCGTTCACAATGATCAATTCAAAATCGACATACGTTTGGTCGAGAATGCTCTTGATCGCTTCTTTTACAAATCGCTCCGCGTTATATACCGGCATTATGACGCTTACAAGAGGCGTTTTATCCATATATTTTTTCGTATTGCCTTACCATCGCCTCTCCTTCGAATTGGGCGCGGTGGGTTTTTTGCGTTTCGGAATAGAGGGGATTTTTTTGCGAATGGATCGTCTTTACCTTTGCAATAAAATCTTCGGCATCATCGAGTGCATAGGTTTGTTTTGGATCGTCGAGCAGCTCCGGTGTGCCGCCGACGCGGGAGGCTAAAATTGGCACTTCGGCGAACATTGCTTCTATAAGCGTTATCGACATACCTTCGTATTCGGAGGGGAGCGTAAACAGGTCGAATGCCTTGATGTATTGATATGCGTCGACCAGTTCGCCTACAAAAAATACGCTGCTCGACAATTTTCTGAGTCCTATCATACGTTCGTATTTTTCCCGTTCAGGGCCTTCGCCGATGACAAGCACGATTGCGTCGGGAATATCGCGCAGTATATCGGGCAATGTGTCTATAAGAAATTCATAATTCTTCGGATAGGCGAGACGGCCTATGGAACCGATGATAAAGCTGTTTGAAAGGTTCGTTTTCGTGAGCGCGGAAAGGGATGTGCGGGCTTCGTCGCGAGACAGAAATCGCAATGCATTTGCGGCGATGCCGTTGTGGATCACCGTGCCTTTCGCAAGCAGGCCCACCCTTGTTGCGTATTCGAGGTTTTCTTTGCTTACAAATACGGATTCATCGACAAGCGATAGGAGGAACTTGAACAAGAGCCGGTACAAGCGCTTCATGATCTTTGACGCGGAAAAGTTCGGGTCTACTATTGAAAGACCGTGCAACGTAAAAACGATCTTTGGACGATGGCGCAACAGTCGCGCACCGATGACGCCGAACAGTGCATTTGAACTGTTGAAGTGTATGACATCAAATGAGTGCTGTGCGATAAATGTCCGCAGTTCCCAGCCAAAGAATAAATTTGTGAACGGATTTTTTGTCCGTCGCAATGAGTTGAATCGAACGATGGAAATGCCTTCCGGGGCCAGCGTGTCGCGCAGGTAGTCTCCTTCGCCGCAGGCTACGGTTACTTTGTGCCCTTGCGCGTGCAGTATCTTTGCGAGCGTTGAAACAAAGACCTGTGCTCCGCCGATTTCCCCTTTGGTTATAATAAGAAGGATGTTCATATATGAATTATAGGTTACAAATAATAAAAATGCTAAAATAATTGCTATGAACGAATTCGACTCTTGGAATGAAATAAAGAAGCAGATTGATAAAGTTGATGATAAGCCGGATCGCTTTCCACAGGAAGGAGAAGTTTGGATGAGTGTTTTGGGTAGGAATATCGGGTTTGAACAAAATGGGGCGGGCGCTGATTTTGCCAGGCCGGTTTTGATCGTGAAGAAATTCAATAACCGCATGTTCTGGGGTGCCCCACTTTCAACAAAACAAAAGGATTTTGATTTTTATTTTAATTATATTGACCCTGATAATTTACCTGTATCTGCAATTCTCGCCCAGATGAGGCTGATAAGCGTAAAGCGATTAAAAAGAAAACTCTATGATATTTCTTAAGTGCAGCTTGGCGCGATAAAGCAGAGATTGAAAGCATTTTTATAAGAACTCGAAACCCCGCCAATTGGCGGGGTTTCTCGGAGCCTTTCGGCGCTTTATATTTCTATAATACCAAAAGTGGGTTAAAAGTCAATACAATGCAGGGAGGAGAGGGCAGAGGGATTTTAATAAGGAATGCTGGATTCCTCCGCCCAGGGCGGACGGGAATGACAATACGGGGGGATTTGCTAAGCCCTTTTCATATGGTGGAGGATTGGGTCGGTGATTTCTTTAAATGTTGGGTCTTGTAGTAGGTGTAGAATATATCCGTAGAGTGCAGCCGATGCAATGATGATAATGATCGCATTTAGTTCGAGCAATGCAAGGCTTATGATTGACATAAAAAGAATAAACGATGCCGTAAGAATGTTTGGCAGTTTTTTGCGTATTGAGATGGATATTTCCTGTTTGAGTTTTTTGGACAGGTAGACGGTGATAATGGTCTGGGTAAGGAGCGTGGAAAACGCCGCGCCGGCGATGCCGAAGCGGGGGATAAGCAAAAGGTTGAAGAAAAAGTTGCCGAATATCCCGAGCGCCGCGTAGGTGAATAATTTACGCTCCTTATTGAGTGCGAAAAGCGCGTTGCCCAATATCGGCGCAAGAAAACCTGCAATGAATGTAAGCGACATGATCGCGAATGCAAACGAGCCTGCGAGGTACTGGTCGCCGTAGACGATGTATATGATGTCCTTTGCAAGCAGCGCTCCGCCGATGGCCATGGGTATGCCTATCATAAGAAGCGCAAGAATGGATCGTTCAAGCGCATGCGTGAAGCGGGCTTTGTCATGTGCGAATTTTGCAAACGAAGGAAAGAGTGCGGTGCCGAACAATGCCGGGATCATGAAGATGATCTGCGCTATGCGCAACCCTGCGGAATAATAACCGACATCGGTTATGTCGCGAAACCAGCCTATCATAATAGTATCGGTGTTGAGCATGGTCGCCGTCATGAGCCCGAGCATGCCGATGGGCCAGCTGGCGGAAAGGATCGGGCGTATGAGCTTGGGGTCAAAGGTTTGCCGAATATTTTTTATGTACCGTCGAAACGGAACGAATGCCGCAAGCATGCCGATGCCAACGCCGATGACATATCCTACGGACAGCGCATAGGACGTTCTATAATAGAAGAGTGCCGTAAAGCCGCCGATGACGATGGCGACATTGGTGAGGATCTGAATGGCTGCCTCGATTTCCATTTTTTCCCATGCGCGGGAAAGCGATGCGGCAAAGTCGCGCATGCCGTCGAGGCTGACGAGCAGAATGATTATGGGCAAAAGCGCCATGACCGCCTTTTGTTTGATGATGAACGGCGCAAGCACAAGAAATATGACAATGGAAACAATCGTCGTGGCGAGCTTGATGGCGATCGAGGTAGAGAAATATTTTTCCTGCACGGAAAGATCTTTTGCCGATTCGCGGGTTATGACCGTGCTGATGCCGAAGTCGGTAAAGACCGTGAAGAACGCCGCCAAGGAAAGTGCATAGGAAAACACGCCCCATTCCTCCGCGCCGAGGATGCGGGCCGCATAAATGATGATACCCGCTTTGATAAGCCGGGAGCTGATGTTGCCAAAAAAGAGCCAAAACGTGTTTTTTGCTATGGTTTGTCGTGCCGTTTTGTTCTCCAGAAGGATGGATTTTATTTGTTTAAGCATTGGGATTGGAGGTGTGAAAATCCTGTTATCTTCTTCTTGACATTACCATAGTTCTGTATATAATATAAATACATTCGGGATTTTCCCGCGGCCCCGCCCCTTAAAAGGCGGGGAATATTATTTATATAGAGAATGGAATCCTGTTTTGATTTCCATGAAATCTTTGTCGTCGAGCGCCCCTATTTTTGAAGACAGCCGTCTATAATCAATTGCTCGAGCTTGATGTAAGCAGGCGGACATATCTGTTGCTTTGTGGAGAAATGATTTATACCATGACCCATGCTTTTCTTGGGTCGTCGTTGGTATTATAAAATAAAAATGATGAGAGAGCTTCTTAAGTATGATGCCTGGGCGTGAAAATAAGCCACTTTTCCCATTAACCTCGGATCCAATATTTTCTCCCATACTCATCCACCAAATATCTCCCTCGGAAACCAGTGGAGCGCTTGCCTTAATTTCGTGCAATTGCTCTTTTAAATCAATCCACACTTTGAATTTTTTGGGTTTATTTACAAATTGCGACATTGATTGAATGTTACCGTAATTAAGGGCATAATTAAAGGGATGGAGGTATAATTTAAAATTACCAATTTTGAATCTTTAATGGGAGAATATTTGCTATCCGTTGGTGGATAGACGGGTTTAGGACCGGAATGACCCCGTAAAGTCCGCCGGCGGGCGGACCACGGGGCAAGCAATGCGGGGATAACAGAAATACTATGATTGAAATCTATCGAAAATCATTGAAAGATGCCCATATCCAGAAGGGTAGCGTGGTACAGAAGGGAAGTTGGGTCTCGGTGACCGATCCGTCGGAGCACGAGATCGAATTTTTGACCGACGACCTTAAGTTGGAACGGGGGCATATTTCCGATGCACTCGACCCGTTCGAGGTGCCGCGTTTTGAAGTGGAGGGTACGACCATGTACATCTTTTTGCGGTTCCCGTACGAAGAGCGGGGAGCCATACAAACGATGCCCATTCTTTTTATCGTGGCGGATGACTTTATTGTTACGGTCACGCGGGACCGGAAAACGATGTTTGAGGATTTTCTTTCCGGGAAGATCGATTTTACGACCACGCAGAAGGAAAAATTCCTTTTGTTGTTTTTCATCAAGATCAACGTGCTCTATCAAAGCTACCTGCATTCGATCAACAAAGATGTCCGCATAAAGCAATCGAATATCGAACGCATTACCAACCGCGATATCATCGCATTCGTAGATCGCGAGCGCGTGTTAAATGATTTTGTGACCGCATTGGTTCCGGCGGGAAAGATCTATAATACCTTGCTTGGCAAACAGCACCTTGCGTTCATTAAGGAAGATAGCGACATCGTGGAGGACCTTACGCTGAGCAACGAAGAGGCCATCGACATTTGCAATACGAGTATCAAGGCCATTTCGAACATTCGGCAGGCCTACTCGACCATTTTGACGAACGACCTGAACAAGACCATGAAGTTTTTGGCGGGCATCACTATTTTGCTGACCTTACCGACGATGATCGCGAGCGTGTTCGGCATGAATGTGCAGCTGCCGCTGCAAAACAGCCCGCTGGCATTTGCGGGCGTCATCGGATTGATCGCGATCGTATCCGTGATCGCCTTCGCCATTTTTTCCAAAAAGGATTGGTTTTGATAATGTGAGATTGGAGGTTGGAGGTATGAGGCGTGGAATGATAAAATGAAACGAATATATTTATTATGAACGGAGAATCCTTAAAGATTAGATCGTTTACTGATTTACATGCGTGGCAAGAAGCGCATGCATTAGTGGTGGCTATTTATACGCTGACAAAGTTGTTTCCCAAGGAAGAGCTTTTTGGATTAACCTCTCAAGTTCGTCGTGCCGCCATATCAGTTCCTTCTAATATCGCCGAGGGGTTTAGTAGGGGTTCATATAAAGAACGCCATCAATTTTATTCAATAGCAAGGGGATCTCTTACCGAAGTGCAGAGCCAGCTACTTATTGCGCGAGACGTACATTATATTAATAGCGACATGTGTGAAAAGCTATTTTTGCAAACAGAGACAGTTAGTCGGATAATAAATGGACTTATGAAAAGCACTAAAGCATTATGTTGATTATCTCATCTCTCACCTCTGACCTCATACCTCTCATCTCACACTCATGAACATGTCACGCGCAAAAATAACCGCCATATTGTTAGGGGATATCGCGTTGTTCTATGCATCGCTGTTTTTGTCGTTGCTTATTCGTTACAAGGGTGAGCACATCAGTGCGCTGTATAGTTTTGTGTACGCGCATGTTGCGCCGTTTTCGTTCGTATTGGTCGCGTGGGTGTTGGTGTTTTATTTGTTTGATCTGTATCGCGAAAAGAATTTCAAGCCGGATAGCCACACGCTGACGGTGTTCGGGCAGGCATTGGGTGCGAATGTTGCCGTCGCCATCGCTATTTTTTATTTTTTCTTCCCTGTCTTCGGCATTTCGCCTAAAACGAATTTGGTCATTTTTACGGTGGTCTTTGCCGCGCTTGATTACGTGTATCGGCTTGGGCTCGGCAAGGTGTTCGTGCGCAGGGGGATGCGCAACAATGTTCTGTTCATCGGGGAATCTCCGGAAATGACCTTGACCATGGATTTTATCAGGCAAAATCCGCAGGTTGGCTATTCTGTGGCGATGCATATGGCCGGCGAAGACGGCGGATTTGAACACATTGAATCGATCATTGCCGATCGGCGTATTAATACGCTGGTCATTCAATCAAATATCATTAAAAAATCTTCAACCGCAAAGATCGTGTATCGCTTGCTTCCGATGGGCGTACGCATTACCGATTTCGTGGATTTTTATGAACAGATCTTCCGGCAGATCCCGCTCAAAGAGATCGAAGAAAATTGGTTCATCGAAAACATTCGACCGATTGGATCGCTTTACTCGTTTACCCGTTCGGTATTCGAGCGACTGTTGGCCGTGATGATGTTGGTCATATTGTCGCCTATTATGGCGTTCGCCGCGCTTGCGATAAAACTTACTTCGCGCGGCCCCGTTATTTACCGGCAGGCGCGGGTCGGCAAAAATGAGGTTTCATTCGATATCTACAAGTTTAGAAGCATGCGCATGGACGCGGAAAAGCACGGAGCGCAGTGGTCAAAACCGGGGGATGATCGCGTGACGAATGTCGGCAAGGTATTGCGCGCCACGCATATCGACGAATTTCCGCAACTCATCAACGTGTTGCGCGGGGAAATATCGTTTGTGGGTCCGCGTCCGGAGCGTCCTGAATTTGTGTCCGATTTAAAAAAGAAAATCCCCTATTATGAGGTGCGGCACTTGGTGCAGCCGGGTATTACCGGCTGGGCGCAGATCGGGTACCGCTATGGATCGACCGTGGAGGATGCATATCGCAAGCTCGAGTTTGATATTTATTATTTAAAGAACATGTCGTTCACTCTGGATATTTTGATTATTTTGAAAACGATCAAAACTGTATTCGTGAATGAGAAGTGAGACCTTCAAATTAATACATTCCTTTTGTGTCATCCCCGCGGAGGCGGGGATCCAGTATTATATAGATTCCCGTCCCCGATCAGGTCGAGGACAGGCCCTCACCCGCGGGAATGACAAACTTTCGGAAATAGTTAATTAGGCTTGGCATAATTCATATGAAAAAACAGAAAGAGAAAATCTTAGTGACCGGCGGAGCCGGATTTATCGCAAGCCATATCGTTGACGCGTATCTTGCAAAGGGGTATAGCGTCGTTATCGTCGATGACCTATCGAAAGGCTTCAAAAAAAATCTCAATCCAAAGGCGAAGTTTTATAAAACGGACATCACCGATCTTGCCGCGTTGCGGCGTGTTTTCCGCAAGGAGCGGCCCGATATCGTCAACCATCATGCGGCCATTGCCGTGGTTGCGGAATCCATGCGCGACCCGATTCCTACCATGGAATCGAATGTGATCGGAACGACCAATGTTCTGGTCGCTGCGGGGGAGGCCGGAGTAAAGAAGGTGTTGTTTGCATCTTCCGCCGCGGTATATGGCGACCCTAAGCGGCTCCCGATACGCGAGCATGCTCCAACACGGCCCATCTCTCCATATGGACTGTCAAAATTGCTTGGGGAAGAAACGATCAAATTTTATGCATTAATGTTTGGGTTTGATTATTTGATATTCCGATATGCGAATGTGTATGGGCCGCGGCAGAATGCCAAAGGAGAGGGCGGTGTAGTCGCAATTTTTTCCGATCTTATGCGGCAGGGCAAGCAGGCGACCATTTTCGGCGATGGCAAAAAAACCCGCGATTATGTGTATGTAGAGGATATTGTAAAGGCGAACGTATTGGGGCTTGCAAAGGGGGCGGATGAGATCATTAATATCAGCCGCGGCGTGGAAGTTTCCGATCGGACGGTCTATGACACGATCGCTACAAATCTACGATATGACGGGGTTCCCCTCTATGCGCCGCATCGGGAAGGAGATATCGTGCGCAGCGTGCTATGCGCCTCACGCGCAGCGGAAGTCATCGGATGGAAGCCGGACATTGATTTTAAAAAAGGAATAGCGTTGCACTGCAAGGATATGATGTAGTAAACTATGAACACTATGCAACAACACGAAAGAGGACAGGAGCAGGAAGAGGCCCGGGTGGCCGTTGAAGAAACGGTTCACGGTATAAAGAAAGAAGAGAATAAGGAATGGATGCTTCCGGCAAGTATCGTATTTGCAGCTATCGTGATCGCCGCCGCATTCATTTATGCTTCGGGGTCGAACGGTACCCCGCCGGTTAACCAGCCGGAAAATGCCGCGGTAACGGCTCCTCCGGTTACCGATAAAGATGTGATCGTTGGCGACCCGAACGCGCCGATGACCATCATCGAATACGGCGATTTTCAGTGTCCGGGCTGCGTTTCATTTTTTGCGGTCGGGGAAGGGCTGGTGCGACAGCAGTTGGTTGAGACCGGCAAGGCCAAATTCGTATTCAGGCCGTTTCCGATCGTCGATCAAATTGTAGGCAAAGGCACCGAATCAGTTGATTCTTCGTTGGCGCTTTTGTGTGCACGTGATCAGGGAAAGTTTTGGGAAATGCACGACGGGTTATATGCGGCGGAGGCAAAGGATGAAGAAGCCGTTGCACGCGCAGGGAGCGGTTCATCCGAGGGAAATGGTAATTTAAACAAGGCGCTTTTTATGCAAATTGCAAAAGAGAGCGGCGCGGATGCGAAGGTTTTTGCGGCGTGCTATGACGCACGAACCCCTGCGGGTGAGTTGAGCGAGATCGTCGCCGATGCGCGGACTGCGGGCGTGCAAGGCACTCCGACGTTGTTCGTAGACGGCGTGCTGTTCGACCTTGATTCGCGCCAGTATCCTACATGGCAATCGGCGATCGACTACATCGAACAATTCGCGAAGTAAGTTTCTTGCGGCATACTATTATCACCATGAATTATCTTAGTTGGGTCAATCTCATGTTCGGCTTGTGGGTGTTCGTTTCTCCATGGGTGCTCGGGTTTGCCGGATATCCGCTCGCATTGTGGAGCAATATTTTGAGCGGAGTAGGTGTCGTTGTTCTTGTGCTTTGGACATTGCTTGGGAAGAGGGATGCTAATAGATAACCTATAACCTATAACTAATAACCTATAACGGGATGCGGGATACTAACTAATGACCGATAACCAATAACTAATAACGGGATGCGGGATACTAACTAATGACCGATAACCAATAACTAATAACGGGATGCGGGGGAGGGGTGTCATCCTGAACTCGTTTCAGGATCTTGTGAGAAAGAAACGAGATTCCGAAACAAGTTCGGAATGACAATGCAGAGGGGGAAATTTCTAATAGGGGATGCGGGATACTGACTAATAACCGATAACCAATAACTAATAACGGGATACGGGGGAAAACATAAAATTATTTTTATACTATAATCATGGTAACTATTTACTCAACAAATACGTGTGCGTATTGCATTATGGCAAAGGATTATTTTAAGGAGAAGGGCGTCGAATTTGTGGAAAAGAATGTGCAAATGGACCACGATGCCGCGAAAGAAATGGTAGAAAAGACGCACCAGCTTGGCGTGCCGGTCATCGATATCAATGGCACTATCATCCTCGGATTCGATCGGGAAGCAATTGATAAGGCTTTGGTCAACTAAAAATCCCTCCGGGGATTTTTAGTTGGCAGAATGTATACGGTATACGGTATACTGTATACATACTACATTTCTCTTATCTCTAACTATATGTACGATCTCATCATTATCGGGGGCGGACCTGCTGGCGTTGCCGCGGGGGTCTATGCTTCCCGTAAAAAATTGAATGCGTTGCTGTTGACCAAGGATTTTGGCGGGCAGGCGGTTGCATCGGCAAAGATCGAGAACTTTATCGGACATACCGTTATTACCGGTCTGGAGCTTGCCAAGGTGCTCGAGGGTCAGTTGCGTGCCCAGCAGAATATCGAGATCAAGGATGGCATATCGGTTACTGCCGTCGCCAAGAGCGATGGTGGATTTGTTGTTACCGATTCGAAGGGAGAGACCTATCGGACCAAAACGGTCCTGATGACATTGGGGAGCGCCTATAAGCACCTGGATGTGCCTGGAGAAAAGGAATATTCCGGCAAGGGGGTTTTTTACTGCTCCACATGCGATGCTCCGCTCATGCAAGGCAAAGTGGCGGTCGTGATCGGCGGGGGGAACAGCGGGCTTGAGGCTGCGCGCGACCTGCTCCCGTTTGCTTCGAAGATATACGTTTTGGAATATGCCCCTACGCTTAAGGGCGACGCGGTCACGCAGGAAATGCTTCGCAAGGAAGCGAACGTAGAGATCATTGCGAATGCGGAGACCAAAGAGATCTTTGGTGTCGATTTCGTGCAAGGGTTGAAATATGAAGATCGAACGAGCGGTGCGGAAAAGCTGATCCATGCCGAGGGTATATTTGTTGCCATTGGCATGCGGCCGAATTCCGACGTGGTAAGGGGGTT
>Ga0156482_11_pt13 | contig 33414 bp, 29 predicted proteins | sample RifOxyB1_FD_110629 | JGI IMG/M metagenome (GOLD analysis project Ga0156482, IMG submission 110629) | Candidatus Wolfebacteria bacterium RIFOXYB1_FULL_54_12 | reverse complement strand
AAAAATGCCGGAGTACCATATGCTGTCATCCCGGGCTTGACCCGGGATCTCGATGATTATTGACGAGATTCCGGCTCGTGGGCCGGAATGACATGAATTAGATGTTGCCCCCGTCATTTTTACAGGCTCGCACAGAGGGCTCAGGATAAAAAATAATTAAACTATTTTATCACTATGGCAATGGAAGATGTAGCAAAATTGCGGGAGTTGACCGGAGCGGGCGTTGTGGAGTGCAAAAAGGCACTCGATGAGGCAGAGGGTGATTTTGACCGTGCAAAGGATATCATTTTCGAGCGGGGTATCGCCCGGGCCGAGAAAAAGAGCGAACGTGCGACCGGCGCGGGATTGTTGGAGACTTATATCCACAATGGCCGCGTGTCCGTGATGCTCGAGCTGCGTTGCGAGACCGATTTTGTGGCGCGCAATGAAAAGTTTCAGGTCTTGGCGCACGACATCGCCATACACATCGCTGCAATGGATCCGGCAACCGTTGAAGAGCTCTATGCCCAGCAGTATGTAAAGGATCCTTCCATGACCGTCGAGGAGCTGGTCAAAAATTTGATCGGAACTATCGGGGAAAACATGAAGGTTGAGAAGTTTATTCGATTTGAGCTCTAAGATTAGAGATTAGAGGTGCGAGATAAGATAAATCCCGAATGGCATGCCATTTGGGATTTGTTTTTTAGGGGGCAATCGCCGTATAATAAAGTAATTATGTATCACTTTGTATTGCAAATTTTGATCATGATCTCGTTGGGTGTATTGGTCTATTTGGCCGCCCGCAAGATTCCGCAAATATCGGATACGGTTGCCGAAGATACCACCGGCCAATCCAAAGGGGTCTGGTACCGCATAGAGCTTCTGCTTGGGCGGCTGCCGCTTGATCGGTTCGACCTTGCCGTAAGCCAATTTTTGGAAAAGAACGTCCGCAAAATGAAGCTGGTGCTTGCACGGTTTGATAATTATCTGACCCATCACTTGGAGCAGTTCAAGAAGGTCAAGCAGCGTACGCACCGAAAACAGCAAAAGAAATTTGCGCTGTTTGAGCCTGCGGAGACCGTAGAAGGTGAACCAGATCTGCTGAAGGCGATAGCGGAGCGCGATGAGGCGCAGACCCGCTCTACCGAGGTACCCGAGGCCATAAAAAAGGAGGAATCAGACCTTGCAAAATAATTTCCAATAAGGCATTATTGGAAAACTGGGTGGGTAGTCCCGTAGGGGCCGGGAGCAGACTGTAAATCTGTCAGGCATGTACTCGCGTGAGTTCGACTCTCACCTCACCCACACCAAGTTTTAACCCGCTTGCGGATTAGAAAACGGGTGGTTATAATGCAGAAGGTCAAATAACACAGGGTGCCGATGTAGCTCAGTTGGTAGAGCAGCTCCATGGTAAGGAGCAGGTCGAAGGTTCGAATCCTTTCATCGGCTCATTTTTTTGTCAGATATTGCCGCCTTAGCTCAGCTGGTAGAGCAGTTGCTTTGTAAGCATCAGGTCGGTGGGTCCGAATCCCCCAGGCGGCTCAGTGGCTTATCAATTTTATAAAAGCGAAGCTTATAGAAGTAAGCAGAGTAACTTGACCAAGAAAAATTGGGAAAGCGGAGTTTTTAGCGCATTATATAAAAAGGATAAGAGAATTTGCAAAAGAGATGGTTGCTGGAATATATTCGAAACTATTCTAAGTGACCCTAAAAAGTATTGCAGTCGCAGTTGTGCGGCAATGGTTAATAATGTGGTGCGAGGCGAAATGCCTCCATGCGTAAGACTGAAGATATCCAAGCAGTTAATGGGCAAGTCGAGCCCATCAAAGGGCATCCTCAAGGTTCCTCGAGTAACTCTTGTATGTGCCAATAAAAAGTGTGAAAAATTATTCATTGCGGCGCAATGGGCATGCAGAAAATTTTGTAGTACGCAATGCGCGATGGATGTGATTGGTGGTAGGCCAACCTCGCCAAAGGCTGCGCGAGGGGTGGCTGGAGTTAGGGATGACATCGGTCAGGAATTTTATTTCTATAGTCGCTGGGAGGCGAATTTTGCCCGCATATTGAATCTGCTTGGTATACCATGGCAATATCAATGCAGGACATTTGATATAGGTGAGCATATGTATACCCCCGATTTCTATCTTCCCGATTCCGATACATGGATCGAGATTAAAAACTTTCTTTCGGATTATTCGCGTGATCGGGATGAGAATTTTAGAAAAATGTACCCCGATCTCGAATTAATGCTTATTTTAAAGGATGAATATCTGGAACTGCAGGAGGAATTTGCCCAGCAGATCGAAGAGTGGGAATTTAGTTGATTTTTGGGCCATATAGTGATATTTTTGTAATCTAATCGCAAAGTTACTTGCAAAACCGTAAAAATAGTGATATATAATAAAGACTATGGCGAAATCAAAGCTTAAAGAACAACTGACCCGTTTGCGCTGTGCGACCTGTAAGCACGTCAATTATCATACCCGGAAGAACAAAAAGTCCGTTTCCCGGAAGATCGAACTGAACAAGTTCTGTGATTGGTGCCGTGTTCATACTACGCATAAGGAGGCACGCCGGTAATAAAAAGCGTTTGCTTGGCGGATTACGGCGTTGCGGGCCCCTGCCGACTCGGTCGATGTGCAATTAGCACACCTTCCCCGCCGGCTTTCCCGCGCCTTGTACTCCACTCAAGCAAGCGCTTTTTATATAGCGAAGTTGCGTAAACGATGCGCCATAAGTATACTGAATATGCTTTTGGCGCATTTTTTATAAGGTTTATAACGGGGGATTAGTTAAATGGTATAATTTCTCTCTCCAAAAGAGAAGTCGAGGGTTCGATTCCTTCATCCCCCGCATTTAAGAAAAATAGACCTTTTGAGGTCTATTTTCTTAAGGGTGTTTTTGTCATTCCTGCGAAAGCAGGAATCTGCATCGCCGAAGATTCCTGCTTTCGCAGGAATGACAACGCGCCTTACTTTTTGCCTTCCGTTATTGGTTATGGGTTGTTAGTTATAGGTTATTTAGTATACTAAAACCATGAATCGAAAGAACTATACTCCGGAAGATTTCGCATGGGTAAGCTGGACCCCCGAAATCATCGCACAAAAAATACAGGAAGCAATCGAAGCAAAGAAGGCCCGCTATGCGACCATCAAGGCGATTGCTCCCGAAGCGCGCACCTTTGAAAATACGATCGTTGCCATTGAGTCATCAAGCTACGATCATGACGACGCCATGGGGGCGATCGGTTTTTTGACGCATGTCAGTCCTACTAAGGAGGTGCGCGATGCCGCGCAATCAGCTATCGAGGAATTGCAAAAGGCGATGATCGATATCGAATACGATGAAGCCATGTATCGTGCCGTGCAGGAGTATGCGGCAAAGAACGAACAGCTCAAAGGCGCCGATGCGCAATTGTTCGCCGATACGATGCGTGCCTATAAGCGTATGGGTTTTGCTCTCGAGACCGAGAAGCAAAAACAGCTTAAGGATAATCTCAAAGAGACGGCCGAGCTTGCATCCGGATTTGAAAAGGCGATTGCGGATCATGCGGATCGCATTCTTGTCCGTCGGGAAGAACTCCGCGGATTGCCCGAAGCTTATATCAACGGGCTGAAGCGCGATGAGGAGGGAAATTATATCGTAACGCTGGCCTATCCCGATTACATTCCATTTTGCGAGCGGTGCGATTCCGCTCCGCGACGCAAGGAATTGATGGACAAGTTCAATCGCCGTGGTGGCGTGGCGAATATGGAACGCCTGAGGCGCATCCTTGAGCTACGCGCCGAAAACGCCGTGCTGTTGGGTTATCCGCATCATGCGGCATTCAAGCTGGAAGATCGCATGGCAAAAACGGTTGATGCCGTGAATGCTTTTTATGATGATCTTCGTACCGCGGTCGGTAATTCGGCGAAGTTCGACCTGCAATTGCTTGCCGCCATGAAGCAGAAAGACCTGGGCGATCCGTCTGCACGTCTTGCGTATTATGATATCGGCTATTATATCCAGCAGGATAAAATGAACGGGTACGCCGTCGATGATGAAGCGATACGGGAATATCTTCCTTTGGAAGCGGTCAAGGCGACCATGTTCGATCTTTACTCGACCGTGCTTGGGCTTTCATTTTCTGTGGAACAATTTCCCGCGTGGCACGAGAGCGTGCAATGGTATCGCGTCAATAATACGGATGGTTCGTTGGTCGGGTATTTTGCGCTCGATCTGTTTCCGCGCGAAGGTAAATATGGCCATGCGATGATGCAACCTATTGTGCAGGGGCGCATGGTTTCGCGTGACCCGCAATCGGTCTATGCTACGCCGACCTGCGCGGTGGTTGCGAATTTTAATCCTCCCGCCGGCGATACGCCTGCATTGTTGAGCCACGGGGAAGTGCAAACACTGTTCCATGAATTCGGTCATGCCATACATACATTGGTCACCGTTGCGCCGTATGCATCCCAAGCGGGCACAAGCACGGCGCGCGATTTTGTGGAGGCGCCGTCGCAGATGTTTGAATATTGGGTATGGGAAAAAGATCTGCTCAAGAAGATGTCAAAGCATCACGCAACGGGCGAACCGTTGCCCGATGATCTAATCGACCGGATTATTCGCGCAAAGAACCATGCACAGGGGTATTCCGTATTGCGGCAATTGTTTTTGGGCACATTCGATATGGCAATGCACACGACTGTCGAGCCGGTCGATCCGGTGCAGGTCTATGCTGATTTGTATAAAAAGACATTCGAGCTGGATTCGTCGTCTGACCAATTGTGGGCTGCGGGCTTTGGACATTTAATGGGGTACGATGCAGGCTATTATGGGTACCTGTGGTCCGAGGTCTATGCGGCGGACATGTTCGCCCGTTTCCGTGCGGAAGGCGTGCTTGACCCGAAGGTCGGCATGGACTACCGAAAAAAGATATTGGAAGTCGGTTCGAGCCGCGATGAGATTGAATCGGTCAAAGATTTTCTTGGCCGGGTCCCGAACAACAAAGCGTTCCTGCAGGACATGGGTCTTGCTACTCGGGACGAGCACGGGGAAGCGGCGGGGGAATGAGTATATGTAAAGAAAAACCTGCGCAGTGCGCAGGTTTTTTTAGGCAGATGGCGGCCAGGTTGTCGGCTACTTCTTCTTGCCGGCGGAGGAGCCGCCGATGCCGTGTTTTACCGCATGGTCGTGGTTTTTCCCGGTCCGGTTGTTGGTGTGCTGGATACGGGTGCACTCGCCGTTGGTGTAGGTCTTGGTCTTGGTCTGGTCTCCGCTCCGTTTCGACACGGTCTTCTTGCTCATTGTGAGCCTCCGTAATGTTGGGTTGCCCTTCCTTATTCAGGTTGGGTAGTTAAACAGCTGGCTGTACAATAGCATGACCTTATTTACTTGTCAAATATCAGGCATATATGTCGCCTTGACCTTTTGTACTATAATGGCTATACAGACCATACATATGCAGCGTATTTATTTGGACAATGCGGCGACCACGCCGCTGGATAGCGAAGTAAAACAGGCCATGGAGCCTTATTTTGGCGATACATACGGCAATCCGAACTCGTTGCATTGGTTTGGCCAGCAGGCGCGGGCGGCCGTTGACCGGGCACGCGAAACGATCGCCAGCGCCATTGGTGCTCGATTTAGGGAGGTCATTTTTACGGGCTCCGCTACTGAGGCGAATAACTTGGCAATACGGGGTGCTATTATGCATGCGCGTGAGACTTTTAACAAAATTGCCGATGGCCGGCCGATGAAGGTCATCGTTTCGACCATAGAGCATGATTCCATTTTGGCCGCTGTGCGGGATTTGGAAAAAGAGGGAGTAGAGGTGGTGCGCATTCCGGTCGACGAACATGGATTTGTGGATGTGCAAAAACTCGAGGCGGCGCTCGACGAACGGACCGTGCTGGTATCAATCATGTATGCGAACAACGAGATCGGGTCCATACAGCCGATCAAAGAAATCGCAAATATACTTAAAAAGTTTCGCGAACGGGAACATGCATTGCCGTATTATCCGCTGTTACATACCGATGCGGTGCAGGCGTTTCAATTTTTGGATTGCACTGTCGATGAGCTGGGTGTCGACCTGATGACGCTTTCGGCACATAAGATCTATGGACCGAAAGGCATCGGTGCGTTGTATGCACGCACCATGAATACGGTTATGCACGCGAAAGACGATCGCGTCCACATGATACGTCCTCGCGTATCGGGAGGCGGGCAAGAATTTGGCATGCGTTCAGGCACGGAAAATGTGGCCGCCATCGCGGGCTTCGCGAAAGCGGTCGAGCTGGCTGGCACATATCGGGCCAACGAATCCAAGAGACTTGCGGAGTTGCGGGAGCGGCTTTGGAGGAGGATTAAAGATTTTTATCCCATAGCAGATCGGAATGGATTTTCTGCCGATGGGATCCTGAATCAAATCCCGGATCCTGAATCAAGTTCAGGACGACATGATTACATGTCGGTTCAGGATGACAAAGAGAAGGGTAGGGATGAAATGGGGCAAAGTTTACCCAATATTTTAAATGTGTATTTTCCAGGACAAAAGGGAGGGGATCTGCTCATCGCGCTCGACATGCGCGGCATTGCGGTTTCCAGTGGATCCGCATGCGCGGCATTTTCCGCAAAGCCTTCCCATGTGCTTATGGCGCTTGGGTTCGATGATGCCCGCGCGGGCGGCAGTTTGCGGTTCAGTTTTGGGCGTCACACGACTCAGGCAGACATCGACGGCGCCGTTGAAGCATTGCGTGCCGTTTTGCGGGCCTAAGGGTTGCGGCATTGCGGTTTGGGCGGTTTATTGCTAAGGTTTGCAGTACTCTTTTTCGGGCCATTTGCAGTGTGCTATAGTATAATAGTAGAAAGAAAACATAACACTCTATCGATATTTTAGGTTTACATGAATAATTTCAATCGGTTTACAATCAAGGCACAGGAAGCGTTGCAAAACGCGCAAGATTTCGCCGCGAAAGAAAACCACGGCGAACTCAAGGCGCTCCATTTGTTGGTGGCGCTCGTGAGCGATGAAAGTACATTGGTGCGGCCGTTGCTTGCCAAGGCGGGTGTGAGTTCCGACGATGTGCGTTCCGAAGCCATCGTGGAATTGATGAACGAGCCCAAGGCCATGGGCAATGTTAATTTGTCTCAGCTGTACCTGTCACAGGAATTGATGAACATCCTCGACAAGGCGGGGAAGATCGCCCAGCATCAAAAAGATGAATATATTTCGTGCGAGCATTTGTTGCTTGCCATTCTTGAAGCAGGGTCGTCGAAGGCGTCCCGTATTTTGGTAACGCTCGGGTTGAAGCGCGATGCGGCCATTCGCATTTTGGCGCAGTTGCGCGGTTCTTCGCGGGTCACCGATGAAACACCGGAAACAAAGTTTCAGGTGCTCGAAAAGTACGGCGTCAACCTTACCGACATGGCGCGGGACGGCAAGCTCGACCCGGTCATCGGCCGTGATGAAGAATTGCGCCGCGTGATACAGGTGTTGAGCCGCCGCACGAAAAACAATCCGGTATTGATCGGCGAACCGGGCGTCGGAAAAACGGCGGTCGTCGAAGGTCTTGCCCAGCGCATCATTACGGGCGATGTACCCGAGCCGCTGAAAGGAAAAGAAATAGTCATGCTTGATCTTGGTTCGTTGATCGCGGGAACAAAGTTCCGCGGCGAATTTGAAGACCGCCTGAAGGCGTTCATGCGCGAAGTGCAAAACTCCGCAGGGCGCATCATTTTGTTCATAGACGAGATCCACATGATCGTGGGGGCGGGCGCCGCAGAGGGTGCCATCGACGCATCGAACTTGTTGAAGCCGCCTTTGGCGCGCGGAGAATTGCATGCCATAGGCGCAACGACTATCACTGAATACCAGCGGCATATTGAAAAAGACATGGCGCTCGAGCGCCGGTTTCAGCCCATTATGGTAGAGGAGCCGACCATCGAAGATAGCATCGCCATTTTGCGCGGACTGAAAGGAAAATATGAATTGCATCACGGCATTCGCATCAGCGATGAAGCTATCGTGTCCGCGGTGAACCTGTCTGCCCGTTATTTGACGGACCGCTTTTTGCCGGACAAAGCCATCGACCTGATCGATGAAGCGGCCGCGGCCCGCCGGCTTGAATCGGAAAGTCTGCCATCTGAAATAGACAAGGTGCGCCACGAGATCATCAAGCTGGAGATCGAAAAGTCCGCGCTGTCCACGGAGACTGCCGACAAGGCAAAGGTCCGTTTGAAGGCGATCGAAAAGGAGCTGAATGCGCTCAAAGACCGCAACGATGAACTGTCCGCGAAGTGGCATGCCGAAAAGCTGACCTTCGAAGAGTTTCATAATCTGAAAAAGAAAATCGAAGACCTGCGTCGCCAGGCGGAGCTTGCCGAGCGTGAGGGAAGTCTCGATAAGGTCGCAAAGATCCTCTATGGAGAATTGCCGCAGGCGGAAAAGGACTTGAAGGTGTTTGAAAAGAAGTTCGTTGAAACCGGCAAACCAAAGGGAAAGAAAATAAAGGCAGGCGATGAAAAGTTCATCAAGGAGGCCATCGATGAACACGATGTGGCCGCCGTGGTTTCGAAGTGGACCCACATTCCGGTCATGAAGATGATCGAGTCGGAAGCGAACAAACTTTCGACCATCGAAGATCAGCTGAGGGCCCGGGTCGTCGGGCAGGAAGATGCCGTCAAGGCCATCGCCAATGCCTTGCGTCGCGCCCGTACGGGCCTTTCCGACGAGAAGCGACCGTTTGGTTCCTTTATGTTCTTGGGGCCCACGGGGGTCGGAAAAACGGAGCTTGCCAAGGCGCTTGCCGAGATCATGTTCAACGACGAAAGGGCGTTGGTCCGCGTGGACATGTCCGAATACATGGAGCGGCACTCGGTGTCCCGCCTGATTGGTTCACCTCCGGGCTATGTCGGCCACGAAGAGGGCGGCAAACTGACGGAAGCCATGCGTCATCGCCCATACAGCCTTGTGCTGTTTGATGAAATAGAAAAGGCGCACCCTGATGTGTTCAACATTCTATTGCAGGTGCTTGATGATGGCCGCTTGACCGACAGCAAGGGCAAGAGCGTGAACTTTAGAAACTCCATCATCATTCTTACATCAAACGTAGGCAGTGAATTTTTCCATGAAATGTCCAAGCTCGGGTTCGATACGGGCAAAGACGAAGAAGTTGTCGAGCGACAAGAAGAATTGTTCAAGGAACGGGTCAACACATCGTTGAAAGATACATTCCGTCCGGAGTTCCTGAACCGATTGGACGAGATCATCGTGTTCAATCCGCTGACCCAAAAGGAAATAGGGGAGATCGTGGAAATACAGGTCAACGAGGTGTTGCGCAGGCTTGCCCAGCGCAATCTGAATGTCACCATCGACGCGTCGGTGAAAAAGTACATCGCCGAGCACGGGTTTGATCCCGATTATGGCGCGCGTCCGATCAAACGATTGATCCAGAAGACCATCTTGGACCAGCTTGCCGATAAGATCATCAAAGGCGAATTCAACAATGTTAAAAAGATTAAGATCAGCTTCAAGGATCATCGTCTCAACATCGTTTCCGCTCGCGCTTAGGGCGGGGAGATATTTTGGCAAAATTGCCACCGCTTCCGCGGCGCGTCTTGCGCGACGGTTGCGGTTGCCCATGTTGATGCCCTCCATCATAAAGTCGGCACTGTTTGCGATCGCGCTTGCGGTCGCCGTGTTTGAAGGCGGATTCTTTTGGGGAGCGGTTTTCTTCGGGCTTGCGTTCTACTGGTACTTTCGTTCGTCATTTGAATGGGATACGTTTTTTTGCTCGTTCCTTATTTTGACGCTGTATGCGTATCTTGACACTTCGTTTCTGTATTATGCGACAGAAACGAATGTTTCTTCGGGCGTTGCGCCGGTGTGGCTTGCGTCCGCGTTGTTTGGCGCCCTATTTTTTCTATTGCTCGGCATTAAGGAATTTGTGTTCTTGCGGCGACAGGCCATTTTCAACTTTCTTTCCGGCTCACTTTACTTCTTTGTCGGCGGTTCGTTTTTCGTAGCCGATAAAGATGCCGGCGGTTCGTTTCTTTTATACGCACTGCTTTCATCGGTGGTGTTTTACCTGCTCATAAAGGAATCCATCGATTTTTTCATGGAAGATGCGCCAAAGCGCAAAAAGGAAGTGCTTGCCATCGGTTCGACCCTGTTGATCATGGAGTTTCTCGGTATCGTCGGCATATTGCCGATCGGGTTCCTTAATTCCGCGGCATTGATCGTGTTGATCGTGTTTGTTTTCGAGGATCTTATTTATCATCACTTGAAAGGCGCCCTTAGCCGGCAGATTGTGTTGAACAACGTGACCATCTTGATCGTTTGTCTGTTGTTTATCTTTGCCACGTCAAAATTGACCCTGTAATACCAAATCTAATTAACTAATTCCGAATGTTTGTCATTCCCGCGGATGCGTGAATCTATATGATGCTGGATCCCCGCCTTCGCGGGGATGACAGAAGGAACAAATTAATTGGGGATGGTATAAGGGGTCGTTTTTTGGCAGTTCTATTGGGCGGATCGGAATGGCAAAGAGCCGCATTTCACGGCTTTATTCTTTATACGGGATGCCGTATACTAAGCGTATGGCCAGGGTTATTGCGGTATACAACCAAAAGGGAGGAGTGGCAAAAACGACGACGTGCGTAAACCTGTCGGCGTACCTGGCGCTTGAAGGTAAAAAGGTCTTGTTGATCGATTTCGATCCGCAGGCCAACGCGAGCTCCGGTTTGGGTCACCCCACAAAATTGAACGAGGGCAGCATTTATCACGGCTTGTTCGGTCTTGCCGAGCCCGATGCGCTCACTAAGCCGACTATTTTTTATAATTATCATCTTATCCCGTCGAGCCAGCATCTTGCCGGCGCGCTTATTGAATTGGTAAACATCCCCGAGCGGGAATATAAACTGAAACAGTTCATCGATAAGATCCGCGATAAGTACGACTACATCTTTATCGACATGCCGCCGTCTTTGAGTTTGTTGACCATTAACGGGTTGGTTGCGGCCGATGAAATAGTCATTCCGGTACAGAGCCATTATTTCAGCATGGAAGGGTTGAGTCAGCTGCTCGAGATCATCGAGCTGGTCCACAAGAATATTTCCGCACAAGGGTTGAAGGTATCGGGCGCGGTCATGACCATGTTCGACGAAAACGAGCCGTTGTCCCATAAGATCGCCGGCGATATCGCGGCGAGTTTTCCGCATAATGTTTTCAAAACGCGCATCCCGCGTTCCGCCGCGCTTTCCGAAGCGCCGAGCTACGGCCGTCCGGTTATTTTGCACGATCCGAACTCCACCGGCGCGCGCGCATATGAACAGCTCGCAAAAGAATTGATCGCGCAGGAAACGCCGAAGCAGTTTCAGATGCCAAGTCAAATGATCCCCGCCGCTGATCCAAGGCAAGAGCAGGTCGTAACTCCATTGCCAAATGAATCCTTCGACTCCGCTCAGGACATGGCCGATATTTTAATAGATATAAAACCGCAGGTGCAGTCTGAGCAACCGCCAGTCGTGGTAGCGGAGGAGCCAGTTCGCGATACCGCATTTTATTTTTAGATACACGCGATTGTCATTCCGAGCGAAGAAGTACTCTTTGTAGTCGAGGAATCTGCTTTATGACTTCAGATTCCTCAACAAGCTCGGAATGACAATACACAAGCATTTAACTCATTAATTATGATAGGACAGGGACTTAATTCATTAATACCGCCAAGGGAGCCACAGAAGCCCGAGCAGTCCACCGGACAAGCGCAGGGCTCAACGCAACCGCAGGCACCGCAGGCGCAGCCTCAAGTGCCTGTTTCTGCCATTCCTGCCCCAAACCAATCGCAGTCTATCCGACAAGCTCAGGATGCTTCGCGAATTGCGGAAGTGATCCATGTGGACCCGGAGCAGATGCGCGCCGATCAGCATGCCGAGAGCGCCATCAAGGCGATCCATGAAGCGGCCGAGTATCCGAATGTAGCGGGTGTCGAAGTAACTCCGCAGGAACGCGCAGACGTCGCGCGCGATGTTGCATACCATACGCTTGCACAAGATGATTCCGAATTTGCCGCCACCAAGCGGGCGGTCGGATTTTCCAAAAAGACAGCACTTCACGATGCTATCTTTCACATAGAGGTAGACAAGATCAAACCGAACCCGTATCAGCCGCGTAAGCATTTTGACGAGGGTGCGTTGAAGGACCTTGCCAGTTCCATTCGCGAGTTTGGCATTTTACAGCCACTGGTCGTTTCGAAAGTTGAAACGGAAACCGACAGCGGAACAAAAGTAGAATACCAGCTCATCGCAGGCGAGCGCCGATTGATGGCGTCGAAGCGTGCCGGTTTGGAACGCGTGCCGGTCATCATTCGTCAGGCCGCGGAGCGCGCTGAACAGCTCGAGCTCGCCATCATTGAAAACCTCCAGCGCGAAAACCTCGACACCATAGAAATGGCCCGTTCATATGCGCGCCTGCAAGACGAGTTTGGTATGACCCAGCGCGAAGTGGCCGCACGGCTTGGTAAGAGTCGCGAAGTCATCGGCAATGCATTGCGTTTGTTGAGCTTGCCGGTAGAAATACAGGACGCATTGGCACATAACCAGATCAACGAAAGCCAGGCTCGGTTATTGCTTTCCATTCCGAACATGACGGTGCAGAAGCAACTATTTGCCGACCTGTTGACCAAAAACTTCAGCGTGCGCGAACTGAAGGCGAAAATAAAGAACATTCATAACCCGCCCATACCACAGGGCGCACGGGTCGATTTTGCCGGCCAACAGGGTGAAGACCTCGAAATGCGCGACCTGCAAAATAGACTCAAAAGCGCCCTGGGCACCGATGTGCGCATAGACAAGCGCGGCGACAGCGGCAAGATCGTAATCAGCTTCTATTCCCCCGAGGAATTGTACGGAGTTGTGAAGAGGATAAACCCGGGTGGGGAGATATAACATGTTTAATAAATTAAGATGCGCAATTTTATATGTTGGGATAGTAAGCTTATTTTTTGTTGAAAGGGTTAGTGCTGCCGCTACCTCTACTTTTGTAAATATAAATGTAGATGCTTTGAATAAGTCTACTGATGAGGCTTCTTATTTACTGCAATTAGCCATTTTTCAACGAGAATCAATTTATCAACTTGCGAGTTTAAATGTAACTTATCTTACTATAGCAGTTACTATTTTACTCGCATTTGCCGGATTAGTTTACCTTTTTAATTTTCGTCCAATTGCGAAAAAAATAGATGAACAAGAAAAAAGTCTAATAGGTATGAGAGAAAATAATCAAAAGGACTTTGAATTACTAAACGAAAAATTTAAAGTTACTCAAGCGACGTCGGAGGCAAAGATAAGCAATACGAGCTCTGAACTAAAAAAATTAGTGCAAGATGAGCTTTCTGACTTACGAGGAGAATTTTCTAAAACGATTGCTAAAACAGAAGAGCAAGTCAAGGGAATTGAAAGTGATGCGAGAGAGGAGATTAAAAACCTTAAAGTTACAGCTCAGGAATTAGAAATCGATCAGCTTTGGAGTGAGCATTATATATGGGACAAGATTCCCATGAATGAATTTAGAACGCTCCTTTCTATAATAAATAGATTAGAATCTTATGAGGGGAGTGATATTTTTAAGCAGGGATATTGGCGTCTTGTGTTTAGGACGTTAGCAAGACTTACTCAGGACGAACAGCTATTAAAAGAAATCCAGGAAGAAGGCAATGAGCAAATTGATAATTTAATAAGAGATTTATCAAAAATTTCATTTACAGATGAGAATAAAGATATAATATTGCTTAATTTGCAAAAAAAACTTGGTAAATAATATATTTATTATTTTAATAATAAAATTATGCACCCCACCTACCACACAATTGAAGCGATGATCGAGATGCTGCCGGATTTGAATTGACGGATATTACATAAAACCATGAACGGAGCAATAATTATATTTCATCGAAACCATGGCGGTCGCCAAGAGTTTCTTATTGTGCAAAATGCAAAGACCGGGAACATCAGCTTTGTCGGTGGCGGACGGGAGACAGGGGAGACTTTAGAAGAAACGGCCCAGCGAGAGGTCAAGGAAGAGTTGGGGTTAAGCCCGACCCAATATGCGCTCGTGCCAACGGATGTTGCGCACGAATTTATTTTTGGAAGTAAAAAATCCGAACGCACAGGACAAAAAGGGTCTTATGCGGTATTTTTAGCCAATGCTGATTCATTGAGTGACATTTCCCATACAGGGGATTTGACGAGCATCGCGTGGAAATCGAAAGAAGATGTTTTAAAAGAACTTTCTTTTGAAGAATTGAAAGATGTTTTTGTTGAGGCCATTAAACATATACGGGATATACATATATGAGGGAACATAAAGGAAGGCGATTATTTATAACAGGTATCCCAACCTCGGGGAAATCGTATCTTGCGGCAATGCTTGCCGAAGAAATGGGTGGTATTGTGGTAAAGCTTGATGATTTTAGAGATGCCTTGGAGTTTGATGACCGGTATAAGCAATGGGTCAATTTTTATTTCAACCAAGACGAGGAAACCTATCTTACTACTACCAGTCCCGAGCAGATGTGGGAAAATTTGAAACTTCAATCTGAGGCCTTATGGCCTGCATTTTTGGAACACATTGATTCATATGCTGAAGAGCCGGCTTTGGTTATTTTTGAGAGCGTAAATATTCTCCCCCATCTTGCCCATCGTGATCTTGGATTTCCGGGTGTTTGCCTGATAGGCGCTTCTTATAAGGAAACGCTTGAGCGCAATCAGAAAGACCCGCGTTGGAGCGATGACAACGCCCGTTTGCAGGAAATGGAGGCGAATATGTTTTTCAATGTCGAACGGCCACGGTATAAAGAAGAAGCAGAAAAATACGGCTACGCCGTGTTTGAAGATTTTGAAACTGCACTGCAAGCTACCCGAAAGATATTGGCGAAGAATACATAAACGCCCCAGTCAGCCGAAAGGTCCGCTGGGGTTTTTGTTCGGTAAATGTAACGTCATCGCAAGACGTTACATTTTTGATTTCCATGATGCGTGCTATCTCCTCCTTGAGATGACGGGAATATGATGCAATGTAACGACGTCAGACATCGTTACATTTTATAAAGCGGTACGCGAGAGTTGCGAAATCGTATCAAAAATGATACGATTTTAGTATAAAAATGATACGATAAATATATGAAAAATATTGGGCAGAAACTGAACAAGCGTCAAGATTTTATCATAAACCTGTTGCAAGACAGGGGGTATTTGGGCATTTCGGAAATAGTCGGCGTGATACAAAAACAATTCGGCGAAATAGCGAAAGTAACAGTTAATCGAGACCTGAATGCGTTATTGCGTCTTGGGCTGATCGAGCGGGGAGGGAGTGGGCGCGCAATCACATATGCAATATCGGGGCGATATAGTCTTTTGCAAAAAATAGATGTCGACCACTATTTTAAAAAAGAGGCGGATAAGCGGGAGGCTCAGTTACGTTTTAATCTTGCCTTATTTCCATTGGTACACGACCCACTCTATGAAGACGAGCTATTCCATTTGCATAAGCTTAATAAGGTCTATCAGGACAACATCGAACAACTTGCGGATCGATCCATAGCTCGGGAATTTGAACGATTGACCATAGAGCTAAGCTGGAAATCTTCGCAGATAGAAGGCAATACATATAATCTTTTGGAAACGGAAGCTCTTATCAAAGAACATAAGGAAGCGAGCGGGCATAAGAAGGAAGAAGCTATTATGATATTAAATCATAAGACCACGCTTGATTATATTGTGAAAAATAAACAAGCGTTTAGGACGATTTCTGTTCGAGATATTGAGCATGTGCATCGCCTACTCACTAAGAATCTTGGGATTTCTCCGAATGTACGAAAAATGCCAGTTGGTATAGTCGGTACTGCGTATCGCCCATTGGATAATGAATTTCAAATAAGGGAGGCGCTTGAGCAAGCGTGCATCGAAGTAAATAATGAGACGGATCCGTTTGGGAAGGCCCTCCTTCTGTCGTTGCTTATCGCTTACATACAGCCATTTGAAGATGGAAATAAGCGTACGAGCCGGTTAATGTCAAATGCCGTACTGTTGGCGTATGACCTTTGCCCACTTTCGTATCGAAGTGTTGACGAGATTGAATACAAGAAAGCTGTTATATTGTTTTATGAGAGGAATAATCTCTCGTACTTCAAAAAATTATTTATTGAACAGTTTGAATTTGCGGTCAATAATTACTTTAGAGCTTCTTAAAAATATATGCATTCTATTATTTTTTTGGATCTATGAATTCCACCTGCTGCACAATTGATGCAATGATCGAAATACTGCCAGGGCCGAATCGGGGATCATTTTGGGGTGTAAAATATTTGCGTCTTGCGATGACGCAAATATATTCGGTATATTAAGGATAGAAACGCCCCAGTCAGCCGAAAGGTCCGCTGGGGTTTTTGTTAGCGTATTTAATATTCCGTCTTGCGATGACGGAAATTGTGTTAATAGGTGATGGATTCCCGCCCGCGTAAAGAAAGTCGCCGCTTTTCATGACCCATTCTTTGTGGTAATGACATTCAAATCAGGGGGGGGTAAATTGTTACAATATTTCGCGGTCGCGAAATATTGTAACAATTTAGGATTAGCTAAATCGGGGGATCCATATTATGTACGTCATCTGATGACGTACATATATGATGGAGGGAATAAAAACCCCCGACTCTTGCGAGTCGGGGGTTTTATCAAAAAAGGGGACGGAGGTCGGTCAGAGCGCGATGCCGAGTTCTTCGGTCATGACGCGCTTGAGTTCGGCTACCGGATCGGGGGCGCGCAGGAATTGGCGGCCGGCGACGAGGTGCGTCGCTCCGTTTTTCAGCGCTTCGGCATGGGTGACAACGTTTTTCTGGTCATGTGCCTCTGCACCGGGCGAACGCGTTCCGGGGACGACGAATGTCCGGCCGGGGAAAATCGAGTGAAGCGCACTCACTTCCTTTCCCGAACAGACAAAGCCGTGACAGCCGCCGTCTTCGCTGGCGATGGATGCCAAATGCTTTACCGTACGGGGGCGTTTGTGTCCATAGATCGTTTTGCAGTCGTTGTCGCTCAGCGAGGTGAGCGCCGTGACGGCCAACACCTTGGTGGGCGTGCCCATGAATGCCTTCATAGCAGCGCGGACCATTTCGCCATTCCCGCTTGCATGCACGGTGACCGCCCATGGTGGGTGCTCCCGATAACGCATGCAGGAGTTGTATACGGTTTCCGGAATGTCGTGGCCTTTGAAGTCGACCATGACCTTGCCGTAGACGCCGACATCGCGGACGATGTGCGTGCGATTTTGGTCGTGCAACAGGTCGTTGATCTTGAAGATCGAGCCTGACGGCCGAAGCACATCGATGATCGGGAGAATTTCCTCCCACGGTTTGCCGTCGAGCGAAACGATGAACGGGTTTTTTTCTTCCATCTCGTGGTCACAGCGTTGCATAAGTCCGAAGGTGTCGATGACATGACGACGGACGGTGTGCAGATCGGTGGCGGACCAGACGGGCATGTTGATGCCGAGCTGAGCGAACTTTTGCTGCCAGCCCTGTTGCCGGTCTACCATGACGATCAAATACGGCATGATGCCCATCGCAGAGAGTGCGAAGTAGGGGGCAGCCTTTGAGCCGCCATCGGTGATGACATCATCGAAAATCGCAACCCGATCGCTCGGCTTTACATTGCCGATGATGAGCCCTTTCGTCGCGCGCCCTTCCTTTGCTTGCTCACGGATTGTAATCATGCGCAGGCGAGTGCGCTCGGCTATGGAACCGGCTAGATGGCTTACCGCCTGGGGTATGTCCGCAAAGCAGTCTACCCTCAGGCGTTTCATTGCCGGGGCATAGAGATCGGCGAGGAACGCGACGGCCTCCCAGTGGTTGCGGGAATCACGGATGTTGATGTAGATGTCCGTGAAGCCGCCCTTTTTCAGGGGCAGATCCCGTGCGTTGGACAGTTTAAGCAGTCCGTAGTAGGCGAGGCCTGCCACGAGTTGCTCCTGTTCCGACGGGTCCAAGAAATGGCCTGTCGGAAAGCTGGGGCTAAACAATACGCTTGCGATGTCTTTCACTCGTTATTCCTCCTGTATTTTTTGATAAAAATTGTTGTTGGGTACTGGATTACTTATGCCATACAATTTTAGAAATGTAAAGTGTGGCAGGTTTTGGTTTAAATATAACATCTTGCGATGATGTTATATTGGGTTTGATAGCGGGGAGTGGGGTAAGATTCTCGCCTCTCTGGATACCGGTCCCCGATCAGGTCGAGGACAGGCCCTCACCCGCCGGTATGACACACTCCCCGTATTGTCATTCCGGCCTCCGAGCCGGAATCCAGTTCCATGTTCTCCGGATACCGGCTGGATCCGCCAAAGAGCCGGTATGGCAGAAATAGATGCAGCAAAAGTGGTATACTTATGACATGAGGATCACCAATGCCGAGATCGCACAATTGTTGAGCGAAATAGCGGAATATCTTGAAATGGACGATGTGCCGTTCAAGCCGCGTGCGTACCAAAAGGTGGCAGATGCCATCGCGGCTTTGGATGAAGAAATTGTCGAGATCCATAAAAAAGGCGGGTCAAAAGCCATTTCGGCCATTCCCGGCGTGGGCGCTTCCATTGCAAAAACGATCGAAGAATATATACAAACGGGGCGCATCGCCCAATATGAAGAACTGAAGAAAAAGATCCCTGTCGATCTGCGCAGCTTAACGGCGGTCGAAGGTTTGGGCCCGAAGAAGATCAAAAAGTTATACAAGGCGCTCGATATAAAAAACTTGGACGACTTGGAAAAGGCGGCCGCTTCGGGCGCGCTTGCAAAAGTGGAAGGGTTTGGCTCGAAGTCGGTGGAGAATATTCTAAAAGGGATCGAGTTCGTGAAGACGTCGGGAGGGCGGCTTATTTTGGGCAATGTATTTCCTGCGATCGAGCATATCAAGGACGTGCTCGCGAAAGTCAAAGGAGTGGAGCGCGTTGATATTGTCGGTTCGGCGCGGCGGAAAAAGGAGACGGTGGGCGATTTTGATCTGCTGGCCATGGCAAAGGATTCCGGCCCTGTAATGAATTTTTTTGTGCACATGGACGAGGTCGTGCATGTGCATGCGCAGGGCGAAACAAAAGCTTCGGTGCGCATTAAGCCGGGCATTGACGTGGACGTCCGCGTTGTTGCGCGGGAATCATATGGAGCCGCACTTCTTTACTTTACCGGCTCAAAGGCGCATAACGTTGCCTTGCGGCAAATGGCCATTAAAAAAGGATTGAAGCTGAACGAATACGGGTTGTTTCGCATGAAGGGGGGAAAGGAGGAAAAGATGATCGCCGGCGATACGGAAGAGGGTATTTATAACGCCTTGGGTCTTACCTATGTAGAACCGGAGATGCGCGAGGATGTCGGCGAACTTGAACTTGCGCAAAATCATAAGTTGCCGGTATTGGTAGATTACGATGCCATGAAAGGAGATATGCAGATGCATACCAATTGGAGCGATGGCGCAAATACGATCGAGGAGCTTGCTTATGCGGCCATGGCTTTGGGTTTGGAATATATCGTCATCACAGATCATACGAAGCGATTGACCGTTGCCAACGGGCTTGATGAAGCTCGGCTCCTTGAGCATATGAAAGCGGTTGATGCAGTAAATGCGAAACTGAAAAAAGAAGGGAAGAAGTTCGCTGTACTTAAAGGTAGTGAAGTGGACATTTTGAAGGATGGATCCCTCGACATGTCCGATGCAGTTTTGGCGAAGCTGGATGTGGTGGGTGCCTCGGTGCATTCGTATTTTAATTTGCCGCGCGAAGCGCAAACGAAACGCATCATTGCCGCCATGGAAAATCCGTATGTGGATATTATTTTTCATCCGACGGGGCGGGTCATCAATAGGCGACCTGCCTATGATGTGGACATGGATGCCATTATTGAGGCGGCGAAGCGTACCAAGACGGCGCTCGAGATTAATGCATTTCCTGATCGGCTTGATCTTAAAGATGAATATGTACGCAAGTGCGTACGCGCGGGAGTAAAACTGTCCATCGGTACCGATGCGCATGCCGTTGCGCATTTGTCGTATCTTGCGTGGGGCGTGGGGCAGGCCCGCAGGGGTTGGGCGGAGCGAAGCGATATCGTGAATGCGTGGCCGGTGGAGAAGATGAAGAAGATGATCAAATAACCGATAACCGATAACGGGATGCGGGAAAATAACCTATAACCTATAACCTATAACCAATAACCGATAACGGGATGCGGGAAAATAACCGATGACCAATAACCAATAACCGATAACCAATAACGAAATGCAAAGGCTGTCATTCCGGCCTACGAGCCGGAATCTCATGGAAAAATCATGGGATCATGGATTAAGAAATTTGAAAATTAATGACATTTAATGTCGTTAAAAATATGCGGGTGCTATTGTTGACGAGATCCCGGATCACTTGAAGCGCGCAAACTTTATGCGCTTCGAGTATCCCGGCACGTTGCACGCTCGCTTCACTCGCTAGCAACGCCAAGGGTCAAGTCCGGGATGACAAACTTCTGGGCCTGTGGAAATGGTATAAAAAATGTTAAAATAACGGCATATGAAGCATCCGCATTGCAACCGTTCCCTTGCGTCCCATTTGTTTTGGTGCCGCGGATTTGCGCCTACCTTTTTTGTCGTTGTAGTCGCATTGTTCGTGGTTTCGGTCGGAAGCGGATTTTATTTCGCATCGCGTCCCGATGCTGCGCTTGCTCCGAGTGAGCCGGTTGCCGTTGTGGAACAAAAGACCGATGAGACTACGACTTCGACTGAAAGTGAAGCGGTCGCCATAGAACCCGCAGTCGCAAAGCCTGTTACTGCGCCGAAGCCCGTGCAAGCCAAGCCCGTCGAGTGCGGGTCGGGAGCGACTGCCGATGCGTGCATGTTTGAGCATATTACCAACTGTACGTCTGCGAGGGGGACGCTTACCGATAGACGTACCGGAGTGCGCGTTGAACATGTTGTAGGCGGATTGGCTGGCGGAATATGCCGCTATCGGTCAACAATCGTATTTGCGCCCGGAGACGCCGCATTGCTCGAGGGCCTTGACGTGCAATGTAACCTTCCGAAAGATCAGTTGTTGCGCGTGTTGAGGGCATCCGATGAAGAGCAATTGTTGCAAGTGTGCACCGGTTCGTATATAGACATTTTACGGCAGGCTCGGGGAATGGGGTCGCTTAACCAATAACATATGAAAAACCTTTCCGCATTGTACGATCGGAATCTTTCCGAAGAGATCGTCATCGTTCGCATCGATCTGAATATCAACAACAAGACCTTGCGTGCAAACGGGTCTCATTTGCGCGTAACCTCTATCGTCCCGACGATTCGTTTTTTAACGAAGCGCGGCGCGAAAGTCGTGCTGGTCAGCCATCGGGGTCGCCCTGCGGGCGTAACCGATAACCGACAACCGATAACCAATAACATAAAAGAATTCGGGCTCAAGCCGTTTGCGAAGATACTTGGCGGATTGCTGAAGAAAGACGTTACGTTTATTCCGCACGATACGAAAGAATATCGGTTGTTTTCGGATGCGAGCGCCGAGAAGATCAGGAAGGCGCCGAATGGGTCTGTGTTTCTGCTCGAGAACATGCGGTTCTTTGCCGGTGAAGAAAAGAACGATTCCGCTGTTGTGCGTCCGCTTGCGGAGCTGGGTACGTTTTATGTGAATGACGCATTTGCCGTTAGTCATCGCAAGAATGCTTCGGTTGTTGCCATCACCAAGCTGTTGCCGTCGTGTGCAGGGCTTCTATTGGAAAGGGAAGTGTTTCATATGGACGAAGCCATCAATAACTATAAGCATCCACTCGTGGTCATTTTGGGTGGCGCAAAAATGACCGACAAGATGGGCCTAATCAAACGGTTCATCGGCAAGGCTGATTATTTCCTTGCGGGAGGCGGTGTGGCCAATACATTTTTTGCGGCCGATGGTCTGCCGATCGGCGATTCCATTTACGAAGCGCACATGATCCCCGTTGCAAAAAAGATCATAAAAACGAACAAGGTCATCGTGCCGATGGACGTCGTCATTTCTGAACGAAAGATTGTAGATAATGGAGCGGGGACTACGGACGAATGGGTTGAGATCATAAAAAATGCGAAGACGATCATTTGGAATGGTCCGGTGGGAGTTATCGAAAACAAAAAATTTGCCAAGGGCTCCATCGCCATTGCGCAGGCAATTGCAAAAAGCAAGGCGTTTTCCGTGGTGGGCGGCGGCGAAACGGCGCTTGCCTTTGCGGGCATCCCGCTGAAAAAGAACACGTTTCTTTCGACGGGTGGCGGGGCGATGTTGGAGTATTTGTCGGGGATCAAATTGCCCGGTATCGAAGCGTTGCGCGAGAAAAAAGGAAAGGGAAGAAAGAAGTAAGCAAAATGCGAATTTTTGTCATCCTGAACTTGACCCTCGGCGTTGCTAACGATCCGTCAGCCAACGGAGAGTGTGCAACGTGCCGGGATACTCGAAGCGCATAAGGTCTCGCGCTTCAAGTGATTCAGGATCTTGTGTTAATTTGATGAGATTCCGGCTCCCCGTATCGCGGTACGGGGCAGGCTCCGGGCCGGAATGACATTGTACACGATTTGATTTTTGAAAATAACGCGCACATGAAACAGCAACAAACAAAACTGAAAAATATCGTCGTGCTTTATCATAACGGGTGCAGTGACGGGTTTGGTGGCGCATGGGCCGCGTGGCAGACATTTAAAAACAAGGCCACGTATGTTTCCGTCGATCATGGCAGAGTCATGGTGGACGATATTGTCGATAAAGAGGTTTACTTGATAGACCTTTGTTTTTCCGTCGAGGTCATGCGCGACCTGCTGGCAAAGAACAGAAAGGTGATCGTACTCGACCATCATATCAGCCAGCGTGATGCCGTCGGCATTTCTACGGAATACGTGTATGATAACGCCCGGTCCGGTTCGGTGATCGCATGGCAGTATTTTTTCCCCGATGCGTCGATCCCGAAATTATTGAAGCACATACAGGATTTAGATCTATGGAAGTTCAAGGTGTCACATACCCGGGAATTGATGGCTGCGTTGAATGAATATCCGTTCGAGTTTAAGCCGTGGAACAAGATCGCGCAAGAATGGGAAGATAAGGAGGCCGTAAAAAAGTATATCGAAGATGGAAAGTCCATTTTAAAATATGAAGATCGTATTATTGATCGCTTGATCCGGCACGCCGAGCGGGTCGAGTTTGAAGGGAAGACGGCCTACGCGGTCAATTCACCCATCCTTGAGTCGGAGATTGGCAATTGGATCGTGAAGCATAGAAAGGCGATCGGGATCATTTGGGCATACAAAGGGCGGGATGTACGCGTGTCGTTGCGTTCCGACGGCAAGACGGATGTTTCCGAACTTGCCCAGCGATATGGCGGGGGAGGACACAAGGCGTCGGCCGGGTTTGCATTTGATGTGGAGATGGAGTTGCCGTGGGTCAAGCGTGCGTCTAAATGAGCGTGCGGAAGTTTGACATGATTTGCATTTTAGGGTATTAATATATCAGTTGTAATTACCGCTATGTCGGTAGGGAGGCGATTACCTTTTTGCTTCGGCAGAGGGGAGGAAGGTCCGGACACTCATTTGTCCCACCGATCAGGCCAATGTCTTGCGGCAACGGTTGAAGCAACCGCGCTACCGCTTCGTGTTGTCGCGGGATGTTGATCTGATCGGTGGGATATCTAACAAGATAGCGGCTAACAGCCGCCGGGAGCGATCCTCGAGGTGCGAGCAGAGACGCCGCAATTTGAAAAGATTGCGGGCCCCGTACCGTATGGTACAGGGTAGCTTCCATGGAAACATGGGAGGTGAAACGGCTAAATCCTTATCGGGTGCAAGGTCGTACTCTTGTCCTTCGGACAAGAACTTATGACTTATGACTAATAACTAATAACGGGAATTCTCGTCATGAGTTAATGGTCATGAGTTTTGGGTTCTTGCCCGGAGGGCAGGGGGGTACCGCACGAACTTTGGAGCGATCCAAGGTCCAGATACATTATCGTCGAGACACAGAATCCGGCCTATTACCTGCCGATATAGCGGTGACTACAACATAAAAAACAGCCCCCACAAGGGCTGTTTTTTATGTATACTTTGCATTACGAAACTTCCTTTACTGCTTTTAAATAGCACTGTCATCCTGAATTTATTTCAGGATCTCTTGGTGATATCAATTAGATTCTGAAACACTTGAAGCGCGAAAACTTTATGCGCTTCGAGTATCCCGGCACGTTGCACGCTCGCTTCACTCACTAGCAACGCCGAGGGTCAAGTTCAGAATGACAAAATGAGTTTCGTAATTCAAAGTGTATAGGCTATATCAAATAAACGATACTAATAGTGCAATGGCGAACGCACTCATGATCGTGAATGCCGTCCACAGGCCCAGCTTCGAGACCCATCCGCTTTTGTATTCTCCCATAACATCTTCCCGACTCGAGATGCGTGCTATGAGGAAGATGAGCGGTACGGCTGCTATGCCGTTGAACACCGCTGTGAAGACAAGCGCCTTGATGGGATTGAAGCCGATGAAATTAAACAGCAGTCCAGCCAAGGTGCCAAAGATGATGACAAAATAGAAATTGTGCGATTGCCGAAACTTTCTATACAGTCCTTCGCGCCAGCTGAATGTTTCCGCAACGGCATAGGCAGAGGAGCCGGCCAATACGGGGATGCTTTGCAGGCCTATGCCGATGATGCCTATGGCAAAGATCAGCTTCGCAAGAAAGCCGGCGTTGGGGAATGTATGCACGAGCGGTTCGAGCGCGCGAGCGGCATCGGCAGCTGTTTCTATCGTAGTGATGCCTGCTTGGTTCAGTACTACGGCGCCTACGATGATGATGAACCATGCGGTGACATTGGAAAACAGCATGCCGATGGCTGTGTCGATCCGTAACCGTTTTAGGTACGATCGTGTAAGATGGGGAATGCCACCATGCTGCGGGAGCCTATGGCTGGCGATCTCTTCTTCAACTACGTTGCTTGTCTGCCAAAAAAACAAATAAGGTGAAATGGTCGTTCCGAAAATGGCGACGATGATATAGAGGTATGCGGCGCTCCATTCCACGCGCGGCATGAGTGTCGCCTTGAGCGCTGTGAGCCACGGAACATCGATCAAAAAAGCGGTGATGAAATAGGCGAACAAAGCCATGGAGAGCCACTTCAGAATGCGGATATAGGTATGATAGGAAATAAATACCTCGAGCAATATGATGAGCAGTGCAAAGGCGATTGCGAGCAGTGGAAAGGGCAGCGCAGGTACGAGCAATTCCGCGCTGGCGGCCATCGCGCCGATATCCGAGCCGATGTTAAGCGTGTTGGCAAGCACTACCAGTCCGACGACCGGATAGAGTATTTTTTTCGGATAATGTTCGCGCACCGCCGCGGCCAGGCCTTTGCCCGTAATGGCTCCTATGCGCATGCATGCTTCCTGTACCGCCGTCATGAGCGGATAGGTGATAAGCATGGTCCATGGCATTTGGAAGCCAAATTGTGCACCTGCTTGCGAGTAGGTTGCGATGCCCGACGGATCGTCGTCGGCCGCGCCCGTTACGATGCCGGGGCCGAGGATCCGCAAAAAGCGGCTAAACCGTTTCAGGCGCTTATGCTCCGCGGGTTTTTCTTGCGTTTTTTGTTCTACCACCTCGTTGAGTATTTCGTCGGGGAACTGGACCATATGCGATAATTATACTGGAAAAGGCAAATAAAAAATACCGACTGGCTGAGCCAGTCGGTATTTTTATTTTGAAGTCGTGTGACTTAGTAGCTGCTGCGATATCCACCGCCGAAGCCTCCTCGTCCACCACGGTCTCCTCCTCCATGTCCTCCTCCGAAGCCACCTTCGCGGCGAGGAGCGCGCTCCTCCATCGGACGAGCAACATTCACGGTCAAAGAACGTCCTTCGAAGTCCTTTCCGTTAAACATGTCGATCGCTTTCTCGGCATCCTCTTCGGTTGCCATTTCTACAAAGCCAAAACCCTTCGAGCGGCCGGTCATCTTATCGATGATGATCATGGCCGACTCTACGGATCCTGCCTGGGAGAACAGATCGTTCAATGCGTCTTGGGTGGTTGCATACGGCAATCCACCTACGTATAATTTTTTGCCCATATTGAGATAGTATATTTAATTCTGTAAGTCGACCCTTCTCATAGGCCTCGAGAGCGCATAAAACAAAACGTTTTACCTTCATTATCCACATCCGCTACAGCAGTTCGGGATTGGAAGCAAACTGAGAAAACTTACTTTTCACAGTATAAACCACCTTTCTGTAAATAGCAAATGGCCAATAGGGTATAAGGTATGCGGTATAAGGTATAGGGTATGGGAGGGGGAAGGGGGAGGAGTAGGAGGTATAAGGTATACAGTATAGGGTATGGGGGGTGTCGGAGGGGGAGGGGGGGGGTAACTGATGACTGATGACCGATGACGGGATGCGGGGGGTTGCATAATGGTCGTAAATACGTATGCTCAATACATGGAACCGATCGAATATCCCATCCGCATAAACCGCTATCTTGCGTTGCAGCAGTACGCCAGTCGCCGCGAGGCCGACCGGCTTATTGCCGACAAGCAGGTGCGCATCAACGGTAACATTGCCGTGGTGGGTGATAAGGTTCAAAAAGGAGACAAGGTAACGGTGGGCAGCGGGGTAAAGGCGCTCGCGAAGAAACGCGTGTATCTTGCGTTCTGCAAGCCGGAAGGCATCGTGACCCATAGTCCGGAGCGGGGCCAAAAAAGCATTGCCGACATCTTTGATTTCGGGGAGCGCCTGTTTCCGATCGGGCGGCTCGATAAGGATTCCCGCGGGCTGATCATATTGACCAACGACGGACGCATTACCGATAAGCTGCTGAACCCCGAAGGCGAGCATGAAAAGGAATATCTTGTGCGCGTCGACAAGCCGGTCAATCCTGAGTTCATCGAAAAGATGGGCAACCGCGTAAAACTCGATGATGGGTATGTGACAAAAAAATGCACCGTGGAATCCACGGGGGCGAAACAATTTCGTATCGTTTTGACCGAGGGTAAAAAGCGGCAGATCCGTCGCATGTGCGAAGCGTTGGGTTATGCGGTGACCGACCTGTTGCGCATTCGCATCATGAACGTGCGCTTGCGCGATCTGCGGGCGGGCGAGTTCCGCCAACTGAAAGGTGCCGAATTGCAGACGTTGTTAAAGGGCATCGGCATGGCCCAATAAATAAAAAACCGTACGTCCGTCCGCCAACTGGCGGACGGACGTACGGTTTTTTAATCGCTCAGTTCATCGCAGAGGATGAATTTGTTGTGATAGCGCAACATCATGATGTTTATGATGATGAGCGATATGAGAACCACCGGGCCGGTTGCGATGAGCGCAATGGCCATCCATGATTCGATATTCAAGAACACTAATTCGAATACGATTCCCATTACGATCGTCGACAGTAGGATGCTGAACCCGATTGCCGAATGGAGCGGATCGGTCGATCGTTTTGCACATTTGTATGCGAAGTAGGTGTGCGGGGCAATGACACAAATCAGACTCACAAGGACAAACAGTGTGATAAAGAACGGAAACGACGTCATGGCACGGTTGATCAGATCGGTAAACGGCATGTAATCGATAAAACGGTGCAACTCGGGATGTTGTGCGGCGAAATAGTGTTCGACCTGCCCGTAGAAATAGGTGATTGCCGGAAATGCGAATAGTAATATGAACAAGGATATGAATTCGTATCCGAGCACCAGCTTCTGTCCTTCGATCGTTTTCGCGCCCACCCTTTGCGGTATGCACGTGAAGAAATCCCCTACCTTTTTTGCATTGATGATGAGCATCAATCCGACGCATGCCATATAGATCCACGAACCGTTAAATGCGAGCGCGTTGATGATGACGGGAAACACGGGAGTAGGCGACAGTTCGCGCGTGAGGATCGCAATACTATGGATGATCGCCGCGATTACGATGCCCGAGAGGATAGGTTTTTTATAGAATTCTTGTAGCATTGTCGTGTTATGGGTAGAGTCGTTCATTGTCGTGCCGTTTCCGCTTTGATGATGGTAAATATGCCGAATACCTTATCGTTCAAATATTGCCAAAAGCGTTTTGCGCGCCGATAGAATAGGAAGGAGCCCAATAGGGAAAGCAGAAAGAATGCCAAGACCGTCGGCGTATAGGCAACAACCGACAGGTAGCCAAGCAAGATTGCTTCCAAGAGGAGTGTGGTAAACCAACCGCGGTACAGATTGTAATATGCGCTAAAGGTTTCCACCTGGCCCGTTGCGTCCTTTCCTATTGCAAACATATAGCAGATGTTCCACAGGTAGTCGGCTTTGTGTTCCTGATCGTTCTGCTTGAAATAAACCCTTGCTTCTTCGAATAGCTTTTTTTCGTGCGGCAGGTAGCTCGGCGTCGCTTCCCAGTCGAGCAAGGGGATTAGCGGGATGTCGCGGATCGCGTTGGATAGGATCTGTATCAGGTGCCCGGCGAAGTAGGCGATAGCCAGCCAAGCCAACGCCGATCCGAGATCGATCACGGGAAGCGGCATGGTAAACATGTATGCCACGTCCAATACGGTAATGATCGTCGCTATTGCGCCGACCATGAGAAAGCTGATTTGATCAAAAAGACTCGTTCTGGGGAATAGTTTATGGTCCATAATGTATGCATTGTACCATACAGTGCCTGTTTTGGGCTATATATGCTGATGTTCAGGTGTTTATAAGGGCTAATTTTGCCGATTTCGATAGTCGCTTTATGACCAGCTCCCGTTTAAGTGCTTCGTTGCGCGAGGATGCTTCTTCCGTGTATGCTATGCGCTTTGCGCCACGAGCTCGGACGTATTTAGAGCCTTTTCCTGCCGAGTGCTCGGCAAAGCGGCGCGCGACGTCGGTTGCGATGCCCGTGTAGAGGGACCCGTCCGAGCATTCGAGAATATAGATGAAGTAGGGGGGGTGCATTGGCGTATGGGGTATAAGGTATAAGGTATAAGGTATGGGATATACAATTTATTATACCATAGGAACTCGTATGTTCTGCGCCGTTTTTACATGGAATAGGATCACATTCTTTGCTATACTATTACAGTATGGCCGCAATAGACAAAGATTCGATCGACAAATTGTTAAAACAGCCGGAGGAGGCAATTTCCATCATCGAGCTGGTGAAGGGGATTATTGAATTCGCCTACGCGTCCCGCGCATCCGATATCCATCTCGACCCGTCCGAGGATAAATTGATCGTGCGGTTTCGCATCGACGGCGTAATGCACGATATTTTTCATATTCCCAAAAATATCCACCCCGAGGTCATCAGTCGTATCAAGGTGCTGTCCGGTCTGCGTACGGACGAGCATCAAATCCCACAGGACGGTCGTTTGCAATTCATTACATCCGATGCGGTAAAGTTTGACATTCGCGTTTCCATCGTACCGACCTACCACGAAGAAAACACCGTCATGCGACTTTTGATCCAAGAGGGACAAGCGGCGCGTGAACTTGAAACACTCGGGTTTTCCGAGCGCGATCTTGGCATTGTGCGAAACGCCATCGCAAAGCCGTACGGCATGCTGTTGATCACCGGACCGACCGGCTCGGGCAAGACAACAACGTTGTACACGATGTTGAAAAAGTTGAACCAGCCCGATGTTTCCATTATTACCATCGAAGATCCGGTGGAGTTTTCACTTGAGGGTGTTGATCAAATACAGGTAAATGCCCAAACCGGCCTTACCTTTGCGAATGGATTACGCGCTATTTTACGCCAAGATCCGAACATCATCATGGTGGGTGAGATCCGCGATGAAGAAACCGCATCCATTGCCGTGAACGCCGCACTTACGGGGCACTTGTTGCTGTCTACCTTGCATACAAATGATGCCGCCACTACACTGCCTCGATTGCTTGATATGGGCATCGAACCGTTTCTAATCGCTTCCACCGTCAACATCGCCATTGCCCAGCGTTTGGTCCGCAAAATATGCCCGGTCTGCAAGCAAGAAGAAAAATACTCCGTTTCCGCACTGGAAACGCTCGGCGCCGCTTTCCCGGCCGGTACCATTACCGCAGATATGAACTTTTTCAAAGGAAAGGGCTGTAAGACGTGTAACAACACGGGCTACCTTGGCCGACTTCCTATCTATGAGGTCATGGATGTGTCCGATGCCGTTCGTGAGGCGATCATCGGTCGCGTAAGTGCCGATGAGCTGAAAAAGATCGCCGTGCATGAAGGCATGACCACCATGCTGCAAGACGGCATTCGCAAGTCGGTACAAGGACTTACGACACTTGAAGAAATTCTTCGCGTTATTCATGGCTAACTTCATCGCTTCGCTTAACCAATCGTTTACCAATGCATTCACGCGCGTTTCGCTTGCTGAGCGTATTATGTTTGTGAAGCACATGTCTATGATGATCCATTCGGGCATGACCGAGGTGGAGAGCTTGCGGCTCATTCGCAGTCAGATAAGGAATAAGGGATTTTTGACCATACTTGACGACATCATCATGAGTGTTGAAAACGGACAGGCGCTTTCCACCGCGCTTGCGCGATATAACCGTGTGTTCGGGGACCTGTTCGTCAACATCATAAAAATAGGCGAGCTGAGTGGAACGCTATCGGAAAACCTCGACTACCTTGCACTTGAAATGAGAAAGAGCCAGTCGCTTCGCTCGAAGGTGCGCGGCGCGCTTATTTATCCGGCGGTCATCTTTGCAGCCACTATCGGCGTGGTCGGCGGGTTGATTTTCTTTATCCTCCCGAAGATCCTGCCGATATTCAAAAGCCTCAAGGTGACGCTTCCGTTCACGACGCGCGCGTTGATGGCCGTGTCCGACGCGTTGCGGTCGCACACTATTCTTATCGGGTTCATTCTTATTGCGGTCATCGTAATAATGCTTGTCTTGCGTCGCATCCCTGTTACGCGGTATATATTGCATCGCATATTGCTTTCGTTGCCTATCTTTGGAAACATATCCATCGGTTTCAATATGGCGAATATGACGCGCGTTTTGGGTATGTTGCTGAAGAGCGGAGAAAAGATCGTGCAGGCCGTTTCCATTACCGCAGATGCTTCATCCAATATGGTCTATCGCAAGGCGTTGCAGGAAGCGGTCATCGAGATCCAAAAAGGAAAAACACTGTATGCCTATTTCGAAGAACATGAACATCTGTTTCCGCCTACGGTCGGGCGCATGATCGAAGTAGGTGAGAAGACGGGTAACCTTGATAACAACCTTGCCTACCTTGCCGAGTTTTACGAAAACGAGGTCGACGAGGTGACCAAGAACCTGTCGGGCATTCTTGAGCCGCTCTTGTTGGTGGTCATGGGTGTGGCAGTGGGGTTTGTGGCGTTGGCGATTATTACGCCCATCTACGGAATTACGCAAGGATTAAAAACCAAATAAAAAAGAATGCGTGGGGTTGGCGAATCGCTGTGTTGCGGGGCCCCATCGGCTCGGTCACTGTATCAGTAAATACAGCTCCCTTGCCGATCTCCCCGCGCCTTGCGCTTCACTCAACCGCACACATTCTTTTACTCATAGTGTGCATGTCATTCCCGCGAAGGCGGGAATCCAGTTCCTTACATATAAATTCCCACTTTCGCCGGAATGACAATACAATGTATGCAGTTATCTCCTACTTCTTCAAAAAATAATAGCGGCTTTACCTTAATTGAAATGCTTATTTCGGCGTCGTTGTTCGTGGTCATTGGTACATCGACATACTTTGCATTTCAAAACGTGCTCGAGGCTATTTCGCGCAGTCAGGTGCGGAGCGATGCCATAGCGCTTGTGAAAGGAGAAATAGAAACGGTGCGCAACATGCCTTATGTTGACGTGGGTATTTTGGGTGGCTACCCGGCAGGGAAACTGGCGGCAAGCAAAGATCTTTCCTATGAGAGTAATACATTTGCATTAACCACTACGGTGCGCAATATCGACGATCCGTTTGACGGAACGCTGGGCGGCTCGCCAAACGATACCGCACCGGCTGATTACAAAATCGTGGAGTTCGAGATCGCATGCACCACATGCGGAACGTTCGTTCCAATCGCCATGACCACCACCATTTCCGCGAAAGGGCTTGAAAGCGCGAGTACGAACGGTTCGCTATTTATCAATGTGTTCGACGCGAGCGGTGCGCCGGTGCCGAATGCGAACGTGCATGTGGTCAATACCGCCTTGAGCCCCGACATTACCATCGACGACGAAACGAACAATGACGGCGCTTTGCAATTAGTAGATATTCCGCCGAGCGTGAATGGGTACGAGATCACCGTTACCAAAGCTGGCTATTCCACCGATGGGACCGCCGATCTTGATGTGCCGGGCAATCCAAGCCCGCTGCAGCCGCACGCCACTGTCGCAACCCAGCAGGTCACTTCCGTCAGCTTCTTTATCGACCGCACGGGAACGGTCAACGTGCTTGCCACCGACGCGCAGTGTGCGCCGATTCCCGGCCTTGGCTTTGCGCTTTCCGGTTCCAAGCTGATCGGTGTCAATCCTGATGTATTGAAATATCCCGCGACCACCTTTACCACCGATAGCGCGGGGCGAAAGACCATTTCCAATCTCGAGTGGGATAGCTACAGCGTTGCAAGCGTAGGATCTCTGGAGTTTACCGGCATCATGCCGTTCATGCCGTTCGTGCTTAACCCCGCTTCGACGGTTGATGTAAGGCTTTTATTTGAACCAAAGGTGCCCAAATCATTAATGGTAACCGTAGTCGACAATATCGGCCAACCGGTAGATCATGCGATCGTGCGACTGGTAAAGACGGGTTCGTACGATCAGACCCGCTATACGGCGCGCCGGACCATCGGGCAGACCGATTGGGGCGGGGCGAATTACGATTCGCAAAGCGGCAATGTGGGCTACAGTAGTCCGACCACCGAACTGCAGATACAGGCCGCGGGCGGCGGGGCGACCAGTAGTGAATGGCTTATTTCCAATACCTATGACATGGGTTCGGCCAATACGACCTTTTATCATTTGCGCTTTGATGCGCAGCTGCAGCCGGCGCATCCGAGTCCCGATGCGGTGCGCATTCAAATAGCGACCAACAACGACAATGCTACGTGGAATTTCGTCGGGCCCGATGGAACGGAAGGTACCTACTTCACTGCGAGCAATACGTTACTACCCACATCGCTCGACGGCAGGCGGTATTTGAAATATAAGATATATTTTTATCTCGACGGGGAAACGACCGTGACGTCGTTCAAAGATATCGCGATCGATTTCAACGCGAGCTGTACGCCGACCGGGCAGGCATTGTTTAACGATCTTGGTCCCGGAACCCACACCATTACGGTGAGCAAGACGGGATTCCAGACCTTTGCCGATGAAGCGGTTTCCATCAGCGGCGATTGGCAGCAATATAAGGCGACGTTGACGCCTTAGTTAATTCTGTCATTCCCGCGAAGG
>Ga0156482_13_pt3 | contig 46688 bp, 53 predicted proteins | sample RifOxyB1_FD_110629 | JGI IMG/M metagenome (GOLD analysis project Ga0156482, IMG submission 110629) | Candidatus Wolfebacteria bacterium RIFOXYB1_FULL_54_12 | reverse complement strand
AAGAACAAAAAACAGCCCCTTGCGTGGCTGTTTTTTGTGGACTATTTGGGTTGCTCGAATGGGAATAGTTCAAACCCTTCTTCGCCATACAGCTCTTCGTTAAAGAACTTGATCGTCGTGGGGCGTATCTTGTACGCGCGTGATTTAAGGATCTTATTGCGGAAGTTATTAATGCTGATGATCGCCTCCATACCCGGATTCGTAGAGTTCCACAAATTAATGATCGCATCGAATTGTTCAAGCATGGTGACGTCCTCCACAGTCCCTTTTATTTGTGCGCCGATCTTTTTTGTGCTTACGACCTGATGCGAATCGGCGATGACGCAGGCAACGCGGGGATTTTTTGCGATATTGGTGCAGTGTTCGCTATCGGGTTCGCTGATAAAATAAAAACTAAAATCCCCGTCAACGGCAAAGTAGACGGCGCAGTTTGCAGGGGCCTCGCCATAGGTGGCAAGCGACATGAGATTTTGCGACTTCAGGTATGCGAGAAGAGATTCCTTGTTTGCCATTGTTATGATAATAGCATAAAAGCGGCGACGAAATAAAATGCGCAAAAATGCTCGTTATGCGATGAGCGAGCTCGCGAGCGAATTTTACGGGGCAGGGGGGTAGGGATTTGAACTCATCCCGGCCTAGTACCTATCTTTGATAATGGAACTACGTCCAAATTGCTTGCTTTTGCTTATCTTGACCAGTATACTAACTGTACTGGTCAAAATATGATTAATTTGACCAGTAGATATAAGAATATATGCTTAAAGACGTAATATTAAAGCAAAAATTAGAAAAAGAGCGATTTCTGGCACTCGAATATATCCCGCGGACAAAGGATGATTTCGGGAAGAAATGGTTGGACTCCAATTTAATCAAAGTAATTTTGGGGCCAAGGCGGGCAGGGAAATCAATATTCGCCCTCATGCTTTTAAAAGGGCGCCCATTTATGTACTTCAACTTTGATGATGAAGTACTCTCGAGCGTTGGCGGGATAGTAACAGATGAGCTTATGGGGAAATTGCATTCCGTGTATGGTGATGTGAAAAATATTTTATTTGATGAAATTCAAAATTTGCCGAATTGGGAACTTTTTGCGAATCGACTACATAGAGAAGGTTATAACTTAATATTGACCGGATCGAATGCTCACATGCTCTCAAAGGAGCTTGCGACTGCGCTTACGGGTAGGCATATCCCCATAGAAATATTGCCGTTTGATTTCAACGAGTTTTTGAAGGCTAAAAAATTTAATATAGACTCCGAATATGGTTCTTTGCCGGAGAAACACGGCGAACTCCTAAGTCTCATGGAAGAATACCTGATAAGTGGAGGATTCCCGGAAGTAGTGGTTAGTGGCCTTGATCATCGCGATTACCTGGGGATACTTTTTGACTCGCTTATTTTTAAAGATGTAGTAAAAAGACATAGGGTCAAATTTTCAACGCAAATAGGGAATTTGGGGTTGTATATGGTAAATAATTTTGCAGGTTTGTATAGCTTGCGAAAAGTGCAGGATATACTCGGACTAAAAAGCATTTCAACAACGGAGAAATATACAAAATATTTAGAAGAGGCGTACTTGATATTTTCGTTGCTTCGCTATTCCACAAAGGCAGTACAAAGAATAAAATCTCCCAAAAAAGTATATGCCATCGACAATGGATTTATAAGCGCAAAAGCAATTCAGCATTCTCCGGATAAGGGCAAACTTATGGAGAATTTGGTCTTTACCGAGCTTGTGAAGCGTGGAGTCAAGCCTAATCATGAACTGTTTTATTATAAGACGCGAAATGATCGCGAAGTCGATTTTGTTGTTAAGGAGGGTATTGAGGTAAAAGAACTGATACAGGCATGTTACGGAACAAGAAATAAGGATACGGAAGATCGCGAAGTGAAGGCATTGGTTGAGGCGGGTCACGAATTGAATACTAAAAAGCTAACGATACTGACGTGGGATGAGAAACGTGAAGTTGAGAAGGACGGGATGATTATACGGATAAAACCACTATGGGAATGGCTTATTGAATCAAATAGAGAATAAGTATGGTTATGCCAAAAGAACACAGCACTAAAACTAAAAAGGAGGCGCACTACAAATGTGCTCATTGTGGAGATGAGATTTATTGGAATACCCAAAAGAAACTTACTGCATGTAAATGTAAGGCGATTTATGTTGATGGGTGTGATTATTATGTACGGGTTGGTGGGAACGAAGGGGATTACAAATTGATTCACAAATAATATATGATATGGCAAATAAAAAAGAAATAAGAAAAAAAGAATTCGAAAATCTTATAGTATGGGAAGTAGATTACTTTGAGTGTCCATTTATTTTTAAAGGGGATGATGGTCTGAATATAAAGGCAGCAACGTTAGCATTCGCGGATGGCGCATCGCATTTTTTAATGGGCACTAAGGTGTATTAATGTCTTAATGGTCTTAATGGGGTCAGGTACCTTTAATTTATAAACACGCCACGTAAAACAAATTTGTGAAAAAATTTGTCACGTGGCCCTCGTAAAATATCCACGTGACAATCCTCATGGCTTGCCCTGTGATAACACAAATAAACCGCCCAAAGGCGGTTTATTTGTGTTATTTTACGGGGCTGGGGGACAGGGATTCGAACCCCGATAGGCAGATCCAAAATCTGCAGTCCTACCCTTAGACGATCCCCCAAAATTTACTTGCCAGCCCATTCTACCATGCCAATGGTCCATCCTGCAAATAGTACGAATAATTTAAAATTTCAAATTATAAATTTAAAATTTATCCATGTGGATAAAGGGCATTGCAGTAAAAGGCGCGAAAGGTGGTATAATAAATGCATGAATAAATATATCATTGTAATCATGGCGACGATGCTGTTTGCGGCAAATGCATCGGCACAAGAAGCGACCACTACGCCGGCCGCTGCTGTCGAAACGACGACGGCTGCTCCCGTTCCGCCGGTACGAAGAACGTTGATCCGGGATACGCTGGATGCAGGTAGGACATTGAGGCAGGGTACGGTTCGCAAGGCGGAAGAAATAAGAAATGAGCTTCGCGAAACAAATGAAGCGACCCGCGAAGGAGCGCGCACGGTGCAGGAGGGCATCCGGCTGGAGTTGCAGCAAAAGCGCGAAGATATCCGCGGTGGTGTTGCGACGTCATCGCGTGAAGAGTTGCGCAAGACCATGGAAGAACAGCGCGAAACGGTAAAGCAAAAGATGGAGCAGGTGAAAAAAGAAGTGGAAGTGCGTCGTGAGGAGTTTAAGCGCACAATGGAAGAACGACGCGAAGAAGTAAGGCATACGATTGAAGCGCGACGCGAAGAACTGAAAACGAAGCTCGAAGCGATCCGCGATGAAAGAAAGCGTACTGCAGTAGAAAAGATCGACAAGCAGTTTGAAGAGATCAATGCAAATAGGCTCGAGCATTTTTCCAACGCGGTGGATCGGTTGGAGAAAGTATTGCAAAGCGTCGAATCGCGGGCCGCAAAGGCGGAGGAGGCAGGAAAAGATGCCGTAGGCGTAAAGGAGGATATTGCATCGGCGGAAACGGTCATTGCGGCGGCACGTGCGGCTATCGTAGCGCAGTCGACAAAGACATATGTACCGACGATCGACCAGGAAAGCGAGTTGCGCGCCGATGTGGGTGAAACGCGACAGGCGTTGCAAGCGGATCTGAAGGTTGTGCAGGATGCGGTGCGCGCGGTACAAGAGGCTATTCGTAAGGCAGCCACCGACCTGGCAAAAATCCCCGGCGTGAACACGGTCGACGCTCCGGCAACGTCAACCGCAACTTCAACTAACCAATAATGCGAACCATGACAAAAAAGAACTACACGATCATTGCGATAATCCTCGTTGCTATTATGGCTGGATTCATATGGTGGAGCGGCAGACGAGCGGAGCAGATTCCTGAAACAATAGCGCCGGCCGATACGACCGACGCCATTCAGGCGGAACTGGACGGCATTGACATCGGCGAGCTTGATGCCGAATTTGCCGATGTTGACGAAGTAATCAAAGGGCTTTAAGGAGTAAGTATTAAAACACCCCGCAAGGGGTGTTTTAATACAGTTTATGTTTTGAGATGCTCAATAAGCGCCAACTCAAGTGGAACGATTGCAAATGGGCTATAGCGCATTTCCGTATAGGCAACGATCAATGCCTTTACCAGTGCGATGGTCGAGCGCTCGTCGACGGCTTTACCGTGTCGCAGGATGGTGTCCACTTCGCGGGAAGTGTAGAGTTGGCGGAAATCGTGTTCAAGCTTGGGGCTGAAGCGGATAGCCAGTACGCGTCGATAGTAGTGGATAAGGTCCTTTGCGAACTGTACGATGTTGTGCCCGTCTTCGTGTATGCTATTGATGTTTGCCAGCGCCCCGGCGAGATCTTTCGTAATGATTAGATCGACAAGATCGCTGACGCGGGAAAATGCGACGCGTCCGAGGATGCGCTCGACACTCTCAACGCTGATCGTTTCTTCCATGGTGGCTATTTGGTCGAGGAGGGATTCAGCGTCGCGGAAGCTGCCATCCGCTCCGGCCGCGATCAATTCAAGCGCCTCTTCGTCGAAGGCTATCTTTTCTTCGGATACGATCTTTTTCAACTTGTCTACAAGCTCTTTGAGGGGAACCTTTTTGAAATGAAACCGCTGCGCGCGCGAGGCGACGGTCGGAGGAACTTTATCGTATTCTGTGGTCGCCAAAATAAAAATCGCGTGTCGGGGCGGTTCTTCGAGTATCTTAAGGAGTGCGTTGAATGCATCTTTGCTGAGCTGATGTACCTCGTCAATGATAAATACCTTGTAGGCATAGGAAGACGGGGAGAGGAGCGCGCCTTCTTTGAGACTGCGAATGTCATCGATACCGCGGGTCGAGGCGGCGTCGATCTCGATGATGTCCATGGCGTTGCCGCTGTCGATTTCGATGCAGGCATGGCAGGCGTTGCAGGGCTCTCCGAGTTTCTTAAAATCGGCATCGGTGAGCCGTTTTTGGCAGTTTGCGATTTTTGCGATCAGGCGCGCGGTGGTCGTCTTGCCGCTTCCGCGGGCACCGTAAAAAAGATAGGCATGGCTAAGCCGATCCGTTTTCGCGGCATTTCTGATGATCCGGATGATGGATTCCTGCCCCAGAACATCCTCGAACCGCTTGGGGCGGTATTTGCGATAGAGTGCAAGCATGATATATGGAATAATTGTACGCTATGGCAGGGGTATTTGCCAACGCCTTTACAAAATAAAAGAAAATATGTAGCATATGGATAGACTGTGCAGAAATGCACGACGTTAACAATAACACATAGTACGGGAGGGCGGCTGTCATGGCACTATCAAAAAATGTTTTTTGGAGCAGATTTATTCTTACGATGACGTTAGTACTGATGGTTCGCGAAGTGCTGGTACTGATACGAGGCGTGACACAGCCGAAAACATTCGCTGCGGTCAACGGTGTACTCGAGTTTCCGGTTCCGCAGATCAATACCCTGTCGGGCTGGATGCTGAATTATGTGGGGTCGGCAGCGGTTGTTGGCATCACGTATTGCACCATAAAATACATTATGGATAAAAAGGATGTCGTGCTCGGCATTGGTGGGTTTGCTATCGGGTTTAGCCTGCTGGCTACCGGTCTTGCCGGTTCGTCATTGATCATCTGGCTGCCCGTGGCTCTGGCAATGGGGATAGCGACTGCATATATTGCGGAAAAGGCGCGCACGTTCCCCGCATCGGGGATATTGTCTTTGGAAATGGGCGCGATCATCGGCATGACGGCAAGTGTGGCGCTGGATTACGGCTTGTTTGCGGCAGCCGCAGTGGAGTTTTGGGTTTCTTGCCTGTACTGGGCAGGCATCATCGCGGTCGTATTGTATTTTGAAAACAAGGAAAGCCGGCACGACGAAGATGACGGCTGGGAAGAAGATTAGGATGGCAGGGCGTGAATACGCCGGCAGCAAGAAAGGACCTACCACGGTAGGTCCTTTATTTTTGGGCTTTTTTGGCGTATGATTTTACCAATATGGTAGACATCAAATACATTAGAGATAACGCAGAAGCGGTCAAAGGTGCCATTAAAAACAAGCACGTTGACCTTAATTTGGACGAATTATTGGAGGTGGACAAGGTCCGCGTCGATTTGCAGCAGAAGGTTGAGCGGTTGAGCGCGCTAAAGAACGAACTGAACGAGCGCATGAAAACGGCATCGGCAGACGAGCGGGGAGTGATCATCGAAGAAGGGAAAAAGGTGAAGGAAGATCTTTTTGTTGCCGAGCCGGCCTACCGCGAAGCAAAGCAGAAATTTGATGAATTGATGGTCCGCGTGCCGACCGTACCGTCGAGCGATACGCCGCTCGGAGCGAGCGATGCGGACAATGTGGAAGTCTATCGCTGGGGCGAGCCGAAAAAGTTCGATTTCGAACCGAAGGATCATGTGCAGTTGGCACAGGAGCTCGACATTATCGATTTTGAAAAAGGCGCCAAGGTAAGCGGCTATCGCGGGTATTATTTGAAGAACGAAGGCACGCAGTTGGTGATGGCGTTGATGATGTATGCCGTCAACAAGATGGCGCAAAAAGGATATACGGCCATGATCCCGCCGACACTGGTTAAGGGATTCTCGTTGTTTGGGAGTGGATATTTCAAAGGAATGGATTACGATCCGGAAGTGGATGAAATCTATCAAATAGCGACAACCGATAAGGACGCAGAAGGTGCGGCCGCAAAAGATAAGAAGTTTTTGGTCGGAACCGCCGAGCCGTCATTGCTTGCATATTATTCGGACGAAGTGTTAAAGGAAGAGCAGCTGCCGATCCGTTTGGCAGGATATAGTCAGTGCTATCGCAGTGAAATAGGAAGCTACGGCAAGGATACAAAAGGCATGTACCGCGTGCACGAGTTCATGAAGGTAGAGCAGGTGGTCATCGCCAAAGCAGATGTAGAAGAAGCGAACAAGCTTCAGCAGGAGATGATGGATATCTCGCGCGAGATGCACGAGGAGCTCGGCCTGCCGTATCGGCAGATACAGATCTGCGCCGGCGACATGAGCGCAGGCAAGTTTCGCGCATTCGACATAGAGGCGTGGATGCCGGGCCTGAACCGCTGGGGTGAGACGGGATCGGCGAGTAATTTTGTCGATTGGCAGGCGCGTCGCCTGAACGTGAAATATGTCGACGCAAACGGCGAGCGGAAATATGTGTATATGTTAAACAACACGGCGTTGCCGAGCCCGCGTAGTTTCATAGCGGTACTGGAGAATTACCAGCAAGCCGATGGAAGTGTGCTAATTCCCGAGGTGTTGCAAAAGTACACGGGATTTGCAAAAATTGAAAGACGTAAGTGAGGTCAGACGGTCAAATTTGATTGTTCTGAAAATTAATCTTGCGATTCGGGTGGCTTCCTGTGAGGGGAAGCCATTCGTTTGCCAGTGTAGCTCAGTTGGTAGAGCAACGCACTCGTAACGCGTAGGTCGCCGGTTCGATTCCGGCCACTGGCTCATGGAGAGGATAGCAATAAATGTATTGGCAATTAGAGATAATGAGATTCTTCTTGTAAAAAAGAATGAAACTTGGATTTTGCCGGGAGGAAAGCCCATGGAAGGGGAATCCGAAATGGATTGCCTACAAAGAGAGATAAAGGAAGAATTGCCCTTAGTGGAAGTATCAAACATTAGATACTTTAATGATTTTGTCGGTATTACGCCGCATAAGGGGGACATGCTACGCGCGAAAGTATATTGGGGAGACGTGAAAGGGGAAATTAAACCGAATGCCGAAATCAATTCGGCGCAGTGGGTAAAAAGAGAGAAAATGGAAGAATACGCATTAAGCGACATTACACAAAAAATAGTTAATGCGTTGAAATAAAAATCATGACAGAAGAATCAAAACGACAACTCGAAGACATCAAAACAGAAGCCGCCCACTTGCGCGCTTCTTTTGATATTGATACGAAAGCGAACCGCGTAAAGGAGTTGGAATATGAAATGGGCGATCCTGATTTTTGGAACGACCGCGAAAATGCAGATGCGAAGATTAAGGAATTGGGAGAGGTAAATGAAATGGTAAAAAAGTTTAAGGAAATAGGCGAAGAGATTGAGATGATCGAACTGTTGGCGGGAGATAAGAAAGAAGACGAAGAAATCGCCGCCGCGTTGGCTGCATTGAAAAAGAAGTTGCAGAAGATCGAGATAGAAAAACTGTTCAGCGGAAAATACGATATGCAATCGGCAATCGTAACGATTCAGGCGGGTGCCGGAGGAAACGAGTCCGAAGATTGGGCGGGTATGTTGTGCGAGATGTACGAAGGCTATGCCCGGCGCCGCGGTTGGAAGTTTACGATTATCGATGAAAGCGAAGGGGAGCAATCAAAGACGGCGCGCCATGCGTACAAAGGGGTGACTTTTGAAATGAAGGGAAAATACGCCTACGGCTACTTGAAAAAGGAATACGGCGTGCATCGGTTGGTGCGCATTTCGCCGTTTTCCGCGGAAGACAAGCGGCATACGTCGTTCTGTTTGGTCGAGGTCATGCCCGACCTGCCTTCGGTAGATCTTGAAGGGTTTGTGATTCCCGAAGACGACCTGAAGGTCGAGTTCTCGCGTGCCGGAGGTCCCGGCGGACAGAATGTGAACAAGGTAGAAACCGCGGTGCGCATTACGCACGTTCCGACAGGGCTCGTGTCATCATCGCGCGTAGAGCGTTCGCAAATGGCGAACCGCCAATTGGCCATGAACCTTTTGCGTGCACGCTTGGTGAAACTGATGGAAGAACAGCAGGCAAAGGAAGTGGGGGACCTGAAGACGCGAACGAAGGTAGAATGGGGAAGTCAGATTCGTTCCTATGTGCTGAACCCGTACAAGATGGTCAAGGATCATCGCACGGGAGTTGAAACATCCCAGGCGGAGCGGGTATTGGGTGGAGAGCTGGACGAATTCATCGATGCGGAATTGGGATGACAAAAAACGGCTAAACATATAGCCGTTTTTTGTCGTTGGACACGGCGGAGTCAGATTTGGTATACTAAGTTTTAGTTAAGGGAAGATTTAGCATTCGACAACAGCCCCCTGTATTCCTCGTTGTAGGTTGTAGGTTGTAGGTTGTCGGTTAATTGTCATGATTATTTTTCAAAACGTTACCAAGATCTACAAGATGGACGACCATGAAACGGTCGCCGTCGAAGACATCAATCTGCACATTCATCAAAAAGAATTCGTTTCCATGGTAGGAAAGTCGGGAGCGGGAAAGTCTACGCTAATCAAACTGCTTACCGGCGAAGAAAAACCGACCAAGGGGAAAGTGAGTTTTGGTTCATACAATGTAAACAAGCTGAAGCCGAACGAATTGCCTTTTTTGCGTCGCAAGATGGGGGTTATTTTTCAGGACTTCCGATTGTTGCCGAACAAAAATGCATATGAAAATGTAGCATTTGCATTGGAGGTTGCCGGCAGGACCCAGCAAGAGATCATGGAGTTCGTACCGCAGGCGCTTGAAATGGTGGGGTTAAAGGACAAAATGCGCAACTTCCCGCGCGAATTGTCGGGCGGAGAAAAACAGCGCGTGGCCATTGCCCGCGCCATGATCAATCACCCCGATGTGATCATTGCCGACGAGCCTACCGGGAATCTTGATCCGGTCAACACATGGGAAATTCTCAAGCTTTTGTTGAAGATCAACGAGCTGGGAACGACCGTCATTTTGACGACGCATAACAAGGACATTGTGAATAGCATCAACAAACGGGTGATCAGCGTGGAAGATGGTCGGATCATCCGGGACGAAGAAGAAGGAAAATATATATTAGTTTAATGGGTGGCGGTCGACGAGTTTCGGGCGATGTGCAACGGCAGGATGAGTTGGACACGATCCGTATACCGTATACCGTATACCGTATACCATTTGCATGTTAACTACACTCTCACGCGTTATCAAATATGGACTGGTTGGTTTTTGGAGAAATGGCTGGTTGTCTACCGCAACGATCGCCATAGTCTTTTTGGTGCTGGTCGGTTTTGGTGGATTGCTGATGTTTAACTCGTTGGCAAATATCGTATTGGCGGACATACAGGATAAAATAGACATCAGTATCTATTTCAAGGTAGACGCGCCCGAGGATCGCATATTGGAAGTGCAGCGCGCGCTTGAAAGCCTGCCCGAAGTGAAGGAAGTGGAATATGTTTCCCGCGATACGGCATTGGAAACATTCCGGGAACAGCACAAGGATGACCCGACGGTTTCGCAGGCGTTGGAAGCGCTTGATGAAAATCCGCTTGCCGCAGCCATCAATATCAAGGCGCGTGAGCTGAAAGATTACGAAGCAATCGCCGGATATCTTGATAAGGAATCATACAAGGACATTACCGACAAAATATCCTATGCGCAAAATATCGGCGTCATAGATCGGTTAAAGAGCATCAAAAGCACAGTAGAGCAGGGGGGATTGTTGCTCATCATATTTATCAGTCTTGTCGCTGCGCTGATTATCTTCAATACCATTCGCCTTGCGATCTATTCGAACCGCGAAGAGCTTGCGGTTATGCGATTGGTAGGAGCTTCAAACTTCTTCATTCGTGGGCCCTATATGATCGAAGGGATTATTTATGGCATCGTGGGAAGTATTATGAGCGTGATAATGGTCACGATAGGCGTATTCTATGCAGCGCCATACGTAAAGATATTCGTACCGGATATCAACGGGTGGACGTATTACCTTTCGAACTTTTTCATGTTCATGTCCGCGCAAATATTCTTTGGCGTCGGGCTGGGCGTGGTATCAAGTTACATTGCAGTGAGAAAATATTTGAAGATATAATAAAAAAGCCCCGAAAGGGGCTTTTGTGTGCGCGGGGCATAAGTCCATTGCACTACGATGTAAAGAGCGTGGCAATCGCCTTGATCGCCTCTGCTTTTTCCCTGCTGCCATGCGGCACAGACCTGTATGCCTCGAGCATTTCCGCAAGTGTAGTGCAGAAGGACAGACGCTTGCGCATGGCTGCAAGGCTTTCGGGGCTCTTGAGTGGCGCGTTCACCTGTGCTTCACAGGCCTCCGCAAGATCGGTTGCCCGTTCTATCTCGGTCGCCGAGAGCTTTCGCCACGCGTGCAACGCTTCCGCCTGAATGACGCTTTTATTGGGGGCGTAGTGGAATACCATGCGTGCCTGTTTGGCGGTAGTGCAGAGAGCGAGCCAAGTAAGAATCAGATCAGCCTCTTCCCGACTCCCGTGGGGCACGTGCCGGTATTTTTCCAGTGCTTCTTCGAACGTACCGACCGGTTTAACGGGGGATGGAGGCAAAAGCCCTAAGCCGCTGACGATAAGATCGATGGGGATGCCAGTCATTTCTTCCATGGTGCATATCTGCTCAGGGGTAAGCATGGGATGTCCTCCAAATGTAAGAGTTGTTGGCTTGGATGGGTACTGACTTCTTGATACCATACGGCTAAACATTTGTAAACGAAACTAAAAAAAGCGCGCCATATTGGCGCGCTTTTCATTACTGACTTTGAATTACGAAACTCCATTTGCTGCTTTACAATAGCACTGTCATCCTGAATTTATTTCAGGATCGCTTAGTGATATCAATCAGATTCTGAAACAAGTTCAGAATGACAAAGCGAGTTTCGTAATGCAAAGTTACTGAAGATGATAGATAAAGATCGATGTGCCGGCACGGGCATCGGGGTCGTAGGGTGCCCGTTCTTTTACGAGCCACGGGTATTCATCTTCCGGCTTGCGATAAAACCCGGGTGCGGTTGGTGCGATGGCGTTTTGCAGATTGTTGATCGAAATGGCGAGCCATTCGATGCTCTCCTGTTTGGGGTTGCCCATGGCAGAGTTCCAATCGACCGCCTTGTCTCCCAAATAGTAATGCACACTGCCACCGCCGAAGTAATTGACGGCGATCTTGTCGATATTATGTTCTTCGGTAAATTGGGCGAGCCGCTTAAGGTCTTGACCCCAGTCGTAATTCGAATCGGTTACGATGCGGTAGCCGTTCGGCGTACCATCGGCAAGCGTATTGAAGTACGATATGAAGTAGGGACCGGTCAAAAGCGATTCGGCGATGTACCACACGACAAAGAAAATGACGGCAGCCGTTTTAAAGGACGATTTGACCATACCAACGATGGCGGTCATGAGGTTGCGGAACAACCCTTGAGTAAAATCGAAATCCTGTCGCGTCCACCGTTTGATGCGTCCGGCGGCAATGATGTACATGAGTGGGATGGTCGGCAATACGTGCCTGATACCGATGTTAAGAGAGCTGTTCATGCTGTAGGCCCAATAAAGAACGATGAACGAAAGCATGGAAAACTCGGCGAAGTTCAGATTGACATAGGTAAAGAAGCGATCTTTGAGACTGGATGGTCCGCGGAAATTTTTAAGGAATGAACCGATGCCGAGTAATAGTGCAAAACCAAGAAGAATAAGCGACGGCAGTGGCTCTTTGTAGAAGAACACGACCGGGAAGTAGCACCACCAACCCGCGGCGGAAACTTCGTTCATAAAGTACCCCGTATTGCCACCCGTAGCACGCTGTATGACCATCAATACGCCGAGCATATATTGGGCAAACGGGCGTGTGATCGCGTTGGTCGTCATGGCGATGTCGAGGTCTGCCAAGCAGCGCGCATTAGGTTGCGCAAGCGTGCAAGGAGGAATGGCGTCGTCTTGCATGCCGAAAGAGGTCAAAATAGCGGTGGTATCGGCAGTTTGCTTTTCCATCGGGTAGTTAATCATGATCGGAACATATACAAGGTAGACCAGCAGATACCCGATGACAAAAATACCGGCAAGATAGGCAAGATAACGGAATCCGTACTGCACAAAATGTTTGAGTTTGGCAAAAAGCGAAACGCGATGGTTGAACGCCTTTACGAACACGAATACGGCAATCAAAAACAGGAAGAGCGGAATAAGGAGAATCGAGGAAAACTTAAGCAACTGGGCGATGCCGTATGCGAGGCCGGCATACACAAGGTTCTTTCGCGAATTATGCATCATGAACCGGCTAAAGAAGAAGATAGCCAAAATAAATCCGAGCGATGCGCCGATGTCGGTGGTAACATAATGTCCATGGGCAAGAATGGACGGGGAATAGGCGGTCAATGCCGTTGGAATAAGCGCCCACCATGAGCCCATAAGCGATTGCGACCATATGAAGATCAAGAAGGAAAGCAGAACCGTAAGGACGATCGGTCCAAAACGGGCCCACTGGATCAGTCGATCGGCGTCATTTCCGGATTCATAGAAAAATTGGGTTCCCGCGACCCACTGGCCGTTGACGTCGTCCTTCCATGCCGGACTATCCGTAGGGAAGGCAAGGTCTTGAAACAGAAGCGGCAATGCCGAAACTATTTTGACCAAAGGCGGATGTTCCGGGTTAAGTCGGGCATCAAGCTCATGAACATAGCCGTAGCCTGCCGGCACATGGGCGAGCTCGTCCATGATCGCGGATTCCTGTTGCGATGCATCAAGCATCAGCGCGAACGATGAAATAAGAATGATGGCGAGTATGCCATATTTAACGAACGTGAATATGTTTGGAATTCGCATGGGGTGGAAAATGAATAAATGAATAATAAATTGGTTGAGTTGCCGACAAATTGGCAATGTTTGCTATAATTATAGCAAAAGTTTATCCTTCCCGCGAAGGAGGGAATTCAAAGCACTGTCATCCTGAACTTGACCCTCGGCGTTGCTAACGATCCGTCAGCCGACGGATAGTGTGCAACGTGCCGGGATACTTGAAGCGCATAAGGTTTGCGCGCTTCAAGTGATTCAGGATCTTGTGCTTAAGTAATGAGATTCCGAAATAAATTCGGAATGACAGATAAAATCTATGCTCGGCATACAAAAAATAAAACCACTCAAGTGGACGAGCCACGCTTCCACCGTCATTCCCGCGGAGGCGGGAATCTGTGTGATGTAAATATGGAAATCTTCGGAAAAATAAAACCACTCAAGTGGACGAGCCACGCAAAGATGAAAATGAACTTCTACCGCCTTTCGGAGGGGCGGGTGCGGCGTGTTTTGCATTCGCCTCGCCGCATAGAGGAGGGTATAGCAGAAGATACGATAGCCATGATGCAGCCGGTGTCGATGACCAAAACGACTAAAGGGGCGGAAGACTGGAATCAGGAGATATGGGTCATGATCGTGGAAACCCCGAGCGAACGGCGGGTTATTTCCGCATGGCGCTACCCGGGAAAGACAAAAGTAGGCGAGCCGTTGCCGGCCGAGATACTGCAGGAAATGAGAACGATTTCGCATTGACAAATACGCCCAATTTGTTACTATAGGTCCAATACCGTAGACAGTAGGCATTTGTAAGACCTACCGAGGAAACTCTCCGAATGGAGACGATTCTGCGGCGGTATGCCGTTTTTTATTTGTTAGGTATTGTCATTCCCGCGAAGGCGGGAATCCAGTACTATATAGATTCCCGTTTTCACGGGAATGACAAAATAAAAACGACACGAAAGGTCGGATAAATAACCGACAACCAATGACCAATAACCAACAACAAAAATGCAAAATGCCGCAAGGTATCCGCATCCCCGTTGTAGGTTGTAGGTTGTAGGTTGTAGGTCAATATAATGAAAACAAGAGATCAAAAGAAAGTGATCATTGCGGAAACGCAGGATATGATCAAGAACAGCAAGAATATGATGTTCGTCAACTTCACCGGAACCGGCGTGGAAGATATCAAGGAATTGAAAAAGACCTTGCGTCCCCTCGGATCGACGGTGCGGGTGGTGAATAAAAAGCTGTTGCGCGTGTCGCTCGAAAAAAGTGGAGTTGATTTCAACCCGGAACAGTTCGAAACACAGCTCGCAACCATCTTCTCTACTGCCGATATCTCCGATATTGCAGGTCCGGTCTACAAGTTCTTCAAATCGAAGGAAAAGAAAGGGTTTGATATTTACGGAGCATACGACATGAAGGGACAGATGTTCATGGACGCGGTCATGACTAAGGCGGTCGGACAGTTGCCGTCGCGTGAAGTGCTTCTTTCGCAGGTCGTTGGTGTGCTTGCAGCACCGATCAGCATGTTCCTCTATATCTTGACGGAGAGAGGTAAGATGGTCGAAGCAAAATAAAAATTAACCGATAACCGACAACCGATAACCAACAACAAGAATACAAAAGACCGTTTGGTAAAGCGTATTGTTCTACTGTAGGTCGTAGGTGGTGGGTTGTAAGTAATACACACATGAAAACTATCATTGAAAAAATCGAGACCATGACTGTCGTTGAATTGGCGGAATTGGTACACGCATTGGAAGAAAAGTTTGGCGTTTCAGCATCGATGCCGGCAGCAGCCGGAGCAGGCGCAGGAGCAGCCGAAGCGGAAGAAAAGTCTGCATTTGACGTCATCCTGAAGGCGGCGGGCGAGCAGAAGATCAATGTTATCAAGGTTGTAAAGGAAGCCACCGGATTGGGTCTTAAGGAAGCGAAAGACCTCGTAGACGGAGCACCGAAAGCGATCAAGGAAGGCATGAAGAAAGAAGATGCCGAAGCATTGAAGACCCAGCTGGAAGCAGCAGGAGCAGTTGTGGAGTTGAAATAAGCTCAACGCAAAAAACAACCCGCAAGGGTTGTTTTTTGTTGTAGTTTGCATAACTAACGCACATTTCGGACAATAGAACTTCTATCGAGCAGATGGAGTAATAAATTAAGGATACGCCCTTTGAGCTGTCATACCGGCCCGTTCGTCCACCAGCCCTGCCTGCCGGCAGGCAGGTGGCGGATCAGGGTAAAGCTCCGGACGGTATCCAGAGTCTTTAGCACAAAGCGGCGCTACTGCAAAAACCTGGATCCCGGCCTCCGCCGGGATGACAACCCCCTCTGCTATCGTTTGTTCATTACTCACAAAATCTATTTTTTGTCCGAAATGTGCGTTAGTTGAGTAGCAGTTGACAAAATATAAAAAGTGGTTTAGTTTATTAAAAGCAATGGATTTACAAGATAATAAAAACATAGCGAGGTGAAAGTATGGAGGGAATGTGCTATTTTTGTGAGAAAGGCGGCGATTTGGTAGAGGTGAAAGTTGGGGTGGATTACCCTTTCTCCAAGTACGCCCATCGCAGTTGTGATGTGGTATTCCAGAAATTGCCCCATTGGCTTTTTCTAGTCGGCTTTCTCGGGAGCTTTATCGGGGCGTTGACGGGGTATTGCTCGTCGAGGCTATGCGCCGGTTTAATGATCGGCACCCCCATCTTTTTCATGACACCAATATATGGATTTCTCGTATGGGTTTTGACGGGAAAGAGGTGTGGAAAAGTGGTCGAGCTGTAGATGCCGCAATACTTCAAGTAATGCCGTTACTGCGGCATTACGAAAGGCGAGGAAACCCCTCGCCTTTTTTGTTTGCAATAAAATCACACAACCCTACTAAGATCGCCATCGATGACCACAGGGTTAAAACCAATGATCTCATCGGCAAGGATCCCGGTGGGGATGCCGTTGTAAAGGAATATTTTCTTACCCAAGCGAAACGCATCGTACATTTCCAAAAAAGTCGCGCCGCCTATGTAGTTGGCAGTGCCATGTTTATCAAAGTTAAGTACGAGAACGGCGTCGGTTTGTTCCATAACATCTGTACTGTGTCGAAGCATGGTAGCTTTCCATTCCGCATGCGCCGCGGTGCCGACGGCGCGTAGCCGATCTTCCGTGGCGGGATCGTCGTAACAGTTGGGGAGTGTGATCGCGTGTCCGCTTGCTTCGAGCGTATTTTTGATGGCGGGAACCGTGTCGTAAAAATGCTTGCTGCAAATGATGAAGATGTTCATAATGTGGTCGCTACTGGATTCGAACCGGTGACCCCTGCAATGTGAATGCAGTGCTCTAACCAACTGAGCTAAGCGACCATTTGTCCAGTATATACGATTCAAAGGGTTTTTCAACGGGGTACTTCGGGATATATCTGTTGTGAAGAAAGGGCGTTTTAGGGTATACTATAGGAAACAGCGATCTGAGCACATTTTTTATGGACAAAATAAACATTCTTCTCGTTGACGATAACGAGGTGATTCGAATTTTTTTTAAGGATATTTTTTGGTTGCATGGACTCGAGGAGCAGTTTCATTTGGAGATTGCGACGGGAGTTGATGAGGCCATGGCGATTTTGCACGACCCGACAAAAAAGGTTGACGTGATATTTTTGGACCTCGTAATGCCGATAAAAAAAGACGGTAAGGACATTACGACATCAGAGGCCGGTATGAGCGTATTGCGTACGGTAAAGAGCGATCCGACGATGAGCCATATCAGGGTAATTGTATTTTCGGGGTATACCGACAAAAAGGATATCGAAGAAGCGAAAAAGAGCGGTGCCGATATGTATTTGGCAAAAGAAGAACACTTGCCGCAGGACTTGGTTAGGATCTTTGACGGTTTGGCAAAGAAAGACGACTCGTTGTATCAGTTTTCAAAATAAGAACGTATGGAACCGATCATTAAACTGCAAGGGATAAATCTATATTATGACCGGGGGAGGCCGACCGAGGTCTGGGCGTTGAAAGACGTGGACCTTGAGATCAACAAAGGCGAGTACTGCGCGTTTTTCGGGCCGTCCGGTTGCGGTAAAACGACAATTTTGTACGTATTGAGCGGCATGGAATCGGAGCGGGTTTCGAGCGGGCAGGTATTGATCAATGGCCGCGACATTGCAAAGTTTACCAAACGTGAATTGGCAGTTTTTCGGCAGATCGGCGTCGGTATCGTGTTTCAGCAATTCAACCTAATCCCATCCATTTCTGTGCTCGACAACGTTGCATTGCCGATGGCGTTTTTGGGTATTTCCCTTGAACGGCGCAGGGCTGAGGCACAAAAGCTGTTGGAGCGTTTAAATATCGCGCCATACGCAGCTCGCTTGCCGGCGGAACTTTCCGGAGGGCAGCAGCAGCGCGTGGGCATTGCGCGTGCATTGGCAAACAACCCGCCGATCATCATCTGCGATGAACCGTTGGGAAACCTCGATTCGGAAAACGCGAACAAGGTGCTTGAGTTTATGAAGGAGTTGAATGTAAAGGACGGCCGGACCGTCATTATGGTTACGCATGAAGCATGGAGTTTGCGCGACGTGCGCAAGATATTTTACATGAAGGACGGCAAGATTCTTCGCGTGGAAGAACCAAAGGAGCGCGGCGATGTGGTGCAGGCGGTGTCGAAGCTCATGAACCAGCAGCTGAACCCCGACATGGGCGAGCCTCAGATCATGGCAAAGACCCTTTCAAACATGCTGCTGCGCGGCTATTCGGTCGACGAAATAAAACGGTTCGAGTTCTTTTTGTTACAGCGCCTGACGGACCATATCGAAGGCGATGTGTTCCGTGAAGTGCTTGATCGGTCATACAGGAATGGAGGTGTCGGCCTTTGGAAAGGAAAGGCGGCGAAGATAGGATTCCTTGTGGATGGGATCATGGACCAGCGCCACACGGTTGAAGAGATCTATATGATGCTGGAGAAAAATCCGGAGTCGCCGCTGGTTGAGGAAGTGCAAAAAATGCGCAAGTGGCTTCTTGAGGAATATACGGGCAAGGTGGACGAACAGCAGAGGTTGCGATTGGATGAATTGATTGCGGAGCGTTTGAGAAATATCATTACGCCTAAAAACTTCGCGCAGGTCTTGAATCTGTCAAAAAAACAATTCGGACTCGGACTGTCGATGCGGTCGTCGAATCGCATCGCGGAAAAATTTGAGTCGATATTGGGAGGAGGAGAAGATATGTCACGGGATATGAAGTTGTAATACTATGAATGAACACATGGAAGAATCAAGAAATCATTTATCAGCGATCGATCTGATGCGCCTTTCATTGCGCGTATTCAAGACGAAACCGATCCGCACATTTTTGACCATCATGGGTATGTCGGTCGGTATCGGCACGGTCATGTTCTTGATATCCATGGGGTATGGTCTCCAGTTTATTTTGATTGGAAAGCTGGTTACCACGGAAGATTCACTGATGGCGTTGGGCGTGAGCTATCCGGCGGAAAGTGAGTTGAGTATCAACCCGCAGACCATGGAATCTATCGCGAACATGCCGAATGTCGGAGAAATAAGTCCGATGGCAGAGTTCCCCGGAGAGATCAAGGTGGGAGGATCGACGGGATTGATCATCGCAAGAATTATCGAACCAAGCTATTTTCGGCTATCCGGCTTGATCCCGGACGTGGGGAAGGCGTTTAAGGAAGGGGAAAAGGGGATAGTGCTCTCGAGTCAGGCGGCAAAGCTGCTCAATATGGCGCCAGATCAGACATCGGTCGGCAAAGACATCGGCTTGAAGCTGACCTATCAGGGGGCGGGTGATCAAGGAGGGATAGGCGAAGAGATCGTATTGAACGATCCGATAAAGCTGACGGGCATTATCATCGACGATACGCAGGCGCCGTTCGCATTTGTATCCGCAGCGGCAATCGATAAAAAGCCACCCTTTTACAAGGAAATATTACTGAAGGCGACCAATATCGATTATGTGGAAACATTGCGCGATGCATTGATCGAGCAAGGGTTTATCATCTCGGCACGGCTCGACCTGGTAAATCAGGCAAAGAAGGTCATGAACATCATCACGACGATCCTGGGCGTATTCGGCATTGCGGCGCTTATCGTATCTGCGATCGGTATGTTCAATACGATGATCGTTGGTTTCTTGGAGCGTATCTACGAAGTGGGTATTATGAAGTCGCTCGGCGCGACGGATCGTGACGTAAAAAACCTATTTCTTATGGAATCGCTGTTGATGGGACTGTCGGGCGGCATCGGGGGGGTAACCATAGGGATCGCGGCGGGCGAAACGGTAAACTTTGTGTTGAGTATTTTTGCGCAACGTCTCGGTGGTAGTCCTATTCGCTTGTTCATTACCCCGGGTTGGTTTGTGGTCACAACGCTCATATTGTCTTCGATGATCGGACTGATCGCCGGGTTTTGGCCCGCGCATAGGTCGACGACGTTATCCCCGAAAGAAGCATTTAAAACAAGATAACCGCGTTTTTTTGTCATTCCCGCGGAGGCGGGAATCTAAAAAGACAATAAAATAAGATTGAGTGTGGATAACTAAAAAGAAAAACAGAAAACACAGATAAATACTACTTGATTTCAAAGCCACCGAGCGCAAGTCGGTGGCTTTTTTGTTGCATAGTTATTGTAAATGGTGTAAAATGGGGGAAAGTGGGGAGCGAATAGCGAAGCTATGAGCGACCCACTCCGCCCCCATACCTCATACCTCATACCTCATACCTTATACCTTATACCTTATACCTTATACCTTATACCTTATACCTTATACCTTATACTTTATACCGTATACCACCCCCCCACATGTTCATCGGCGAATACTCACACAATCTGGATGAAAAAGGACGCATGGCATTGCCGGCGAAGTTTAGGTCCAAACTGCGGGGAGCAGCGGTCATTACACGTGGCCTCGATAAGTGTTTGTTCGTGTTCAGCGCAGATGAATGGGAAAAGCTTGCGGAAAAATTAGTGGCATTGCCCATCACGCAGGCGAACTCCCGGGCATTTACCCGGTTGATGCTGGCGGGCGCCATGGATGTGGAAATAGACAAGCAGGGCAGAGTGCTGGTCCCGGATTATTTGCGCGAGTACGCAGGACTTACAAAAGCAGTGGTGGTGACGGGTCTCTATAATCGCATCGAATTATGGGATAGCGAACAGTGGAAGGAATATAAGGCAAAGACGGAAGCATCTTCCGATGAAATAGCGGAAAAACTTTCCGACCTTGGCATATAGGATAACCAATAACCAATAACCGATAACAGAAAACAAATGGGACTATAGCCGAATTTCCATCTCCCATCTCTAATCTCTCATCTCTCACCCCCCCATCTCTCATCCCTCTCATGTCACACATCTCGGTTCTCTTAAATGAAGTATTGCAACTACTTGACCCAAAGCCGGGGCAATTTTTCATCGATGGAACGACCGATGGGGGAGGCCATGCGGCTGCGGTCATCGAGCGTATCGGATCGGCGGGCATGTTCCTTGGGTTGGACTGGGACAAGGGAATGGTAGAGAGGCTTAAGGAAAAGTTTAAGACAGTAAAGGGAACGGTCATGGTGGAGCATGCGAACTACGCCGATGTAAGGGATGTGTTGCAACGGCACAAACTTCCGAAGGCAGATGGGCTGTTGCTTGACCTCGGATTTTCTTCGGTGCAATTGGAAGATGAGCGCGGAATGAGCTTTCAAAAAGATGAGCCCTTGGACATGCGCTACGATCTGACCGGCGATACGCCAACGGCGGCGAATGTGGTGAACGGTCTTCCCGAGCAGGAACTTGCCGATATGATCTATCAATATGGCGAAGAGCGAATGTCCCGGCGGATAGCAAAGCGCATCGTTGAAGAGCGAAAAAGGAAAAAGATACTCACGACAAAAGACCTCGCCGATATCGTTGCCGCGGCAGTAGGAAAGGGATACGAAAAGGGCCGCATCCATCCGGCAACGCGCGTGTTCCAGGCATTGCGGATCTATGTAAATCGTGAACTGGAAAATCTTGAAAAAATACTTGCGGAGTGCGGCGACATCGTAAAGGCGGAGGGTCGCATTGCGATCATTTCGTTTCATTCATTGGAAGATCGCATAGTTAAGACCCGTTTCAGGGAAATGGAAAAGGCGGGAAAGGGACGCATCCTGACAAAAAAACCGGTCACGGCAACGGAAGAAGAAATACGACAAAACCCCCGCTCCCGCTCCGCAAAACTCCGCGCTTTCGAAATGGCACCCCACTAATCAGAAAGCAAACCTATAATAATCGACACGCAGTGTCGTCCCCGCGAAGGCGGGGATCCACCGTGGTTTCAAATTAAGATTACAATCATCAATTAACAACGCTTAATCACGAACATGACCATAATTCGACAAAAAAAGGAATATAATCCGATAAAAAGACTCCTTGTGGGGCTCACCGTGGGCGCTGCATGCGCTGCGATAGGAGGAATCATTTTTTATAATCAAGTGGTAAATAACAGCCACGAAATAACACAGCGCAGGGGCGGCCTGCGTGACATGGAAGTGCGAAATGCCGAGTTAAAGAGCGAATTGTATGCGTTGACCGATACGCAAAAGATGCAGGAGTTTGCGGCAAACAACGGACTGGTGATCGAAAAAAATCCAAAATATGTGAGGCGGCAAGGATTGAGCATCAATGTGCACTGATGAATGAAGAATAATTTTGGGTTTTGTGCGCAATCGGTTATAATAGAAAAATTATTGTGGAAATAAATATAATTCTGTGACGACATGAAGTGGCGCATACGACTATTGATCCTATCTTTCGGAGTTTCATACATGCTGCTGATATCTCAGCTGTATAATTTGCAACTCAACAAAAATGCATTTTATGAAAGAAAGGCGGAAGCGCAACAGATCGCATCGGGAGTGCTGAATGCGAACCGGGGAACGGTCTACATGATCGACAAGAACGGCAATCGCACTCCGGTTATTTTAAATAAGGAGTTCAATGTGATCTATGCGGTTCCGAAGGAGGTGTCCGATCCCGATGTTGTTGCGTTGAACATCAGCAAGGTACTCGATTTGTCCGAGCCGGAGGTTAAAAAACAGCTGGCAAAGAACAACGACCTCTACGAAGTACTTAAAGTGAAGGCATCGCAGGAAGAGGTGGACGCGGTCAAAAAGCTTGCCATCCGGGGTATTTATATAAAAAAAGAGATAGGGCGCTTTTATCCGTTGGGCTCGCTTGCGAGTCATGTGCTCGGATATGTAAGCCCTGTAGATGAAGAAGAGAAAAAGGAGACAGGGTACGCGGAAAAGGGGCGATATGGTATAGAGAAACAATTCAACGACGAATTGGCGGGTATTCGCGGTACGATCAAGGGTGATCACATCGAAGCGTCGCGCGATGGAAGGGATATCACACTGACGATAGACAGAAATATTCAGGCACAAGGCGAAGAGATCCTTAAAAAATTGGTGGAGGATTGGCATGCGGAAAGCGGCACGGTCATAGTGCAGGAGCCGCAGACCGGCAAGATCCTTGCGATGGGCAATTACCCGACATTCGACCCGAACAACTATTGGGACGCGGAAATGAAAACGTTCATCAATCAGGCGGTGCAATCGGTCTATGAACCGGGATCGGTCATGAAGCCGATCACCATGTCGGCAGGCATTGATTCGGGCAAGATCACGCCCGATACGGCATATAACGATACCGGTTCGGTAACGTTGAACAAGCGAACGATAAAGAACTGGGATCTGAAGGCATACGGCCGCACGACCATGACGGGAGTCATCGAGCATTCCTTGAATGTGGGGACGGTGTTTGCGCAGCGCACGATGGGAAATGAAATATTCAAAAATTATTTCATCGATCGTTTTGCATTTGGCGAGCCTACGGGCATTGCATTGCCCGGGGAGCGTAATGGCGATTTGACGGCGATACGCGAAGGGAAGGACGTAAACTATGCAACGGCGGCGTTTGGGCAGGGCATAGCCATAACGCCATTGAAGATGCTGAGCGCGATCTCGGCCGTGGCAAACCACGGCATGTTGATGAAGCCGATCATTACGGCCGATGAACAGCCGCAGGAAGTGCGACGGGTTATTTCCGCCGATGCGGCGAGGCAGGTTGCGGAAATGATGGTAAGTGCTGTATATGTCAATAAGCTGGCAGAGATACAAAATTATCAAGTAGCCGGAAAGACGGGTACGGCATATGTGCCGAACTTCGGGGGAAGGGGGTACAGCGATGATGTGGTCAATACCTATGAGGGTTTTGCACCTGCGTACGACCCGAAATTCGTGATTTTGATCAAGCTCGAGCGCCCAAAGGGAGCTCCGCTTGCCGGCCAAACGGTCGTCCCTGCATTCCGTGAACTCGCACAATTCATACTGAACTACTATAATATAGCACCGGACAAGCCATAAACGACGCGTCGAAACCATGGTAAGCATATTGAAAAACATAATAAAGATAGGTGCCCGCATGATCATGCGAGTGTACCGCCCTGAGGTTATTGCGATCACGGGGAGCGTTGGAAAAACATCGGCAAAAGACGCCATTTTTGCGGTGCTTTCAAAAAAGGGAATATCGGGCTTAAGCGAAAAAGAGCGTTGGCGCGTGCGTCGGTCTAAGGGAAATTTTAATAATGAAATAGGCACCCCGTTGAATATCATTGGCGAATGGAGCGATGAGGACCTGAAGCTGATTAGTCTCGACACGCCCGCCGGTACGAGGCGGTTGCAAAAGGCATTTTTTTGGGCGCGTGCATTGTTGACCATGATCGCGGTCGCCATGGTGCCACGCAGAAAGAAGTACCCGCAGGTCTTGGTGCTTGAATTTGGCGCAGATAGGCCGGGGGATATAAAATATCTTCTTTCGCTTGCTCGACCAAAGATCGGCGTAGTAACGGCAATCGGCGAGATCCCATCGCACATGGAACAGTATTCCGATGTTGAGGCGGTCGCCCGGGAAAAGGCACGGCTTGTCGAATCGCTCCCTGTAGGAGGATGGGCCATATTGAATCATGACGATGACCTTGTGCTCGCGATGCGGGAAAAGACGCGTGCAAGAATCAAGACATTTGGATTTGCCGAAACAGCCGATATACGCATATCGAATTTTGAAAATATATCGGAGGCCGGTCGCCCCGAAGGGATTGCATTTAAAATAGAACACGAAGGCAGTTTTGTACCGGTTACGCTTAAGGGTGTCTTTGGCCGTGCGCAGGCATATAGCATCGCCGTCGCGTTTGCCGTAGGGGTTGCGTTCGGATTGAACTTGGTGGAAATAGCCGAGCTCGTGGAGCGGTATTATATTCCCGCAAAAAGAAGAATGAATTTGGTGGAGGGGATAAAAGACTCATGGATCATTGACGACAGTTATAATGCCGCGCCGCTTTCCGTGCGCGAGGCATTGACGACCATGAACGAACTTGCGGCAACGCGAAGAATCGCGGTATTGGGCGATATGCTCGAATTGGGACGGTTGAGCGTCGAAGCACACGAAAGCATCGGGAAGATGGTGGTGGGCGTGGTAGACGAGCTGTTCACGGTGGGCCCGCGCGGAAAGTTTATTGCCGAATCGGCGATAAAAAACGGCATGGCAAAAACGAATGTGCATGCGGTCGATACGGTAGGCGAGGTGCTGTTACAGGTTCAGGATACGATACGGAAAGGAGACTTGGTGTTGGTAAAGGCATCGCGGGCGATGGGACTTGATCAGGTGGTCGAAGAGATCCGCAATATGGCATAAATAACTAATAACCAATAACTTTTAACAGATAACAAATGAACGAGTTTAGATTTTTAGAATGGAGCGTTTATAGGGATGCTAAATTGGTCGTTAAAGAAATACATGGCATAATCGAACATTTTCCGCAAAAGTTCAAATATAGCTTGGGGGATCAAATAAGCCGATCCTCGATCTCGATAGTATTGAATATTGCCGAAGGAAGTGGAAAATATTCAGATCACGAGCTGAATAGATACTTTAATATATCGCTCGGATCGGTCAACGAAACTGTTGCCGCACTTGATTTAGCGAAAGATAATAGCTTGATTTTAGAAGATCAATTTAACGATTTATTGGGTAAGCTGGTAAGTATATCAAAACAGTTAGGTGGGTTTAAAAAGAAAATAGCGGCCGATTGACAGGGTGCAGTATTTTGTTATAAGTTATAAGTCGTTAGTCATTGGTATTTTGTATTACTCAGTTTGTCATAAGTTAAGAGTTATTAGTCATTAGTTAATTGCCCCCATCGTCTAGTGGTTAGGACAACAGGTTCTCATCCTGTAAAGAGGAGTCCGATTCTCCTTGGGGGCACAACAAAGAAATTAAGGTAATATAACGTATATAGAGTTGGCGTTTGTCTTGTTGTTTGTTGGCTCGTGTAGTATAATAATAATATGGTTGAAATGGCCCATCCGCAGATAGACGAGCGCATTTATAAGAATGCTGTTTTGTATTTCATTAAATACTGTAATAATCAGTATTTGCATGCAACAAAATTGAATAAGCTCCTATACTATCTTGACTTCATCTATTATCGGGATAATAAAAAATCAGTAACGGGCGATGTATATATTCATCAGGGGTACGGGCCGGTTCCGGCTCATATTGACGAAGTTCTTGCGGAGTTAAAAAATGAAGGAGTGATTGACGCTTCAATTGACTCATATAGGGACGGAGAATGTATAAATTTTGTGTTAACCAATATAAACAAACTCGATGAGTCAGTATTTTTGAATGACCAAAAAGATCTTTTAAAGAATATTTGCGATGAATTTGGCAATTGGCCAACGGAAAAGATTGTTGCTCAAACACATCTTGAGGCCCCATGGTTCTATTCAAAGCCTTATGAAGTCGTCGATTACGCCTATGCGCGTGACATTGATTTTTTTAAGGAGTAATTTTTTGAGTATGGCATGGGTTTATATTGAGCGCGAACAATTTGTCCGTTTATGTGAAAAGGTAGGAGTTTCCTGTGCGGTGCGCGAGGCAATTTGTGCATGGGCGCCTACGGTGACAAATAAGTTTGAAACTTCGCGTCAAAAGTTGGTTTATAGATCTCCTAATAATCGCTATGAAGCGTGGGCTGCGGGGATCCCGAACCCCGACAGCAATAAAGGGAAAAGCGGTGGGTATAGAATTGTTTATTTTATAGATCTTGTCGAAGGAGCAATAAATCTTGATTTCATTGCGGAGCGCAATGAATTAGGGTTTAGAGACGAGGGGCACCGAAAGAAAGATCGCTACAATGAATATATTCGTGGATTGAAAGACTATTTAAAAACACTGGAATAATGAACTGACCCCTATAAAGTGGACACGAAATAAAAACCCTCGTGTCCATTTTTTTGTTATACTATTCACTAATCCAACCACACAATGAGTAAACGCATACTTACCCAGGAGGAGCAGGAGACCCTCCGCCACAACCACAATGTCGCTTCCTGCAGCGCAAAGTCGATTTCATTTGCGCCCGCGTTCAAACAAAGGGCGATACGGGAATACAAGGAGGGCGTGTCGCCACAAGAGATCTTTTCGGCGATGGGGCTTCCGCTTTCACTAATTGGGCGGAAGACTCCGAGCAACTGCCTCAAAGAATGGCTCGCCATTGAGCGCAAGCAGGGCATTGATGCCCTGCTCTCCGATGGCCGAGGCAGGCATGGCAAGACAGGCAGGAAGCGCATTGAGCGTGTCGACAAAAGCAAAATGACCAAAGATGAGCGCATTGCATATCTTGAGGCTGAAAATGATTTTTTAGCGCAACTCCGGGGCATACCAAGAACATCGTTCAAATACCGCCCCGGGAACGATACACAGTGATTGATATGCTTCGGTCGAAGCACCCGATCGGACTGCTGTGCCGGGTCGCGCATGTGTTTCCGAGTGGCTACTACGCATGGCGCAAGAACGCGCCCAAACGGAAAAAGAAGGACGAAGAAGATCATATCCTTGCGGATACGATCCAAACATCGTGCGGGAAGAAGCTCGGCAAAGAGGGGTATCGGCAAGTATCCATGCGGTTCAAAGGCACTCACAACCACAAAAAGATCGCCCGGGTGATGAAGCAACACGGACTGCAGGCAAAGATCAGGCGCGCGGATCCATACAAGAAGATACATAGGGATGGCGGAGAACATTCGATCGCCCCAAATATTCTCAAGCGCGCATTCGACCACACGATTCTTTGGCCTCATCGGGTCTTTGGCACAGATATCACCTACATCCGGGTTGCCGACGGCAGGGGCTGGGCATATCTGTCCACGGTCAAAGACCTGTGCAGCGGAGAGATCGTCGCCCACGCGCTTTCGATGCATCCTGATACAGACCTTGTCCTTGCAACGCTCGATCGGTTCACTTGCGCTATCTCGCTTGAAGACCGTTTGGGCGGAATCATGCATTCCGACCAGGGATGTACATATACCGCACAGCGGTATCAGGAGCGCGTGCGTCAATGCGGCCTGCAGGTATCCATGTCCCGCAGGGGCAACTGCATCGACAATGCGTCCATGGAATCCTTCTTCGGACATTTCAAGGACGACCTGCCGGAGACCCTGCGGATGCACTTTCAAGAATTGCAGGAATGTGTCAATTCGCATATCATGCAATACAATATGGAGCGGAAGCAGTGGGACAGAAACAAAATGACCCCTGTGGAGTACAGGGATCATTTGCTCTCTTCCTGACCGCTCGGCGTTTTCTATTTCGTGTCTACGAAATGGGGGTCAGTTCATAACCCAGTGTTTTTAAATAGTACTAAGGAGGAGGCGAGAGGATTCGAACCTCCGATGCTGTTTGACCAGCATAACGCATTTCGAGTGCGTCCCATTCAACCGCTCTGGCACGCCTCCCTGTTGACCTATAACCTATAACCAATAACTGATAACAAAATACTTTTACAACTTATGACCGATAACCAAAAACCGATAACGGAGTTCAGATGCCCCCTCACGGTCTCGGAATTGGAGCGTGCAAGCAGTATAAGGGTTTTTAAGGCCTCTTTCAAGATTTGATTTTACCACTCTCGGTCAGGCTCAAAACCCGCATAAACACGGGGAATGGCATATGTGGGTGTGCCAACTTAAAAGCAAGATGCTTTTAAAAACTTGACACATCCAATATAAAGGTATATAGTAAATACAGAATTTGCTTTAAAAATCCCATAGAGTATTGCAGAAGTTAGCTACGAAAAGGAGACGGAAGTCATGATGGATCTCAAGGGAACAATCGCCGAACAGGTAGTTGTTGAGCTGGCAAAAAAAGGTGTGACCGAGGCGGATATTGAGCTGGTCGGCACCAAAGGTGGAATGTCGGCGGTTGGCATCTTCGTCGATGCGTTCATGCAGTGTCTCCGGCAGGTCAAGAATGCATGCCGTATCATGACCGGAGGCACCCGCACGACCGACGAGGTCATTGCTGCCGGCAGCTACGGCTGGGCAAATGACCTGGTCAACGGAGAGAATTTCCCTATGCGGCCCATGCCAGAAGGACACCGTGAGATCGTCTATCTCGAATTCGACCACAACCCCAGTTCCGAGGAAGTACTTGCGGAAGCGAAGAGGCAGGGGCTGGAGCGTCCCCGGTACGAAGATGCTCTGTTCTTTGGCGAACAGCACCCTGAGGAACAGCGCAAAGCCCCGGTCGTGTTCTTGCACGAACCTTGGCAGTCCCCAAACGGCAGCCTGGACGTGCTGGTACTCTACTGCTATGACAGGCGCCGCGACCTGAGTCTGCGCTACTTCGGCGACGGTTGGGATCGGCGGTGGCGGTTCGCGGTTGTGCGCAAGTAAATTGGAATCTGGGGATTTTGTGCCTTGTTGGGCACTTGAACCCTTGGAATCCTTAAAGCCCCTCGCTGTGCGAGGGGCTTAATTTTTTTTGGCATGCTTTCGAATGGACTGGAATGATATGCATTCACGAGTAATTTATGAAACAGGCCTTTCAGCCAGTCTCACCAGAGTGTGCCCTCGGGAGGAATCGAACCTCCATTACAAAGTTCGGAACCTTGCGTCCTATCCGTTGAACGACGAGGACGGTGTCGCATCAAAGATACCTATAGACGATAGCAAAATAGGTGGTGTATTTCAAGCTACATGTCGATAGCATGCGCGAGACTACCTCCCCCCATCTCTTGTCGAGAGGGGGCGAGGGTGGCGATTGTTTGACTTCTTGACTATCTGATATACAATAAAATCATATGAAAAAGGTCAATCTACAAATGCAATTACCCGTGTCCATTCTTCGTGAAGGGAAGCTGTTTGTCGCATACACGCCCGCGCTTGATCTTTCAACTGCCGGAAAAACCCATGCGGAGGCGCAAAAGCGCTTTCAAGAAGCTGTAGAGATCTTTTTTGCAGAAATTATTAAGAGGGGGACCGTTGATGAGGTTCTTGGAGAACTCGGATGGCAGAAGGTGAAAACAAAATGGACACCGCCCGTGGTCGTATCACATCAATCACAAACAATAGAACTTTCTTATGTCTAAAAAAGGTTCTATCGAGTGGAAGAAATTCGAGAAGTTCCTTTTGTTTGTCGGTTGTACATTTGACCGCGAGAAGGGCGATCATCGGATCTATTGGCGCGATGACCTGAAGCGGCCAATTGTCATTCCTCGCTGCAACCCGCTTCCACTGTTTATTATCAGGAATAATCTACGAATACTGAATATGACCATTGATGAGTTCGCGACAATACTGGGGCAACTATAAAATCCCGATCGTGTCGGGATTTTATGCTCTGTGCCCTCGGAGGGAATCGAACCCCCATTTTATCCTTAGGACGGATTTGTTCTATCCATTGAACTACGAAGGCAAATAGACGATATAAATGCCCTTGCAGCGGGCTTCTACATAGATTATATTGTTTGGGTTGCTGTTGCAAGTTCCATAAAAGTTTTATAGAATGGGAAAACTATCAAGGGCCATTAGCTCACTTGGTAGAGCGCTTCCATGGCATGGAAGAGGCAACCGGTTCGAATCCGGTATGGTCCACACCGTTGATTTGGACGGTAATAACGAAAAATACTACCAGGGCCTTTAGCTCATCTGGTAGAGCGCTACATTTGCAATGTAGAGGTGACCGGTTCGAGCCCGGTAAGGTCCACAAAATTAACACAAAACCGCCGATCTGTGATCGGCGGTTTTGTGTTAAATAGTGTAGGCGGAATTATTGTCCCGAGAGTAATTTTTTGGTAAACTGGAATAATGCAAGAGGTGTTTAATACTAAAATCCAAAAAAGAATAATTTTTGCCAAGGGAAAGCAAAATGAATTTGTAATCCATGCAAAGGATGTATCAGGGTTATCATGGATAGAGCTTGCGGAAAGAGTGGGAATACATAGGCGTACATTAAGTGACTGGAGGCGGGAGCGGTATACAATATCTGAATCAGGATTGGATAAAATTTGCGAAATTGCAAAAATTAAAAGGCCGCTTGATCTAACAACTCGGGACGCATTTTGGTATACATCTATTGGCGGGAAAATAGCCGGAAGATCGAATTTTAAGAAATATGGCAGGGTCGGCGGCGATCCGGAAAAACGCAAGAAAGCATGGGCAAAATGGTGGGATGAGACGGGGAAATTTAATCCGCCGCGCAATTGTTGTCCTAAAGAAATCAAGATTCCAAAAGAGGATGAACGACTGGCGGAATTTATCGGAATTATGCTGGGGGACGGCGGGATGACAAAAACGCAGGTTAGGGTAACGCTTAATTCCAAGACCGATGCGGAATACGTAAAATTTGTTCAAAATTTGATCAAGACCCTTTTTGATGTCGAGCCATCCTTGCAGATTGTGGAAAGTCGCACGACAACGGATGTTATCGTATCGAGAGTAAAATTGGTCGCTTTCTGTGAATCTATCGGGCTAAAGGTAGGGAGCAAATTAAAAAATGGGTCGGATATTCCAAAATGGATCAATAAAAATGATGCATTTAAGATGAATTGTATACGAGGATTATTTGACACGGACGGGTGTATATTTGGCGAGCGTCATAAGATAAAAAATAAGACATATGAGTATCCGCGATGGGCATTCGTTTCGGCTTCGGAGTATTTGTTGCAGTCGACATTCACTATTCTAAGGGAGCTGGATTTTTCCCCTAAAATCCGCAATAATAGAAGCGTTCAATTAGAGAGCAGGGCAGATATAATCAGATATTTTGAGGTAATAGGGACAAGCAATCTGAAGCACAGGAATAGGTTTAATAGAATCTTATTCAAATCGTGAGTTTATTTCGTGCATAAGGCGGTAGGGTGGCCGAGCGGTTTAAGGCGGCAGTCTTGAAAACTGTTATACCTGAAAGGGTGTCGCGAGTTCGAATCTCGCCCCTACCGCTTTGTGTAGGAAAATTGAAATGTCGACAGAGTGCTTGTCCTTGCGGAGTCGACGGTATTGAGTCTTTTAGTATATAGAATGAGTATCTGCAAAACAAGCATACCGAAAGGCATCAGGAGGATTTTGATTGACAGGGTGACATTGATTTCATATCCTGTTGACAGTCATTAACAACAACAGTGAGGTGCAAAATGAGCGGAGACGACGATCTGAAAGGCATCGATTTGCGGGATAGGGTTATGTTCATTACGGCGCAGATAAAGGATCTGCAGAAAAAGAGGGAGGAGCTCCTCGGTCGATTGCGAAATGAGTGTACGCATGAGGCGATCACTGAAACGCCCTATGTAGCGGAATGCAAATTTATGCATGCATTGCCTCCAAAGAGAACTTGCATTATATGTGGTTTGAGCGAAGAAGGGTGGGGTGGTTACGAAAAGCTAAGCAAGGGGACCGTTGTGCGGGTTATCCCTGATCGTGGTGAATTTCATAGATATAATAGTGAGCTGAAGCCACTGACGACGATCGTCATACCGGAGGATATGTGCGGTAAGACATAGGCTTGAAGGGCGGGCGTGGCGGGGAATATTCCCCGCCATTTTTTTATTGAATAGTATGGTTATGGTGCTTTAAAGTATTATGTTTTATAATAAGACCATGGAAAAGGAAAACGCATTTTTTCTTAAACGATCCGCTGAAGATATTGCAGAGGAGGAATATATCGAAGAAATAGCGGATGAGCCGACTGGTACCGCAGTTGTTGCGCAAGATGAGCCCGAGGGCGTGATGATCGCATGGGAGGCGCCCGAGGCGGAGCATATCGAAAAAAGCACTACATGGTATTGGGCAAGCATGGCCGTTGCCATTGTTTTGATTGCCATTGCGCTGTGGCAGAAGAACTTTTTGTTTGCCGTATTTATTGTCATAGCCGAGCTGGCTATATTTATGTTCGCCGGTGAAAAGCCAAAGATGTGGGATTTTACGATCGACGAACAGGGGGTTACGATCGAAGGACATAAGACCTATAAATATTCAACGATCACGCTCTACGACATCCATCAATTTTCTGATGAATATCACGAATTGGTACTGCAGACAAAATCAAAGGTGCATCATTACATAAAGATATTCATCCATGCGGAGGACGAGCAAAAGATCCGGGAGGCCTTGAACAAAAAGGTCCCGCATGGAGAAATAGAGGTAACATTTTTCGAATTTCTCGAGCGTTTGATCGGCATCTGACGGAATATTGTAAAATGAAATAGGATTTGCTATAACTGAATGGCGTCAGTCAGCAGTCCTATTTCAAGGGTATTCCGTTGTAGGTTGTTGGTTGTAAGTTATTGGTTAATAAGCCCTTGTCGTTCAATGGATAGGACATGACTTTGCGGAAGTTAAAATTGTGGTTCGATTCCACACAGGGGCACAAAAAAAGAATACCCGAGCCAGTTGGCTCGGGTATTCTTTTTTGCCCTGTGTGGGATCGAACCGGCGAAGCCAAGGTTCGATTGAGCCTGCCCCCGAGCCCAACAGTACCGATGTACTGTTGGGCGAAGCGGGTACCACACAGGGGCACAAGTTCGCAAAACCCCCGTTTTTAAAGACGGGGGTTTTGTGTTTATAGAAAACTTGCCACACCGGATATTCTATGGTATATAAAAGTATTATCTATCATATAAAAATAGCGATAATACCCGCGGCAAATACGCCGCAAAACAATGCACTTTAAGGAGGTGGCGAAGTGGCTTCAAAAAAGGGAGAACCGAAAAAGAGAGCGTGTCCTATAGCGGTGGTTTTGTGGAGTGTTGTTGCATCTTTGATAGCAGCCAACGTTTATCTATTCACCCAGGAGACACTACCGGAAGCGATGGCTGCGTCTGAGACTCGCGTCGCTGCATCTTCTGCTGCGATAATGGCCGATGACATCAATGACGACGGGCAAGGCACCGCGTACATCAAGGTAAGTAACGCGCTATCCAAGGGGCCCGATGCTGCCATCGCCGAGATCATGGTAAAAAAGCAGCAATGGAAAAAGCAGTCCCTGGGCAGGCGGATTGTTTCGGTATCCATTGTCTCCGGCAGTGACAAAAAGCTGTACGAGCAAAACTTCATTGCCGGATTATTGATCCATTACGAATGATGTTGGCTGCTTGCCGCGTATCTCGACCCTCTCTGCGAAGCCATGCTTCGCAGAGAGGGTTATTTTTTTTGGGTTAAAGTAGTATGAAGCGGCTTCTCTGATAGCACTCCATGTCAATATCCCGTACAATAGGAAAATATGACCACTGATATTCGGCTGGAAACTGAATTGCGCTATGTAAAAGGCGTGGGGCCGGCATTTGCAGCTCGATTGGAAAAGCTGGGGCTGAAAACGGTCCGGGACCTGTTGTGGCATTTCCCGTCCCGATACGAAGATTTTTCAAACATTTCAAATATCGCCGAGCTGATCCCCGGGGAAGCGGCGACGATCCAAGGGGTGATCCAAGACATCAAGATATTGCGATCGTTCAGAAGGAAGATGTTCATCATTCAGGCTACCGTGACCGATGCGACCGGAAGCATCCGGGCAACATGGTTCAATCAAAAGTTCCTCATGGCCATGTTAAAAAAAGGCATGGTAATCAATCTTGCCGGTAAGGTAAGCGCAGGGAAGAATGGAGTGGGCTTCGCGCACCCATCCTACGAGATCGTCGGATTTTCCGAGGACGAGGAGCAGTTTGCGGAAGACATGGCGGAATATCGGGAAGAGATTGAATCATGTAAGCACACGGGTCGGCTGGTTCCGATCTATCCGGAAACAAAAGGTGTAACTTCGAAAGGTTTGCGGTTTCTGATCAAGCCGCTTTTGGATGGGTTGGAATATATCCCCGAAACATTGCCCGCGGAAATGTTGAAACGCGCCGATGTTACGGAGCTGAACGATGCATTGCGTTTGATCCACTATCCGGAAACCATGAAGGATGTGTTGCGTGCCCGCCGCAGGTTTGCGTTTGAGGATATTTTTTATTTGCAGTTGGTAAACATACTTGAGCGATCGCGGCTCGCGAAGGAAAACGCATATGCGTGCGTTGCGGAAGAATCGAGATTCGCGGAATTGCTTGCGCAGTTGCCGTTCGAATTGACCGATGCGCAACAGGAGGTCATGCGGGAGGTTATTGGCGACCTTGCGCGTCCGCATCCGATGAATCGTTTGTTGCAGGGCGATGTAGGCTCAGGAAAGACCATCGTCGCGGTATTGTCGGCGATCATTGCAGCGGAGGCGGGCATGCAGGCATCGTTTATGGCGCCGACGGAAATATTGGCCACGCAACATTACCATACGTTTAAAAAGATATTTGGCAATTTCGAAAAGGGAGTGGTGCTGTTGACCGCCTCGGGTGCAAAGGTATTTTTTGGGGACGGGTTGGAGAGCAATATGAAAAAAGCGGACGCGATAAAAAAACTTGCGACCGGAGAAATAAAAATAGCCATAGGTACCCACGCGCTGATACAGAAAGGAGTCGCGTTCAATGAACTTGCATTGGTGGTCATAGATGAGCAACATCGATTTGGCGTAAAGCAGCGTCAAGCACTCGCGGGGCATACTAAAGGAAGCGGGGAACTGTTGCCGCACTTTTTGTCCATGTCCGCCACGCCCATTCCGCGCACGCTTTCTCTGACGTTGTTCGGCGATCTCGATGTATCGATCATTGGTGAATTACCCAAAGGGCGTAAAGAGATCATTGCCAAAATAGTGCCGCCCGCAAGCCGCACGGATGCGTATGCGTTCATACGTGGGCAGGTAAAGAAAGGGAGGCAGGTATTTGTCATTTGCCCGCGGATAGAAAAAACCGAAGATGATGAAACGAAAGGAAAGAGTTGGTTCGCGGTGGATACGAAGACGGTAAAGGAAGAATATGACAAACTGTCTAAAAAGATTTTCCCCGATATGCGCGTTGCGATGCTGCATGGAAAACTCAAGGCGGAAGAAAAGGCGGAAGTCATGGAAAAAATGAAAAAAGGCACGATCGACGTGCTGGTGGCAACCTCGGTGATCGAGGTCGGCGTGGATATTCCCAATGCGACGATCATGATGATCGAAGGTGCGGATCGGTTCGGCCTCGCACAGCTGTACCAGTTTAAAGGGCGCGTAGGAAGGGGAGAGCATCAATCGTTCTGTCTGTTGTTTACCGATTCGTCCGCACAGCCGACAAAGGACAGGCTCGAGGCGCTGGTGCACGCGAAGAACGGTTTTGAGCTTGCGGAAAAAGACCTTGCCTTGCGCGGTCCCGGTGAGTTTATGGGCCAATCGCAAACGGGATTGCCCGATCTGGCGATGCGTTCGCTGCAAGACATGAAGCTGGTAAAGAGCGCGCGTGAGGCTGCGGAGAGTGTGCTGAAAAAGGACCCAGACCTAACGGAACACCCGCAGTTAAAAGGCGTCGTTGCGCGATTTCACGACAAGGTGCACCTTGAGTAATTTAAAATTATAAATTTGAAATTTGAAATTGCATCGAGAAACAAAAAATCCCATTAGGGATTTTTTGTTTCTCGATGCTTCGGTGTTACCCAAAAGCCAAGGCGAAGCTTTCCGCCAAACATGCCGCGGGTCTGCGCATCCAGTGCGGGGATGGATCCGAAGATGATCATGGTAAGCGGAAGGAATGCCCATTGCAGGACAAACCACACATAGTGATACTTCTTGAACCAAATGGGCTTTGGCGGTAAAAGCACGATGCCGAGGAACGCGGAGGTCACGATGCCGATGGCGGCAAAGTTCATGATCATATTGGTGACCTTTGGTAGGGAATAAGAAATAAGTGAAAAGCGAAAATCAGGTCCGCCCAACAAAATCGGAAGCCATGAAAGCGTAAAGATGATCAACGCATTGGTCGCCCATGAGTGAAAGCCTTCGATATAGAAGAAAGCCCATGAAAATCGTTTTTTGAACGGGATCTGTTTGTTCCGCATAAATCCCATCATGAGATACGGGATGTTTTCTACCCCTCCCCATGCCCAGCGGCGTTGCTGTTTGTACTGGTTCAGCATGGTGCGCCAAAATGATGGCGCGACATTGGAATCCATGGATATCGGGTAATTAAGCGGGATGACCCGATAGTTGCCGTTGTAATGCAGATAGCATTGCCAAAAAATCTGGGAATCTTCACTGACGATGTCCTTTTTCCAAAAGCCGACATCAACCAGGGCCTGAAACGGCATCGAGTGTGAAGAGAAGGTCGTAAGACGATGCGGACGAGCCTGCTGCATCATATGGTAAATGGAGGCGGAAAATGAAATGACACGCGCAATGGCGGGAGCTTGGAAGATGTTATTTAAAAAGAACGGAATAGGCAGGTAGCTTGCGTGCAGATTGTCCTCGGTCGTCAAAAATGCATGCGTTAAAACGCCGAAATAATCGGGAAAGATCTGCGTGTCGATATCAAATGAAGAAACGACGATACGCTCGTAGGGAATACGAAGCGGATCGATGACTTCCTGCTTCACCTGCTGCGCGATCCACGCCTCGTTAGACCCCTTGCCGGGGGCTTCTCCCGGTAGATTGCTCGGATGAACGGTGGCGACCAATTTGAAGAATGTGTTTGCATATTCCGCGGTAATGCGATCAAGTGTTTGCTTGGCTGCTTCTCCGGCTTTTTCTTCGGTGCCGATCGCGACGATAAATCTACCAAGCGGATAGTTTATGCGTGCAAGGGCCTCGAACGACTCTTTGATGACCTCATAAGGTTCATCAAAAAATGGGAACACGATCAAGTGGTAGATGTCGGGCCATGCCGTCGTAGCCGGATCGGTTTTGAGTTTTTCGAGCCAATTGATTTCCATGTTGTTGCGCATCTTGCGGTAGCTGATGCGGAGGTGGATGGAAAGGTAGAAGGTTTTTAAGAACCAGTAGACGTCAAAAAATATGATAAAAATGGCCATGCCGACGGGAGTAAGCCAGGAAAGCAGTGCCACGCCAATGAGCGTCGTCCACGAAAGGACGCCGGGCATGATCTCAAAAAATCGTTTCATATGGGCTAATTATAGGGTGAAAACGGTATAAAAAGAAAGGCATCCTGTTGATTTTCTAAATAAGGTACGGTATGATTTAAATCGCTTAGAAATAAAAAAGCCCCCATCGTCTAGTGGTCAGGACAACAGGTTTTCATCCTGTAAAGAGGAGTCCGATTCTCCTTGGGGGCACAAAAAAAGAAATATCCACCCAAACGGGCGGGTATTTTTTTGCCTCACGGAGACTTAATTGAGCGATGAAAGGCACAGTTTGATTGAGCCTGCCACTGCATCGTATTTTGTTATGGGTTATCGGTTGTGGGTTATTGGTTGTTGGTTTATACTATCTGCATGGACACGCAAACAAATCCGACAACAGCTCCGGACAAGCAGGAAGGAAAAGTTCCTGAACCGCCGGCGCTCGAAATAGATATTCGCACGATGGAATCGGACATCAAGGCGTTTAAGGAAGGGGGAGGAGAAGTACCGACCGCGGGAGCGCAAGAAGCATTTGCATCGCAACGGCAGGAAGATGTGCGACCCGGAATTGCACCTGCATATACCGGCCCGGAAAAACCGATGTTCGAGACTCCCGCTGTGCCCGTAAGTCAGTCGCAGGAATCGTCCGGAACGGTAAAGCCGTTGATGATAATCGCAGGGATCGTAGTCGGCGCGATCGGGCTGGGACTGTTGGGATATTTTGTATTGTTCCCGTTCCTGTTCAAATTCATTCAGTAGCGCGTCATTCCGGCGGAGGCCGGAATCCAATACCATTAAAATAGATTCTCGCCGGAGTTTACCCCGTACAGCGATACGGGGCCCGCGCCGGGAATGACAAAAAACATATGAACAAAGAAAAACTGGAAGCCATAAAAAACGAGCTTGAAGATGAAAAGGCGTTGCTTGAAGTAAAAATAGATACATTGGAAAAGGGAGAGGATTTCGGGAGCGATGTGGATTCGCTTGAAGAAGAAACAGATGAATCCGAAGCATGGGAAAACCAATCTTCGGCATCGCAGGAATTGCGTCAGCGATTGGCAGACATCGATCTTGCATTGGAAAAGATCGATAAGGAAACCTATGGCAAATGCGAAGAGTGCGGAGAAGACCTCGGCGCGGAGATGATACAGATAAACAGCACGTCCCGATTGTGTCGCCCGTGCAAGAAGCTGGCACGGGAAGGGGAAGCTATCTAAGTGTTTCTGTGTCATTCCGGCGGAGCATGCCACGTGGAAAGTCGTAACTTTCTTTACGTGGGCCGGAATCCAAAGGCATTGTCATCCCGAACTTGACCCTCGGCGTTGCTAGTGATCCGTCAGCCGACGGAGAGCGTGCAACGTGCCGGGATACTCGAAGTGCATAAGGTTTCCGCACTTCAAGTGATCCGGGATCTCGTGTGTAAAGGATAGCACTTACTATAATAAGATTCCGGCTCGGGGGCCGGAATGACAAAACTTTAAATTCGTACTTTTCAATAAAAACCATAATGGAGCACTTCTCAAAGGTATATTCCGCAGAGCTTGAGGGAATTGAGGCAAAATTGATCGAAGTGGAGACCGACATAAACGTCGGTCTTCATTCATTTACGATAGTCGGGCTTGCCGACAAGGCACTGAACGAAGCAAAGGAGCGGGTCAATGCGGCGTTGAAAAATTCGCACATTAAGCCGCCCAACAGGGAAAATAGGCGCATTACCATAAATCTTGCCCCGGCCGACATAAAAAAGGCGGGCTCGCAATATGACCTCGCTATTGCGGTGGGGTATTTGTTGGCGACGAAACAGATCAAGGAATTCGAAACGGGTGACAAAATGTTCGTCGGCGAGTTGTCGCTCGACGGGAAGCTGCGCTCGGTCAACGGAGTGCTGGCCATAGCGCGACTTGCCAAAGGGTTGGGTATCCGCTATGTATTCGTACCATCGGAAAATGCGCGCGAGGCGGCGATCATCAAAAACGTGGTCGTGATACCCGTTATTGATATGGTTGGATTAATAGACCATTTGGAAGGCCGCAAGCAGATAGAGGAGCAAGAGCCTACGGAATTGCTATGGAACACGGGTGGCTATAGTACGGATATTTCGGAAATAAAAGGGCAGGCAAATGCAAAGCGTGCGCTGATGATCGCCGCGGCGGGCGGGCATAACTTATTGATGAGTGGTTCGCCGGGAGCGGGCAAGACGATGTTGGCGCAGGCGCTCGTATCTATATTGCCGCCGCTCGCCATGAATGAGGCAATAGAAGTCATGCAGGTCTATAGCGCGGCGGGCATTGCCAATGGCGACGTATTTTCGATGACGCGTCCGTTTCGTGCGCCGCATCACAGCGCGTCGCCGGCGTCGGTCATTGGTGGCGGTGCAAATCCGCGCCCGGGCGAGATCAGTCTCGCGCATCGGGGCATTCTGTTTCTTGATGAGTTGCCTGAGTTCCGTCGCGATCTGCTTGAGTCGCTACGCCAGCCGCTTGAAAACGGAGATGTATGCATAGCGCGTGCAAAAAGCGTATTGAAATTTCCCGCACGCTTTACCTTGGTTGCGGCCATGAACCCCTGCCCGTGTGGTTACTATGGCGATGACGAAAAGGCATGCCATTGTGGCGCGCACGAGGTAACGCGCTATCAGCGCAAGCTGTCGGGCCCGCTACTCGATCGCATCGACATTCAAATAAAGGTCCCGCGCGTAAAAGTGGCGGACTTGGCAAAAGAAAAAGCATCTGACGAAAGCGACACCGTGCGTGAGCAGGTGCTGTGCGCACGGTTAATCCAGTCGCGGAGATTCGCGGACATAACGCCAAAGATATACACCAACGCAGAAATGCCATCAAAGTTGGTGGACACGGTCGTGCAGTTGGACGACAACGGAAAAAAGTTCGTAAAGCAAATGCTCGACAAGTCGTTCATCTCCGCACGCGGATATTACCGCATGCTCAAGACGGCCCGCACCATCGCAGATCTCGAAGCCGCAGAAACGGTAACGAACGAGCACCTAAGTGAAGCATTCCAATATCGGATACGGGGAGTTTGACCAAAATGTACGTCATCGAATGACGTACATTTTTGTATAGGGATAAGGAGATGAGCGACATTCAATGTCGCTCATATATCGACGGAGATGCCCTCCGTCCGCCAGCTGGCGGAGCGGACTAAAGGCGCAGGGATGACAATGCGAAATAAAAAAACCGGCCATGGTGGCCGGCTTTTGCGCTAAGCGCATGACTGAAGATCACTCGATCGTAAAGGGACTGGTCTTTACCGCGATACCGTCCTGTTTAAGGTTGGCATTGATGAAGCATTCGATCAGGAGTCTGAACGCATCCTGCTGCACCGGATTGAGCGGATTATTAAGCATCGCAAGCCCGTTTGAGAAAATGTTGTTGAACTCGAGCATTCGGTAGGCGACCAGATCCGCGATTTCGCCCTTTACCGTTTTATTCGTATTGCCGGCGCTGGAAGCAACGAGTTGCTTCGTGTCTACTGGATCGACTTGGCCGTCAAGTGCGAACATATGCCGCCGTTCTTTTTTCGCGAAGAACAATGTCGGGTCGGTAATCCGGGCGCCGATAGTGTACCGCAATGTGCGAACTTTCGGGTCGTCAACGGAAAGTGTTACACCGCTCGTTATCACGACGTTGTTGGGGATGTTCGAAAACGCTCCACCAAACTCCCATGCAAATGCGCCAAATGGACGTTCCGTTACTTGGTCGCCCTCGAACGTAACCACCTCGGAAGCCCCGTAATTGGGAAATTCGTAATACAGGGGCGACGCGACGATGGCGAGGAGCAGAAGGTCAAGCCCGAACCTTGTCGCTTTCCTGAGGATAGGTTGCTTGATGTTTTTTACGCGTCCCCAGCAGCAAGCGTCTGCAAAGATACCCCAACCGCAAACAACACATAAAACAGCCCAAATGACGAATGCCATGATACTCCTCCTTTTCTTGAGAGTGATATGAAATTGTGGAAACTACTGTTCGTATAAAAGCATGTTTTTTGTAGATATGTCAAATTGCATCGAATTGTCATTCCGGCTTTTCTCTTTGTCATTCCCGCGGGTGAGAGCCTGTCCTCGGCTTGATCGGGGACGGGAATCCAGCACCACGCTCGCGCGGCACGCGCAATGGAAATAATTTTATTGTGCGTTCCGCACAAAATTGAAATGGATCCCGTATCCCCGTATCGTGGTACGGGACAGGCTCCGGTACGGGATGACAATGCGGCTCGGAATGACATATAAGGATGACAATGCGCGCAGAGTCGGGTAAACTGTAAAGCACGCAAGAAGCGTGAAGATCGTATTTGGATTTTTATTTGCATTATTAAATTTTAAATTCGCATTATTCGCGATTACTCTATGACATTTGATGAATTGAACGACAAACAACGCACGGCGGTGGAGCATGGCGAAGGCCCGTTGCTCATCGTTGCCGGTGCAGGTTCGGGGAAGACGAAAACGCTGACCAGCCGGCTTATTTCGCTGTTGCAGCGGGGTGTACAGCCCGAAAGTATCATCGCGATCACATTTACCAACAAGGCCGCCGGCGAAGTGCGCGAGCGTGTGCAGAAAATGATAGAAGATGCGCCTTCTGTCATTCCGGCCCCCGAGCCGGAATCTGCTTCGAATAAAATAGATTCCAGTTTTCACGGGAATGACAAAACTCTGGTTAAAGAGCTGTTTCTCGGAACCTTCCATTCGTTCGGCGCGCGCATACTAAAGAAGGAGGCGCGCATCTTTGGCCGTACGGCGAACTACACCATTTTTGATGCCGACGACAGCAAGTCGCTGATCAAAAAGGTGGTGGCCGGTGCAGGGCTTTCCGAACGGGACGCCAAGCGGTTGACCCCGTTGGTATTGCGCAGGGAGTTTTCGAAGATCAAGGATGAAATGGTGGATCCTGAGCAAGCGGAAGACGAGCTGGTCTACCGCTTGTTCAAGCTGTACGAGCAGGCATTGCAAAACAACAATGCGTTCGATTTCGACGATCTCATTCAAAAGCCGGTCATGCTCTTTTTGGGCAATCCGGAAATATTGGCGGGCTATCAGGAGCGTTTCCGCTATATTTTGGTGGACGAATATCAGGATACCAATACGGCCCAGTATATGCTCATCAAGCTGTTAGCGAGCAAGTACAGGAACTTGAGCGTGGTAGGCGATGACCAGCAGTCCATCTTTAAGTTTCGCGGGTCCGATTTTAGGAACTTCTTGAACTTCGAAAAGGATTGGCCCGATGCAAAGGTGGTGTTGCTCGAAGAAAATTATCGTTCGACCGCAAACATCATCAAGGCGGCATCGGCGGTCATTTCGCATAACCACTTGCAAAAGTCGAAGACGCTGTGGACGAACAACCCCGAAGGGGGCAAGGTCAAGGTTGTCGAGCAATACAGCGCCGACGGCGAAGCGGAGTGGGTTGCAGGGCATCTCGATGCGATCCGGCTATTTTCCGATTATGGATCGTTGGCCATTTTATATCGCACGAACGCGCAATCGCGCGCATTGGAGCAGGCGCTCATCGAGCGGGGCATGTCGTACCGCATATTTGGCGGGCTGAAGTTCTATGAACGCAAGGAGATCAAAGACATCGTGGCCGCGTTGCGTTACGGGTCAAACCCGCAAGATAGTGTGAGTTTGGATAGGCTAAAGAAAAGCTTTTTGAAAAAGCCGTATACGCAACTCAAGGAAGAGCTTCCGCAAAAGGCCGCCATGTTGCGGCCGGTGGAATTGATCGGGTACATATTGATGGTGACCGATTATTTCAACTACATCGAGCGCACGCAGACCAATTCGGTGGAACGCATCGAGAACATTAAGGAGCTTATCGAGTTCGCGAGCGGTTTTGAGAAGATGGAAGATTTTTTGGAACGCATTTCGCTGCTTGAAGCGACCGATACGGTAAAGAAAAAGGATCTGAAAAGGGTGCAAGATAACATTGTGAACTTAATGACCATCCACATGTCAAAGGGGCTCGAGTTCGACGCGGTGTTTGTGGTGGGCGTGAACGATGGGCTGTTGCCGCACCAAATGTCATATCACAACGAAAGCGAAATAGAGGAAGAGCGGCGCTTGATGTATGTGGCGATGACCCGCGCACGCAGGGAATTGTATCTGACATTCTACCACCTACCATCCCGATTCTTGAGCGAAATCCCGTCGGGCCTGATGGAGTTTGAAGGAGGAAGGGGATTCGACGACGAAGAACGGTATATAGAGATGGATTAAGATGCGCACACTATGTCATTCCCGCGGGTGAGAGCCTGTCCTCGACTCGATCGGGGACGGGAATCCAGACCAATAAGAGTTTGGCAATAAAAATTCGGCAATATGCATGCCGAATTTTTATTGCCGAATTATGATTAAAAGGTCTGTCATTCCGGCCCGGAGCCTGCCCCGTACCGCGATACGGGGAGCCGGAATCTCATGATAATACAATAAGATCCTGAAACAAGTTCAGGATGACATCGGAGAGATGACTTCCTTGTCTCACAGCGATACTTACCGTATTTTGTTATAGGTTGTCGGTTATAGGTTGTTGGTGCTACTATGGAGTATATGGGCCAACGGCTGGGGCAACATTTTTTGATCAACGAAGAGAAGCTGAAGAAGGTGGCAGACGCACTCGAAATAAACGAGGGCGATGTTGTGATAGAAGTAGGTCCGGGCCATGGCGAATTGACGCAATACCTATTGGAAGCAGGTGCGCGCGTAACGGCGCTTGAGCGCGATAAGGCGCTTATAGATCCGCTGAATAAAAAGTTTGCCTCGCAGGTTATTCCGCCCACCCCTCTTGTCATTCCCGCGAAGGCGGGAATCCAGAGTGTACCCGCATTCGAGGTCATCGAGGGCAATGCGTTGGAGCTGTTGCCAATGGTGGTCGAGGAGCTTAAGCAGGCCGGAAGGTCATATATGATCGCGGGCAACATTCCCTACTATATAACAGGATACTTATTACGGGTCATTGAGGGCTTGGATCATAAGCCGACCCGGGTGGTCATGACCATCCAAAAGGAGGTTGCCGAACGCATATGCGCGACCGTGCCGCATATGAACCTGCTCGCCGCAAGCGTGCGGTTTTGGGCCGAACCGGTCATTGTCGAAATCGTTTCGAAAAAAGATTTCAACCCACCTCCGAAAGTTGACAGCGCAACGATACGGCTGGATGTTCGGCAAACGGAAGAGGTAACGGGCGATGCATATTATGCGTTCATAAAGAAAATATTTACCCAGCCACGCAAGACCATAGTAAATAATCTTGCCGGCAAGGAGGGAAACAAAGAAGCGGTTGGCGACCTGTTGCGCTCGGCCGGCATTTCGCCTGATGCGCGTCCACAGACACTGGACAAGGAACAGCTGGTGGCGTTGGCAAAATTGTTTTCGTCACCGGGTGTGATATAATAGACATAATGGATAAGGTGAAGTTTGTGCTTACATTTTTGGCTGCATCGGGCATCGTTATGGGCGGTTATTTTTTTGCGAATAACATGCAAGAAACCGGCGATGCATTGAACGGGCAAGCGACAAAAAATAAACTGGGGCTAAATGATCCGTTGCGCGCAAACGAAGCGGGTGACGATACTTTTTTTCAAGGAAGCGGTTCGGCGTATGTCCCTACGGATGCGCAGGGCAACGTAACGCGCATGGTCGCGCAATCTATGTTTTTGAAAATGCGGCAAATGGACCAAAACGGATCAAACCCGTTCGGGGAATTGGATACGAGTGATCCGGAAACGCGCGCCATGATCGAAGATACCATACACAGCGTGCCGAGTACGATCTTCAGTACGGCAATAGATACGAAAGACCTGAAGATAGCGTCCGATAATTCACAAACCGCAAAAGTACGCTATCTCGAAGGCATACGGCAGGCTACGGAAAAATATTTTTCCGGGTCCGACATCGATCGGTTCACGGTCGATACTGCGCAGGAGCTGATCGACAATGTGGAAAAAGATTGCTTCGGAGAAGGTACGTCGGAAAAGAATGCCGAAATAAGCAAGGCATACGAAGAAGTATACGGAACATATGAAAACATGACCGTGCCTTCTTCGTACATTGCATTACATAAGCTGATACTCGGATACTTCCGCGAGTTGAGCGACATCTACGGGGCGTTCGGCCAATGCAAAGAAGACCCGATACGCGCTTATGTCGGCATCGATAGGCTGACCGTGGTATACGCAAAGGCGCCAACCATACAAAATATGCTGAATGAAAAAGCGACCGAATTGGGTTTGCGTTAACAATCGGTTATAATAAAGCAACGACTACACGATCATGAACATGTATTTCAAAAAAAGAATCGCAATCCTGTTTGTGGTATTGACGGTTACGGTATCGACATTTGCCGTCCCTAATCGTGCCTACGCCGGTGTTGTGGTATTTGATCCTACTGCGGCTGGTCAAAGAATTGAAGCGAGAATAACAAAGGCGGTGAAGTGGATAAGGGATAATTGGGAAAGGATCATGCGCGATGTCATAGCGAAGCGCATTATCGACTACACGGTCGATATGACCGTGCAGTGGGTCCAAGGGGGCGGCGAGCCGAGGTTCATCTCCGATTGGGATGGATTCATGAAAAAGGCGGGGGAACTGGCGTTTGACTCGGTCATCAAAGAGGCGGACCTGTCCGACATCTGCGACCCATTTGCATGGCAGCTGCGCGTCGCGTTGATTCCCGAAGGACGGTTTAGAAGGGAGCGTGTCAATTGCAGCATTTCCGACATCGTGGCAAACGTGCAGGGTTTTTACGATAACTTCCAAAATGGAGGTTGGCTTGCCTATGGCGAATCGATCAAGCCGCAAAACAATCTGTACATGCAGTTGGTCATGTTCGACGATGAAATCAACGCAAGAACCACATTCAATGAAGACCAACAGCGCCAAAAGGCGTCTGCCGGCCAAGGATTTTTGTCG
>Ga0156482_12_pt5 | contig 50007 bp, 46 predicted proteins | sample RifOxyB1_FD_110629 | JGI IMG/M metagenome (GOLD analysis project Ga0156482, IMG submission 110629) | Candidatus Wolfebacteria bacterium RIFOXYB1_FULL_54_12 | reverse complement strand
TTTTACGAGCGAGCCGTGTTCGCGGATCTTTTCGAGCTGGCGCGATATTTCCCGGGCGTTGGCGCCCAGTTCATCCTGATGTTTTTTGAACTTGTCAAGTTCTTCCAATGCCCAGATAGGGATGACGACAATATTATCCTCGAATTTCGAAAGACATTCCCGATCATGCAACAGTACATTGGTGTCGATAAAAAAAGCCTTCCTTGCGATCTCCGGTTTTGACATGACACCCTCCCTTTGTAAGTAGTGAATGTGCGTTGTACCATTCCAATATGTAGCTGACAATATTCTATTTGCAGTATACCCCCGGCAAGGCGTTTGTCAAAGCATATATAAAACAGCCTCTTGCGAAGCTGTTTTATACGTTTAGCGTATTTCGTAGTTAAGATATACGGTAATGGAAATCTCTTGCGAGCCGGGTTCTATCGAAGGTGCCACGGGAGCCGCTTCCATGGAAACCGCTTTTCCATATCCACCAACCGCGTCGCGGTACATCGGTACGGGTTGGTAGAAGTTTTCGGTTATCGAAAGCAGTTTGCCGATCTTGAAATCGCCGGTCGTTGCTATGGAGCGCGCCTTGTCTTGAGCTTGCTTGATAGCCTCTTCGCGCGCCTCGCTTTCTATGCGCGTCTTGTCGTCTATGGTGAACGAAAGCTGCGACACGGAGTTCGCTCCCTTTTGCGAAAGCTCACCCATGATGGCGCCTATTTTGTCGAAATCGCGAACCTTCACCAAGGCGCTTTGCGTGATGGTATAGCCGACGATGTCGGGCGGCGGGCATGGGGTGGGGGCGACGGCGCTACTCAGAATCATTCGTGATGAGCAATCATAATACTGATAGCGCGGCTCTATGCTGAACTGTTGGGTTTTGATATCTTCGTCCTTTACTCCCTGCGACTTGATAAAGTCGACCAGCGTGTTCATTTTTCCCGTATTTTGCTTTTGCGCTTCGGCAATATTCTTTCCGCCTTGCGTTATTACGCCGAACGAAAACTCTGCCACGTCCGGGATCGCGGTGACCTTACCCTCTCCGCTTACCGAAAAGCTGCGGAACGATGACGGCTGGATCGATTCCGAATAAGCGCGGGCATACACCATGCCTGAATATGCGATGATAGCCATTGCTATCGCTCCCATCGTCCATGCGCCATTTTTTATAAATGCATTCATTTTTTCTGTCATGATAATTCGAGTACTTCCTTTATGTTTATTATGATGTCGTCTATTCCCCTGTTCGACTTAAGGAAATAGTGCGACGGTTCCACGAGTGCCACGTCCTTCAAGATTTCATCGGTGGTGTCGAAGTTCGTCAGAATGATAATCTTTACTTCCTTGCCCCATGCGTCTTTCCGCAGTTGTTTGATCATCGTCATGCCGTCCATTTTTGGCATAAGAATGTCCACAAGCAGCAGGTCCGGATGTTCGCTGAGCGCAAGTGAGAGTCCCTCCTCTCCGTTGCGTGCTATGAGCGACTCTGCGAAGCCTGCTTGTCGTATCTTATCGGCCAGCGCGGATAGCATCGAATCTTCGTCTTCGACGATCAATATCCGTATGTCGGAGCGTTTCTTTTTGTCCATATGTGCATGTAAGTATACCCCCGTTCGATGGAAAATTCCATCTGGCCGCGCTCGGCTTATGCCGCCAGTGGCTTGGAGCCTTCCTTTGCGCGCATTCCCGTAAGCGGGAGCTCTACGGAGAACGTCGTTCCCTTATTTTCTTCCGACGTGAACCAGATCTTTCCGCCGGAATGTTCCACGATTGATTTTACGATGTACAGTCCCAGTCCGTTGCCGTCCGGCTCCTTTTCCCGCGCGTTGTCGGCCCGGAAAAACTTCGAAAATATCTTTCCTTGCTGATGCGCTGGAATGCCAAAACCCGTATCAGCCACATTGATCAAGACGCTTGATTGTTTTCTAAACAGCTCAACCGTAATCGACCCATTGTCCGGTGTATATTTTACCGCATTGGTAAGCAGATTTTGGAGAATGATGCGCAACAATTTCGGATCCGCATTTATAGCCGGCAGCGTTTTGTCGTAGTATTTTGTCACGTGGACGTTTTTGTGCGCGATCTGCATCGACAAATCCTTGAGCACATCCTCCATCGCGATCGAAAAGTCCAACGGCTCCACGTCTACCATGAACGTTCCCAAGTCGATGCGCGAAACATTCAGCAATGCATTTACCAATTCGATCATCCGCTTGCTTGCGCGCGCTATCTCATCAAAATATTGCCGCTGCTTTACGGAGAGCGATTCCCCGGCCGGGTCGGAAAGCATTTCCACATACCAATTGATGATGGTTAGCGGAGTCCGTAGCTGATGCGAAGCAATGGAAACGAATTCGTTCTTCGATTTATCTATGTCCTTTTGGTGTGTTACGTCTCGTTCTACCCCTACGAATCCGTACAGGTCTCCCCGCTCGTCAAAGAGCGGAGAAATATGTGCTTCGGCTATATATAATTGCCCATCCTTGCGCTTGTTGGTGATTTCCCCATAGAAGCTTTTCCTTTGCTCTTTGATGACATGCCACATGTTCCGGTAAAACTCTGATGGCATCTGTTTCCCCCAAAGCGCCGGTGTATTTCCAAGGATCTCCTTGCGCGTATAACCCGTCGTCAATTCCGCAGCCTTGTTCGCATAGAGTATTACGCCATTTGCATCGGTAATGACTACGTGATCGGATGTTCCATCTACGGCGAGTTTAAACTTCTCGAAGTCTTCCGTGGTCTCCTGTATCTTTTTGGCAAGCAAAACGTGAGAGTCCCTCAGTTTTTCAGCCGTGTTGTTGAATGCATCGCTTAGATCGCCCAATTCGTCCGATGTTGCAATATTGGTCTGTATATCAAAAACCCCTTCACCCAGTTTGTGTGCCGCTTCGGCGAGTGCTTTGATCGGGTCGATGATCTTTTTGCCCGCTGCACTGATAATAATCAATATCAGTGCGACGAGCAGAAGCGCGGAATAGATCAAGCTCCGTCGCGTATCTTCTATCGACTGCATCGCTTGCGCTTGCGATGTTTCCGTTACCAACGTCCAGCCGTTTTCCATGCAAAGCGCCGCGCTTATGACATCCACCCCCTCCGTATTCTTGTATCCCCTTTTCCCATTACACTGCAGGATAGTCGCTATATCCACCTGCCGCGTCAAGCGTGAACCATCAAAGTATCGCTTATCAATGACAAAGCCGTCCCTATTTACCAAAAACAGCTCCATGGATGCGTAGCGCATATCAACCCCCGTAAGTAGTTCATTTTTTATCTTTAATGCGTCGGCAATCTCCCCCGCTTTTGTAAAGCTTACCAAAGACCCCAGCCGATCCCCGGTCGTCCTATCGGTCAGCGGTGCGGCAACGATCAGTGCAACCGTGGGCATTCCAAAATTATCCATGGACATGAAGTCGCTTACTTGCGCCGTACCGTACGTGAAGTCTTCCGATTGCAGTTCTTGCGCGTAGCCGGACGCATCTTTTCCGATCTCCCGGTCATCGCTGGAAGCAATGACCGTGCCGGACCGGTCCAATATATTGATGCCGTACATTGCCGGATCGAGCGCAAGTTTGCTTTTTCTGAGGTGTTCTCCTAATGCAGCCACCGTTTCCCTGTTGCCCGTCTTGATTATTTCTTGCGTGGCATCCCGGACAAAGCCATCGGAAGAAAAATCTATGGTCCGTCGCCGCATCCCGTCTATTACATCAAGCAGTACCACCCGAGATGCGTTGTTCATGAGCGTCAGCTCTGAAAAGATCACGCCCGAGATGCGATCGCGCTGCACGATGAACGTCACTACGCTTGTTCCGATGACCAGCAATAGGATCACGGACAAACTGCTGATTATTTTAAATCCAATGGTTAATCGTTTAAACATATGAGTGCCGTGTCATGCCGGTATCTGTTTGCTTTCCGACTCTTTTTTTATGCCGGCAAGTGGAATAAATATGCGGAATTCGCTCCCCTTTCCTTCTTCGGACGTGAATCCTATCGTTCCTTGCGCATTATTGATGATTGATTTTGTAATGTATAAGCCAAGGCCGTTTCCTTCAGGCTCCTTTTTGCGCGCATTGTCCGCGCGGAAAAATTTGGTAAAGATTCTTGACTGTTGGTCCGCAGGGATGCCATATCCGGTATCGGAAACCGTTATAAGGGCATTTTCCCCCTCCCTTTTTAAGGTTATCGTTACCAACCCATTTTCGGACGTATACTTGATCGCATTGGACAGAATATTTTGAAATACTACACGCATCATGTTCGGGTCGACGTCAACCTGTCCAAGTTGCGGGTCATATATCCTGTTTATCGTCATGTGCTTTTTTTCCACGAATCGCCTCAATTCGTCGATGACCGAATCGGCTATATCCGGCAGTGGAATCGGTTCCGGTTCCACGTATGGCGTCCCCATATCGATATGGGAAGCGCTCAAGAGTGAGCCGACCAGATCGACCATGCGTGTGCTTGCCGCGTGAATCCGGTCAAGATATTTGCGCTGTGCTTCATTGACCACACCTACGTCTTCGTTGGATAGCATTTCTACGTACCAGCTGATTGCCGCCAGTGGCGTGCGCAACTGGTGGGATACGACCGAGGCAAAATCCGTTTTTGCACGATCCGCATTTTTTTGGGCCGTAATATCCCGCTCGATCCCTACAAACCCGCATAGATCCCCCTTATCCGTAAGTAGTGGTGCAATATGCACTTCGGCGGTATAGAGAGCGCCATTCTTGCGCTGATTTGTCATTTCTCCGTAAAATACCTTCCGTTGATCTTTGATCGTAGCCCACATGTTCCTGTAAAACTCTTCCGACATTTGCTTTCCCCATAGTGATGGCCTACTGCCGATCATCTCGGTGTGGGAATATCCGGTTATCGCTTCTGCCGCCTTGTTTGCGTGTAGTATGCGACCGTCTACGTCGGTAATGATGATATGATCGGACGCGCTTTCTACGGCGAGCTTGAACTTTTCAAAATCCGCGGCGCGTTCCCATAGTTTACCTTCTGTAATCCCGTTTGTTTTTTTGATCTGCTCCATCGTCGCATTGAGCGCCTTCGCCACATCCCCGAACTCATCGCCTGTTTCGACAGTTGCCTGCTGTGCAAAATTCCCCTTTTCCATCCGCAATGATGTATCCCTGAGCGAATAGAGCGGGCGCAACAGAGGGGTGGTCAACAATATCAAGGCGAGTACCGTGACGATCGACACCATGAATACAAGCAAACCGATATTGATCTCCATATTGCCGGCAGACTGCGCAAAAAATTGTCGCACTTCCGTTATTACGATAAAAAATTGGGTGTCGGCTATGCGGGCCACTCCTATCAGCTCGTCGTGATCGTGTAATCGGTTATACAAGACAAGTCCCTTTGGTTCTCTCAGTCCGGCAATTTCTTCAGCTACCCGATCATACTGCAGTGATACTATATTGATTCCACTGAATCGCTTGGTATCCTCTACTGCCCGATATGCTTCCGGAGTCAATACCCCGAGACTTTTAAAGAGCAATTCCGGGCGATTCGCCTGAAATACCACTCCATATTTGTCCACAAGCATTGCATCTCCTTCAATATTCAGCCCTTTGGGGTGCAGTGCGTTTGCGATCAATCCCTCGTTTAATTTTGTCGCCACCACACCCACGATATCCCCCGATTTGGCTTTTACCGGGCTTGCGAAATAGTATCCGAATTTGTTGCTGATCCCGCCGATCACCACGTCCATCGTCGATTTTCCGGCGAGTGCATCCTTGAAATATGCGCGGAATTCATAATTCTGTCCGACAAGCGACGAGTCGGTCGAGAACAGAACATTCCCCGCCATGTCCATAATGTAAATTGCCTGATATTTATTGCTCGCATCAAGGCCGGCAATATAGCTGAGCAGTTCCGTGCGCTGTTTTTTCTGTTCCGGTTGCTGCAGGTACCCTATGACAGGCTGTTGTGATCCGAGGTGCTCCGCAAACGACAGCGAATCCGTGACTATGCGTCCAATGATGGCCTCCTGCTGTTCGGCGACGGTTTTGATATGGTGCAAGGCCATGTCGGATATCGTTCGCTCCATCATTTGCATTACGGTACACGCCGCTATTGCACCCAAGCATACCGTGACTACGGCGATCGTCGAAATCATTTTTATTTTTACCGTCGCGCGTAGTTTCATGAGCGATGTATGATATCGGATTCCTTATTTGTTAGTATACACTATTTTTACCTTCGCCGTAATCGTGGAGCGCATACAACAAAAAAACAGCGCAATGGCATGCGCTGTTTTTTTGTTGTATCGGCCCGCTTATTTTTGCATTGCGGCAAACCTTCCGGCTATCGCCTGTTGTGCTTTCTTGACCGCATCGTTGAATGCATCCCGCATGGCCGATTCAAGTTTGGTTCCCGAGAGGTTCGAAGATATGGACACCTCCCTTACTTCGAACGCCCCGTTCATAACGATACGTACGCCGTCGCGTTCCACGGCAACTTCCTCCTTTTGGATCGCGCTTTGCAATTCCTTGAGCTGTTTCAATTGTTTAAATGATTCAAACATGGATGATAAGCGTGTGTTATTTTTCCGTGACCGTCGCACCGATGATCGTTACCGGGTTTACCGGTTTGGATGGTTCGCCGGTAAATTGATTTGGTGTTACCGGGGCGCCGGCTATTTTATCGACCGTATCCATACCCTGTATGACACTACCGAATATCGTGTAATTTTTCGGCAACGGATAATCGGCATGCATGATGAAGAATTGACTGCCGTTCGTATCAGGACCCGCGTTGGCCATAGCCACCGTGCCGCGCACATATTCTCCGGTAAACGGTTCGTCGACGAACGTATAGCCGGGGCCTCCCGTGCCGTCGCCCTTCGGGTCGCCGCCTTGAATCATAAACCCGCTGATGACCCGGTGAAACACCGTGCCGTCATAAAATCCTTTTTTCGCAAGCGTTACAAAGTTCTCCACTGTCTTTGGGGTCTGTCCGCTATTGAGTGCTATGATGATCGCTCCTTCCGATGTCTGTAGAGTTACTTCACTGCGAGGTGTCGTTTGCGAGGTGGTCATTTCCATAGATGTTTTTGCCGTATTCGGCGAACTGAGCTGTGTTTCCTTTTGCGGCGTTATCGAATCTTTTTGCGCCATGTCCGATTTCCAATACATACTGAATCCAATGGCAAGAAGCGCAAGAAATACCGCGACCGCCATACCTTCCTTGTAATTCATAGTTTCGTTTTTGCGGTTAACTTTTTATCCATTATAGCGAATGTGGCCGCCTTTGCGCAATATTATTTTTTCTTTGATGCCTTGGACCGGTCGGTCTCGTTCAAACTTTGCTTGCGCAAGCGAACGCTCTTCGGGGTCACTTCCAGGTATTCATCTTCGGACATCACTTCAAGCCCGCGCTCAAGCGTTACCGTCAACGGCGGGACCAGCTGAATGGCTTCGTCCGCACGGGATGCGCGCATGTTTGTAAGCTGTTTTCCCTTGATCGGATTTACCGTCATGTCATTTCCTTTTGACGTATTGCCGATGACCATGCCTTCGTAGACCTCGGTATTTGCTTCAATGAACAACGTTCCGCGATCCTGCAGGTTGGCCAATGAAAATGCCAGCGCCTTGCCGGTTACCATGGATATCATGGAACCGAGTTCCGTCTTTATGATCTCTCCTGCGTGCGGGCGAAAGCCGATGAAGCGGCTACACAAAATGCCTTCACCGCGCGTATCTATGGTGAACTGGCCACGGTAACCGAGCAATCCGCGCGTAGGGATCTCAAACAACAAGCGCGTATAGCTTTCTACCTGCTTCATCTGCGTCATGATGCCGCGACGCTTACCCAGCGTTTCGATGACCACACCGGCCATCTTTTCCGGCACGTCTATGACGACCTCCTCGAACGGTTCCATGCGGTGTCCATTTTCTTCATGCATAACAACCTGCGGCTGGGATACCTGCAACTCGAAACCTTCGCGACGCATATTTTCGAGCAGAATTGCGATATGCATTTCACCGCGTCCGTATACCTTGAAGCTCTCACCCTCCATGAAGTCGACTTTCAAACCTACATTTACCTCAAGTTCCTTTTCGAGACGCTCTTTGATCTGGCGGGTAGTTACAAACTTGCCTTCTTTTCCTGCGAACGGAGAATCATTGACCAAAAAGTTCAGAGAGATGGTCGGCTCGTCGATGGCGATCGCCGGCAATGCTTCCTGCGTGGGGTTCGCGCAAAGCGTTTCTCCAATGTCGATGTTTGCCAATCCGGCGATCATGACGATATCACCCGAACTGACCGACGGAGAATCGATACGCTCCAACCCTTTGAATGTAAAGAGTTTAGTGATCTTGCCGGGGCGGGTTTCGCCGGTCGGTTTTTTGATGGTGATGGTATCGCCCACCTTTACCGTTCCTTCGTACACGCGCGCTATCGCAAGGCGGCCCAAGAAATTATCATAGGCGAGGTTGAACGGCTGTGCGCGGAACGGCAGATCGTCGCGCATGTGGCTCGGATGCACTTCGTCGATGATCACATCCAAAAGCGGCACAAGATCCTTTGAATCGTCTTCGAGATTCTTTTTCGCTATTCCTTCGCGGCCTATCGCGTAAACGGTCGTAAAATTGAGTTGCTTGTCGGTTGCGCCAAGGTCCATAAACAGTTCCAACACCATTTCGTGCGCCGCCGCAGGGTTTGCGGCCGGTTTGTCTATTTTGTTGATGATCACGATCGGTTGCAGCCCGAGTTCAAGCGATTTCTTCAATACGAACCGGGTCTGCGGCATCGGACCTTCCTGTGCGTCGACGACCAACAATACGGAATCGATGGAACGCAATACGCGCTCAACCTCGGAGCCAAAATCCGCGTGGCCCGGGGTATCCACAATGTTGATCTTTGTTCCCTTGTACATGACGGACGCATTCTTTGCGTAGATAGTGATGCCACGCTCCTTTTCGAGCGTGTTGCTATCCATGCTGACCCCCTCGGCGGCTGCCCCTGTTTGTTTCAAGATGGCGTCGGTAAGCGTTGTTTTGCCGTGGTCTACGTGTGCGATGATCGCAATATTGCGGATTTCCATATAAAAAAGCCCATAGTGCCCGCTCGTAATCTAACCGCATGTGGAATTACATGCATGCTTGCCTGCCAGAATGTCAAAATTTTGGCTGCAAGCCGTTAATTCTCCGTCAGCGTATCTCGATATGCTTCCTCGAAATTAGCGGCTTTCGCTCAAAATTTTATAATTCTGGCTAAGCATTAGATTCCGAACGGGCACTCAGGGCAACGTTTATTAATTGAGTTATCATTATATCGGAAATGGTTAAAAGTGTAAAGACCTTGCTTATATGTATGTAAACAACCCGCCGAAGCGGGCTTTACCATTCTTTCTATGCCATCATATCGCGCAGCGCGCAGTATTCGCATTTTGAATCCCCGCAGCGCTTTTCCCAAAATATTCCCTCAAGAATCTCCGTTCCAACCCGTATGATCTCTTTTTCAAGCATGCCGACCTCGTCCGGTGTCACCTCAAACATTTCCTTTTTATATTTTCCGCTCGGCATCGGTTCTATGAAATCAACATCGGCCGAAGCCATGTCGTATTTACCTTGGCGGTCCAACAATATTTTGTAAAAAACCAATTGCCGTTTTATGGCTCCTCCTTCATGTTGCGCTTCTTCGGCTTCATCCCCCTCTGTTTCCCTTGGCTTGCCTTCGATCTGATTGCGTGATTTCGGTTTCCCCGTTTTGTAGTCGACTACATTCACCTTGTTGCCCGCATCAAGAAATTCGATTTTGTCTATCTTTCCGGTCAAGCGAATTTCCGGCGTTATCATGACATCGCTTACCGCATACTCGGTAAGCACGTTTCCTCGCCATGCGTGGTGATAGGTATCGTAATATCCTTCGAGCGCCGCTACCCCTCTCTTTTTTGCATCCTCGAAATCTCTTCCCGAAATTGCCTGTTTTCCCAAATGATACGCGAACTTATCGATAAGAAATTGCCTGTCGGCGCCCCGTTCGGCGAGTGCATTGAAAAAATCCTGCAATGCATTATGGATCGCCGTACCGAACATCTGATACTTTTCCGGCGCTCCCGGGATGCGCAAGAGGTTTGAGTAGAAATAACGCCACGGACAGACCAAGTAGTTGTTAAGCGCGGTCGCAGAAAGGCCGTTGCGCATGAACAGCTCCTTGATGTATTCCTTATCGCGGATATTCACCGTTGTGCTTGTGCGCGGCGCAAACAGCACTTCTTTGTGCAGGGCCAGTTCTTGCTCGTGTTGTTCTATCGGCATGGGCTCGCAAAGATCTTCCCGCAGCTCGCCTATGAAAAGCGATGGCAATAGCATGCGCTTTTGTATGTTTTCTTTCGCATAGGTTACTGTTGCCGTTTGTTTTGCGCGGGTGAGTGCAACATAAAACAACCTGCGCTCGTCGGCATTTTCATCCTCGTCATCCTGCATGGGTTTGTCTGCACGCGCAAAGACAGCCATGGGCAATTTTAACAGCTCCCTGCTTTTTTTATTGCCCCAATGCGTATCAAACGCATTGATGATATACACATGATCGAATTCAAGCCCTTTTGAGCGATGTGCCGTCATCAAGTGCACCTTCCCCGTTCCGTATCCTCCGATACTTCTCTTTATCGTCAACCCGTGGCGTTCCATGGCATCCAAATGAACGAACAGGTCCGCAAGTTTTGCATCGCGGTGCGCTTCGATCAATTTTTTTATCTCATCGAAAAACGCCGAAAGTTTCTCCATTTTTTCCACCGGTTCCGAACCTGCAAGCATATGCGCCAACAATCCCGACTCACGCATGATCACCTCCACACTTTCCGCCAACCCTTTATTTCTTGCCGTCGCACTCCAGCGTACCATGCTTTCGTACATGGTTAGCAGCGCATCGGGTTGCTCCAGTCGCAGAGGTTCGCCTTTCAGCAGTTGCCCGGAACGCAGCACATCGTAAATCGACATGCGGTTACGATTTGCATATTCAATGCATTTGTACAGATCAAGCGGTTCAACTCCGAGAAAATCTATGTGCAGCATTCTGATGAGATCTTCGGGCAAGCCGAACGCATTGATCGCACGCAATATGCAAATCAACTTTTCTATATCGTTATCCCGCAGAATATCCTGATCCGATTCTATGACGGCAGGAACGCCCATGCGTTCAAGCATTTCCAACAAAGGAAACGCATCCCGGTTGTTTCTGTAGAGTATCGCGACATTCTCCGGCGTTACTCCGTGCGCCATGCGTTCTTTGATGTCTTTTGCAATGCCATACCGTTCCGCGTCTTCGGTCGTAAACGCACCAATGCGGATTGGCTTTGCTTCGTGGGGAGCATTTGCCCGCAATTCTTTTTTCCCGGGAATGACGCCGTGTGCGGCGTCGAGGATGACCTGCGTGGAGCGGTAGTTTTCTTCCAACACGATCAACTCCGCAGATGGATAAAGCTTTTGAAAATAGAGGAAGTTCTCGAGCGATGCGCCTTGGAATCGGTAGATCGCCTGCTTTTCATCGCCAACCACGAACAAATTCGGGTCTTGATGAAACCCGCACAACAATTCCACTATGCGGTTTTGCGCATTATTCGTATCTTGGTGTTCGTCGACCAACACATACTGATATTGTTCCTGTAACAACAGCAACAGATTCTTGTCGCGCTCCAACACGGCGAGTACTTCCATGATCATATCCGCATAGTCGTACCACTTTTGCTCACGAAGCGCTTGCTCGTACTGCCGATACAACAGCGCCAGTTCACTTGCCTTGTTTATATTCTTCTGCTGTTTTTGGTAAGCACCCTTCATCTTGCCCTTGTGGGCCCCCTTGTCGTAATACAAGTCCTCGATGCCTTCGAATATTCGCAACTCCTGTGCTACTATCTCATCGAACCGATCCACCGAAATACCCTCCTGTTTCAGCTTGTCGATCGATGTCAAAACTTTTCCTACATAGTAGGTCGGATCGCCATACGGGCGCAACAATTCAAGCGGCGCCGTTTCGAGTATGCGCTCGATGATCTGCGCGCGATCGACATCGGTCACCGGCTCCGATCCGATGATCCGCGGAAAATATTCCGGATGGTTTCCGATGATGTCATTGCAAAATCCATGAAAAGTCTTGATGGCGACCGCATACGCCGGACCACCTATCATTTCCATAAGCCGGCGACGCATGGAGGCGACTCCGGATTCCGTAAACGTCAATGCCAGTACATTGTCCGGCTCCGTATCGGTCCGCATCAATATATTGGCGATGCGGAGCGTGAGTATCTGCGTTTTGCCCGTACCGGGCCCCGCAATGACCATGACCGGCCCTTCAATGGTGTCCACGGCATGTTTTTGTTGCGCGTTCAGTTTGTCGTATGCCTCTTGAAATGCGTCGCTGGTCATAATATGGATATCATATCATAAAAAACAGCCGTTTTTAAGCGACTGCTTTGCCCTCTTATTAAAACTCGGCCTCTTGCATTGCCTCGTCGATCTTTGTTTCTATGCGCCGTTCCCATTCGTGCCGCCGTTCAAATCCGCTTTTTTCCATGCGTTCCGAAATGCGCCAAATGCCGTGGTATAGTTTTTGAATTTCAATCAACGCCTCGGGCATGGCATGCTTCACCGCTACCAGTATCGTTTTCTTGCCCTTAAAAAATCGCCATATGACCGGGTCTATTATATACGCCTTTCCGCCATATTCGACGATCAAAAGATCATGGTGCGCGTGCCGATCTATGATGCCTTTGACGATATAGATACGCGCACTGGGAAGTTCGTCGAGGATCCAATTACCGGCCAAGGGTGTCGTTTCATCGCAATATTTTTGTACCAAAACCGGAAGCGGGCGGTCCCCCACCTTCTTCAATAGATGTACCATCTTTTTTTGGATCTGCTCGATCAACTCCTTTGTCATACGGCAATTATATACCGCTTTATGCAGAATGACAAAAAAAATAACCCGGCATAAGCCGGGTCGGTCTTGATTGTCGGGGCGGCGAGATGGTCGGATCCGACCGCCCCATCGTCAGCAGCCTCCCTCGCCCTTACAACTGCAATGGGCTACTGCCCGCATATGATGCTTCCGTGTCCACATGATCAAACTCACCTCCTTTTCATCGAGCTATTGGTATTGGCATTAGTGGCGCCGCCCTTGATCAATGCAAGCGACCGCTTGCACTACATCCACCTCAACCCCCGCAATTTCCGTTACACGGCAATAGAAATCACCTCCTTTTTGATATGCTCGTAGATTGTTATTCGTTGTACTAATTGGCAATATATAACAAAACCAACACCTTGTCAATATCATCTAACTCTGCTATAGTAATTCCACTATGTTGATTGATGATGTCGTAATCAAGGTAAGCTCCGGCCGCGGAGGCCGCGGAGCGGTTGCCTTTAATAAGAACATGAAGAGTCTCGGGCCCGCCGGCGGAAGCGGTGGCAATGGCGGAAACGTCGTTGTTGAGGCCGCCTCGGACCTTAGCCTGCTCAACCAATTCCGATTTAAAAAGGATGTTTCTGCCGAAAGCGGCGAACCCGGAAAGCCGCAGTTCAACGATGGTCATACCGGAGCAGATCTCATTCTCAAGGTTCCGGTTGGAACCATCATCCATAACATGACCACCGGAGCCGACTACGAACTGGTCAAGATCGGCGAGTGTATCACCATTGCAAAGGGCGGCAAGGGCGGCAAGGGCAACTTTCACTTCAAATCTTCCGTCAATACCAGTCCGACCCAATACCAAGACGGCACACCTGGAGAAGAGTTTCTGTTTCGGTTGGAGCTTAAGCTGATCGCCGATGTCGGTATCATCGGCCTGCCCAGCGCCGGCAAATCCAGCCTACTCAACGAACTGACCAACGCGCAAAGCAAGGTCGGCAATTATCCGTTTACCACGCTCGAACCGAATCTCGGCGTTTATTACGAATTGATCCTTGCCGACATTCCCGGTTTGATCGAAGGCTCGAGCCAAGGAAAAGGCTTGGGAGACCGGTTTCTTCGCCATATTGAACGCACGGAAATCCTTTTTCATTTGGTGCCCGCCGACTCCCCCGACCCGGTCCACGATTATACGGTCATTCGCTCGGAACTCGGAGCGCATAACCCTGCCCTACTGACCAAGAAGGAGTTCCTGTTTCTCAGCAAGAGCGACATGGTTACCGAGGCAGATCTCAATGAAAAGATATCGCTTCTTAAAAAACTCAATCCGACCGTTGTTCCCATTTCCGTTTACAATTGGGAAAGCCTTGACGGCGTCAAGCGCATATTGAATGAAGTGATCAAGGGGAAAAAAATTTAAAATTTTAAATTTAAAAAGGGTGCAAAAAAATATCCATCAACTACGGTGGATATTTTTTACGATCTATCTTTCTATAATTTTCTTTGTAGTCTTCGCTTCACTTACCCAATGCCTTTTGTATATGGCCAAGTATTTCTTCCGGATGCCGTTCGCAAAGATTCTTTTTCAATCGCATCGTTACCGATTTCTTTGATGCAATAGGCAGCATCTGCTCGATTTCACCCATGATCGGCGAGATAATGGTGATTTGCGTAGGCATCGTTCGGGCAGCTACCTGCTTTATCGCAGTTTTAAACTTTGCCGCGAACTCCTGTTGGTATTGTTCTTTGGTCGATTTGGAACTACCACCCGTAACCCCCGTCTTCCCGGGGCGCACCGCCAAACCTTCATTGCCGGAATAACGGATACGCGGAATGCGAAACATTTCTACTTTTTCTATCAGCCCGTCTCCAGCAAGATAGAACTCGGCTTCCTGTGTCCCAGTGAGGATCAGCAACGCCCGCTCCTTTTTGAATTGTGGAAATTGTTGTGCGATTTTCATATGTACTTATTATACACGATTCCATGCCACCGTTACAGATACTGATACCCCTCCTTGTGCAGCGTCCGCTTCACTTCTTCGGCATTGTGCGCAGCCATCAGTTTCATGCGCAGTTCCCGCGCCCCGTCAAACCCGTGCACATAGGCCTTATAGTGCTTTTTCATGACATCAAACCGCTTTGTTTGCCCAAATAATGTTTCAAACAATTCCGTGTGCTCAAGCATGACGCGCATCTTTTCCTGTAGCGCAATATCGCCTGGCGAAATCGGCCCCGATATTTTCATTGCATCCTTACCGGCAAAGAACCACGGATTCCCAAACATGCCGCGACCGACCATAATACCGTCAACTCCATAATTTTTTACCTTCTCGAATGCATCTGCCAGCGTATGCACATCTCCGTTTCCCAAGAGTAGCGGACGATCCTTCGCGCCGTAATATGTATCGCGCAGTTCCACGGCGTGTGCAATGACATCCCAATGCGCCGGAACGGCCGACATTTCCTTTCTTGTCCTTCCGTGGATCGTGATCGCCGCCGGCTCCATTTCCATGACATACGGCAACCATTCAGCGATCGTGTTTTTCGTGTATCCGATTCTTGTTTTTACCGATACCGGAATCTTTCCCGCACCGCGTTTCGTTTCGGCTATTATCTTTTGCGCCAACTTGGGCGTTTGTATTAATTTTGCGCCGGCGCCCTGTTTTTGAATGTTTTTTTCCGGACATCCCATGTTGATGTCTATTCCGTCAAACCCCAGCTCCTGCGCCAATAGGGCCGTTTGATAAAAATGTTCCGGTGTTGCGCCAAAAATTTGCGCAACAATAGGGCGCTCGGTCTCATCGTACCAAAGGTCTTTGAGGAGCGCTTCCTTTCCCACCGAACAAAGCCCGTCGCAGGAAACAAATTCGGTCCACATCACATCAGGCTTGCCATATTTCGCGATCATACGACGAAATGCCGCATCAGTCACATCTGCCATGGGAGCAAGCGCAAATATCGGCTTCTTTACATCAGCCCAAAATCCATAATTGATCATATATCGCTAAGTGTAGTGCATCAGCCATTCCGTTTGCAAATGTAATATTCACACAAAAAGGCGCCCTTCAAAAGAAGAACGCCTTTTATGCTCCGATCTCTTATTTGAAAAAGTCCTCACTCAATTTTCAAACAAGGTATCTTGCATTAAGTATACCATCGATCGTTATTCCCGAGCAAGTCCCATGACTGCTTTATTTCGCCATTACTTGAGCAAGTCCGCGGAGTGTTTCATCAACCGGCTTTGGCGCGCGACCAACGACCTCTACGAATCTATTTCGTTCGATCATGGAGTCGTTTTTCAGACTTCCCATAAGCGCCGCCGCTATATGCCTCGGTACGCCGCTGATCGTTTGCACCACCCATGCGATGATCGGCAACGGGAACCATCCCACGTAGATAACCCTGTTGGGCCTTCCATGCACGACCGCCCCGCTGCGCATGATCAGCTCATCATATCCCATCGTTTCCGATCCTATTTCGAATATCTCGTGTCCGTCCGTCCTGCGCCCGATCAATGCAGACACCATGGCAACCGCGTCTTCCAGCGCTATGGGCGAACATTTTGTCGTGCTCCACCGTGGCATAATGACCACGGGAAATCTTCGGGATAACCAATAGACCATTCGATATGAAACACTGCACGGCCCGAGCAAAATACTCGCCCGTACCTCTGCCAACGGCACGCCATGTGCCCCTAGGCGCTTTCCGGTTTCTTGCCTGCTTCGTAGATGCTGCGATAACAGTTCTTTTTTAGGGATGATCCCTCCCAAATAGATCATTTGCTTCACGCCCACTTTTTTTGCCACTCGGCCAACCCGGTCGGCAAATGCCCTATCCATTGCCTCAAATTTTTTATCATCCAACGAATGCACCAAATACACCAGCACATCAGCAGGACCTATACCATTTTGCGCCGATAAAAATCGCTCCGCCCCCTCATCGGAACCAAGGTCAACAAATCGCCATACTACGCGCCCGTGCGCAACCCCCACGCCCTCTTCAGGCCTATACGATGCAATGATCGTATGATCCGTTGTGGCAACAAGTTGTTCAATAAGTGCCGACCCCACGCACCCGCGGGCTCCAATGATTGCTATGTTCATGCATTTGCATTTTTTTCCTTTATTGCCGCTCGAGCCGCCGCTTCACCGGCTACATATCCGGCACTCCAGCATAACTGCAGATTAAACCCACCCGTCGGCGCATCAATATCAAGCACATCGCCGGCGAAATAAAGATTTTCCACCAATTTCGAGCCCATCGTTTTTGAATCCACCTCATTGAGATCTACGCCGCCGCTTGATGCGATCGCTTTGTCGAATCCCAAAAGTCCGATCGGCGTCATGCGTAGGTCTTTAAGCATTTTTACAAGCCGCAATCGATCTTCGCGCGTTATTTCATGCACCGCCTTGTTGGGGTTTATCTTTACCAACGCGATGATCGCGGGGATCAGTTTTCTTGGCAACAGGTCATCGAGACCATTTCGAAATGTCTTGTTTTGATATTTTTTAAAATCCTTCTGCACGCGTTCGTCCAGCTGCGCAATCGTCAGCGCCGGTTTAAGATCGAGCGATAAAAACACTTCCGCACCCTTATCCTTTAGCACTTCTCCAACCCGCTTGCTCATATCCAGTATCGTCGGACCGCTCATGCCGAAATGCGTGAACAAAATATTTCCCGTACGCGCAGAATCTTTTTTTCCATTCACCAATAGCGTTACGGCTATGTTGTCCATGCTCAGCCCCTGTGTCTTTTTTACCCATGCATCGGATATTTTTAACGGTACCAGTGCCGGGAATGGATTCAGCACGCGATGTCCCAGTTTCGCGACCCATTTCAATCCTTCCCCGCTTGAACCCGTTTCCGGCCTCGAACGCCCGCCGGTTGTCAACACATACGACGAAGCTTCCACTTCTCCTCCTCGCAATAATAGTTGGGTCAGTTTGTTCTCTCTTGTATTGAATCCTGCAGCCGTTGCATCCGTCATTACGGTAACGTTGCCGCGCTCCATGTATGCCTCCAAAGCGCGTAAAATATCCGCAGCATCATCGGACACCGGAAATACGCGCTTACGATCCTCTACTTTGGTCTTCACCCCCATACGTTCAAAAAAATCGATTGCCTGTTGCGTTCCAAATGCCGCGAGCGGCGAAAAAAAGAATTTGCCGTTCTTGCCGCCAAGTTTTTCTATAAACTTTCGCGCATCCGGCTCGGCATTCGTAAGGTTGCATCGCCCGCCTCCGGTAAGTAGCAGTTTCTTACCCAGGCTTTCATTTTTTTCCACCAATACGACGCGCGCGCCCAGTTCCGCGGCGCGACCCGCCGCCATCATGCCGGCGGGTCCGCCGCCTATAACTGCCACATCATAATACTTTCTTTTTTTCATAATTATAATCCGCTACTTGTGTTGTTATTCCCGTCCGTCCGCCAACCGACGGAATCTATATGATTCTGGATTCCCGCCTACGCGGGAATGACAAAATGCTTCTTGTGCTTAAAAACCCCGCCATGCACGGCGGAGCTTTATGGCTTACTTATATTGCTGCGGATTGATCAAAAAGTCCTTGACCTTTTCTACGACTTCCTTGATCGGATGTTGGCTTTTTACGAAATAGTCCTTCGCTCCGAGCGCGATCGCCTGCTTGATGTCCTCATCGCCGTCCAAATTGGAAAGCACTATGACCGGGAGGTTTTCCAAATCCCGATCGGCTTTAATGTCCTTTAAAACATCTATTCCGTCCCTCTTCGGGAGCATCAGGTCGAGCAGTACGAGGTCGGGGCGCATCTTTTGTATGATTGGAAGTGCAACCTTTCCATCCATTGCCAGTTCCACGACGAATTCTTCGCCTTCAAATTTTTCTTTGAGCACCCTTGCCAGGGCTTCCTCATCTTCGACGATAACAATTTTATGCATGGTTACAGTATATCGTATATATCCCCGTTGGTAAAGCGCACATCCCTTTCTATCATCTATTGATCTCGCCGATGCTTTGCACGCAATATTTTCCTGATTTCTCTATGTTTTCGTTCGCCTTCTTCGCAATATGCTTGATCTCCGAAACCTCGGCTTCGTCTATCTTATCATCGGCATATTTTTCGAGAATCCTTTCAATATCCTTTTTGACCATTGCGAGCATGTTCGTTATATCGCGCTGGCAGATAACGATCTTTCGCGCGCGCTGCTCCCGCTCGAATCGCACAAACAGCCATCCCGCGACAAATGCGCCGATCAAGCCAAGTACTAGGACAATAAAGAACCAGAATTGGGTCAGCTCCAAACCGCCTATCACTAATGCCGGCCGCGGACGAACCTTGATGACATCTGATGTAACGGAGTAGCTCATCGCCCCCCGCGCGTCACGCGCAACGATCTCGATAATGTAGTCACCCTTTTTAAGCGGTCTATCAAATCGCATAACCCAACTGCCGTGCATATCCGACCTGACCTCATTCGACTGCTCGATCTGCCCCTCCTTTGTTTTTAGCACTACCTGCAATATGATATCCGGCAAAGCCGTTCCTATGACGTCGAGCCTCCCCTCGCCCACGAACACATCACCCATGATCGAAGTTATCCTTGGAGCTTCTATTGGCAAGATATCCAGATCCAAGATGCTTTCCACGCTATTGCCCGCGTTATCTTCCGCCCCTATCTTGACCAAATGCTTACCGGGTTTTTGCAGGTCCATTTTATACGGACCCTTTTCGATCGTGCGCACTTCGCCTCCGTCCTGTTGTATATAGTACCGCTTCAACCCGGACAAGCCATCGCTTGCGGCATATTCGATCGTCGGAGTCGGATTATCGGTCGCGACACCTTCCTGAACACGCGCCTGAAATACCGGAGGTGGAGTGAGGTCGATCGCCAACCGGTAGTGCAGTGTCGGGCCCCAGCCGATGCCATTGCGCATGCGCACGTGCAGATAAGAAACTCCTTCACTGAGCGGCGGAAAGATCTTATTGTCGAATAGCCCCTCGGAAACAGTCGGGGAGAATAGCGGATCCCTGTTTATTGCCGTAGTCACGTCGGTGATATCGTCGGCCAATTGCCATGATACGGAGAATCTAGTCGTGAAATTATACCATACTTCAGGATCCCGATACCCTGCCACTTGAATGGTCGGGCGCTCCGGTAAACGCTCTGCGCGCGAGGCCGGACGCGTAATTTGCGTCGGCTTGGACACGATCGTTTCCAACTCCGTCGAGGGGGCGCTTGTTATAGAAAGGCCTTTCATCGAGGTGAGTACATTCGTCCCACTTCCATCGCTTGCCGTTACGGCACCATCGGTAAAGACGATATCGGTAGCTCCGCTTCCCTTCACCTTATAGGTTATCTTTACGATCTGCAGCGAACGGCCCGAAAATCCACTAGTAGAGCCGCCGATAAAATTGACCTGTCCGGAATCATTTGAGAACGTCGGCTCCGTAAGCCAAAAATTAAACACCGAGCCGGTCTTGTCGACGCTTACGATCTCTAAAACATCTTTTGATATCTGTACAGTTCCCTGTGCCGCATTGATACCGACACTCTCGCTGTCCGCCTTCACGTCGACCGTAAATTGATCGCCGATCGCAAACGCGTCTTTATTGGTCGTCAGCTGCAGCGTTGCGGCTGACGCGCTGTGCATCGTTGCGCCAAGAAACAATGCACTCGCGACAAGAATTGAGATTTTATATTTCATGACTCGATGAATGATGAATATTGAAGAACTTTTATTACAGTATATCACAGAACATGTCGGCACACACCATTATCTATTGAGTGCCGATCGGATAAAGATGCTAAAGTCGGATATATCAACCTTGCCATCAATATTCAGATCCACCTGCCGCTTTTCTTCTTCGTTGGTTGAAGCAAATCTCGTCAAGAAAATACTCCAGTCACCAATATCAACCCCGCCGTTATTATTCAAGTCGGCCCGGGTAACCAATGTGCGCGTTACCGTAAACACCTTCAGCGGTGACCAATCACTTTCAATTCCATTTTTATCAATCTGCTTGGTTCGAATAATGTGTCCTCCATAGGAAAGATCCTGCGTATTGATCAAAAGTCTATATGCTCCATCGCTCCCCACTGTCGCTTGCGCGTCAACCGGCTGCCCGTCAACTTCAGCCTTTACCACACTCCCCGGCGCAGCTGAACCCGTGATCCCGACATTGTTACCAATAGTCACCGTGCGCGAAACCAATCCTGCGGTCGGTGCGATATACAAGTTCTTTCCTTCGGTCGCGTGCGTTATCTTATCCATAGTATAGGTCTTTATTTGCGCAACCTTTCCGTCCTTATCGAGGATGGCAAGCCCGAACGATTCCAATCCACGCAATGCCCCGGAGAAGTCTATCGTAAACGTACCATCGGCACGTACTTCGATATCGCGCTCAAGCGGAATATCCTGCCCGCCAACACGCGCGAAAAGCGATACGCGAGCCCCCGGATATGCCCGACCGGTAAAAGTAACGGTCGGCGTTGGGAATCCGGTAAACACACCGCCGCCGGCAAATGATTGCCGCGCGAAGAACATAACATCCTGCGTCGATGTGATCATAAGTGTCGATGTGGACCCGGCCAAACGTTCCAACGAAAGCTGCACTGTTTCCGCTACGGTATCATGAATCGATACCGTAGCAATACCGTCTATTATACTCACTTGAACGCGCTGACCGACAAGTCCCGCGGTCTGCACCGATGACGTGCTAAAGACCAAATAAATATCTTCCTGGATGGTCGTATCCAATCCACCATTGGCATCTTGCGCCTGAATGATCACAACCGTAGCTTCGCTTAATCCCGCATCTGCCGGGTCAAGAATCACATACCGATCCGCTACGACCGGCGCCGGCGTTACAATCAGCGAATCAGATGCATCTATGATCCCCGCCGCTCCGTCGGGAGTCGTCGCATTATCTGCCGCGGTAATATCCCACGTGCCCGCCTCTTCGTCGTAATAATAGAATGTCGTCGATGCAAACCCGTTTGCAAGCGTCACGAATGATATTGATGTCGTTCCCGTTTCCGTTGTCTGAAATCGTGCTTGCGCTCCGGTCGAGTTAGTATAGAGGTATACAAGATTGCTTCCCGAAGTTACTACGTTTCCATATTGATCTTTTCTTGTTACCGTGTACGGTGTACTCGTTCCCGCCACCATGCTGGTCTGATCGGTAAGCGTGAACTGTGTCACTGCACCGGCGGTCCACGTGATCGACGAAGTGTCGGTCACGACCAACCCCGTTCCTTGCGTATCAGACAGCGCCAAATTGACGGTTTCGGCGACCGTGTCGGTTAGCGTGATCGTTCCTTCACCATTTACGATGTCTATCAATACCTGCCCGTTTGTCAATCCGGTACCGCTTACCGATGTTACGCCGGTCACCAGCGTCACATCGTTCTGATAGTTCGTGTCGATATTTCCGAAGTCATCCTGTACTTGCATTGTCACCAACGAAGATGCTCCCGCTGCCAATGTCTGCGGATTCGGTTCCGGCTCAAACATAAACCGTGTTCCGGTTGCAGTCTGTACCGAAATCACATCAGTCGCATCGATGATACCCACCACCCCATCCGGCGCGGTCGCGTTATCCGAAGTGGTGATCGTATGATTACCACTGGCCTCTTCGTAATACCATGCGCTTTGCGATGATTGGCCATTACTAATAACCACACTTGTGATGCCGTTTCCATTTATTGCAGCGTCATAAAACGCGGTTGCAGCCCCGCTTGGATCTGCATACAAATAGGCGGTCACATCTCCCGTTGTAACCAGATTATCAAACATATCTTTGCGCACCACCGTATATTGCACACGGCTCGCCGGATTCATGCTGGTTCGATCGTTGATCGTGAACTTGGCGATTACTGCAGGGTTGATCACGATGTCATCATATCCGATCACTGCGCCGCTTTGTGCGGTCACCTGATACGACCCTGCCGCTTCGTTGTAATACCAAAATTGCGCCGAAGCATTTCCGACATCGATCGCTACCGATGTGATCACCGAACTTGAGGTCGAGTTGCTACTATAGAATACTCCCGGTGTCGTGGTCGGCGAAATCGAAAGGGCCACCGCTATCGAGCCACCAATTATCTGATTATCATATTGATCGGTACGCGTAACCGTGTAGGCAACCAGGTCTCCGGCTGTTGCATTGACCACGTTGTTCAGATTTAATTTTGCGAATACGCCTACCGCAAATACCACATCCTGCGTCGATGTCGCCGCGAGACCCGTACTTTGCGTGTCCGACAGCGACAGCGTTGCGGTTTCCGCAACCGTATCGCTTACTTGAGTCATACCTATGCCGTTTTCAATATCGATCAGTACCGGATTGGCAACCGCGCTTCCCGCTACCAACAGCGTTACATCTTCGGTAAAGCCCGGCACTACCTGTCCGAATTCATCCAGTGCGTGCACGGTCACCGTTATCGCTGCGTCTACCGTTCCATCGGTTGGATCGATGATCTCAAACCGCACCGCCGTCGGTGTCACCAAAATCTCATTCGTTGCATCGTCGATGCCCGTATCGCCGTCCGGCGCGGTCGCATTATCGGAAATCGTTATGGTCGTCGTTGCCGGTGTGTTGCCATAGAACCAGAAGCTGGTCGTCGCATTACCGGGCGTAAATGTGATCGAGGTAACCTCGTTGCCACCCGCATCGGCATCATAAAACTTTACCGTACTGGTCGGGCTTGCATACAAATATGCAGGGGTCGTGCTTGCACTTACGAAGTTTCCGTATTGATCCTTTCGCCCCGCAACAAATTCCTTGCGCGTGTTCTGCTCCATGTTGCCGGTATGCGTCAGCGAAAACTGCGTAACCGCGCCGGGCGCAAACACCACATCCTGCGTCGATGACGCGACATTCAATCCGGTGCTCTGCGAATCAAACAGCGAAAGGAGTATCGTTTCCGCTACGGTATTTGAAATGGCCGTCGTACCGGAGCCATTCACAATATTGATCAGTGTGCTGGTTGCGTTCACTTGCCCACCGGTACTTGATGCGATCAACGTCACATCGGTCTGATAGTCCGTAATAATTCTGCCGAGGTTATCCTGTGCCTGTACTACCACCGTGATCGGCTCGTCTACCGTGCCGTCGGTCGGATCGATGATCACGAAACGGGTCGCCACTGCGTTAACCGTAATGGTGCTGGTTGCGTCGTCGATACCCGTGTTGCCGTCGGGATCCGTTCCGTTGTCCGATGCGGTTATCGTATACACGCCCGGCTCTTCATCGTAATACCAAACTATTGTCGCACTCGCTCCCGATCCGATGATCGCGGAGGTTATCGTATTTCCATTAGTCGCGGCGTCGTAAAACACTGCCGATGATGAAGTCGATGTCGTATAGAAATATACCGTGGTATCCGGGCCGCCGGTCACCGGATTACCGTACTGATCCTTTCGTGTCGCTGTAAATGCTGCGCGGTCGCCCACATTGAGTGTTGCCGTTCCCGCAAGCGCGAATTGCGTTATTGCACCGTGTGCAAATGTTGCCGACGTTGTCGCAGTTACATCCAAGCCTGTTCCCTGCGTATCTGTCAGTGAAAGCGTTACCGTTTCCGCTACCGTGTTTGCTATGGTCGTCGTCCCCTCGCCATTAATGATATTGACCAGCACACTTTCCGGTGTTGCGGAACCGCTTACATTGAGCGTTACATCGTTTTGATAATTGGTTACCACCGTTCCATTTTCTCGCTGTGCCTGTATCGTCACTGTGATCAATTCATCCACGGTACCGCCATACGGAGCACCGCTAAATGCAAATTTCACCGCACCGCGGGAAATGATAAATGAAGATGTAGCCGTTCCTCCTCCCGGGGCCGGGTTGATAACCGCAACCGTTGCAGTTCCAAAGGTGGTCAACAGCGACGCCGGGATACTGGTATTGATCGTGGTCGAAGATTGCGAATCGATCGCCAGCGGTGTTCCATTGAAAGTCACCGTCGCATCATCGGCAAAACTATTTCCACTGATCGTCAGCGAAGTTGTGGCGCTCCCCTCCTCAACAGTATCCGGAGAAAGCAATGCAATAACTGGAACAGGATTATTTACTACCTGCGAAACTGCGGCGGAGGTGCTGGCGTTGAAGTTTATGTCGCCGTTGTATGTGGCAGTGATGGAATGTATTCCGACAGTTAATATGTCGGTTGCAAATGTTGCCACTCCTCCAGCCAAGGTACTGGTCGCTAAGTTTGTAACTCCGTCTCTGAATGTGACAGTTCCACTTGGAGTCCCTGCTCCACTTGTGGTTGTTGCAGTGAGTGTCACTACATCACCGTAGGTAGATGGATTTAGCGAAGAACCAATGGTGATCGTAATATTTGCCTTGTTGACCGTCTGTGATACTGCGACTGAGGTACTGGCATTGAAGATCTCATCTCCGTTGTAAGTTGCAGTAATAGAATGAATGCCGACCGACAACGTGCTTGTCGCGACCGTCGCAACACCGCTTGTCAGTGTGCTGATCGCAAATACAACACCCCCGTCTTTAAAGGTAACTGTGCCGCTTGGCGTTCCTACTCCGCTGGTCGTAGTCGCGGTAAACGTCACCGTGTCGCCGTAGGTTGACGGGTTTAGTGACGATCCCAATGTGATCGTTATGTTCGCCTTGTTCACCGTCTGTGATACTGCGGCTGATGTGCTGGCATTGAAATTGGTGTCGCCGTTGTATGTGGCGGTAATGGAGTGCGTTGCAACGCTTAGTAATGAAGTTTCAAACACCGCCACGCCGGAAGAAAGCGTACTCGTTGCAAGAGGCGTTGCACCGTCGAAGAATGTTACCGCGCCGCTTGGCGTTCCTACGCCACTGGTCGTCGTTGCAGTGAAGGTTACCGAGTCTCCATACGCAGATGGGTTTAACGATGATCCCAGTGCAATCGTTACGTTTGCCTTCGTAACGGCAAAAGCAGTCGATGTCGCAGTCCCACCACCTGGCGTTGGATTGGTTACTACGATCGTCGATGTTCCGACCGTTGCAGTATCTGTTCCGTTCAATGTGATCGAGAGTTGCGTAGATGACGCAACGGTCGGCGTCTTACTCGCGCCATTGAATGTTACCACGGTGTTTGTATTGAACCCCGCTCCGGTTATCGTCAGCGTTGGCGTTGCTCCATATGTTGTCGATGTCGGCGACACTGCTGCGATGGCTGGTGCCGGATTACGCACCTGAATGACCGGCGATGATGCAATATTGGTCAGCGTTCCCCCGGCATCAAAACGCGATTGCGTCGTAAACGTATAATCACCTGCGGTGCTCGGCGCCGTAACACCACCCGTACCACCCCCACTTCCATATATAATCTCCACAGTCTGCGACGTCGGCATGCTCAAAAACGGCGCATTGACCGTCCACGGACCGGACCCGGAAAATGTCGGCGCGCCGGGGCCGATCAAAATATAATCGACAAAAATATTTCTGCCGTCACAACCGCTTCCTTTACAAATAATACCCACGCCATTTATAGAGGAGCGCGCCGCGGCGAGGTCAAATGTAACATATGTCCATGTGTTCGCCGCCAATGATTGCACATTGAACACTTCTTCCGCTGCGCCATCGCCGAGATCAGTCCCTGTGGTTCCGTCAACATAGGCAACCTGTATATAGTTCGTTGCGCTCGAGATTGCCACGGTCGAATACAGCCATACGCCCAGCTTCGTATATCCCGACCAATCCTGGTTTGCAAAGCGATAGCTGAACGAATCTGAATCATCCGGAGCATTGCTTCCCGAGTTGCTACACGCGATGGAATTGACTCCCTCCTTTTTTGTCGTACCGTTCACTGCCAGGTTTGCAGTATTGCATACGTCAGCATCATCCTCCTGCCATCCAGTTATCACATCCGCATTAGATACAATATCACCTACTATTCCCGCTGATGTACTGACAGTTGTGTAGCCTGCCGTCCCTGGAGTCCCTTGCGGCGCAGACCATCCTGCCGGCACAGCAATAGAAATACTACCGGAATCCATCAACTCGGCGGCAGTGAATGTAAACGTAAACGTATTCCCGGTCGAACCGACATCCGTGCTGGTCGGCGTGACGGCATTTGTCCCTGAACCGTCTGCGGCATATGCAGGCGTAGCGCCAAAAATGGCGCTGCCGACCATCAGTCCGACCAAAGTGATTATACTAAACAACGGTACACCTTTTTTATGGGACATAAGTATTTATTTGTTTACGTTACGATTGCGTTGATTACTTCTATAAGTATAGCACCATTGCATCGACCGATGTATGGGGATAACTTTATTTCTATCGAATACCGCTTACCGTATAGTTGCTTGATGGGTTCCATAACATATAGCCTGCATACTGTTCACCCAACATATCTTCCGTTGCCTGTATCTGTTTTCCGATCATCGCCGCATCGTAGTCGGCACCAAGATCGAAGTCTTGCAGCCATGGGCGCAACTTCGCCGTAGTCGATGCAGTCGCTTGATACGCATCCAATCGCGCTTGTCCTTTTTGCATCGAATCCGCGATTATCTCATATGGCCAAGCCGCAGGATTTTTGTACCCCATAAATCCGCTCGGGTAATGCGATGGGTAGACCATCGGTGCCACATAGTCAAAGTAGGCATACGCATCTTCTACGATCTGACCGATGCCAATGTCTTCGCTCTTGACCATCGTAAAACCGAACAGATCTACCGATAGCACGGTGTCACGCAACTGTTCACGCAGATATTGCATGAATCCTCTTATCTGTACCGGATATGATGCGTCTGGTTTTGTTACCGAGTATGCGATGGTCGATATCTTCCCGTCGGACGGGAACCGAATGTAATCGTAATTCAGTTCGTCAAACCCGTAGCTTAATGCATCGTTCGAAAGCGCGACCACATATTCCCACACCTCGCGCGAAGACGGGTCTACCCATGCGAGATTCTTTCCATCGCGCCAAAGCGTCTTTTTTGACATCACACCCCCCGCCGCGTTTAGCTTGCGCTTGTCATGCACTGCCAGTTCGGGTCGCGCTTCCGCAAACGCCGTATCTTGGAATACCGCGACACGCGCTATTACATAGATGCCTTCATCGTGAAACCGCTGCACCAGCGCCGCAAGATCGGGAATGAACTTTCTTTCCAATTCATACCGGTTGACCATGTCTAATTGCGTATCATATGCGACCACCCCAAATGAATCCTTTATGTCTATGACCACGGCATTGAGTCCGTCCTTTTTCATGTTAATGATCGCCTGTATCTTATCTTCGCGACCTCCCGATGGTGCGGTAAGATATACCGCTCGCACGACCTTTGGCGTCTCCATTCTTTTCATAACCTCTTTCGGTGCAAGCGATTCTTTATTGGCACTATTTTGACCTGCCTCGTTTGAATGCACGAACAGGTTGTTGTTTGTTTGCGACAAACCAAACGCCGCCGCGCTTACCACCATACCACCAATACCGATCAGAAAGAATTTTTTCATAATTATGCTTTTAGTATATCACGGAATATGCGCTATGGAACATACGAACCAGCAGTGCTATTATTATAGCAATAGTAATTACCCTTCTTTGCCTTGTCATTCCGAGCGAAAAAGTACTCTTCGTAGCCGAGGAATCTGCAGATCCCTCGACAGACTCGGGATGACAGAACAACGCAGGCGAGTACATCCATGACCACTCCTTCCCAACAAATCCGCTTTGCCGATCGTAAAGACGCCGGACAGCTCCTTGCGCAACGGTTACTCCCGTACGCCGATACCGACGCGGTCGTCTATGCACTTCCGCGCGGTGGTGTGGTTACCGGATTCGAAATCGCAAGCGTACTTCACCTGCCGCTCGACCTGATCATTCCGCGGAAGATCGGCCACCCGACCGACCCGGAATACGCCATCGGCGCCGTCGCCGAGGATGGCCACCTGATCGGCGATCCAACCATTCTCTCCTCCGTTGACCAGCAATGGCTACAGGCAGAGATCAATATACAACGCACCGAGGCAAAGCGCCGACGCGAAACATATCTTCCAAGCGCCCAACCCATCGCTATTTTCGATAAAGTCGCCATTATCGTCGATGATGGCATTGCCACTGGCCTAACCATGAAATGTGCCATAGCGGAACTTAAGCATCGCAACCCTAAAAAGATCATCGTTGCGGTTCCTGTAGCGCCTCCCGATAGCCTATCCGAGATCAGCAAGCTGGTAGATGAGGTCGTTTGTCTTTCAATGCCTGAATACATGGGCGCAATTGGCTCATTTTATAATTCTTTCCCTCAGGTCGAAGATTCCGAAGTGATAGCGCTGATGCGCAAGGCCCGATAGATTCTACGCGTTCACTATCCGTTCTACAAACAAATCCTTTCTGTGCTTTTGCGGTAATATAAACTGTTCTATAAGTGTTCCATAATACCTATGATCCTTTTTACCTTCCCCCAATATGAATATATAGGAAGCGCACTCCGTAAATTGCCAAATCATAAAAAAGGCGCTTTTGCAGCAAATCGCTATCCAAATGGCGAACTACATATTACCATCGGAACCGACGTACGTGGTCAAGAATGTGTCATCCTTGGGTCTATCACTCCCCCCGATGAAAACCTCACATCCTTTCTCCTACTCGCTGACACACTTAAGCAACAGGGGGCGCGCAGGGTAACCGCGCTACTTCCCTACCTTGCCTACGCCCGGCACGATAAGATCGTAAACAAGGAAAGCCTTGCGACGGCATGGGTCGGTGGACTCCTTGAGCGGTCCCGGATCGACGCCATTACCACATTCAGCCTTCATAGCGACGAGGACCGCGAATATATTCCGCTCCCGATCAATTCCCTTTCACTCTCCGAAACATTTGCTTGCATCATCGCCGATCGGTCACTGACCGACGCAGCGATTGTTGCACCGGACGAAGGTGCTATCGCCCGCTGCGAAGCCGTCAAGCGCGCCGCCGAGATGCAAACCAATGTCGCTTCGTTCAAAAAGCGCCATACCAAAACCGGAGTCACCCTTTCCCAATTATCCGGCACCATAAAGCCAAATGTAATCATCATCGACGATATGATCGACACCGGACAAACCCTCATCGCTTGCTGTAAAAAGCTCAAAGCACTTGGCGGAAAACGCATCACCATTATGGTGACCCATGGATTGTTTACCGGATCCGCATGGACCCAACTTTGGAAGCTTGGTGTTGAGCGGATCTACTGCACCGATTCGATCCCGCCAACATTGATTCCCAAAGATCCGCGCATCGCCATCATTCATATTGTACCGCTCTTGCAATCGGAGCGATCGTATTGATTTTGCCAATCATAAAAAAGAGACCGTTATCACGGTCTCTTTTTATTCTTCGCCATGCATTCGGTTCCGATCGCTTTTCCCTCAAACGAATCAATGATCGCATTCCGCTCCTTGCCGGGCAGCAGCCAAACCCCGATCCCTTTCTTGCAAAGCGTATCGGCAACCGCCAATTTACTCTTCATCCCTCCGCTCCCCACGGCGCTTTTTCCGCGCACCAGCTTCGTTGCTTTTTTGATATCATCTACCGTGCGCATGATCTCGCCGGTATCGTAATCCATCAATCCCTTCTCGCCGATCAATAGATACACGCGATCTGCGCCGATCATCATCGCCACCCGCGCCGCAAGCGTATCATTGTCGGCATATTCCTTTAGCGCATCCAGCTCCACGCTGTTTACGCTATCGTTCGCGTTGATCACCGGAACAACGCCGCGCTCGAGCGCTTCATTCACTATTTTTTTTGTATAGGCACTGCGCCCGCCTCCCAGATCTTCATGCGTATACAATAGCTGGCATGTTTCCCGATCGAAGATGCCGAAATAATCCTCATATAAATGCATCAACTTCGGTTGCCCGATGGCCGCGCGAAGACTCTTTGAATACAACGTATTTGGACAGCTTGCCACCGCCCCCGATGATATCAATACCACCGCGTGCCCCCGGCGCATCAGCTCATCCACTTGCTGCACCACCGCCAGCACGGTCTTTCGATCTATCGATTGGTCCTTTTCCCGCACCAATACCGCGCTGCCAAGTTTTATGACGATCTTCATATCCGTTCATTATATCCTTTCGTGGACATAAAAAAAACCGCGGGCATATCGCCCGCAGTCTACTTACCTCCCTTACCGTATCGCCCGTCTTTCTTCGGCGAGACAATACAGACACCCTTCATAGGAATCGGCGCCCAAGATCGTCTCGTGGTAACACCGGTGCTTCTCGCACCATTTCCCGATTCGCCGCTTATTGTAACATGCGGTACATGTCACAATCTCTTTTCCCGTTCGATCGCGTTCAGGTAATGGCGTCAACAAACACAACGGAATATGTGACCTTCCACACAGCATACAGTGAGGCATAGCACCCTCCTTTTACGAATGAATGTACCCTTTTATTTACTGGGTACAGTATGTGAAAAGTATCACTTATTGTCAAATTGCATGCTTTCGCCGATTGCATATCCCCCCACCCTTGTCCGCACCAGGCGCGATAGCACTGCGTCCGTTCCCAATCGCTTTCCCCATTCGTGCGCAAGCGTTCTGATGTATGTTCCGCTTGCACACCTCACCCGTATGTGCGCAACGTGAAATGATGCGTTGGCATCAGCTTCCAATAGCGCGCTCCATGCATCCTTTACGGCTTCCTGTCTGAAGTCACCCGTCACCCTTTCAATACGCTGCGCGACCTCCTTGCGCAATGCGCCGGCTGTTATTTTTTTACGATCAAGCATATCGATCTCATACACATGCATCGTCCGCTTTGGCACCGTTATTTCATGCACCCTGTTCTCGCGCGCCCATTGAAATAGCGGCTTGCCCTGCACCGGTTTTGATGAATATATAGGAAGCGCATATTCATGCATGCCGAGCAGACTATCCGCTTCTTTTTTAAACCGCGCGTCGGACATATCTTCCGTTGCAACGATCATAGGCATGCCGAGCAGATCGTGCGTGTCCGTACCGACACCAAAGAGCACATCCGCTTCGTATGTTTTGTCGAGTCCATTGTATATATCCTTTTTATGCACCGCGCCTCCAACAAGCACCAGCAACACGCCCTCCGCCATCGGGTCCAATCGCCCCGCGTAGGTCATTTTTTCATTTTGATATGCGGGCTCACTCGCCCGTATCATATCGAGCGCTTGCAACGGTGTCATGCCTTGCGGTTTGTATATATTGAGTATCGCCTCCATGATTTGCATCGTATCTTATTAAGTTTTATATAGCAATAAAAATGCGCCCTTTAGGGCGCATTTTTGTGATAGCACTCTGGATTCCCGCCTGCGCGGGAATGACAGAGAGCTGTACAGGGAAGAGTGACGACTTACAAAAGTTTTTATCGTTTTAGCCATGCCTTTTGATACAACAGCATTGAGATGCTTCCCAGTGATACAAGGAATGCCAGGCAGGCAACCAGCCAACCAAAGATCGGTATCAAAGAAACAATAGACAATGCGATCACGCCAGCCACGGCGCTTTGCCATGTAACCTCGTAGTCCTTCTTTTTCTTTATCAGTTTCAGCACGACCGCGCCGAACAAGATGCTCGCAAGCACCTTTGCTATCATGAGCAATAGGATGTAAACAAGCGCAGCCGCAATACCCAATCCGATACCAATGATACTTACAAGCGCAAACAGAATGGCGAAAGGAATCACGACCAATACCACAAACCCACGAACCAATTCCCTGCCAAAGTGATCGATCGACGATTTTGTCAACGATTGGGCCGCCTTGCGGAACAATACGACCGCGAGTACCGCCGTAATGATCATTGCCGCCAATCGGAGCAATGCCATAACGCCGAGCAATCCGACCATAGCCGCGCTTGCACGCTTATCAACGCGCGTCGGACGTTCTATTTTTTCAAATTTTGTCTCACCGGCAATCTGCGCACCTTCGGCGATTGACGCCGCATCAAATGACTTATATGCAAGATCGCCCCCGATTTTCGCCTCCCTACCTACCGACACCCGCTCGCTTACACGGATGACCGCGCTCTTGCCTACGGAACCATTGATCACCACTTCGCCTCCGGATATCTTCACCGTGCCGGCAACATCACCATCAATGATGACCTGGCCCGCGGCGACCACCACGTCGCCTGCAACCTTTGCTCCGGAAATGATGTGAATCATGCCGCCGGCAGCCACCACGTCACCGCCAACCTGTCGGCCGATCGTGACCGTGCCGCCGACTACGCGAATATCATCGCCAATGTCGCCTAATATGTTTACCGTGCCGCCGGCAGCGAACAGGTCTTGTTCGACATTGCCGGTTATCAATACATTCGCACCCACAACCGCAAGGTCGCCCGCCACTTCTCCGGCAACCACGTTTGTCTGTGCGGCAACATACAGATCTCCCTGTTCTACTACGTCTTTTTGCAGCGTATACTCACGCGCTGCTTTGAGCTCCGTGGCATTCGTCGCCGCCGGGAGCAATACCATTGAAACTGCAAATGCAATGATGGCAATCCGTTGTATGTGCTTCATGTAAAAAATAAGGGCATTAATGAATATGCCCTTATTATACACCTTTTATAATCTTTTTACATTGTCATCCTGAATTTATTTCAGGATCCCGCGTTCATTTGATGAGATTCCGGCTCGTGAGCCGGAATGACAACTTAGCGACTTATCCGATTTTCCCGAGATCCAACTCTTCGTCGATGCGGATCTGTTTTACGAATTCTGGCATGTGACTTACCAGTATCATGGCGCCTTCGTATTTGTCCAGCGCCTTTGCAATGACCGGCAAGTGACGGAAGTTGATGTGGTTGGTGGGCTCGTCAAGAATCAACAGGCCCGGTTTTTGCAAGGTGAATCGTGCGAACGACAGCAGCCCCTTTTGCCCTTCGGACAAGCTGCTCACTTTTGCAGCGAGCAGATCGCCAGTGATCAAAAATCGTGCCGCAGCGCCGCGGATGTCCTGGTCGGTCGCATCAAGCGCGACCTCCTTCAATACATCATACGCGCTTGCATCAAAATCGAGCGTGGAAAAATCCTGCCGATAATAACCGACGATCGTGCCGCTTTCGATCTTCATGCCTTTTTCCGTTCCGTTGTACAATGCTTCAAGCAATGTGCTTTTACCGATGCCATTCGGCCCCGTAATAAGCAAGTGCATCTTCTTGCGCAGGATCAGCTCAAATTTCTTTCCTACGCGCTTATGGTCCTTGACGATACATACCGACTCGAACCGGACCGCAGGGTGGGATATATCCTGATTGCCAATAGTAAACGCCGGGATCGTCTTGTCTTCGCGCCGTATGTCAACCTTGTCTTCCTCAAGCTCTTCTATCTTTTCACGCATGGTCGCCGCAACATTGCGCAGCTTGCCGCCCTTTTGCGCAAAAAAGTTCGCCTGCTCTTTGCGGTTTGAAATATCTTTTTCCAAACGCGCGTTCTGACTGCGTTCGCGCTCAAGGCGACGCTTGATCTCTTCCACTACCTTAAAATAATCTCCGGTATATTGTTCTATCTTTCGTGTGAATACATCCAAATACAAAACTCCGTGCGTGAACGCATTTAAAAACTCTGCGTCATGGGAAATGACCAAACAGGTCTTGTCGTATGCCTTCAGATACGCCGTCAAATGGGCGATACCCGCCTTGTCCAAATTGTTCGTCGGTTCGTCGAGCAATAAAATGTCCGGCTTCTGGATCAACGCCGATGCCAACAGCAAACGCGCCTGCTGCCCGCCGGAAAATGTCTTCATTTGCCGATCGAGCGGCGCATGCAAATTGACCACTTCCAACACCTCCGCGATCTTCGGATCGATATCATACACCTTGCGATCGAACATGCTCTCAAAAAACTCCTTCACGGTCAGCTCGAGCTGTTCGCGCGAAAGCACCTGCCGCGCAATGGCGATCGATGCATCTTTTTCTATGGCAATAGATCCTTCGGTCGGCTCCAGCTCTCCTAACAATAGCTTGAACAATGTGCTTTTCCCTGCACCATTCTGCCCCATGATGGTCACCTTTGCCCCTTCGCGCACCGAACAATCCGCCTCCTCCAAAAGAGGGCGGTTATGCTGGTATCCAAATGATACCTCGTTGAATCTGATAATGACGTTTCCGTGTGCCATGGTGTTAAAAAAATCGGCCCGTGCCGTACTTATGGCCATATAATAGCATAATCCATATAATTTGACAATACCGCTTGCTGAATTCTAACCTGAATCGCAACACGCGCAGTTGGATTGTCATTCCGGCCTCCGAGCCGGAATCCACTTCCACTTCCGCGCGGCACGCGCATGTAAAATTATTCTATCGTGCGTGCCGCACAAGATTGAAATGGATTCCCGCCGGAGTTTACCCCGTGCCACGACACGGGGCCCGCGTTCGGGAATGACACACTGTTGCAATTCAGGGTTGAATTCAAGCTTGTAGCCAAAGATATTTCCCCTACTACTCCTTAGTGCACCGACTCTAATCGATCAACAACGATCGCACCGTCCACATCGGGAGCGCCCATGATCACTACGCGCTCCCCTTGTTCAAAATTAGCCGTATTGCAGAACAACGGGATCCCCTTCTCGACCACGCATCTGCTTTCCGTCGTGAATATGAGCTTTCTCGTCAACGCCGGAGCGCCCGGCTGATCGTAGATCAACATCCAATCGTCTTCCTCGATTTCACCCGTCGCCATGTTCTTTATATTTCCCTCTTGCATGAACAAAGCGGTCGGCGCGATATCCTCCGTTGCGTGCTCCACAATGGGCTTGCGATCGATCTTTAACCCTTCCACGATTTCCATTGCAGCGCGTCCGCGTTCATACAGCGAACCAATGTACGTACCCAGCGCAAAAATGCCGATACCCAGCAGTACTGCCGCAACCGTCGAATACCACGTGACCTTGTTCCATTGTATCTTCATATCCTTAGTCGTTCTTATGTGCCGCGATCGCATGCTTCATCGCGTTGATGAATAATCTATATAACCCCGCGTCTTCGCGTAGCGCATCCCTTAATTTTCTACTGATCATTATTTCAATGCCTCCGCCCGACATACCCTGATTGCAGATATTATTCCGACTCTCCGGGACGAGCCGTCCGTCAAACGCCCGCGTTACTATGTCGATCTCGGATAAGTGTGTCCGCATCTTCTCCGCAAGTCTTTCATCCAACCCGCCAATCATCACAAACTCATGCTCCGCATCGTGGTGCCCATGGATGCAAACCACCGTTTCGGCAACCCGGATCATATCTTTTGCCTGCGGCTCATCGAAATATTCGCTTGCGATATGCAATTCTCCATTTCTTTCCTTTCGCATGCCTTCAAAGACATAGAGGTCGTATTCCTCGCCCGCAAGAGCGGTCGCGATATCGGAGGTGAACGGCTCTATGAGCCCTCCATGTATCGCCATGATCAGATACGGGCTGTTTCTTTTTTGCGCCACGATCCGGTAATCCTTTCCCTCGACCATGCGCGCCGCAAGATCATCGAATTTCGAATACACATCTATCATGACTACAGTATACCCCCACACCAAAATGCTTCGCAAGTTGGTGTGGGGCAAGCCCGCTTTTGACAGACTTGGCATAATCCCTTACGATTTCCCCAATGAACACTGCGACTGAACCAAAACCAACATTGGTCCTTCATATCTGTTGCGCCATTTGCGGAGCTTATCTTTCCGAACTGTTCAAAGACCGGTTTACGATCGTTTATTACTACTACAATCCCAATATTCATCCGCAGGAAGAATATGAACGCCGCAGGGATTCGGTGGTCAAACTTGCGTCCCTCTATGGCTCGGAGTTCATCGAAGGCGCATACGATACGCAAAACTGGCATAAAACGATCGCGGGTTTTGAAGGCGAACCCGAGGGTGGAAAACGATGTCCGCTTTGTTTCCGCTTGCGTCTTGCTAAAACCGGCGAACTTGCGCTTGCAAAAGGCGCAACGCATTTCACCACCACACTGGCCGCGAGTCCGTATAAAAACGAGGATATCATCGGAGTCATCGGTACGGATATCGCAAACAAGCTCGGGCTTACCTTTCTTACCATGGCCGACTTTGGCGAACCCAAAAAAGACATGTGGGCAAAGACGCGCGCGCTTGCAAAAGAGCACGGCTTTTATCATCAAAATTATTGCGGATGCATATTCAGCATTCGAAACAAATAACACCGGCCTTTGCCGGTGTTATTTGTTTTCTTTTTTGAACACCTTATACGAATAGACCACGGTCACCAGCGTACTTGTCAGTATAGGCCCCACCATAAACCATATCGCATATTGCGGGAGCGCCACCCCTGCCAATATGACCACCCCCGACAACTTGAGCAATCTACTCCCCAACGCATGCGTCTTGTCCCATACCACATCACTGCTCATCGTCCACGGCGTACGGATTCCAACAAACCAATTGCGTTTGATTCCTTTAAGCAATGAGCCTATACCGTAAAACATAATGGCAAGTGCGGGCATAAGCGCAACGGTCATCGAAAATACGCTTCCCTTACTCCATAGCATTGTCAACGCAAACACATACGCCATGAATGCGGATAACAGCAACGCAAACCCTTCTAATTGGCTCCTGAATGCTTCGATATTTTTCCGCAACGGATCGATCTTCGGAATCAGCACGAATAACCCCTGCAGAAGCAGCATGATCGCGGGAATCAAAAACAATGCAAATACCTTCCCTGCATACCCGTCCGCAACACCGGACGCATTCCAATGCGTTGCCATGCGGGCCGGCATCCCATCGTACAATACGATTGCAGTTACCCATGTGAGCCCGATCACGATCCATGCAATTGTCCCCTTGATCGTTTTCATATGCCTCTATTGTAGCATATTCCCAATAACTCCCTTTCACATATCCATACCTCCATGCAACCTATTGACTTTCATTTTGCCCTATGCGAATATATTTATACGTAGCAGCAAAAAGGCAGTTTGCAAGTCGTAAGACGAGTAGAAGGTTTCGAGCTGCTACGTATGCAGAGCACCTCTCCGGAGGTGTTTTGCATACGTACTCCTTTTCGATTCAGTCGCGCCACACAAAAAACGGAACGCGTTCCGTTTTTTGTGTTTAGAATCGGTAGCGAAGTAGCTACATGAAAATTGCATTTGCATGTAGCGCGAGCGACCCGATTCCAAGAATTATTTAGATAATTCTTATCGTTCAGATTTACCTGCGCTCTTGCGCGGCTTCTTCCCGAACATGCGTCCATGAGAAGAACCTCCCCGATCGCTTTTTTTGGCCGGACCACGCTGGACCGACTTGCGTCGATCTTCGCGATTTCCGGATGCGATCACGCGTTCCCGCGGTGATCGTTCTCCCATTGCGGCAGAAGCTGTCGGTGTTGCCGCGGACCTTCGTGCAGGCGCTGTGCCTGCATGCGGGGCTCGCGTTTCAAGCATCGGCCTTCGCGGCGCGAAACCTTCGCCTCGCTCGTTGCTTCGCCCAAACGGACGGCGAGCTCCTCCCCGCTGTCCGCCAAAACGGCTACCGCGGGATTCCCGACTATCTTCTTCCTCTTCACGAAATGCGGGCTCGCGATGCGGCGGCAATTCCGGAAGCTGTAATGAAGGGATCTGTGACTGAACCAAGCGCTCAATGATGCGCACCTTGAACCGCTGGTCCGGTGCCGCAAACGATATCGCGCGGCCCTTTGCGCCTGCGCGGCCCGTGCGCCCAATGCGGTGCACATAATCTTCCGGACTATCCGGAAGGTCGTAGTTGATGACCAATTCAATTCCCGTTACGTCAATGCCGCGTGCGGCGATATCGGTTGCAACCAATGTGCGATATTTACCTATCTTAAAGCCAAGCAAGGCCTCCTTTCGCTGAGACAGCGATCGGTTCGAGTGTATCTCGGCCGAAGTATGCCCCATGCGCTTGATCGCGCGACAGATCTTCGTTGCGCCATGGCGCGTGCGCGAAAATACCAGCACCGTTCCCTGATAGGTTCCAAGCAAGGCCTCCAGCAAACGATCCTTATCATCCTTGCGAACGATGAACATTTCCTGAATGACATTTTCCGCCGTAGTACCCGGGCGCGCCATTTCAACGCGTACCGGCAACTGCATGTGTTTTTGCGCTATCTTTACGATATCCGCCGGCATGGTTGCGGAAAACAACAGCGTCTGTCGCACCTTCGGCAATGCCTCAAATATCTTGTTGATCTGCGGCGCAAATCCCATGTCGAGCATGCGATCCGCCTCGTCGAGCACCAACATGTTCACGCCTTCCAATCGGAGCGTGCGCTGGTTCATGTGGTCAAGGAACCGACCCGGCGTTGCTACGATAATGTGCGGGTTTCTGCGCAGCATTTTTTTCTGCACTTCGATGGATGCTCCACCGATCAGAACTGCGGTATACAATCCGAGATCGCGGCCGATGGCCTGTATCTGTTCGTCAACCTGCAATGCAAGTTCGCGCGTCGGGACCAAAATGACGCCCTGACTGTTGCCGCTTGCAAGGCGCTGAATCATCGGAATACCGAATGCAAGCGTTTTACCCGTTCCCGTCTGCGCAATGCCGATCATATCCTTGCCGCCGATGGCGACCGGAATAGCCTCATGCTGAATGGGGGTCGGTGTGGTGAATTTTTTCTTGTCGAGGATCTCGAGCAATTTCGGCGCAATGCCGAGCCCGTAAAAACCCTCGGTGGGTTTTTTAGTTGTCATACATTATTGTTTGAAACGCGCCATTTTGGATGAAATGCAAGGCGCCGACGAGGCTTGCAACCAAGGTGTAGTAAACTACTCCGCGGGAGCAAACGAGGAAGGCAACGATGCAGTTCGCCAAAATTGTGCATTTCAGTTGTGCGATTCCTTATGGTAACTCGAATCACATAGCAATAACATGACAAGAAGTTCATTCGCCTACGGTCTCCGTATGTACGGGTGGCGATAAGGAATCCGTCGGCGTCTTTCGAGACCGACCTGATTTAATTTGAACTGACGATTCACTATACAATATATAGTATTCGGTGTCAACCTTCGTGCCGGGTCACCGTCGCCGTCATCCCCGCGGAGGCGGGGATCCACTCTTTCCTACTTTTTTAGTAAAAGTAGGGCAAAAATCGCGAGCGAATAAAAATGACGGAATGGACTCTGAAATTTTGCACAAAACTGCGAACTCGCTCCTGTTCGCCGCTCAGACACCGCAGTTTTTGAGCAAATTTCTTTCGTCCATTTGATCCGTCATTTTCACAGGCTCGCACTGAGAATACAGGATGCGGAAGCGCCCTATTTTATAAGCTCGCAGACATAATGCGCGGATAGCTTTACTTCAAATAGATCGTGTGTGTCAGATAGCCGGCAATATAGTCCGCATTGAGCCGATTTGCCTTGTCTTCCTCTATTTTTTTGATCAGATCCATAAAAAATAGGTCTACATCTTTTTCTTCGTGATAATCCGTCAGATTCCTTTTGTTGAAGTAGCTTATCAGCGCGTCGATGACCTTTTTGTAAAATTCCCGATCGCTTACATTTGCGGATGCGAGATACAGCAGTACCATATATGCCGGCGATGCCTTGGCATCGGCGAGCGCTTCCAGCTCGGTCGATAGCGATCCGAACAACGGATGCTTTTCGTCTCCTTTCATCAACGCATGATATGTCGCCGACTTTGCAACCAATTCATCGAACAACAGCTTTGCATCGCGCGAGATCAACGATTCATATATCTTTACCAAATTTGCCTTTGTCGCTTTTTCTATCGCATCGATCTTTAACTCGTGACGGAACAAGTGAAACACATTGTAATACTGGCGCAAAAACCGCTCTTGCACGGTGTGGTTGATCATATTGTCCAGAAACATATTCCACCCCTTAAATGCATCGTCTATATTCATGCCCTTTCGCTCCAGCTCCGACAGCATCTTGTTCTTAATAAGGTCGCCAGCCGCCAGCGGTACGCCGCGATCGTTCAACCCCTCAAACAGCATAAACGCATCCGCGTGCGAACTGACCTCTATCATAACCACCAAAATAGTATCCACCCAAGAGAGCAGTTTTCTTAAACCGTCCACATCGTATTCCTTGAGCCGATCAAGAAAATACGCGTACGCCTTGTATATCTTTCTCGCCTTTTTTCCCTTTACCTCATCTCCCATTTTTAACAAACCAAGGTCCGCCAAAAGCGCCCCGTAATCGGCGAGATTCCCATGCTGTTGCGATAAAACCACCTTCATTTGCAAGCCCGCCCCCTCATGTACCAATCGCGTCTTAATGATCTTCAGCAGATCATCCACCGCAGCAAATCTATTGTCCGACCTGTCTTTAATGGTCACATATAGCGCGCACAGTAACAGCGAGATGGTCGCAAGCCGTTGCTGCCCATCCACCACCTCCAACTCCTGCACTTCCGGAATCGACGGCGTTTCGTTTTTGACACACAAGATCGACCCGATAAAATTACCTTCTCCGTTACCCTCCAGCATATCGTCGAACAATATCCGCCAGTTTTCGCGGGACCAAATATATTCCCGCTGGAACTTAGGGATCACATAGCGGACATTTCCACCCTCCCTAAAAAGGTCGGCAATGGTGTAGTGGTTTGTATTGTATATCATAAGCCGATTGGTATCTCTGCGCGCGTTACATTCTATACACTTAGTATACCACGAAGATGATTCCCGCCCTATGTTTCGTTATCGATGAAATCCAAGATCCGCAGGATTATCGTCACCGGATACCCGATGCACCGAACCACCTTTCGCCTCAAACGCATCGCGTAGTTTTTTCACTTCAAACGCAAGTACGCGCGTTTCAGGCGCTATCCCCTCCACCTTTATGCGGCCCTTTGACCAATAATCGATGATGATCTTGCTGTCGCCAAATACATTCTTCACTCCTTCCCGCAACGCAAGTTCTATCGCATGTTTGCACGCGAGCAATTCTCCGTAATTGTTCGTTTTATCCGCAGACAGCAAATGCTTGCCATGCTCGTTGATAAACTCCTTATCCACGATCTTCGCCAACAGGTCCGCGCCGTTTTCATCCGTCACACTGATCTCGACGCCTTTTCCCCGGCCCGTGCCCGCATCGAAATAAATGCCCGGCATGTTTTCCTTCTTTACCTTTACTTCATAGCGCGCTCCCGCGTTCAACCATGCCTCCGCCTCCTGTCGCGTCTTAAACCCCTTGTACCGCGCATCGCGTTTTCCCGACACGATCGCCTTGCATTCTTCCCAACTATCCGTTACCCCCTGCGCGCCGATCGAAGGCACGCTATATGCATACTGTTTTTTCGGTTTCATATGTTTAATTTCCACGGATGGCATTTCTTATTGCGTCGAATATTCGCTCCACTTCATCGGCGGTCAACCGCTGTACTTCCTGTCGCTCTATCAGGCGTATCAGCCGGTCTACTCCGACCACATATGCATTGTCGATCTTTTGCAGATCAACGCCCACTCGCGCATGCTTGCTTGAAAATGCTACAACCGGTTGCATATGCAATTGTTTCGGCATGCGCCGCTTTAACGCATCTTTCAGCGCATATGTTGCACCCCATACCTGCCGAATGAAATTTTTATCGAACGGTTTCTCGTTGCGCAACAGCCGCCCGCCCTCGATGCGAATTCGGCCTTTATGGCTTTTTACTTCAATAACCCACACGCCCGTAGGACCCACTACCACAAAATCTATATCTCCCTTATTGCCGATCACCACACTTTCCAGTACGCGGAACCGGTCATCCAGCCCTTTGAGCGCCACCCGCACGCACGCTTCACCGCCGGCACCCTGCGTGCGCACGCGAATATCGCGAAACACGCTCCATAGTAGTTTCAAAAGAATGCCTATCACGATCAAATGCACGGCGAGCGCCGCACCTGACCCACCCAACAAAAGATATAATGGTTGCGCAATACTTGCGCCGATCAACACAACCAACAAGCCCGCCTTCCCGATATTCTTTACGATCTGCCATTCGTTATGCGACATATGCTTCAGTATATCGAGTATTCGCTGTTTTTCCAACCGATAAACCGTAGTATACTTAGCAGTATATGAAGCACGCTCCCATTTCGTCTTCCTTACCAACCGGCCTTACTTCCGCAGAGGCCCATCGCCGACTTCTTCGGTACGGACCCAATACCGTCTACAAGAAAAAACGACTTCGCCCCGTCATTGCGTTCGTCGAGAAATTCAACAGCCCTCTTTTGATCATTTTGATCATCGCATCGATCATATCCTTTTTTCTCGGCGAGCGCACCAATTCAATCATCATTCTTTTGATGGTGGTCATCTCGGCCGTGCTTGATTTCAGCAATTCCTATCGCTCGGAAAAGGCGGTTTCCCGACTCACCTCCCGCGTTGCGACATCCGCAACCGTGCTGCGCGACAATACGCGCCAAGAAATAGGTCTTTCCCTGCTCGTACCCGGCGACATTATTTTTCTTTCCGCAGGCGATGTCGTACCCGCAGACGCCGAGCTCATTACCGCCGAAGACTTCTTCGTCAATCAGGCGACCCTTACCGGCGAATCCTTCCCCTTGGAGAAGCACCCCAACAGCGACACCGATCACGCCGTTGTTTTCATGGGTACCAGCGTCGTGACCGGCTCGGCCACGGCGATCGTCCGGGCCACCGGCCCGATGACCGAGTTCGGGAAAATAGCGCAACGCCTCGGGACCGCCACTCCCGATTCCGATTTCGACAAAGCCATCAAGAACTTCAGTTACTTCATCATGCGGGTCACCATCCTGCTCATTCTTGCGGTCTTTTTCATCCACATCTTCCTCGGACATACCATGTTTGAAACGTTCCTATTTGCGGTCGCCGTTGCGGTCGGCATTACCCCCGAACTGCTACCGGTCATCATTTCCGTTTCCTTAAGCCGCGGTTCGCTGGCTATGGCAAAAAAGGACGTCGTCGTAAAACATCTGCCGGCAATTCAAAACTTCGGCAGCATGACCGTACTTTGCACCGACAAGACCGGCACGCTTACCGAAGACAAGATCGTCATGGTAAATTATTTGGATATCTTCGGCGAAGTATATGAGTCCATCCTTCTCCATTCGTACATTACCAGCGCGTTCCATGCGGGCATCAAAAGTCCGCTCGACGATGCCATCGCAAAACATAAAACGCTTGATATTTCCGCGTACACAAAGATAGACGAGATTCCATTTGACTATGAACGCAAGCGTGGCAGTATTGTGGTCGACCATTTGGGCGATGGCCTTTTGATAACCAAAGGCGCACCGGAAGACGTATTGGCCATATCCACTTCCTGCGAACAAAACGGTGAGTCTTGCCGGCTTTCTCCCGAACTTGTTCACACTGCCACCGAACGCTACCAACAACTCAGCGCCGACGGTTTTCGCGTCCTTGCGGTCGCTACCCGTTCCATCGCATTGCAATCCACGCCATATACAAAAAACGAGGAGCACAACATGACCTTCCTTGGGTTTATCATCTTTCTCGACCCGCCCAAAGCAACCGCAAGCGAAGCCGTACGCGATCTGCACGAGTTGGGCGTAGAGATCAAGATCCTTACCGGCGATAGCGATATTTTGACAAAAAAGATCTGCCTCGAAATCGGCCTCCCCGTGCGCGGCATCGTTACCGGCGCAGAAGTCGCCACCATGAACGATGCGGAATTGATGCACCGCGCCCGCATGACCACGATCTTCGCCCGCATCAATCCGGAACAAAAAGAACGCATCGTGCTCGCCTTGAAACGCATGGGCGCCGTGGTCGGCTACTTGGGCGACGGCATCAATGACGCCCCCGCCTTGCGCGCCGCCGACGTCGGTATTTCCGTGAACAATGCAGTCGATGTGGCAAAAGAAACCGCAAGCATCATTCTGCTCCGCAAAAGTCTACACGCACTGCGCGATGGCGTCATTGAAGGGCGCAAGACATTTCACAATACGACCAAATATATTCTCATGGGCTTGAGTTCCAATTTCGGGAACATGCTTTCGATGACTGTAGTCTCGCTATTCATCCCATTTCTCCCCATGCTTCCTTCACAGATCCTGCTCAACAACTTTCTCTACGATTCCTCGCAAGTCACCCTGCCCACCGATTCGGTCGACGACCATGACGTCAAAGCGCCTCCCAAATGGGACCTTCCATTCCTTAAACGCTTCATGCTTGTCTTCGGACTGCTTAGCTCAATATTCGATTTCATCACCTTCGGCATTCTTTACTTCGTGTTCGATCTATCCAAGCAACAGTTCCAGACCGGCTGGTTCATTGAATCGCTTGCGACCCAGGTATTCGTGGTCTATATCATTCGCACCAAGAAGATCCCATTTCTCCAAAGCATGCCAAGCCCACTTTTGCTCGCAACCACCCTTGCAGCCGTATTTATCGGCTGGGCCATTCCCTTCACATCACTTGGTGATTATTTCCTATTTGGCACACTTTCACTGCGAATACTCGCCAGTATCACACTTATTATCATCGCTTATCTCATTGCAGTGGAGTTTGTCAAACGGATATTCTACGCACGCATCGCAAAAGCTGCAATATGATCCCCCGCTATAAAAACACCGGTCCGTCAGTTGACGGATCGGTGTTTTATATCAATTCCACTCTCCTGCATCCATGCGCATTTTGATCTCTTCGTTGAGCATCGCAATCTGTTTTTTATCTTCTTCAAGCATCTGCTTCATTGCACCAATGCTATGGCACTTTGCCTTTTCCGCATCTTCGATATAATGCTTTTCCAATCGCCACACGGTATCCAGTTTCGTGTGCAATAGTTTTAGCAGATCGTAATTTATGTTTTTCATGATCATTTTAATTTCGATATTTTCATACCGACCTTTACATTAGTATACCCCGTAAAACGCTTTGCGTCACGGGGCGTGCCCCCTATTGTACACTGTCATGCAATGCGATATCATAAACAACATTACCGTTCATCTAACCACCATGCAAGCAAAAAAATCAACAACCTCTAAACCCGTCTTTGCAGTAAAGCGATCCCGCGCAGGAGCCGGACTCGGCCTCTTCGCAACGGCCGATATTTCCAAGGGAACATTCATCATCGAATACACCGGTGAAAAGATCGCCAACGCAGAAGCCGACCGCCGTGGCGGACGCTACCTGTTCAACATCAACACCAAATGGACGATCGACGGCAAAGGGCACCACAACACCGCCCGCTACATCAACCACTCCTGCCGTCCGAACTGCGAATCACGCGTTGCCAAAGGCAAGGTAACCATCCACTCGATCAAAAACATCAAATCAGGGGAGGAGCTTTCCTATGACTACGGTACCGAGTACTTCAAGGAATACATCAAACCGCTCGGATGCCGCTGCGACAAATGCCACGCCCGCCGCATTGCCTAACAAAAACGACCCGAAAGGGTCGTTTTTTACATATTCATCGTCACGATCCCCGCAAAGACAATCACTATCGCAACCAGCTTCAAGAGAACCGTTTCTTTTTTTATGTCTTCCTTAATGATCTGCGGGAACCATTTTGAAAACAACAACCCGACGATCAACGCGAACAACGGCTGAATACCTCCTACGACCGATACCAACGCAGCCGGACCTACCATTACCGCGGAAAATTGCAGGACGCGAGCCGCAATATAAGCAGCTTCATTTACTCCTACTACTCCCCATGTTCCGACCGTCATTGCCCGCAATTCTTCCACTACTTTTGTTTTTGCATACAACCACAACATAATAGCCCCCATCCCCATGCCAATCGCCTCCCATACGATTGCGTCCCAAAAATCCTGCTCGATGGCGACCATTTTAAATAACACCACCACCGGTGCCCATAACATGATCGAGATCAAAATATACCAAAATGATTTTCTGATCCTGAATAATTCCTTCGGCGACCGTTCAATGGCCAATGACACCCCCCCTGCAATGATCAATGCAAATCCGATCAATTGATTGCGCGTCAGCTGCTCATCCAGCAGCACATATGACAATCCAAGCACTACAACCGGTATCAGCTGTAAATACGGAACCACCCGCGAAGTGTCATCCTGTTTGATCGCCTTATACCACGGCACCAGCGCAAGCTCTGCAGCAAGGCCACCTATAAGCAGGGTTGTCGCACCAACCCATCCTATTGCCGGAATGCCGTTTATCAGCATGACCACAAACCCACCAACCACCGCCGCAATGCCACCAATAATACTTACAAAAAACGGATCGGGGATCCGCTTTTCGACCAGAAACCGGTCAATGAAATTTGTCGCTCCAAATAGAAATGCGGCGATAAGCGCAAGCACAAACCAACTCATATATTCTTACTATACCACATAAGTCCAAAAACTCCACTTCGGTTTATTTTTTTGTTTATTACCCTTTCTTTTCCAGCTCAAGACACACTGAATTGATGCAAAACCGCTTTCCGCCCTTTTCCGCCGGACCGTCATCAAATACATGCCCCAAATGCGCTCCGCATTTCTTGCACACCACCTCCGTTCGACGCATTCCACCGGTTTCATCCGTGCGCAATTCGATATGTTCGAGATTCGTCGGTTCGGTAAAACTTGGCCACCCTGTTCCGGAATCAAACTTCGTATCTGAAGAAAACAGCTCCGCTCCGCATATGGCACACTTGTACATTCCTTTTTCGTGTGTGTTCCAATACCTTCCGCTAAAGGGTGCTTCCGTTCCTTTTCCCCGCGCAATATGATATAGCTCAGGTGACAGCTCTCCGTCTTTTTTCATTTTTTTATATGCTTTTTTAGCAGCTCGCCAAACTGCTTTTGCAACTTTTCCATTTTTGGATCAATGACCACGCGGCAATACGGCGCATCCTTATGCAGTTCATAATACTGTTTATGATAATCCTCCGCCTCGTAAAATACTTCAAACGGTTTCAATTCGGTAACGATCGGGCCTGAGAAGGAATCCAAGATCTTCTTTATGTATTCTTCCGACTGCTTGCGTTGGCCTTCGCTTGTATAAAAAATTGCGGATCGGTATTGCGGGCCAATATCATTTCCCTGTCTATCAACCGTCGTTGGATCATGTGTTGCAAAAAAGACCGCCAGCAGGTCCTTGAACGAAATCTCATTAGAGTCAAATTCTATCTTGGTCGCTTCCGCGTGACCTGTTATTCCCGAACTGACCGCCTCGTATGTCGGGTTATGCACGTGTCCGCCCGAATACCCGGGCGTTGCCGAAATGACACCCTTGAGCGCATCAAAAACCGCTTCCGTACACCAAAAGCACCCTCCGCCAAAGACAGCCGTTTCCATTTGTTGCTTCATCTTACACGACTTCTAATTCCTTTTTGACCGCACTCACTACATCGTCCAGTTTCCAATTCGATTTTATCAAGAAATAGGAAAACCCGGCAGGGCCCTTTCTTCGTACGATCTCATCGTCCGGATTCAAATTGGTCAATATGACGACCGGCACCGTCTTGCCCCACTCATCCTTTCTTAATTCTTCCAGCATCGAAAGGCCATCCATTTCCGGCATCACGATATCAAGCAATATCAGCTCCGGATGATCAAGCAAGGCACGCTCCAACCCCTTTCTACCGTTTTCTGCAGTGCTTACCAAAAACCCTTCCTGCGTGAACTTATCCACGAGCACATTTGCCTCCGCGCGATCGTCTTCCACGATCAATATCTTTTTATTCATAGTATACATAGTATACCATATCTGCACCAATATTATTCGGTCGTATTGCCATCAAACTCGGGACTATCGGCTTGCGCTTCTTCTTTGGTCGCGCGTACAACACCATCTTTGTGATGTGCCGGCGAATAGATCGTGTACAATTTCAGATCTTCCGAATCGGATGTGTTTACGATGTTGTGTTCCGCGCCTGCCGGAACGATGATCACCGACCCGTTGCTCAATGCATATTCATTGCCATCGATGATGCACTTTCCTTCACCCTCTTCAAAACGGAAAAATTGATCGTTCTCTTCGTGCACTTCCATTCCAATGTCCTCGTTCGGTTTGAGGCTCATAAGCACAAGCTGGGAATGTTTCCCCGTATACAGCACCTTACGAAAATCATCGTTATCATGCGTGTCTTGCTCTATGTTTGCATTAAATCCTTTCATAGTCGTGTGTAGTGTTAATTATTAACCTTTCTTCGATATATCATGAGACTTGCCGGGTCCGCTCCCACTCGAGCATACCACCTTCCAAGTTTTCAGCATCGTATCCCCTTTGTTTCAAAGCCCTCGCGATCATCCCGCTCCTTGCACCGGATCTGCAGATCGCCACTATTTTTACGTCTTTCGCGAAGGTGCCTTTTTCTTCTTCAAGCGATACTTCCCCCATCGGCACATTTAACGCACGCTCTATTTTAGGGCTTTCCTTTAGTTCATCCTGCTCACGCACATCCAACAACACTATGCGTTCGCCGCTTTTAAGTTTTTCCCTTAGTTCTTGTACGTTCATGTATTTATTATAGATCTTTTTATAGCATCCCTCAAATGTACATCTTAAATTGTGCCTTGAATCGCAGCACACTCGGCATGCGTAGTTGAGCTGTCATTCCAGCCCCCGCCTTCGCCAAAAGCTACGACGAAGCAATATATACACCATTGTAATTCAGGTTAGAATTCAGCCATCACCGCCGCGAACATATCGTTGACAAATATTTTATAGTATACTTATCATAGTGCGTTGGAGGTCGAAACGCATATCACATTAACCGATAAAATATAAGTACCATGAGGAAACTCAACGCGCTTGATTGGATTGCGTTGGTCTTGGTTATCGTTGGTGGTTTGAATTGGGGCTTGGTGGGCATTTTTAATTTTGATCTCGTTACCGCCACCTTCGGCGTCATGTCCGCTCTTTCGAAAACAGTGTACACCTTAGTCGGACTTTCAGCCGTATATCTTTCCACAATATCAATGAAGCTTGCGAAGCAGTAAGCTGTTTTATTTGTAAAAGCCCGCCGAACATTCGGCGGGCTTTTTTATCATTCAATACCGATCAATCGATAGAGGCTATGTGCCATTCGATCCAGTAGCGGCATAACCTTTCCTGAAATGGTTTGCTGCCGTACTTCGATCGGCGGCATAGTGGTGCCATCCGATGGCGGCGTCATCATTTGATCGCCCTGCATCGGTTGGAATTGCTGATAGTCGACGGGCAGCACTTGCCTTTCCATCGGAATCATTTGAGTCCCCTCCCGGTACATCGGTTGCCCTTCCGTCCCCGGTTGCATTACCGGTTGCTGCATTTGAGACTGCCCACCACACTCCTGCGGATGGCTTTGACAATACGAGTTACACTCCTCGGGACTGCTGC
>Ga0156482_14_pt2 | contig 56948 bp, 55 predicted proteins | sample RifOxyB1_FD_110629 | JGI IMG/M metagenome (GOLD analysis project Ga0156482, IMG submission 110629) | Candidatus Wolfebacteria bacterium RIFOXYB1_FULL_54_12 | reverse complement strand
AGCGGTTCTTGAATCCGGATCGCATTCAAATGCCCGATATTGATATTGATTTCGCCGACAAGCGACGCGACGAAGTGGTAAATTATGTGCGGCAGAAATATGGCGAAGACAGGGTTGCACAGATCATTACCTTTGGAACAATGGCGGCACGCGCGGCAATTCGCGACGCAGGTCGCGCGCTTGGCTTGCCCTATGCGTTTTGTGATCAGGTGGCAAAACTGGTTCCCGCTCCCCCGACTCCGGTAAAAAATCTCGGACAAGCACTCGATGCGGTAGAAGAAATGCGCACGATGTACGCCACAAATCCGGATGCGAAAAAGTTGATAGACGCCGCAAAGAAACTCGAAGGGGTTGCCCGGCATGCGTCGGTGCATGCGTGCGGCATCATCATTTCCGCGGAGCCGCTGACCGACGTGGTGGCACTGCAGCGATCGCCGCAAAATGAAAATTCGGTTATCACACAGTTTGAGCAAGGGATCGTTGAAAAACTCGGGTTGCTCAAGATGGACTTTCTCGGACTGCGTAACCTGACGATCATCGAAGAGGCGTTGCGATTGGTGCAGGAAAGCACGGGAGAGCTTGTAAATATTTCAAACATTCCGCTGAATGACGCGCAGACGTTCGAGGTGTTGCAAAATGGCGATACGGTGGGAGTGTTCCAGTTTGAATCCGCAGGCATGCGCCGCTACCTGAAGGAGCTGAAACCGACCGAATTCGAAGATGTGGTCGCCATGGTGGCGCTCTATCGCCCAGGCCCAATGGAACTGATCCCTGATTATATCAACCGAAAGTACGGACGTGAAGAAGTAAAACTTCTGCACCCCATGCTCGCGCCAATCCTTGGAAAAACCTACGGCATTGGTATTTATCAGGAGCAGATGATGCGCATTGCGCGCGATCTTGCCGGATACACGCTTGCCGAAGCGGACACGCTGCGCAAGGCGATCGGCAAAAAGATCAAAGCGCTGCTCGACGAGCAGGAGGGAAAGCTGATCAACGGTATGATAGCTAATGGTATCAACGAAAAGATAGCCCGAAAGATATGGGAGCTGTTCCCGCCGTTCGCGAAATACGGTTTCAACCGATCGCACAGCGTCTGTTATGGATTGATAGGTTACCAAACGGCGTACTTGAAGGCACACTACCCTATCGAGTTCATGACGGCGCTGTTCAACTCGGAAAGCGACGATGTGGAGCGCATTGCATTTTTGATCGATGAGGCAAAAAAGCATGGAGTGTTGGTGCTTCCGCCCGACATAAACGAAAGTGCGGTAAGCTTCGCCCCGCAAGGAACGAGCATCCGATTCGGGTTGCAGGCGATCAAGAATGTGGGAGCTGCGGTGGTTGAAGCGATCATTGCCGAACGGCAGGCCGGCGGACCGTATGTGGATCTCGAGGATTTCCTGACGCGCGTAAAGCACAAGGATATCAATAAAAAATCCATAGAGAGCTTGACCAAGGCGGGCGTGTTTGACTCGTTCAAGCTTGAGCGGGGAAAGGTACTCGCGAATATGGACGAGATATTGCGGTATTCGCAGACGATGAAAAAGAATGAGGTATCCAATCAAAACAACCTCTTCGGCACGGTCTATTCGAAAAGCGTTTTGAACTTAAGGGATGCGGAGCCAATTTCTAAAAAGGATAAACTGAATTGGGAAAAGGAACTGCTTGGTTTGTACATTTCAGACCACCCCCTTTCCGAACACAAGGCGCAGTTGGTGCAATATAAGGTAAAGTCTATTCGCGATCTATTGCTATTGGATCAGAAAGACCAGCAGAAGCATCGCATCGCCGGCGTGGTGACGGGTGTAAAAAAGATAACCACTAAAGCAGGAAAGCCGATGGCATTTGCCCGCATCGAAGACGCGAACGAAAGCATAGAGGCGATCGTGTTCACGGAAACGCTCGCGCGCAACCCAAACCTGTGGACAGAAAACAAACTGATCGTCGCAGAGGGCAAGCTTTCCGCAAAAGATACTGAAATGAAGTTCATCTGCGAAGGCGCGGTGGAGCTTATCTGACTAATAACCTATAACCAATAACAGAACAAAAAGTCGGCGCAAGCGCCGACTTTTTTTGCACATTACTTCCCCACATTGCTTTGCCCGTCCGTAGCTTTAGCGAAGGAGGGTCATTCCGAGCCTGTCGAGGAATCTGTTGCCCGTCGCCCCACTTCCCCGTCATCAGTCATTAGTTAGTATCCCGCGTCCCGTTATCGGTTATCGGTCATCCCCTCGCATTGTCATTCCGAACTCGTTTCGGAATCTTGTTTCTTTCTCACAAGATCCTGAAACGAGTTCAGGATGACACTTCCCCCTCCCATACCGTATACCCTATACCATATACTTTATACTTTATCCCCCCCACCCATACCCTATACTTCATACCAACCCCATTGTACCCCATCACCTTGGGGGAATAAGCCGTGTCAGGTGGGTTCAGCACCACAAAGACTACCTCACTTCTTCAGCAGCAAGCCTTCCACGGCCCGGCGACACATGTCGCCGGGTCTTTTTATTTTGTAAAAGTTGACAATATCTAAGCAATAATGGTAAAAAATAAACAGAACACAACAATACCATGTAACGCAATACTCATAGGAGGTAGGCCGTGGAAATAGTAGAGATGGTTGGTAGTATGGGTATTATCAACGGCAGATTTATCGTGATTGACCAAACGGGCAACGGGAGAGACGGTAAGGAATTCGCAGCGGTCGTAAATGTGTATGATCTTGACGAAAACACACGGGAAGCCGAAATAGATTTTATGACCCGAGCGGTTGCTTCCGGTAGTGGCGGGAAGCTTGTTGCTGGTAGAACGCAGTTTAATTTTATGGATATTTCGCGGACCCATCCACGAAACAGGGCGGTGTTAAAAAATCACGAGGATCCGACAAAAATGGTCGTTGTGAAGAACCGGCAGACGGACGAATTCTTTTTGGTAATGAGCGACGTCGTTTCACTCAGGGAGGCGGAAGTATTTCTTTGTGAAGTAAATAACATCCCCCTACTCCTTAAGCCCGACTTCTATCAGCGGTTGTCTTTGCCGCACGAAGGGAATCCTGGTAAACTGGGCACTACTGGAAATTTGAGGTTCGAGGTCGTGACCAACGGTGGTATAGCTGTCATCAAGCTCAAAATTGAATAGATGGTTGTCCTTAGGCGGTAGTACAAAACATGGCCCGGCGACACATGTCGCCGGGCCTTTTTATTTTGTAAAAGTTGACAAACGGGTAAATAAATGACACTATAAAACCAGTAGATTTTCAATGCCAATATATAAAGAAGGAGGAAGGTATGGAATTTTTGAGACAGTTGTTTTGGGAAGACCCGGAGTACTTGGGGATGCTTACTCTTTGCTTGATAAGTGCCGCATGGCTGGCGTTTATTTGCATAGTCATTCGGGAAAAGAAAAAAGGAGGCCCCAAGTGAGTGAAGCAATGGTGCAAATAGCATTTGGAGTGGTCATGGCGGCGGTACTCGCCGCGATTGGCGGCATTATCGTGGTTCTGTTTCACAACGCCAAGGACAGGGCGAAGGCGAAAAACCAAAACATATCGGCGCATGATGTGGAAGGCGCGGTAGCGGCAAAGTACATTTGTTACCCGCGCGCCAAGGCCAGTGCCCCGGTAATACGGGTGCCTGAAAACAGGTGGGAGGCGGTCCGAAAGTCCGGGGAATGCGAGCTGATGCTGGATATTTTCTGCAACGACGGCTGCATCTTCGCCGAGAGGGTAAGTTCTGGGATATTCGATGCGCTCAAGGTTGGGTCGAGGATGACAGTGTCTTACGCCCTGAACGAACGGACAAGGGAGCGGTCATGTGACCGCATCAAACGCCACACATAAAAGTGGCAACAGGAGCATCGGCAACGGCCCCGAGCAATCGGGGCCTTTTATTTTTGGCACCCAATGTAACGACGTCCGACGTCGTTACATTTTGTTATTCGTCACTTTTCTAAAATGACGCCTCGGATATCGTTGATACTAATATCTTTGACCCATTGGGCTAACGCTTGCGCGTATCCCTCCTGTCCTCCAAAAAATTCGAGCAGGAACTCTCGTTGTGTAACCGAGGGAAAGTTTTTCTTTCCCATATAATCCAAATGACTTGACCATCGATAATTTTCCAAATATTTCATAGTATCGGCATGGCTATGGACTACCCGATCCCGCCATCCGTGATCAAACATATCCAATGGGTTCAAGTGGATATAATATGGCAAGTGAATAAAGTGCGATTGCGCCGTTACCGGCACTGACTTATACCTCCCCTCAAACAGTGCCCCCTGCCGATCGTATCGCTCATTGAAATACTTTGCATATCCGCCATTCAACTTCTTCATAAACAATGGAATACCATTTTCGACACGCGGGCTCAAAAGCAGATGGTAATGGTTTGGCATAAGGCAGAATGCATGGATATCTACAAGTAACGACCGCCCAATGTAACGACGTCCGACGTCGTTACATTTTACCGGCGTCCGGCGGAAGCCGTGGCAATTATTATTCGCAGGTGCCTCGTCATTAAATTCGTATAGATCGTGAATAAAGCGCAAATAATCCTGCTTATCGATAAAAAGTTTTCTTTTATCGACTCCCCTGTTGAGAGTGTGATATAGATTAGGCATATTTGTATTATAACATGTGCTATCTAATGTAACGACGTCCGACGTCGTTACATTAGAAGGCGTACATTGCTTTGCAATTTTGGTTGGTTTGGCGTTTAATGAAAGCAATATCACATACCGTTTCTGTTATATATAACCATTCCCGTCCGCCGACTGGCGGAGGAATCCAGTATTTAAAAATCATGAAAACGATCAAAAAAGCTGTCAGTAAAAAAGCTGCGGGCAACAGTTTGGAAAAGGTAAGGCATTCCCTCTCTCACCTGTTGGCTGAGGCGGTTTTGAAGCAGTTTTCGGGAACCAAACTCGGCATCGGGCCGGTAATAGAAAACGGATTTTATTATGATTTCGATTTCGGAAATGCAAAAGTGACCGATAAAGACCTGCAAGCGCTTGAAAACCGCATGCGCGGATTAATGAAAAAGGAGTTGGTCTTTAAAAAAGAAAAGACCACCTACGACGAAGCAAAAAAGTTTTTCAAAAATCAGCCATATAAATTGGAGCTGATCAAAGACTTAAAAAAAGACGGCAAAGAGCCGACGATGTACGCGACAAAAAGCGGCAAGGAAGTTATCTTTGCCGATCTATGTGCCGGCCCGCATGTGGCATCGACCAAGGAAATAAATCCGGAAGCATTCAAACTGCAGAAGATCGCAGGAGCCTATTGGAAAGGTTCGGAAAAGAATCAAATGCTTACGCGCATCTACGGCCTTGCCTTTGAAACAAAAGAAGATCTCGAAGCGCATTTGCATATGTTGGAAGAAGCGGAGCGCCGCGACCATCGCGTGCTTGCAGAAAAACTCGACATGTTCATGGTGGATGAAAAGATCGGCAAGGGTCTCCCCTTGTGGCTTCCGAACGGACATTTGGTGCGGCATTTGATCGAAACGTACATGTACGACAAGGAGCAAAAGGCAGGATATAAGCATGTTCTGACGCCTATTCTGGCCAAGGAGGGTCTATATAAAACCTCTGGACACCTCGCGCATTACAAGGAAGATATGTACGCGCCGATCGAAATAGAGGGTGAGCGCTATTATTTGCGCCCGATGAACTGCCCGCACCACCACTCGATTTACAACCATAAATTAATGAGCTATCGCGATCTGCCGTTTCGCATGGCAGAGTTCGGCAATGTATTCCGCTTCGAACGATCGGGAACATTAAGCGGCATGATCCGCACGCGCGGGTTTACCCAAAACGATTCGCACATCTACGCTACGCAGGAACAGCTGGAAGCGGAGATCATTGGCATTCTCGAATTGTTCAAGGAGGTCTACGATGACTTTAACATCGGCGGCTATTGGTTTCGTCTTTCCCTCCCCGACTTCAAGAACAAGGAAAAGTACGGCGACGTAAAGAACAAAAAAATGTGGGAGGACGGCGCAAGCGTTTTGAGAAGCGTGCTTAAAAAGCTCAAGCTTGAGTTCGTCGAGGGGTTTGGCGAAGCATCGTTCTATGGGCCAAAGATAGACATTCAGATCAAGAACATTTACGGAAAGGAAGATACCATTGCGACCATTCAGGTGGACTACTACTCCGCGGCAAAGTTCAACTTGAACTACATAGACAAAGATGGAACGGAACAGCCGGTGGTCGTCATACACCGAGCCATCCTCGGGTCATTCGAACGGTTCTTTTCATTCTTGCTCGAAACGACCGCAGGCGATCTGCCGACATGGCTATCCCCGGTACAGTGCAAGGTCATCAACGTGGGTGAAACGCATCTCGCATACGCAAAAGAAGTCGCAGCCCAGCTTGAAGCATTGGGCGCACGCGTAGAGGTGGCGGATTATGACGGGAGCGTTGGCAAAAAGATCCGCGAAGCGGAAATAAAGCGCATCCCCTACCTGTTGGTCATCGGCGACAAGGAAGTTGCCGCCAAAAGCGTGGCCGTTCGCAAGCGAGGCGAAGGCGACCTGGGCATAAAGAAAACAAGCGTGTTCCTTAAGGAAATAGAGGGTGAATTGACGAAATAGCACAAAAATACCCGCCCGTCAGCTGACGACGGGTATTTTTATAATCCCCCTGCATACCCTATACCCTATACTGTATACCTTCCGCATTGTCATCGCATCCCGGTATTAGTTATCCGTTATCAGTTATCGGTCAGTATCCCGCATCCCAGTTATCGGTCATTAGTTATTGGTCATCGGTTATCCCCACGCATTGTCATTCCCGTGAAAACGGGAATCCAGTATTTTAATTAGAAATTAGAAATTCCCCCTTATCTCACACCTCACATCTCACACCTCGCCCCCCTCCGCCGGGGTGACACCACCCGCAGTTATTGACTAAAATAAACAAAAGACGTAAAATATACTTAGGACTTAGTAAAAGATCATTACTTTATAGGGAGGCAGGTACATGAAGGAAGAGCTCGGGAAGTATATACAGAGACTGGGGGCTTTCGGAACGATCGTAATCGGCGCCAAGCTGACAAGCGATGGGTTCGCGGTACTGAAAACCACGGCGGCAGCGGGGAAACCGGCGGAAGTCGAGTTGATCGTGATCGGTGCTGTGGCGGTTCTGCTCGGGTGCCTGCTTATGGCGTGGACCTGCGTGGAAAAGCGGCATAAACGGAAAAAAGGAGGCAGGAAATGAAGAAAGCGGCAATCGTCGCATTGGCGGCCATGTGCCTGCTGTGCGGGTGCGGGGTAAAAAGGCTCGCAATTTATACCTCGGTTCCGACCTGGCAGAAGCAGGATTACCGGCAGGGGTATGATTATGATGGGAGGGGTGAGTTTTACCGCAGTTCCTACATTATGATCGTGAACGCGAGTCAGTACAAGATACGGCTTGTGCAAAACGGCGTGGAACTGCCGATGTTTTACCTGCCGAGGCAGGAAGTGGACATCAAGGTTAAAAATCGCATCCATGCGGATGAGATAGTGCACATACTCGTGGTCGCCTATAGCCGGTATGGCAACCGGGTAATCGGGACGACCGAAAAAACATTCCGGTTCAACGGCAACGGCCAACAGCAGGTCAAACAATGGGTCCTCAAGGACTGGATGTTCGAGTGACAGCATTGTGGATGTGGATAAAACCGCCAATCCGCCAGTCGGAAAACTGGCGGATTTTTTTACGGAATAATTGCTGTCCAAATGTACGATCGTATATTTGGACAGCAATTTAAGGGGGCTTTTTTATCCCCCAAAGCAATGATATGATACAAAATATGGAGACATTATTGTTGCAATTCACCCAAATAGGCCTTATTGCGACCTATATGATCGTGTTTTTGGGCATGTTCATCGAAGGGGAGATGTTTCTTATTTTGGCGGGCATTTTGGTGCGTGGGCAGGTTATCGACTTCATGGATACTATTTTAGTGGCATTTTGCGCGGTCATTTTGCACGATATTGGATATTGGGCTATAGGAATGAAGGTAGGCGCTGGGGAAAGGAAGAAATTATGGATTTTGGATGTTGAAAAGATGGAAAAAACGTTCAAAAAGCTCCAAAAGCGGGAAGGATTGTACATTTTTATGTCAAAATTCGCATGGGGAATGAACCGATTTATGCTTATGTCGAGCGGATATTTCAAAACGCCCTTTAAAAAACTGATCAAATATAGCATTCCGGCGGCTTTTATTTGGACGACGACGTTTGTTTCCGTAGGGTATGTGTTCGCCGAGCGGGCGGAATTGTGGAAAAAAGACATAAAAACGGTGGCAATATTCACGACCCTGTTCTTTTTGGGAATGATCTACGTGGAAAGCCTGGTCAGCCGCTCCATAAAGGAAGACGCCCAGCTCCCGAATGGGGATAGATAACGACCCTCCCCGCATTGCTTGCCCCGTGGAAAGCAGCAGCTTTCTCTACGGGGTCATTCCGGCCTCCGAGCCGGAATCTTGTGTTATTATGACAAGATCCTGAAACACTTGAAGCGCGAGACCTTATGCGCTTCGAGTATCCCGGCACGTTGCACACTCTCCGTCGGCTGATGGATCGTTAGCAACGCCGAGGGTCAAGTTCAGGATGACGAAAAAGTGGTCACGCCGTAATGTAAAAAATATTGACTAATGCAATAAGTAAAGGTATTATGGATTGGTTCAAGAAGTGGCCAATCCGCACCCTGTTGTAGGTTGTAGGTTGTAGGTTATTGGTTGTAGGTTAAGAAGGGTGATTAGCTCAGTTGGTTAGAGCATCTCGTTTACACCGAGAGGGTCGGGGGTTCGAATCCCTCATCACCCACCCTTTTCAAAACTACGGTTTTGATTTGGAATAGCCACCGGCAATCAGATTCTATTCGGCGCTGATCCGAATAGGAAAGAATACCGGAGCGGCAAACTTTAATGGGAAACATACGGCATCGCGAGTAAAAAGAAGCGATGACGCAGGTACTGTTAAAGATGTTCGAAGCCCTTAGGGTATTGAATTGGATCACTCCCTTGATCTGAAGAAATATCGAAAAGGGATTGTATTCGTGTTTTTAAATAAAAGCCCGAATACATGCGGTTGAATGAAATACAAGGCGCCGACGAGCGGACGACTGAGATGGAGTGGTACTCCTTCGAGGGAATACGCGAGGAAGGCAACGCAGTAGTTCGTCAACCCCATGCATTCGGAAAAGAGAGATGCCTACAATTAGACAATTGATCAAGAAAGGACGTCAGAGCAAAAATCTGAAGTCCAAGTCGCCGGCGATGGGATTGTATTTCAATACGATCTTGAACCGTCCGGTGAACTCTACGTCTCCGTTCAAGCGAGGCGTATGTTTGAAGGTGTTTACCACCACTCCGAAGAAGCCGAACTCGGCGCTTCGCAAGGTCGCCCGTGTTCGTTTGACCAACGGCATGGAAGTATCCGCGTACATTCCGGGAATGGGACATAACCTCCAGGAGCACTCGGTCGTCATGATCCGCGGCGGACGCGTAAAGGACTTGCCGGGCGTACGGTACCACATTGTGCGTGGCGTACTCGATACGGCAGGTTGTGTAAAGATGAATCAGGGTCGCAGTAAATATGGCGCTAAAAAAGCCAAGACAGCTAAGTAAAAACCAACAACCGAAAACCAAAAACCCACAACAATGAAACGGAATTAGATGCAATCCGCATCCCGTTATCGGTTGTCGGTTATAGGTTGTAGGTCATTATTATGCGAAGAAACAGAAAATTTAAAAAATATCACACGCCGGATGTGAAGCATGGCTCCATCGCGCTGTCCCGATTCATCAATTACATGATGTTCGACGGCGAAAAGACGGTTGCCGAGCGGGTTGTATACGGTGCATTCAATATCATTGAAAAGGAATTGCAGATGAGCCCGCTGGAGGTGTTCGAGAAAGCGCTGGAAAATGCTTCTCCCCTGCTCGAGGTCGTCAGTAAGCGCGTTGGCGGTGCGAACTATCAGGTTCCCCGCGAAGTACGCGCAGAACGAAAGTTTTTCTTGGGTTGCAAGTGGATGATCGACGCGGCACGGGCCAAAAAAGGCAAGGCTATGTCGGAGCGTCTCGCTGAAGAACTCATCGCTTCCTATAAGGGCGAAGGAACCGCGATCAAAAAGAAGCAAAACGTGCACAAGATGGCCGAAGCAAACCGCGCCTTCGCACACTTTGCAAGATAACAAACAACCGAAAACCAAAAACCCATAACAATGAAACGGAATTAGATGCAATCCGCATCCCGTTATCGGTTATCGGTTATAGGTTATAGGTTATTTATATGAGACAATATCCAATAGATAGATATCGCGATATCGGGATCATTGCCCACATCGATGCGGGCAAGACAACGATCAGCGAACGCATTTTGTTCTACACCGGTATTTCCCATCGCATCGGCGAGGTGCATGAAGGCGAAGCCATCATGGACTGGATGGAACAGGAGCGTGAGCGCGGCATCACCATTACGTCTGCCGCGACAAACTGTTTCTGGACCTCGAGCCGCAAGACGCGTCACCTGAAAAGCGACGAGGAGCGAAAGGAGGTAAAGAAGCTGAACGAACATCGCATCAACATAATCGACACCCCGGGCCACGTAGACTTTACCGTTGAAGTGGAGCGCTCATTGCGCGTACTCGACGGAGGCGTCGTAGCGTTTGACGGCGTTGCGGGCGTAGAGCCGCAGTCGGAAACGGTGTGGCATCAGGCGGACAAGTATCGCGTTCCGCGCATGTGCTTCATTAACAAGATGGACCGCACTGGCGCGAGCTTCGATCATTCATTCCGCACGATCCACGAGCGGTTGACCACCAATGCGGTGGCACTGCAGTACCCGATCGGCTCGGAAGCCAATTTTGATGGCGTTGTAGACCTGATGACGATGCAAGCGATCCGGTTCAAGGGAAATAATGGCGAAACCATCGTCGAAGAAGAGATCCCGGCGGACTTGAAGGAAAAGACCGACGCGTTGCGCGCCGTACTCGTCGAAAGAATCGTCGAGACGGACGAAGCGCTCATGGAAAAATATTTGGGTGGAGAAGATATATCCGAAGATGAGTTGCGCGCCGCATTGCGCGTGGCGACTATCGACAACAGGCTCGTGCCGGTGTTGACCGGTTCGGCGCTGAAGAACAAGGGCGTACAGCTCCTGCTCGACGCGATCATCGATTATCTGCCGTCACCGGTGGAAGTCGACGAGCTGAAGCCAATCAAGGGAACCGATGTGCGCGATGAATCGATCGCATTGACCCGCAAGCCGAACGATGAGGAGCCGTTTACCGGCCTCGCATTCAAGATAGCGACCGATCCGTTCGTGGGTTCACTCACCTATTTCCGCGTATATGCCGGCGTGCTCAAAAAGGGCAGCTACATATTAAACTCGAGCAAAGGAAATCAGGAACGCATCAGCCGCATCGTGCGCATGCACTCGAACAAGCGCGAAGAAGTCGACGAAATGTATGCGGGAGACCTTGGCGCCATCGTCGGGTTGAAGAATACATCGACCGGCGACACCTTGTGCGACCCGGAAAAGCCGATCGTTTTGGAGAAGATCACCTTCCCTGAGCCGGTAATCTCGGTTCGCATCGAGCCGAAGACCAAGGCTGACCAGGAAAAGATGGGTATCGCCATGCGACGCCTTGCCGAAGAAGATCCGACCTTCCGCATCTCGAGCGATCAGGAAACGGGAGAAACGATCATTGCCGGTATGGGAGAACTTCATCTTGAAATTCTCATCGACCGCATGAAGCGCGAGTTCAACGTTGAAGCGAACACGGGCCGACCGCAGGTAGCCTACCGCGAAGCCATCAAAGGCGAAGCGGATGCCGAAGGAAAGTACGTGAAGCAGTCCGGTGGTAAGGGTCAATACGGACACGTAAAGATCAAGATGAAGCCGTCAGAGCAGGGCAAAGGATTTGTCTTCGTGAACCAGATCAAAGGAGGTGCAATTCCGCAGGAGTTCATATCCCCCGTTGAAAAAGGCTTGCGCGAATCAATGGATAAGGGCGTCATCGCAGGATTCCCGTTGTCCGACGTCGAAGTGACGTTGTACGATGGATCGTTCCACGAGGTCGACTCATCCGAAATCGCGTTCAAACTCGCCGCAGGTATGGCATTCGCCGACGCGGCAAAGAAGGCAAAGCCGGTATTGACCGAACCGTTCATGGCGGTGCAGGTATTGGTACCGACCGAATTCATGGGCGACATCACCGGCGACATCAACTCGAAGCGCGGACGCATCGAATCGATGAATGACCGTTCAAACATCAAAGTTATCGACGCCATGGTACCGCTGTCCGAAATGTTCGGATACGCGACCAAGTTGCGCTCAATGACTCAAGGTCGAGGAAGCTTCTCAATGGTATTCGACCATTATGAAGAAGTGCCGAACAACATCACCCAACAGATCGTTGAAGGCCGAAAATAATAAAAAATGAATTGTGTGGATGACGCTCCCGCGCACGTGTCATTCCCAATGCGGGTCCCGTATCAAGTACGGGATAAACTCCGGCGGGAATCCAGTGCATTGTCATACCGGCGAAAGCCGGTATCCCAGTGCATTGTCATTCCCGTGAAAACGGGAATCCAGCACCCCTCTGTCATACCGGAGAAAGCCGGTATCCAGTGAGCGAGGCATGCCATTTGCACTATCATTTGACTTAAAGCAATTATTTCGGTAAAAATAAACAAAAGCCGAAATAAAGGCTCACAGATATGGACTACACAATAGACGCAAAAAATCAGAATATGGGCCGACTGGCGACTGAGATCTCGACTATCTTGCAGGGCAAGAAGAGTCCGAATTACGAGCCGAGGCTCGCGGGCGAAGATCGGGTGATCGTAAAGAACGTTGACGGCATGACGATCAGCGGAAAGAAGGAATCCGATAAGGTCTACTATCACCACTCCGGATACATGGGTGGAATCAAAGAAGAAACCTATGCGGAGGTCGTAGCAAAAAAGGGAAAGCAGGAGGTGTTGAAGCGTGCGGTCATGCGCATGTTGCCAAAGAACCGATTGCAAGTCCCCCGCATGAAGCGGTTGATCATCGAGTAATAACCAAAAACCAAAAACCAAAAACCAATAACAAACATACAAACGGTGCATGCTGAATAAGTAATTCCGTTGTAGGTTATGGGTTGTAGGTTATAGGTTATTTATATGACGGAAACAACGAAAAAAACAAAAAAGGACGAAGTCCTGAGCAAGTCGAAGGAAAAAGCCGAAGAGGTTGTCGACGCAGCTGCCGAAGCCGTAACGATCGAAGATACGATCGCCGAAGTGGAAGCAGTTGAGGAAGCTACCGAAGGGAAGCCGAAGCGCAGTGGCAAGAAGGATAAGTACTTCGAAGCCGTCGGTCGCAGAAAGACCGCGGTTGCCCGCGTACGACTCTTCACCAAAATGGAGGGCATCAAGATAAACGACAAGACGCTAAAAGCCTACTTTGGCGTAGAGCGCTTCGAGAAGGATGTCGAGAGCCCGCTTGAAAAGATGAAGATCGCCGACAAGCTGGGAGCAATCATCAAGGTAAAGGGAGGAGGACCGATGGCACAGGCGCAAGCCGCACGTCTCGGAATCGCCCGGGCTTTGATCGAATTCAACCCGGTATTTCAGAAGCGTTTGCGCAGACTCGATCTGTTGACCCGCGATCCGCGGGCAGTGGAACGAAAGAAGCCGGGCCTCAAAAAGGCACGCCGCGCCCCGCAGTGGAAGAAAAGATAATCTTGATTATATTTTCTTGCAAAAACAACCCTTCGGGGTTGTTTTTGTTTGCGCAGTATGAAGAAAAATGATACCGTAAATAAATGAAAAAGGAAGGAGATAATTTTGCCTTTATTGATGGACAAAATCTAAACCTTTCCATTAAGCGCATGGGATGGTCGCTTGATTTTAAGAGGTTTCGAATATATTTACAGGAAAAATATTCGGTAAAAAAGGCATATTACTTTATAGGCTACATTGAAGGAAATCAAAATCTTTACACATCCTTGCAGGAGGCGGGGTATATTTTGGTTTTCAAACCAACGTTAAAAAGTAAGGACGGCATTATTAAAGGAAATGTTGATGCCGAATTGGTATTGCATACAATGATCGAATACCCTAATTATAATAAAGCGGTCATCGTTTCGAGTGACGGCGATTTTGCATGTCTGGTAAACTACTTGGAAGGAAAAAATAAATTAGAGCGAGTGCTGGCTCCGAACCGCAAAGCATACTCGGTTCTATTGAGAAAAAGTGGAAAGGGCAAGTCAGACTTCATGGACGACCTAAGAGGGAAACTGGAATACAAGAAAAAAACCCCATAAGGACAGAACCTTAAGGGGCGTTTTTCGTCGAAATGATAGTATTAGTATAGATATATGGAGAAAATTGTCAATAGCGAGAAATATGCAGTACCAAACAACCTCCCCCGTACAAACAAAAAAAATAGCAAGGCTGTTCGCTGAAGAAATAGCACGGACAAAATCGGGAAAACACGCTTTTGTCGTTGTTTTTAAAGGCGATCTCGGGGCAGGGAAGACAACCTTTATTCAAGGTTTATTGCGCGAGCTCGGCGTAAAGAAAAAAATCGTGAGCCCAACTTTTACTCTACTTCGTTCGTATGCATTGTCATCCCGAGCGCATCCGTTAGTAGGCGGAGAAGCCGAGGGATCTGTGTTCACCAAAGCGCACCACTTTGACTGTTATCGTATCGGCGATGCGAGTGAAATAAAAGAACTCGGATTTAAGGAGCTGCTCGCCGACCCGCAGAATATCATTCTTATCGAATGGCCCGAGCGCATAGCAAAGGCGCTCCCCCGCGAAAAAATAACAGTCACGCTTTCCTATGGCGAAACCATCAACGAACGCATTATCGAAGTGAAATAGGCGCGTTGCCCTTCCCCGCAGCCCGCATTGTCATCCCGGTCTGCCAGCCGGCAGACGAGGAATCTGTTTTTACTGCGGATCCCTTGATTTCACTCTGCTTCGCTGCGTTGCACTCGGGATGACAATACCCCCCAATAAAAAAGGAATCGCTTACGCGATTCCTTTTTGTTTGTATCTATACCGTATACCTGCTACCTCATACCGTATACTGTATGTTTACTGTCCCGCACCCCTCAAGAACTTAAAGGTGTCTTCAAAGTTCTTGAAGATGACGTCGAAGATCGACTCGCCCTTTTGCGGGGTGATGATCGTTCTCGGACCGAAGCTGGCGGTGTTGCCTGCCTGGTCTGCCGATGTGATCCTAAACTGGTAGATGGTTCCCGGCTTCAGGTTGGTCAAGATGACTACGTGGTTGGTTACATAGTTGTCGGTAAGGGTTACCTTGTTGGCAAACCCGCCGGCTACGCTTCCCGCTCCCTCCTGATATTCCACGATGCCGGTTCCCGGTTCGTCGGTCGTCCATGACACGATGGTCTGGATGCGGTCCGTGCGGCCCGGTACCAATGCGCCGTCAACCTTGAAGTTGCTGATCTTTGGTGCGGAAATGTCGGTCGAAGTCAGTACATTCATGACTGCTCCCGATGAAAGCAGGTTGCCTGATGCGCTGTAGCCGAGCACCTTTACTTCATAGCGGGTTCCCGGGCGAAGATTGTCGACGAGGATATCGTGGTAAGTTACCAACGGCTCGTTGATGATGCGCTCGATGACTCCCGTGGCCAGGTTCTTGTACTCCACAATGGAACTTGCCGGAACGTCGGTCGTCCATGCGGCGCGGAACGATGTGGTCTTTACGTCGATCACGCTCGCCTGTACGGCAGGCGCCTTCGTGGTAAAGGTCATATCGCGGCCTTCGCCGACCACCTGCGGCACGGAGAATGACTTCGACTTAAAGTGGTAGGTCGTATTCGGCTTGAGTCCGATAAGAATCAGTGAATGCTCTCTGGTCTTGGTGGTAATATCGGAAACCTCTCCTGTGTATACGGTTCGGGTTGTGGTAGCGGCCAAGTACTCTTCTTCGGTCGCATACGAAACGGTCGCATACGAATTGATGTTCGTTCGCCAATTAATGGTAGCTGCACTTTCCGTTATGTCGGTCACCCGTGCATCTTCAACGAACGGAGGCAGAATGGACGGCAGAATGGATGCGAGCGAATCTTCGATCTCCTGCTCATACTGCTGAAGGTTTTCTATTGTTCGTGCGCCTTCGCTTGCTTCCGCAATAAACTTCGTCGTAAAGGTGCTGTCGTCGGAAAAGGCTTCGTTGCCTCCCTTATCGATTGCCTTGATCTGGAAATGGTACATGGTTCCCAAGCGCAAGCCGCTGAGTTTGATCTCATGCGATATTTTCCAATCGATGCTTGCTTCCGCACGGTCATACGCGGTGGTCTGGCCGTAACGCAATCCGATCACGGTTGGCTCGCTCGTTTCAAACGAAAGCGTCGCGCCGAATGCGGTCGTGCTCGCAACCTTGATGTTGCTGATTATGGCCGACGTGGTGTCCTTTACTTCCGGCGGCGGATTGTTTGTCATTCCGGCTCCGCCTCCGCCTCCGACGGTAACGATCTGCACTTCCGCTGCGCTGGCCGAGGTCACGGTCTTTTCCGGGGAAGTCGTTGCATTGCCGGCCGGATCGCTTGAAAGTACAACGTAGTAATATTGCGTAGCTGCGGTAAGGCCGGTCAGGGTAACCGCGTGCATGATCGACATATTGGTGTCGAGCGTGGTGGTTTCGGTGTAGGTGCCGGATTCGGTGCCGTAAGACACCTGGGAATCGGAGAGTTCGTCGGTCTTCCACAGGACGACCACGGCGGTCTCGGTGATCACCGGAGTCAAGATGGCGGAAACGGTCGGCGCCTTGCGGTCATACGACGTGGTGAAGGTGTAGTAGTTGAGTCCGTTCTTGTCCACGCCCGCATTGCCGTCGGCATCGGTCGACTGCACATAGTAGTAGTAGGTCGTGCGCGGGGTAAGGCTGGTCAGCACGATCTTGTGCTGGTACAGCGGGCCTGCGCCTCCGGCAAACGTAGTATCCTGCACTGCGGTCGCGTTTATTCCGTTCGTAAGCGTTATGGCATTTTCGGCATAAACCAAGGTGGAATTCGAATCCACATTCGTGTTCCACACGATGGTCGCATTGCGGTCATCGGTAAGGCTTGCCGTTACATCGGTAATGATGGGTCCGCCGCGGGTCGTAAACGTGTAACCCGCCCCGGCATTGTCATCGGTGGTTATGTTGCCGGCGATGTCGGTCGCCTTTACGCGATACGTATAGACGGTGTTCGGCGTAAGATCGGTAAGTACTATGGTGTGGCTGGTTTCAATAGTGCTCTTTACTTCGGAGAGTGCATACGGCGACCCTCCTGCGGCATGATATTCGATCGTGCCGAATGCGATTTCGTTTGTCGTGAATGTAACCTTCGAATAGGTCGACTGGGTATCGGTCGCCGTTATCAGCGACAGCGCGGGCGGGGTAGAATCGGTTCCCCCCTGTCCGCTGGGCATGTGGCTGAGCGCGGTGGAATACGGGGAAACATCCCCATCCCCGTCGACGGCCAACAGCTTATAGTAGTAGGTGGTCGACGAAGAAAGCCCGGAGTCGGCGTAGTAGTTGGTTGCGGAGTTGGTAAGGGTGCTCTGCAATCCATAGCTCGATCCATCTGTTGAGCGGTACAGCTCATACCGGTTGAACGACGCCGAGGTGGTCGCGGTGTATGTCTTCCACGACAGGAATATCTTGTAGTTGTCGATAAGCACGTTCGATGCGTCCTTGATGTCGAAGTAGATCGGCGTGGCCGGCCCTACGATGGTTGTCGTTGCCGCGTTTCCATAGATATCGAGGCCGTTAAGATGGGCGATCTGGTTGTCCGGTGCCCCGGCGAGTACCCACGTGGTGGTGGCGCTTGCCGACGTTGCACCCGCGGCGATCCATTGGCCCGAGCTTGCATTTACGCTGTCGTAGGAGCCATCGCTATTGTTCGATATGCGATAGGAAACAAGCCCGTCGTCGCTGGCGGAAAATGAGATTTCATTGGAAGTTCCATTGATGGTTCCCGAAACGGTCGGAGCCGTGGTGTCGACGGTAAAGGCCGTCGCGGTTCCTGTTCCCGTGCTATTCGCGGCTTCATTGTCATTGGCGGTCACGCGGATCTGGGCGCTTGCGGAATATTGTCCGGGAATCGCGGTCTTCACATCCCAAAGTGCGCTATATGCGGTAAAACCGACCTGCGTAACAAGTTTATTGGAGGTCGCTCCCGCGGAAAGCGTAGAAGATGCGATGGCGATCCACCCGCCGCCGATGGTGTATTCAAATGACGGGGTTATGTATCCCTGGGTGACCGATCCGGTATCCGTGTCTATGTCGCGCACCGTGTAGTCTATCTGTACCTTGCCCCAATTGGCATCGCTTGAAGTTGCGATCTGTAGGGCGGTAACTCCCGCAAGTTCCGGCGGGGCGTTTACCACATATTGCACGCGGACCTCCGGCAGCGTGGGCGCATTTGCTCCGGTTGAAGTCATTAGTACCTTGTAATGGTACCATCGGTCATCCGTGCTGTCGGTCAATGTTGCCGAAGCGGACGAAAGGGCCGCGGAAGGGCAGGTAACGGTAGTGCTTACCTTTGCACAGTTTGTTGATGTACTGGTAAAACCGTACCATGTTGCGGTATCCAATCCAGTCGAGCTCGACGCGGTGCCAAGGGAAACGGTTATGGTCGTGCCGGTCGGCAAGGAAGCGTCCTCATCCCATATAAGGGAACCCATGCTGTTTTCCACTGCGCCGGTGTCATACTTCGACGAGGTCAGTGTTTGGTTGGTTGCATAAGCGCTGTAGCCGACAGAAACGGAGTCCAGGGTTGGCGTTTGCCCGGTGTCGCTTGTTGCTAAATTTGCCTGGTACTGGAAGTAGCGGTTTGTGCCGAGTGTGGAAATGCTTCCGCCCGTTGCAATGCCGGTCTGCCACGCGGTCCATGTGCCATCGGGCGTTGCCGTGTTTCCACTGCGCGCGTCGATAGTCAGCGTCGCCTGCACGCTCGTGGATGCAGTGTAGGCGAGTGTCGTATATCCTGAAATCTCGCCGATGTCCATCGCACCGGACGTGTATGTGCCGGATGCGGCATATACGCTACCGCCTCCTCCTGCGGTCAGGCCCGAGACCTGGGTGGGGATATATTTACCTTCGAGAGTCCCGTCCCCAAGCTGACCCTGGCCATTATATCCCCAACACACAGCCGCACTATCGGTCTTAATAGCACAAGCGTTGAGATATCCCGCCACAACTTCCTTTACAGTGCCGGCAGTCAAGCTGGACACCTGGGTGGGAATGATTCTGTATGTAGCGGTGCTATCTCCGAGTTGGCCATGGCTGTTACCCCCCCAACACCTCGCCGAACCGTCGGTCTTGAGTGCGCAGGTGTGGTTATATCCTACCGTAATTTCATTTACCGTACCTGCAGTCAAGCCGGACACCTGAGTGGGGATGAGTCTTTGGGTCTCGGTATTATCCCCAATTTGACCATAAGAATTAAGCCCCCAACACACCATTGCTCCATCGGTCTTGAGCGCGCAGGTGTGATAACCTCCCGCCATAATTTCTTTCACCGTACCTGCAGTCAAGCCGGACACCTGGGTGGGGATGGATTTATTTGCGGTGGTATTGTCGCCAAGTTGTCCACTGCTATTAAGCCCCCAACACACCATTGTTCCATCGGTCTTGAGTGCGCAGGAGTGGTTATCTCCTACATCAACTTCATTCACCGTGCCTGCAGTCAAGCCGGACACCTGGGTGGGGATGGATTTGTTTTCGGTGGTACTATCTCCAAGCTGACTGAAAATATTATACCCCCAACACACCGCCGATCCGTCGGTCTTAAGTGCGCAGGTATGAGTAGCTCCCGCAGTAATTTCCTTTACCGTGCCAGCCGTAAGTCCAGACACTTGGGTGGGAACGTTTCTTTGAGTGGTGGTATTATCCCCGATCTGACCGGTATAATTACCCCCCCAACACACCATCGAACCGTCGGTCTTGAGTGCGCAGGTGTGATATGTTCCCCCGGTAATTTCCTTCACCGTGCCGGCAGTCAATCCCGAGACCTGTGTAGGGATGGACTTATTTGCAGTAGTGTTGTCCCCGATCTGACCTTCCGTGTTCTGACCCCAACACACTACCGATCCGTCGTTCTTGAGTGCGCAGGTGTGGAAATCTCCCTTAACAATCTTCTCCTGCCCGCTCCCGGTCACCAAACCGGATACCTGGGTGGGGATGAGTCTTTGCGTAGTGGTGTTATCACCGAGTTGGCCATTGCCGTTGAATCCCCAACATATCACCGACCCATCGGTCTTAAGTGCGCAGGTGTGGTAATATCCCCCGGTAATTTCTTTCACCGTGCCTGCCGTCAACCCGGAAACCTGGGTAGGGACGAGTCTCTGTGTGGTGGTATTATCCCCTATCTGTCCATATGCGTTATACCCCCAGCACACCGCCGAACCGTCGGTTTTGAGTGCGCAGGTGTGACGATATTCTGTAACGATTTTATTCACCGTGCCTGCCGTCAACCCGGAAACCTGGGTAGGGATGAGTCTCTCCGTGGTGGTATTATCCCCCATTTGTCCATATGTATTACTTCCCCAACACACAGCCGATCCGTCGGTCTTGAGTGCGCAGGTATGATCATATCTCGCCACAATTTCTTTCACCGTGCCTGCGGTCAAGCCGGACACCTGAGTGGGGATAGTTACTTGTGTGGTGGTGCCATCCCCACGCCGACCATTATCACCATTTCCCCAACACACCGCCGATCCGTCGGTCTTGAGTGCGCAGGTATGGTAAGTTCCCCCGGAAATTCCCTTTACCGTGCCTGCGGTCAAGCCGGATACCTGGGTGGGGATGTATCGACTCGTGAGAGTAGTATCCCCAATTTGACCGTTGTCATTTTGCCCCCAGCACACAGCCGATCCGTCGGTCTTGAGTGCGCAGGTATGATTATCTCCCGCAGTAATTTCCTTTACCGTACCCGCGGTCAGGCCAGAGACTTGAGTAGGGATGTATCTAGTCGTGTCAGCACCATTCCCGCCTTGGCCATAATAATTACTCCCCCAACACACTACCGATCCGTCGGTCTTGAGTGCACAGGTATGGTTAGCTCCCGCGGTGAGCGCCTTCACCGTACCGGCAGTTAAGCCGGACACTTGGGTGGGAATGTTTCTTTGGGTGTTTGTGCCATCCCCGAGTGTGCCGGTAGAATTTTTTCCCCAACACATCACCGACCCATCGGTTTTGAGCGCGCAGGAAAAGTAATTCCCCGCAGCTATTTGTTTCGTCCCCGGAGACACCGAAGTGTTCTGAAGCAGAACCGATGCGGAAGCTCCGGTACCGCTGACTTCCGTTTGGGAAAAACTGCTTCCGCTCAAATTAAAACCGGTATTGGTCGCGCCTTCATCGGTCTGTGTAATGGAAGTGCTGGTAGTGGTCAGCGCAACGCTTGTGCCAATGGCCAGCGAAGTGCTCGCAGTTGCATATTGCGTCCATCCGGTAAGGTTGGTCGGGTCAACAGCGGTCGCCGCCGATTGCCCGCCGCTCCAGTCGGTCTGTATAAATGTATACGTCGCCGCGTTCGCCATAAACACATTCGACAACGCCATCATCAGTACCATAGCAAACACAACCCCGCGAGTTGCAAATGTGCGGAGAGTTTTGCGTGTTGTCATTCCCGCGAAGGCGGGAATCCACTTCCCCGTCATCCCTCCCTGCTTTGTCATTTTGTTTTTTAATGTCGTCATTTTATTTTGTATTGTCACTCCTCCTTTCCCTGTCATTCCGGCCTCCGAGCCGGAATCTTGTGTTCTCTCGGAGAGATCCTGAAACGAGTTCAGGATGACACTCCTCCTCTCCGCCATCCCTCCCCGCATTGTCATACCGGCGGGTGAGGGCCCGTCCTCGACCTGATCGGGGACCGGTATCCACTTCCCCGTCATCCTTCCCCTCCCTGTCATTCCCGCGGAGGCGGGAATCCATCTTTTCATCATTTTGTTAAATTTGGAAATCAATTGCATGTGTGTAGTAAAATTTTTTTTAGCGAAGTTATTTTTTAAAAATGAGATTTGTTTTTCTCCGTCATCCCTCCCCGCATTGTCATACCGGCGAAAGCCGGTATCCAGTTCCGCCTTGCCATCCCGCTCTCCCCTCTGTCATTCCCGCGCAGGCGGGAATCCATCTTCGCATTGTCATTCGGATCCGCCAGCCGGCGGAGAGGAATCTGCAGTTTATTCGTATTGCCTCGCCTTGTCATCCCGATCCTCTCCCCGTCATTCCGGCCTCCGAGCCGGAATCTTGTGTTCTCTCGGAGAGATCCTGAAACAAGTTCAGGATGACACTCCGCCCCTCTGTCATTCCGAGCGGAACGGTAATCCGTGAAGTCGAGGAATCTGTAATTGCTATAATTTCTATGGCCTCCCTGCCGATGGGCAGTCAAGTAGGAATCTATCGTGCATGACTTCGTTGCAGGCAAACCAAAACGACAAAAAGTCTTTTTGGAAAAAGACAAAAGAGACGAACATATGCGAGATGACAAACGCAAGAGTGTCATGTGCGGTTCAAGTGAGCTGTACCACCTTGTAATTAATTAGTGTTGAGTAGATGTCATATCCCGCGACTGTATTGTCATACCGGCGAAGGCCGGTATCCAGTAAATCGCTTGCCCGTGGAAAGTAGTAACTTTCCTTGAGGGTCATTCCCCACCCCGCACGCTGACGGAAGGAATATATATTGATGATACGCACCGAATTAATTAAGTGGCGGTGTGACTTATTTTTTCCGACGCAAGAGGGAATCAAAGCCGTGTTAGATATTGAATTGTGCTACCCATGTATATCTGACTACAGTATACAAAACATTCGGCAAACAGTGCAAGTGTGGATAACATAAAAGTTGCCGAATTATCTCATCTCCACTATTTTTCTCACCTCTAATCTCTCATCTCCACTCTCACATCTCCCTCCCCCCTGTATTGTCATCCCGTGCTCCGACACGGGATCCAGAGTCTGAGTATCTATATGTTACCACCGCAGAAAACACTGGACCCCGGCCTTCGCCGGGGTGACACTTAAGCGCATTGTCATCCACCCTCCCATCCCCCCCCTCATCTCGCATCTCCAACCCATCCCCCCCCGCATTGTCATCCCGTGCTACGACACGGGATCCAGTGCATTGCCTTAAGAAATATTTTCGTATCGTGATACGGCAAAATTATTTTTGCCGAAAGAAAATGTGCGGTACTCGGGAGCTAAAGGAAGAGTAAAATTAATGACGACGGCAACGAGGTCTATGCGCCAACCGAGTGAGTTGCTTACAAGCTCGGGGCGAGCGTTGGCATAGGCGGAACAAGCGCGGGAAAGTTTTCTAAACTTTGCCCGGGTCAGGTTGTCTTCAGGGGAAAGCGCATATGCTCGGCTGAGCGTTTTAACCTCGGTAAAAATAAGCACCCCCATGGGATCGCGGGAGATGATGTCTATTTCTCCAAACTTCATGCGAACATTTCGATCGAGTATGGTGTGCCCGAGATTGGAAAGGAAGTTGGCTGCGACTTGCTCGCCAAGGGACCCAGTTTGAAGGTGATCATGCATGCCAACAGTATACAACCCGAACCCGTGCCACGCCATCCTGCGCGCGCCCCCCCGGGGGAGGGGTGTTGTCATTCCGGCCTCCGAGCCGGAATCTTATTGTTTAATCACGAGATCCTGAATCAAGTTCAGGATGACACCTCTCATCTGATCTCTTTCCCCCCCCCGTACCGTATACCCGCCCCCCGCTCTTGCCGAGTTATCCCCAATCGGGTGTGGATAACTCAGGGGTAACTGCCGAACCAATAAATAGGCAAAATGCCAAAAAGTGAGCAAAAGTGTTTCACGTGAAACAATTATTCAAGGAATCCGGGGTAAAACGAGATAAAGTGTTTCACGTGAAACACTGTGCACGGTGTGAAACAACTTTGTTTCACACTTAGGCCCCTAAAACGAGGCAAATTGTTTCACGTGAAACAATTTGTTCAAAATGACAGATTTCACAAATCGCTAAAAAGGCGAGCAGGGGCGAAAAATGAGATAAATTGTTTCACGTGAAACACTGCGCACGGTGTGAAACAACTTTGTTTCACACCTAGGGGCTAAATATGAGATAAAGTGTTTCACGTGAAACATTTTATCTCATATTTTTTAGTTTTGCCGAATGTGAAACATTATTGTTTCACACCTGTTCTACAAAAATTCGGCAAAATCCCCCTCTCTGTCATTCCCGCGGAGGCGGGAATCCAGTATTTCGCATTGTCATCCCGGCGGAGGCCGGGATCTAGTATCTTGCATTGTCATTCCCGTGAAAACGGGAATCCAGTATTTTGCATTTGAACACCGGATCCCCGCCTCGACTATCTGTCATTCCGAACTTGTTTCGGAATCTTATTGTTTATCGCGAGATTCTGAATCACTTGAAGCGCGAGACCTTATGCGCTTCGAGTATCCCGGCACGTTGCACACTCTCCGTCGGCTGACGGATTGTTAGCAACGCCGAGGGTCAAGTTCAGGATGGCTCTTTTTCCCCCCTCCCATCTCCCCCCCCCCCTCATCTCGCATCTCCAACCCATCCCCCCCCGCATTGTCATCCCGTGCTCCGACACGGGATCCAGAGTCTTTAGCACAAGGCACCGCTACTGCAGAAAACTCTGGATCCCGCATCGTGGTGCGGGATGACAAACCTCCTCGCATTCCATTGCAGTGGTAGTGGATCCCCGCCTCCGCGGGGATGACAATACAGGGGAGTGTGTCATTTTCCCGCACCCCGTTATTAGTCATCGGTTATCAGTCGTAGGTTATTTTTCCCCCCCCTCCCATACCTAATACCCTATACCCTATACCATATACCCTTCCCCCCCCTTCCTTTATACCCTCTACCGTATACCGTATACTGTGTGTAATGGACGTAAACGTGCTGTTAAAGGAATATCTCGACTATCTCGAAATTGAAAAAAATCGCTCGCAAAAGACGGGGGAGAATTACGGGCGATATTTGAAAAAGTTTTTCGAGGTCGAGGGAATCAAAAGCGAAGCGGACATAACCGTGGAGCGGGTGCGGGATTTTCGGCTGCACTTGGCGCGATCATCGAACGGCAGAGGGGATCGGTATAGCAAGTCTACGCAGAGCTACTATATAATAGCGTTGAGAAACTTTTTGAAGTATTTGATAAAAAATGACCACAAAGTATTATCGCCCGACAAGATAGAGCTGCCCAAAGTGCCGGCACGGCAAATAGAGGTTATGGAGTACGACGAACTGGAACGGCTCTTGAACGCCGTGAGCGGAGGCGACACAAAGGCATTGCGCGATCGCGCGATACTCGAGGTATTATTCTCGACCGGATTGCGCATATCGGAGCTGTGCAGTTTGAACCGTTATATGGATTTCGATCGGGGAGAAGTAACGGTGCGCGGAAAGGGAAATAAGCTGCGGGTTGTATTTTTGGACGGGCGCTCGGTAAAGGAAATTAAAAATTATTTGGAAAAGAGGGGAGACGCAGAGGAGGCGATGTTTGTGAGCTACACAAAGGCAAAAAGCCCGAAGGTCATAGGGCGAATCGTTCCGCGAACCGTGCAACGGCTGGTTGATTTTTATTCGCGCAAGGCGGGCATCGCAAAGCATGTGCATCCGCACATGTTGCGGCATTCATTCGCCACCGACCTGTTGATCAACGGAGCGGACATACGGTCGGTACAAGAAATGCTCGGCCATGCCAACATAGCGACCACGCAAATATACACGCACATAACCAACAAGGAGCTCAAGGAGATACACCAAACATTCCACGGCCGAAGAAGAAAAAATAAAAGCGATTGAATCGCTTTTATTTTTTTATCCCTCCCCGTATTGTCATTCACGTCCGCTATGGGCGGAGGCATCCAGCATCGCATCATCATTCCTGCACCCCCTCTACCACTCCCGCCCCCTCTCTTTGTCATTCCCGCGGAGGCGGGAATCCATTTGCAGTAGTAGTGGATCCCCGCCTCCGCGGGGATGACACGCGCGTCGCGTCGCATTTCTTTTTGCATCGTTATCCCTCCCCGCATTGTCATCCCGTGCTACGACACGGGATCCAGGGTCTCAGGCACGAAACGGCGCCACCGCAAAAAAGCCTGGATCCCCGCCTCCGCGGGGATGACACTCAAGCGCATCGTCACCCCCCCCGCATTGTCATTCCCGCGGAGGCGGGAATCCAGCATCCCGTTATCGGTCATTAGTTATCGGTCATAGGTTGCTATGCTGGACTTCGCTAAAAAATAATGGTAGCTTTTCGAAAGAAGCCAACCTTTAAAAATAAATAGAGAAGGAGGATCATGTATGACCTACGACGACAGCGACAAATTCAGTTCATATCAGCACGGGGAAGGGCACACTGGGATAGGTCAGCCGATCAAATTTACGTGCCCCATCGGCGGGAGTGCGCAGGTCGCGGAGTTTGTACGGACGCATGTCCGTACGATCGAAGAATCCGCCACCAAGCGGGTACTGATAGGGCACGGCATTTACGGGAGCTACTCACGGTACGATATTGTGCAACACCGGTATCACGGTGTCGGCAATCACGGCAATGGGGGTGCGTATCTCGAAGTGCTTGAGATCAGAAGCTCGCCGGAAGGACATTGGGGCGTTGTAACGCACCGATATACGGAGAAGGAAGGGTCGGTGTTTATCGAATGGGAAACGCTGGGCGCCGCACTGAGCGCCTTTGCAGAAGTTGGCTATGGTACCGCAGAAAAGCATGAAGCGCATCCCGGATTCAAACGCTGGGTGCTGTGCGGAAAGCTTACTCCGTGGTTCTATGCCATCGGAAACGAGGAGCTGGTCGGTGACTTTGCATTCCCACGCGGAATGCAAGACGACCCGGTGTATCGGCTCGGGAAAAAATTTGTGGTGTTTGACAAGGAGGAGCCGCCACATATAAAGACCTGCATGGGTGCGCGATTCTTCTCGAAGCAGAGAAGTATAAACCCTCGGAGCTGTGGTGGTGATGATAAGCCCTATTGTTATCGGCACGTGTACTGGGACGACGGAAGCGTGTGGTGTGAGGGCGTGAGCATGTGCAAACCGCCACGCCCGCTCGAAGAAGGCGAGTTGTGGATCGCGGAAGCGATGGACCGGTTCAGGGAGCTGCTCGCCGGAAAGACCGCAAAGGTGCAGGTCGACCTCGGCGACGGCAACAAGTTCGTCGGGAAGTTCGTAAAGGAAGATCGTGTGACGCCCACCGCGGAAGGCATCTATCTCATCCGCGTGAAGATCAAGGGAGAAGACGAGGCGAGGGAGGGGTTGGTTGGATTTAACCCGACGACGGAAGATCCGGACGTTGTGAAATATATTACCCGACAATTCACCGCCCAAGGAAAAGAAATCGAGCATATCGAGATCAAAGAGCGCAAGCGGAACAGAAAAGGCAAAAAATGGGCCGGCGTGTTTCCTCCCCTGTAATTTCTGTGAAAATAAGAATCCAGCACGGTGTCATTCCCGCCTCCCGTCCTGTCATTCCCGTGAAAACGGGAATCCAGTTCTTTTTCATTTTATCACCCCGTCGTCATTCCCACCCCACTCTCTGTCATTCCCGCGGAGGCGGGAATCCAGTATCCTGTCATCCCGACCGCATCCGTCAACTGACGAAGAAGCGGAGGGATCTGCTTCTCTACTACAGAGAATATAGGAAGAGAGATCAAAACAACCGCAACGCGTAAACGCGCTGCGGTTTTTTTATTGTTGCCCATCTTCATAGCGACATCCGATCCGCACAAGCAAATTGGAGTCAGGATAAAAAAGCCCACCCATAGTTTTGCTGTCCAAATATACGACCGTACATTTGGACAGCAAATACGGGAATGGTATACTTATATGAAAAGCACATCGTAATTAAAGCATGAAAGATAAACAGAACATGAGATACAAATCATCACTTAGAATATTGGAGGCGATAAGCGAGGGAATTGACGCGCAGCTTGATCTGCTGGAGGCTGTCGTTGAAAGTGGGCGCGGCGCATCGCCGATAGACATTAGTTATAATTTAAACAAAATACGGACCGGACGCGATGTGCGAAAGCGAACCGAAGAAGAAGAGCGAAAGATGACAAACAGATATTATAGCCTGATCTACAAATTAAAAAGAGACGGGCTAATAAGTGAAGAGCTCGGGGTGGAAAAAAAGAAATATAAAATAACAGAACGCGGAAAACAGAAGTTGGAATTTTTAAAAAGCAAAGAAGGGTATCCCGATGTGTATTATCCAAAGGAAAAGGGGAATAAGGTTATTATAGTTATGTTTGACATCCCGGAAGAATATACGAAAAAGCGCACATGGCTGAGGATGGTGTTGGGGAATTTGGATTTTAAAATGGCACAGAAAAGCGTGTGGATCGGGAAGACAAAAATACCAAAGGAATTGATCGCCGATATTATGAAAATGAAACTTGAAGGCTTTGTGGAGGTATTCGAAGTGGGAAGCACCGGAAATTTAAAGCATGTAATATAGGCGGTGAATAGTGCGCGGAAAATGAGACATATACGCTGGATATTTTATTTGCTGTCCAAATGTACGGTCGTACATTTGGACAGCAAATAAAAAAAGATATATACGGATAGATCGTGGGGGTGATGCATCAGAGTGCTGGTGGAATATCAATTTCCGTATTCCACCGGCAACCTGTATACCTTGCGGTGCGGCTTCGACTCGAGGAGTGCCAGCTGAACATCTGTCCAAAAGTGAAGCCGGCCTAAGGCCGAGAAAAACGAATGTGCCCCCAAGAGGACTCGAACCTCTAATCCTTGCGGAACCAGTTTCGACTTGGCGTTGCCCGCTCTCCGCCAGCAGGCGGAGAGCGTCGCAACGGACCAGAGTGCCGGTGAGTATCTATCCAGACGAACCGGCCTAAAACGAGAAAATATAAAACTATGTGCCGGGGACAGGACTTGAACCTGCATACCTTGCGGTGCTTGCTCCTAAGGCAAGTGCGTCTGCCAATTTCGCCACCCCGGCTAAAATAACTTATAACTAACAACCTACGACCAATAACGGATAAGTTGTCATGCAGATCCGCCACCTGCCTGCCGGTAGGCAGGGTTGGCGGACGAGGTATCTGTAGTAAAGGCAGATTCCTCGGCTCCATTTCATTGCGCTCGGAATGACAAATACAAAGCAATTAGTAAAAAAAGTATAGACGGAATGGCGGTTCCTGTACATATTGACAAACATATATAAATATGGTATATGTATATTAAATAAGCTGACCTTTAAGAATTAAATATGGATTAAACCAATATATCGCTGCGGCGAAGGAGGAAAAGATGGTGGGAATCACAATGCTTTTAATGCTAATGGTGGTGGCTGGCGGGGCGATTCTGTGGGGGTGCTATGCATATGTCCCCCTCGGAGACCCGGAGAAAGTCCGGATCATCACCCGAAGAGGGGTGGCGACGGACAAGGTTATGAGACCGAAAGCCATGTTTCTGTGGTTCAAGGGAATCATATCCGATTTCATTGAAGTACCTCGCCGGTTTGATGTGTCGGTAGAGGAGTTTGAGATAGTGTTACCGAATAAAGATGAATTGACTACCTCACTGACAATGCTATTTGAAGTAGCGGAAGGAGGCGGGGAAAAATTCATCAAGAACGGCAAGCAGGAGGGCATCACGAAAAAATGTATGCGCATTGCGCGAACGGCCGTTGAAAGGTTTGCTCAGGATAGAAGTGAGGAGCCTTATACGGCCGATCAGGCAAAAAAGATGTACCAGGAGTTTATCCTCCGAATCGTCGATGCGCTCGTAAAGGAAAACTATCTCGAAACGGCAGCAAATGCCCCTAAGAGGGATGATTTCCTTGATGATCTCGTGATCAAGCTGTCAGAGAATGACGGCGAGTATTGCGTTGAACAGTTCGGCGTAAAATTGGTTGGGCTGAATATGGCTCAGCTGGTGGAGCCGAAAAGCGTCGTAGTTGCGGCGGCAGAGCGAAAGGCCGCGAAGATCAAAAATGCCCAGAAAGCCGAAGAAATGTTGGCGTTCAAAAAACGCATGGGGGTCCTCATGAAAGGACACGACGGTGTGTCGTTCAAGGACGCTACGATGGCTGTTCAGATCCAAGAGGGAACGATTCAACACAGGATTAACGAAGAAATCGTTCGGATAGTTGACGAGGGAAGTGGCGATGGCCTTGGGAAATTAATCGGCGGCGTAATTGCCGCTGCCAGAGCGCACGGAGGTGCGGGAGGGAAAGGATATGGCGGAAGCAAAAAACCCACCGCTCCTTGAGCGGGCAAGAAGGGTAGGAAAGATTCTGATCAAATGGGGGCTCATTGGGCTGGTGGTGATCATTGGCATTAAGATGTTCGTACCGGAAGAAGCGGTTAAGGGTATAGCCACGAGCGCAGACTCCAGCCGGCAATATGCCGCGGCATACGACTTCTCCAAGATAACTAGCCCGGCGGACTCGAAAGAGTTTGTCGTACCAGCCGGAGATAAGCCGGTACTGGTGGCGCTCCCTGCCGATTATCGGGTAACATTCTCTTCTGCCACGGCAAAAGCAGGAGAGCTTGACCGGCTCGACGGAAGCGGCTCAAAGCCCTTCGGGGAACAAACCGATTTCGGAAAGAAGTCAGGGAGGGAGCCGATGGCGGTTGCCATTAAGGTTCCTGAAGGATGCACAATGGTCGCCTCATTCGTGCATCACTAAAAGTAGGCGTAGCAAAAAGCCCCGAGCGATCGGGGCTTTCTTTTTGCGTTAAAAACTTATATGCCTGAACCTGATGCGATTGCCTGCGCGATCGCGATGATTCCCTTGGTAAGGGCTCCAACGACGATGGCGACGAGTGCGTAGGTGAGCATGTGCTTTGCCTCGTCGATCTTCTTTGAATCTCCTGATGCCGTAAGGAACTTGAACGCGGCAAGTAGGATGTAGATCGCTGCTGCTGCAATCAAGATGCCAAACATCCAGTCGCCGACCGTGTCAAGGATGGCGATGATCGGCTCAACTCCCGTACCTAGTCCGCTTCCGGCGGACGGGAGCTGCGCCTGGGCAAAACCAATTGCCGGTGTGGCAAGTGCCGTTGCTACTACTGATGTGAGTGTTATTTTTTTCATACTGTTATTTTATCAAATAAAGCGACCTTTTATCAAGCGCCAAGACCCGTTACTAATCCTTCGAATATGGCAACAAGCCCGCGCGCAAGAATGATGATGACCAACCCCCCGAGTGCATAGAGGATAGTTTTTCTCCCCATGGTAATTTTGGTCGGATTCCCCTGGGAGGTCATGATCTGAAATGCTCCCCAAAGGATCATGATCGCGGCCAAGGATGCGGCGATGCCGATGCCGTAATCAATAAGCCGATTGATAACATCAGTGATGGTCGCATCGCCGAAGGGGCTCGTGAATGTGACGGAGGATTCGATTGGCTCATTGGCGACGGTGTCGATGCCACCCGATATTGTGGCGAAGACAGGCGAGGCCACGAAGAATAATGAAAGAATAGCCGCGATGATTGGATACATATATATATAGTATAAGGGAAAAGAGGGGGATGACAAGCTACTGCATTATCGGCAATTCAGCGTTCTCCACGGTGCGCCGTAAATATCACCGGAATCGGTAAGCGCGCGCATGAGAATATCAACGAAGAACCATGCGGATAGGACGATGGCGAGGCCGATGAAAGCTTGCGTGATGTGACTCTTCCCTTTTGCGTACAGCCCCGGGTTTGCGCCCGATATCATCATTTGGTATCCGCCAAACATGATATAACCGACGGCAAGGACGATGGTGAGCTGGGTAATAAAGTCGTACACCGCTTTGATGGTAGCGATGAGTGCACATAAGGAGCAACCGGCCGGATTTTGTTCATCACATTGCACGAGTCCTGCGCCAAAAACGACAGGAGCGGCAACCAAGGATATAAACGCCAAGGATAAAGTGAAGGAAAGGATAATTTTTTTCATATGGATATATTGTACCGTTGATTTATTGTATTGTCATTCCGGACTCGATCCGGAATCTTTTTGGAAGAACATGAGATCCTGAAACAAGTTCAGGATGACACTCTTCCCCTCTCGCATCATTATTTCGTCCTCCATCAGGGCGACAGACTTTAGAACAGATCGTTAATCTCGACTGACGCTCTTTCAAGTGCGGATTGCGCATTGAATCTGCCTGTAAGTACCGATTCGATGGCGCGGGAAAGCGCGGCGCGATAACCGGTAACTTCATATTGGAACGGTGCCCGGGCAGTGAGTGCCTGACGGGAAAACACGCCGAGTTTAGGATCGCGAAGCGTGTCGTTGATGAGCGTGCGGAGCGCAGGTGGATTGCCCGAGCGCGTCATATAAAGCGAGGCGAATGTCGGATCGGTGGTTGCATTGATGACGAAGCGCCATGCAAATTTGATGTTCGGGCTTTTCGCGGAAACGCCAAGGCCCCAATAATCCGCATAGTTGACCGGGTTGGTCGTATCGTTTTGCGGCATCGGGTAAACGCCGAAGTCGAGATATGGATTTTTTTGCACAAGCCCTTTGATGTCACGCGAGTAGCCGATGGTCATGGCTACATCGCCAGAGCCGAATGCATTGTCCGCCTGGGCGAATGAATCGTTCCATGTATAGTTCGGATTGTTCGGCGTGGAAAATTGCACATAGAAATCGAGGGCATTTCTTGCCAAAGCTTCAAACGATGTGCGCCGACCTGTGGTTTCGAGGTTCTTTGCCCCGAACTGGAGCATGAGCAATGAAAGGATGTCCGGCGCGTTGGTGATGGATTTGGTCGTACCGCCAAGCGCTATGGCTGACTTTTGTAGCTGCTTGTTGACGGTAAATTCCGTAAAATAGGGAACGAGCATTTTTATGTCGTCCCACGTTTTCGGCGCTACCGCAACGCCTTTTTTGTCGAAGAGGTCTTTATTATAGAAGAGCGCAGGCGAATCGATGTAGAGCGGAAGGGCGAACACGTAGTTCAAATACGTAAAGTCATTGGCTACGACATCCGGAAAAAGACCGCGCAGTTCGGCCGGTTGGATATCCGAATGATCGGCTGCCATGATCTTATCGCTGTATCGCTGTACCCAACTGCGATGCACCATAAGAATGTCCGGGCCAGTATCGGTGGCAAGCGCGTTGAGTAATGTCCGCTCGTAGCGATCCTCGGGAATCTGCGTGTAGCGCAAGGCTACGTTCGGATGCGCCGCCGCATATTGCGAGGTAAGTGCATAAATATTACCCTGTTCTTCGATACCCCAAATGGTAAGTGTTATTTTTGTCGCGGGCTCATCGGAACTCTGCTGTTGCAGTGCGGGAATGAGATAAACGAAGATGCCGATAAATAGGGCGATGGCGAGCGCCGCTCCGCCAAGGATCATTACCTGATTGCGTGTGAGTTGCATATGTATAGTATAAACTGACAACCGATAACCTACAACCAATAACAGCTGCAGATTCCTCGTCCGCCAGCCGGCGGATCGGGATGGCAAGAATTGCCGGCTGTCATCCTGAACTTGTTTCAGGATCTCGCAACTAGTCCACGAGATTCCGGATCACTTGAAGCGCGCAAACTTTATGCGCTTCGAGTATCCCGGCACGTTGCACGCTCTCCGCCGGCTGGCGGATTACTAGCAACGCCGAGGGTCAAGTCCGGAATGACAATGCGGCGGAGTGGGTAAGGTCAAAAAACGGAACGCGAAAGCGTTCCGTTTTTGCTCAAACCTCATATCTCTAATCTCTCACCTCTGCGTTACAGCGCCACAACTCCTGCAAGCTTGTCCTTCTCCTTGAGTGACATGATCTTCACGCCGCTGGTTGCCCTGCCTGCGGTGCGCACATCCTTAAGCGGGATGCGGATGATCTGACCTTTATTGGAAATGGCGAGCAGCTCTTCTTCTTCGCGGATGATCTGTCCGCTGATGATGTTGCCGATCTTCGGGGTGACATTGGAGGTCTTGATACCCATGCCTCCGCGGGTCTGCGTTTTGTATTCACTGATCGGAGTTTGCTTCGCAAATCCGTTTTCGGACACCACGAGCAGCGTTTGTTTTTTGTGATCTGCCTTTTGGTCGGTGCGCACGATGTCGAATCCTGCGACGCGGTCATCCTTTTTCAGTTTGATACCGCGTACGCCTGCCGCCGCGCGTCCGAGCGGCTTGGTGTCGGTTTCCTTGAAGCGAATGGCTTGACCGGCATTGGTGGTGATGATGATCTCGTCCTTGCCGGAGGAAAGTTTCACGCCGATGAGCGAGTCGCCCTTTGTAAGGTTGATGGCGATGATGCCGGTCCTGCGGATATTGGCAAACTCGGACAGTGACGTCTTTTTGATCGTTCCGTCTGCGGTAAGCATGACGAGGTAGCGACCTTCGACGCCTCCATCGGGGTAGGCGATGACCGCATTGATCTTTTCTTCAGGAGGAAGATCAAGGAAGTTTTGCATCAGCTTGCCTTTCGCGGTGCGGCTACCTTGCGGCACATCGTAGACCTTTGTCTGGAACACGCGCCCCGTGTGGGTAAAGAACAAAATGTTATCGTGCGTGTTCCCCGAAATGAAGTTTACGAGCGTATCTTCTTCATTTACTTCGGAACCGATCAATCCTTTGCCGCCGCGCTTCTGCGCCTTGTAGGTGTCGGCCGTAACGCGCTTGATATAGCCGCTTTGGGAAAGGGTGATGATGACGTCCTCTTCAGGAATGAGATCGATCTCTTTGAACTCGCCGATGGCGCCCGGCACGACCTTGGTGCGGCGATCATCGCCGAACTTGTCGCGCAGATCGCGTAGTTCGTTCGTGATGACGCCCAAGATCTTTGCAACGCTCGCCAAAAGCGTTTGGAGTTCCTTGATGATGCGCATCTTTTCTTTCAGCTCGTCTTCGATTTTTTTGCTCTCAAGAGCGGCAAGCGTTTGCAGGCGCATTTCAAGGATAGCCGTCGTTTGAATGGAGGTGAGCTTGAACTTCTTTATGAGGTTTTCATGCGCCTCTTCTTTGTCCTTTGACTTCTTGATGGTCGCAATGACGGCATCAATGAACTCGAGCGCCTTGGCGAGGCCTTCCAATATATGTGCGCGCTCTTGCGCCTTGCGCAATTCATATTCGGCGCGCTTGCGGACCACTTCCTTGCGGTGCTCAAGGTAGAACCCGAGAATGTCCTTCAACGAAAGCAGCTGTGGTTGCAACCCGCCCGGAGACGGAATGAGCGCCGTCATGTTGAAGTTAAAGTTCTTCTGCAGATCGGTGTGCTTGTAGAGCTGGTTTAAAACCTTTTGCGGTGCGGCGTCATTTTTCAGTTCGACGACCACGCGCAATCCGTCGCGGTCCGATTCGTCGCGCAGGTCCTTGATGCCCTCAATCTTCTTCTCGGTAACAAGCCCGGCTATTTTTGCGAGCAGTTCCGATTTGTTGACCTGATACGGGATCTCGGTGATGACGATATTAAACAGTCCGCTCTTGCGCTCATGGATGTCGGAAACGGCGCGCATGGTCACGCCACCACGGCCGGTCTTGTACGCTTCGGCTATGGCGCGCTTGTCGTAGATGATGCCACCGGTCGGGAAGTCCGGGCCTTTGATGAATTGAATCAGGTCATCGGTGCTTGCGTGCGGATTTTCGGAAAGATGCAAAATGGCATCGACTATTTCGCGCAGGTTGTGCGGCGGAATGTTGGTGGCCATGCCAACGGCGATGCCGGCGACGCCGTTCAAAAGCAGGGCCGGGAGCCGTGCCGGCAATACGAGCGGCTCTTCGGAAGTGCCGTCGTAGTTCGGACCCCATGCAACGGTATCCTTTTCAATGTCGAATAAAAGTTCTTCGGATATTTTGGAAAGACGGCACTCGGTGTAACGCATCGCCGCCTGGTTGTCGCCGTCGATGGATCCCCAGTTTCCTTGACCATCGATCAGCGGGTAGCGAAGCGAAAAGTCTTGCGCCATGCGTGCCATGGCATCGTACACTGCGGAGTCACCGTGCGGGTGATAGCTCTTGAGTACTTCGCCGACAACGGCCGCGGACTTGCGGTATTTTACGCCTGCCTTCAGGCCCGTTTCCCACATGGCCCACAAAATACGCCGTTGCACCGGCTTCATGCCGTCGCGGACATCGGGCAATGCGCGCGAAATAATGACCGACATCGCGTAGTCGAGGTAACATTCTTGGAGCTCGCGTTCGATCCCCCTTTTTTCAACTTTATCTGTCTGTTCGTCCATGGTGGGTTGTTTCGTTGTCATTCCCGCGGAGGCGGGAATCTATTTAATAGGGTAGTGGATTCCCGCCTCCGCGGGAATGACAGACAATGTGGTAGTATGGTTATTCTGGATTCTCTATTGTTGTGGTCCTTCTTCCGACCTCCGGCATTTCCAAAAGGATGTCATTAAATGTATGTCTGATGGACGATCCGGTAATAGAAAGTCCGGTTTTGAGTACCGGCCAAAAGGCGATATGGACGTCCTCTTTTGTGCTGTCATCCGATCTCGTGAATACGAATGCCTGCATATAGAGTATCCACGCAAAAATGATAATCAGAACGGAGACGCTACTTAGTCCAATGAGCCATTTTCGCTTTGTTTTTGTGTCGGAGCGACGGATCCGCTGGAGTTGGTGGCGCATGATTTTGCTTGTCATCCTGAATTTATTTCAGGATCTTATCGACTATACACGAGATTCCGAAACAAGTTCGGAATGACAGCTGTATTCGTTATGGTTTTAATATCGTAACTTGTGTCGGTTTTATTAGTGAAAGTTCCTTTTTCTTGATTGTGAGCTTTTCTTGCGATTCGGCATCCTTTTGATCGAGCTCTTCCAAAAATGTCGAAAGGTCCTCGGCTTGTCGTTTAAGTCCCGGAACCTTGAATGCGGTAGGGATGACTATTTTCGGCTGGATCTGCTTTATGAGTTTGGCGACCTTCTTTTGGTCGATATACGGGGCGCCACCGCCGGGGACAAAGAGGATGTCGATATCCTCGAGCCGCTCCATGATGGCGGGTGAGGGAATATCGGCAAGGTGTCCGAGAAAACAGAGCTTAATGTCTTCGAGCGTGACCACATAAACGGTCTTGAGTATCTTATCGGTTACCTCATTTTCCGACAAATAGCCGAATATGGTCGCATCTTCCACATTGTACTCGCCGGGGCCGTAGATGGATATCCCTTGTTCGGAGGCGATTTCATGCGGTGGGAAGGTAGTCAGCGTCTTGAGCAAAATGTCGTATTTGAAGCGGGGCGGGGTCAAACCGCTTGCGCTATCGACCGGATCGGTCAAAATGGTGAATTCGCCACTTTGTATTTTGAAGCTGTTTTCTCCGTAGTAAGTGATGATCATAAAAGTATCGCTGTCATTCCCGCGAAGGCGGGAATCTATTTAAATAGAAGTGGATTCCCGCCTTCGCGGGAATGACAATACGCGCACTTCACTTCTTGTGGCTTAGTTCCTATAATACCCCATTTCCCCTTGATTTTCAAATAGTTTTTACGTATGCTGTTGGTCTATGGTCACTAATATTAATGTAGAGGTAAAAAACTCATCCGCAATGAATCAGCTGACGAAGGCGGATGCGAACATCATCTCGTTCCTCAAGGAAGGAGACTTGATCGAGGCAAAGTTGCTCGCGAAGACAAAGCGCGGCGTACACTTTGACCTTGGAAAGTACGGTACCGGTCTCGTATACGGCATCGAACTGATCAATTCTCGCGACATTGTGAAAGGAATGAACCCGGGCGACACCGTGAGCGCAAAGATAATTTCGCTCGAAAACAATGAGGGTTATGTCGAATTGTCCCTCATAAACGCGCAGGAGCAGAAGAATTGGCAGGGTTTGAAGGAGTTGAAGGACACCGACGAGCCGTTTTCCGTCAAGATCAAAGGTGCCAACAGTGGCGGCCTTGTGGCGGATATCCACGGAACCAAGGCATTTTTGCCGGTTTCCCAGCTGTCCAGCGAGCATTATCCGCGCATCGAGAAGGGTGACCAATCTCGAATACTTGAAGAATTGAAGAAATTTGTAGGCGAAGAGCTGAAGGTCAAGATCATCGACCTTAATTCGCGTAACAACAAGCTCATCATCTCCGAAAAGGAGGCGGTAGAGGAAAATGTGCGTGAATTGCTTGCCAAATACACCGTCGGCGACATAATCGGCGGCGTGGTATCGGGTATTGCAGATTTCGGCGCATTTGTCCGTTTTATCGACAATCCGGCCATCGAAGGCTTGATCCACATTTCCGAGCTTGATTATCGTTTGATCGACACCCCGAAAGAGGTGGTAAAGATCGATGAAGAGATCAAGGTAAAGATCATCGAGATCAAAGACGACAAGGTTTTCCTTTCCCTCAAGGCATTGAAGCCGAATCCGTGGGAAACGGTGAACGATAAGTTCAAAGAAGGGCAGGAAATCGAAGGAAAGGTGTATAAGGTCAACCCGTTTGGCGCATACATCGACCTCGGCCAAGACCTGTACGGCTTGATTCATGTATCCGAGTTCGGATCCCCGGAGGAACTGAAAAAGAACATGGAACCGGGCAAAAAGCACACATTTACCATCGAGGCCATAAAGCCCGAGGAAAAGCGCATCCTTTTGAAGCTCAAAGGCCATAAAAAGACCGCAAAAAAGAAGGAAGAAGCTCCGGAAGAAGCCGAAGCCTAAACCTGATACAAAAACCGCCAGCCCGGCAACCGACGGGCTGGCGGTTTTTAGTTTTCTCCCCCCCCCGTATTGTCATACCGGCGGAGGCCGGTATCCAGAGTATCTTATGTAAAACCACGCCGCTGCAGGAAACTCTGGGCCCCGGCATCCGTCGGGGTGACACAACACAAAGACGCGCCTCATAGGCGAGCGACGGAGTTGACAAAGCACCTCGTATAGTATATTATTCATTTCAGAACATCTCATTGAGGAAGGAGAAAAATATTTCACGCAAGGAGGAGAAGTGTATGCAAGCAAAAGTGTTTCAGTTCCCATTTCCCCAGCAGTACAATGGCAGGACACCAGTGTGTTCCTGTTGTCACATGACGATCGCCGCCGGAGCAGCTCGCGCCAAGCGGGAGGGGCGCGAGCTGCATACCCACTGCGCCATCGAGTTTGACTTCGTCGAGATGGCCCGCAAGGACCTTACGGCGGTATTCGCCAACATGCCGGATGAATTCTTCGCCGATTCGACGATCGTTGAACGCCTGTCGAGGGTGTTCACGAAAGATGGACTGCGGAGCTTGCTGTTGAGTCTCGCGAAGCAACTTAGCGAGAAAAAGGAAATGCTGCGGCGAGCACTGCAGAAGCGCTACAACGAGTTTGTGCAGCAGATCTGTGCTGCCGCCAATCATATTCGCCTGGGCCACGAGATCGCCTCAGCCCTGGCGTAGTACCACCCCACCACCACTCTCCTTCCTCTGTAGTACGGGGGCTGCCTTGCGCGAGGCAGCCCCCTATTTTTTTATAACAAAGTATGTGGTATGTGTCATTCCGGCCTCAGAGCCGGAATCTTATTGTTTTATCACGAGATCCTGAATCAAGTTCAGGATGACACCCCGCATTCCCTATTAGAAATTAAAAATTAGTAATTAGGAATTACCCCCCCGTTATTAGTTATTGGTTATAGGTCATAGGTTAGGGTCTATTCCTTGTCCCTCACGTCTTTTTACATTACTCTACATCCATGGAACGCAAAGACATCACAGTCATATATGAAGACAAAAACGTAGTGGCCATAAACAAGCCGGCGCATCTTTTGGTGCACCCATATAAACCGATAACCGATAACCGGCAACCGATAACGGGGGAGCAGAAAACGGAGGCGCTTACCGATTGGCTGCTGAAGCACTACCCGGAGGTAAAAAAGGTGGGTGATGACCCGCAGCAGCGTCCGGGCATCGTGCATCGGCTCGACAAAGATACCTCGGGTGTCATTTTAGTACCGCGCAGTCACGAATATTTTAAATATTTAAAAAACCTATTTCAGACGCACGGCATTCAAAAGACATACCTTGCGCTCGTTTGGGGGAAGATACAGGAAAAGAACGGCATTATAAATAGGCCAATCAGCTTAAAAGGAGGCACAACGAAGCGCACGGTGCATGAAGGGAAAATGACAAAGGAAGCCTTGACCGAATATGAAGTTGTGGAACGATTCGAGTTCGACGATCCGGAATCGGAAAAGCGGAAGATCTATGAGTTTACGCTGGTTCGCGCCAAGCCGAAAACGGGCCGCACGCACCAGATCCGGGTGCACTTGGCATCCATCGGGCATGCAATCGTCGGTGACGTCATGTACGGAGCAAAAAAGAACCCACTCGGGCTCGATCGCCATTTTTTGCACGCCGAATCGGTAGAGTTTTTGGCCTCCGAGGGACATAAATTGAACATTGAAGCAGAATTGCCCGCCGACCTGCAAAAAGTTTTGAAGAAGCTGAAGGGATAGCCCCCACATCTCCCTTTTTCTCACTCCGCACATTTTTCTGTCATACCGGTCGCACGCCGCCGAAGGCTATGGCCGACCGCGTGTCGCCGAAGCTTTAGCGGTGGCACACGGAGCGCGGAAGCCGGTATACAGCACTCAGCCAATGTACGTCATCTGATGACGTACATATTCGCATTGTCATTCCCGTGAAAACGGGAATCCAGTGTCTATTGCGCGAGTCACCGCTACTGCAGAAAACTCTGGATCCCCGCCGGAGTTTATCCCGTACTTGATACGGGGCCCACGTCCGGAATGACAGAGCCCGTTTGACAACAGCCCTATAATCCACTAATATAAGCGAACTATGGATAAAGAACTCATGGCAAAAATAAAGCCGGGAGCAAGCGTACGCGTTTGGGAGCGCATCAAGGATGGCGAAAAGGAACGCGTCAGCAAATTCCAGGGGATCGTTATTGCGACAAAGCATGGCAAGGAGATCGGTTCGACATTTACCGTCCGTTCGATCATCAGCGAAATTGGCGTTGAAAAGGTGTATCCGTTCAACACTCCGTTGATCTCGAAGGTGGAAGTACTCACCGCCCCGAAAAAAGTGCGCCGCGCAAAACTCTACTTCGTTCGAAGTCTTTCCAAAAAGAAGACCCGGGAAAAGATCGGCATTGCCGCATAAAGCTACCAACAAAAAATCCGCTCCGGCGGGTTTTTTTGATGAATATATTGGTAGACGATTTAGGAAAGAGCTTGTATGGTATAATAAAATTATTCACATCGGCTGTCATTCCTGACGCGGGTCCCGTATCAAGTACGGGATAAACTCCAGCAGGAATCTCATATGAATAATTATTACGTATATATTCTCACAAACAAAAAGGATGGAGTATTGTATATCGGCGTAACTAATGATGTGAAGCGGAGAGTGTGGGAGCACAAGCAAAAGATTGTAAAAGGATTTACAAAAAAATACAATGTGGATAGATTGATGTATTTTGAACAAACAAGTGATGTGTATGCCGCAATAGAAAGGGAAAAACAAATGAAGAAGTGGAAGAGAGAATGGAAGGTGGAGCTAATAGAAAAAGATAATAAGGCGTGGAGTGATTTATATGAGATATTATAGATGACTTGTCTTCCGTCATCCCGTGCTTTGACACGGGATCTCATGGCTGAGATAGTAACGACGAGATTCCTGCTTTCGCAGGAATGACAATTCTTCCGGGGCTTACCTATCCCGCAAGCGCTTGAAAATTGGGAAGGTTTTAGGTACTATAGGGAAGTTATAAATGCCCAGGTGGGGAAATTGGTAGACCCATCACCTTGAGGTGGTGACGCCTGTAATGGGCATGCTGGTTCGAGTCCAGTCCTGGGCACCATACAATTTAAAAACGGCTGACGCCGTTTTTTAATTTTGCTACAATGAAAGAATTATGATCCTCATAAACACAGGTAACGGGAAAGGGAAGACGACCGCCTCACTGGGGGTGGCCTTGCGTGCATTGGGCTACGGGAAAAAGGTTGTGATGATACAGTTCATTAAAGGTCCATGGAAGAGCGGGGAAGACCTGTTCGCAAAAGAATGCAACATACCTGCGGGCAAATTCAGAATAATAAAAACAGGAAAAGGGTTTGTAAGCCTTCCGGGGGACACATTGCCATTCAAGGAACATAAAAAGGCGGCTGAAGAAGGACTGCAAAAAGCAGTAGAGCTGATTGCGTCAAAAAAATACGACCTCGTGATTCTCGACGAAATAAACAATGCAGTGGAATTGAAATTGATCAGCGCAAAAAGCGTAACCGATATATTAAAGAAAGTCCCTGAGAGTGTCGACATGATATTGACCGGTCGCAACGCTCCGAAAAGTTTCATCGCATTGGCCGACACCGTAACGGAAATGAACGAAGTAAAGCACGCATTTTCAAAGGGGATTAAAGCAAAAAAAGGCGTAGATTTTTAAGCAATTGTTCCATCCCTGCGCAAATCGTCACTCCTCTTCGTATTGTCATCCCGTGCTTCATTTTCTGTCATTCCCGCGGAGGCGGGAATCCATTTCAACCAATTGCGGAGCGCAAAACTTATATATGTATAATGTACTGGATTCCGGATATTCGCCTGCTGGCGAATTCCGGAATGACAACTGACGCGCATGCATCTCCACGAGTCCGTATTTTTTGGGATCGTGTTTTTTCTGCTTGGCATATTTTTTGCTCCGACAATGAGTCTCGCGGGCATGTCCGTAAGTGCTGTGGCTATTGCGGGAAGCCTCGGTTGGGTCGCATACAAAAAGGGGAGTGTCCGACTGGGGTGGCTGGCTACGCTTGCGCTCATGGGCATATTGGGCGGGTTGTATTGGACCGGATATAATGTGCATCAACGGGACCAAATAGCGCCGCTCATAGGCACACAGGCGGCAATACGCGCGCATGTAATAGAGGTCCGAAAGATGGAAAACAGCCAAAGGCTTATCGTGCGGCTGGACGAGCCACATACGGGAAGACTTTCGGTAGTAGCTCGAGCATATCCGACCGTAGCATATGGTGATGCGCTTGTGCTGACAGGGAATGTGCAAAACCCAAAAGAAGACAACTGGAGATTTTTATTGAAAGACGCATTGTTTGCAACGATGCAATTTCCCGAGGTGGATATGGTAAAAAGAAACGACGGCAATCCGATCGTAACGCGGCTGTTCGCGATAAGGAGGTCGGCCGTGGAAATATACAAGCGGGCACTGCCTGCCAAAGAAGCGGCACTGCTCGCGGGGATCACACTGGGCGAACGCGCCGAGTTCGACCGGGAGTTTAGGGAAAATATGGCAAACAGCGGCACGACGCACTTGGTTGCGCTGTCCGGGTACAACATCAGTGTGGTTGCGGAAGCGATACTGTTGGCCTGCGGGTTGCTGTTGCGCCGCACGGCGGCATTTTACGCAACACTTGGCGCTGTCGTGGGTTTCGTGGTTATGGCCGGAGCCGAAGCGTCGGTGGTGCGCGCGGCGATCATGGGGAGTATCGTGTTGTTGGCAACCCACATAGGGCGCACGCATAGTATGCGCAATGCGATCGCCATAAGTGCCTGCGCGATGGTGCTATATAACCCGAATGTGCTTCGGTACGACCTCGGGTTTCAGCTTTCATTCGCCGCGCTGATAGGCATCATTTATGTGAAGCCATATCTTGACGCATACATCAAGCGAAAGAAAAGCGGCATATTGAATTGGCGGGAAAACTTGTCGGGCACGCTATCCGCGCAACTTATGGTGTTTCCCATATTGATGCAATCCGTTGGCTCTTTTTCGCTGGTGTCGTTGGCATCCAACATCGTCATTCTTTCATTTATTCCCGTTACGATGGGATTGGGGTTTCTTATCGCGGCAATCGGATTTGTTGCGGCTCCGCTGGCGACCATACCCGCATGGGGCGTGTCGGTGCTGTTGCAATACGAGATAGGAGTAATAGAACTATTCGGCACATATAAAGGATTTACAATGCCAATGACGGGTGTATTGCTATTATTCTATTACGCCGCCGCCGGAGGAATGCTGCTATATTTGCGTCATCGCAAGACGCAAATATTGACTACCACTGCACACGCTGCACAACCCTAACTTCTCGCATTATCCCCCGCGCATTATTCCTTGCATTGTCATTCCGAACTTGTTTCGGAATCTCGCCAACAGAACATAAGATCCTGAAACGAGTTCAGGATGACAAATAGTTCACATGAAAACCAATCTCAAAATAATCATCGTCGGTCTGGTCATCCTCGATATGCTCGCGTGGGGTAGTATCATATTCGACGACTTCGGTAAGCGGCTCGAATTGTATTTCTTTGCCGTAGGGCAAGGCGATAGCGAAATGGTGGTTATGCCGGGCGGCGTAAAATTGTTGATCGATGGCGGCCCGCCAAACGGCAAGGCCGCGCAACAATTGGGGGCTGTATTGCCTTGGCATGACCGCTATATTGATATTATTATGCTATCGCACGCGGAACTTGACCATTTTGGCGGGTTGCTTGATGTATTGAAGCACTATGAGGTTGGCGCATTTATATATAACGGCACAGGAAGCAACTCGGAAAGTTTTAAAGAGCTGGCAAGTTTAGTAAAAGAAAAGAATATTCCGGTTATCAGTTTGAACGAAGGGGGTGGCATAGCCCACATAAAAAGCAAGATAGATATTTTGTCCGCGCACGGGAAAAACAAGAATGAAGGTGCGCTGGTGGCAAAACTCACGAGCGAAGGAATCTCGACATTGTTCACGGGCGACATAGGTAAAGACACGGAGCTGCAGCTTGCGGGGAGTAAAAATGTAAAGGCCGATATTTTAAAGATCCCACATCACGGGTCGCGATTTTCCACGACCGCGGAGTTTTTGCGTGCCGTACGCCCTCAAATTGCCGTAATAGAGGTGGGCAAGAACTCCTACGGCCACCCGACCGCTGAAGTGCTGAACCGCATCAAACAGGCCAAAGCCCGCCTGTTCCGCACCGACACCGACGGCATGGTCCAGTTAATCATCGAAAACGGAACAATCAAACAATACAAAGAAAAATAATGTAACGATGTCTGACATCGTTACATTATCCGTCTTGCGATGACGGAATAGTAGGGAAGTAGCCATAAAAGTGGGGGGCAGGCAGAGGATAGCGCTTGGTAATGGGCTGTGCATACAGGCGCTATTTTAAGTGAAAGATCGATAAAATTACGCATGGGAACATTATGACGCCGAAAGGGTCATTTTTTATTTTTACTAAAGTCAGTCAATTTATGTAGTATTTATGCTGTATAAATGAGGTTATACATAAAGCGAAAAGCATAATTTGGCAAAATTATTGACTGGTTGACATAAAAAAGTTATTGTGGGGGCGTAAGGATGAAGGAAAGAAAAACATCCTTGCGAAGCACCTTGGAAAAATAACAGCCACCCGAGGCCGACAGATAAAATATCGGGAAAAAGGAGGTTGACCCCTTATTCGCTGGCCACGACCCAACATGGCCACGAGAGGGGATAGAAATCGGGATTTTGCCCAAGATTTTGAGTAGGGTCCCCGTCGGGCAACAGTAACGCAGCCGACGCTAAAGGTGGAAGAAAACCACCCTATCTAAAAAATTGATGGCGTTACTACCCTTTCCGCCAGCGCATGATGCGACGGTGGAAAGGTGGGCAAGCGGTGATATCATCACTTGCCCCTTCTATCGGATTCCGGTTCGTAAGAACGGGGACCCGTAGAGGTTTTACATGGTTTTGAAGGAACTGGTCCGAAAGGGCAAAAACAAACAAGGAGAGGCTATGCCACCCATGTAACAGAGTTTTTGGTGAAGTTTTTCTCAAAAACTTCACCGTCGGGCTTGCGCGCGCACAACCGACGATAATCGTGGAATAAAACCACAACCACAGTAAAAAATTGATGAAGCGTGGCGCCCTCGACGGAGGGTCGGGCAAGTGAGTTCTATTTGGAGAATTCACTTGCCCTCCTTATCGAGTTTCGGTTCACAGAACGGGAATTCGAAGGGAGCGGTTCGTTTAAAAATTGGCGCGATCGTGCGCAGCCCGTATTGCGGGATATTTAATGGAGGTGAAGGAAGAATGGACGGCTTAAAAAGGAAAAAGGTGTATATAAACACCGAGGACGGTCCGATAAAAAATACTCTCGGCGTGCTGATTGCCTGCGCGCTGGGCAGGGTTGTTGAGGATATGGCTTCTGCAGACGAGGTGCTTTGCACCAATGTCAATGAAGCGCTTGACCTCCTGCTGGCCGGGAAAAGGGTAATATTGTTCGCCATCGGAGTAGGTGAGGGGAATAATATTGAAAAGAGTGCGGAAGCGCTTAGCAAGAACGAGCGCTTCAAAGGACTGCTTTCAGTATTCACTATTTCCTTTGTCAGGGAAGATGGCGAAGAGATGAGAAGATTTACGAATCACATCGCCGGCAAAGGGCTGGCGTAAACCACAGCAGGAGAAAGGCCATGAAGATTCTCGTTATTGATGACAATGCCGCGCACCGGAAGGCAGCCTACCAGACGCTCGGCGAAGAGCATGAGCTTACCGTAGTGGGAAGCCACGATGAAGCGGTAGAGCTCGTGCGGGAAAAGCCGTGCGACAGGGAAAAACTTCTGCGACTCAAGGCAGAGGCAGAAGCGGCAGGCTATGGCTGGTGCGGCGAAGTGTGGGCGAAGGCAATGGAAGAGTGCAAGCTTCCCTACTGGGATGCGGTGCTCTCTGATTTGCTGATGCCCGCGGGTAGGAAAACCCAAGGGGGCAATGGCCTGCAGTATGTCGGCACGGAAATGCCGATCGGCTGGGCGCTCGCCATTGATGCGGCACTGGAAGGCGCGAAGTTCGTGGCGGTTGTTACCGACATGGACCACCACAGTCATCCGGCGAGCGCCATGCTCGATCGCATGGACCGTGGAGTGTTCCCGGTTGCAGGCGCCAAGGCGCTGTTTACCAATCATATCAAAAGGGTTGGTATAACGGGTACCGAAGGACCTTGCCGGGAATGTGGCGGCACGGGTAAGCAGCGGCGTGCAGACGATAGCGCCTACGATTGCTACACCTGCCACGCTACCGGTGTGGACTACGCCGAGAAGGGAAAGGACTGGAAAGATATCCTGGATCGCCTCACCAGTGGCGAACAGGAAGAATAACGGTCCAGGTCTGCACTCTTGGAAAGTATGCCCCGGGTAAACGCAACCGCGCCGGGGGAAGGCAATGGAGATCGTCGGAGTTGTGTAATAAAGGTCCTAAAAGGACGCAATAAAAGCGACAGATGGTCAGAGGAGCCACCAAGAAAGGCAGAGTAGTACGAGGCGGAAAAACCTAAAAAGTTTTCCGCCTTTTTTTTATTCTTATCAACTTTAAATTACGAAACTCGGCATGTCATCCCGAGTGCAGTGAAACGGAGCCGAGGGATCTGTAGCAAAAGCACTGCGGATTCCTCGACTACGGTTTACCCTGATCCGCCAGCTGGCGGACGAATGGGCTCGGAATGACAATAGTCAGGTTTACGGCAAGACAAGGGTGGTTTTGTAATTCAGAGGGGTCAAAGCTTTTCCCAAAAGAACTCGAACATGCTTTTGAGCGTGTTGTGGATCTTGTCGCTTTCGATGATAAGGCCAAGCCCCTCTTTGAAGGAAACGATCCCTACTTTGTTGTCGCCATAGATGCTGATGCCGACATCCAAAGGAAACGGCTTCGAAGGAAGCAGCTTTGTTTTGCGCAGACTGCTTGCGTCTTTCGCCTGATAGGCGCGTGTTGCAGGGTCATCAGATGCGATCTCGCGGGTCCAGATTTTTTTCTTGATCCGTGTGGGGTGATAACGGGATTCAAGAAAATCAACATCAAAATCATAAAACGCTTCTTCGGCTACCCACGAAAGCATTTCCCGGTCAGGATAGCTTAGTGTATCCATATAGACTTCTTTCAGTCCCTGCGCTCCTTCGAAATAGCGGATCTTTGGCTTGCGGTCCAAGAGGTTATCGAACGAAAGAAGCTCGGGCATGATCTTCTTCAGTGCCTCCTGCTTTTCCTCCAGATCGGCCATCAATGATGAAGGGTTTTCGGCATAATAATAGAAGCGCTTATCTTTTTTGACCGTGCTAATAAGCCCCTTTTCCTTAAGGGAGGCAAGAATATCGTAGGCGGTGGTGCGTTTGATGCCCGCTTTTTTGGCAATACGCTGGATGTTGGCTTCCCCTAATTCAAGGGAAGCGAGATAGACCTTTGCTTCCTTTTCATTGAGCCCGATCTTTTGCAGGTTTTTTGTAAGCATGGCGGCGATACAAGTGTGATTATATGAATATGTCGACGAAAGGACCGTTTTTTATATACTACCAAAAGCAAGGATTTTGTCAATGTTTATGCGGAAAAATAAGAAAGGAAAGAAAAGTAAACTAAGAGTTTGACGGAATAGTTGACACATTTTGTGAATACTGGTATTGTAAGGGTGTAAGGATGGAAGTGTAAAAAACAACCAACCTGACATTTGATCTTTCCAAAAACATTGCCCGGTAAACGGGCGAGGAGGCAGTATGAAAGGATTTCAAAAGTTCTTGAGTTTGTTTTCTGATGGGCCCTATCGCCAGAAGTCTATAAAGATGGCGGAGGAGGTTCGTAAGCTAAACCTCCTGCCGGGGGAGAAAATCGAGGTAGAGAGGGACCCGGAAGAGCCGGGGAGGCTACGGTGCAGAACATGCACCGGCAAGTTTAGAAAGCTCACGGAGGAAGGGCGTGTCGTGTTCGACACAGGGGAGTGCCTCTGCGGAGAAAGAAGAGTAGAGCTGTGCTATGTCTCAAGGGTAAGAAGGATCTGACCCTTGTGATAGTGGTTGCCCCGTCGGGCTTGAGCACGCATAACCGACGCTAATCGTGGAAGAAAACCACACTGTCTAAAAAATTGACGAAGCGTATGGGCAAGCGATAGATTTATCGCTTGCCCCTTCTCATCGAGTTTCGGTTCACAGAACGGGAATTCGAAGGAAGTGCACATTTAAAAAACATTGCCCGGTAAACGGGCGAGGAGGCAGTATGAAAATTATATATCAGTGGGCCGCTACCATGGCGGTTTGTATGGGGATATCAATACTCGGGTTCGGGCATTGGATCCCAGCTGTAATCCTGGTGGGGGTTGTGGCGATGGTAACATGTCCGCTAATCGTTGATTACAACGGGTAGCGGTACTCGTCGGGCTTGAGAACGCATAACCGACGCTAAAGGTGGAAGAAAACCACACTGTTTAAAAAATTGACGAAGCGTAGCAACCGCACTCATCGAAAGGTGAGTGCGATTTTTTTTGTTGCGAAGGAGGTGCAAAAATGCTAATGTTGTACCACTATGCGGACACTTATTAGAGAAATGATCGCCAAAGAGGGCGAGTCTGTCGTGCTTGAAGGGTGGGTGCGAAACCGTCGCGACCACGGAAAGCTAATATTCATCGACCTGAAAGACAGGAGTGGCTTGGTGCAGGTTGTTTTTTTACCGAAACCGCAGGAAGTGCACGAGGCGGCAAGCGAATTGCGAGCCGAATGGGTGGTGCGTTTGACGGGCAAAGTGAACAAGCGACCCGACAACATGGTCAACGCCGATCAGGAATTCGGGGCATATGAAATACTTGCCGAAGGATTGGAAATATTGAACAAAGCGGAAGAGCTGCCGATCCCGATCGATACCGATGGCCGGGAGATCAGCGAAGAGGCCCGCATGAAATATCGCCCGCTCGATCTGCGGCGCGAGCGCATGGAAAAAAACTTGAAGATGCGTGCCAAAGTGGTGAACTTTTTCAGAAATTATTTGTCCGAGCTCGACTTTATCGAAGTGGAAACCCCGGCGCTCGGCAAGGCCACACCGGAGGGCTCCCGCGATTACTTGGTGCCGTCGCGCATCTATCCGGGCAAGTGCTATGCATTGCCGCAATCACCGCAACAGTACAAACAGTTGCTGATGGTCGCAGGGTTGGAACGATACTTTCAAATAGCTCGTTGCTTCCGCGATGAGGACACCCGCGGCGATCGCCAGCCGGAGTTCACCCAGCTCGATATGGAAATGAGCTTTGCCAAAAGCGGGGAAGTAATGGACATCATCGAAGACATGCTCATCAAGCTTGTTGAAACGCACTATCCGAACAAGCGCATCCAGCAAAAACCGTTCCCGCGCATTACCTATAAGGAATCGATGGAAAAGTACGGCAACGACAGGCCCGACATTCGTGAAGATAAGAACGATCCGGACCTGCTCGCATTCTGCTGGGTCATTGACTTTCCGTTCTTTGAAAAAGACGAAGAGACCGGCGAATGGACCTTTACGCACAATCCATTTTCCGCTCCGCAACCGGAGCACATGGATTCGCTGATGAACAAGGAAAACATCGCCGAGATATTGGCCGACCAATACGACATCGTGTTGAACGGATACGAGATCGGCGGAGGAAGCATTCGCAATCATCGCCCTGAAGCGTTGCATAAGGTGCTGGAGATCATGGGCTATTCAGACGAAAAGATCCAAACCGATTACGGGCACATGCTCGATGCGTTCAAGCTGGGCACTCCGCCCCATGGAGGCATCGCCCCGGGCATCGATCGCATTGTGATGATATTGCAGAACGAGCCAAACATCCGCGAGGTCATCGCATTCCCAAAGACCGGCGATGGTCGCGATCTGATGGTCGACACCCCGTCGGAGTTCACGGAAAAACAGCTGAAGGAATTGCAAATTAAGATAGATAAGAAAAAATAATTTAGCGTGTCATCCTGAACTTGTTTCAGGATCTCGTGTTCGATCAATGAGATTCCGGATCAAGTCCGGAATGACAACATGCACAATATGAAAAAAGAACGAACATTGGTTGTCGTAAAACCGGATGGCGTGCAGCGCTCGCTCATTGGCGAGATCATAAAGCGTTTTGAACGATCGGGACTCAAGTTGGCGGGCATGAAAATGATGGTTGCCGATCCTGCTTTCATCGAAAAGCATTACACGATAGATCCGGAGTGGAGGCGTATTACGGGAGAAAAGACCATTAAGGGTTATCGGGATAAGGGGCAAACGCCTCCGTCCGAAGATCCGCACGAGATCACGGGAATTATTCTCGGACATTTGAAAACATTCATGACCTCGGGTCCGGTGGTTGCGATGGTGTGGGAAGGTGTGCACGCGGTAAAAATCGTGCGCAAGCTGACCGGTTCGACCGAGCCGCTTACCTCCGACGTGGGAACGATCCGCGGAGATTATGTCATCGATTCGTATCAGTTGTCTGACGCGGATAAGCGCGCGATTCGCAATTTGCTTCATGCATCGGGAACCGTGGACGATGCACACAAGGAGATCGACTTGTGGTTCAAAAAGGAAGAATTGATTGACTACAAATTGATTCAAGACAAGATCCTGTACGATGTGAATTTGGACGGAATATTGGAGTAAGTTGCATGTAGCATGAAACATGTAACATGCAACATGTAGGCTTGATAATTGTGGCGTAATTGCTATACTGATAATAGAGTATCGGCAATGATTCTCGAGTTATCAATGTTGATTTGGGAGAGTAATAGTATCGAGGTCTTAGGACTTCGGTTGAACTCACCCACCTGACTTACAGTCGGGATATCACATGCCGATATTCACTTGCAAGGCCCCGCGAGGGGCTTTACAAGTGGAAAAATCTAAGGTACTATACGAAAACTATGAGACAGTGTGAAATTTGCGGAAAAGGTTCCATGATGCACGGCGCGCGCAAAAAGCTCCGCGGCAACTACAACCCGACCGTCCGAACAAGACGATATCCGAATCTTCAGAAGCTGACCGTTATGGAAGGTCTGCGTGTTAACGCATGCACCCAGTGCATCCGCACCGTAAAAAAGAAAGAAGCTGAAGCAACGGCAAAGTAAAAAAACGGCACAAGCCGTTTTTTTGTTACATCGTCATTCTGAACTTGTTTCAGAATCTCGTGGTGATTAGGTAAGATTCCGGCTCGGAGGCCGGAATGACAAAAAACTTTATTGAAAAAAGCACCGAAGTTCGGTATGGTGGAATATATCTTGATAAATAAGGTAGTGGATTCCCGCCTCCGCGGGAATGACAAACGGGCAGGCTGTCGTATAGTGGTAGTATTCAAGGCTGGGGGTCTTGCGGTCCGGGTTCGATTCCCGGCAGCCTGACAGAGTAGTAATAATTAAATCGCCGTGAGCGGCGGGATAATGAAGTGGATTCCTCCGCCAGCTGGCGGACGGGAATGACAATCAATTGAAAAAAAGTCAAGCACAACGTACAATGGAGCCATGGAGCGGAACTTGGAAATAACATGGAACTCGTTGTGGCGTATTGTGATCATGGTCACGGCGGTCAGTATGGCATATTTCATGCGGGAGGTGGTTGCCGTGTTGTTTTTGGCGATCGTCATTTCTTCCGCGCTGGACGCTCCGCTTAATTGGCTTGAGCGTCAAAAGATCCCGCGCATCATGGGTATTTTGTTCATAATGGCTTCTGTATTTTCGATCGTCGCCCTGTTGATCTACACGGTCGTACCGATTGTGCTCATTGAAATGAAGGACCTTGCGGACAATGTCGGCATGCTCGAAGCTGCGTTGGGCGGCTTGGTGGGCATACCGAATATCGGCGGAGGCTTGAGCGGGCTGGGTGATTCATTGACCGCGGGTGGATTTTCCATCGGCAAGTTCATACCGCAGTTGTTCGAGAATATGGTCATGTTCGTCACGGTTGTGGTTATATCTATTTATCTCGCATGGTATCGCGACGGCATTGAAGGGTTTTTGCGTGCCGTGTTGCCGATCGAATATGAAGGGTATGCAATTGGGGTCATGCATCGTGCGCGAAAGAAAATAGGCAAGTGGCTCGAAGGGCAGATATTTTTAAGTTTGATCGTGGCAATCACATCGTTCATCGGATTAAAACTGCTTGGCGTAAACTACGCGTTGGTACTCGCACTCTTGGCGGGCGCATTGGAGATCATTCCGTTCGTCGGGCCTATTGTGGCTGGGGCAGTGGCGTTTCTGATCGCGATCTCCCAATCTATGACACTGGGCATAGCAACGCTGGTACTGTTTTTTGTCATTCATCAGCTTGAAGCGCATATCGTGCTTCCGCTTGTGATGCGCAAGACAACGGGCATCCATCCGGTCATCGTGGCACTATCTATTGTGGCGGGGTATCAATTGTATGGGCTTATCGGCGTAATTCTCGCCATTCCGTTTGTGGTTGTCGTGCAGGAGCTGGTAGATGATTTTGCCGCACGTAAACATCGGCAAGCGACGCTGTAACAAGAGGCAAGAGATGAGAGGTGAGAGGTACGAGAAATACAAAATACTTACCTTTTGTCATTCCTGTGCCTTTAGTCCGCCCGCTGGCGGAAGGAATCTGCGGTGGCATAGATCCCTGCTTTCGCAGGGATGACAAGCGGCTGAGACGGGAATGACAAGGATATATTATAAACAAATGAAACTCATTGATTCGCACACGCATGTGCAACTGAAACAATTCAATCCCGATCGGGACGAGGTCATCAAGCGTGCGCTTGAAAAAGAGATATGGATGGTCAATGTGGGAACGACCCGCAAGGATTCCCAAGCGGCGGTTGACTTGTGCGATGCCTATCCGGAGGGCGTTTTTGCGACCATTGGCCAGCACCCCGATGAGCGGGAGGTGTTTGATTACGATTGGTATGTAAAAACAGGCAAACACGCAAAAGTGGTGGCCATCGGCGAGTGCGGGTTGGATTATTTTCGCGTGGAACCGCATTTGTTCAATGAAGAACGCGAGCGGCAAATAGAACTGTTTGAACAGCACATCGCATTGGCAATAGAGCTGGAAAAGCCGCTTATGGTGCATTGCCGCGACGCGTTTTCGGATGTAAAAAGCGTCATAAAAAAACAGATAGCCGACATGCCCGCGGAAGTGCCGGGCATCCTGCATTTCTTTACCGGGACAAAGGAAGACGCAAAAACATTTTTGGATTTTGGTTTTATGTTCACTTTCGGCGGATTGATCACGTTCAATCGGGAGTTCGACGAGATACTGCGGTATATTCCGAAAGAGCGCATATTGCTCGAAACGGATGCGCCATTTGTGGCGCCCGAGCCGTATCGCGGAAAGCGAAATGAACCTTCCTATGTTATAGAAGTCGCCCGGGCACTCGCGGGGGTACGAAAGGCGCCATTTGAAGAAGTGTGCAAGCAGACGGTACAAAATGCAAAGAGTGCATTTGGAATTAAATAATGCCGTATATACCCTAACACTTGTCATCCTGAGTTAACTGACATGTAATCATGTCACCCCGAACTTGTTTCAGGGTCTGCGTGTGTTTCAGGATCTCGTGCTCACTTGATGAGATTCCGGCTCGGAGGCCGGAATGACAGCTTGCTATGACCATACTTCAATCAATCATATTCGGAATCGTCGAAGGAATTACGGAATTTTTGCCGATTTCTTCAACGGGGCATTTGATACTGACGGCGAAACTGCTCCGGCTTGAGCAGACCAGCTTCATGAAGTCGTTCGAGATCGCCATCCAGCTCGGCGCTATTTTGTCGGTGGTGGTGTTGTATTGGAAGTCGCTGTTTATAAAAAAAGAGGTGATGAAACGCATCGCAGTCGCATTTATCCCGACCGGCATACTCGGATTGCTGTTGCACGGATTCGTAAAACAATACTTGTTGAGCAGTAACATGACGGTGGTGTTGTCGTTGCTCGTCGGCGGTATATTGCTGATCGCGTTCGAGTTTGCGCATAACGAAAAAGAAGACGCGGTGGAAGATGTGGCGCACCTATCGTACGGGCGCGCGGCGCTTATTGGCGTAGCGCAATCGGTCGCCATGGTCCCGGGCGTGTCGCGATCGGCGGCGACCATCGTCGGCGGCATGCTGGCGGGCCTGAAGCGCAAGACCATCGTGGAATTTTCGTTCCTGCTTGCCGTGCCGACCATGTTGGCGGCCACGGTGCTCGACCTGTCTAAAAGCTACAAGGATTTTTCAGCCGACCAGTTTGATGTGCTGGCAGTCGGTTTCATCGTTTCGTTTTTCGTGGCGTTGGTAAGCATCAAATGGCTGCTTAAGTACGTGCAGCGAAATACATTTGTTTCGTTCGGCATCTATCGCATCGCCGTGGCGGTATTGTTTTTGCTGTTCGTGCTGTGACTTGACGAGTGAGCAGAGGGGATATACGCTAAGTGAAGATATTTTAAATGGCGGTCAAGGAGGATATATTCATGAAGTTATTGAGATGTGTAGGTTCGATACGCGTAGCGCCGATTGAAGAGTGCTTGGTCGGTGATGAGTTTGTGATGGGGAAGAATGGGATAGTATACATTGACCCATCATTCCGGGACATCACCAAAAATGAAAGAGTATGCGCTCAAAGTGGCACGCGGCTTAGCCGTACTGTGTTGCGGCGAGCTGTGCCGAGTCGCGATATCATCGCCGAGATAGGCTGCGGTGAAAAGGCGCAAACGAGCTACGGGGATCTGCTTGGTGCGTTGCGTAGCGGCAAGCTAAGCAAGCAGACTCGGCAAGTATTTTTTATCGCGGAGTACGCCATTCGCGTCGAGTGGATTCTTAATGGGTGGAGCATACACGCATTTTCGAAAGATGCGCCGGGTGAGTGGTCCATCGGTAGGCAATTTATCTTTCGCGGCCCATTATGTGGATAATGGGAAAGTAAGACCTGTTTTGATTTGCGGATATGGTCCGCAATGATAAATAGGTCTTTTTTTACCGGATGTTGCATCCTTATGTAAATCATATAGAATGAAACTATGGCGCATATCACCGAAGAAACAGTGGAATATCTCGCAAAACTGTCCCGCGTGGATTTGGACGAGGGCGAGAAAAAGAAGATCGCGGGGGATCTGGAAGAGATCCTGACCCATTTTGAAGAACTGAACGAAGTGGATACTACAAATGTAGAGCCGATGACCGGGGGAACCGCACAGCGGAATGTATTTCGCGAAGACGATGCAGATACGCGAAGCGAAATAAACGGCTCGTCGAAAGATATCATTGATGCGTTTCCGGAACATGCTCGCGGGTATTTGAAAGTACCGGCGGTGTTTGGAGGGGAGGAATAAACAAATTGCGCGTATTGTCATTCCGGCCTCCGAGCCGGAATCTCATATATAAACAATAAGATCCTGAAACACACGCAGACCCTGAAACAAGTTCAGGGTGACATGATTACATGTCAGTTAACTCAGGATGACAAAACATCCATGCTATTTCTAAAAGATTTAACAATTAAAAAGATCCAGGAAGGATTGAAAAACAAAGAGTTTACTGCGTTTGAGTTAACGAAGGAATTTTTTGATTATATCGAGACGCGTGATGCGGAAGTGCAGGCGTATTTGAGTTTGGATAAAGACGGCGCATTGGCCGCAGCCGCAGCTGTCGATGTTGCCATCGCAAAAGGCGAAGACGTGGGGCCGTTGGCAGGTGTGCCGATGGCTATCAAGGATAATCTATTGGTGAAAGGTCTGCCCGCGACCGCCGCATCGAAGATGCTGGAAAAATATACCGCCGCATATGACGCGACCGTGATCAAGAAACTCAAGGAAGCGGGAGCGATATTTTTGGGCAAAACGAACATGGATGAATTCGCCATGGGTTCGTCTACAGAAAACTCGGCGTTCAAGGTAACAAAGAATCCGCACGACCTCGAGCGCGTCCCAGGAGGTTCTTCGGGAGGCTCTGCCGCGGCAGTTGCGGCGCACATGGCTGTGGCGGCGCTGGGCACCGACACGGGCGGTTCCATTCGCCAGCCGGCGAGTTTGTGTGGCGTGGTCGGGTTGAAGCCGACCTACGGCGCGGTGTCGCGTTCGGGCGCTATAGCCATGGCGTCGAGTCTCGATCAGATTGGCCCCTTGACCAAAACGGTCGAAGATGCGGCGATACTGTTTAACGCGATCAAGGGAAAAGATCCGCTCGATGCGACAAGCGTTGATGCTGAATATGACGAAGAGCTGTTGCACCCAAAACTGGAAAATATTAAAAAATTGCGCGTAGGCTTGCCGAAAGAATATTTTATTGAAGGTATCGACGAGCGAACGAAGCAGGAAATCGACGCGGCGATAGGAAAGATCAAGA
>Ga0156482_11_pt8 | contig 64973 bp, 59 predicted proteins | sample RifOxyB1_FD_110629 | JGI IMG/M metagenome (GOLD analysis project Ga0156482, IMG submission 110629) | Candidatus Wolfebacteria bacterium RIFOXYB1_FULL_54_12 | reverse complement strand
TTTTGGTCCGATTGCGCATCAGTTCCGATATCGGCAATACCATGCGTGCTATTTACATTGCCGATGCAGGGCTTGAGTGTGAAGTATATAATCATTTCAAGAATGGCGATGTGGCCGGATATTGTGACGATTCGACTCGGAACTCTTTTCTGGTCGGCGCAGTCGATGATACGGCGCGTTTTTATTATGAAACCGTCTACGAATCTGCCGTTCCTGCCAATATTCGTTCCGTCGGGACCGCCCGGAATGTAAACCGATCGTTCCGGCTTGATTTCTGAAATAACCGATAACAAATAACCGATAACCAATAACAGGATGCGAATGCGGGAAGATAACCTATAACAAATAACCGATAACCAATAACAGGATGCGAATGCGGGATGCCGGACATATGCATTTATGGCCGGCATTTTATTTCGGGTGGAAAATGGGCTATAGTTATATACATCACATAACCGGTCAGTAATATCATTATGCAATTCAAAAAAGTAGAGAAAAAGTGGCGGGACATATGGAAAAAGGAGGGAATTTACCGGGCCAAAGATGCGGTAAAGGGAAAGAAAAACTTTTACAGCATGGTCATGTTCCCGTATCCGTCGGGAGATCTGCATATTGGACATTGGTATAATTTCGCTCCTGCGGATGTTTTTACGCGGTTCAAGCGCATGAGCGGTTTCAATGTACTCTCTCCAATCGGGTTTGATGCGTTTGGTCTGCCCGCAGAAAATGCGGCCATCAAACGAGGCATTCATCCGAAGACGTGGACGTACAAGAATATCAAGACCATGACGGCCCAGCTGGAGAACATGGGCACGATGTACGATTGGGATCGGCGTGTCATTACCGCCGACCCGGAATATTACAAATGGACGCAATGGATGTTTCTGCAGTTGTTCCATGCAGGACTTGCGTACCGCACAAAGGCGAAAGCGAACTGGTGTCCGAAGGATCGGACCGTTCTTGCAAATGAACAGGTCATCGACGGCAAGTGCGACCGGTGCGGAGCGGAGGTCGTTCAACGCGACATCGACCAGTGGCTTTTGAAGATCACCGATTATGCGGAGCGTTTATTGCAGGATCTGGACGGACTTGATTGGCCGGAAAAGACCAAGGCCATGCAGCGCAATTGGATCGGCAAATCCGAAGGTACGACAGTCAAGTTCATGATCGACGGGATTGACGCGGCTATTTCCAAGGAAACATTCAAGTTCATGCCGCATCTTATTCCATTAGTGTTGTCCGGTGAAAAAAACATCACGTATCGGCTTGAGCCGAAAAAGGTAAAAGTCGGTGATATCGTGCAGCTCGTCAACCACGCAAGCAAAGAACGCTTTGCGTTGGCGCGCATCACCAAGGTGGTAAAGACAACGATGAAACAGGTGTCCGAAACGCATGAAGGGCACGAGAAATTTAAAAGTCGAAAGGAGTTCTATGATACATATTCCAGGTACTACGACAGGAAGGTTGCCGATGATACCGATATGTGGATGTATCATATGGCGGTCGTCGATGATTCCATCGACGTGTTCACTACGCGTGTGGATACCATTTTTGGCTGTACGTACGTTGTGGTCGCTCCCGAACACCGGCTTATCGGCGCATTGCAAAAACAAATAACGAATGGCAAGGAGGTTTCCGCATATGTCGCAAAGGCGCGTAAAAAGTTGGAGCGCGAGCGCATGATCGAAGAAAAGAAAAAGACCGGCGTCGAGTTGCAAGGGATCAAGGCGATCAATCCATTTACGGGCGAGCGCGTGCCGGTATTTGTTGCCGACTATGTTTTGGGTGGCTATGGTACGGGTGCCGTTATGGCCGTTCCCGCGCATGACGAGCGTGATCTTGCATTTGCGAAGCAGTTCAAGCTGCCTATCAAGACCTCTGTTGTCGCAAAAGATGCCGCGCCAGCCGACGGGTGCATGGCCGAAGACGGCGTACTTGTCGATTCCGAATCGTTTACCGGCATGGATTCGGCCGCGGCCCGCACGCATATGACGGCGTGGCTTGAGCATGAGCGGCGCGGAACGGGGAAGGTAAATTATAAGCTCCGTGATTGGCTCATATCGCGCCAGCGCTATTGGGGCTCTCCCATTCCGCTTGTATTTTGCGCACATTGCAAGGCGCGCATCGAATCAGGTGAATATAAAAAGGGCGAGTTTACCAAAGGCGAACTCGCAAACCCCGGCTGGATCGGTGTTACCGAAAAAGCGCTTCCGGTGTTGTTGCCGACGGTAAAAAACTATTTGCCGACCGAAGAAGGAAAATCACCCTTGGCGCATTCGAAAGCATTCGTGAATGCTCCCTGCCCGCGATGCAAAGGAAAGGGTGCGCGCGAGACCGATACCATGGACACGTTCATGTGTTCGTCGTGGTATTATCTGCGCTATCCCGACCCGCATAATGCGAAGCGGTTTGCCGATGAAAAGAAGCTTGCGGCGTGGTTGCCGGCCGATATGTATGTCGGCGGAGCCGAGCATTCCGTAATGCATTTGCTCTACGCACGTTTCTTTACCAAGGTATTGCATGACCTTAAGCTTTTTAAGTTTAAAGAGCCGTTTACTGCGCTGCGGCACCAAGGCACGATTCTCGGTCCCGATGGACAGAAAATGTCCAAGTCGAAAGGCAATGTCATCGATCCTGATGATCTGGTGGATACGTTTGGTGCCGATGCCGTGCGCATGTACCTGTGTTTTATGGGGCCGTATGATCAGGGCGGGCCATGGCAACCCGGAGGAATGGTCGGCATTGCCCGGTTTTTGCAACGCGTCGAGCGGCTGTTTGACGCGCATAGGAAGCACGCATCTTCCGCAAGGCAGGTTGCTGCGAGTGCCTCATTGAAAAAGATATTGCATCAGACCATTAAAAAGGTAGGGGAAGATGTCGGCGAGTTTCGGTTTAATACGGCAGTCAGTGCGTTGATGATACTGCTCAACGCCATGGAAGACCGACGCGATGCGATCGATGCCGAAACGCTGGAGCAATTTCTGATCATGCTTGCCCCTTTTGCCCCGCATTTTTCCGAAGAGCTATATCGGAGCGTGCTGGGAAAAAAGACGTCCGTTCACATTGCGGCATGGCCTAAATACAATACCCGGCTGGTGGCTGAAGACGAATTTGAATTGGTAGTGCAGATCAACGGAAAGACGCGCGATACCGTGCGCGTATCGAAGGGAATCACGCAGGAGCGTGCGCGTGAACTTGCGCTTGCTTCGAAAAAGGTGTTCGATGCCGCTCCCGGCATGCAAATCAAAAAGGTCATTTTTGTGCCCGACCGTCTCATTAATCTTGTTATTGAGTCATGACGAAATATCTTGGTACGATCATCGCGTGGATCATCATTGCGGGTGTCGCGCTGTATGTTGTCCGGCATTTCGCCGAGCTTGCGGGCGTCGTCCCTGTGGTGCGGGGATTGTTTGAATGATCGCCTTTGCATAAAAAAACAGCGACTCTCGTCGCTGTTTTTTGCGTCAGCCATTTTTCTCCGTCAATTTTGCGGACAGGGAAAGCGTGCGGTTTTTGCGCAATACCGTGAGATGAATGGTGTCTCCCACCTCGTATTTCTCGAGCAGCTCGCCGAGTGGTTTTTCGCCGCTGATCAGCTCCTTATTGCACTCTACGATTAGGTCGTGTTCTTTGAGTCCGGCAATGGCCGCGGGGCTTTTATCGATGACGCTCTTCATGTAGGGGCTCGGACTTACTACAAGCGCGCCATGATCGGCGGGGAGTTTTAATTTATCTTGCATGTTTTCCGTGACCGTAACGTAGTGCACTCCGAGAAACGGTTGGCGAATGCGGCCATAGTGCTGTAGATCGATAAGATCCCTTTTGAGCGTGTTGATCGGTAATGCAAAACCGATGTTTTGCGCGCCTTGTATGATGGCTACGTTGATGCCGATGACCTTTCCGGCGCTGTTTATCAGCGGACCTCCCGAGTTACCCGGGTTGATCGCCGCATCGGTTTGAATGAGTCCGTGGATCTCTTGAATGGGGGAACGTGCGTCTATTTGCGCAGTGATCGCCCGGGAGAGGCCGGAAATGATTCCTTTGGAAACGGTGTTTTGGAACATGCCAAGCGCATTGCCTACGGTTATGACGGGTTCGCCCAGCTCAAGGTGTGCCGAGTCGCCCAAGGAGAGAAAGGGGAATGTAGCCCCATTGTCGATCTTCAAGATGGCGATATCACTCAACGGGTCGCGTGCAAGTATTTTTGCCTGATATTTTTGTCCGTCATTGGTGATGACGGTGTAGGCGTTTTTCACATCGCTTACGATGTGCCGATTACTGACCACGATTCCCGACGGATCGATGATGAACCCCGATCCATTCCCGACCTTCAACATGCCGCGCTTATCCGTTTGCTGCTTCAAAAATCCGAGCTCGCGTCGCTTGAGCCACAACGGGATATCCGGGTACTGTTCCGTTGCCTCTTTTTCTATTTCACCAAATTTTTTCGATACGACGATCGTTACCGTGGCGGGTAGTGCCTTTCTGACGACCGATACAAAGCTATCCGTATGTTCCATATGATTCTATTGTACCATGAAGCATGTGAGCGTGTCATTCATGCGTTCACTGGAATAACAATGCATGCTATACTGTATCGTATGAACATTCGGCGGCCTACCGATCTGCGCAAAAAGCGCGACAAACGGGATGCACGTAAAAAATATTTCATCGCCGTTGCCGGTGTTGTTTTTTTGTTATTGGTCGGATTGGCGCTGCTTGCCGTAAAGCAATCGGGACTTTTTACGGTTCGTGCCAAGGAGGTTTCCGGTGTACCGGCTATTTACGGCGAGCAGGTGCTTCGCGACATGGAAGTGTTTTCCCGTGCGCATTCGTTGGCATTCCGATTTTTGGGAGCGGATAACATGCTTGCGTGGAGTTCCGATATGGAGGAGTTTCTTGCTGCGAATCCGCAATTCAAGACATTGCGCTTGCAAAAGGACCCCGTACGTCGCGCGATAAGAATCACCATTGATGTGCGTGAAAAATTTGGCGTATGGTGCGGAGCGGGAAGCGAGGGCGTTACTCAGCCGATCGAGGATGATGGCGGTGCGACCGCGATCGATAGCGGTATTGCCGCCAATGACCATGCAGATGAATGTTATTGGTTTGATCGCGATGGCGTTTTGTTTGCCAAGGCGCCGCATGTACAAAGCGAGTTGTTCAATCGGGTGCATGATTCTACGGGGCGCGCGCTTGAATTGCGCGATAAGATACTTTCCGATCGCCTGTTCGTCAATTTGGTCAAGATCTTTGCTCTTTTGGAAGCTGCCGACATCAATACGAAAACAGTATCCATTCGCGATCTTGCGCTCGAGGAGGCGTCTGCCGATTCCGTTTCGGACCCCACGCTTTATTTCTCGCTCCACACAGACCCTGATTTTGCGCTGAGTGCCATTGAGGCCATAAAACGATCGGGCAGTTGGAGCAAGCTCGGATATGTCGATCTGCGGTCGGAAAACAGGGCATATTACCGATAAGAATCCTCCTGAAGCACGTGCGAGCCTGTTTTTAAAAGGGTGTTAGGTATGATAGAATGGAGTGAGTTTTAATGGTATGGAAGGAAATATTTTCTTACAACTAAGCACGTTGCTTGCGCTGACCGTGTCCATCGCTTTTTTGGTGCGGTTATTAAAACAGCCGTTGATCATTGCATATATCGTAGCCGGCATCATAGCGGGGCCGATGTTCTTTAACCTGCTGCATGGCGGGAAGGATCTGTATGAGGTGTTCGCCCAGTTTGGCGTGGTGCTGCTACTTTTTGTCATCGGACTCAACCTGAACTTCAACCATCTAAAGAGCATCGGCAGAGTCTCTTTTATTACCGGTGCGGGGCAAGTCGTATTTACGGGTGTCATTGGCGCCCTTATTTTGTTGGCAATGGGCATGTCCGTAACGGCATCGATCTATTTGGCGGCGGCGATGACATTTTCCAGCACCATTATCATCATGAAGTTTTTGACGGACAAAAAAGATACGGAGACCATTTATGGAAAATATACGATCGGACTCATGCTGGTCCAAGATATCATTGCGGTACTCATTTTGGTCGCAATAGGCATTTTAAAATATGAAGGAGCGATCATGGATTCATTGGGAATGCTTATCGTAAAGATTTTCCTGATAATCACCCTTGTCGTGGCTGCCTCAAAATATCTCCTGCCAAGAATATTGGACAAGGTATCCTATTCGAGCGAATTGCTTTTCATATTTACGATCACGTGGTGTTTTGGCATTTCGAGCCTCATTTACCTTTCCGGATTTTCCGTCGAGCTTGGGGCGATAGCCGCCGGCCTTTCGCTTGGATCGTCGCCGTATCAGCCGGAAATAGGGAGTCGCATCAAGCCGTTGCGGGATTTTTTCCTTGTACTGTTCTTTGTGGTATTGGGCAGTAAAATGGCATTTGCAAGCGTTGCTTCGATTTGGTTCCCCGGCGTAATTCTTTCCCTATTTATTTTGATCGGCAATCCACTTGTGCTCTACCTGCTTTTTAGAAGCCTTAAGTTTACCCGGCGAAATAGTTTTTTGGCAGGGGTGACGGCCGCTCAGGTCAGTGAATTCGGATTTGTCATTTTGTTTACGGGCGAACAAATGGGGCATCTTTCCGGCACGGAGCTGCCTATTTTTACAATCGTGGCGCTTTCGACCATCTTCATTTCTTCCTATCTTATTACCTACAGCGAGCGGATCTATAACGTCCTATTGCCGGTATTTAATTTGTTCGGAAAAGATAAGCATCGGCAGGACAATCAAGTTCCTGTCATGTACGACGCATGGGTCGTCGGCTATCATCGCATCGGGCGCAGGGTCTGCGAAGCATTGCAGGATATGCGCGTGAAATTTGCAGTAGTGGATTTTGATCCGTCCGCCATAAAGCATTTGCGGCGCCAAAAGATCCCTTCTTTTTTTGGTGATATCGGCGATATTGAGTTTGTGCAGGATCTTCCATTGGCGAACGGCAAGCTTCTGGTCATGACCTTGCCATCAACCGATGACCAGATCAGCTTGATCAACCACATCCGTAAATCGGGCGGAACGACCCTGATCGTCGCCAATGCGGCGCAATATCCGGATATGGATATCCTGTATCGGGCCGGTGCCGATTATGTCATGATGCCCCATCTTTTGGGCGGCAATTGGATAGCCGACGTAGTAAAGACAAAGCGTTGGACCGCAAAGACATTCTCTGATCTTAAGAAGGAGCAGAGAGAACAGGAGCATGCACTTGGCGATGCAAGGCGGTTTGCGTGATCGTGGCGGTCAGTCTGCGGGGTGCCTATTCTTTACGACCGCAATGCTAAAGTTGTAGAGCGCATCTTTCCATTCTGCGGCATAGTCTACGCCGATGCGTTTTTTGCGGATGATATGCTCCGGCGGGATGGTAATGCCCCGGTCTTCGAACCAAATGCCGTTTTGTTCCGTTGCTTCAAGTGCATCATATTTCTTTCCTATTCTTAAAAACTTTGTGAGTTTTGCCGGGCCGTCAATGTGTTCAATTTCTCCGGTCGGAAGCATGATGAGTGCGCTCCGGATCAATATCGCGGCGGGATAATCTTTTGGGCCGGTTACGATGTTCAGCATCCAGTGCATGCCATAGACGAGGTAGACATAGAGCGAACCCGCATGGGCGAACATGGGTTCGGTACGTGGTGTGCGTCCCTTGTGTGCATGTGATGCCTTGTCGTCGGGGCCGTCATATGCCTCGACCTCGGTTATCATGAGCGTCCAAAGATGCCCGTCGTATTCACGGATTAAAAATTTGCCTATGAGCGCTTCGGCGACAAGGGGAGTTGGCCTATTGAAAAAATCAGATGTGAGCGGAGCGTGCATAGAGCAGAGAAGTCTTTTTTCTTTGCGTTAATTGTACTATAATCGTCATAAAGGAGGAAATTATCTTATGTCTATTGATCCCGAACAGTCCAATCCGTCCGCCTCGAGCAAAAGCGAGCGGTCCTACCCTGAGCCTGCCGAAGGGCTTGTCGCCGCCCTTGAGGCGCTTTTGTTCGTGCATGGAGATCCGTTGGATGTCAAAAAGATATCATCGGTGCTTAAGGCGGAAAAGCAGGATGTCGAACAGGCGATTGCCACGCTTGCCGGACATTTGGAACACGCAGAACGCGGCTTGATGCTTGTGCGTCAAGAATCGCGGGTGCAGTTGGCCACCAAGCCGACGTTTGCTTCTATGGTGGAGCATTTGGTAAAGGATGAGTTCGAAGAAAAGCTTACGCCTGCCGCACTTGAAACACTTTCGTTGATCGCATATTTGGGGCCCATTTCCCGTGCGCGGGTGGATTATCTGCGTGGAGTCAATTCTTCTTATTCGGTTCGCAATTTATTGATGCGTGGATTGGTTGAAAAGACCTCCGATCCGCAAAGTCCGCATGTCGTCGCATATCGTGTCAGCTTCGACCTGCTTAAGCATCTGGGCGTTTCTTCCATCGAAGATCTCCCTGATTATCAAAAATATAAGGCCATCTCTTCGGAAGTCGAAGCATAACGTGTTTGTTTGTCTATGAACTCAGAAAAGGCCACTTTTGCGGCCTTTTGATTATCCCCGGTACTTTTGGTAGAATGAATATAGCGTGAAATGTGCGTCATTTTGTTCCCCTGAACCGAAATAATCTTCATGAGAAAGAGCCGAATCATACTCCTTATCCTTTTCGCATCACTTTCGTTAGTGGTGTTCAAGGCAATGGGAGAAGAAGGAAACCATTACATTATCGACCAAACCGCCGTCGTGAAAGATAGCATTTCCGATTCGGAGTCCGACTGGTCGCCAATCATTGTTACCGAAGGTGTTGCTCCCGAGCTTGCCGCACAGGGTGCTTTTGTGCCTCCTCCTGCGGTAGACTCGGATCAACAGTGCGGGGCTGGCGTGGGCATGCGGGAAGGGTTGGCGAGCTATCTTAATAGTGACGAAGTTTTTTTTGAGCGGAAAGCGGAAGGTCGATGGCCCATCGCATCGATCACCAAGTTGATGACCGCCATCGTTGCAACCGATCTCGGCATGAACGATCAGGATTTTACCGTTACGGAAGCAGCGGTCAAGACCGAGGGAGATGCCGGCGGTTTTAAAACAGGGGAATCGTTTGCGGGAGATGACCTGCTTGCGGCCATGCTGTTGTCTTCAAGTAATGATGCCGCAGAGGTGTTTGCCCAGTCATATGGCAGGGACGCATTTATTCGGCGCATGAACGTAAAGGCACAGGAGCTGCGTATGCTGAGCACGCATTACGTCGACCCATCGGGCTTGTCTCCTTTGAACCAATCAACTCCGAGCGATCTGTATAAATTGGCGGGGTATCTGCATGCGATCCACCCGGACATTTTGAAAATCTCCAGCCAGCGCAAGGCGACGATCGTCGATCTGAATACGAATCGTAAGCGCGTCATTACCACCATTAATGATTTTGCCGGACAGGCTGCATTTCTTGGAGGAAAGACAGGCTACATCGTCGAAGCTGAGGGAAATGGAAATCTGCTTTCCGTATTTACGCATAATGGCCAACCGTTCACGATCATCGTCCTGGGGAGCCCCGATCGATTTGGCGAAACAAAAACACTGCTCAAATGTATCTGACACACGCATTCCTTATCGTAAAGTTCCTCAGTTTTTTTATGGCATCATTTCTTGTCGCCATTTTGTTTGCCCCGGTACTGATCCATTTTCTTTATAAATACAAGGCGTGGAAAAAGAAGCCAAAGGAATTATCCATCGGCGGTTATGCCACGCCGATATTTCAGAAGTTTCATGCAAAGAAAGAAGTTACCACGCCGCGCATGGGTGGCATTTTGATATGGGGAACCGTATTGGCGATCGCCATACTCGATCTTATTTTGGTGCAGGTGCTTCCATACCCGCTTTCCGAACAAGTCAATTTTCTAAGCCGTTCGCAGACATGGCTTCCGTTGTTCACGTTGATCGCCGCCTCGCTACTTGGGTTGGTCGACGATATTATGACGGTACGCAACAGCGGAAACTATATCAGCGGAGGCCTTCGTTTTAAGTGGCGATTGGCCATCGTTTGTCTGATCGCATTCGTGGGCGCGTGGTGGTTTCATTTCAAGCTCGGCTGGAGCAGCATTTACATTCCGTTTCATGGCAATATCGAGATCGACGGATTGTACATGGTGCTGTTCGTGTTGACGATGCTCGCCACGTTTTCGAGCGGCGTCGTGGATGGACTTGATGGATTGTCGGCGGGCGTGTTGACCCCCATCTTCATATCCTTTGGCGTCATTGCATATTCGCGCGGATTGTATGACCTGGTTACCTTGATCGTGATCATTGTCGGGGCGATGTTGACCTACCTGTGGTACAATGTACCGCCCGCAAAGTTTTATATGGGCGAGACGGGCATCCTTGGGCTTACGGCGGTGCTTGCCGTGATCGCGTTCCTGACCAACTCGGTCGTACTGCTTCCGATCATCGGCATTGTGCTCGTTATCGAATCGTTGTCGGTCATCATACAGCTGACCTCAAAAAAGTTGCGTCACGGGAAAAAAGTGTTTCTCGCCGCTCCGATCCACCATCACTTCGAAGCGTTGGGGTGGAGCGAGAGCCAGATCACGATGCGCTTCTGGTTGTTGTCATCGATTTTCTCCGGGCTTGGTCTGATTCTGTATTTCTTGAGCAAGTTCCTGTATTAATAAAAACAATAAAACGGTCCGCCATGTTGGCGGACCGTTTTATTGTTCATATGTCGATGCCCTTGGCTTGGTAAAATTCGAGCAGGTATTGTTTGAGGTCGGCCCGTTCGGGTTCGCTTTCGATGATGTGGTAGGCAATGGACAGTTCTTCCGGCTTGCCGACGATCTGTGGAAACGGGGACCGGTCTATGCCAATGACCGTTTCAAGAATGTCCTTTCGGATGTTCGTGGACGACCCAATATAAAATGGTTTGTTCGCGCAGAGAACCACGTAGACTCCCGGCTTCGCATCCAAGGCAAGAATCGTTTTAAGTGACAGGTTTGCCATCCCTTGGGGGGAGTGTCCGATATCGAGGTAGCCATTCTTTCGCAGGCGCTCTATATGATAGGAGACAGTGTTTGTCGACGACACTCCAATCTGACGGGCTATTTCGCGAAACGAAGGAAGTGCCCCGCCATTTTTTTCAAAGATATCCAATATTTGTTTTTGTGTTTTTGTTATGGACATATATGTTAGAACGTAGATAGAACAATAAAACGTGAGCAGTATTCAATGTATTTATTCTAATATAGAACAAGTATAGAACACTTATTGGCTGTAGTCAATTATTGCTTAGCTAACGCGCATACCAAACGAATTCAAGCGGTGGTAATAAACACGGCAAATTGTTTACTAATTCGATAGCAGTTCTTTCTGTCATCCCGAGTGCAATATAGCGAAGCGGAATTAAATCGACCGCGTGCCGCCATATCCGCCAGCTGGCGGAGGTGGAGCAGGGATCCGTACTAAAAACAGATTCCTTGGCTCCGCTCCGCTACTCTCGGAATGACAATGCAAGACACCGGATACCGGCCTTCCCGACCAAGGCGGGTAGGCGTCGACATGACAATGCGTGGATGGTGTCATTCCGATCCGCCATTGGCGGACCACGTGGCGAGCTCCGCCGGGGTCACAACCTTTTTGTATGAGTATTTTCTTGCTTTGTCACCTCGGTATTGTCATTCCCGTGAAAACGGGAATCCAGAGTCTGGGTATCCCAGCCCTACTACTGCAAAAACCATGGATCCCTCCGTCCGCCGGCTGGCGGACGGACGGGGATGACACCCAATCTCGCATCGTCATTCCCGGCATTGTTAGGGTCTGAATGTCCAGCTACCGCTATCGCGGAAAACGCTGGACTCCTCCGGCCCACGTAAAGAAAGTTTCTACTTTCCACGTGGCGAGCTCCGCCGGGGTTACAGAAAAGGTGTGCGGGTGTTGTATATCTTATTTGGTTGCCCTATACTAAATACAGTATTTTATTGTGCGCATGGGCAGACAATTTCATATGGGAATTCTTACATTCTTCTTGCGTGGAATACTGGGTTCGTTCGATCGCCATCAACCGGGTTTGTTTTCTTTATTCGCGTCGACCATAGAGGTCGTTTTTTTATTTCCATGACTTCACTTTTGTCCGGTTGTTCTTTATAATGCCTGTATCGTTTTTGCGGGTATTGCATAGTGGTAGTGCGCAACCTTCCCAAGGTTGAAGCGAGGGTTCGATTCCCTTTACCCGCTCAAAATATTTTTTTAAATATCGTTTGACAGTGCGCAACGCAGGTGTTAGTTTGAGTTAGCTCTTATTTTACATATATATCCATAGAAAGAGGAGGGTGTGGGCATGTCTATCATTAGGCCGGACAGTAAGGTATTTCGTATTATTTCGGGCGAGCACAAAGGAAAGCATTGCGTCATCCGGACTAACAAGGCCTGCGATCATGTCGGGATCGTTTTTGCTGATAGCAAAAGCAATACAATGATCCTTATGAGAGCGGGAAGACTGGCCGAGCTGGAAACTCCCGGTTGGCCCGACGAGATCCACGAGCGTTCATACGATCTTCGCGAATATTACGAGAGGCAAAAGAGCAACGGTTCAAGCATGTTGCGCACGCCGACAATTTCCCAGCCGCGGGCGCTTATGCCGGGAGATATTTTAACAGGTAGTGGTGAGATCGTCGTTGAAGCTCCGCGCAGGGGGTTTAATAGCTCGGTTCTTATCCGTCTTGATAAAACCGGCTGGGTGGAGTTGGCTCCTCGACTTCCGATTGCCCTGCGAAGTAATAAACGGTCCAAGTTTCCGAATGAGCTGACTGAGGGCAATGTGCTGGCGACGGGTTGCTTGATCATTGGAAAATCATATTCGCCGGAGGTCAATTGGACCACGATCTGTTTGGATCGGGAGGGTTGTGAAATAGACGTCCCTTCCTGCATCCCGTTGGCATTGGAATAGCCCCCTTTCTTTTTAGGGCAAAGCCCGGTGGGCACCTTTATAGGGTGTGCCATCGGGCTTTTTTTGTTGTAGCGTCCCGGTTGTTTTGAAGGGGCTTTACTCCTCTGGCCGCTGGCTTTTTTGGCTCGTTTTTGCTATCATAATGGTAATGGATTCCCGCCTCCGCGGGAATGACAGAATTTACATAAGCGCCAGACAATGGCCTTTTATTTTCTAAGACATGGCGAAAAAAGCAGAAAACATAGAAGAAGAAAAGCCTCGGAAAGCGGCTGCCAAAAAGTTGGACGAACCGACCGACAACAGGGGGAATGCTTCGTATAGCGCGAAGGATATTCAGGTACTCGAAGGATTGGAGCCGGTGCGCAAGCGCCCCGGTATGTATATCGGTTCGACCGGCGAACAGGGATTGCATCATTTGATCTGGGAGGTGTTTGACAACTCGCTCGATGAAGCCATGGCTGGGTATGCCAAGAGCATTAAGGTAGAGCTGTTGAAAGACGGCACGGTTACGGTTGCCGACGATGGGCGCGGTATCCCCGTAGACATTCACCCGAAGACAAAAAAATCCGCACTCGAAACCGCGGCTACTACATTACATGCCGGCGGTAAGTTTGACGGCGATTCGTACAAGGTTTCCGGCGGTCTGCACGGCGTGGGCCTTTCGGTCGTAAACGCACTTTCGACATGGATGAAGATCGAAGTGTGCAAAGAAGGCACGATGTATGTGCAGGAATATAAGATCGGCAAACCGCAATACGATGTAAAGAAAGCGGGTAAGTGCACGGCCAACGGAACAAAGGTCTTATTTAAGCCGGACGGGTCCATTTTCTCCACGCTCGAATTCGACCGCAAAGAAATCGTAAGCCATTTGCGCCAACAGGCGTTTTTGACCAAAGGGATCCGCATCGAGATCGTTGATGATCGAGAGGATCTTCCATTCTATTACTCCTTCTATTTTGAAGGGGGACTTATTTCGTTCGTCCGTTATGTAAATCGCAATCATACCCCAGTGCACAAGGAGACTTTCTATGCGCATAAAAGTTACGAGAGTATTGATGTTGAGGCGGCATTTATTTATAACGACGACCCTGATGCTCGTGAGTTGAGTTTTGCAAACAATATCTATACATCGGATGGCGGTATGCATGTGACCGGTTTTCGCACGGCCCTGACGCGCGCGTTGAATGAATTCGCGCGCAACATAAATGCATTAAAAGGAACGGAAGATAACTTGACCGGCGATGATGTGCGCGAGGGTATTACGGCGATCATCTCCGTGAAGCTGCGCGATCCGCAATTCGAGGGGCAGACCAAGGCCCGCTTAGGAACGCCGGCAGCGCGCGGAGCAGTGGAGTCCGTGCTCTCTGAAGCGCTAAAGGAATACTTTGAAAAATATTCGGGTGATGGCAAAGCGATCATCGAAAAATGTATCTTGGCCCAAAAGGCCCGTAAGGCCGCAAAAGCCGCAAAGGATACCGTGTTGCGCAAAGGCATGCTCGAGGGTATGACTCTGCCGGGGAAGCTTGCCGATTGTTCCAGTCGCAAAGCTGCTGATTCCGAGCTGTACATAGTCGAAGGCGATTCTGCCGGAGGCTCGGCCAAGCAGGGTCGTGATCGCCGGTTCCAGGCCATTCTTCCGCTTAAGGGAAAGATCTTGAACGTCGAGCGCGCGCGGCTCGACAAGATGCTTGTCAATAACGAAATCAAGTCATTGGTCATTGCGCTCGGCACTGCCATTTCCGATAGCTTTGATATCGAGAAGTTGCGGTACCATAAAGTTGTCATCATGACCGACGCCGATACTGATGGAGCGCACATTCGAACATTGTTATTGACCTTGTTCTATCGTTTCTTCCGCCCGGTGATCGATGGAGGTTTCTTGTACATTGCACAGCCGCCATTGTTCCGCCTCCAGCTTGGTAAGGATGTGCGCTATGTGTACACGCCCGAGCAAAAAGACAAGGCCGTTTCGGAAATGACCGCCGGTAAAAAGAGCGAGTCGAACGTAAATGTGCAGCGCTATAAGGGTCTTGGTGAAATGAACCCCGACCAGCTTTGGGAAACGACTATGAATCCGGAGTTCCGTACGTTGCTTCAGGTTGAGATCGATGACGCTCAGGAAGCCGATCGATTGTTTGAGATATTGATGGGCGACGAAGTCGCGCCACGCAAGCAGTTCATCCAGTCAAATGCAACATTGGTGCGCAACTTGGATATAACTTAAATGGCTTGCATTTTCTCAAGGTTTAGTGTATGGTAATTACTGTCTAACTTATTATATTCTTATGTTTTCACGTCTTACCTCGTATTTTCAGGAGTCGCAGCTCGAATTCAAGCGGGTCAATTGGCCAACCCGGCAGGAGACCATTCGATTAACCGGCATGGTTATTGGACTTTCGCTCATATTCGCCGTCTTTTTGGGTGTATTGGACATGGTATTTAATTATGCGCTTGTCCAGTACTTCATATAACAAAGAATTGCGCGTGGCGCATTAATGCACATTATTCATGACTGAAACAACATCACAACCGACTTCGGAAAAGAAGGCCGAGAAGAAAAAGGAACTTTCCCAAAAAGGGGAGCGGCATTGGTATGCCGTGCACACCTATTCCGGCTACGAAGATGCCGTCGCGCGCTATTTGAAACAGCGCGTCGATTCTTTGGAAATGGATGACAAGATCTTTAACGTCGTCGTTCCCAAGGAAAAGAGCATCAAGATCAAGAACGGAAAGCGCAAGGAAGTCGAGGAAAAGATCTATCCCGGGTATGTGCTTGTTGACATGATCATGGGCGAAGACTCATGGTATGTCGTGCGCAATACGCCGCGCGTTACCGGTTTTGTCGGATCGGATTCTACCGAGCCGACGCCGTTGTCGAAGGAAGAGGTTGATTTTCTGCTCGCCCGCATGGAAGGTGGCGAGAAGAAAATTACCTTGGATTATGTCGTTGGCGATATCGTAAAGATCACCGACGGACCGTTCAAAGACTACGAAGGAAAGATATCCGATATCGATCAGGAGCACGCAAAGATCAAGGTACTTGTGCCGATCTTCGGGCGAGAGACTGCGGTCGAGTTGGACTCGTTGCAGTTGCAAAAAATATAAGCGTGAATCAAGAAGCATGAATCATGAATAATGAATGAATGCAGATGAGATTCTTGACATATTCCTTACCATAATCCATTATTTAGTATTCATAATTCATATACAGTATGGCAAAAGCAATCAAAACTATCATTAAGCTTCAGATCCCGGGTGGCGCGGCAAACCCTGCTCCTCCGATTGGTCCGGCATTGGGTCAGCACGGCGTGAATATCGCGCAGTTCTGCCAGCAGTTCAACGAAGCGACCAAAGATATGGTCGGAAGCATCATTCCCGCAGAGATCAACATCTATGAAGATCGAACCTTCGACTTCAAGCTGAAGACCTCCCCGGCATCCGATCTGTTGCGCAAAGCGGCAGGCGTCGCCAAGGGATCGGCGAATCCGCTGAAGATCAAGGTGGGAACCGTTACCGAGGCGCAGGTGCGTGAGATCGCCGAAAAGAAAATGGTGGATCTTAACACTGAAGACGTCGAGCAGGCCGCAAAGATCATCAAGGGCGCAGCCCGATCGATGGGAATCGAAGTCAAATAAAAAACGCCATAGGCGTTTTTTATTTGACTTCAGGCTAACAACCAGCAACCTATAACTAATAACAGGGATGCGAAATTCTACCGGATCTGTTCGTCCGCCATTTGATGGACGAGCGGATTCTTTGTTTTTGTGGGAGGGTGGTGAATGCGCGGTTCTATTAATAGAACCGCGCATTTGTCATTCCGGCGGAGGCCGGAATCTCATCGCACTACCATGAGATCCTGAAACGAGTTCAGGATGACAAACTTCTTATGTTGTCATTCCGGCCTCCGCCGGAATGACAAAAAGTTATGCTATACTAATACCATTATGGATATCAAAGGAAAGACAGTATTCATTACCGGTGGGGCGACGGGCATCGGATTGGAAACCGCGAAAAAGTTCATTGCCGAAGGTGCGAATGTTGTCATTTATTCCCATGGTGCGACAAGCTCGGAAGCGATGACGCTTCCTATTGATCGCACATTGGTCATAGAAGGGGATGTGTGCGATCGGGCGCAGGTCGCCCTTGCCATTGCGGAAGCGAAGAAGCGTTTTGGCGGCATCGATGTGCTTATCAACAATGCGGGCGTTGCCCAGCGCAAGCGATTTGCGGATACGACGGAAGCCGAGTGGCAAAGCATGGTCAATGTGAACCTGGGCGGCATGTTTATTGTTACGCAGGAGGCTTTGAAGAGCATGGATACCGGCGTTGCGGAAACCGATCATGACGGTTGTACCGTGAAACGAAAATGCATCATTAATATTTCATCGGGAGCGGGACTCTGTGGCATTCCCGAGCTTGCCGTCTATTCGGCGACCAAGGCCGGCGTGATCGCGTTTACGCAGGCGTTGTCGGCCGAGCTGGTGCAGTCGGGGATCGATGTGATCACCATTACCCCCGGGTCAGTAGGGACGAACATGTTCAAAGAACTGTTCAAAGGCACAGAGGCGCACCATACGCCCGCAGATGTCGCGGAGGTCATTTACAAGACGGTCATCGGAGAAATGAAACCCGATAACCGCCTAATCGTGGATACATTCTATCATCAAAGGGTATAATATTATATTTGGTTCAAATGATTGAAAAGCATAATGAGCGGAAGAAGGAGGTGGTTGATTTCATTAACGATGTGATAAGAGATATCAACAGTATTTTTTTATGTGATTATCCTTCTTCTCCTAGAATTCAAGCGATAATTGTTTTTAGCTTGTTAGATATTCTTGCAAGTTACTGGTATGAATATGATGGAAAATGCGAAACACAAAGCAAGCGGTTTACTTCTTGGCTCCGTACATTTTGTTTAATAGGCCAAAATGTGGAATATGTTAAAAATACACGGTGGCATAAATTAAGCAGTGAACGTCTTTGGCATCTTAGAAATTCCTTAGTCCATTTCTTCGGGTTATCTAATGAAAGTGATGGTATTTATATGGCGCTGGCGTCGAATAAATTTTCTGATAAAGAAGTTGATGAGTATGAGAGTGGAATTAATAAATTAGGAGAGTCTCTTGTAATTATGGTGAAACCAAAGGATCTTTATGAGTTGATTAAGCAAGGAGGCATCCTAATGTTAAAAGATTGGATAAAAAATATTCATGAAGCGCAAGCGGGTAATAATGAAAGAGGGGTGAGACATATTGATGGAATAGAAAGAATATATAAGAAGATACAAAGTGAGGGCGCTAAACTAATACCGATGTAATATGAAACCCGATAACCGCCTGATCGTGGATATATTCTATCACCAAAGGGTATAAGGGCGGTGACATGGATGACTGCGACAAGAGTCAGAGAAATTCTGAAATAAAAAACGCTTAATAATATTGCTATAGCAATATTATTAAGCGTTTTTTATCCGCATCATTCGTGGGGGGATTTTTTGATGGCGATGTCGCCGAAGCGGTCGGGTTGTTCCACGTGAATATGTTGGTCGCGTAGCAGGTGAAGCAGCGCAAGAAAGAGGACCACGACCTCCTTCTTTGATTTTTCATTGATCAGGTTGCCGAAGCTTTTTATGCCCGCAGTAACCTTCATGAGTATTTCCTCGATCTTTTCTTCGAGCCTTACTACCGTGTTCTCAACCTTTTTGAACTCAAGTGCCGCGGCTTTAAGGGTTTCGAATAGGGTTGCCATCGCCGCGTGCATTGTTGACGGTGTTATTTCGGGTGATGGGTAGAAAATGGTCGGCCGGCCGAGCAAAAGCGGACGCGCGACCGCCACCGATTCTTGTTCATAGAGCGTTTTTACATGTACCATGGCAGGTTTGAATTGTTGGTAGAACTTCAAGCGATGTTCGAGATCTTTGATATCTTCCTGATCTTCAGTCGATAATTCAAGCGAGGGAAGAAGTGCTTTTGATTTGATCAATAATAGGCGCGATGCGATTGCGACAAAGTCCGAAAGAAACCGAATTTCCGCTTCGTTGCGCTCCTTGCCCGACAGATTCATTTCCTGTACGAATTTAAGAAAATCATCGGTCACCAAAGCAAGACTCACTTGTGTGATCTCCAATTTGCGCGCCTCGATCATTTCGAGCAGTGTTTCTATGGGGCCGGTGAATTGTGCGGTGTTTATTTGGTACATCCTTTTTTAGTGTACTAGATTCCCGCTTTCGCGGGAATGACAATGCGGGGTACTGGATTCCTCTGCTGGTGGGCGGACGGGAATGACAATATTTTTTAAAGTGTCATTCTGAATTTATTTCAGAAGCTCACTGTTTGTACGCGAGATCCTGAAACGAGTTCAGGATGACAGCAGGCTCGGAATGACAAATTGAAACTCATTGTTTATCGAATAGCTCCTTGATCGGATCGAGGTAGCCGTAATCGCGCGGATCGCCCGGCGTGTAGCCATAACACGCGTGCGGTTCGCCTGTCGTCTTCAGTTTGCATGCTTCGTCGCCTTCGGGATTTTCCAATACCGGCTTCGTCTTCAATTCAAAATGCAAATGAATGTCATCAGGGTTGGTGCTGTCGCATCCATCGGTACCGACTTTCCAGTTGTTTTGGCAGTCATAGGCGCTGTTACCGACCGTTCCGAGTGTGTCGCCGGCGTGTACCGTGCAGCCTTCCGTGATCGATGCGGCTATCGAGGCAAGATGCGCATAGACGCCGTAAAGCGTTTTCCCGTCAATAGTGTGTTCGACGATGACCGTTGCTCCCATGCCATGATCCGTTCCATCGTTCGGTTGTACTCGCATGACCGTTCCGTCAGTTATCGCATATGCGCTAAGGTTCGTCGCATCGCGGTTCGGAGCAAGGTCTACGCCCGCGTGTTCATCGTAATCGAGCATGAGTTTGTCGAGGTTACCCGAGTAATTCCACAAGGATCGCAATGGGCTATAGAACCGCTGACGAATCCAGAATTGATCCATGGCTACAGGCGCATGTAAGGTCGGTTTGATCGTTCGGTCTCCGAAGGTCTTATAAATGACAAGCTGGTCGCCGCGATCCAAAAAAGCGAACAAGCGTTTTGCGATATCCGTTTCGAAGCGCAGGCATCCGCCGCTGAACTTCGATGTCACTTTTGTGCCATCGTCATAAAATGGGATCTCATGCATGAAAAAGTCTTCGGTTATCTGGATCGCATAGGGCATATTGACCGGAAACAATGAAGACCGGTGCTTTTCGTTCATAAACCCCACGCGGAAGTAACCCGTCGGCGTTTGAAACCATACGTTTTCCGGCGATTGATAGGCGACGGGCAGTATGTCGACGATCTTTCCGTTTTCAAACAAAATAATCTTTTGCGTCGTAAGATCGATCTGCGCTCCTTTTTGTTCGGTCAATTTTGGGGCTTCAAAACAGTAATGCCGGTCGGCTTCGTCTGCCAATTGCAGCGTTTCTGCGCAAATGTTCTTTTGTGTTTCTTCTTGCGACATGGCGATCAGCCGGCGTGAAAGTGTCGCCACTTGCGACTGTGCCGCCAGTTGTTGTGCGGGTTCCGGATAGACCGCTTTGCCGATGTTCCATCCACCCCAAAAAAGAAGCGGGGCTGCGATAAGGATGCCGGTCGTTGTTCGGATGGTTTGCATGATGGGGGTGGGCGTTATTGCGCAGTGAAGACGGATTGTCGTACGCATTTAACGCTCTATGCGTATTGTATGGATACCTTTATTGTCGATGAAATAAACAAAATCGTTTTCAGCAATATAGCGATAGTCGGTGAACCCGCTTATGAGGGGAAATGTATTTAGGGGTTTTCGGTCGTCTAATTCCGTGATCGCAAGTTCGCCGGTCCATTCGATCAACAGGTGATAGGAATCCCTATGCCAGCGAACGGTTTGTACCGGTTTTTCTTGTGGCAGTGTAATAGGAATGAGTTCGCCCGCCTTTTTGCGGATGTCGCCATTGAAATCTTCGATGAACAGCACACCTGCTTCGCCGGTTGCTTCGACAAAGGCCAACTTTTTTCCATCCGGAGAGAATGTAAACGAGGTTACATTGCTTGAAACGCGTCGGATCGTCTTTGTTTTTGGGTCGAATAGAGACAACGCATATGCCGTGTCGGAAAACGCCATTGATCCGCTTCCGGTCGTGGACAGTGCCGTAATGACGGTCGTGGTTGCCATGCGCGCGTTCAATTCATCGAGCAAGGCCTTTGACTTGAAGATCAGATTGAGCGTGAATGCCTTTTGCGTGCGCGGTCGTGCGCCGGTGCCAACCAGCTCAACTCCGACGATCGTCGAATCTTGCATGCCCCATGTGGCGAGCGATCCTTTGAGCAAGACCTCGACCGTCTTTTTTTCGGAATCGAACAACTTGAGGCCGGTTGCGTCTTCGATGATGAACTGGGTCGGCTTGAACGGAACGAACATGACCTTTTTGATCTTTAGTCCCCGTTGTGCATTGGCAGCGGCAAGGCTTAGGTTGAGCGTGCTGGACGCGTTTGCCTTATCGTACAAATAATAGATTCCGGTCGCGGCATCTTGCAGGATCATTTTATCCGCCGATCGGGTTGCGTCGATAAAGCGCGTTCCTTTGGTTGGCGCCACGAATGCCGACTCAGGGGTTTTTGGAATAAGTTGGACGTTCAACAGCTCCTCTACCTGCGATGGTTTTACCGTAAGGGTTTTGCGGTAGGTATGGTAACCATCTTTTGTAATTTCCACCCGATATGTTTTGGGTAGTAAATTTGATATGAGCGTGCCGCTTTGCAGGATGCCCGACGCATCCTTGTACGGTTTTCCATTTATCGTAATGGCGGCATCGCGGACATTCGTTTTGATATAGATCGCACCGATTTTTTGAAACATCCTTGTTTCGGTGGAAAATCGCCATCCGTATGAGTAGAGGAGCACCCCGGTTCCTCCCATGAGAAAAGCGGCTACGAACAGATAGAAAAGGATTAAGCGTGTCTTATGGGGCATGGTGTCTTATTGTGCAATTTTTTGCGTTTGCAATATATATGTTATAGTATAAAAACACTAATTAAGCAACAATCCATGCGGTTTATTATCAACGGAGGGAAGCCATTGCGGGGGACTATCGAGGTCAAAGGTTCGAAAAATGCCACGACGAAAATGATGATCGCGTCGCTTCTTACCGACGAAGAATGCGTGCTGGAAAACTTTCCGTCGATAGGAGATACGGAGATCACAAAAGAGCTGTGCGAGCATATCGGGGCAACCGTGACCATTGACGGCTCCACTGCGCGTCTGTGCACTCCGAATATAAAAAGTCATCGGGTAACGCAATTGACCCGCAGAAATCGCATTCCGATCCTTGCGCTTGGGCCGCTGTTGAACCGCGTCGGCAAGGCGGAGGTTCCCGTGTTGGGCGGCGACAAGATCGGCGCCCGGCCGGTCGACATTCATCTCGACGGATTGAAGCAGCTCGGCGCCGAGATCACGCATGACGACAAATTTTTCTACGCCAGCGCTCCGAACGGATTGACAGGCGCGACGATCACGCTGCGTTATCCGAGTGTCGGTGCCACGGAAAATATTATACTGGCATCCGTGTTGGCGAAGGGGCGCACGGTCATTCATAACGCGGCCGTCGAGCCCGAGATCATGGACATTATTTTGCTTTTGCAAAAAATGGGCGCGATCATCGGACTTGGTTCCGACCGTACGATTTATATTGAAGGCGTCAAAAAAATGCATGGCGCGCGCCATCGCATTCTTCCCGACCGCAACGAGGCGGTTTCGTTCGCCTGTCTTGGGCTGGCGTTTCCGGGCAACGAGGTAACAGTAAAGAACGCCGTGCAAAAAGATCTGATCACATTTTTGAATGCGGTCCGCAAGATCGGCGGGGAGTACCGTATCGAAGACGACGGCATTACCTTTTTCCGTAAAGATGGACTGGTGGCAAGCGAAGTGGAAACCGATACGCACCCCGGATTCATGACCGATTGGCAACAGCCATTTTTGATTTTGTTGACGCAAGCAGTGGGTACGTCCGTCATACACGAGACCGTCTATGAGGATCGATTTGGCTATGCTGAAGAATTGAGGGCTATGGGGGCGAACATCGCAGTCTTCTCCAAATGTTTAGGCGAACTGCCGTGTCGTTATAATGGGCAAGGACATCCGCATAGCGCCATTGTTTCCGGGCCTACGCCGCTTACCGGCATCACGCTCAAGGTGCGCGATTTGCGTGCCGGCATGGCGCACATGATCGCCGCATTGGTTGCCGAAGGTGAATCGACTATCGAGGGGATTGAAGAGATCGATCGGGGATACGAAGATCTTGATACCCGATTGCGTGCTATCGGGGCGGATATACGGCGGGTTGATTGACGATCGTTTTTAATTTCTGCGCAGGAGGGAGCGATTTGTGCAATCGGGGAAAAAAGGGTAGTATCGAGTAGTATAACCAAGTATATCGCGGGTGATTTTGCGTTATGCATCAGCCCGTTTTTAAGAAATAATCGCATGTTTACACGAAAAATTGGAATCGATTTGGGAACCGCAAATACCATCGTATTTGTGGAAGGGAAGGGATTTGTCATTAACGAACCGACCATCGTTGCGTTGAGCGCGCCCGACAATACGGTGCTTGCCGTCGGCAGGGAGGCAAAGGAAATGATCGGCAGAACGCCGAGCGACATTGTGGCCTATCAGCCGTTACGTGATGGTGTCATCGCCGACTACTATATTACCAAGGCGATGTTGAAATATTTCATCAACAAGGCCATCGGGTCATTTAACGTGTTTAAGCCGGACATCGTCATTTCCGTCCCGGCCGGCATTACGCAAACGGAACGCCGCGCGGTGATCAATGCCGCAAAGGAAGCGGGCGCACGCGAAGCCTATATCGTGCGTGAACCGATGCTCGCCGCATTGGGCGCGGGCATTCCGATCAATTCCCATGCGGGCAACATGATCATCAATATCGGCGGCGGTACTACCGAAACTGCGGTTGTTTCGCTGGGCGGCATCGTGTCATGGGCGAGCTTGCGCGTGGCGGGAAACAAGTTCGATATGGCCATCGTCGACTACATCAAGAAAAAATATTCGCTTTCCATAGGACAGCAAACATCCGAAGCGATCAAGATCCAGATCGGTTCCGCATTGACGACCAAAGACAAGCGCACTATGGAAGTGCGCGGGCGCGACCTTATTACCGGATTGCCGAAAGATATCATGGTCACATCGAACGAGGTCGCAGAAGCGATCCATCCGTACCTGCTCGACATTGCAAGTGAAGTACAGAACGTGTTCAATGAAACGCCGCCCGAACTGGTCGCTGATGTCATGGAAAAAGGTATTATCATTTCCGGTGGCGGAGCGCAAATCCCGTATTTGGCCGACTTCCTGAAGCGCATGTTGGGCGTGAATGCCTATGTCGCCGAAGAGCCGCTGTTCTGTGTGGCAAAAGGCGCTGGGCTTATATTGACCCATTTGGATGTGTACAAGCGGACGCTGTTGAATAAGCGTTAAGTGTGGGGGCGCCCAAACGAGGACATGCCCGTCAACCCGCTCACGCGCTTCGCGCTGCGCTTCCGTTTGGGTTTCCGGACCATGTCCCCGTTTGGCGCTTCATAAGATATAGGAGGGTTGTATAATGTTAAAAATCGGGACAGATGTTCCGATTTTTTGTAGGTTACGGGATTTGACAAGTTCTTCCACTATGCGCTTTACTGGGCTTAGTACTATTCCATTATTCATCATTAGCGCAGAAAGGAGGAGCCGGTATGCATACAATCGAAGGGAAGTTGCCGTTGTATCTCGGGGTTATCAAGCTGATGAAAGCGAAGGCACAGCGGGTGCGTGTATCGCAGGCGCATGAAAAAGAACTTTTCGAGCTTGGGAATCTGCTGCGCATGTCGGAATGGCAGTCGGCGGAATATCTTGTCGTCGCGGCGCGTCATTTGTCAGAGATTCGCACCGCCATGCCTTCCGACGGGACCGATATGAACGCGTGCTATTTGTTTCTTGGGCAGTTGATCGAGGAGCTTATGGCGGAGGCGACCAAAATGATGCCTAAGCCTGCTAATTACTCAGAAGGGTTTTTATCCGACATGCATGAATAAGGTGTCGACGTTCCATTGCGCAAAAGCCACGGACATCCCGTGGCTTTTTTTATTGCATAGTATCGAGACCTACAATTCAATTTGGTGTCCAAAATGACGATCGTCATTTTGGACACCAGATGAGCGTGGGGGTGCTATTTTTTACGATTGGTTTTTGAGTTTGACATGGGGCTTTGGTTTTATTTTTGGTATACTGAGTATGGCATGAATCGCTACAAGAAAAATTTTGCGTATATTGACGGGAATAATTTGTATCGCGGAACGGGCAATGACGGCTGGAGCGTTGACATGTATCGCTTAAGAAGGTGGCTTTCGGATAAGTATGGCGTTGTTTGTGCGTATTATTTTATAGGGCTTGTTCCCAAGCAAAAAGATCTTTATACCGCTTTGCAAAAGGCAGGCTTTACATTGATATTCAAGGAGGTCGTTTATAATGGCTCGGGCGAGGCTAAGGGAAATTGCGATGCCGATCTCGTATTGCAATCGTCAGTAGATGCATTTGAGAATAATTGCGACAAACAAGTCCTTGTCACGAGCGATGGTGATTACGCCGGGCTGGTAAAATTTTTGCAGACGAAAGAAAAGTTAGAAGTGGTTATTTCTCCGAGCAAGGTCGAGAAGTGCTCGATCCTGTTGAAGCGAACGGATGCGCCGATCGTGTATTGCCATGATGTGCGGCATAAAATAGAACTAAATAAAAAAGCCCCCGGCAAGGACGGAACCTTGCAAGGGTCTTTTTCGTAGTGATATAAGTAATCGTAGGCTACTTTCCTGGATTAGTCAATATTTAAGCATGAATACCTCACCCTTTGTCGATGAATATGTTTCGTTTTTGAACGGGTTTTTGCGCGACGATGCAAAAACGCTTGATGTTGTTTTTGATTGTTCCAGCGGGGCTACAGGGCCGATCATGGAGGCACTCAGGGAAAAAGGAAAAAGGAAAAAGGAAAAAAGGGAATGGGCTATTTTGAATGGTCAGCCTGATGGGAACTTCCCGAATCATGCGCCGGATCCGTTGCATGCCGGTTCGTTGCGCGCGTTACAAAAGAGCGTTGTTTCCAATGGTGCCGATATAGGTGTCATCTTTGATGCGGATGGAGACCGTGTTTTCTTCGTCGACGACAAGGGTCGTTTTGTGGACCCGGATGTCGTGGCGTATCTGTTGCTGTGGTCCTTGCGTCCGAATCGATTTGTGACCGATGCAAAAGACGGATGGCTTGTGCGTCGGCAATCCCTCGATTTCACTCGGGACGAGTCGCTGCTTGGCGCAAAACGCATTGCGGGCAAGACAGGGCATTACGCCATGAAACACGCCATGCGGAAAAATGGCGCCGAATTCGGGTGCGAGCGATCGGGGCACTATTATTTTAAAAACTTTTTTTATTGCGATTCGGGCATCATGGCGGCCGTCGCGGTGCTGAACGCGCTTGCGCGATTGCCGTATGCGCTGTCGGAATTCGTAGACCTCTTGCCGGAAACGTATCGGTCGCCGGAGATCAATGTCCCTGTTTCGTCTTCCATTGCGCCCGCCGGATTGTTTGCGCACATAGAACGGACATATAAAAAAGACGCAAAGGCTATATCGAAGATCGATGGCATTGCCATGGACTTTGCCGATCCCGATTGGTGGTTCAACGTGCGGCTTTCCAATACCGAATCGTTAGTTCGGTTAAATGTGGAAGCGCGCGACAAGGCCACCTATGATGCGCAATTGAAAAAATTGACAACAGTGCTTAAGAGGGGTATTAAGTAAGGTATCGACTCTTATGTGTTGTCATTCTGGCCCGGAGCCTGCCCCGTACCACGATACGGGGAGCCGGAATCTCGTGTTTTTGCGGGGAGATCCTGAATCCGTCGGCTGACGGATCAGGATGACATATGTTTGCTTTCTGTTTCACCCTTGCATCCCGATTTCTTTTGTTATGGGTTGTTGGTTATGGGTCATAGGTTATTTTTATGTATGCGCGACTTTATCGTTTTCGACATCGAGACAAAAAATACGCTCGCCGAGGTGGGGCGGGATAATTTCAACGACCTGCAGGTTTCCGTGGTGGGTCTTTTTTCCTACGCGCAAGACAAATATATTTCGTTCGACGAGCACCACATGATCGAATGCAGTGAACTGTTACGCGATGCCGAATGCATCATCGGGTTCAGTATTACCCGATTCGACATTCCCGTATTGAATAAGCACTGCAAGTTCAACCTGTTCGGCGTGCCGCGCATCGATCTGCTCGATGACATTGAAATGCAATTAGGAAGACGGATCAGCTTGGATCTTTTGGCAAAAATAAATTTGGGAACGCAAAAAACGCACCATAGCCTTGAGGCTCCGGTGATGTATCGCGAGGGCAGGCTGGAGGAGCTTGCCGATTATTGTTTGCACGATGTGCGCATAACAAAAGATCTATATGAGCTTGCCCGCGCGCAGGGCTATTTGTTGGTTCCGCAGTGGGGGAGCGACGAGCCGGAACGGGCGACCTTCAATTTTGGGCCATTCTAAGCGTTTTTTGGCGGTATTGACTTATTGCCACAAATATGCTTTAATTTAAATATACGCAGTTCGTTTACAAAACCATATACCAAGGAGGTGAATTATCGGAGAGTGCTAATTATCGGAATGTTGTTTACAGGAAGAAACCAAGGAAGTTTGGAAGAAAAACAACGGAGGAAGAACGATGAACGCATCAACCGCATCAACCGATCCCCAAGGCCCCACCAAGAAACTTACCGCCCCGCTTGCCCAGCAGTTTGAACTTGCCCTCGCAAAGAGGAGCAAGGAAAAAGTAAAACCCGTTCTGCCCGACCTCGACGCCATTCAGGTGGCGGTCGTCAGTGATGACGACATTGAGGAGCAGATCAAGGAAGCGCGCGGGCGTAGCGCGTATGCCCAAAAGGCGGCGCAGAAGATCATTATGATCCGCGCCCGCCAGCTCCAGATCAATCTGGTCAAGGAGCGTGGTGGCATGCTGACTTCCAGTGATGTCGCCGAGCTTAAGAAGCTCAAGGCCGAGGAGGAAAAGATCCTCGGCGCGGGCGATGAAGAGCTGCAGAAGTCTTTGCGGTTCGCGCTCTTCATTGAAGAGATCCGCTCTGGCGTGGCCAGCGCAGAAAACGCGCTCGCTTTTCTGGCGCGTGCCGTGGAGATCGGACGGTTCCGCGAACCGACCGATGCCGAGAAGCAGGCTTTCCGTGTTGCCGACAACAAGTACCCCTCGGGGACCTTGTTCTATGCCAAGAAGGCATATCTGTCGGTCCACACCGGTGCCCCGCAACGCGCGCTCGAAGCGGAGTTGCGCAAGTTCATCGGCGCTGTCAAGAAAAACGACGGCAAGGCCGAGCAGGCCGAGATCGACCACATCCTGCAAAGTGGAGAGGCCGATCTTGGCAATATGCGGAAAGGCATTGTCGGAACCTACGTCCTCAACCTCCCCCATCGGGAGGTCAAGGGAAAGGTCTTCCGCGCCGGAGCGGCGCTCGTCGCTGTCGAACAGAAAAAGATCGGCAAGGGTGGCGAGATGACGATCATCAAGATCGGCAAGGGCGCCGGCACGTTGGCGTGGATGAACGAACACAAGGGGACGTGGATTTCCCTCTCATCGTTCCGTCGCGACGCAAGCGACAAGAACCTTGCGGGCGAACTGTTGGTATTTTCCGACAAATTCATTCGCGTTCTTAGTGCGGCTGTGGTCGCGGGGCGCCGCGCTACGGCGGCGTAACACCGGTCTACCGGTAAAACCATATGGAGGGGCTTCGGCCCCTCTTTTTTTGCGCCGTTTCTTGCACCCTTTTATTTTTTGTGATATATTCTTTTCATCGTGAAAACATACGCAAAACTTATCTTAACCGGTATTGCCGTTGTGGCCGTGTTGGCCGCAGTGTTTGTTCTCCCAATATCGAAAAAACCGTTTGATTTTGGTTCAAGGATCGCTCCATGGAGGCTGGGGCTTGATCTGGTAGGTGGTTCCCATTTGGTATACGAGGTCGACATGTCCAGCGTCGAAGTAAAAGATCGCGATTCCGTCATGAACGGACTCAAGGATGTCATCGAACGTCGCGTGAATATGTTCGGCGTCAGCGAGCCGCAGGTCGTTACCGCGAAAGAAGGCGAGTCGCATCGATTGATCGTGGAGCTCGCGGGCATTCCCGTAGAGGAGGCCATCAAGCAGATCGGCGAAACTCCGATGCTTGATTTTCGTGAGGTGTATGAGGTCGGCACATCGACCGCATTTTTGCCGACCAGCCTCACCGGCCGTTATTTGAAAAATGCGCAGATGACGTTCGATCAAACGCTTGGCACGCCGAGCGTAAGCCTTGAATTCAATGACGAAGGCGCCGCGTTGTTTGAAGAATTGACCGCCCGCAACATCGGCAAACCGATTGCGATCTTTTTGGATGGAGAGCCTATCGAAGTGCCGACCGTACGGGAAAAGATCTCCGGCGGAACCGCACAGATCACGGGCAAATTCACTTCCGATGAAGCGCGCAAAATGGTGGAGCGTTTTAACGCGGGCGCATTGTCCGCTCCGATGTCGCTCATCAGCCAGCAGACCGTCGGCGCAAGCCTTGGCCAGGAATCGCTGAAGAACGCGATCAAGGCCGGGTATCTTGGCACCATCGCCATCATATTGTTTATGCTCGCGTACTATCGCGGGTTTGGTCTCTATTCGTCCGTTGCATTGGTCATTTACATCGCACTGTCCGCCGCGATCTTCAAATTGGGCATTACCATGACCCTTGCGGGTATTGCGGGCTACATACTTTCCATCGGCATGGCCGTGGACGCGAACATCCTTATTTTCGAGCGCACCAAAGAAGAGCTGAAGCGCGGGCTTTCCAAATCGGCCGCGGTTGAAGAAGGGTTTCGTCGTGCGTGGTCTTCCATTCGCGATTCGAACGTTTCAACGGGCATTACCTGCTTGATTCTGTTCTTTACCACATCCAGCTTTGTGAAAGGATTTGCGTTGACACTCGGCATCGGCGTATTGGTCAGCATGTTCTCGGCCATTACCGTGACCCGGTTGCTCATGCATGTGTTTTCGCTAAAAACAAAGAAGCACTAATCGTCATCATTTAATCGGTCTATGAATATCATAAAACACAAAGCATGGTTTCTCGGCTTCTCGACGATCTTGATTATCGTGAGCATCGCCGCGCTCGCCATATTCGGTCTGAAGACCGGCATTGATTTCCGCGGGGGAACGATGTGGCAGGTAAGGCAGGTTTCCGGCGAGGTCGTCATGAACGAAACCGCACTGAAAGATTTTTTGGGCACCACGCTCGAAGATAAAAATTTCACCATGTTTCCCGTCGAAGATGGAAGCTATTTGATCCGCATGCCGGCCATTTCCGAGGTCGTACATCAACAGCACTTGCAGGATATGCGCACCCGCTTTGGAATCATCGAAGAAGGACAGTTTCAGTCCATCGGTGCGACCGTGGGGCAGGAATTGCGCAACAAGGCATTGTGGGCAATGCTGTATGTCGTTTTGGGCATCTCACTGTACGTGACCTATGCGTTCCGTAAGGTTTCCTATCCGGTGAAATCATGGAAGTACGGCATCATCACGCTGATCACCTTGTTGCATGACGTGATCGTACCCGCAGGCTTCTTTGCCTTTTTGGGTTGGAAGTTTGGCGTCGAGATCGACACGAATTTCATCGTCGCGTTGCTTGTGGTCATGGGCTTTTCCGTTCACGACACCATTGTGGTGTTTGATCGGATCCGTGAAAACGTGCTTAACCACAGCGGGAATACTTCGTTTTCCGACGTCGTAAATAAGAGCGTCAACCAAACGATCGCCCGTTCCATTAACACGTCATTGACCGTTTTGATTGTTTTGGTGGCTATGTATTTTTACGGGCCCGCTACCTTGCAGTACTTTGTTTTGACCCTATTGATCGGCATTGCCATGGGAACTTACTCCTCGATCTTCGTGGCGAGCCCCCTCTTGACATTATCCCGTAAATTAAGTAAAGTTTAATCACTAATCGGTAGATTGGATTCAACTCTTATGAAGAACACAGGCAATATCATCGAACAGGTAACGCACGCATTGTCCGCTCGACAGCGAGAAATAGTCGAGGAACGTTTTGGACTTCGCGATGGACAGGAAAAGACCCTGCAGGAACTCGGCGAACGCAACGGCATTACCCGTGAGCGCGTGCGCCAGATAGAGGCAGAAGGGCTTCGTTTGGCGCGGGAACGTTTTAGCGATGCAGGCGGCGATCGCCTGGTGCAAATCGCCAAGGAGCAACTCGTTGCCTTGGGCGGCGTTCGCAAGGAAGATGATTTTGTCGAAGACATGCGCACGGTGTTGAAAGATGCGACCGTGAACAAGTATCAGTTCCGCTTCCTTTTCCGCATTGCCGGCGAGCCGATGTACCATGCTGAAAGCGATCATTCCTATGGGTTTTGGGCTTCGGACAAGGCTGTCGTCAAAAAGGCAGAGACTTTCATTGAAAAGGCGGTCAAGTTCTTTGGCGGCAAGAAAGAAGAAATAGTCTTCAAGGGTCAATTCGATCCGCACTTCAAGCAGGTTGCGACCGCTTCGAACGTCGACCGCGCCGTCGGCATGAACTACCTCGGCATCTCGAAACAGTTTTCCGTGAATCCGTATTCCGACTTTGGTCTTTCCCATTGGGAAGAGATCACGCCGAAGACCGCGCGCGCAAAGGCATATCTTATCTTGCGCAAGCATGGCAAGCCGATGCACTTCCGCGATATCGCCACTACGATCAATTCGGTCGGGTTCGATAAAAAGCCGGTGTATGCACAGACGATCCATAATGAATTGATCAAGGATGGACGATTTGTCCTTGTAGGTCGCGGTATGTATGGTTTGACCGAGCATGGATTTTTCCCGGGTACGGCAAAGGACGTCATCAAGCAGGTGCTTGTTGACAATGGCCCGCTTGCCCAGCATGAGGTCGTGCAGTTGGTTTCCTCTCAGCGATTCTTGAAGGAAAACACCATTCTGCTTAACTTGCAGAACAAAAAATATTTCAAACGATTGGACAACGGAACATATCATGTTGCGTAAATAACGGATAACCAATAACCAATAACCGAAAACGGATAACGGATAACGGAATGCAAAAAAGAGACGAGTGTCTCTTTTTTGTTGGACCATTTTGCGATATACTAAAAGAGATACATGGCAAACATTTCAGACTTTCTACTGGACTATTTTTCGATCACACCGGTCGTGCAGAATATCATCCTTGGCATTGCGCAAAGCATTGGCGAGGTCTTTTCGTACGTATGGTGGGCCGTCGTTCCGGTTGTTTTGGCGTTCTATCTTTGGGACCTGTACATCGACTCGAACAAAAAAGCGGCAAAGAAGGCGCAAAAGTGGGTCGTGCTTGAATTGCGCATCCCCAAGGAAAATTTGCGCAGTCCGAAATCCATGGAACAGGTGTTTGCCACGGTACATGGCACCTATGCCGGCGAGATCAAATGGTGGGATGAAAATATCAAAGGGAAGGTTCAAAACGCCCTTTCGTTTGAAATGGTCGGGCGAAGCGGCGGTGTATATTTTTATGTGCGCGTACCTGCCGAGCACCGCAATTTGGTGGAGTCCGCATTGTTTGCGCAATATCCCGCCGCGGAAATAGCCCTTGTCGAAGACTATCTCAGCTTCTTGCCGATGATGTTGCCCAACGATGTTTATGATGTATGGGGCGTCGATATGGTTCTCGACAAAGACAGCGCATATCCGATTAAGACATACGCCTATTTTGAAGAGAAAGAGGAAGAGCAACGACTTGATCCGCTTACGGTCATTTTGGAAACCATGTCGAAGCTCCGCGAGAATGAAATGATCTTCGTGCAATATATATCCAAGCCGACCGGCGAAAAAACGAGCGACTACAAAAAGAAGGGACAGGCGATCGTCGATAAAATGTTAGGCCGTGAGGTGAAGGTCGCTCCTAAATTGAGCATATTTGATCATCTTGTCATGTGGATCAAGAATTTTTTTCTTGTATTCATAAGCACTCCGGAATGGCCCGAGCCGCCGAAAAAATCCGACGCTCCACCCAAGACGATTGCGTCTTTGAGCTTTTCTGAAAAGGAAGTACTTGAAGGCATTGAAGGAAAAATATCCAAACTGTGCTATGAAGTGAGCGTGCGTGCAGTGTTTATCGATCGGCAGGAAACGTTTCATAAGTCCTATATAGGGGGGATCATCGGCTCATTCAAGCAATTCGGTTCCCAGCATATCAATTCGTTCAAGCCAAACAGGGATACGTCGGTAAACCCGCCGAAAGGTTTCAAGGCATGGCTGTTTCCGGCGTGGAAAAAGCATCAGGAATTTTTGAAAAAGAGGGCAATGTTCTTTGCATACCGCCAGCGGATCATGATAAAGAAGGCTCCCGTCTTTTCCATAGAAGAGTTGGCTACGCTTTACCATGTTCCGTCATCGTTGGTTACCGCGCCGAGTATGCGCCGTATCGAGGCAAAGAAAGGCGAGCCTCCGGAGAATTTGCCGATAGAATAACCAATGACTGATAACCAATAACCTAAAACCTACAACTAATAACCTATAACCGAAAACGAAAACGGATGACCGATAACGGATAACGGAATTAGAATGCATTATTATGGTGTGCGTATCGCACGAAATTGACAGGTCCCCGATCAGGTCGAGGACAGGCCCTCACCCGCCGGTATGACAATGCAAAACAGATCCTTCCGTTCGTCGGCTGACGGATACAGGATCTTGGCATTTTACCACGAGATTCCGAAATAAATTCGGAATGACAAATAGCCCTATGAGCAACAAAGAAATTTCAATTTTTGCAAAGACGAATTTTCGCAATCAAAGCGTTAATTTTGGCATCAAAATGAACGACCGCCTGCGGCATATGTACATCGTCGGGAAGAGCGGCACGGGTAAGACCACCATGATGAAAAACTTGATGATCAACGACATCAAGAACGGATTTGGTGTTGCCGTGCTCGACCCGCATGGCGAATTCGTCGAAGAGTTGCTTAAGCATGTGCCAGAAGACCGCATCAAGGATGTCATTTATGTCAATCCGGCCGATATCGAAAATCCGGTCGGATTTAATCCGCTTGAACGCGTCGGTGACGAACATGCGCACCTTGTCGCGTCGGCGGTGATGGGTGTGTTTCAAAAAATCTGGGTGGACGCATGGTCTGCGCGCATGGAATATATTTTGAACAATACCCTGTTGGCGCTTTTGGAATATCCGGGAACGACCTTACTGAGTATTATGCGCATGCTTGCGGAGAAAGAGTACCGCCTGAAGGTCGTTTCCAATTTAAAGGACCCGGTCATTAAGTCGTTCTGGGAAAACGAATTTGCAAAATATACCGACAAGTTCATGACCGAGGCCATTGCACCGTTGCAGAACAAGGTAGGGCAGTTCAGTTCCAATCCGGTCATCCGTAACATCATCGGCCAGCCGAAGTCGACCATCGACATGCGCAAGGCAATGGATGAAGGCAAGATATTGATCTGCAATCTTTCGCAGGGCCGTCTCGGCGAAGACAATTCCGCATTGCTCGGCGCCATGATCATTACCAAAATCCAGCTTGCCGCCATGAGCCGCATCGATATTCCCGAGAGCGAACGCAGGCCGTTCTTTTTGTACATCGACGAGTTTCAAAACTTTTCTACCGGTTCATTTACGAAGATCTTCGCCGAGGCGCGCAAATACGGACTTGGCTTGACGCTGGCCCACCAGTATGTCGATCAGCTTAAAAAAGAAGAAGGGCTTGCAGAGGCAATCGTCGGCAACATTGGCACCTTGGCTATGTTTCGCGTTGGCGCCATCGACGCCGTATTTTTTGAAAAGGAATTCGAACCCGAGTTTACGCCGCAAGATATGATCGGCTTGTCAAACCGGCATATTTACCTTAAATTGTTGGTTGACGGCCAGGCATCGAGACCATTTTCGGCAGAGACCTTGCCGCCGTATCCAATCCCGCAGCCGAATTACGAGGATGTCATTATTGAAAACTCCCGCAGAAATTATTCCATGCCTAAGGCGTTGGTGGATGAAATGATCGCCAAGGAATATATGGGGTCGGGTAAGACATCCATGGCAGATAAGGTTATGCGCCGTGACGAGCGGTCGTTGAGCTCGACTCTAACCCCTCGTGCGCAAGCGCCGAAGCCTTCTTTCGAGCGTAAACCCTTCGTCCGCCAGCCGGCGGATTCCTCCTCCGCTAACACTACGGCGGGCAGGCAGGACAGACCGTCGTTTGCGCGGGCATCCCAGGACGGGCCGTTGACCGATAGGCCGACGAGCGTGCGGCCATTTAGCGGAGATCGTGGCGCCAGCCCTGTGCCGCATCGCCCAGCGATGGACGATAGACTTCGCAGTATGCCGCAGGATAGGCCAAAACATGTGTTCGAGAAAAAGGCGGTCAATATTGATGACCTGAAAAAGGCAATCGAAGAATCATTACAAAAAAGAAAAGAAGCTACCCCCGAAGAACGACCAAAGCAACCACACAAGAGCGAGAAGGGGGATTTGTAATAAGTGAATCAGAAAGGTTGTCATTCCCGCGGAGGCGGGAATCCAGTATTAAATAGATTCCCGCCTCCGCGGGAATGACAGAGATTATAAACAATACATGCTTGACATCAACGACTTGGAAAAAGGAAGTTCTATCATTATGGACGGAGATCCGTTCACCGTGATCGAGATATCGCATCAGCACGTCGGACGGGGAGGTTCTTCCGTGCAGACGAAATTGAAGAATCTGCGCACCGGCCAGGTGCTGTCGCGCAACTTTAAGCCGGCCGACGAATTTGAAGAAGCCGAAGTGGAAGAATTGAAATCGAAATATCTGTATGCAAGTAAAGGCGAGTTTTGGTTTTGCGAATCGGCAAATCCGGGCAAGCGGTTCAGCTTGACCGAAGAAACTGTCGGCGATCAAAAAGATTTTCTAAAGGCGGATATGGAAGTGGTCGCCCTTATTTTTAACGAAAAGATATTCGCCGTGCGGTTGCCGGTCAAAATGGAATACCGGGTTGCGGAAGCTCCTCCGGCCATCAAGGGCAATACCGCACAAGGCGGCACTAAGGTCGTGGTCCTTGAATCAGGCGCAAAGGTGAATGTACCCATGTTCATCAACGAAAACGACATCATTCGTGTAAATACGCAGACTGGCGAGTACGCCGAGCGCGTGGAAAAAGCGTAACGATCGCATGCGCGAATCATTTTTACAGTTTCTATTCTCTTCTTCGATCGATTGGGTGCGCACCGGCGCTCTTTTTGCGGTTGCCATTGCGGTATGCGTTATGTATTACAGGCCAATGGCGGATAGACGGCGCATATTCTTGCGATTTGCATTCGGCGTCGCGGTCTTTCGATTATTGTTCGCGGGGGTGCGAACGGCATTGCAATATTATGCATGGATGCGAACCGAACTTACGCGATTTTTTCTGCCGCCACATCAAAGCGTTGCCGTTCTGTTGCACTACAGTTGGACCCATTTTTGGCTCAACGCGATCGTGTCCATCGGTGCGGCCTTGCTGTTTTTTGCGGTACTGCGCGCGTTGCGAGCGCATAATCCGCGTTATTTTGAAGAAGGCGAAGTGGAACTTGGGGCGTTGCTGGCACTTGTTGTCGGGTGGCCGCATTTTGTGGTGTTCGTGCCGGCCGTGTTTTTGTCTGTGGTCGTCATCAGCCTCATTCGTGACATTTTTTTGCGCGAAGCATATACGGCGCTCGGCCTGCCGTTTTTTATCGGGTATGCAATCGCGCTTGTATCGACCGGATACATTATTGCCGCATTAAGCCTGACAAGCATCATCATATAAACCCACCTTACCGGCGGGGGTTTACTTTTATGTCTTTTTTGGTAGGCTTCCGATAGTATGAATGGTTTAAAGCCAAAAGTATTTGTCATGATGTCGGGCGGCGTCGATTCGAGTGTCGCCGCTTTTTTGTTGCGCGAGCAGGGGACTTATGATGTGATCGGCGCGTTCATTAAAGGATATAACATGGACGGATGCCAAGACCGCGAAGCGGAAGATGCGCGGCGCGTTGCCGAACATTTGGGCATCCCGTTTTATGTCATCGATCTTGAAGAAGAATACAAACAATTCGTGGTGGAATATTTGGTCAACGGGTATCGCAACGGCATTACCCCGAACCCGGATGTGATGTGCAACAAGGAAATCAAGTTTGGCGTGTTTTTGCAAAAGGCGCTTGCGTTGGGGGCTGATTATGTGGCGACGGGGCATTATGCGCGAAGCGCAACCTATAACCTACAACCTATAACCGATAACAAAAAACAGGAAACTACTTACTCATTACAGAAAGGGATTGATGGGAATAAAGATCAGAGTTATTTTTTGTGGACGCTTACGCAGGAGCAACTGCGGCATTGTTTGTTTCCGATCGGTGCCTATGAAAAGCCGAAGATCAGGGAGATTGCGGCGGCCGCGGGACTTCCGACGGCGCAGAAAAAAGATTCCCAAGGTATTTGTTTTTTGGGGAAGATATCGTTGCGTGAATTTTTGGAACAGTATCTGCCGAAACGGAAGGGCGACATTGTTACCGTCGACGGAGTGAAGGTGGGCGAGCACGAGGGTGTGTGGTTTTATACCATCGGGCAACGGCACGGATTGCATGTCGGGGGCGGACCGGCGTATTTTGTGGTCAAAAAAGATGTCGCAAGCAATGTCATCACGGTTTCGCATGATGATCATTTGCTTGAGCAGGCATGTGCGGATATTGGCCTTGTTGAACTTAATTTCATGGGCATGTGCGCCATAGCCCCCCCGAAGTCCATTCCGGTCATGGTGCGCATCCGCTATCGCCAGCCGTTGTTTGCGGCGACATTGGTCGCCGATGGTGAGGCCTATCGGTTGCAATTCGATGAACCGCAACGGTTTGTTGCCGTGGGACAATCTGCCGTATTTTACGATGCCGATGGAGTTGTCATCGGAGGTGGGGTTATGCGTTGAGCCACAAGGGACGGTTTTAAGGGCTTATTCGGTATGGTATACTGCTGTAATATGGTCCACGATCTCCTGAATGATCCGGTAGTCGAATATACTTGCCCCATGCATCCCGATGTTTCTTCCGAGCGCGCGGGCAATTGTCCGAAGTGCGGCATGGTATTGACCGTTCGCGGGTTTGTTGACCACGCGCTGCCGGGCGAACAGGCTCCGGTGCATGATGCACATGCCGGCCATACCGCCGGTTCATTTTTGAAAAAATTCTGGATTTCGCTTGCATTGACCATTCCGATCGTATTGTATTCCGAACTCCCTGAGACGTTATTTGGGTTTTCTGTGCCTGTGTTTCGTGGCGTGCGTTATCTTGCGCCCGCGCTTGGGTCCATTGTGTTTGTTTATGCCGGGTGGATCTTTCTTGTCGGCGCCGTGCGTGAATTGCGCGCAAAGGTTCCGGGAATGATGACGCTCATTTCACTTGCGATCATTAATGCGTATGCCTATAGCGTGTATGTGTTTGCCACCGGCGATCCGCATGGTTTGTTTTGGGAGCTTGCAACATTGATCACCATCATGTTGCTTGGACATTATATAGAAATGCGTTCCATCGATACCGCGCAACGTGCGTTGCAGACGCTTGCCGCGCTGCTGCCCGATACCGCCGAGGTCGTCGCAGGAAAAGAGACCAAGACCGTGACGTTGGATGAACTGAACTTAGGCGACATGGTCGTGGTGAAGCCGGGCGGGAAAATACCGGCAGATGGAATTGTCGTCGAAGGGGAATCGCAGGTCAACGAGGCCATGATCACGGGCGAGTCGGCTCCTATTGCGAAGCGGATAGACGGCGGGGTCGTTGCAGGCACCATCAATGCAGATGGCCGGTTGGTCATACGCATTACCCAAATCGGAGGGAATACTTTTTTGGCGGGTGTCATGCGTTTGGTCGTCAAGGCGCAGATGTCAAAATCGCATATGCAGATTCTCGCCGACAGGGCCGCTTCTTATTTGACCGGAATCGCCATTACTGCCGCGTTGGCCACTGCGATTGTTTGGAGTACATTGGGCGCCGACCCTTCGTTCGTATTGGGTCGGGTCGTCGCAGTGTTGGTGGTGGCGTGTCCGCACGCACTTGGGCTTGCCGTGCCGTTGGTGGTCGCCATATCGACTTCACTTGCTTCGCGCAACGGGTTGTTTGTCAAAGATCGGCTTGCACTTGAGGCCGCGCGAACCATCGACATGGTGCTGTTTGATAAGACCGGCACATTGACCGCCGGTGCATATGGAGTCCACAAGATCATTCCGTTTGAAAAAGAAACTGTTGAGGGTGATGCGCAGGGTGTAGTGGAATCTCGTGTCGAAGAAAACATATTGCGGCTTGCCGCTTCGGTTGATACCGCTTCGGAACATCCCGTTTCCCGCGCGATCGTGGCGGAAGCGCGGCAACGCGAGATTGAACTGTTTCTGGTGACCGGCTTCGAGCGATTGCCCGGCAAGGGTGTGCGGGGTACATTGCGCGGGCTTCGTGTGGAAGTGGGCGGAGAAGCGCTTGTAGGGGCAAAGATCGTCGACCAAATGCCACAAGAAGTGCGCCAAGAAGTTGCATTGCTCGCGGGCAAAGGGCAGACCATCGTGTACGTCGTAGTGGATGACGCGCCGATCGGTGTCATTGCGCTTGCCGATGTCATCCGCCCGGAATCAAAAGAAGCGATCGAAACATTAAAGCGCCTCGGCATCAAGCCGATCATGATGACGGGTGACTCCGAGGAGGTTGCCGAGTGGGTCGCGCAAGATCTCGGCATTGAGGAATATTTTTTCCGCATATCGCCACATGAAAAAGTCGAGAAGGTTAAAAAGTATCAGGAACAGGGCTATCGCGTTGCCATGGTCGGTGACGGCATCAACGATGCGCCTGCATTGATGCAGGCGAACGTCGGGGTCGCCATCGGTGCCGGTACGAACGTGGCCATCGAATCCGCGGGGATCATTTTGGCCAAGAGCGATCCGCGCGATGTGGCAAAGATATTTGAACTGTCCCGATTGACCTATCGCAAGATGTTGCAGAACCTGTTTTGGGCGACCGGATATAATGTGATTGCCATTCCACTTGCCGCGGGCGTACTGCATTCGCAGGGGATCGTGCTTTCGCCTGCCCTTTCTGCGGCGCTCATGTCGTTGAGTACGGTGGTCGTTGCGGCTAACGCGCTGTTGTTGCGCTGGAGCGGAAAGAAACTCTCATGATAGCCATTCGAAGAAACATTTCACTTGCACGGCGCATGCATTACCGGATCGGCGGAAAGGCCCGGTATTTTTGCGAGCCGCAGAACGCGCACGATATCGTCGGTGCCGTGCGATGGGCGTTTGCGCGTCGTATCCCGTTTCTTTTTTTGGGAGCCGGTACGAACATGCTTTTTTCCGAACGGGGTTACGATGGATTGATCATGCAATATGTAAACAAGCACATTCGTAAAGAGGCGGGAGGCGTGCGCATTTCCGCCGGGACATCCATGCAGGATGCGGTCCGTTATCATTTGGCGCAGGGGCTCGACGATCTTGCATGGGCAGGCGGGTTGCCCGGTACGGTCGGCGGTGCGGTGTTTGGGAATGCGGGGTGCTTTGGCGGGGAAATGAAAGACTGCGTTGTTTCGGTGGAAAGTATTTTTTATGATCGCGCAGCGGGAATGGTAGAGCGCCGTGTTCGCAGTGCCGCAGAATGTGCGTTTGGTTACCGCGATAGCGTATTCAAGCGCAACGGCAACGAGATCATTGCGAGCGTCGTGGTGCGTGCCACGCCGGGAGACAAGCAAGCGGTTTGTGCGGAAGTGGAACGATGCATCGCATACCGTGAACGGTTTCAGCCCCTCGAATATCCGAGCGCAGGAAGCACATTCAAAAATATTCCCGTCGCATCCGTCACCCCGCAGGTGCGAAAAGAATTCGCCAGCGTGGTCAAGGTGGATCCGTTTCCTGTGATTCCCGTTGCCGCGGTGCTTGACCGGCTTGATCTGAAGGGGTCGCGCATTGGCGGCGCCGAAATATCGGAAAAGCATCCCAATTTTTTCATCAACCGAAACCGGGCCACCTTTGCCGATGTTATCGGCTTGATCAAGCTCGCCAAAAAGAAGGCTCTTGGGCGGTATGGGATCGTTTTGGAGGAGGAAATCCGCATCGTGCCGTAACCCTTTCATAAGGCCGGCCTTTTGCGATACAATACACACATATGCATATTTTGGATGAATTAAAGGAACGAGGACTGATCTATCAGGTATCCAACGAAGAAGCGCTCCGGGCGCTCGTAGACCGCAAAGGCGGGCTGTTTTACATGGGTTTCGACCCGACGGCGGCGAGCCTGCATGTGGGCAGTCTTTTGGGTATCGTATTTGCCAAGCGGCTTGAGGATGCCGGCATGGTGCCGGTGATGCTGGTGGGCGGGGCCACGGGCCTGATCGGCGACCCGAGCGGAAAGGCACAGGAGCGTACGCTTAACACAAGCGATGTTGTGGAATCGATGACTGCCGGGTTGGAAAAGCAAATCGGACAATTTAATTTCAAACATGCGCAATATGTGAACAATTACGATTGGCTCGGGCAAATGCCGCTTGTTGATTTTTTGCGCGATGCGGGAAAATATTTTACCGTCAATGAAATGCTTGCCAAGGAATCGGTAAAGAGCCGATTGGAAACGGGCATCTCGTTCACCGAGTTCAGCTACATGTTGTTGCAGGCGTATGATTTTTTGAAACTGCATGAATCGCGCGAAGTGGCATTGCAGATCGGCGGTTCCGACCAGTGGGGAAATATTACCGCGGGCATCGAGTTGGTTCGCAAGGCGTTGCACAAAGAAGTGTATGGCTTGACCATGCCGCTCGTCACAAAGGCAGACGGAAAGAAGATGGGCAAGAGCGAAGGGGGAGCTGTTTGGCTCGACGCGACATTGACCTCGCCCTATCATTTTTACCAATTTTGGTTGAATGTTGACGACGCCGATGTGGTGAAATTTTTGAAATACTATACATTTTTGACGCTTGAAGAAATTGCAGAACTGGAACGATCGTTGCAGGCCGCACCCGAGAAGCGCGAAGCACACAAGGCGCTTGCGGAAGCGGTGACGGAATTCGTGCATGGGAAAGAAGCGCTGAAGCAGGCACAGAATATTTCCGAGGCGCTGTTTGGCGGAGATATTTCGGAGATTGTGACGGACAAAAAGAAATGCGAAGCATTGTTCGTCGGGAATGTTGCCGTACAAAAGATTGATGCCGCAAGCATCAAAGATATGACCGTCGTCGATTTTCTCGCGTCGCTTGCATGGAAGACGCCGCTGTCGAAGCGACAGGCACGGGAAGATATCGAATCCGGAGCGATTGAAATAAGCGGAAAGAAAATATCCGATGTTGACGCCCTATTGAGTAACGACGATATCCTGTTTAATACATATATCATCGTGAAGCGCGGTAAGAAGAATTACCATTTTGTTGAAATTCCCGAATAAACCAAGTTTTTGTATTGTCATCCCGATGAAAATCGGGATCCAGAGTACTAAGTGTCTTTGTGGAAATATACTACCGGATTCCGGCCTCCCCGCCAGAAGTTGCTACATCGTTGCGGGCGGACGCCGGTATATGACAATCCGGTTGATTTTTACCCCAATATCCCTATAATAAAAAGGCTAATAAAAGGGCCTATAGTCTAGTGGTAGAACACGGCATTCGCATTGCTGAGACGGCGGTCCGATTCCGCCTAGGTCCACAAAAACAAAAACCATGCATTAAAATGCGTGGTCTTTGTTTTTGTGAAATATTTTGAAAATAGTCCTCGCTTAAAAAATACAATGGCGGATAGACTAATCATATGCAAACTGCTACCATGATTAAATACATGAACAAATTTTTAAAGCAAAATTTGCTGCCAATCTCAGTATTTATCACTGGGGCGTGTGTTTTGATTATTGAAGTCGTTGCCGTCCGTGTCCTTTCGCCTCACTATGGAAACACAATTTTTACTGTATCAAGTATAATAAGTGTTATACTCGCAGCTCTTAGCATAGGATATTATGTGGGCGGAAAATTTGCAGATCGTCACCCATCGTTACGGTGGTTCTTCGGGATAATTCTCGTAAGCGGTCTTCTTGTCCTTGTATTTCATTTTTTTGGTTTGATAATTCTTCCAATTTTAAGCAAAAATCTTTCACTTACAAGCGGACCACTGATCTCTTCTTTGCTGCTGTTCCTTGTTCCTGCGTTATTGCTCGGCACTTTGTCGCCCTATGCTATAAAATTACAGAGTCTTCAAGCACCAGAGCAGGGAGTGGGAAGTGTTTCGGGTAAAATATTTTTTTGGTCTACTCTGGGGAGTATCATTGGCAGTCTACTTGCGGGTTTTGTGCTTATACCTAATTTTGGCATAGACCATATTTTTATTGCCACAGGAGTTGTTCTCTTCCTTCTCGGATTTATCCCACTTACGGTATTTGGTTTTGACAAAAAACGCCTAACCCAGTCTTTGGTTGCCGTTGTCACTTTAGCCCTTATTACCATTGTTGCGGTTCAGCAAACAAAAGGCGATGTATTGTACAGCAAAGATGGTATTTACGAAAAAATCACCATCTACGATGGTATGTTTGAAAGCAGGCCGACAAGATTTTTTCAACAGGATCGGAGTGGTTCCGGTGCGATGTTTCTCGATTCGGATAACCCGGCCGATCTCGTTTATGAATACACGAAATACTATTCTCTCTACAAAGTTTTCAAGCCGGACGTACGAAATGCTTTAGTTATAGGCGGTGGCGCATATTCTATACCGAAGGCCCTTTTAGCGGAGTTGCCAAACGCGACACTCGATGTTTCAGAAATTGAACCATCGTTATTGGCATTAGCAAAAGAATATTTTGCCGTAGAAGACAATTCAAATCTATACAATTATACTGAAGATGGTCGTCGCCTGCTTTGGGATTCGAATAAAAAATATGATTTTATATTTAGCGATGCGTACCATTCTCTTTTTTCCATTCCTGCTCACTTTACAACGCAGGAATTTTTTACCATCGCAAAAGAGAAATTATCTGACGATGGATTGTTTATCGCTAATTTAATCGGAGATTTATCAAGACAAGAGCCATCTCTTATTTTTGCGGAGATAAAAACTTTTCAAAGTGTTTTTCCAAATAGTTATTTTTTTGCGGTTGAAACTCCCGGAAAAACAGATTCCCAAAATATTATTTTGGTTGGATGGAATGGTAATAAAAAAATTGATTTGAGCGCGGCTTCAATTCTGCAAAATGAGAACTCAATCATTAGCTCGCTTCGAAATAAAGTTATCAACTTGGACAGATTTAATTTGTCTCCATACCCAATTCTCACCGACAATTTTTCTCCGGTTGAGTACTTAACGTCCGAAGTTCTCCGGCGTACTTTTAAGGAAAAACCGTTTATTGATGGCAACGAAATGCTTGCCGTGATAAACCAACAACTAAGGTATGGGCCGCGCCACATGAGCGCACCCGGGCATGAAAACGTGCAGAAATTTCTAATTGCGGAGATGAAAGAACAAACCAACGAAGTAATTACACAATCGTGGGATTACAAAGGGACAGACGGTAAAATCCATAAATTATCGAATATCATAGGCCGTCTATACCCAACCCAAGAACGGCGCATTATTTTAGCGACACATTATGACAGTAAAAAACTTGCGGATAAGGATCACGTATACAAAGATCAACCAGTGCCAGGGGGCAACGACTCTGCTTCGGGTGTTGCCGTCCTTGTGGAATTAGCGCGGATACTCGGCAATTCTCATGTGATACCGAGTGTTGGCGTGGACATCGTTTTCTTTGATGGAGAAGAGGGAGATATAAATCAAGGCAGTGATTATAGCAATTGGAGACCTCTCGGTTCTACTTATTTTTCCGAACATTTGAGCGAACTTTATGGGAATAATATACCGGTATCCGCACTTGTTCTTGATATGGTGTGCGATAAAGACTTGAGAATTTACAAGGAGCAATCATCCGTGCAAAATGCCCAGTCTCAAGCGGACGCATTTTGGAGTATTGCGCAAAAAGTGGACAGCCACGTTTTTCAAGATAAGGTTGGGCAAAGTGTCCAAGATGATCACACCCCGCTCAATCGAGCTGGAATTCCGAGTTTCCTGTTGATTGATTTTGAATACCCGCCATATCATACGACTGGCGATACGCTCGATAAATGTAGTGCTAAAAGTTTAGAGACAGTAGCTCATGCCGTGTTTGACTACGCCTATTCGACTTATTAGAAATTCGCCCAGTGCCAATTTTTTAACTCGGACGGCGCGGGATTCTTCCCGCCTCCCTAATTTTTTTTTTCTTTTTCCGCCGCACCCCGAGCGGAGCGGTTAGGGATCTTTCTCAAAATGGGTTCTGACTTTTTCAAACAAACACCACAAAAACAAAAACCATGCATTTTAATGCATGGTTTTTGTTTTGTTGGGCGTTGTCGGATATACTTAGTGTATAGTTATTTTTTGAGCAGGCATGATACAACAGGCGCTTATTGAAGTGGTGAAAAACCAATTGGGTGGAGGGGTGAGTGAAGCGGAAGTCCGCGAGTTTTTGCGTAGGAGGGGAACCGATGAAGCAGAAATACGCGAGATATTTGAACTGGTATCGCCCGGAGTTACGGGCATGGCGCGTAAGGAAGTGGTTGCTGATCCCATCCCAACCCCTGAGATCGTTGCCGAGCCGACTCCGGCACCTAAACCAGCGCCAGCTCCCGGACCGATTGTTCCTGTGGTACAAGAAGCAGTCCCGGTTGCTCCTATTACAAAGCCGACGGTGCCGTCGCCTGAGCCTGCGCCTGCACGCACGGAAGCGCATGGCGTGGTCCGCCCTGTGCCACCTTTGCAGCCTACCGTTCCGTTTGCCGTTGCCAATGGAATACAGCAACCTCCGTTAGCCTCTGTTTTTAAAGCAACCGCTTCCGCTGTTGCAGAAAAACCTGTTTCCGAAATTCGCAACAAGAAAAAAATCATTACATTTACCGCCATTGCGATCGTTGGCATTGCGGTATTGGCGCTGGGTATTTGGTTTGCTTATGCCGCCTATTTCATATCGCCCGAGCGGGATATCGATCGGGCTATGTCGCGATTGCATAGCGTGGAATCGTTTACGTTCGCGAGCGAGATCGTGGTGGAAATGGCAAATGCAAAGACCGGCTTGGTCGCAACGACGGGAGCCGCAGGGCCGTTCGTGAGCATGTTTGCCGCTGATGGGCCGGCGACGCTTACATCAAATATCGTCGGTTCTTTTGACGGAACGCAAGAAGGCGATCCTCGGTTGGCCTTTACCGCCGTATCGACCATGGACAAGTGGGCCGTGGGCGAAGCGACGCTTGGATTTATTTATAACAATATCGACCGGGTCAGTTATGTAAATATAACGGCCATGCCCAGCCTTGGGTTTCTCAACTTGAGCGCATTGCAGCAACAGTGGTTCATGGTGTCGGACAAAGATGCGCATGAACAGTTTGGATCACCTACGGATCCTGCGAGTGGGCTTGTGCCGTGGCTTTCAAAGCAGGAGCGCAGTACGAGTATTGCCGCATGGAAAGAACATCGATTTTTGACCGTGCAAAGTACATTGGCAGACGAGGTCATTGACGGTGTTTCATCGCGGCACTATGTGCTTGCGTTCGATAAGGAAGCTTTTATTCGTTGGCTTGAAAAAAATGGTTCACCGGAAGCGCGAGACATGCTATCCAACGTCGCCATTGATGATTTGCACGTGTGGATCGGGAAACTTGGCGGGGCGCCACGCAAAGTGCAGATGCACATTGCGATTGATCCGCAAGACAGCGCGCGCAGTGCGAGCGTTCTGGTAACGCTTACCGGTAACAGCTTCGATAAGCCTGTGGACATTTTCCCTCCGGAAGATGCGCGATCGATCGATAGCGCTTTGCAATCGTTGTTCACGCAGATGCTTGGCGGCGATGCGCGCATCCCCGCGCCGAAGACCGCGCTGGAGCGCAACGCCCGCAGGAGTTTTGATGTCGAAGCGATCACCAACGCCATCAAGAAAAACGAAGCCGATAACGACGGCGCATTTACTTGTTCTGCCGGACCGTTGCCGACGACTGCAAAGGTTCTGGGTACGAGCGGATATGCCATCGAGTCTTGCCTTGCGCCGTGGTATCTGCGCGCATTGCCGCGGGACCCGAGCAGGGGAACGGCAACAATGAGTGGCTATTCCGTGCTTCGCGACCCAAAGACTGGAAAGATAACCGTGCGGGCGCCGTATGCGGAATTAGGGGTTAAAATCAGTGCAACTAAATAGGATGATGCGTCTACGACTGTCATCCTGAACTTGATTCAGGATCTCGCGGTTAAACGGTAAGATTCCGGCTCGGAGGCCGGAATGACAAATAAGCGAAGTTTGCATAATAATAAAACGATAGAAAAATAGATTTTAGCCATGGATAAACAAAAACTCATCACAATCGCAAAAGACCAGCTGAAGGGGGGCATCGGACAGGACCAGGTTCGTGAACTGCTCGTGTATCGGGGCGTCGAGCCGGCCGATGTGGATGCTATCATGCAGGCGGTGCTTGCGACGGGCGATGCGAAACCTGCCCAGGTTTCCGGCGAGGATGTTCTTAAAAAGGCCGATGAGGTGTTCAATGACATTGCCCAAGAGGCGCAATTGAAGCCTGAAGATGCAAAAAAGGAACGCGTGATCATTGCCCTATCTGTTTTGGTATGCATTGCATTATTGGCCATCGGATCGGTGGTGTATTATTTATATTTCTAATCATGAAACAGCGCATATTTATCGTACATGGGTGGAGCGCAGCTCCGGATCGAGAATGGTTTCCATGGCTCGCGGACCAGCTTGAGCCGTATGGCCTTGCGGTGCATATTCCTGCGATGCCCGATACGATGCGTCCAACAATCGATGAGTGGGTCGGCGCGCTCCATACGGAGATCGGTGAGTTACGGTCTACGGATATTTTAGTTGGCCATAGTATCGGGTGTCAGACTATTTTGCGCTATTTGGAATTGTACGGGGACGGCGTATCTGTGCCGGTCATTTTTGTTGCCGGCTGGTTTTCGTTGCAAGGTCTGGAAAACGCCGAAGAGGAGGATATCGCAAGGCCGTGGTTGGATACCGCGATTAATCTTGCCTTTGTGCGTGAGCGATGCCGTCCGTTGTGCGTTATCCTTTCCGACAATGACCCATATGTTGCACTTGATGAAAACAAGCGGTTATTTGAGGATCGTTTGGGCGGTTTCGTTACGGTTATGCATGACATGGGGCATTTTAGCGAAGCTGCCGGCATTTATGAACTTCCGATCGTGCGTGACAGCATCTTAAAATTCATCTTATGAATAGGCTGTTTCCGATTTGACCTTGGTAGAAATAAAATCATTGAACATCAACGGAGGGTGTCCCGAAGCTTGCGGAAGTACTTGGCGTGGACGGCATTTTTCCAATTTTTCGGATAGGGTGCAGGTTATTTCTGTCATTCCCGTCCGCCGACTGGCGGAGGGATCTATATGAACGTAGTGGATTCCCGCCTTCGCGGGAATGACAATTCTGTTGACATTTTAAGGGTCTTCAGGTATCTTTAAGTGATATGAAATTTGCAGTCATCGAAACGGGTGGAAAGCAGTACAAGGTTTCCGCCGGACAAAAGCTAAGAGTAGAAAAACTGGAGGCCGCCATTGGCGAGCAGTTCGTTTTTGATAAGGTTTTGCTTGTCGCCGACGAGCAGAAAGATGGCGCCGATGCGACCATCGGAGCTCCGTATGTGGCCAATGCGAAAGTCGAAGCGACCGTGTTGAGCAAGGATCGGGACGACAAAAAGATCGTCTTCCGCTACCACAACAAGAACCGCTATCGAAAGTTCAAGACGCATAGGCAGGATTATACCGAAGTAGAAATTGGTAAAATTTCCTAACGATAAAAATCGTCGAATGATATTCGGCGATTTTTTGTAGCTGCCATGCCATCCCTAATAAATTCATTCCGATTGCTTCCTGTGTCGCTCTCCGATGTCATCCCGTGCCTCGACACGGGATCTCGAGTTCTTTCAACAAGATTCCGGCTTCCTCCAGTTGGCGGACAGGCTTAGGCCGGAATGACAATGCGCTGAGTAATGTATTAATTAGAGACGGTATCATCCCTGCGGAGGCGGGAATCCAGTATTAAATAGATTCCCGCCTCCGCGGGAATGACAGAGCGCGGGGATGGCACAGCTCTGAAAGAAAATGTTGCTGAAAAGCGTAGTATACTGTAACTATATGACCGACCACGGGCAGTGCGCCGAAAAAACCGATGAGGAGCTGGTCACATTGACGCTCAAGGATCGTGAACTATATGCGTGTTTGATCCGTCGCTATGAAGCTCCACTTGCCCGCTATGTGTGGCGTATTTCTGGCTATTCGGATGACGACATTGCCGATATATTACAAAATGCGTTCATTAGCGCGTATCGCAATTTGAATGGGTTTGATCCATCGCTCAAGTTTTCTTCGTGGCTATACCGGATCGTGCATAACGAAACCATATCCCAGCACCGCAAGCGGCGCGCCCGACCGCAGACCGTTTCGGTCGAAGAGAATGACGATGTGTTTGAATTGCTTGCGTCCGAGGTCGATGTAGCACGGGATGCGGATCGTGCTATGACCGCAATGCGCATTCGAGCTGTGCTTGATGCCATGGATCCGAAATATCGTGAAGTGCTTGTTCTGAAATATCTTGAAGACAAGGATTATCGCGAAATATCGGACATTTTGCAGAAACCGATGGGCACTATTGCCACGCTTATCAATCGGGCGAAGAAGCAATTCAAGGGCAAGGTCGAAGACGGTCCGTTATCAACAATCCGCTAATACTATGAAAGATTTTTCCAAAAATATTTTACAAACCATAGAACGGAAAAACATACAGCCTTTGCCCCGGTGGATATTTTTTGCGCAACAGGCGGGGCTGATCGGTGCCTTTTTGCTTTCGGTACTTGTCGGAGGCATATCCGTTTCAGTCATTTTGTTTTCATTGTCCGATGCGGTTGAAACAGGCATGGGGCGCATGATGCGCATGCATCCGGGCCCGTTCCTGTTTACCTACTTGCCGTATGTTTGGGTGCTGGTCATGATCGCGTTCGGTGCCTTGGCATATGTCGAGGCGCGGCATACCAAAGCCGGGTATCGCTATCGAATGGCGACCATTGTGGGCGCAAGTTTTTTGGCTAGCATTGTGCTTGGCGGATTGTTGCATGCTGCCGGGGCTGGACGGCTGGTGGATCGACGATTTGCCGAAGTGGTCCCGCAGTATCGCGGATTGGATGCACGCAAGATGCACTTATGGATGCATCCGCAGGAAGGCGTGATTGCCGGCAGGATTGTTTCCGGCTCTGCGACCACTACGCTGACGATAGAAGATTTTACGGGAATGAGATGGATCGTCGAGACTGATGCCGTTGTCTCGCGCGGAACGATCGAGGCTGTGCCGGGTGAACGGATCCGAGTTTTTGGTTCCGTGGTTGCCCCGGGCGTATTCCACGCGACCGAGCTGTTCCCTTGGACGAAACAGGGCGCGATGATGATCCCCGAACGATTTGACGGCAGGGGGATGCTTATGCGTGAAAGAAAAATGCCGTTGCGTTCGTAGTAATCAATGAAGGCTTTGCTGCATTGCTTTTCGATCGTGCACATTGTTTTGCTCCGTAGCTTTGCCTGAAATAATCTAACGCATATCATTATGAACAAAAAAATTGCAGTAGGGGTAGCCGGGTTGGCCATTGTCGCAGGCGTCGCAGGGATTGCGGCAAACACGACCTATGCTCGCGGAGGAATGATGGGTGGCAATGTTGCGCCAACTGCGGCGGTTGCGGCACAGCGTGAGGCTATGGAAGCCCATCGTACTGCGGTGGAAGCGGCCATTCAGGCTGGTGACTATACGGCTTGGAAAGAAGCCATGAGTTTACTCCCGGGCAACGGACGCGGAGCCGACATGACAAGTGGCATTACCGAGGCCAACTTCGGGCGATTCGTCGAAATGCATAAACTGATGGGGCAGGCAGATGCCATTCGCCAGGAGCTTGGCTTGGGCGAGCAGGGAGGCGTGGGCCAGGGCATGCATGGACGCGGACAGGGCAGGGGTATGAAGGCGCAAGCGGCCATTACCCAATAAAAATAGTTGTTTAAAAAACACGACGCGCGGGCGTCGTGTTTTTTATTCTTTTCGCGCAGAACCTCGGACGCTTAGCCTGTGATGAAGCGAATTTGCTGCTTCGTATGTTTATAGGGTGTTGCAAAGGCATTGAACCATTACAAGGTATTGACAAAATATAGTATATAACATATGCTATATTCAGAAACTTTATCAACTTTAATTTATTTACGGAGGTATGCGCGATGATTTTGTACTGGCGGCTTTTGATGATGGTATTTGCGGATAGTATTAAGGCGTGCGGCATTTCAACAATTCTCGGTTGGCTCATCCATTACTTCTTTAAAGTGTCTTTTGCAGAAGGCTTTTGGTCTATCTTTGCGGTGTACGAGATAGTGTTCACTATATGCTTTATTGCGTTAGTGAAAAGGATTATCAAGGAAATATCTGAAGCCGTCGAGAGGTTAGGCCTTCCGAAAAATGTTGTTATTGAAGGCATGGTCAAGTATAAATTCTCGGCAATTCCTAATTTTCCCAAGTGGCGGGCCGAAGATTTTCTGCGAGAGCTAGAAAAAGCCCGGCATTAGCGGGTATAGCATGTTTACCTATGTTGAAGAGGCGGAGCGATCCGCCTCTTTTTTTGTGTTACAAATATGATTAGTGCATTATATGCGTCGTTCGAGTGCCTGCTCAAGCGTATCTTCGTCGGCGAATTCTATTTCGCCGCCGGTCGGGATGCCCCGGCCGAGACGGGTAAACTTTTTCGCGTATCCTTCGAGTTCGTTTTTGATGACCATGGCATTCATATCGCCGTAGGTTGTGGGGTTGGTGGCTATGATTACTTCGTCGGCTTGGCCGTCGAGCTGGTTCTTTATGACGTCTTTTAGGTGGTTCAGGCGCAATCGTTGCACGGCGTCGAGGATGCCGCCTTTGGTGAGCTCACCGATGATAAGATATCTGCCCTTGAACTTACGCGTGCGTTCGATGGATATAAGGTCTGTTTCTTTTTCAACGATCATGATCGTTTCTTTGGTCCTGTCGGGATTTTGGCAAATGTCGCACAAGGCTTCTTGGTTGGAGTGGATAAAGAAGCAGTTCGTGCAGACCTTGATAGATGCGAGATCGACGATGGCACGCGCGGTTTCATTTATTTTGCTTTTGCCTCCGCCAATCATAAAAAAAGCGAGCCGCGTCGCTTGGCGCGGGCCGATGCCGGGGAGCTTTGAAAATACGTCGATGAAGTTGCGGATCTGGTTGGGAAGCATGGGGGAGTAGCGGGTATTAGGTATACAGTATTCGGTATAAGAAGGAATAGAAATAAGCTGCCGTATTATACGGTATACGAGCTGCTGTATACCTACTGCCAATGTTAAATCGTATGCACGGTATCCACTTCGGTGAAGGAAACCTTTTCCGGGTTCCACAAAAGCGGAACATCGCCAAGTGGGCCGTTGCGGTGTTTGGTGACGATCAGGGCCGACTTGTTTTTCTCTTCGGCTGACATAAGGTCCTTTGCATCGCGGTTGAAACGGTGGATGAACATGACGATGTCGGCGTCCTGTTCCCATGAGCCGGTTTCCCGCAGGTCGGAAAGACGCGGTGTTTTATCGTCGCGGCTTTCTACGCCACGGCTCAACTGTGACAAGGCAAGCACAGGAACATTTAATTCACGCGCCAAGCCTTTGATGCCATGGCTGATCTCGGTAAATTGTTGAACGCTGTTTTCGCTGTGGCGGCTCGGTTGGATGAGCTGGACATAGTCGATGACGATCAGGTCGAGTTCGTGTTCCATTTTGAGTTTGCGCGCCATGGAGCGGATCTGCAGTACGGTCGGGGACGGCGTGTCATCGACATAGATCTTCATGCGTGATAGGCGGTCGAGCGCGGCCTGGATCATTTGGAAGTCCATTTCGTCGGTGATGCGGCCCGAGCGCAGGTTCCACAATGGAACGCCCGATTCGGTGGCGATAAGACGGTCGATTATCTGTTCTTTGGACATTTCGAGCGAGAACACTGCGATCGAAGCGCCGGCCTTTGCCGCGCCGCGCACCATGTCGAGCGTTACCGCGGTTTTACCCATGGACGGGCGCGCGCCGAGAATGATCATGTCTGATTTTTGAAACCCTGAAAGCAGCGTATCAAGCCCCTTGAAGCCCGAGCTGGTGCCCGAAAGGCCTTGCATGCCTAAGTTCTTTTCCATGCGTTCGTACGCGGCCTTGAGGTGGTCGGAAATCGGCGTAAATGCGTATGTCTTTGACTTTTGGTTGATCGCGAAGATCTTTTGCTCGATCATATCGAGCATCTCATCGGGATTTTCCTGATTTTGGAACACATCTTCGCTGATGCGTGCGGCCGTGGTCAACAATTCACGCAATACCTTTTTTTGCTTTACGATGCCCCCGTAGTGGTCCACGTGAGCGGATGAAGGAACCGAGTTGATGAGCTCGGTAAGGTAGGTCGAGCCGCCGACGGTATCTATTTGATTTCTATCTTTTAGCTTCGTCGTAACGGTCAGTACATCGATGGGCTGGTTTTTTTCGAATAGCTCAATGATCGCCTGATAGATCTTTTGATGCGCGGGGATATAAAAATCCCGGTCTTCGAGAAAATCGAGAACCTTTAATACGGCATTTTTGTCGAGCATCAACGCACCGAGGACCGACTTTTCGGCGTCAATGTCCTGTGGCGGCAGTTTTGGGTCAAGATTTCCTTTGGTGGTTCCTTTGGACATGGCAATAATACTTCCATTGTATGGCAAGGGGGGGCGGTTTTGCAATGACTTGACAAGCTTGGTTTTGGCACTTCTTGTTGCTTTGATCGTTGTTGCTTTTTGGTCTGGAATGCTATTAAATATCCCTAATGATGAGTGAATTGTATTTTAGAGTTCCCCGAAAGATCCGTTTGTTTGTGATCCTTTTGATCATGGTATTTTTTGCCTATTTTGTGGGGCGCTTTTTGCTTGCCCAAACAAAGACGGTTCCCGATGATTTCATGCAGGCGCGACAGGAGGCTTCGCTTATTGCGCATGACATTGTTGGCATGTCCAAAGATTCCGCGAAGCATATCGGCGATATTTCCGCATTGAACAATGATAAAAAATACGCCGAAGCGCTCGAATTGGTAAAGCAGGAACTTGAACGCAATCGACAGATCCGCGATAAGGCCATCGCATTGTCCGGACATCTGCAGACCATGACACTCGGTGTTTCTTCTATTGAACCAAAGACTTCGGCAGAAACGGCCTTGGGCGCGGTCAGTACGGAAGTCACCCTCATAGGGCATTTGCTTACCTATAACGACTATCTGAACCAGCTGCTGGTAATCATCAAAGGCAAGATCACCGGCGATCCGGAAGCGGTTGGTGCGGATGTATCTGCGTTGGTAAAAAAGATCAACGATGAATCGATCATGGTCAATGAATTGAATGACACATTCAATGAGCAAATGACAACATTTGACCGGGGGTTCTGACGCTTCCGCCACACAGGGACCTTGCCCCATGGTATTTGCTTTAGTATACTGAATGTATCATGGAATACTCGGAGAAGGTAAAAAATCACATGAAGAAGCATGGTATAGAACATTACCAAATGTTGTTTAACAGCATGCTTTCCGGGTTTGCCCATTGTGAAATAATTTTTGACGAGGCGGGCAAGCCTGTCGATTTTGTGTATCTTGAAGTCAACCCTTCTTTTGAATGGCTAACCGGCCTACAACAGGTTGTCGGCAGGCGGGCTACGGAGCTCGTTCCTAATATACGGAATACCAACCCCGAGTTATTTGAAACATATGCCCGGGTCTCCGATACCGGCAATCCGGAAAAAATAGAGATCTATCTGAGTCCGTTCAAGCTGTGGTTCGTCGTTTCCGTATATAGCGCCGAGCGGGGATTTTTTACCGCCGCATTCGACAATATTACCGATCGTAAAAATGTAGAGGAAAAGGATCGGACCAAGCGCCTCTTTTTTGAGAGCATGGATCAGATCAATCAATCAATGCAGGGGGCTACTGATCCTGAGCAGATATTGACCAATGTTCTCAGCAAGGTACTTTCTATTTTTGATTGTGATCGAGCGTGGCTTCTTTATCCGTGCGATCCTGAAGCGCCCTCGTATCGCATACCCATGGAAGTTACCAAGCCGGAATATGCAGGTGCCAAGGCCTTGAATATTGATGTGCCGATGGATAGTCCGGACATGGTCCAAGCCATGCGTGAAGTTTTGGCGTCTCAGAAGCCGGTGATCTACACCGTCGGTACGGAAAACCCGGTAGACAAATCTACCACAGGGCGCTTTGGTGTTCAATCTCAAATGCTTATCGCCGTCCATCCAAAATTGGACAAGCCTTGGATATTTGGCATGCACCAGTGCTCCCATCCACGGGTATGGACGGCCGACGAACAGGAACTTTTCCAGGAAATCAGCCGGCGATTGGCCGACGGGTTGACGAGCCTATTGGCATACCGCAATCTGCAGGAAAGTGAAAAAAATCTTAGCAGATCCTTGAACGAGCTAAGCAATCTTATGGATGCGATTCCTGACGTCGTATATGTATTGGATACCGAGCGCAATATCGTCAAGTGGAATCGAATGGCAGAGACCGCCAGCGGATATTCAGCGGAGGAACTTTCCCATAAATTGATATTTGAATTGCTTCCGGATCGCGACCGACCGTTGGTGATCGGCATGGTCAATGATGCGTACGTGAAAGGATATACCGAGGTTCGGTCGCATCTTGTCAAAAAAGACGGCACAACGATCCCGTATCGCTGGTCGGCTGCTCCGTTGCGCGACGCGAAGGGCAACGACATCGGGATCATCGGTACCGGGTGGAATCTAAGCAAGCAGGTTATCGCCGAGGAAAAGATGAAGCTGTATCAGCTACAGCAACGCGTTTGTTTGGATAACATTCCCGATTTGGTGTGGATGAAAAATGCGGCAGGCGAGTATCTTGAGGTCAACGAAGCATTTCTTTCGCGTGCAGGGAAACGGCGTGAGGATATCATTGGCAAGACTGATCACGATGTCTGGCCCGAAGAGTACGCCGATAAATATATGGCTGACGATAAGATCGTTATGCAGGGTCGCATGCAGAAACGAATCGAAGAGGGCATGCCGGACTCGAAAGGTAATGTTATTTTGGTAGAGACGATCAAGACGCCGACTTACAACGAAGTAGGTGAGCTGCTTGGCACTACCGGCGTTGCCCGGGATATTGCCCCCAAAATTTGCCCTTAATGAATACAAAAAACACCCCGCAGTTCAGTTTACATCGGGGTGTTTGTGTGTTTGGTTTGTGCCCCCGATAGGAATCGGACCTATATTGGGAGATTAGAAGTCTCCTGTTCTATCCATTGAACTACAGGGGCGTGCAAATGCATTTACTTTTGTGACTATTTCAGTATACTAAGAAAGCGACAAACTGCAACAGTTGTCAAACGGAGAGTAGTATAGTGGTAGTATGTATGCTTTGGGAGCATATGGTCCGGGTTCGATTCCCGGCTCTCCGACTAAGATAACCAATAACTAATAACCTATAACCAATAACAGGGGATTGGGATTGAAAAAAAATTCCAACCATGTATAATGATTGCACATCTTGAATAGGTGTATAAGCCGCGGTAGCTCAGCGGTAGAGCGTTGCCCTGAAGAGGCAAGCGTCGGGGGTTCAACTCCCTCCCGCGGCACCGAAAGGGATTTGAATAAAATAAAAGACATACTTGTGAGGAGTATGTTTTTTATTTTTATCTGGTTGGTGCCGTGGAGCGGGCAAACTGCTTTGCCCGCGTGGGGAGTTTAAGACCGCAGCGATATGCGGCCCAGCAGGGCACATCGCGAGGGGCGGCCTGCGAGCTCGCTGAGCGGCGGCGAAGCGAGACTTGTAGGCAACTCCCTCCCGCGGCACCGAAAGGGATTTGAATAAACAAAAAAGGATTCTGTGAGGGAACCCTTTTTTTGTTATAAAACGATTATTATTGACTTTTACATAATTGTGGGGTTAAATAGGTGCAGTTCTGTTTACATATTCAGTATCACGGAATCCGAAAGAGAGGAGGAATCGTCGATGCAGAGTTTATTGGATGGAGTGTGCAGGATATTGCGCGCGACTGCGCGGGGCAATCCCAGCCCCCAGCGATTGAGCAGTATCGAAATGCTTACCCGCCGTGCGATCGGACAGCGGTTGCGTAATGGTGCCGCGATCACGCCCATATCCATGTGGGCAAGCAGGACGGATGTGATACGCACGGTTATGACGGTCGAGCGTCAGGGTAAAGCGTGTATTGCGACCAACGTCGCCATCACGGTGTTTACCGGCGGCGCTTTGAGCAGCTCGCCGGCCGATACCGCGGGAAACATCAAATTTCTTTACACCGGAAACGGGAAGGCATTCAAGTTCATCCGGCATGATCCGGGGCAAAGTGCGTTTCAGGCAAGCGATTTTCATTCCGAGTGCTTTCCGTACAAGGTCCATGAACTTGAGTGCATGCAAGGCGAGTGCGGAACCTTGGCCATGGTAAAAAGTGCCGCACGGGCATCGTTTACCGCGAGCGGGCAATGCATGGTATCTGCCGGGCGCATCGAAGACCTTCGGTTGTATACCGATCGGGCCAAGCTGGTCTATGATCTGGTAACGCTGTATGAAGAAGTCATCGCACTTGACGATAGGAAGATGCGCGACCGGATCTTTCGTGCACTTTTCTGACTGACGTTTCTGTGGTACCCACGCCCGGCTGTTTATTGGCCGGGCTTTTTCTTGCTTGTTTTTTATGAACAAACGGGTTATTATAATGACCACATTGTACATGGTGCCCATAGTTCAGTGGTAGAACGTCGGTTTGTGGTACCGAAGGTCGAGGGTTCGATACCCTCTGGGCACCCCCACTATGCAAAAAACTCCGAAAGGAGTTTTTTGTTTTGTGTGGAGCATTCCGATTACTTATGCTATTCTTAAGTGTAGGCGAATATTTAATAATTAACCCATTTTTTTATGGATACATTTATTTGGACTTCGGAGTACAGCGTCGGTGTGCAGTTGGTGGATGAACAGCATCAACATTTTTTTGCCATTGCAAATAAACTGGCGTCGATTTCCCGGGAGAAAAGCCCGGATCGGGAAGCTTTGTCCAATTTGTTCGGCGAACTTGGAGATTATGCATTGTATCATTTGAGTACCGAAGAAAGTTTTTTCAGGGGATTCAACTATGAGGACACTGCGACACATGTCGCCGCGCATGATGCGTATCGTGACATGATCGCGAATCGTTTTATGAATGAAATACAAAAGCCGGACGTGGATGTGCAAAAACTTGCCGAAGAGATGGCGATGTATTCGGGGACATGGTTGCAGGAGCATATTCTTGGCATGGATAAGAAATTTACCCCTTTCTTCAACCAGCACGGTTTTAACTGACGGCGTTTTGTTTGTGGCGTATTGATATATCATGACCAATCATTCCAACACGCGGTTGCTTGATTTCCCTGAGGTGCGGCAGGGGACCGATTATACCTGTGGCGATTCCGCCATGCAGTCGGTTTTGTATTATTACGGCATTGAATTTCGTGAAGATCAGCTCATCAAGCGCCTGCACACCACGCATGACGGAACGGACCCGGAAGCGATAGCGGATTTTGCCAAGGCGGAAGGATTTTCCGTGGACATGCGCGCTATGAACATTGCGGATATCAAGGGTTACATCGATAAGAGCGTACCCGTCATCGTGGATATTCAGGCATGGTCCGGGCATCGGCATCAAAACTATAAGGGCGATTACGATGACGGGCATTATGTCGTGGTCATCGGGTATGATGACGAACAGTTTATTTTTGAAGATCCTTCGCTTATGAATCGCGGCTACCTTACCTTTGCCGAATTTCTGGAGCGTTGGCATGATGTGGGCAACGGGCCGAAGGGGCCGCACATTACGCATCGCGGCATCGCCATTTATGGCAAGCCGCCGCGGTTTCGTTCATCGACCATAAAACATATCCGCTGATCGTGTGCGGACGTTTGCGCGATATTCGTGGCGTGGTGTACACTGTATATGCGTGCGGATGCGATATTCGCAGCGCACTTTGTATTAATCGATAATTTTATCTTTTCATGGAAACTCTTGCACGATGGGAATGTCAGAAATGCGGTCATGTCTATAACGGCATGGTGCCGCCTGCGGAATGTCCGAACTGTGGCGCTTTGCGCGAGGAATTCAATAAGCTCGAGTTTGAGCCTTTGGGAAGCGTATATGTATCCGAGGAGCACATACCGCGCCATAAGAAGCGTTGGGAGTGCGATGCGTGCGGTCGCGTGGAGCTTTCCGACGAATCGCCGGCCGAATGCGCAAGTTGCGGAGCCACAAAAGAACATTTTGGCCAACTGGATGGAAATTCTGCGGAATGACCGTTGCCTTGAATATGATCGCCAAATTCGACAAAAATATCCCATGATTTGGGGTATTTTTTTGGTTTTGATTGTAGTATACTGGGCGCATACACCAATAAGAAATTACATTTTAAGAATCCTATCGTATGCAGAAATCATATACACTGAAAATGGACAAAGTCGGCATCAATGATGTCGGCGAGGTTGGAGGTAAAAACGCATCGCTTGGCGAAATGCTACAACACTTGGTTCCGCAGGGGGTAAACATCCCGGGCGGTTTTATCGTAACGGCAACAGCCTATCGCGATTTTTTGGAAGAGACCGGTTTGAAGAAGTTGATCAAGGACACATTAAAGGACCTTAATTCGAAGAATATTCCGCAACTGCAGAAAAAGTGCAAGTTCATTCGCGAGGCGATCAAAAAAGCCGAGTTTCCGGCCGATATGCGCAAGCAGATCGAAGACGCCTATCGTGAAATGGAAAAGAAATACGGCAAGAATGTAGATGTTGCCGTTCGTTCTTCGGCGACCGCCGAAGATCTTCCGGGTGCTTCGTTTGCCGGCGAGCACGAAACCTTTTTGAACATCCGTGGAGCAAAGGATGTTTCTTTTGCCGTGCGCGCCGCCATGGCGTCACTTTTTACCGATCGTGCAACCAGCTACCGCGTCGACAAGGGCTTCGACCACTTTAAGGTGGCCTTGTCCGTGGGCGTTCAAAAAATGGTCCGTTCCGATATTGGCAGCTCGGGTGTCATGTTCACGCTCGATACCGAATCCGGCTTCAAAGATGTGGTCGTGGTCAACGCTGTGTGGGGCTTGGGTGAAATGATCGTGCAGGGCGAAGTGACCCCCGATGAGTTTTTGGTATTCAAGCCGCGCTTGAAGGAGATGATGGCGGGCAAAAACGGAGGCATGGATCCGGTGATCGACAAGAAGCTTGCGCCGAAGGATGCGAAAATGGTTTATATGACCTCGACGTCCGTGGGTGCCAAGTCGACCAAGATCGTAAAAACAAGCCCGAAGGAGCGCAATTCATTTGTATTGAATGACAAGGAAGTTTTGCAGTTGGCAAAGTGGGGTGTGCTGATCGAAGATCACTACACCAAGGTACACAATCGTTGGACTCCGATGGATATGGAATGGGCGCGCGACGGCAAGACCGGTGAATTGTTCATCGTGCAGGCGCGACCGGAAACCATCCACGCGGAACGCGACCTCACCAAGGTCAAGGAATATGTGCTCGAAGAAAAGGTCACTCCGATCGTCACGGGCATTTCCGTGGGCAGCAAGATCGCGACTGGCAAGGTGCATATGATCATGAATGTAAAGAATATTACCCAGTTCAAGCAGGGCGAAGTGTTGGTGACCGACATGACCGATCCGGATTGGGAGCCTATCATGAAGATCGCTTCCGCGATCGTGACCGACAAGGGCGGGCGCACATCGCATGCGGCCATTGTGTCGCGCGAGCTCGGCATTCCGTGTATTGTCGGCAGCCTTGACGCGACTAAAAAGCTCAAGACCGGCAAGCTGGTCACCGTTGATACGGCAGGGACCGAAGGATATGTCTATGATGGCGCAAAGAAGTTTAGCGTGCGCGAGCATGACGTAAAAAAGATCCCGCAGACGAAGACAAAGATTACGATGAACATTGCGACTCCGGATACGGCGTTTGAAAAATCGTTCCTTCCGAATGGCGGCGTTGGTTTGGCACGTGAAGAATTCATCATTGCATCTTCGATTGGCATCCACCCGAACGCATTGCTGAACTACAAGAAATTGCAGGCGCAGGCAAAGAAAGGCGACAAGGTCGCCAAGAAGATCGTCGGCGAGATCGACAAAAAGACCGTCGGTTACGACGACAAGGTGCAGTTCTATATCGATAAGCTTGCTTATGGCATTGCGAAGATCGGCGCGGCATTTTATCCGAAGCAGGTCATCGTACGTTTCTCCGATTTTAAAACGAATGAATACCGTACGTTGATCGGCGGTGAGCTGTATGAACCGAAGGAGGAAAACCCGATGATCGGCTGGCGCGGGGCTTCGCGGTATTATCATCCGGATTTTGCCGATGCATTCGTGCTTGAGCTGAAGGCAATCAAAAAGGTGCGCGAGGCTATGGGCTTGGACAATGTGCATGTCATGATCCCGTTTTGCCGTACCGTCGAGGAAGGCAAAAAGAATCTTGCCATTATGGAAAAGAACGGCCTTGGCAAAAAGACCGGCATTCGCACCTATGTCATGTGCGAAATCCCGGCAAATGTCATCTTGGCAGATAAGTTTCTTGATGTGTTTGATGGCATGAGTATTGGATCGAACGATCTGACCCAGCTGACAGTGGGTATCGATCGTGACGGCAATGAAAAGATTAAATATATCACCAACGAAAAGGATGAAGCAGTAACCACACTCATCAAGGATGTGATTGCTAAGTGTATCGCCCGCAAGAAATATATCGGCATTTGCGGACAGGCACCAAGCGATTACCCGGACTTTGCCCAGTTTCTCGTAGAAGCGGGTATTGAAAGCATTTCGCTTAATCCCGACACGGTGGTAAAAACTACGATGGCTATCGCGGAGAAGGAGGCGGCACTTGCCAAGAAAGCAAAATAACTGATCGCAAAATGCCCATGTGGCATCAGGAGGAGGGCTCTTTTTATCCTCCTTCAACCACATGGGCATTTTGCTTATTGCAGGCACCGCATTGTCATTCCGGCCTCCGAGCCGGAATCCAGTACTCTATAAATAGATTCCTCCGCCGGCTGGCGGACGGGAATGACAGAAATTGATGATCGACTTTACTCAACTATTTGCTTCATTGGCGGGACTCATGGGAATTGTTATGGGTTTGGCCAATATTCCGCAAGCGTTAAAAATATATAAACGGCGCAGTGCAAAGGATGTTTCGTTGTTGACCTACAGCATCCTTTCATTCGGATATTTTGTGTTGCTACTGTACAGCGTTTTGTTGCACAACATTGCATTGATCGTTATTAACCTGTTCGGTTTTTTGGGCGTAGGGCTGGTGCTTTCCGGCATCATCCGCTATGAAAAGAAAGGAGTACGACATTGGGGGATATAAAAAAGTTCACAGCCAACAGTTCATAGTTTATGGATAAGAAGAGGGCTAAAGCCCTCTTCTTTATGGCTAATGGATTTTTGCATTGTTCTGCAAGGTGCGATAAGCTAAAATATATTTCGCTATGTCTTTAGAGAAGAAACAAAAGGTGTATATCTTGTCGATTGAAACGAGCTGTGATGAAACAGCCCTTTCTTTTGTTACGGCGAGCGGGGGTTTGGAAAAGCCGAAGTTTGAGGTACATGGCGATGTGGTCGCGTCGCAGATCAAGCTGCACCAGCCGTATGGCGGCGTAGTGCCGGGATTGGCAAAGCGCGCGCATTTGGAGAATTTGCCACTATTATTTAAAGAGATTGTTGATAAAATAGTGGTGGATTCCCGCCTCCGCGGGAATGACAAAGAGAAGGGCGGGAATGACAATGCGGGGGAGGCTGATTTTATGAATCGGGTAGATTTCATTACCGTGACCGTTGGGCCTGGTTTGGAACCTGCATTGTGGACCGGCATTGAATTTGCAAAGGAGCTTGCGGCCAAATATGGCAAGCCGCTGGTGCCCACTAATCATTTGGAGGGGCACTTATATAGTTTTTTGGTAAGTAAGGATGTGGATTCCCGCCTCCGCGGGAATGACAATGCGGGGATATTCCCCGCGATCGCGTTGATCATCAGCGGGGGTCATACCATTTTGTTGAGAATGGACGACCTGACCCATTTTAAAAAATTGGGCGAGACGGTTGACGATGCGGTGGGGGAGGCGTTCGACAAGGTTGCGCGTTTGATTGGCCTCCCGTATCCGGGCGGGCCTGAAATCGAACGCTTGGCGAAAGATGGCAACCCGATGGCGATCGATTTCCCGCGTCCGATGATCGGGCATAAAAATTATAATTTCAGTTTTTCCGGCCTGAAGACCTCTGTGCTGTATTATATCCGCGATCTGACGAAAGCGGGGAAAAGTATTCCGAAAGCGGATATTGCCGCGAGTTTTCAAAAGGCGGCGGCGGATGTACTGATCAAAAAGACGCTCCGCGCGGTAGAAGAATTCGGTGCGAAGTCCATTATGATCTCGGGCGGAGTTTCGGCCAACCGCACCTTGCGTGCTTTGTTTACGGAAGCAATCGAAAAGAAGTTCACGCTAAAGAAAGATCGACCACTGTTGATCGTGAGCGAATTTTCTACCGATAATGCGTTGATGATTGCCGTTTCGGGATATATCGACTATTTGCGTGGCAAGAAGTATAAAATTGAGGCGAATGGGGATTTGAATTTATGATGAATATGAGCGACATTCGATGTCGCTCAATTGAATTTAAGCAAGTAATGGCTAAATAATGGCAATATTTGCGTTATTGCAAGACGCAAATATTGATTGTATCGACGTTGAACGTCGATACATTGCAAGAAAGATGACAAAGGTACGTTTAACGGGTATTCTATAAGGGATTTGAGTTAGGAGCTGTCATTCCGGCCTACGAGCCGGAATCTCGTTTATGGACAATAAGATCCTGAAACGAGTTCAGGATGACAAAGAGAGGGCGTCGGTGATTAAAAGGACATGTTATCTTATTTGCGACATTTTGATTGGAAGTTGAATGGCGCGGTTGCGCTTCTTTCGTTCGCAGGGTTGCTTGAGTTGGCGAGCATAAGCTTGGATTTGTTTTGGAAGCAGCTGTTGTTTATCGGTATGGGGTTCGCGCTCATGCTGTTTGTGACCTATTTCGATTGGCGTTCGTTCGCAAACTACCGCGGGGTTATCTTCGGTGTTTATGCGGCGGCTATCGGATTATTGGCATTGACGCTGGTCATTGCCCCCGAGATCCGGGGAAACAAGGCATGGATCCCCATTGGCCCTTTTCAATTTCAGGCATCGGTGTTTGCGAACCTTGCGCTCATCGTGGTGCTGGCGAGCTTTTTCAGAAAAAGCCATCGAAGCATCGCCCGGCTTTCCACGCTTGCGAAGTCGTTCATTTATTTCGTCATTCCCGCGGCGCTTATCTATTTGCAGCCCGATCTTGGTTCCGTGTTGCTCATGTTTTCGGTGTGGTTCGGGTTCGTATTGGTGTCGGGCATTCGGTGGCGGCATTTGGTGGCGGCATTTTTGATCTTTGCGGTGATCGGTGCGTTCGGTTGGATGGTATTTCTGAAGCCGTATCAAAAAGACCGCATCGTGGGGGTATTTTTCCCGGAGCGCGATGTGTTGGGAGTGAACTACAATGTGATCCAGGCGAAGATCGCCATCGGTTCGGCCGGTCTCTTTGGGAAAGGATTCAAGCAGGGGACGCAGGTACAGCTCGGATTCCTGCCCGAAGCGCACACGGACTTTATATTTTCCGCCGTAACGGAAGAGTTTGGGTTGATCGCCGGGTTTCTGTTGATCGGCGCATTCTTTGTAATGATCATGCGCATCGTTTCCATAGGGCTTGA